>Ga0208375_1000005_pt1 | contig 549245 bp, 538 predicted proteins | sample RifOxyD1_FD_184038 | JGI IMG/M metagenome (GOLD analysis project Ga0208375, IMG submission 184038) | Soil microbial communities from Rifle, Colorado - Rifle Oxygen_injection D1 (SPAdes) | ecosystem: Environmental > Terrestrial > Deep subsurface > Rock core/Sediment | place: Rifle, Colorado... | reverse complement strand
TAACATGAGATTGACGATAATATTTCATGTTTTAATCATAAAGGAAAAAGAAGATATTGGAAATGCCCACATATCCACGGGCTGACGCCCGTGGTTTTGCGTAAGGTATTGAAGGCATATAAAAAACTCACTTAATATCCTATACAAGTGAGTTTCCTTTTTTTTCTATTAGCATCAAAAGTTCTCCATATTGGACTGGACAATTATCCATAATCGGCAATCCAACAATCTTACCATCAATCGAGGACAATATCGGTGTGGGTATGCGCAAGGCAGTAATGAAACCAACTATTTCGTCTTTTTTGACTGTTCGTCCTAAGTAAATAATTGGTTTACCGTCCTCTGCTTTGGCCCAAGTAAAAGTGCCTACCATTTCTGATCTAATTTCACAGATCAATCCTTTGGCCAACATCTTTGGTACTACTTCAATTGGTGCTGCGCTCTCCAAATGATTATGGAAAGAGACTGTCTTCTGGCTGAAAAAAAATTGAGAGGAAATCTCCAAATAACTGATCTTGGTATTTTTCAGCAAGTCTCTGATGCTACAAACATCAGGGATTTTATAATAATGGCGGATGGGCCCGAAGATAAGAGCCAAGATTAAGACTGAGATTATAAGGAAAAACATCGCCAACTCCTGAGTTTGTGGGTGAAAAGGGCTATTTACTTTGACCTTACTGCTAAATAGATCTAAATGTCAAATACTCTCTAAAACAAAAACACCTTTTTAAAAGGTGTTTCACCATTTTTTCTTTTTTAAGGCTTGCCCGGCCGCATTGGTTTGAGCTTCTTGCTTACTATAACCGTCACCAGTAGCTATTAATTCTTTTTCTAAATATACTCCAATCACAAATCTTTTATTATGATCCGGGCCTGATTCTTCTAACACTCGATAATGAGGGGTTAGGCTCATTTTTTCCTGAGCCTTTTCCTGAAACATACTCTTAGCGTCAATATAAGATCGATCAGCAATTATTTTTTCCAAATGAACCACTAAATTACTATCAATAAACTTAGCGGCGGCTTTATAGCCCTGATCCAAATAAACAGCTCCCACTATGGCTTCAAAGGCGTTGGCCAAAATATATTGACGAGCCTTTTTATTTCCGTCCTGTGATTCTCCTTTGGAAAGATACATAAAATCATACACCCCCAAGGCCTCAGCTATCGAAGCGAGTCTATCACCGTTGACCAAAGACGAACGCCAGTTGGTCAAAATTCCTTCGGCTTCAGTATAATTTCTATACAGATAATCAGTCACTGCCAGTTCCAAAACCGCATCACCCAAAAATTCCAAGCGCTCATTTTGATCAAAAACAAAATCTTTATGCTCATTCAAATAAGAACGGTGCACCAAAGCATTGCGTAAAAGACTAATGTCCTTAAACTTAAAATCTAATTTATTTTCTAGTAAATTAAGTTGCTTTTTCATAATTACTACAGTCCCAATTTTTCCAAACCTGTTCTAAAAATATCCTTGGCGTTGTCATAGCCCAGTGTAGCCAGTGCCTCCTGCAAAGAAAACCATTTGACATCTTTTAATTCACTGACATCGGGCACAATAATATTTTTATCCTTAGCTTCAATCAAATAATATTTAATCAATTTCCGATAAGGTTTTTCGTTGGGTTTGTGAACTTTGACTTCGGTTTCTCCTAAATATCCATGAGAGCTGAGTTTTTTCAAGCCAGTTTCTTCACCAATTTCTCTAATAGCCGCTTTTTCTTCTACTTCACCCTGATCAACGTGCCCTTTGGGGAAGGTCCATTTACCATAAGCATCCAATATCAAAACAAAATAATAGCCATCATCTTCTTGACGATAAACCAGACCACCAGCGGATAATTCTCTGATACCCTGACTGCCCAAATCTTGTTTTTCTCCCTTTTTAACCATCTCTTTATAAATGCTACCCAAAACACCATTAACAAATTTACCACTAGAGTCACCGCCAAAAGCTTTGGCTAGTTCAATTGCTTCGTTGATAGCTACTTTAGGCGGAATATCTGGATTCATCTTCAGTTCATAAATACCAATACGCAAAACATTGCGATCCGTCACAGTAATTTGATCAATAGGCCACTCCGGAGCAAAACTAACAATAATATTATCCAATTCTTTTTTATGAGCCGTAATATTTTTTATCAGATTTAAAGAAAAGCCCTGATCATCAAAATCAGGAGCAAATTCTTCCTTGATATACTTAAAGATACCTTCTACGTTTTTTTTGCCGTTTAGAAAATCCCACTCAAAGAGTGTTTGCAAAGCGATAGTTCGAGCTAAATGTCTATTGGCCATTTATTCTACTTTACTTTTTTCTCACCCTTATAGTAACCACATTTAGGACAAGCCCGATGTGGTAATAAGTTAGCACCACAGTTAGAGCACTTAACACCGGCTTTATTTTTTAAAGCAAAATGAGAAGCTCTTCTTTTGACGGCTGATTTAGTGTGTTTCTTGACTGGTACACTCATATTGATTGTTAAATAATAAATTAAGTGTTGTGATGATACCCCAAAATTAACTAAGCGTCAAGATTGGGAGCTAATTTATTTACTATAAAAGTGCCGTAATTATAGCATATTTTTAGACACTTGACAAAGTAAAAACAATATGCTATTATTCATAATTACTGAGCAAGGTGCTTTGTCAAAGCTGTTTTTAGACAACTGTGTCCACGACAAGCATGGGGATCATTTTTTAGATCTAATTCGGCTCAGGCTCAATTTTTTCGAAAAATGATTTTCTTGGGCACAGTTGTCTAAAAATAGACAACCCACAAAAATATAAATCAAAATTAATCCAGCCCCTTGCGAGGGGCTGGATTTTCTAATTGGCTAAATAATGTCGTCCGTACTAGTTGCATTCTCACCTTCTATATTCTGACTACCATCTACATTCTGTTCAGCCGCCAGCTCTTCAGCTGTTACTCCTAATAGACAAACTTCCTGCCAAGGAATGTAATGGCTGTAAAAAATAGTTTCCGCTGGTTCTGGTGCATTGGTATATTGAACGCTGTAATTAAATTTGGCATCAGCTCCGTTATGGGCTCTTTCGGTACATTTTTCTGTACCAACAGGAATATCTGTAGTCTTGATAATTTTCTTAGCTGGTGGAACAACAATATTATAAATCTCTGGCTGAGTAGCCATGACTACTCGTCCGTCTTTGGTCCCCCAAAAATCAAAATATACTTTAGTACCCTCAATCCTAGCCTGAATCAAAATATATTTACCGGTATCATTTTTAAAACGATAATCTGGCCAGGGATCATAAATAGTGGCATCTGTACCAGCTGGTTCATAGTAAGAAACCCGATAAGAATGATTGCGACGCTGAGTAACCGGCAAACCACTAGCTAAAGTAGCTCGAAAAACAGTCGTGCCAATCTGACACAAGCCACCCCCATATTCAGGAATAGTTCTATTACCCTTAATCACCAACTCTTGCAAATATCCATGCTCACCATCAATATCCCCCAAAGTATTTATTAAAGAAAACTCTTCGTCGGGTTTAATCAAGACACCGTGCAAAGCATCAGCCCCCACCCCAATATTATGAATCCTATTTTTAGGACTACCCTTAAAATCTGACTCACCAGTTCCCAAAAGTTCTACAATTCCCAGATCATTGACCTCTTCATTGTGCACCGTCGGTTGAACTGTCTCTACGGCTAATTCCAATTTTAGATCGCCAGAATTTTTTATCAAGTTTTCCAAACTTTTAATATTCTCATCAATATTGACAGCCCGCCCTTCACGACTACTGCTAAATTCAGCTACCCGACCATCCTTTAAACTAAAACGAGCGTCTTGGACCGGTATATTTATACGTTCAGTGATGCTAGCTTCTTTTAAATAGCTTTCAAATTTTTCTTTATTAATGCCAACATAATAATCCTGATCACCTGCCTTGAGCTCCAACCAATTTCTCCAAATACTGTTGGAGACATCCCACGCTTGGTCTTCAAAGCTCAGATAAATATTACCCCGACCGGACACAGCTAAAATTTGTACCCGCTTACTTTCGATAATGGCACTAGTAATTATTGGCCGATACTCAATAATCTCTAAATTAATATCTGTACTAATCAAATTTTCTATCTGCTCCTGAGTATCACTTAAGGCCTTTTCATAATTAAAAGTTTGACCGGCACTTTCTGGATCAATTTTTAAATCACCACTGTCTGAAAAATAAAAACTAGCATCTTTTTTATCATTTAAAATATCACTAAAATTATTTTTTAATATCTTTTGATGTTCGTCTCTATCCCAATTATAATATAGCGGGAAGTCTCTATCTTTGGCAAAGGTCTGCAATTTGGCGATAAGGCCAGCGCCTTTTTGCCAAGCCTGAGCTTTGATTAGGCTTTTATCTAAATCCCAAGAAACCATTAGTTTTAAACTGTCCGCTGATTCTAGCCCAGAAAGATTGGGGTTAATAGTAACTGTTTTGGCTGACGACAGATAAACAAAACCTCGTCTGTTAACAAAATCAATTCTCTTACCTATCTTGGTCCGAGCCTCCTCTGTGCTCAAGCCACCAATATCTACTCCCCCGATCTTAATATTTGGTAAAAATTTATCTTGATAATTATTATCAATTTTTGCCTTGGCTATTGCTACTCCGCCAGCCAAACAGACAAAAATAGCGATTATAATCCATAAACGCTTTTGATAAAAAAAAATTTTATTTTTTGATACTTCTTCCATTTAATCGTTATTAGTTTCTAATATTTCATTTAAAATATCTTGCGCTCGGCCAGAGCTTTCCTCTGAGTCCAAATTCAAAAATAACTTTTGTTTGGCGTCAAAGTTTTCTAACAATTTTTTATCAATCGCTATTTGCTGTCCAGTAGCGGTTTTAAATAAAAAAATTTCTCCCTCTACTCGATCAAAAAATAATTGTAAGTTATTAATTATCATCTTGCACGGAAATATTAATGTCTCTTTTTTTAGCTTTGGGCAGTTCAATAGTTAAGATGCCGTTTCTAATGGTGGCTTTGATCTTATCTTCCTGGACATCCACTGGCAAAATAATAGATCGAGAAAAACCGCCCCAATAGCACTCCTGATAAAAATAATCTTCCTGCCGAATAGTCCGATCTTGTCGACGGCGACCACGGATAGTAATCATGTCATTATCAAAAGAAATATCAATGTCTTCCGGTTCTACTCCAGCAATAGTAGACTTTATATAAATACTACTAGCGTCCTGATAAACATCGACTGACAACTGTCCTTCTTCTTCCCAATCTTCGGTGGCTGCCGATTCTTCTGAATCGCTTATTTCTTCAACGGCTATTTCTTTTTCAATTTTATTTTTCTTTTTAATCATGTTTTTATTTTACAAATTATCTAGCCACCTCTTCTTAAAACAAGCTACATTTTAACCAATAAAATGTCTAGTAAATTACCTTTATTATAAAATTTATAAAGACCTTTGTAAAGGCCAAAAAATCTATTGGGAAAAATTTAAAGCTATGCTATACTAAATATAACTTTCCGTTCACGTACCATTTTATCAGACGAGGGGTCTTATAAGATGGTGCACATTCATCAACCCTTAAACTCTTTGAGTTTATCTTTCCCTCATCGGCAGTCCCTCAGGCCTGCCTATCATCCATTTATTCCTGGTCGAGTCCACGCTCGACCAGGTAATTTTTTATACAAAAAAACAGCCTTCGTGGCTGAAATGGCCAGTCATCCGAAGCTCCGAGTGTAAACGAGGAGCGTAGGATGGTGGGTGTAGGAGGACTCGAACCTCCGACCTCTACAATGTCAATGTAACGCTCTAACCAGCTGAGCTATACACCCCCTAAAATAAAATAATATTTGGTACCGGAGAGAGGACTCGAACCCCCAAGCCCGAAGGCACTTGGTCCTAAGCCAAGCGTGTCTACCAATTTCACCACTCCGGCACAAATTTCTAACCGCTGATAAAATCTCGTACTGACCGAGAGGCGGCTCAAATTAACGCCTATATTTATACCTAAAAATTTAAAAAAAGTCAATAAGAAGGCCCCGTTGCGTCTGACGCAACGGGGCCTTATGTTCTCTCTTCAATCTTAGGCTCGAAAGCCATAATTGAAAATGGATAGTCCCGAACCAAAGGTGCTGACAAAAACCAGATCACCGGGTTTGATAATACCCTGCTCTGTCTTGCGAGATATGACCGAGCCAGTACTGGCTCCCGAGACATTGCCGGTAAAACCGACATTGTCATGAAAATGACCACTAAAGGTCGGCCAGGCGCTCTGTAGCTTGCGCCGTAGAAGCTCTAGCGTCTTGCCCGATGGCTGATGAGGGATAAAGTGATCGATGTCGCCGGGATCAAGATCGGCAGCCCGAGCCGCTTGGACGATAGTGTCGACAACCTCTCGGCCTACAAATTTGTGGACAGAGGGACCATCTTGAGAAAAACCATGCTCGGTCTTAACTACCTTGTCGATGTTGCCATCAAAAGGCAGACAATGCCCATCAAAAAATTGGAAAGATTCTTTATCTCCCACACTCAACAGTAAGCCGAAAGACGCATCACCAAACAGGTTGGCGGCTAACCAGTTGTCAGCCGGTGCTAAGGTGGTGGCCTTTTCCGCACAGACCACCAAGACATAGCGACCAATACCAGATCGAACGATTGACCAGCCATTAAAAACACTAATAGCACCGACCGGACAGGCCTCACTTATATCCCAACAAACTGCCGAAGAAGTAGAATCGCCCAAGGCGAGCTTGATATGATCGGCTAAAGAAGGATAGCCGGGACCAGTATTGGTACCACCAATAATGACGTCTAACTGTCCAGGCAAAATCTGGGCCTTAGCCAAACACTTCTTGGCAGCAATGGCCGCCAGCTCGCTGGTTGATCCGCCGAAAAACACTCGACGAGTAATACCGGTTTTGCTGATCCAGTCAGCTTCTTCTCTGGCGATAGCCTCGTCAGAATTGTGTTCTGCTTCACCGAGCAACTGACGCCTGGCTGCTTCGGACATTTTCCGTTTGATAAACTCCGCTTGAGACAAAGCCTCAAAGCGAGGATCATCAGTGACCTCGGTATGCCCCCAGGACACGATACGGCATTTATGAGCCGCCTCCATCGTTCTGACATTGATAAACATCTTTGACCTCCATTTCGGTTATTATTATGTAATGAAACATCTATATCTGAATTATCTTATATTAGGACAGTCGATTGGTCAAATATCTATAATATAATTTTTATCTACTAAATTTTCTTTTCGTATAAAAAATAATAACCGCTATAATTGAAAAAATTGTTCCGAAGATTAAAATATTTCTAACTGGGGCCTGGCGAGCAACTTGATCAATCAGACGTAAACTACTACTAGCATTTATATCGGCCGATAAATCTTCAGCTATTATTTTTTCGCCTTGGACTTTTTGAACTGCTAAGCTAATGTTCCCGCCCACTGCCAGCAATTTAAAATTACCACTCAGCTCCGTTAAAATTCCTGAGACCATAAGCTCATCGCCTTTGGTAATACCCAAATCTTTATTAATATTCGAACTAGAGATCCGCAAATTATACTCCTCATCCTGACTAGTGGCTAAATAAATATTTTGACCACTTTTTTTCACCACTGTTCCTCGAACACTAATATAATCTCCCAAAAAATCGGTTTCCAAATCAGCTACTGAAATTATTTCGGGCTGAGGCAAAACAATTTTAACATCATTCAATAAAACATCTTCACTGGATTTAATTTTTACTCGAGGTAAATCTCCCAAACGAGAAATAACACCGCGCAGGCTGACTAGCTGCCCGACTTCTATCTGGGGAAAATTTTTATAATAAGAATAGACTTCTATCAACTGGCCAAAATCAACGGCTGAAAAATCATAGTCCGCCAGATATAAACTGCGTGAATTTTTATCCGTATTATTTATCGCTACGCCTTGGACCAAAACTGACTGCTCTTCTGACTGCTCGAAAATTTCTGAAACACTATAAATAATTTCCTCCGTTATTTCCTCAATAAAAATATTGACTACCCCAGGACTAGGCTGGGTAACGACCCATTCTTTGTTTATAACATCAAAAGCATAAGCCTGTCCTTCAGGAATTTTTTCATACTTTACTTCTTGCCAAATATCACCAGCTGGAGTTAACAAACGAACAGCATCTTGGTCATTATTTAAAGTCAACTTAATATCTTTTCTATTCAACAATAAAAAATCTTTAGCCAAAACTACCGTGCTAGTTGAAAATTCCCAGGGCCGACTACCACCGTCTTGATCATCAATTTGCCAGGCAAATAAATCTACCGGCTGATCGCTGGCGTTGTATATTTCTATCCACTCCCCGTCGTCACTACCAACAGGGTTGGGAATAAACTCAGAAATAATTAGATCATCTTCCGCTAAATCAATTTCACTAACGCTAAAATTATTTACAGCCTGGGCATTGGACAGCTCTTCTCCTTGCTTATCTGTTTGATAAATATTTACGACAAATTCCGCTGTATCGGTTAACCCCTCTGAATCAGTAACCACTAAACCAATGGTATAGCTACCGGCCTGATCAAAACTATGTTTTACAATTTGACGCGTGCTGGTTTTGCCATCGGGCAATTGCCACAGATAATCCAGCTCATCACCCTCGGGATCATAAGACTGCTCGGCCGAAAAAGCTATTTTTTCTCCAACAATAAAATCCGTTTCTTCCACTTGAATTTGCGCTACCGGCGCTTGATTGACCGATATTTGATTACTTGATCCCGGTGTGGGTGTCTTGGTCCAAAAAAATTGTTGCCCGTCTCTGGCATAACTACGCCCTTCTACGGCCGCCTCATGATACTCTACTTTATCAATAATGTTTTCCTCTGGATCAAAAATAACCACTGCCTCACCGCCCGAATTATTCAAAGACAGGCCAGTTAAACTTTTGGGCAGTAGTAAATAATCGTGCCCCGCCAAAAATAAAGGCACTTCACTGTCAGCCTCAATAGTAAATATTCGGCTAGCATTATCTTTGATGGCTAAACCTACGATATTAATGCCTGACTCTCCATTATTATAAAGCTCCATCCACTCCCCATTATCACTGCCTAGAGGATTTGGTAAAAGCTCACTGATCAACAAATTAGACCAGTTGGAAAAATCTGGCTGCTCGCTCGTTTCTTCAGACACCGGTATTTCGTCAACCGCTGGTGCTTCGGCTGGTGGTCTTTGGCTGTTACTCTGCCCTGGTGTACCGCCAAGCACGAAACTTTCTTGCCAATTGGAAGTAGTGTTGGCCAAAAAATCTATTTTCTCCAAAGAATAACCATCACCACCACCTCCCCACCCCGCCTCATAATAATCAACCAGACCATCCGAAATCCCTTCGTCAAAACTTAAAGCTATAGTGGAACTAGAATTTGATAAATTAATCACTGTATCAAAAAGATTTCCCGAAAAACTGGGATACTGTGCTAAAAATTGTTCTGGCTTGTCAGCTAAAACAAAAAATTCATTAGTGGCAATAGTGCTAGTTCCTTGATATAAGCTTATCTTATGATAAGAACTATCAAAAAATCTCCAAGTATCAGAAACCACCAAATTCTCTGACCCAAAATTATAAACTTCAGCCCATTCTTTGCCCACATCAGATCCTTCTACATCATACATAATTTCAGAAAATACCAAATCTGAAGCCAGGGCCAAAACTTTATGCCCTAATACAAAAAACAATAATAACATCAGCCCTAGACTGACCCACCAATAGCGGAAAATTGCTTTTATTTCCATAATAAAAATAAATAATTATCTTGTCAAAGGCCTGAAGGTACAGGCAAAACTTCAGACCTCAAAGAAGACAAGTATTACTTGTCTTCTAAAATTATTTCTTCAACGTCCACATCCTCTTTAGCTGTTTCATCGCCAGCGATAGCTTTTTTACTGCTACCACCGAGCATAATCAAATCAGAGGCTACAAGCTCGGTTAAATAATGTTTGGTTTGATCTTTGCCTTCCCAAAAACGATTTTGCAAACGGCCCTCTAAGAATACCTTAGAACCCTTCTTAAGATAGGCATTGATAATATCAGCCAATCTGCCCCAAGCTACGACCCGATGAAAATCGGCCCGAGTTTTCTTTTCCTTGGTGCTGGCATCGCGCCAAGTGTAGTTGGTGGCTACTTTAAAAATTGCCAAATTTTGCCCCGAGGGCAGAGTCCTGGCTTCCGGATCACCGGCCAAATTGCCAATTAGACTTACTTTGTTTAAGTCCATAACGCTTTTCTTTCCTTTTTCGTCTTTTTTAAAAGACGAAATTACTAATAATTATTGACAAAAAAGCCGTTTTATACTAATCTAGTGGTGAGACTAACCTAGTTAGCTCTCAAAATCGCTTTTCTTCGCAAAAGCCCCCACTTCGGTGGGGGCTTTTGTATTGCGCCGTCTATTTCAGTATCGACGGCTTTATTTGTCTACTCTATCTTAGGAAAATAAAATTGAGTTGTCAAGAAACATATAAACAGTAGAGCTCGCCATTTCTGTGGCGAGCTCTCTTTCTTAGACCTTGAGATCTTCTTGGTGAGATTCTTACATTGAATCCCAAAGGGCTCTTTCTTTTTTCTCCACTTCAGCGTCTTCCTTTCTCCATTGATGGATCATTTGCCAAATCATTAAGACGTCAATTGGTATGATGACTAACATCCACCAAAAAGAAATGAGAGCGATCATACAGATAAAAAAAGAAACCATAAGGCCGCTAGCTACCACGACCAAGCAGTACAGAAACTTCCAAAACCAGTTCATTTTCTGACCCTCCTATATTAAAATAACTTTAATTATTTTAAGCCTAACATATCTTTTTAAAAAAACAAGCGCTTAGCTTGTTTTAAAAAAATCATAATTTTTTAGAAAACTCTGCCGATGAATAGGGCTGGGACCAAATTTTTTTAAATTTTCATAATGTCTTTTAGTACCATATCCCTTGTGCAAAGCGAAAGCATAATCTGGAAAACTTTTATCCAAAGAATTCATCAATTTATCACGATAGACTTTGGCGATAATAGAAGCGGCGGCGATTTCTTGATGCTGGCTTTCGCCATTTTTAAAAAAATTAATTTGCGGTAGTACTCTTTCTGCTCCGCCGACATAATCAGCCAATACTACGGCCTGACCATTGACTTGTTTTAATAAGTCTCGGCTCAATTCATAAACTAACAAAATATTAGCCTTCTGAATACCGTATTTGTCGATAAATTTATTATCAAAAACTCGCACCGCCCAAAGCATATTTTGTATCATCGGCAAAAACAAATCTTCTCGAGCTTGGGCACTCAACTTTTTTGAATCTTGGGCTCGACTTAAAATTTTTTTATCCACTAACGAATGGGTATTTAAAACCGCTGCGGCGACAATTGGTCCAGCCAAGGGACCACGACCAGCTTCATCTATGCCAATAACAAATTTGATCATTAATATTTCATTATCTTTGGCCCACATCTTTGTGGCCATCTGCTCCGTTGCTAATAAAACCTAATTTATTATATTTTTTATCAAAATCATATAAATAAAAATAGGTTAATATGTTTTACTGACGCGCAAATTCGCATCTACCCACAAAGATGTTGGGCATTGAATTATTTACAAGTCTATCCCCTGACTTTAGAAGCTTGGGCAATTCTATCAAGCGCTACCATAAAAGCGGCTGTTCTTAAAGCAGTTTTTTTATCTATAGACATCTGCCAAATAGCCTCAAAGCTAGGAATCATTCTTTCTTTCAGTTCCTTATCTACTTCTTCTTCGCTCCAATAATTATTAGAAATATTCTGAAGCCACTCAAAATAAGAAACTGTCACCCCGCCAGCGTTGGCCAAAACATCAGGTACTAATGTTATATTATTTTTGTACATTATTTCATCGGCCTCTGGAGTAGTTGGTCCATTGGCTAATTCCACGACAAGTTTGGCTTTGATACTGCCGGCGTTATCTTTGGTAATTTGATTCTCGAGTGCTGCCGGAATTAAAATATCAACATCCAAAGCAAAAAATTCTTCACGACTTATTTCTTTACTACCCTTAAATCCGCCCAGTGATTTTGTTTCTTCTTTATACTGAGCAACAGAGTCAACATCTAAACCATGTTCATTGTGAATAATAGCTCGCGAATCTGCCAAGGCTACTACTTTGTAGCCTGCATCATAAAGCAACTTGGCCATAATAGCTCCTGCATTGCCAAAACCCTGAATGGCTACTTTCAATTTATCTTTTTTCCAGCCTAGTTTAGCGACGGCTTGCTCTAAAACATAGAATCCACCAGTAGCAGTGGCTGTGCCTCTACCCAAAGAGCCACCATACTCTATTGGCTTACCAGTCACTACTCCCAAAGATGGTTTACCAACTAGTTTAGAAAATTCATCAGCCATCCAAGCCATAATTTGTGGCGTGGTATAAACATCGGGGGCTGGAATATCTTTTTCCGGACCAATAATTTCCCGAAAAGCTCTAATCCAAGCGCGAGACAGTCTCTCTGTCTCGCCTAGAGATAATGCTTTGGGGTCAACAATCACCCCACCCTTACCACCACCCATGGGTATGCCCACTACCGCACATTTTATAGTCATCCAAAAACCCAGAGCCTTTACCTCGTCCAAATCCACTTGAGGATGAAAACGAATCCCTCCTTTATAGGGGCCGCGGGCGCTATTGTATTGGACGCGATAGGCTTGAAAAATCTTTAAAGACCCATCATCCATGCGAATAGGCAAAGAAGCCATCACTACTTTCTCTGGACTAGATAAACGAGCTAACACTTCTTTATCTAGATTAATTAAGTTTGCAGCTTTTTCTAGCTGCCTCAAAGCATTGTCGTATGCATTCATATATTTATAGTCTAATTAATAACCACTAATTATTTTTTGGGAGTCCAGTCTGGTGTCAAAGGTTTATCACCTTGTAAATAACGATAGGCCTGCAAAGCGGCCTTACAACCCTCACCAGCGGATATAACGGCTTGTTTATAGGTAATCTGAGTGATGTCACCAGCGGCAAAAATCCCCTTAACATTTGTTTCATTATCAACGGTGATTTTTATTTCCCCCCGCTCAGTCAAATTTAAATTTAAATTTTGTAGCCACTTCGTGCTGGCCAAATGACCAATCTCCACAAATATTCCATCTACTGCTATTTCTTCTTTTGGTCCGTCAGTGATTTGATAAACCAAAGCCTCCACCCGACTGGTGCCTTTGACTTCAGTAACCGCAGCGTTAAAAATGATCTTAATATTCTTGGCCGCTCGCACTTGATCAACCAAAACACTTTCACCACGAAATTTATCTTTACGCACCAATAGATACACCTGGTTGGCCAGTTTAGACATATATTCAGCGGCATCCAAAGCCGAATTACCACCACCAATTACCACTACATTTTTACCCCGATACAATGGACCATCACAAGTAGCACAATAAGTCACTCCCTTGCCGGTTAATTCTTTTTCTCCTGGTACTTCTAGATTTCTGGGTGTCAAACCAAAAGCCAAAATAATAGTTTTAGCTTTAATCAATTTTTTACTACCAGTTTGTACTACAAAATCTCCGGTGCTTTGTTTTTCTATCTGACAAACTTCTTCAAATAAATATTCCACACCGGTTTTGGCCGCCTGAGCTTGAAATTTTTGAGCCAAAGCTAAACCGCCAATTGATTCAAAACCCGGATAATTTTCTACATCTTCCGTCAAAGAAATTTGACCACCAATGTCTTTGGAAATAACCAAAGTCTTCATGGAGCGACGAGAAGTATAAATAGCGGCTGTCAGTCCGGACGGACCAGCACCCACTATCACTACATCATAAACTTTATCTTCCATGATTTTATTTTGAATATTTATTAATCAAAGCCAATAAGGCCTCCTTGCCTTGTAAGCCAATCATGTTTTCTACTTCTTGTCCGTCTTTAAACATTTTTAAAGTGGGAATACTCATGATTTGAAACTCACGCGAGGTAGCTTGGTTGTCATCAACGTTGAGTTTACCAATTTTTACATTGCCCTGACCTTTGGTGGCCTCAACAACCTCTTCGATAATCGGACCCTGCATCTTACATGGCCCGCACCAGGGAGCCCAAAAATCTACTAACGCTACTCCTTTAAATTGTTTTACTTCTTGATCAAAGTTTTGATCTGTTAATTCTAGTGCCATATTTTTTACTTACTTAATTATTTATGTGACGTCAAATAAGACGTCGATTAATTTTAATAATTCTTCTTTCTTGGCTACCCGGCCACTATCATAACAACCACCGACTTTATCATCTACCAAAAGTTTCATCACTGAATCAAGCGAGGCTCTGGCCGCTTTAACTTGGCACACAATATCTTCAATGCCTCTTTTGTCCTGATACATTTTTTCTACAGCGCGAATCTGCCCTTCAATCCGATGAAGCTGAGAAATAATGCGTTCTGGCTGACAAATTTTTTTCATATTATATACCCTCTGGGGGTATACTATCATTTTTAAAAATCCTTGTCAAATAAAATAATGCTCTATAAAAACTGCCCAAAAGATATTTTTGGGCAGTTTTATTTGGCCAATATTAGATAAAAAAAGCTATTCCTGACAGAATTAGCGGATGGTATGATCATCGCTCTCATCACGAATATCCCCCATGATCTCTTCCAAAATATCCTCCATGGTTACGAGCCCCAAAAGCTCCTCTTCCCGAAAAACCACGGCCATATGCCGATGCTTACGACGCATTTTATTAAAAACATTATTAATCTTTTCTTCTGGCCTTAAAATAATAATTGGCTGCATTATTTTCTTTAGGGGTGCTTCCCGATCTTCACTATTTAAAACCTTGATAATATCAATCACATGGACATAACCAATAATATTATCTTTTTGATTATGATAAACAGGATAACGAGAAAATCCAGAATGGCCAATAAAATAAGCTACTTGATCAACGTCCGCATCATCGTTTAAAACCTCTATTTTATAACGCGGAGTAATAATATCTTTGACTTCTTTATCATTAAATTCCAAAACATTAATAATCATTTCATGCTCTTCAAAATCAATGGTACCGCCCTCTACAGCCAAACGACTAAGTGCCCGAAATTCCATTTCTGATACCCCCTCGGCTTTCCGACCACCAGTTAAAAGCTGTAATAATTTTTCCAAAATATAAACTATCGGGAATAAAATTAGCTGTAAAAAATAAACAACGGGGACAAAAAATAAAGCAATTTTAGCGGCTCGTGTCTGAAAAAAGGCTTTGGGGTACATTTCTCCAAAAACCAAAATTAAGAAGGTCATTGTTCCGGTAGCTATTCCCGCTCCAGCCGTACCCCAAATACCAATGGCTGCCACAGTAGCCAAGGAAGCAGCACTAATATTAACTAAATTATTACCCAAAAGTAAAATAACCAATAATTTTCGCTTATTAGTTAAAAGTTTTTGCAAAAGATGGGCATTTTTTCTTTTTTGTAAAACCAATTCTTTTACTTTGGCTGAGGAAAGGGAAAACATGGCTATTTCCATACCGGAAAACCAAGCCGACAGACACAATAAAACCACTAAACTTAAATAAATCATACTGTTATAAATTGGTGTCCTCGAGAGGAATTGAACCTCTATTTAAGCCTTAGGAGAGCCTTGTTCTATCCGTTGAACTACGAGGACAAAAATATTTTATTTACTTTTTTAAACTAATATTAGAACAAATAGTGTGTCGTAATATATTATCTATCTGCCAGCTAGCGGAACTTTAAACATACAACCATGACCAGGGATAATAAAATCAGCTAATTTTAATATCTTCTGCCTGCTTAGCTCATAAGCTTTTAAATCATTAAATAATAATGGTTTTTTATCTAAATCCGCCAAACTAGCTGTGGCTATGGCGTCTCCAGCTATTATTATCTTGCCTTGAGCAGTTGTCACTAATAAAGAAATGTGGTCTTCGGTGTGTCCCGGGGTAAGCAAAAATTCTACATCTTTAGCTAATTTTAGACCATCTTTTATATCTACCCGCTTTAAATACCGTTCTGTTGGTACGTGGTATTGTCCGGGATAATCAGCTTTGAGCTTGCAGTAAATTCGAGCTTTATTAAACAAGGCCACATTACTAGTATGATCAAGGTGTAAATGGGTTAAACAAACAATATCAATGTCAGCTGGTTTTAAATTATTTTTAGCTAATTCTAGCAAAACTTCTTCTTGGTCGGGTAAATATCCTGGATCAACAATAATATTTTTATCCGTTTTAATTAAGGTCACGGTGGCACCAATAATCAATTTGTCATCAGCTACTTGATGACGACCCACTACCAATACTTTCACTTCCGCCATATTTTCATTTCAATAATTAAGCTTATCTATTGTAATATAAGCCCCTTTAAAAGTCTATATTTAACCACAAATTATACCCATTTTAAACTTTACATAAAGGGGGTTATTAGCTATTATTAAAGGACTGACATTTTTAATTTATCACTAAAATAAACACTTATGTTTTCAAAAAATCAAACTACTACGCCATCTACCAAGGGCATCGAAACAATCATTGGACCATCTGTCAAAGTAGAGGGCGATTTTAAAGGCGAGGGCGATTTGGTAATCGAGGGCGTCTTAATCGGCAATCTACAAACCAAAAATAACCTAAAAATAGGCAAAAATGCCATCATTGAAGCCAGCATTAAGGCCAATAATGCCTTTATTTCCGGTAAAGTCAAAGGAGATATCCTAGTTAAAGGCAAGGTGGAAATTACTGGTACGGCCATTATTTTGGGTAACATCAAAGCTCAAATTATCTCTATTGAGAGTGGCGCCTTAATAAAGGGTACTCTAGATATGCCGGTCGGTAATATTACAGTCGATGAACCACGTTTAGAACCCCACCAAGAAGCGCCGAGAGAAGACAAGGAAAAATAATTTCTAAGCTAACTTCTGGAGTTTATGTACTTATATATTTACGACTCCTTTCTCAATGATAAAAAATACTCTGATCTTTTAATCAGTATTGAAAAAAGATTAACTGACCTTGGTATCAAAGGAAAAATTGCCCGCCTGTCCATTTTGAAAAATATGAAAGAGATGATAATGGACGGAGTCAAAGAGGGAGTACAAACTGTAGTGGCCATTGGCAACGCCCAAACTTTTGCCAAAGTCATCAATGTGGTGGCTGATTTAGATGTAGCATTGGGACTTATTCCGGTAGACAACAACAACCCCATTGCCAAAGTGTTGGGTATCCCTCCGAGAGTAATGGCCTGTGATGTCTTGGCTTCACGAATAATTAAAAAAATTGATTTGGGAAAAATAAATAATTATTATTTTGTAAATACTGCCCAGATAGAAAACGGTGATGTCACCATCGAATACAAAGATTTTAAAATTTCACCCATTACTGAAAAAAGTAAAATTACCCTTTACAATTTCTCCAACAAATTTTCTAAATCATCACCAGTCGACGGAATTTTAGAAGCCGTAATCACACCGATAAAATCCGGCCTGTTTGGTAAAAAAATGGTAGAACAAACTATTTTGCCCTTTACTAAGATAAAAATTGGCAGTCGAGCAGAGGAGCAGGTGGCCATACTAACTGACGAACAAATCATCATGAAGACCCCGGCCGAGATTGTGGTGGTACCACAAAAACTAAAAGTAATTGTCGGTAGCGAAAGACATTTTGATTAAAGAAAACTAACAAAAAACCCTATTTTATAGGGTTTTTTAAATTTATTAAAAATAAGTGTATAAATTATTTATTCTATTTTTTATCAACAATTTCTACCTCGTGTTTTTTTCGCCAGCCCAAAACTAGATACTGTTGAGCCACTGATAAGAGGGTGCTAAAAAACCAATAAAAAGTTAAACCGGCTGGAAAACGCGAGCCAATAAAAATAGTTACAATGGGCATAATATAAGTCATCTGTGCACCCATACCAGCCATTCCACCGGCATTAGATTGTTTCTTACTCATTAACATCTTGGATTGCCAAAATTGTGCCGCACCAGCGAGCACTGCTAACCACCAGCTATTTTTTGCTAAATCTAGAAACCCAAAGGCGATATGCTTTAATACTCCAGGATTATCTACAAAAGGATAAAGCGCCTGCATGGCATTGTCGTCAGTCAGGCCGTTGAAGAAAACTCTATAGATAGCAAAAAGAAAAGGCAGTTGAATAAGCATGGGCATGCAAGAAGAAAATGGATTGATTCCTTTGCGCTTATAAAGAGCCATCAACTCCGGACCAAGTTGATCTTTGTTGTCTTTGTGTTTTTGTTTAAGTTCTTCTATTTCTGGTTGTAGAGTAGCTAATTCTTTTTGAGACTTAATGGCTTTTTTGGAAGGAATATAAAGAACTAATTTTATAATCACAGTGATAACAATAATAGCCACACCCAAATCGTGTCCGGGCAAAATATTATAAATATAAACTAGCAGGTTAAAAATCGGTTCGTAAAAGATTGTATTAAATATTCCCATTTCTTTTTGTTATTGATTAATTAAAATTCTGCTCTTAAAACTATATTAACGGATCATACCCACCTGACGATAGGGGATGACAGCGCAATACTCTCCACAGGGCTTTGACCCCGCCTTTTAAAAAGCCATATTTAGCTATGGCTTGATAGCTATACTCTGAACAATGGGGATGAAAACGGCAAAATCCATGTGGAAAATAAACCCTAAACCAACCCTGATCTGGCGATAGAGTCTTTTGATAAAGACGAATTATTTTTAAAATTATTTGTTTAAACATTTATTTCTTATAAATCAACCCTATTTTTTCCAAAGCAAAGGTCAGCTGTTTCTTTATGTTTTCAAAATCTAGGTCTAATAACTTTTTTTTAGCTATTATTAGCACCAAATAGCCATTTTTAAATTGGGGGAACAGCAGTCTAGAAATTTCCCGCAAGTGTCTAGTAAGCTTATTTCTGACTACTGCTCTCTTGTCTACCCGCCCAGAAACAATAAAACCAATCTTAGTAGCCTCTGCCTGATTGGTCTTATACTTTATAGTCAGTTCTGGCAAAAAAAAGTTTCGGCCTGACCTGACCAAGTCTTTAATTTCTTTATCTTGGTGCAATCTGTGTTCCTTAGGCAACATAATATTTGCCCTAATATTAGCAAAAATTAAACGGTTAAAATCTTACGACCCCTTTTTCGACGACGGCTCAAAACTTTTTTGCCGTTTTTGGAAGCCATTCTAGCACGAAAACCGTGAGTCTTAGCTCTTTTTCTAGTATTTGGTTGATAGGTTCTCTTAGTAGCCATACATTCTTAAATTTCCCAATTAGATTAAATATTTTGACCATCAAACAATAACATATTATAAATATTTTTTCAAGGTTAAAGATCTTAAAAAAGTTATCCACAGTTATCCACATGCTATTCACACCATATCAACTACCACCGATATTTTATCTGTGGTATAGTTATACACAGCTAATTTTTAGACTAAAAATCGCTAAAAAAATGGAAAATAATGACAAAATTTGGGAAAAAACTTTAGGAGAATTAGAGCTCTTAATTAGTAAGGCCAACTTTACCACTTGGTTTAAAAACACCTTTGTTGCTACTATAGAAAATAACGATATCACCGTGGGCGTACCAAATGCCTTTACTAAAGTTTGGCTAGAAAAAAAATATCATGACCAAATTATAGCCGCCCTAGAAAATGTCTTGTCTAAAAATAATCTACAAATTATCTACAAGGTTATTACTAAGGATAGGTCTGCGAATATTAGCCAAGAAAATACAAAAAAAGTTAATATTAGTAACGGAAAAGAAACCGAAACAATCCAAACATCCACCGAAAACCGCCAGCCAACAGTGGCCCGCTTTGGCTTAAATACTCAATATGTTTTTGAAAGTTTTGTAGTTGGTCCGGGTAATGAATTGGCCCAGGCTGCTGCCCATGCTGCTGCCCAAAAACCAGGCCAAATATATAATCCGCTCTTTATTTATGGTGGTGTTGGTTTGGGCAAAACTCACTTAGTGCAGGCTGTTGGCAACTATATTTTAGCCAAAGATCCCACTAAAAAGGTAGTTTATATTAATAGTGAAAAATTTACCAATGATTTTATTTTTGCTATTAAATCCGGTCAAACTGATAAATTCAAACAAACCTATCGTAATATTGATGTTTTACTAATTGATGATATCCAGTTTATCGCTGGTAAAGAGCAAACCCAGGAAGAATTTTTCCATACTTTCAACGCTCTTCATCAAAACAATAAACAAATTGTTATTTCTTCTGATCGCCCACCCAAGGCCATTCCGGGTATAGAAAATCGATTAATTTCCCGTTTTGAGTGGGGGATGATTGCTGATATTTCCGCTCCCGATCTAGAAACCCGTATGGCTATCTTAGAAATTAAGGCGCAAGAAAAAAAATATAAACTTAATAAAGATATTATTCACTATGTAGCTGAAAATATCCAAAATAACATTCGCGAACTAGAGGGTGCTTTAAATAGAATTATTGCCTTTCATCAACTAAACAACACCACACCCACCCTAGATAGTGTTAAGGCTATTTTGGGTGGTCTATCTGCCAATCATCGCCGGGCCGGATTAACCCCACGTAAACTTTTAGAATCCATCAGCGTCTTTTATGATATTAGTATGGAAAACTTGCTCGGTGCTAGCCGTAAAAAAGAGCTGGTGGTTCCTAGACAAATCGCCATGTTTTTAATGCGGGAAGAATTAAAGGCCTCTTATCCCAACATTGGTCAAGAAATTGGGGGCCGAGATCACACCACCGCCATGCACGCCTGTATTAAAGTTACTACCTTAATAGAAATGGACGAAAAAATAAAAAACGATATCTTAATATTACGACAAAAAATCTATGAATAAGTTGTTTATAAATTTTTAATAAGTCTGTAGATAAAAAATTATAAATTGTTAACAAACCCCGGACTTATAAACAAAAAATGGACATTCAAAAATCACTGGGGATTAAATGACACTTATAAACAAAATTATTCATAACTTACCCCCACATAAAATATAAATAAAAACATAAATTAACTAGAGTTTTTCTCAAAAAATTTCTCTTATCAACATACCCACAGGCTCTAATACTAATACTTTATTTATATTATAATAATAACTAGTAAATAATAATTATATGAAAATCGTTTGCACGCAGGAAAATTTAAACAAAGGATTATCTCTGGTTTCTAATATTGCCAATAAGAGTTCTAATCTTCCTATTTTAAACAATGTTTTATTAAAAGCCGACAAAGAAGGATTAACTCTGATAACCACCGATCTAGAAATAGGTATTAAGGCTCTTGTGCGCAGCAAGATAGAGGAGCAAGGAGAATTTACCGTTGATGCTAAGCTATTACACAATTTCGTTTCTTTCTTGCCCAAAGAAAATATCGAACTAAATTTACAAGAAGATAGTTTGGAAATAAAAAGTTCCAATCAAGAGACCTCTATTAAGGGTTTGGTGGCCGAAGATTTTCCTCTTATTCCAGACATGGAAAAAACCAATATGGTAGAATTGCCGGTGCAGGAATTTAAAAAAGGACTACACCAAGTTATTTTAGCGGCTTCTTTGGACACCTCTCGGATTGAGATAAATGCTGTAAATTTTGATTTTCAAAATAATAATTTAGTGTTGGCAGCCACCGACAGCTATCGCCTGGCTGAAAAGAAATTAAAATTAGCCAATGGTCAAAAAACTAGTTTAATCATTCCTCTTAAAACCCTCCAGGAATTAAGTCGTATTTTAAACGAGCAAGCTGAAAAGAAATTAAAGATTTATTTTAATGATAATCAAATATTGTTTGAGTTTGACGGAGTAGAGTTGACCTCTCGAGTTATTGATGGAAAGTATCCAGACTATAATCAAATTATTCCCGCCCAATTTAAAACCGAAGCCAAGTGTGAAATTAATAAACTGGTTCCCGCTATAAAATCAGTGGCGTTATTTTGTAAACAGGGTATCAACGATATTCGTTTGAGCTTAGACAGCAAGAAACAAAAAATAGTTATTGCCACCGCCTCTTCTCACACCGGCACTTCGGTAGCCAAGGTAGATGCTAAAATATCCGGTGAGGACAACGATATTGTTTTTAACTATCGCTATCTTTTGGATGGTTTGGCACAACTGGGCAGTAGTGAGGTTAATATAAAAATGAACAACAACGCCTCTCCAGGATTATTACAGCCGGTCAATGATGATAAATATATTTATTTGGTCATGCCTATTAGGCAATAAAAAGTCTAAAATAATCGCAAAGAAAAACAACTCGTCTTGGGGGGGGTTGTTTTTTAGTATTGACTTTGGCGCGTTGCCGTGTTAAGACTAGCCAAAAGTGTACCATAACAATTTAGGAGTAGAATATGCTAGATATACTAATGTTTTTAGTAGATTTGAGCTGGCATATTTTACAATATGTCTGGCAAGGGCTAGTGTGGTTTTTCCACCTGGAAGAACGATTACTAATTTGGTTTGATGTTTGGGGTTGGTCAAACGCCTGGCAAATACCAATTATTTCTTTGGTTAATGCGGTGGTAATCGCTCTAGAGATTTTTGGCTATATTAATTTAGCTAAAATATTTAGAATTTTTAGAATCGTCAAATCTTTTTTTGGTCGTTTACTAGGTAGCCGACTACGCCGATTTTTCAAAAGAGTTATTCTCTTTATTAGAGAAAAGTTCTTTAGAAAAAAACCAAAAGATCAACCCTCTAAGGTTGCTAGACTACTAACCATTATTTCTCACGACAAGCCGATTGGTTGTTTTGGTCTAGCCACCCTGACACTCATCCCCGAATGTCAAAAAGTTGCCTCCTTCATTTTTACTACTCAAAGAAAACGATTGGGACTTGGGGGCTACTTGTCTTTGTGTGCCGGTGGAACTACCCGTTTGACTTTGGTAGTTTATTTACCAATGGTTGTAGTCTGGTCAGTAATTGTCCTAGCTGTTAGCTGTCGGCTACTTAAGTGGTTAGTAGAAATTCGCTACGGATTTTTTAGCTGGCAACATCTTTTTGGTCAAGGCGTTTTGTTAATCAACCGTTTGAAGACAATATTTTTGTTTTCAATGCTAGCGATTTTTTTGCCCACTAGTTTTTTGTACCCAGTCGCTGGGTTATTGGTGTTTTGTCAGATCACCAAACTATTCATTGGTCGTCATTTTAGACAAAGACCACCAACAGTCACCTCCTCGGAGGAACAAGTTTAACTGCGCTTTTTATCTTAGATAGGGGCGCAGTTTTCATTTTGATAACCCGCTTTACGTCACGTTTACTTGGTGGATAATGGGCTTTGCAATATTTTTTATTCTTTGTTATAATAGAAATACCTTTATTTAACTCTTGTCGAAGAGTTTTTGGAGGTAAAAACCTGTCTCATAGGACAGACCGGAAAACACTCTTGCGCGATTGGGGTGTTTTTTGGTTATTTAAAAAATCCCGCTCGGCGGGATTTTTAGTGGCTGATTCTAATAGTTGTTGTTGGACAGCTGGTGGCTATTTTTTGAAATTCCTCCAATTGGCTATCATTTATTTCTAGGACCCAGGCATTTCCTTCTTTCTTAGAGTTTTTCATTTGTACCAATCCATCGTCGCTATTGATGTCAAATATTTTTGGTAAGATATCAATACAGGTGCCACAGCCAATGCATTTACTTCGATCTATATATATTTTATATTTTTTAGTCATAAATTTTTCTTGGTTTTATAATATAGAGGCCATCATTTTTTTTAACAGGTTTATCTACTGATATGGTAATAGTTTGTCCAACCGGTGCTTCTGTGGTTTTTGATCCAGCGGCTAGGCGTAGAGATCTAACTTGTCCAAACAGCACGCCGGTGCTCGGCCCAGTAATAGAATATTTGTCGTTTATTTTTATAGCTTGAGCATTGAGGAGTATCTCAGCCACTTTAATTTTGGGGAAATAATGTTGGACTGTGCCAGCAAAATATTTTTCTTCTGTGGCCTGACTATTTCCAGAAGCTGACCACTCATGGAGAGGCTTACCCAGATAATAGCCGTCGCTTAACCCGCGATTAAAAACTGTGCCCAACTTTTTTTCCCAGGCCAGAACCTTTTTTAAAGTATAAGTGTCAGAGTTAATGCTGTCTATAGCCTCTCGATAAGCTCTTACTACAGTAGCCACATATTCTGGCGAACGACCTCGCCCTTCTATTTTAAGACTGCTGACTCCAGCGGCTAAAAAATCTTTTAAAAATCCAATAGCGCAGATGTCTTTGGGGCTCATGACAAATTCATTATCCAAAACCATTTCTTTGTTGGTTTCTAGGTCGGTTACTCTGTAGCGGCGACGGCACATTTGACGACAAGCGCCACGATTGGCTGAAGAGTTCTCATTGTATAAACTCATCGAACAGCGGCCAGAAATACCAATGCACAGGGCGCCGTGGACAAAGGCTTCAATGGGAATTAAGTGGCCTGCGGGGTTAGTAATTTTTTGTTTGGTTATTTGCTTGGTAATTTCAGCAATCATTTTTAAGTTTAGCTCACGGGCCAAAACGATTTGATCAGCATATTGGCTAAAAAATTTTACGGCTTCAACATTGGAGACGGACAATTGGGTGGAAATATGAAGTGGCAGGCCAATCCGATGAGCATATTGGATAGCGGCCATATCAGAAACTATCACGGCGCTTATTTTATTGACTTTGGCAGCATCAATTAAAGTACGCATCATTTTAAGATCAGTATCATAGAGCACTGTATTGACTGTCAAATAAGATTTTATTTTATGCTCTTGGCAAAGCTGGGCAATTTTTTTAAGATCAGCCAAATTAAAATTGGCTGCCGAAACAGAGCGCATGTTAATGTGGCCAACACCAAAGTACACTGCGTCAGCACCATTGTCTATCGCGGCCATTAGTGACTCATATGATCCGGCTGGAGCCAAGAGCTCCACTTGGTATTTTTTCTTTGGCATAATAGATATTTTTAGCATATATATTTTAACCCGTCCAGTAAAAAAAGAAAGCCCGCGCCCACACTAGGTGAACGCGGGTCGGGCCAAGGGCGTGATTGCCCTAGGATTGGTGAGTCGGGAGGAGCCAGTGTTTTCCCCGGCAAGCACCTTTCCATAGCCCTGCTATAACCAGGCATAGCAAAGTGATTAGTAACCCAGTGGCCACAAGAATGTTTATGGCCAAGGAAAGGGTCCATTGGCCGACTTGTCTAAGCAGTGGCCAGAAATATAAACGGCCGGTTGCCAGCAGGTGTTTGAGGCCCCTAGCAATTAGTAGTAGTAGCAACACGACCAAAGTCATCACGATGATGGAGACCGGATAAATTAGTGGAGTAAACAAGAAAATTAGTAGTGCCTGTTTAACCGAAAGGCTGGTAGTCAAGTTGGCTAGACCAGATAAAACAATAAGGGTGTAGAAAAACACCATCGTTGAACCAAAACCATAAGAAAAGGTATTTGGCACTTCATCATCATAAGTACTAATCAGATAGTGACGTTTGGTGGCATCGAAATCAGAGGAAAAATAGGCCGATATGAAAACAGAAATTACGATGCTACTAATCACAAAAGTGTGTAAATCGTAGCTAGACGAAAAGGCCGTGATAAACAGCGCTTGTAGAACAGCGCGTAGATAGCTGTGCCAGCGAGTTTTGTCCCAAAATGGTTGGAGGGCCAACGCGTTAGTTTTGACCCAGACGAAGATAAGCACCAATAAGCTGTTGGCTATGGGCCAAACTAACCAAGCTGGCGTGATCGGTGGGACAAGCCAAGGGGCCTGTTGGGGCAGAACTAAATTCCAAGGATGGAAAATAGCTACCAAGATTGAGAAAAGAAGAGAGACGAAAAAAGTCGTCGCACACCAGCGCCACATGATCATATCCCTGATCGTGTAATTCATTTTACTGCTCCTTGCGGTTTATATGTTATGTAATGAAACATCCTTGTTCAGAGTAATCTGACTATTTAAGGTTTACGACCCAATATACTATGATTAGCCAAATTTGTCAATTGAAAAAGCCGGGGTATTTTGATAGAATTAAGACATTATGATTGCTTATCTAAAGGGGACAGTTATTAAAAAGCTTGATAAATCCATAATTCTTATAATTGGGGGTATTGGTTATGAGGTTTTTTTAAGTCGGCAAAATTTGGATAATATCAAAATAGATGAGGAAAGAGATTTTTTTGTGCATTCTTATATCAAAGAAGATTTGTTTGATTTATATGGCTTTCCTTCTTGGGAGGAATTGAATTTTTTTAAAAAACTAATTGCTGTATCAGGTGTTGGTCCCAAGAGTGCTCTAAACGTTTTGGCGCTAGCCACAGTAGATGAATTAAAGCGAGCCATTACTAGCGGGGATTCTTCGCTTTTGCAACAGGTTTCGGGCATTGGTAAAAAAACCGCCGAGCGTTTGGTAGTAGAATTAAAAGAAAAATTTATCAGGGATTTATCAGAGGCCGGTTTAAAAATAGATGGAAATAATCAAGTGATTGAAGCGTTGGTTTCTTTGGGTTATAAACAAATAGAAGCTCAAGAAACTATTAAGCATTTGCCAGTCGAAGAGAACGATTTGGCCACCAAGATTAAACAAGCGCTCCAGTTAATTAATAAAAAATGAAATTAGTTTTAGATTATAAGCAGTATGATGATTTTTTAAAAGCCAGATTTGTTTCTGGCAATTTTTTGCAGTCTAGTCTTTGGGAGGATTTTTTAAGTCGGCAAGGTTTAAAATTTTGGCGGGCGACGGTTTTAGAACAAGAAAAAAATATTGCCACCGGTCTTTTTTATGAAAAGAAATTACCTTTTAGTCGGGCCTATCTTTATGCTCCCAAGGGGCCGATTGTTGACTTGGGTATTTCTCAGACCGAGCAAAGGGAAGCACTAGAATTAATATTATCCAAAGCCAGAGATATTAGTATAGACACTAAAAAGCAAGAAGAGATATTTTTTAAGTTGGAATTAGAAAGCAGTAGCGGGCTTTTGAAAAATATAAAAAAATCAAAAGATATTCAGCCTCGCGACACCTGGGTTTTGGATTTGGATAAAGAGCAAAAAGATTTACTGGCCGTCATGCATCCAAAGACTAGATATAATATTGCCCTGGCTAATAAAAAAGGTGTCAAGGTCAGATTTTCTAAAAAAGAGGCAGACCTAAAATATTTTTTTCGTTTAAATAAAAAAACAGCTAGCCGCAATCAAATAACCACCCATCCGGATGATTATTATCAAAAATTATTTCAAGTACTAGTGGATAAAGATGCGGGAGAATTGGCTCTAGCGGAAATTGACGGGCAAATAGTCGCGGCCAATATATTGATTTATTTTGGCCAGTCGGCCACTTATTTACACGGCGCTTCTGATTATGCTTTTAGACAATATATGGCCCCACAACTTTTGCAGTGGGAAAGTATCAAGCGGGCCCATAGTTTGGGAAAAAAGATTTATGATTTTTGGGGCATTGCACCCCAAGATGGTAGCAAGCCCAACTGGGAAGGCTTTAGTCGTTTTAAAAAATCTTTTGGCGGACGAGCCATTTATTCTCCGGGAGCCCATGATTTGATTTATGATTCTTTTTGGTATACTCTCTATAATCTAAACACCAAAGTAAAATCTTTATTAAAAAAATAATATAGCCATGATCAAAAAAGTCCTTATTTCAGCTGCTGGACGCGGCAGTCGGATGCTAGATTTATCCAAAGATAAGCCCAAGCATTTAATCGAAGCCAACGGTCGGCCGTTTTTGTATTATGTACTTAGTAATTTACAGGCTGCTGGTTTTGAAGAAATGATTATGGTAGTGGGTTACAAAAAAGAATTCATGGAGAATTTTTTGAAAACATATAAAAATGATTTTAAAATTACCTTAGTTAATCAGTTTGATATCTTAGGGGAAGATCGTTATGGTACGGCTTGCCCCCTAGAGTGTGCCAAAGATTTGTTAAAGGGAGAAAGTTTTTTGGCAATCTATGGTGACAATTTGTATGCCGTGGGTGATTTGAAAAGATTTAATATTGAAGACGACTATTCATATATAGCCGGCCTGCCCCATAATCATCCAGAAAATTATGGCGTTTTAGCAGTTGATAAAAATGGTTTTCTGGAAAGAGTGGTTGAAAAGCCAACTCATCCGATTGGTAACCTTATTAATACTGGTCTTTATAAATTTACGCCAGAAGTTTTTAAATATTTAGACAAGATTGATATTTCTCCACGTGGTGAATATGAGCTGACCGATGTGATAAATCTTTTGGCGTCTCAAGGAAAGGTCAAGGCCCTAGATCTTCAAGATATTTGGTTGGATTTTGGTCGGCCGGAAGACATCAAAAAAGTAGAAGATTATTTAAACAGTCAGCCAAGTAAATAAAATGGTTAAGCGGATTTTGAAAAAATTTTTGGGAAGAAAGCTGTTGTTATTTTATCATTTGATTTTGGCCAAGCTGGCAGTTTTTTATTATCAAAAGCCCTCAGAGAAATTGTTAGTGATAGGAGTAACCGGTACCAATGGGAAAACGGCTACCGTAAATTTTGTGTCACAGTTTTTGGACAGCTTGGGACAAAAAAATGGCTTGGCTTCCACGGTCAATTTTAAAGTAGACGACAGACAGTGGCTCAACAAAAAGAAAATGACTATGTTGGGGCGTTTTCAAACGCAAAAACTTTTGGCTGATATGGTCAAATCTGGTTGTCGGTACGCAGTGATTGAAACATCGTCTCAGGGAGTAGAACAATTTAGACACATTGGTATCAATTATGATTTACTGATTTTTACCAATCTTACACCCGAGCATATTGAAGCACACGGCAGTTTTGAAAATTATCGGATGTATAAAGAAAAATTATTTGAGCATTTGGTCCAGAGCCATATAAAAACTATCAGTGGCCAGAAGATAAAAAAAATAATTGTCTCCAACGCTGATGACATAGAAACAGAGCGCTTAAGAAAAATACCAGTCGATAAGTTTGTTACTTATTCCATTGATCAGTCAGCTGATTTTCAGGCTACGGAGCTACAACTAGACAATGGAGTGACTTTTTCTGTTCATAATCAAAAAATAAAAACTAGCCTGATCGGTCGCTTTAATGTTTACAATGTTTTATCAGCCTTGGTTGCTGTAGTAACCTTGGGCTTTGATTTAAAAGTTTTATCTCAAACTAAACTTAGAGGTGTGCCCGGTCGTCAAGAATGGATTGATCAGGGTCAAGATTTTAAGGTGTTAATAGATTATGCTCCGGAGCCAGTGGGTTTAGAGCAACTTTATAAAACTTTGGAAAGGATAGAAAAGAATCGATTAATTCATGTTTTGGGTTCTTGTGGTGGTGGCCGAGACAAGGCTCGCCAGCCCATCATGGGGCAAATGGCCGGACAAAGGGCCGATATAGTAATAGTCACCAATGAAGACCCCTACGATGATGATCCATTGGCTATTATTGATAATGTGGCCTCAGGAGCTATTAAAGCCGGCAAAACATTGGGTAAAAACCTTTTTAAGGTAAATGATCGATCAGGGGCTATTGGTCGAGCTATAGCTTTGGCTACTAAAAATGATTTGATTTTGATCACCGGTAAAGGAGCAGAACAGTTTATTTGTGGACCCAATGGTCAAATGATGCCCCACGATGATAGGCTGGTTGTTCAGAAAGTTCTCAAAAACCTAATAAAATCTAGAAAATAGGCGATTTTTGGGTTTAAAAATGTGGCTTCTGTGGATAAACTGTAGGTAAATGGCTCTAGGTGTGCATAGAAAACCTTTATTTTTAAGGGAAAATAAACAATTTGACAAAAAATTCCATTTGTATATAGAGACAATTTAGCTAAAATTAGCTATTTTTTGTTTTAAAAGCAACAGATTTATCAATTTTTGGTCAATACCCTTGACAATGCTGTTCAAATTTGATAATATTGGGCTATGAAATTTTTGGCCCCAAGCCTATTTTAAATAAAAATAAATATAATAACTGACCCGAAAATAGGGTGAGTTTATTTTTTGTGCCCACAATCTATCTTTAGATAATAAAGCCCCAAACAGGAGGCTAATTAAATAATATAATTAGCACTATTTATGCCCCAAGTGAAAACTCCGACTCGCAAATATTTTACCACCCTGCGAGAAGCTATACCTCTAACAGATTTGGTCGAAATCCAAAAAAAGTCCTATCATTGGTTTTTTGAAGAGGGACTCAAAGAACTTTTTGATGAGATTTCACCGATCACAGATTTTATCGGTCGCGATCTTCAGCTTTCTTTTGAAGATTATTATTTGGACGAACCAAAGTTTGATGAAACTCAGGCCAAAAATAAGAATATTTCTTATGAAGCGCCGCTTAGAGTCAATGTCAGATTAGTAAATAAAAGAACCAACGAAGTCAAGGAACAAGAAATATACCTTGGCGATTTTCCATTGATGACTGAAAGAGGAACTTTTATTATAAACGGAGTAGAGCGTGTTGTGGTTTCTCAGCTGATTAGATCAGCCGGTGTGTTTTTTACTTCGCAAGTTTTAAGAGGTAGAAAATATTATGGTGCCAAGATTATACCAAATCGCGGTGCCTGGCTTGAAATAGAAACGGATGTTAATGGCATTATTTATGTAAAGATTGATCGTAAAAGAAAGGTACCAGTCACTGCGCTGCTTCGCGCCTTTGGTTATTTTACTGATGAGGAAATAAAAAGTTTATTTAAAGACGTTGATACTCATCCAGAAGTAAAATTTATCGGTCGCACTTTGGAAAAAGATATTTCTAGCAATGAAGCGGAGGGTTTAAAAGAAATTTACCGTCGTATTCGTCCAGGAGATTTGGCCACTACTGACAATGCTCGAAGTCTTATTCATTCTATGTTTTTTGATTTTGATCGTTATGATTTTGGTCGGGTGGGTAGATATAAAATAAATGCTCGTTTTAGTTTAGATATACCCAATAGTAAAGAGACCAGAGTTTTGCGCAAAGAAGATTTGATTTTAGTGGTTAAAGAAATTATCAAATTGAATCTTTCTCAACAAGAAGCCGATGATATCGATCACTTGGGTAATCGTCGGGTGCGCGCCATTGGTGAATTGGTTCAAAATAGATTTCGTATTGGTTTGGCTCGTATGGAAAGAATTATTAAAGACCGTATGAGTACTTTGGATATGCATAGTATTAATCCAAATCAACTTATAAACTCTCGGCCAGTGATTGGTGTGGTCAAAGAATTTTTTATGAGCTCACAGCTTTCCCAATTCATGGATCAGGTTAATCCTTTGGCTGAGCTTGAACACAAGCGACGTCTATCAGCCATGGGACCAGGTGGCTTGTCTCGAGAAAGAGCTGGCTTTGAAGTGCGTGATGTCCATCGCACTCACTATGGCCGTATTTGCCCGATTGCCACTCCCGAAGGACCAAACATTGGTCTAGTTGGCCATTTAGCTTCTTACGCTCGGGTCAATGATTTTGGTTTTATTGAAACACCTTATCGTATTGTTTTGCATGATATAGACAATGATCCCAAAATTACTACTGGTCAAATTGCTAGAAAAGACATTAAAACTCCCGATGGTAAAAAATTGATTATTGCTTCAGGGCAGACCATTAGCGCCACTCAAGCTAAAGAATTAGCCAAGTATAAAGAAATTGAAATTGTGGCTATTAAACCGGTGGTGACCAATGAAATTAGATATGTCGACGCCTTTGAAGAAGAAAAGTACAATACGGCGGCCGCCACTACACCAATTGATGAAAAGGGGTATTTTATTAATGATTTTGCGGAAATCAGAATTCATGGCAATCCGACTTTTGACAGAGTAGAAAAAATTGATTTTATGGATGTGGCTCCCAATCAGATTATTTCTATTGCCACCTCTATGATTCCTTTTTTGGAGCACGACGATGCTGTCCGCGCTTTGATGGGAACAAACATGCAAAGACAAGCAGTCTCTGTGATTAGACCACAAGCACCGATTGTTGGTACTGGTATTGAGGCCAAGGCTGCCATTGACAGTGGCCAGGTGGTAGTAGCCAAGGAAGATGGTGAGGTTACCTATGTAGATAGTCGCCGCATTGAAGTAACTAATAAGAAAAAAGAAACCATTATTTATCATTTGAATAAATTTGCTAGGTCCAATACTTCTACTAGTATGAATCAACATCCGATAGTAGATAAGGATGAGAAAGTCAAAAAGGGTACAGCTTTAGCTGATGGTGCCGCCACTGATCAAGGAGAATTGGCTTTGGGACAAAATATGTTGGTAGCCTATATGACTTGGGATGGTGGAAATTATGAAGACGCTATTTTGATATCAGAGCGGGTAGTAAAAAATGATAATTATACTTCTGTTAGTATTGAAGATTATTCTATTGATATTCGCGATACTAAACTTGGTCCAGAGGTTTTGACGCGGGACATACCAAATGTTTCGGAAGAAAAATTAAAAGACTTAGACCGAGAGGGAATCGTGCGTATTGGTGCCAATGTTTCCTCTGGCGATATATTGGTTGGTAAAATTACTCCCAAAGGAGAAACCGAATTGTCGGCTGAAGAAAAATTATTGCGGGCTATTTTTGGTGAGAAAGCCAAAGATGTTCGCGATACCTCTCTTTATTTAAAACACGGCGAAAGAGGAAAAGTAATTGGTGTCAAAGTATTTTCTCGTGATAAAGGTGATAAATTACCAGCGGGAGTAATCAAAACAATTCAAATTACAGTTGCCCAACTTAGAAAAATTCAAGTTGGTGATAAAATGGCTGGTCGCCACGGTAACAAAGGCGTTATTTCCAGAGTGGTGCCAGCAGAAGATATGCCATTTTTGGAAGACGGTACGCCAGTAGATATTATTTTGAATCCATTGGGTGTTATTTCTCGTATGAACCTCGGACAGCTTTTGGAGACTCATTTGGGATTAGCGGCCAGAACTTTAAATTATAAAGTAGCTAGCCCCCCCTTAAATGGTGTAGATGAAAAAATAATTAGAGATGAACTCAAAAGAGCTGGTTGGCCAGAAGACGGTAAGTTGCAGCTTTTTGACGGTCGTACCGGTAAGCCATTTGATAATAAAACCACAGTGGGCGTGGCCTATATGTTGAAATTGAATCACTTAGTCGAAGATAAGATTCATCAGAGATCCATTGGTCCTTATTCTTTGGTTACTCAGCAACCGCTCGGTGGCAAAGCTCAATTTGGTGGCCAGCGTTTTGGAGAAATGGAAGTTTGGGCTCTCGAAGCTTATGGTGCTGCCAATACTTTGCAGGAAATGATCACTATCAAATCTGATGATGTGCCGGGTAGAGCCAAGGCTTATGAAGCTATTATCAAAGGCGAACCTATTAATCGATTAAATATTCCCGAATCATTTAATGTGCTGGTCAGAGAGCTCAAGGGCTTGGCTTTGGATGTCGAATTGATCGGTAAAAGAGAAACTGAAATCGAAGATATTGACAGAAGGACCAGGGAAGACCTAGCTGAACAAGCGTCGACAGTAGCCGATGCCAGCTCTGATAATTTGTCAGTTGAGGATTCTAAAGAATAATTTTTGATCATATAAAATTATAAAAATATATGCCTACTCCTTCATCAACAAAAACCACTTTTATGGCCAGAGAAAAGACTACTGTTTTGGAATTTGACGCTATAAAATTGCGATTAGCTTCCTCTGACGATATTCATAGATGGTCACATGGGGAAATTTTGAAACCAGAAACCATCAACTATCGTACTCAGAAACCAGAAAAAGATGGTTTGTTTTGCGAAAGAATATTTGGTCCAACTAAAGATTGGGAATGTTATTGTGGTAAGTATAAAAGAATTCGTTATAAAGGTATTACTTGCGATAAATGCGGTGTGGAAGTAACCAGAGCCGCTGTTCGTAGAGAAAGGATGGGACATATTGATCTAGCCGCACCCGTTTCTCATATTTGGTTTTTGCGTGGTATTCCTTCTAAAATCGGCTTGGTTTTAGATCTGAGCATCCAGGCGCTTGAAAAAGTAATTTACTTTGCTAGTTTTATCGTTACTCAGGTTGATGAAGAAGCTCGTAAAGAAACCATTGAACAGATTAAAAATGAGTTAAAGAGTAAACGCAAGCAAATTGATAATGAGTTTAATCAAAGAAATCAAGAATTAAATAACAATAAAGTTAAATTACTGGCTGAGGGTAAGGAAAAGGAAAAAATCAATAAGCAAATTGAACAGGATTTGATGAATTTGAATGTTGCTAAAATTGATAAAATAAAAACTTTAGAAGAAGCGGCCGAGACTGCTCTAAAAGAATTGCGAGAATTAAAACTTTTGCAGATTATTTCTGAAACTAAATATCAAGAATTGGCTTTGCGTTATGGACATGTTTTTGAAGCTGGTATTGGTGCCGAAGCTGTCCGAGACTTGCTTAAGAAAGTTAATTTAAAAGAGCTATACGAAGCTTTGGAAGAAGAAATTGGTGATTCCATTGCCTCCAAGAGAAAAAAATTGATTAGACGCTCCCGATTAATCAAGAGTTTAATGGTCAATGGTATTCGTCCGGAATGGATGATCTTGACCGTTGTACCAGTAATCCCACCCGATCTTCGTCCCATGGTCCAACTTGATGGAGGGCGCTTCGCTTCTTCTGATTTAAATGATCTTTATCGTCGCGTTATTAATCGTAATAATCGTTTAAAGAGATTAAAAGATTTAAATGCTCCAGAAGTTATTCAGCGCAATGAAAAAAGAATGTTACAAGAAGCGATTGATGCTTTAATTGATAACAATGCTCGTCAAGGAAAAACCGTTACGGCTTCTACTGGGCAAAAACGCTCTTTAAAGAGCATTGCCGATATGCTCAAAGGTAAGCAGGGTCGTTTTAGACAGAACTTACTAGGCAAACGCGTGGATTATTCTGGTCGTTCAGTTATAGTAGTGGGGCCTCATCTTAAAATTTATCAGTGTGGTTTGCCCAAGACCATGGCTTTGGAATTGTTTAGACCCTTTGTCATTTCTCAACTGATCAAACGGGAGTTTGTCCATAATGTTAGAAGCGCCAATCGTTTTATTGAAGCCGGTCATCCCGAAGTGTGGGCCATTTTGGAAGAAGTAATCGCCGGAGCCAATGTTATGTTAAATCGTGCACCGACTTTACATCGTCTTGGTATCCAAGCTTTTCAACCAACTCTGATTGAGGGTAAGGCTATTCAACTTCATCCCCTAGTCTGCTCAGCTTTTAACGCTGATTTTGATGGTGACCAAATGGCTGTCCACGTGCCGTTAACCGAAGAAGCCAAAGAAGAGGCTAGAACCATTATGCTTTCCTCTAACAATTTGTTAAAACCAGCCACCGGTGATCCAGTCGCTGTACCTAACCAAGATATTGTTTGGGGTGGATATTATCTGACTTATATTTCTCCGGAAGCCAAGGCCAAAAAAGCCTTTGGTGATGAAGATGAAGCAGAAAAAGCTTTTGTCTTGGGAGTAATTTCTTTACAGGAACCTATTAAGGCTAGGGTAGCTCGAGCTAAGAATCAGATTTTAGACACCAGTGTTGGTCGTATTTTGTTTAATAAGATTTTACCTGAGGAAATGACTTATGTGAACAAAACATTAGACAAAAAAGGTTTAAAAAATATTGTGGCCTTGGCTTTTAGAACTTTGTCTCACGATAAAACAGTGGCCTTACTGGATGATATTAAAGATATTGCTTTTAAATATATTACTACCTCTGGTTCTTCTTGGGGCATGGATGATATTCCAAAATTGCCAGAGAAAAAAGAATTGATTAAAGAGGGCGAAAAGAGAGTAGAAGAAATTAAGGAACAATATAATCAGGGTCTTTTAACCAACAATGAAAGGTATATTAAGGTAATTGAGGTTTGGAATGAAATCAAAAACAGGATTTATGATAAATCTCAAGGCACCTTTACTTCTAAAAATTCAGTGGCCAGTATTATTGAGTCCGGTGCTCGCGGTTCTTGGTCACAGATGATTCAGATTATGGGTATGAAAGGATTGGTTATCAATCCGGCTGGTGATATTATCGAATTGCCGGTTAAAGCTAATTTTCAGGAAGGTTTGGATGTTTTGGAATATTTTATTTCCACCCACGGTACTCGTAAGGGACTTTCTGATACAGCTCTTCGTACGGCCAATGCCGGGTATTTAACCAGACGTTTGGTCGATGTTTCACAAGATGTAGTGATCTTGGAAAGTGATTGTAAAGATAAAGAAGGATTGGTTATTACTAAAGCCGAAAGTAAAGACATTAATGAAACATTATCAGAAAGAGCTATTGGCCGGATAATCTTGGATGATATTATTGATCCAAAAAATAAAAAAGTATTAATCAAGAAACATACTTTAGTCACCAAAGAATTGTCGGAACAGATTGAAAAAGCCAACCCGGAACATATTAGAATTAGATCACTCTTATCTTGTAAATCTATTAGGGGTGCTTGTCAAAAATGTTATGGTTTTGATTTGGGCTTTAATGAATTGGTAAAATTGGGTACAGCTGTTGGCATAGTAGCGGCTCAAAGTATTGGCGAGCCTGGCACCCAGCTAACTATGAGAACTTTTCATACTGGTGGTGTGGCCGAAGGCGATATTACTCAAGGTTTGCCTAGGGTAGAAGAATTATTTGAAGCTCGCCAGCCCAAGAAGCAGTCAATTCTAGCGCCAATTTCTGGTCTGGTGCAAATTGATAATGACAATAAGCTGATTAGTAAGGAGCAGAGAATTATTAAGATCAAGCCGCATGAAATCAGAATTGAAGAATACATACTAGAAGATGGCATGGAACCCAAAGTAAAGGATGGCCAGGAAGTAGAAGTTGATCAGGTCATTATTATGAATAAAAAGGACAAGGTTCGTACCAAGCTGGAAGGTTTGGTTAAACTAAAGGACAAGAGAATGACCATCGTCAGTCGAGAGGGTAGCATGCAGGATGTCATTATCCCAGCTGGTTACAATCTTTGGATCAAAGATAAAGATATGGTTGAGGAAGGTCAACAAATTACTGAGGGTAGTATTGACCTTAAAGAATTGTATGCTTTGAAGGGCAAGTTGAGTGTCCAAAAATATATTATCAAAGAAATCAAACATATTTACTCTTCGCAGGGACAAAATTTAAATGACAAACATGTTGAGTTGATTGTCAAGCAGATGTTTTCTAGAATTTTAGTGAAAGATATTGGTGATACAGAGCTTTTGCCCGGAGAAGTAGTCACCTCTACCCAATTTGAAGAAGCCAACCGAGCTGTCAAAGGAGAAAAATCTACCGGAGACATTTTACTGCTAGGCATTACTAAAGCGGCCTTAACTTCAGATTCTTTCTTGTCCGCCGCTTCTTTTCAGGAGACAGCTCGCGTTTTAATTGATGCCGCTATTTCCGGAAAGGTAGATTATTTGAGAGGTCTCAAGGAGAATGTAATCATTGGTCGCAAGATTCCAGCTGGTACTGGTTTTAAGCAGAAAAAATAAAGATATTTTTAGCAAAAAAGCCCCCCAAAAGGGGGCTTTTTCTATTTTGTTAGGGATTTATTTTTCTAGATAAATATGATAAAATATAGATAGATTATTATTTTTTAAACTAATGTCTAGACGAAAAACTAGTGTTAATTATCAGGAGGAAGAGTCCTTGGGACTCAAGCCAGAAACTAAACGCGCTATTTTTGTTATATTGTTATTTACCTTGGCTGCTTTAAGCGTTTTGTCTATATTTGATATGGCTGGATCTTTTGGCCGAGTTTTAAATTTCGCTCTCGCCTATATTTTTGGTTGGGGCATTTGGTTATTTATTTTGATTTTATTATGGTTGGTTTATATTTTGATGAAGAGTGGCATTTATGGAGTACGATTTGTTACTTATATTGGGCTATCCTTAATTTTATTATCATTTTCTGGTATTTTACATTTTTTTGTGCTGGATTTTAATTTAGAAGAAATTACCGCTGCTGGCAAAGGCGGCGGAGCCATTGGGTATTTTATTAGCGAAGCGGGGGTAAGTGCTCTGGGAGTTGGTGGATCGCTAGTGATACTTTTGGCCATATTATTTATTGGGGTATTCTTGGGTTTTAATACTTCTTTTTCCGCTTTGTTAGATAAAGCTAAAACTTTGGGTATTATTAAAGAAAAATTTTTACCAGACAAAGGCACAGACGGAGAAGACGAGAATACGGAGGAGGAAAATGAATTTCAAACGGAGGATATTATTGAAGAAGATCAGATAGAAGAGCCAGTTGAAGAAGGTGGTCAAGAACCAGCCGGAGAAATAGCCTTGGCCGAGGGTAGTGTTGAGGAGGAAGAGCAAGTTATACCGGTTAAAAAAGTCAGAAAAAAAATAGTTGTGCCAATAGAGCTGCTTTCTAAATCAACTAGCAAACCAGACTCGGGCGATGTCAATGCTAACATGAATAAAATTCAAAAGACTTTTGAAAATTTTGGCATTGATGTTACTATGGCCGAGGTCAATGTTGGTCCGACCGTTACGCAATATACTTTGCGACCAGCCGAGGGCGTCAGATTGTCTCAAATGTTGACTTTGCAAAATGATTTAGCCCTGGCTTTGGCTGCTCATCCCCTACGCATGGAAGCACCGATTCCAGGTAAATCATTGGTGGGCGTAGAAGTACCAAATCAATCTGTTTCCACAGTTAAACTAAGAGAAATATTAGAAAGTGCTACTTATAAAAAGAGAAAAAATAATTTGTATTTATCCTTAGGTAAAGATGTAGCGGGAAATGCCATTATGGCGAACTTAGCGACGATGCCCCATCTTTTAATTGCTGGAGCAACTGGTAGCGGTAAATCGGTTTGTATTAATAATGTTATTTTGAGTTTGATTTATGAAAACTCGCCAGATGAATTGAAATTTATTTTAATTGATCCCAAACGCGTAGAACTTTCTTCTTATAATGATATTCCACATTTGTTAGCCCCGGTGATAAATGATACTGATAAAGCTATCAATGCCTTGCGTTGGGTAGTAAATGAGATGCATGGCCGATACAAATTGTTGCAAGCGGCTGGCAAAAGAAATATTGAGGCGTATAATAAGGCGGTGATTGTTAATAAAATTCCTTATATTGTGGTCATTGTTGATGAATTTGCCGCTCTGATGTCTTTGGCTTCTAAAGAAATAGAAGCGGCTGTAGTATCTTTAGCTCAAATGGCTCGCGCCGTAGGTATTCATTTGGTTTTAGCCACCCAGAGACCATCGGTTGATGTGATTACGGGACTTATTAAAGCTAACATTACTTCTCGCATTGCCTTTGCTGTCGCTTCCTCTATGGATTCTCGCACCATTATTGATACTTCAGGGGCAGAAAAATTATTAGGCAAAGGAGATATGTTGTTTATGACCGCCGAAGTTTCCAAACCGCGTCGTATCCAAGGTGCCTATGTATCGGATGAGGAAATAACAGCTGTTGTAGATTTTCTAAAAAGTAAAGCGGAACCAGAATATAATAGTAATGTTACAGAAAGGGCTAGCGGGCCAGTGGCTGGCTTTGGTGGCGGCGGAGATTTTGATGATGCCTTGACTCAAGAGGCCAAGGAAGTAGTGATCAAGGCTGGTAAAGCTTCAGCTACACTACTGCAAAGAAGACTAAGAGTTGGCTATGCCCGAGCTGCTCGGCTATTAGATATTTTGGAAGAAATGGGAGTAGTCAGTGCTGCTGACGGGTCTAAACCTCGGGAAGTATTAATTTCTCAGGGGGATTTAGAAGAAAATTTTTCTTCCGTCTTAGATGAGGAAGAGATATCGGACGAAACTGACGAAGAAGACGATAAGGATGAGCAGCCCCGCTTTTAATTAAAGTTAATATGGCAAGTTTTAAACAAAAGAAGATTAGCCGATCACAAACTCTGGCTGATAAACTAAGACAATCTAGATTGGAACAAAATAAGACTTTGGCTGAAGCAGAGGCTGTTACCGGGATTCAAACCAAATATCTAGAAATATTAGAAGAAGGAAATTATCAGAAGTTACCAGGCAATATCTACGCCAAGGCTTGGCTTAGACTTTATGCTAATTTTTTGGGTTTACAAGCCAATGAATTGTTAGTTGATTATAAAATAGAAAAATCAATTAGTGACAGATTAGTTAAAGTAGATGTTCCCCAAGAGAAAAATAATAATATTTTTGCTTATAGAATATTAAAGCCACGAGTTTTAAAATCTTTAGGCATTGGCTTGCTGATTGTTGCTCTATTTGCTTATTTGGGTTGGGAGGTTAATAATATAATTTCTCCGCCAGAGGTATTAATCTTTGAACCAACTAGTAATTTTAAGACCACCGATTCTAGTGTGGTTATCAAAGGTCAAACCAAACCAGAGGTGCAGTTGACTATTAATAATGAATTGGTATTATTGGATGAGGCAGGCTATTTTAGCCAGGAAGTAAATTTATTGAATGGGCTAAATAATTTAGAAATAAGTGCCAAAAAGAAACACAGTCGAATTCGAACCATAGAAATAGTAATTTTAAGAGAGTCATTAGAATAATTAATAACATAATTAAGGCAAGCATAAACAGGCGGTTTGCTATTTAAGAAAGGATTATACATATGGTTAAGAAAACCAAAGAAGATTTTGATCCAGCTACCAGGAGTGCCATTGAGGAGATTAGGACGCGTTTTGGCGAGGGCGCTATTATGAATTTAGGCGACGCTAAAGCTATGAATGTAGAAGCAGTTAGTACAGGCTGTTTATCTTTAGATATTGCCTTGGGTGTGGGTGGTGTACCGCGTGGTCGGATTATTGAAATTTATGGACCAGAAGCCTCTGGTAAAACTACTTTGGCCCAACACATTGTGGCGGAAGTACAAAGGGGTGGCGGTACAGCAGCTTTTGTGGATGCTGAGCATGCTCTAGATCCTGATTATGCCAAAAAAATTGGTGTAGACATTGATCATCTACTTATCTCTCAACCAGACACTGGTGAACAAGCTTTAGAGATTGTGGAGGCTTTAGTACGTAGCGGCGGAGTGGACGTGATAGTCATTGACTCAGTTGCTGCCTTGGTGCCCAAAGCAGAAATTGAGGGAGAAATGGGTGATTCTCATATGGGACTGCAAGCTAGACTGATGAGCCAAGCCCTTAGAAAATTAGCTGGTATTGTACACAAGAGCAAAACAATGGTGATTTTTATCAATCAGATTCGCATGAAAATCGGAGTGTTTTTTGGCAATCCAGAGACTACTACTGGTGGTAATGCTTTAAAATTTTATGCTTCGGTCAGAATTGAAGTCAGACGATCAGCCCAGATCAAGCAAGGAGAAAAAATTATTGGTAATCAGGTTAAAGCTAAGGTTGTAAAAAATAAAGTAGCAGCTCCTTTTAAAGGCACTAGCTTTGATATCATGTATAATGAGGGCATTTCAGTCTCAGGCGATCTTTTGGATACTGGTTTGGCCTTGGGGGTAATCACCAAATCGGGTAACTCCTATAATTATGGAGATATGAAATTGGGAGTTGGTCGAGAAAACGCCAAAGCATTTTTGCGCGCTGATAAAACATTAATGGGTGAACTTCGACAAAATATTTGGAAACAATACCGCTCTTCTGAGGAATTATAAATAACATTAGATTATGAGAAAAGACTGGTCAATGACCAGTCTTTTTTTCTTTGGGGGTGTTCTTGTTTTGTAGTATAAAATGTGCCAAGGCTTTGGCCAGTTCAAAGCGGATGCTATTACAGTTGTCTCCATCACCACAGGCCAAAGAATGTCTGCCCATACCAACGCCAGATAAACATGTACCGTCGTCTTTGGCAAGCATTGTAGCTAACCGAAGGGCTTGTTTATGAGTTTTGACTCGGTAGCGACACGCATCGGGACTGTATCCAGAATTTTTACATTTTTTGCCCTTACATTTGTGGTCAGGCAAGTAGCTTTTCCCTGGTTCGAGTTTTAGCCATTTTTGGCAGTCGGAGCAAAGACCCTCCTCGGTCAAAAATGTCTTTTCGGCCAGCTCTAGCATGCTTCTATTCATGGTCTTCCTCTTTCTTTTATTTGGATTGATAAGGACTATTTAATTAGGTAACTTTAGTACAGACCTAGGGTTGTGTCAATTGTTATTTTTTATTACTCTCAGTCTTGCTAGGGGCGGTTTTTATTAGTATAATTTGAATATGTCAACAGCTAATAAAATATTTACCAATACTCTTTGGCAGGTTGTCATTAGAATCGTCAATGTTTTTATTGGCGTTTTTTCTTTGGCCTTGGTCACCCGCATGCTGGGTCAAGTTGGTTTTGGATATTATACTACTATCTTTGCCTTTGTTCAGATTTTTGCTATTTTGGCTGATTTGGGATTGTACATGGCTATGCTGAGGGAAATTTCATCTGCCAAAGATAAGGAGAGTGAAAATAAAATTATCAATAATATTTTTACTATTCGGATCTTGTCTTCTTTTTTGATGTTGGTGTTGATTGTGGTGGCCATTCAGTTTTTTCCTTATGATAAAGTAGTTAAAACTGGCGTTATATTTTTTATGGGTACTTTCTTTTTTCAGACTTTGATTACTACTTTAACAGCGGTATTTTCCAAATATTTGGATATGGCCAAAGTAGCCTTGGTAGATTTCGCGAATAAAATATTATATGCTGGATTTTTGCTTTACCTTTTTGTTTATGGGTTTTCTTTAAAGGCTATACTGTTAGGAAATAGTTTTACTATGGCCGTTTCTTTTATTTTATTATTATTATTTTTTAAGCGCTACGGACGTTTATCTTTGTCTTGGGATTTTGGTTATTGGAAAATAGTTTTTAAACGTTCTTGGCCATTGGCTATTACGGTAGTTTTAAACTTATTATATTTTAAAGCCGACACCTTGGTTTTATCTGTTTATCGTCCACCAGCCGAAGTTGGCCTCTATGGTGCCCCTTATCGAGTATTAGAAGTGATGGCTACCTTTCCCCATATGTTTATGTCTTTAATTTTGCCCATTTTTACTGCTCATTGGATAGCTAAAAAGAGTCAAGAGTTAAAGCAAAGTTTCCAGTATAATTTTGATTTTTTCAGCATTTTATCAGTGGCTATGTTATTTAGCATCTGGTTAGTCAGTCGCCCGTTGATGATCAAATTGGCCGGTCCAGACTTTGCTCTTTCCGGGCCAATTTTGGATATTTTAATTGTCGCGACAGTCGGTATATTTTTTGGGACATTGTTTATATATATGGTTGTAGCTATTGATGCCCAAAAGCAAATGATTAAATATTTTTTCTTCGCAGCTGTGATAGCTCTCGTTGGTTATTTTATTTTTATACCAATTTATTCTTACTGGGGTGCGGCTTATATGACGTTGTTTGTAGAGTGGCTAATAACTTTTTTTGCTTGGCGAGTTGTTTACAAAAACACTTCTTTGAGAGTAAATTTAAAAGTGTTTTATAAAAGTTTACTGGCCGGAGCAATAGCTTTTTTCGTAGCCAAGATGTTTGGTGCTTATAATATAATTTTTGTTCTCTTGGTGTCCTGGCTTTTATATCTAGTCGTTTTAGCATTACTAAAAACGGTCAGTCGTGCACAACTTAAAAATATATTTTTAGCTAAATAACAAAACAAACATATGATAAACATTTTTTTCTTACTGTTTTTAATAATTTTTATAATGGTGGCTTATCGCAATTTATTGTGGGGTATTGGGGCGATCATAGTGCTTTTGCCTACTTATCTTTGGCGTTTTGAATTTATTATTTTTCCCACTAGTTTCTTGGAATTAATGATTATCGCTCTTTTTGTAATTTGGCTGGTTAAAGATAAAAGATATTCTCAAATAAATTTTTCTTTAAATAAAAAAACCAACAATGCTTTATCTGGGCCCCTCCAATATTTACTAGGGCTGTGGTTGATAGTCAGTGTCTTGGCTCTTTTGACTAATTTTACTTGGGGATCTCTGGGCCTATGGCGAGCTTATTTTTTAGAACCCATGATGTTCTTGTTAGTTTTTGTTTACTCCGTTAAAGGTATAAGGGATTTAAAATTTATTATTGTTTGTTTGATGATGCTTTTGTTGTGGCTATTTGAAATTGCCATGTATCAAAATTTTACTAATTATAATTATCTCTTAGCTTATAATTTTCCCCATATTAAGCGTCTGACTGGCCCATTCCTTTATCCCAATGCTCTTAGTCTCTTAACAGCTCCGCTGGCAGCTTTATTTTCTGGTTTATGGATTTATAGTAAAGATAAGCTTCAAAATATTCATTATCTAGTTTTGGCTATCATGGGTGTGGTTTTAGCTGTTTTGTCAGTTAGTCAGGGGGCTATTTTAGCTATTGGGATATCTTTATTTTTATGTCTAATTTTAGCTAAAAAATGGTATAAATATGGGATAGCTATTTTATTGGTTCTAGCTTTGGGTGTTTTACTGATAGTATCGACTCTAGATTTTAATCCGCGTTTAAATTTACAATCCAGCTCTTTAGATATTCGTTTTAATCAATGGCAAGAAACCAGAACTATGTTATCTGATAATTTTGTCTTGGGTTCTGGTTTGGCTGGTTATCAGAACGCTTTAAAGCCCTACCATCAGACAGATTGGTTAGAAATTTTCCTCTATCCCCATAATATATTTTTAAATTTTTGGACGGAATTAGGAATAATGGGGCTGGGAATTTTTATTTCTCTACTGGTCTATCTGGGCTGTCTGCTTAAAAAAATATTTAAATATAATTATAGTTTATTTTGGCCACTGACTCTGATGTGGAGTACCTGGTTAATACATGGCTTGGTGGATGTCCCTTATTTTAAAAATGATTTGGCGGTATTATTTTTTATAATGTTAGGTTTTACTTTTTTAGTATCTACTTATAAGAAAGATGTTAAAATTTAGTAAATTATTATACCCCTCCGGCTTGATTTTAATCTTAGTTAATCTTACTCCCATTATTGGGCTATTATTTTGGGATTGGGATGTTTTTACTATTATTATTTTATATTGGATGGAGTCAGCGGTAGTGGGGTTTTTCAATATTTTGAAAATGCAAAGGATAAACAATTATGTCTTTTCTCCAGCCCTGCCACTTTTTATTGTGCATTATTCTATTTTTATGTTTGTTCATTTATTTTTTATTTTGCAATTTTTTAAACCAGACTTAGGAAGTGCCATCGAACAATTTGGAGCATTTAAAATAGTTTTTAAATATTTGGAAGGATTGCTTATCTCTTTGGCTTTTTTATTTTTAAGTCACGGCTTATCTTTTATTTTTAATTTTATAAAAAAAGAGGAATATAAAAATAGCAGTCTAGTCAAGCAGATATTTTTTCCTTATCAGAGAATTATTATCATGCAGATAGTTATTTTTTTGATTGGCAGTGGAGTCTTTTATTATGGTTATAGCCAAGATTTGTCGGCCATAGCCTTTTTGGTTATTTTGAAAATATTTTTTGATTTAGTTGGCCATATTTTTGAACACCGTAAAAATATTTTAAGTTAATTTATTTACAAAAAGCTTAAATTTTAGTATAATATAGACATGAAAAAAGTTAAAAAAGCTATAGTAGCCGTGGCTGGATCCGGTACCAGATTGTTGCCAGCCACTAAATCTATGCCTAAAGAAATGTTGCCGATAGTTGATAAACCAGCTATTCAGTGGGTAGTGGAAGAGCTAGTAGCTGGGGGTATAGAGGATATTATTTTGGTTACTAAATGGGACAAAAAGCCCCTGGAAGATCACTTTGATCATTCTTGGGCTCTAGAGAATGAATTGGCTAAGGCTGGCAAAAAAGATAAGCTAGCCGAGATTCGTAAGCTTTCCGAAATGGCCAATTTTATCTATGTTCGACAAAAGGGGCCCTATGGAAATGGTACACCAGTTTTGTCCGCTGCTAGTTTGGTAGACGATGAGCCTTTTATGTATGTTTGGGGAGATGATTTGGTTAAATCTAAGGTTTCTTTTACCAAACAAATGATCGACGAATACAATCGAACTGGTCATTTGATGATTGGCGTTCAAGAGGTGCCACGTGATCAGGTTAATCGTTATGGTATTGTTAGTTTAAAGGATAAAAAAACTATGCAATTAGACGGCATTATTGAAAAGCCAGATATCAAATCTGCCCCCTCTCGATTGGCCGATTTTGGACGCATGATACTCAATCAAGATATTATCAATGTTTTACGTAAAACAAAATTGGGTAAAGGCAAAGAACTTTGGATTGTGGACGCTATACGTGATTATATCAAAGCGGGTGGTGAATTTTATGCTAAGAAAATAGAAGACGGTCAGTGGTTGACTACCGGGGACCCTTTAAATCTTCTTAAAGCCAACTTGGAATATGCCAAAGACAGAAAAGAATTGAGGAGTTTTTTAAAAAAATATCTCCAAAATTTAAAATAATTTTTTAAACATGCTTGTAAAAAGAAAAATAAAATTATCAACCTTATGCTTATTGGTGATTTTAATAATTAACTCTGGTTTTAGTTGTAAATGGAATCCTTTTCGTTCTGATCCAGAGCTTTATGAGCCAGTCACTTTGGAATACTGGGGCGTTTGGGATACCCCAGAACAATTACAAACTTTAATTACTGATTATACTCAGTCTCATCCAACGGTTAAGGTGAATTATAGAAATTTTAGATACGAAGAATATGAAAGAAAATTGTTGGAAGCCTGGGCTGATGACAGAGGCCCTGATGTCTTTGCTATTCCTTCTACTTGGTTAAAAAGTTACAAGTCTCGTTTGGTTCCAATGCCCGATACTCACCAAATCCCGATTTATGAGCTACAAGGTACTCTTAAAAAAGAGCAAGTGACCGTATTGAAAACTTTCCGTGGTTTATCAGCCAACGAAGTAAAGAATCAATATGTTTCTGTGGTTTATGACGATGTGATAATGGATGGTCAGGTCTATGGTCTGCCCTATTATTTGGATACTTTAGCCACTTTTTATAACATTGATTTATTGACACAAGCCGGCATTGCTGAGCCAATTGATGATTTTTTTGATTTGGTCGAGCAGGCACCTCGTTTGACTAAGGTTACCGATAGTAATCGTATTATTCAGTCAGCTGTAGCCTTGGGTGGTACTCAAAATATTCCGCGTTTTTTTGATATTTTTTCTAGTATCATGCTACAAAACGGTGTAGAAGCCGACGGTAGTCACTTTGATCCTTTGGCTAGTAGGGAATCAGCTACTCGTTTGGCTCAGGCTTTTGGTTTTTATACGGATTTTTCTCGTCCTGGAAAGGCTAGCTATAGTTGGAACAGCGAAGCGGAAGATGCTTTGGAAATGTTTGCCAACGGTCGTCTAGCTTATTTTTTTGGTTATAGTTATCATGCTGACCAGCTTCGATCTAGAAATTTACAATTTGATTGGGATATTAAAAATTTTCCACAGACCCGTGGTGCCCAAGGCACCAAGTATTATGCCGACTACTGGATTAATGTAGTGGCTAAAAAATCCAAAAATACCGACGCAGCCTGGAATTTTATTCAAAGTACAGCCGCCGAAGATAAAGTAAAAATTTATTTAGAGGCCAATAAGAGGCCGACGGCTCTACGTTCTTTAATTGATGCTCAGTTGGAAGACTATGAGATAGCCACCTTTACTTCCCAAGTTTTAACGGCCAGTAATTGGTATAATGGTTACAATATAGCTTTAGCGGAAAAATATACTCGGGAAATAATTGATGATTTGGTTTCTGGAAAAATGGTTATGGATAAAGAGGGAACGGTCTTGGAATTATTTGTTAATAAAATTAATCAGACCTATGTACCACCTAGCAACTAAAATTTTGTAGGTAGGAATAGCCCTCAGTTCTTTTATCAAAATGTGGTTGACTGCCAAAACCTTAAATCATTTTTAAAAAATATTTTAAATATTATGTTTATAAAAAAAATCATCTTAGCTGTTCTATTATTTCTTCCCAGCCTAGCTCAAGCTCAGGGCGGAGTGCCGTTACCCAATCCTTTGGAAGCTGAAAGCATACCAGAGTTGGCTGGGCAAATGATTAAAGGTCTTTTAGGAGTCACCGGGGCCATTGCCTTGTTTATGTTGGTCTGGGGAGGTATAGTTTGGATGACTTCTGGGGGTAATTCCAATCGCGTAGAGCAGGGTAAAAATACTATTTTATGGGCTATATTGGGGATAGTTATTATATTTATGAGTTATATTATATTGAATTTTGTCTTTGATTTGATTGGTGGCAATGCCTAGACACTGTTGATAAAGAATTGTAAAAAAGTGATTTTTGTTTTATACTTTAATTAACATTTTATATTAGAAAGGGGGTGAAACAATGAAAAAAATACTTACTTCTTTATTGCTTTTATTACCAGTAGTAGCCAATGCTCAAACAAACCTAGAGGATTGGGGATACAATGATTTTTCAGACACTGACATTAAATTAGGATCAAGACCTCTAAGAGACACAATTGGTGGTGTAGTAAACATCATTTTGGGATTTTTAGGAATTTTGACAACTTTAATTATTCTAATGGGCGGCTTTAAGTGGATGACTTCACAAGGTAACACTGAAAAAGTTGATGAGGCTAAAAAACTTATCGGCGCTGGTGTTGTCGGTTTAGTTATCGTATTAACAGCTTACGCCGTATCTAGATTCGTATTAAGCGAATTATATTCACAAACTGTTGTTTAGTTGACCTATTTAGTCTAGACTATAGTAGGTCATTAACTAATGACCTACTAGAGCTTATACTACATGACAAAAATAGATGTTAAAAAAATTTTATAAATTATCCTTAGCTTTATTTTTATTTTTTGTGCCAGTATTTTTTGCGTCTGCTCAAGTGATTGGTCAAGATAGTTTAGCTACTGCCGCTCAAAAAGCTGGTTTTGGTGGAGAGACAGATGTTTATGTAATTATTACTCGTTTTATCAACGGTTTCCTATCCATTTTTATGATGGTTTTTTTGTATTTTATTATTGCGGCTGGTTTTACTTGGATGACTTCTGGAGGTAATGCTGAAAAGATAAATACCGCCAAAGAGACCATTAAATATTCATTGATTGGCATAGTTGTAGCTTTAACTGCTTATTCTCTGGCGCGGTATGTATTATTTGCTATGGGAGCGACCACTGGTATTGTCAGGTAAACATTATTTTGACAAATTTGCTCCCCCTAAGGGGAGTTTTTTGTTTTCTTTAAAAGATAATTTATGTGGTATAATTAATTTAATGATAGAAATTTTTAGCAAATACGGCAGTAAATTTTTAGTGGCCTTAATGGGTTTTTATGCCTGTTTGTTTTCTTGGTTAAGCTGGAAAAAATATTATAATTTTCATTATAATATTTTTGATTTAGCTATTTTTAATCAAGTTTTTTATAACACTACCCATGGTCGATGGTTTGAGATGACTTTTAATTTACATAATTATTTAGCTGATCATTTTTCACCAATTATTTTAGGGTTGCTTCCATTTTATTGGTTGTGGCAGAGTCCGCAAAATTTGTTAATAATACAAAGTATTGTTTTAGCACTGAGTGGCTGGCCGATTTATTTAATCAGCCAACAAGTTATCGGCCAGAAAAATATTTCTTTAATTATAGTTTGTCTATGGTTTTTAAATTTTATACTGCACAATGGTAATTTATATGAATTTCATCTTTTATCCCTGGCGGTATTTTTTGTATTATGGGCTTTTTATTTTTATCAAAAAAATAATTTTAAAATATTTTTTCTGTTTTTTGTTTTGGCCTTATTGGTACGCGAAGACATATTCTTGTCTTTACTTGGTTTTTCAATTTTATCTTGTTTGGATAAAAAAGACTATCGGTGGCGTCTGGCTCCTTTGTTGGGGATTTTATATTTTTTAGGAGCTCTCAAGATAGTTAGTTTTTTCAATTTGGAGACAGAGAATAAATTTTTATTATATTATGGTTGGTTGGGAGGAGATGACTTGCTTAGCATATTGTGGGCTTGGGGGACTAATTTTTGGCTATTTTTAGCTCATTTATTTAGTTTAGATAATTTTATCAGCTCCCTAATCATTTTAGTTTCAGTGGGATTTTTGCCTTTATTAGCCCCTCGTTATTTGTGGCTTTTATTTTTTCCGCTCTTGCAATTTTTATTCACTTCAACTGGGCTAAATAGTGTAGTTTATAGTACGCATTATGGCCTAATTTTTTTGCCGGGGTTGTTTGTTGCTAGTATTTTTGCCTGGAAAAATATATTGTCTAAAAAAAAGTTTATTTTCAGTTCGGTATTTTATAATAATTTAAATTTTTTTAAGGTCTTATTTATTGTAACAATATTTTATTTTTTTATATTTTTATCACCAATTAAAAATATTTTATTTGCCCAGGGGAATTTATCTATAGATAATAATTTAGCCCAAATAAATAAAATTCTATCGCCGTCAGCTAGTTTAGTAGTTAGCGAAAGTTTGGCGGCGGCTTTTAGTAGTCGGCAGGCAGTTTATCCTTTTCAGTATAGTTATATGGGCCGGGGCCAGTTTTATTTGGAGGAGTTTAATTTTCCCGAAGTAGATTATATATTGATTGATACCAACGACATTTTTGAAACACTGGCTTATGTTGATACCAGTAAAGTTATTTTTAATAAAAATTTTGAACAAAATATACCCAAGGATTTTAGAGAGCGTTTGGACAATTATATTTTAATTTTTGCTCGCAATAATTTATTATTATGGCAAAATAAAACTATCAGTCAAGACAAGGATGCTTTACTTTTGTATAAGTTTATTGACAATCCAGATTTATCTGATAACAGTTCTTTAATATCGGGCTTTGATTATTCTTTTGATTCAGCTGGCAGTATTTTAAATCTAACTTATCAAAAAACGCAGTTGTTAGAACATAATTATTTGCTACGTTTTTATGCTAAGGATTATTATTTTGATGTGCCTTTAGATTATGGCTTATGGCCTCAAGCTGATTGGCCGGAAGATAAGCTTGGTAGTTTTTATTATTATTTAAATCCTGATATTACTGCTTACCAAATTTTTTCTTGGCAGGGCGAAGTAGCACTAGGACGGTATCGTCAGGCCGAGGTTGATTTTAATCTCAGAGAAATTACTCCTCGTTTGGAGATTGATGGAGCCCTCTAGCTAACATTTTTAAATTAGATAATCCTATATATTATTGTTTTATCATTTTGATAAACTTCTTTGGCTCCTTGATCTCTGAAAAGATTTTTTATCATTTGATCATGGCCAAATTTATCTACAAAGATATATTGAGCTTGGAAATATTTTTTTATGTAACTAGCTGGTTTGTAGCTAATATTACCATAAGTTAGCTCTCTATAAAGCCAGTGTAAATTAGCATCGTAATTTTCTATGAAAGTAGGGTCTAAACCTATAATGTAGTAGTTGTGCGAGCTGTTGTAAAAGAGAATAGGCCATTCATCCCAATCACTGTGAAATACTATAGAGTTTTTTGGGGTATTTTTTTCTAACCACTGGCTAGCGGGAACAAATTGGTTTATTTCATAACGGCCTGATAAACGGACATTTAATATTTTATCATAGGTTATGGGCATAATCATAATCAGCAAAAGAGTAAAGAATATCATTAAGTAAAGCCGCATTTTAGAAGAGAAATTTTGCCATTTTATTAAATATTTTTTCTTATCTAAAAATTTATTAATATCTTTGGTGGCACTAGCGGTAAATAGAAGAGCAAATGGTAAGCAATATTCTATATATCTTTTGGATTTTAGAGTTAAGAGGAAAAATCCCAAGGCCATTAAAAAACTAAAAATACTCAAGTGGCTGGTTTTTTTTATATTTAATAGTAAAACAGCCATGGCCAATAGAGCCACAGCGAATAAGTGAGGAGCAGAAGAAACAATTTGACTCAAGGTAGCGCCATACCATTCGCTACCGACAGTAAATTTATCACCCATATTTATCACCCCAATTTGTAAAAATTGCTGGTAGTAAAAATAAATATTTTGTGGCCAATAAGGATTGACTATTAATCCAGTGATTAATCCAGCTAATAGGTATGAGGCTGTTTTTAGCAATTTTGGCCTTTTTTTAAAATGGTCTAGTATTTCAATGCGTTGATTTATAAATATTTTTAACTTATGTTTACTTAATTGGCGATAGATTTTTTCTGATAAAATGTAGACAGTTAGTATCACTAGAGCCATTGGCCACCCGCCATAGAGCCAAACAAATAAAATTCCCAGCAGAGTGCTCAGTAGATATTTTTGTTTAAATAGAGCGTAAATTATTAGGTAGATAATTAAAAGAGATAAGCTGTTGACTTTGATCAAGGAGATGCGCCAATTAAGGCCATTGAGTATTAAAAAAGATAGAGCAAATATTAGAGGCCAAGGTATTTTAAATTTTTTCAAAAGCCAGTAAAAAATCAGTATCATAGCCATAGAAAAAAATACAGTAGCGATTTTGACAGCTAGTAAAGGGTCCCAAAAAATAGTAAAAGGAGCTAGGAGAATATGATAAAGAAGTTGATGGTCTGTGAAGTTGTCTTTGAGGGTACTAAATTGCATCCAGGGTAGGCTTTTTATAAATATACCTTGGCTAATCAGCTGGGCAAGCTTAGCATGATAAAAACCATCAGGATCACCTATAAAATTATTCCATTGAATCTGGCCGTAGTAAATAGACATGGTGAAAGCTAGTAGCCAATAGTCTATTTTGTATTTTTCTTTTAGCTTTTTTATGTTAAGCATGCTTTTATTTTATCAAAAATAGCCCTAATAAGAAAGCCCGAAAAACAAAAAATCTCCGCCAGGCACGGGTGCGGAGATTGGAGCTAGTTAATGAATACTTGTATCTTATTATTTAAATTTTCATCAGTCAAGTGGATATCTATTTATTAGCTTAGGAGAGAATCTCAAGATTGATTTTTTGGTCTATTATTGCTAAGATATTACAAGAAATCTATTAAATATTTTTTATGAGTGGACACAGCAAGTGGGCAACAACCAAGCGCGCTAAAGAAGGTAAAGACGCTAAACGTAGTAGTTTATTTACCAAAATATCCAAGATTATCAGTGTAGCGGCGCGCGATGGAGCTGATCCAGAGATGAATTTTAAATTAAGAATGGCCATAGACAAAGCTAAGACTTTTTCTATGCCCAAGGAAAACATAGACCGAGCCGTCAAAAAAGGCAGTGGGGATAGCGGAGAGACCAGAATAGAAAACTATATTTATGAGGGTTATGGTCCGGGCGGTGTAGCTTTGATTTTAGAGGTTTTGACCGATAATAAGAACAGAAGCGCTTCTAATATCAAACATATTTTTAGTAAATTCGGAGGCAATATGGGAGCAGAGGGCAGTGTGCGGTGGATGTTTGAAACCAAAGGGCAGATTACCTTGAAACAATCTCAGCTAACAGAAGAAGACGAATTAAAAATTATTGAGGCGGGCGCAGAGGATATTGAAAATGAAGATGATAAAATAAAAGTAATCGTGGTTTTAGAGGAGCTAGAGAAAATAAAAAATAAATTACAGACAGTCGGATTTGCAGTGGAATCATCGGAGATGGTTTATCGGGCTAAGGATAAGGTAGTATCAGCCAAAGAAGAACAGCTTTTGAAACTCATGGATGCTTTAGATGATGATGACGATGTCAATAATATTTATACTAACGCGGATATTTAATGCTAAAAAAAGATAAAATAATTTTAGGTTTTGATCCGGGTATAGCAGACACCGGCTGGGGTTTGATATCAAAGAATAACCAAAGCTTGCGGTTTATTGCGGCTGGTAGTATCAAAACAGCTAAAGGAAAGAAATTTTCTAGTCGTTTGGAGATTATATATCAAGAAGTAGATGAATTGATAAAAAAATATCAGCCAGATATTGTAGCGGTTGAAAAGTTATTTTTTGCCAAAAATGCCAAAACCGCTCTAGATGTTGGTCAGGCACGAGGGGTTCTTTTATTAGCTATTATAAAAAATAATAAAGAAATATTAGAGTTTACCCCTTTACAGATTAAGCAGGCTGTTTGTGCCAATGGACAGGCGGCTAAGAAGCAGGTTGGTTTAATGGTTAAGGCCATTTTGAAGCTTACGGCAGTTCCTCAGCCCGATGATGCAGCTGATGGCTTGGCCACAGCTATTACCGCTTCATTTTTTAATAAAAATATAGCTTAAAAATGAAAAAAAACCTTAAGATAGTTTCCATATCTTCAGAGGTTGATCCATATTCTAAAACTGGCGGATTGGCCGACGTGGCTCGCTCTTTGCCCAAGTCTCTTTTTCGTTTGGGTCATCAGGTAATTATTATTACCCCATTTTATGAAAAAGTGATTGATCAGGGAGCCTATAAGCTGGATAAAATATATAGCGATGTTAGTTTGTATATGGATAGTGGAAGTGAAATTAAGGTCGCCTATTATCGGACAGAACTAGTGCCAGGATTATCAGTTTATTTTGTGGGCAATGAAAAATATTTTTCTCGTCGTAAGCAAATTTATGGATCAGACCATGAAAATGCTCGTTTTTATGTATTTTCAGTCGCCGCTTTAAAGCTGATATCTTTATTAAAGTTTGATGCTGATATCATACATTGCCATGATTGGCATACGGGGCTTATCCCTCATTTGAAGAAAACTCGTTTTAAAGATAGTCATACTTTGGCCAAAGCAGCCACTGTTTATACTATCCATAATTTAGTTTTTCAAATGGGGCGTCCCTGGTGGGAGGTCTCCAGTAAGAATAAAGATAATGGTAAAAAAGCTTTACCACTTTTATCCGATCATAGCTTAGAGTATTTCAATTTTGCTAAACGGGGTATTTTGGAAGCTGATGTCATAAATACTGTGTCAGAAACTTATGCCCAAGAAATAATGGCCAAAGATTTTGGTCAAGACCTCCATCGTATTTTGCTCAATCGTCGTCACAAGTTATTTGGAGTAGTAAACGGCATTGATTATAAAAATTATAATCCTAAAACCGATCGGGGTTTATATAAAAATTATACGCCCGACAAAATAGATTTGAAATTATTGAATAAAAGGTATTTACAAAAGTTTTATCATTTACCGGTCAAAGATAATATCCCGCTGCTTGGTTTTACTTCTCGGATTGCTGAGCAAAAAGGCCTGGATTTAATTGTCGAGATACTTCCGACCTTACTTTTGCGTGATGTGCAATTCATTATTATGGGGGATGGTGATAAGGAATATATTAATAAAATAAAAAAAATTCAGCGAAGATTTCCGTCTAAATTGGTTTGTGTGTCTTTTGACAGAAAAATGGAGACCTCTGTTTATGCTGGTGGCGATATGTTTTTACTACCTTCTCGTTTTGAACCATGCGGTATTAATCAGTTGATTAGTTTCCGCTATGGCTGCGTGCCGATTGTCCGCAGTATCGGTGGGTTGTCTGATACAGTAGTAAATTTTGATCCCGAGACCAATTCTGGTAATGGTTTTACCTTTAAACATTATAATGCTAGTGAATTTTTAGTGGCTGTGACCAGAGCTCTGGAGACATATAAATATAAAACTGCCTGGAAGAAAGTAATTAGGAATGGTATGGATGTTTCATTTTCTTGGGACTTGCCAGCTATTAAATATGTTCAATTATACAAGCGAGCTATAAAATTTAAGAAAGAAAATGGTAAATAAAATAACTTGGGTAAATTTTTTGCATATTTATCAACCACCTTGGCAAAGCAAGGGGGTGGTTGAGCAAGTGGCTAGCGAAAGTTATGATTATTTGTTGACTTTATTGGAAAAATATCCAAATTTTACAATAAGTTTGAATATTTCTGGATCTTTGGCCGAGCAACTAAATGTTTATCGTCCAGATTTATTAAAAAGATTAAAATCTTTAATTACTTGTGGGCAAGTAGAGCTGACTGGCAGTTCTCATTATCATGCTCTATTACCACTACTACCTAAAGTAGAGATAAAAAGACAAATACAGTTAAATCAGGAAGCCATAGATAAATATTTTGCCATTAAAAAAATGCAGGGTTTTTATTTGCCGGAAATGGCCTATTCTGATCAGATAGCAAAAATAATTAAGCAGCTGGGATTTCGGTGGATTATTTTAGATCCGATACATTGTCCAGATAAGATCCAACCAGGATTCAACTATATTCACAAATCAACCGGTCTAAAGGTAATTTTTAGAGATCGTCAGATATCAAAGTCCTATCCAGCGGAGATTATTTTTAATAAATTAAAAGATAATCAGTCTAGCCAGACAATTATTAGTGCTACGGACGGTGAAATTTATGGCCATTTTCATGAGGATTGGCAGGGCTGTTTGGAAAAGATTTTATTAAACAAAAATTTGAGCATGCCGACAGTTTCTCAGTATTTGGAAGTTTTTCGGCCAGTGAAAAAAATTTCTCTTCGGCCAGCTTCTTGGGAGAGTCTAGAGAGCGAAATAAAAAAAGGCATTCCCTTTGCTTTGTGGGATCATCCCCAAAATAAGATTCATCAGCTATTGTGGTCTTTGGTAGCTTTGTCTATTAAACTAGTCAATAAGTATAAACGAGACAAAAATTGGTCTTGGGCCAGACAGCACCTAGATCGTGGCTTGACTTCTTGCACTTTTTGGTGGGCCAGCGCTCAAAAACCATCAGATTTTTCCCCTCTAACTTGGAATCCAGACATGATAGACAATGGTGCAGAGGAACTGATTAGATCGGTAAGGTCTTTGAGCTTAGCCACTAGCCCAGAAAAGATTAAAGCCGAGAAATTGTATATGGGTATTAAAAAAAATACTTGGTTTAATCATTGGAATAAATATAATAAAAAATAGTTTATGAAGTTATCAGAAACTACTAAACAAAAAATCGCTCAGCTAATAGCCAAAGATTTTGTTTGTCATATTTTTAATGAACGCTTGAAAAAGTATTATTCGGATTTTAAAGAAGTTAAAAGTATTGAAACAAAGCCTTTTAAAAAACATCTGGGATTAACTAGTGCCGTCTTTGTAGTGGAGTATCAGATTAAATATCTGAGCAGTCAGGGCGCTTTAAAAGATTTGGATATTTTTGTTTCAGCTCATTCTGATGGTTCTAGAAAGGGAGCTTATGAAAAAACCAAGACTTTGTATGAGCATGGTTTTGGCCAAGGAAAATATAGAGTAACCAAACCTTTGTTTTTTTTGGATGAGCAACAAGCTTTTTTTTATGTCTCTTCCCCCGGCCGAAGCTTTTTTAGTTTTTTTCTAGAAAATACCCAAGCTGATTTGACCAAGGCTATGGAATTAATGGCTGGTTGGCTTAAACAGTTACACAATTTTGATACAAAAATAGCAAATTTTAAGTGGCCAATTTTTAATATTTTAGATATGGTACCTACTCCGCAAAAATTCGTTAAGGATTTTTATAATAGTAGTGACAAATTAGGCCAACACATGGATAATTTAGTCAAAGACCTTCAGGCTTTGGATTTAGAGTATCGTCAGAAAAATAAAGAGACTTTAGTTTATGGTGATTTTCATCCAGAAAATGTCATTATGCGTGGTCTAGATGTCCAGGACATTGAAATGATTGATTTTACCGACATTGCTCTAGGAGATCCGATGATGGATATTGGTGCATTTATTCAGCAATTTGATTTTATGGGTCACAATTTTATTTCTCGCCCAGAGATTGATAGACACAAACAATCTTTTGTGGAAATTTATTTTGGTCAAAAATTTGAAGAAATTGATATTGAATATATTAACCGTATCAATTTATATCAGTCTTGGACGGCTATGCGCACCGCAGTTTTTCTTTTTTATATGAAAAATGTTTTTAATCCTATTGATGATCTTTTGCTCGATAGCATCAAGTATTTAGACATGGCCAAAAATAGTCAGCGCGCTATTAATATTAGTTAATATGAAAAAACTTAAATACAATATTATTTTTGAAGGAGCAGAGTTAGCTGGCAAAAGCTACTTAATGAGTCAGGTTTATGATTATTTGGAGCCCAAATACAATAGTGGAGGCAAGATTATGGATGGTTGTCATTGGTTCAATTGCGATGTGGGAATTTTTGGTACCAAATTTGGTCAAAAAGCCCTCGAACATTATTTAGGACTGTTGGAGGATATAACAGATGTTAGTGTTATGATAGAAAAATTTCACCTGACGGAAGCAGTTTATCAAAAATTGTATAATCAGAAAGATTTTAATTTTTCCAAGATGGAAGAGCGGCTTTATAAGATAAAAACTAAGATTGTTTTATTAATTTTTGATGAAGATGAAAAATTACTCCAGCAAAGATTGGATGATCGCTTAAAATTGTACCATCACTATAGTCGGATTGCCAGTCGTCCGGCAGATTATATCAAACAGCAACAGCTTTATTTGGAGTTTATAAAAAAAAGTAAGTTAGATTATTTGATTATCAACTCATCGAAGTTGCCCAATCCGTCTTTGGTAGCTAAGATTTTGGAATTTTTAGGAGAAAAATAATATTTAGGATAATTTTATGCGCCAAGCTTTTATTGGTTTTGATGTCGGTGGCACCAACATTGCCGCCGGAATAGTTTCGCCCCATGGTAGGATTTTAAAGTTTATTTCTCATCCCGCTGAAGCTAAAAAAGGAAAAAAACAAATTGCTCAAAATACTCTATTAGTTTTGGATAGTCTTTTAAAATCCAATATTAGCTGTTTGGGGCTATGTTTGGCTTGGCCTAGTCCAGCCAATATGCCGCTAACCTTAGAGGAAATAAAGGGTATTATAAACAAGAAATATCGTTATCCAATTTATTTTGAAAATGATGCCAATTTGTTTACTTTGGCCGAGGCTTTAATTGGTCAGGGTAAGAAATATAAAACAGTAGTGGGGCTGACTCTGGGTACTGGTATTGGTTGCGGGGTAGTAGATAATAAAAAGATTTTCAATGGGCGTGGTTTAGCTTCTGAATTTGGTCATGTTTCATTAAATTTTAATGGACCAGTTTGTGTTTGCGGTCAGCGCGGCTGTTTTGAGGAATATGCAGGATCTAGGACTTTGCGGCGCTTGGCTAAAAAATATAAATTATCCAGTCAAACTGGTCGCGAGCTTTATGATTTAGCCAAAGGTGGAAATAAAAAAGCCTTAAAAGTTTGGCAGGACTTTGGTAAAAATTTAGGCCTAGGTTTAAATGGCGTAATCAAGGCCTATGATCCAGATATTATAGTTTTGGGTGGTCAAATATCTCGGGCTTATCAGTTTTTCAAAGGAGCTATGTATCAAGAGTTACGCTACAGGCCATTTTTTAAACTACCAATCATTAAAGTGTCAAAGTTAAAAAACGCAGCCATTGTGGCAGCCGCTTTTATGGACAAATAAATTAAGCAAAGCTTTCGATTAAAAGCGTCTTTTTAGTAATAGTCTAAGGAGGCGTTTTTTGGTATAATGATGGTATTAAATATTATTTAAAAACTAGCAATAATGGCCGATAATAAATTAGAAATAGTCATGACTGGAGCAGAGATGTCGCCGTTTGTTAAGGTTGGTGGTTTGGGTGATGTAGCCGGATCATTACCTTTAGCTTTGGCTAAATTGGGTGTTAATGTTAAGTTTTTTCTGCCACTTTATGGAGCCATTGATAGAAATAAATTTAAAATTAAACAGTTTAAAAAAGATTTTAGTGTCATAATACACGGACAAGAACATTTTTTTGATATTTATCAAACCAAATTGGCGACGGGCGTCAATGTTTTTTTTATAAAAAATGAGGTGTTTGATTTCGCGGATATTTATATTGGTGGTCGCAAATATCTGGACAAGAATAAACAGGGGGTTTATACCCGTAAGCTCAGCGACATAAAAAGATTTGTCTTTTTTTCCAAGGCAGTAGTGGAAACCATAAAACAATTGAAATGGCAGCCAGATTTGGTCCATGCGCATGATTGGCATACGGCTATGTTGCCAGCTTTTATTGATGAATATAGCCTAAAATATGATAATTTTAAAAATATTAAGAGTCTTTATACTATTCACAATTTGGCCAACCAAGGAGTAGCTGGTTTGGATATCTTAGATTATGCTGGTTTGGATAAAGATTTGAGTCCAGCAGTTATGGAAGATTATCATGATCAGGACGGTGGCAAAATCAATGCCATGAAATTGGGTATCTTATCAGCTGATTATATCAATACTGTCAGCCCCAGCTATGCTAAAGAGATCTTAACCAAAGAATATGGTGCTCATTTAGAAGAGTATTTGAATCGCCGGAAAAAACATTTAGTGGGTATTTTAAATGGTTTGGATTTTAAGTTATTTGATCCAGCCAAAGATAAAAACATCGGGCAGAATTATTCAGTTAAAGATTTTTTAAAAGGTAAGGAGAGTAATAAACAAGTTTTACAAAAAGTTAGCCAATTACCAGTCAGAGATGTTCCGGTTTTTGGTTTGGTGTCTCGTTTGGTTGCCCAGAAAGGCCTAGATATTTTACTGGAAGCCCTAGAAGAAAGGATAACTCAGTTTGATTTTCAAATAATAATACTGGGCACGGGACAAAAATATTTCGAAGATCATTTTAGGTCCTTAGCGCAAAAATATCCAGAAAAATTCGCGGCTCACATTGGTTTTTCTCTGCCTTTGGCGCAAAAAGTTTATGCGGGAGCGGATTTTTTTCTAATGCCATCTCGTTTTGAGCCTTGTGGCTTGGGGCAAATGATAGCCATGCGCTATGGGGCTATACCAGTAGTCCGAGCTACTGGGGGGTTAAAAGATACAGTAGTCGATAATAAAACCGGTTTGGTCTTTAAGGCTTATAATAAACAGGAAATGGGGAAAGTTTTGGATAGATCTTTGACCCTCTATAAAAATAAAGCCAAATTTGTTAAAATTTTAAAGGCTGGGATGGAACAAGATTTTTCTTGGGACAAATCGGCTAAAGAGTATTTGAAGCTCTATAATAAATTGAAATAGCCTTATGTCTAAAATGAAAAAGCCAGAGTTAAGAAAAGATTATATTCAGGAGAAGTATGTTATTATTGCACCCAAACGCGGTAAAAGACCGCATGATGTTATCAAACCAACAGATCATCATAAGCAAATGGTCTCTTCTTGTATATTTTGTCCCAACAATATTAAGGAGGTTCGCAGTTTATATAAAAAAGGTGAGGGAGAAAATTGGGCTATCAATGTTATTGCCAATAAATATCCGGCGGTATCGCTAGATAATGACAAAGCTTATGGTACCCAAGAAGTGGTGATAGAAACAGCAGATCATACTTTAGAACTGGAAGATTTGTCCATTGAGCAGATTGCTGATTTACTGGAAGCTTATGCCTGGCGTACTAAGGAAATATCCAAAGATGATAAAATTGATTATATTTTAATTTTTAAAAACGATGGTGGTGTAGCTGGTGCATCTTTACAACATGCCCATTCTCAGATTTTTGCCACCAATTTTTTACCGCCGCATTTGGTAGACAAATCTCAGCGACAGCAGGCCTACAAACTGGAGCACGGTAATTGTGTTTACTGTGATGTGCTAAAAAAAGAGTCCAAAGGACCCCGCTTAGTTTATCAAGATAAAGAAGTAATGGCTTTTACTCCTTACGCTTCTATGTTTAATTATGAAATATGGATTATGCCCTTAAAGCATCGGGATAATATCACTGAGTTATCAGCTCCAGAACGGCATTCTTTTGCTAAAATACTGAAGCATATTTTGATAAAAATCGGTCAACTAGATTTGCCTTATAATTTTTATTTTCATCAGATCATCAATGATAATGATCAGCATCTTTATATGAAAATAGTGCCCCGCGGATCAGTCTGGGCTGGAGTAGAGATTGGTTCTGGTCTCATTATCAATCCGATTGATCCCGATGATGCTGCTGAATTTTATCGACAAGGATTATGATCAAAGCTATTATTTTCGACATGGACGGAGTAATATCCGATACTCAACAAAATCATTCGCAAACCGAAGCGGCTATTTTAAATGATTGTGGAATAAAAATTACGGCTGATGAAGTAACGGCCAAGTATTCTAGCGTTAGGGTAGAAGATATTTTTAGAGATTTATTTAAAAAATATAATATTCAAGCCGATATTGAGGCTTTGGCTGTTAAGAAGAGAAAAATGGTTTTAGCTTCTTTAAAAAAAGAGGTTACACCAATAGAAGGAATTCATAATTTAGTAAATACTTTATATTCTGCCAAGTATGAGTTGGCTGTCGGGACTACCTCATCGGTAGCCAATGCTAATATTATCTTAAAAACTTTGAAGTTGTCTGATAAGTTTTCGTTTATTGCCAGTGGACATGATGTAAAAAATGGAAAACCAGCACCTGATGTTTTCTTGCTAGCAGCCAAAAAATTAAAAGTAAAACCTCAAGAGTGTTTGGTAATTGAAGACGGTTTGGCGGGCATGCAGGCTGCTAAAAATGCTGGTATGAAGTGTATTGGTTTGGTTAAGACAAAAAATAAAAATTACCAAGCTGATATTTTGGTGAATAAATTAGGGGATATCTCCTTAGAGTTAATTAAGAAATTGTAGTTTTAAAACAGCCCTTCATCAAGGCTGTTTTAAAGTTATTTTATTTTAGCAAATTTTCTTTTACCGGCTTGGACTATATCACCAGATTTTATGTTTAGGTTTTCTTTCCAAGAGGACACTTTTTCGCTGTTTATTTTCATACCACCACCATCAATCAGTCGGCGGGCATCAGATTTTGAGGCTATTAGTTTTAGCGTTATCAGTAAATCAACCGGATTAATAGAACCAATATTGATATTGTGTTCAACGATTGCTTCTGGAGTTTCTCTTTGGCTAAATACTTTTATAAAATTAGTTTCAGCTTTGGTTGCTTCTTTAGCTCCGTAGTATAAAGTAACTATTTCTTTGGCCAACTGCAATTTAGCGTCGCGTGGATTAGCACCAGTTTTGATATTTTTGGCAGTTTGATTGATTTGCTCCAATGGAACAGTCGTGCACAATTCAAAACCGTTTAAAATCATAGCATCAGTCCAAGACATTACCTTGCCAAACATTTGTTCAGGCGTATCATTTAAGGCCAGCATATTGCCTTCGCTTTTACCCATTTTGGTACCGACCACATCAGTCAAAAGTTTCATAGTTAGGACAAATTTGTCCTGACCCTTCAGAGATTTCATCAAAGTACGGCCAGCTAGCATATTAAAAGTTTGGTCATTGCCACCAATTTCGCCATCAACATTCATGGCTACACAGTCTTGAGCTTGAAGCATCGGATACATAAATTCATGCAAGCCAATGGGCTTACCCGCTTTGATTCTTTGTTGGAACATGTCTCTTTCCAGTAGTTGTTGGACGGTAAAATTACTAGACAGTTTTAGGACATCAGCAAAATTCATTTTATTTAACCAACGACTGTTATATTTTAATTCGGCTTTGTTTGAGCCGGAGAAATTTAAAAATATAGAAGCTTGTTTTTTGTAATACTTGGCATTATTTAAAACCTCTTGTTTGCTCAGTGGTTTGCGAGTAGCCTGTTTGTCAGTCGGATCGCCAATGGTGCCGGTAAAATCTCCGATTAGTAGAATAATTTTATGTCCCAGCTCTTGAAATTGTTTTAATTTGGCCAAAATAATAGCATGGCCCAAATGTAAAGTCGGTCCAGTGGGGTCAATGCCCAAATAGATAGATAATTTTTGGCCAGAACCTAGCCGTTTTTCTAAGTAGGATTTGTCCGGATAGATGTTTTCTACGCCTCTTTCTAGTAATTCTTGAATTTTTTGCTGATCTGTATTAATCTTAAGCATACTTTTACTTATATTTTTTACTTATCATATTCAAATTATAGCTTATTTTTGCTATAATTTAAATACTATGCCAATTCCCCAACTCAAGTCAAATTTTACTAAGCGACAAATCGGTGATTCTAGTCCGCAGTTTTCTCATCGGCCGATAGAGCCAGTTCAAGAACCAAAAAAAAGGATATTTGGCAGTCGTTTTATTTATCACAAAACTCCCCGTTTACCCAAGCCACAGATTTCTAAAACTTGGTTAAGAAAATTTATCAAGCGTTTTTGGAGACAGTTATTAGCCTTGGTGCTTTTGGGGGGTATTTTTATGATTGGATTATTTGCTTGGTATTCTCGTGATTTACCAGAGCCAGGCAAGATTATGGATAGATCCGTAGCACTAAGCACCAAAATTTATGATCGGACTGGCGAGGTCTTACTCTATGAAGTCCATGGTCCGGAAAATAGAAGTTTAGTAAAAATAGATGATGTCCCTCAGCACGTGGTGGATGCTACTATTGCTATTGAAGACAAGGATTTTTATAATCACGGCGGTATTTCCATTTGGGGTATTATCAGAGGACAGATAGTTCCTCGTCTCAGTGGTAACCGGTCTCAAGGTGGATCCACACTGACTCAACAATTTGTCAAAAATGCTATTTTAACTGACGAAAGAAAATTATCTCGTAAAATAAAAGAATGGATTTTATCTTGGCAGATTGAAAAGAAATATGATAAAAGACAAATTTTGGAATTTTATTTTAATGAAATTCCTTATGGCGGGTCAGTTTATGGTGTTGAGGCGGCCGCTCGGTATTATTTTGATAAATCAGTTAAAGATTTGACTATTGCTGAAGCCGCTGTATTAGCCTCTTTGCCGCAAGCACCCACTACTTATTCTCCTTATGGTAATAACAAAGATTTGTTAATCAACCGCCAGCATATCATTTTGGATTTGATGGTTGAACAGAAATATATTACTAAAGAGCAAGCCGAAATAGCCAAAGATCAAGAGCTAGTTTTCAAAAAAAGAGCCGAGCAGATCAAAGCGCCACATTTTGTGATGTATGTCAGAGAGCTGTTAGAGCAAAAATACGGAGCTAGCATTGTGGAGCAAAGCGGTTGGGAAATAAAAACCTCTTTAGATTGGACCGCTCAACAAAAAGCCCAAGAAATTATTGATGACATCGCTCAGAAAAATTTAGAAAATTATAAGGCCAATAATGCCGCCTTAGTATCGATTGATGTAGAAAGCGGAGAGATATTGTCTATGATCGGTTCCAAGGATTATTTTGACGATAGTATAGACGGTCAGGTTAATGTCGCTTTATCTAGTCGTCAGCCCGGATCATCATTAAAACCCCTGGTCTATTTAGCGGCGTTTAATAAAGGTTATCGTCCTGATACTATACTCTTTGACTTGGAAACAAATTTTGCTGCCTCTGGTGATCCTTATAAACCGAAAAATTATGATGGCGGGCAGCGCGGACCAGTTTCTATGCGTAAGGCTCTGGCTGGCTCCTTAAATATTCCAGCTGTTAAAACTCTATATTTGGCGGGAATTTATACAGTCACTGATTTAGCTAGCCGTTTTGGCTATACCACCTTAAATGATCCAGATAGGTACGGTTTATCACTAGTCTTGGGAGGTGGAGAAGTAAAGCTTTTGGAGCATGTCAATGCTTATGCTACTTTTGCCAGAGAAGGGGTCTATAAAGACGCAGTAGCCGTTTTGGAGATAAAGGATAGTAAAGGTAAGATTATCGAGGAAAAGGATAATAATAAAGGACGTCGAGTATTAGAAAAAGAACCAGTTCGTTTATTGAATGATATTTTATCAGACAATGATGCTCGGTCTTATATTTTTGGAGCCAATAATTATCTGACCTTACCCGATCGTCCGGTAGCGGCCAAAACTGGTACTACCAATAATTATCACGATGCTTGGACAGTAGGTTTTACACCACAGATAGCCACTGGTGTTTGGGTCGGTAATAATAATAATACCGAAATGTCTGCTGGAGCTGATGGATCGGTAGTAGCTGCTCCGATTTGGCAAGGCTATATGAAAGAAGTGACCAAAAATTTGCCAGTAGTTGGTTTTAAAAAAGAAGAATTACCAAAATGTGATAAAGCTATGGTTTGTGGTGAATTGTCTTCTGGCCAGCCTATTAAAATTGATAAGCTATCGGGCAAATTAGCTACCGAAAATACTCCTTATACTACTATAGAAGAAAAGAAATATGTTGAAGTACACAATATTTTACATTATGTAAATATCAATGATCCACTAGGTGATCCTTTGGCTGATCCAACCAATGATCCGCAGTATAACCTGTGGGAGGCTCCGGTGGCCAAATATGCCGAGGAGCAGGGCTATATTAGTCAGATTTCGCCGACTGAATATGATGATATTCATAAGCCAGAAGACAAGCCTAGTCTCAGCTGGCAAGAGCCTTATAACAATCAAAATGTCACCAGTAGTCATTTGGAGCTGTCAGTTACCACCGATGCCCCTAGAGGAGTTGAGCGAGTGGAATATTTTTTGGACAATGAACTTATTGGTACCAGCTACTTAAAACCTTTTGACTTTGTTTATCAAATCAGTCCTTTTATTAGCAATGGTGGTCATCAGCTCAAAGCTATGGCTTTTGATGACTTGGATAATTTCCGTGAAGAGAGTATTAATATAAATATCAATTTAGATAATGCCCAAAAAGATTTTAATTTAATTTGGCTTAGTCCATCTAGTGGTGCTACTCTCAATCTTTTAGATTTTCCCATTAATCTAGAACTCAGTTTAGATCAGCCAGCCAAAGTTAAAAAAATAGATTTTTATTATATTGATCCAGAAGAAAATTCTCGATGGTTTGCTTATATTGACTTACCAGCTGGTAATAAAATTTCTGTCCCCTGGAATAAGGACTTAGCTCCCGGGATTTATAAATTGTATCTGGTGGTCAAAAATCAATCGGACGATTTAATTACTATGCCTAGCATTATTGTCAATTTACAGTAATTAAAAAAACGCCCTAGCTATTGGGGCGTTTTTTTAATAGCCTTCGTTAGCGTGAATGTGGTTGGCTTTTTCGGCGCTGAGCTCATCCTCATTTATTTTTTCATTAAGCGGATTAGCGGAGTTTAGAAAAACTAAGAGCAGGCCCATAATTAAAGTAGTGATTGATAGCCACAGTGGCATAAAAATTTCCCAAATATTAAAAAAGGCCAAACAGGCTAAAATGACCATAAAAATACCCATAGTAACGTTAAAAACGGTTGGACAGTAGCAATATTTTCCCATATTATCTACCCCCTTTCAATTTTTTAGTGATGCTTAATTACTCTTATATTTTATCCACGATAGGCATTTTTTGTCAATTTTGCTTATTTGGTATAAGATAATCTTTGATATGAATAAAAAAGTTTTAGTTTTTGGAAAATTTGATATTTTTCATCCTGGTCATAAATATATCTTAACTGTGGCCAAAAAATTGGGTCAGGTCACGGTGGTTTTGGAGTCTGATCAAGCCATTAAGAAATGGGGTCATTATCAACCATATCATGATCAGAATTTTAGAAAGCACAAATTGGAGAAACTCGGTTTTCGGGTTTTTGTCAGGCACTTGGAGCAGGGCGCTGATTATATTATTGATAGCCTTAGGCCAGATATTTTATGTTTAGGGGAGGATCAAAAACTTTTACAAAAAATATTTTCACCTTTTCCTAATATAAATTTGGAAATTATAAAGTTTATCAAAAGCAATTTATATAAGTCTTCACATCTTACGCCAATTTTAGAAGACCTCACGGCGGGGGTATATTTAATTGATAAACCCAAGGGAGTCAATTCTTTTCGGGCAGTAGCGGTTATTAGAAAAGTTTTAAATATGAGGCGAGTGGGTTTTTCTGGTACTTTAGATCCTTTGGCCTCGGGATTATTGATTGTCGCCACTGGTCGAGCTACCAGATTATTAGATTGGTTTCATGATTTGCCCAAAACATATCAGGCCAAAATAGTTTTTGGGAAAGAATCGTCTAGTTATGATTTGGAAATGCCGGCATTAGAAAATAAATCAGCTAAATCTTTTACTAAAAAACAGCTAGAAAAAGTCCTAGCTGGTTTTATGGGTAAAAAAATACAAACCACGCCAATTTATAGTGCCAAAAAAGTACAGGGAGAGAAAGCCTATTTGCTAGCCCGTTCTGGTCAAAGTTTTAAGCCGCCTATTCAGGAGATAGAAATTTATAAATTGAAAATAAATAAGTTTAATTATCCTTATTTAAGTTTAACAGCTACTGTTTCGGCTGGCACTTATATCAGGTCACTAGCCCATGATTTGGGGCAAGCGATGAAAACGGGAGCAGTGCTGATTGATTTAGAGCGCATGGTCATTGGAGATTTTAAACTCAAAAAATCTTTAGCCCTTGAGCAGATTAACAAGGCTAGTTTGGCTAAGTATAAAATAGCGCCGGCTACTATTATAGAGCGCTTAAGTTGATATATTGACCAGTAATGTCTTTGATAAAACGCTCGATGTTTTCTTCTTTAAATTCAGTTTCTTTCATTTTTTTGGCAAAATCATATAAACGCAGAGTTCTTTCACCCATTTCGCCTAGGCGTTCCTCATAGATTTTATTGAATTTTTCAGTGCTAGTTATAGAATCATTGGAATAATATAGTTTTTCTATAACCAACCTCTGCTCCTCGGGAGATATGTATTTATCCATAGTATTGACTAATTAGCTTTATTATGTTAATATTTTAGCAGTTTTATTATAAATTTTAAAGGAACAAGTATTTATGCCAAATAAGAAAGCAGCCATCAAAGATCTGAAGAAATCTAAAAAGCGTAGTGTGCGCAATTCTTTGATTAAGAGAAATATTAAAGAAATCATTAAAAAGGGTCAAAAAGCAGTGACTGAAGGAAAGCCAGTGGGTGATTTATCTAAACAATTACAAAAAGCCGTCGATAAAGCCATTAAGAATAAAATTTTAAAACCCAATGCTGGTAATCGTAAGAAATCTCGTTTTGCCAAGATGATAAAAAGAGGGCCCGTAACCGAAAAATCAAAGAACAAAGCTAAAACAGAATAATTTTTTAAAAGTCTCCTTGCGGGGACTTTTTTCTTTTGTTAGAATTTAGCTATGTCAGCAGAACAGTTAGTCAAACAATTAAAAAAATATTCTTCAGCCAAGCGGCAAAGAGCTAGTCAATGGTTTTTTAAAACTGCGCCGGGGCAATACGGCTATGGCGATAAATTTTTAGGTGTCCGGGTGCCGGATATTAGAAGAGTAGCTAGACAATTTTTGAGCTTGGATTTTAAGGAGATAGTGCCTTTGATAAAATCACCAATTCATGAGATCAGACTGGCGGCTATTTTGATTTTGGTAGAAAAAAACAAAGAAGCTATTAAAAATAAAAATGTAGCCTTAAGAAAAGATATTTTGAATTTTTATATTAAGTATCGGCAGTGGGTCAATAATTGGGACTTGGTTGATTTATCAGTCCATCGTATTTTAGGTCAAGCCATTTTGGATAATTTACTAGGGAAGAAAATTTTGTATCAATATGCCAAAAGCCAAAATCTTTGGGAGCGGCGGATGTCTATTATTGCTACCGCCATGTTTATTAGTCAAGGAAAATTGGATGATTGTTTGAAGATTTCAAAAATATTGTTAAAAGATAAGGAAGATTTGATGCATAAGGCGGTGGGCTGGATGCTTCGAGAGGCTTGGAAAAAAGATAGCCAAAGAGTAGAGGCTTTTTTGAAAAAATATTATCAAGCTTTACCGCGTACTACTTTAAGGTATGCCATCGAAAGGATCAAAGAACCCAAACGGAAGAAAATTTTGCAAGGTAAGTTTTAAGGAGCAAATAAAATCCAGCTTTTTAGCTGGATTTTATAGATCATTAATCATTTTAGCAAAGAGTACTCTTTCCTGATTAGTGCTGGACTTAAATTTTTCGTCAATATATAAAAGATATTTATAGATAATTTTTAATTGAGGCAATGTATATAATTTGCTTTGCACATAAGTTTTTTCGGCCACTATTTTTGGTATTTTTAGAACTTGCATCAGGGCAAAGTAGTTTTTGGCTTTATCTCCCAAGGCCTTGGTTTTGATGATTAGTCTATATTGACGGATAATCATCGTCAGGATGTACTGATGATTCACTCCGCTGTTTATTTTTTCTTCCATTAGTCTTAGAGCCAGAGATTTGTCTTTGTTACCTAAAGCGTCAATTAAATTGAAGATATTGTCGTCTATTTTAGCTTGGACCAATTCTTTAACTTCTTTGGCTCCTATTTCTCCGCTAGCAAAGTTACTTAATTTATTTATTTCTTGATGCATTTGCCACAAGTTGTTGCCCACATAAGCAATTAAAAGATCCAAAGCGTTTGGGGTGATTGTTTTGGAGTTATTTACAAATTGTTTGTGGGTCCAAGATTTTAATTGAGTTAGGTTGAGTGGTTCAAATTCCTCGCTAAATTTTATTTGGGATAATTTTTTATAAAGTTTTAAACGGGTGTCTGGCTTGTCGGTTTGTAAAAAAACAATATAATTTTCGTCCTGGCTGTCTTTTTGGTTGTTTAAAAATTTTAATAACTGCTCCTGCCAGTCTTTTAATTTTTTGTTGTGGAAAATATTTTTTATGATAATCAATTTTTTGTCAGCCAAAAAACCCATCACAGACACTGCTTGGAAAAAATCCTCCGGTCCAATAATTTCTCCGTCGAGGACTTGGATATTGTGTCCATGGGGATCGATTTTATCTTTAAATTTGTTTTTAATGGCCTCAACTTTTTGGTTGGCTCTAAAAGAGTCTTGGCCGTAGTAAAAAAATAACATTTAGATAGCGTAGTTTTTTAATTCACCCCAATTTTTACCAATCTCCAAGTCAACACTTAAAGGGACCGGTAACTGATAGACTGATTCCATGGTTTTTTTGACAAATGTGGCTACTTTGTCCAGTTCCTTTTCCGGTACTTCTAAGACCAATTCATCGTGAACTTGTAGGACTATTTTAGAGCCAGGGCTTAGTTTTGGCAAGTCCTGACTGATACTTATCATAGCGAGCTTTATGAGGTCAGCGGCTGTTCCTTGGACGGGCATATTGATAGCCATGCGCTCGGCAGCGGCTCGGAGCATCGGCATAGAGGAGTTGATGTCGGGCAGGTAGCGACGACGGCCAAAAATAGTTTGGCTATAGCCGTTTTGGTGGGCAAAATTTTTGGTGTAGTCTATGTATTGTTTGATTTTTTTGTAAACATTAAAGTATTTTTCTATAAAGTCTTTGGCCTCATTGCGACTAAGGCCGGTTCTTTGAGCTAGACCCAATGATCCCAGACCGTATAAAATACCAAAGTTTATTTCCTTGGCTGTTCGGCGAATATCTTTGGTCACTTGATCTAGTTCTATCTTGTGTATTTCAGCAGCCGTGCGGGCGTGAATATCTTCTCCTCTTTGGAAAGCGGCGATCATTTTGGGGTCATTGGACAAAGCGGCCGCTAGGCGCAATTCAATTTGGGAGTAATCGGCGGACAGTAATATATGTTTGTCTGGTGCCACAAAAGCTTGGCGTATTTTTTTGCCCAATTCCGTACGGATAGGTATATTTTGTAAATTGGGGTTAGAGGATGATAAGCGGCCGGTAGCGGTAACGGTTTGGTTAAAGCTGGTATGTAGTCTATGGCTATGGCTATTTATTAATTCTGGTAAGGCTTTGATGTAGGTAGATTGCAATTTACTGAGCTCTCGGTATTCTACTAGTAACGATATGATGGGATGGACACCTTTTAATTTATCTAGCTCGGAGGCAGCCGTTGATAGGCCGGTTTTGGTTTTTTTAATGCCGGAAACGCTTATGGCCATATCTTCAAATAGCACTTTTTTAAGTTGGGCTGGGGAGGCAATATTAAATTCTTTACCAGCTAATTTGTATATTTTTTCAGTTAATTTTTCTAGATCTTTTTTAAATTGTAGCTCCATGTTAGCTAAGAATTTTTTATCCAAACATATGCCGGCTAGTTCCATATCAGCCAAAGCGGGGATGAGGGGGATTTCTATTTTTTGTAGCAGTTCAAAATTTTTATCATTTTTCATTATTGCATAAATCTTCTCATATAATCTAAAAGTAATGTCAGCGTCTTCTGCTCCATACCAAGCCAATTTATCCGGGGCTATCTTTAAAATATCAATATCATTTTTTTTCTTGGGCTTTTCTTCCAAGAGATCTTCCAATTTTAATTTTTTATAACCCAAATAAGCAAAGGCTAATTCTTCCAATTTTAAGCCCCGGTCATAATTGATCAGATAAGCAGCCACTAAAGTATCAAAAGATAAACCAGTCAGTTTAATATCAAGTACTCTTAAAACTTTATAGTCAAATTTTATATTATGACCAACTTTGGCTATTTTTTCATCTTCAAAAATTGGCTTTAATTTTTCTAGTACCAAATCATTAAATTTTTTATCACCCATTTGTATATAATAGGCTTCCTTGGCCTGCCAGCAAAAAGATAGACCTAGTAATTTTTTAGTCAGAACATCTAAACCAGTGGTTTCAGTATCAAAAGCAAATATTTTTTGAAGTTTTAGCTTGGCGTAAAAATTTTTAAAAACCTCTTCATCTTTAATGATGGTATAATTGTTATCTTGATTTTGAGAAAAAGCATTATTATTGATGTCTGACTGATTGTGAGGAATTTTATTTAGTAATGATTTAAATTCTAATTTTTGAAACACTTTATAAACATCTTCACTGTCAAATTGAGAAAACCTAGCTTCTTCCAAGGTCCAGTCCAGCGGTACATTTCTGACAATAGTCACCAGAGTCCGACTATCATAAGCTTGTTGCTTTTGGTCTAGTAATAATTGTTTAGTTTTTTCTTTGATATCAGCACTATCGATTTTTTTGTACAAATTATCTAAGGAACCAAATTTTTTTATTAGCTCGGCGGCACCCTTTTCTCCAATACCTTTAACACCTTTGATGTTATCGGAAGTATCACCTTGAATAGCTTTTAGGTCTATCAATTGTTCTGGTTTTAGATCATAGCGCTTTTTAACAGCTGCTAAATCATAAGTAACAGTATCATTAAAACCTCTTTTGAGTGTTAGTACCTTGACGCGGTCGTTGACTAGTTGTAGAGCATCTAAGTCACCGGTAATAATAATAATTTCCAAATCTTTATATTTTTGATAGGCCTCTTGGCTAATAGTTCCAATGATATCATCAGCTTCAAAACCAGCTTTAGTTAGAATAGGAATATTAAAAGCCGCCAAGACTTCTTTACTCAAAGGGAATTGCTCGTAAAATTCATCGGCCTGTTTAATTCGCTGGGCTTTATAGTCTTTATATTGCTCATGACGAAAAGTTTTTCCGGCTATATCAAAAGAAGCAATAATATATTCTGGTTTTAATTCCCTGAGAATATTTAAAAGTAGTGAAGTATAACCAAAAACAGCATTGACCATTAAACCGTCTTTGGTTTTGAGTGGTGGTATAGCATGCCAGGCCCGATGAAGTAGGGCGTTACTGTCTATTATTACCAATTTTTTTAGCTTTTTAGTCATAAAAAGTCATTTTTTATCTTAGTTTATCATAGCATTTTTACAGGCTAATACCAAATAGTTTAAGCTTGACTTTATGAGTATTTATTGTATAATACTTGTGTTTTAAGCGGGTGTAGTTCAGTTGGCTAGAACATTTCCTTGCCAAGGAAAAGGTCGCCGGTTCGAGCCCGGTCACCCGCTCCAGTTTATTATATTAATGTAGTTATATTTAACAGTTGCGCCGGCGTGGTGGAATTGGTAGACACGCAGGACTTAAAATCCTGTGGCCGTAAGGTCGTATCGGTTCAAGTCCGATCGCCGGTACCAGAGGATAAAAAATCAGCTTAAGTAAAGCTGTTTTTTGTTATCGAAATTATTTAAGAAATTTATTATTTTCTTCTCTAATTGTTAATGACGGCTATTTGTCTTTGTAGAAAAATTTTGTAGGGACTATTGTTGAATTTTAGTAGCTATTGTATAATATGGGTAGTTGAGCAGTAATAAATATTAATAATCCGCAGATTTTTGGCTGTTGTATGTCAAAATTTACGGTATAAAAATTGTATGGAAATAGTTTTCATTTTTTGGCTAATTTTAATTATCGGTTTCTTTATCCTCATTGGCCTGAGGATTGTCGATCAATATGAACGTGGTGTAGTGTTGACATTGGGAAAATATACCGGCACTCGTTCGCCTGGCCTAACTTGGATTTTTGTTGGAATTCAACGAATGATGAAAGTAGATTTACGTATTACAACGACCGATATACCGCAACAAGAAGTTATTACCAAAGATAATGTTCCCGTAGGTATAAATGCAGTGGTTTATTTTCAAGTGCAAAATGCTGAAAATGCTCTTTTGAATATCAAAGATTATACGACAGCCGTTTCGCAATATGCTCAAGCAGCCCTTCGCGATGTTATTGGTGCTATTGAGCTTGACCCTTTGCTTTCTGAAAGAGAAAAAATTGCTGAAGAAGTTCAAAAAATTGTCAGTGCCGCTACTCAATCATGGGGTATTTTGGTTACCGATATAAAAATTCAGGATATTGAGCTACCGGCCGACATGAAGCGTGTTATGGCTAAGCAAGCAGAATCAGAGCGAGAACGACGGGCTATTATTATTAGAGCTGAGGGAGAATTTCAAGCTTCTGAACGCTTGGCTCAAGCCGCTAAAGTGCTGGGCGCTACTCCAGGTGGTCTTTCTATGAGAACACTACAGACAATAGAAAAAATAAACCCAGACCCATCAAAGACTGTAATCTTTGCTCTGCCAGTTGAGGTGTTTGAGGGTATCAAAGCAATATCTCAAACAGTTAAATCTAAGTAATAAAAAAGCTGTTATTTTATCTCTTTGAGGAAAGACTCAGCTAATTGAGCAGTTTCTGCGCTAGCTTGATAAAAGTTTTTCCAGACGACGACTATATCAGCATCATTAAAAGTCGCTCGTTGGACTTCTCTTATTGTATCTCCTCCGGCGATAGCTACTAATATATTATAGTTTCCCTTAATTTGTTTTATTTGATAGTAGGGAATTTGTTTTTCTTTAGAAAATTCAGTCTCATCAACTCCTCTATGAAGTATTACTACATCGGGGAGTTTTTTTAATTTTTTTAAAACAACTATCGCACTTTCAACATTCATCATATCAATCATTGAATCAACGTTGAATTTTTGGCATTCCTCTATAAAATTATCAATTGTTTCAATCGGCGCTACTCCTAGACATGTTACGGCATTAGCGCCGGCAGTAGCCATCATTTCTACTTCGCGGGCGGCTAAGTCGGCACATTTACTATCGGCTACTATATATGCTCCAATCGGAGCCATTGCTTTTATCCGTGATACAGCTTCCGTTCCGTATATTTTTATTAAAGGTGTTCCCGCTTCAATTAAAATTCTATCGGAAGTCGGTAGTTGCCAAATAATTTCCCTTGCTTCTTCCAGAGTACTATTGAGGGCTACCTGAAGATATTTTTTCTTTTTTTCTAATCGGGTTGTTTTATTGAATAATAAGCTAGGAATTTGCAACGGCATAGCAGATTTGAGGGAGCTGATTTTTTCTAAAATTGGTTGAGTATTGTTAGCTAAACTGTTTGGTAGTTTATTTACTGTCTTTAGATAATTGGCAAAATCGGGATTTAAATATTTTAATTTTTTTCTTAAGAAAATCATAAGGGCAATTATACCAATAAATCCCAAAATTGGATTTCTGAGCAAAATAATAATAAGACCAACAATTATTAGGACTGCTAGGTTAAGATTTCGGGGTTTTTTATTTTCCATAGTTATTTAACCAATTTCAAAAATTCTCGCGCTAAATTAGCAGTATTTTTAGGGTTTTCATAAAAAGACTTCCAAATAACCGTAATATCAGCGTCATTAAAAAAGCTTCTCACTACATCGCGTGGCATTTCTCCACCAGCCACTGAGATTAGAACATTGCCGTAAGTGCCTTTGATGCGGTGAATTTGATCGTGTGGTATTTTTTTTCCATTTTTATTTTCATTTTCATCTACTCCGCGATGTAAAACAACTACAGTTGGAAGTTTTTTTAATTTTTGTAAAATCTCAAAGGGAAATTCTATATTCATCATATCAACCATTGAATCAATGCCGGCTTTTTCACACTCCTTGATAAATTCATTTATAGTGGCTATTGGTGCCAAACCTAAACAAGTAGCGGCAGAAGCGCCAGCAGTAGCTACTGCCTCAACTTCCCGAGATCCCCTATCCATACATTTTAAATCAGCCACAATATAACCCGGTTTATGTATTTTTTCACTCCACCAGTTTTTTAAGGTACTGATGCCACTCTGTCCATATTTTTTAATAAAAGGAGTACCGGCTTCAATAATTATTTTTTCCGAAGCCGGAAGTAGGGTAATCATTTCTCTGACATCAGCCAGAGAACGATTAAAAGCAATTTGTAGATATTTTGATTTGCGATTTAGCATAGTATTATAGATTATTATATCTAATTTTTAATAAATTGCCCAGCCATAGTAAAATTTTAAAAAATGAATTTTACTATCTAAAAAATCGTCTAAAAAGACGATTCGATTGGACCAAATCCCTTTCTACCTACCGGCAGGTAGGGGTGAAGAGTTTGGTTGGAGGCCACGGGCGGAATCGAACCGCCGGATAAAGGTTTTGCAGACCTCTGCCTTACCACTTGGCTACGTGGCCTTAGGTATGCTAATTTATCAAATTATTTTACTTTAGGCAAGCCTTACAATCAGGAAAATTTTTCTTTAAACTCATTGATTTCTCGGACGAAAAAACCATAACCAGATTTATCGCGGTATTTTCCAAAATATAAGATCATCGTTTGGCCGTCATTTACATTGGTAGCATTTATTAGCTTAAATAATTTTAAGTAAAGGCGGTTGCTTTTGTGGTGTCTGACTATTTTCATTATTTTTTAAGCTAGTCGGATTTTTTGGAGCTCTTTTAGACACAGGGTATGCATAGTTTTAGCACCGGCTAAGATAGTGGGGGATTTCATAGTCCAATTTTTATTTTGCCAATCAGTTACTTTTCCACCAGCTTCTTTTATAAGTATTGTGCCGGCGGCCACATCCCACAACCGAGCGCCAGATACAACATGAGCTTCGGTTTTACCACTAGCCACCATAGCCAGCTCCAAACTAGTCGAACCAAAATGTCGACAGTGGTGGCAGAGGTCATGGAATCTTTTGTATAAGCGATAAGCTTTTTCGGTATTTTTTCTACCACTACCATGACAATAGGTAATAACCGCTTTTTTAAAATCTTTAGTAGAGGCTAATTTTAGTGGACGCTGATCTTTAAAAGCCCCTCCATTTTTGGTGGCGTAGTAGAGCTCGTCTAAAATTGGACTATAAATTACACCCATTACTATTTCATTTTTATAGGCTAGAGCAATGGCTACAGAAAACATTGGATGGTGCATAGTAAAATTGGTAGTGCCATCTAAGGGGTCAATAATCCAGGTGTAGTTGCTATTTTTATCTAGCTGGCCACTTTCTTCAGATAAAATATCATAGTTAGGGAAATTTTTTCTGATGGCTTTAAAAATTATTTTTTCCGCTTGGCGATCACACCAAGTGGCTCTTTCGTTGTGTATTTTATAGCCAATATTTTTTTTATGCCAATCAAAAAATTCTTTTTTTAGAAATAATCCAGCTTGTCTGGCAGCACTTTGACTGATTTTTAATTCTTTTTCATACATAGTAGGTTTATTATAGCATATTTTACTAATAAAAAATAAGGACTGAGCCTTATTTTTTGTACATCTTTTTAATTTTATTAACTAGTGGTGTATCTAGAGTTATATGATCTAGCGAATTATATCCTTCCACCAAACCCAATTCACTTAGGTGATCTACCTTATTGGTTTGGTGAAATATTTTTCCAAAGAGGTAATTTCTACTTTTATATTCTATACATTTTTTATAATCATCTATAAAAGCTCGTAGGGCCTGCTCGTCTAATAGATTGTGGTCAGATATTTCTTTGAGAATGTCCTCAAATTTTAAACTGTAGTCTAACAAATAGATATTTTTTAGTATGCCAGCCAATTCTATATTTCTAGAATTATTGGAAGTACCTTCAATACTAAATATTTTTTTAATAATATCTAATATTTCTTCTTGTAGGTTTCCGCCCACATAAATGGGTACTTTGGCATTGGCTAGATGTCTAGCTTTATAATATCCGCCAATAGAGACCAGGCGATTGTTATTGTATAGATAATCAGTGGGTAATTTACCTTGGTGGACTCCTTTGCAACAGTTGATTATAAAATCTGGTTGGTGTTTAGTAATTTCTGGCAAGGCTTCGGCGGGGGTACAATTGAAGATAATACAGTTTTTGATGCTGGTTATCTGATTAGCCCCGAGGGCCTCTACTTTTAATAGCTGTGAAATAACACTACCCAATTCACCATTACCCAATACTTTTACTTCCATAGTTTTAGCTATTTGATGATTTTGGAAGCTATTAGATCCATAGTTTTTTGATTGGCTAGCATATTGGCTAAGTGCTCACGATAATGTGGATGAGTTATATTTTTTACAGCTTCTTTATTATCTTTATACATGGTCATTTGCTGTTTTATTTCCTCATCAATTTGTTTATCTTCAACTTTTATTTTTTCTTCTTGGGCAATTTGACGCATTACTAAGGCAGCTTTGACTCTTTCTTCAGCTTGAGGATGGAAGTCTTTTTTCAAATCATCCATGGTTTTGTTGATAGATTTTAGATAGCCAGCCATATCCATACCTTGTCTAGCTACCCCATGTTCCAATTCGTGAGACATTTTATGTACTTCATTGGCAATCAATTTTTCGGGGATTTCTCCAATAGTTGCTTGTTTGACGATGGCTTCTATAGCAGCAGTCTCGACACGGTTTTTTTCCTTTATTTCTTTATCCTGGGTGATATTTTGAGTTAGTTGTTCTTTTAATTGTTTTAAACTTTCTAGACCAATAGCTTTGGCTAAGGCATCATCTATTTTTGGTAGCTCTCTTTCATAGACAGCTTGTAATTTTACTTTAAAAGTAGCAGTTTTTCCAGCTAAGTTTTTTTGGAAATATTCTTTGGGAAAAGCTAGCTCAAATTCTTTTTGAGCGCCATTTTTTAATCCGATTATTTGCTCTTCAAAACCGGGGATCATGCGGCCATCACCCAAGACTAAGGGGTATTTGGTATTTTTCCCGCCTTCAATAACTACTTTATCTATTAAAACCTCAAAGTCTACTTCAGCCTTATCGCCTTTTTGAGCGGCGCGGTCTACTATTTTTTCTTTGACTTGCAGATTTTGTAGTTGTTCCAAAGTTTTATTGATATCCTCATCAGTAGCTTCGGCTTTGTTCTTTTTTATCTCGAGAGTTTGCCAAGCTCCCAAAGTTACTTTAGGAAGTAAAGCGACGGTCGCGATATAAATTATCGGATTGCCCGGGGCAATTTTTTCTATCTTAATATCTGGCTGGCCAATGCTTTCAATTTTTTCACGGACAATAGTTTTATAAAAAGAATCACCAACAATTAAATCCAGCGCTTCTTGATAAATAGCCATTTCTCCAAATTTATTTTTGACCAATTCATAAGGAGCTTTACCCGGTCTAAAACCTGGTAATTTAGCGTTTAAACTCATTTTAGCCGCAGCCTTTTCTAGATGGGGCTTCATTTCTTCTAAGTCCACCTCGATCGTTAGTTCTATTTGGTTTTTGGCTAATTCTTTTTTAGTAATTTGCATAAGATCTTAAGCTATTAACACAGCAATCAAAAGTAAAGCAACTACATTTAAAATTTTAATCATCGGGTTGATAGCTGGACCGGCTGTATCTTTATAAGGATCGCCGACAGTATCACCGGTGACAGCGGCTTTGTGGGCATCACTACCCTTACCACCATGGTGGCCACTTTCAATATATTTTTTGGCATTGTCCCAAGCACCACCGCCAGAGGTCATAGATAAAGCAATAAAAATACCAGTCACAATACTACCAACCAAAGTACCACCCAAGACCAGCCAACCATTGTCTCCTCTGAAGATAAGCATGATTAGTATAGGTACTAAGACGGGTATAAGAGCGGGGACTATCATTTGTTTTAAAGCGCCCCTGGTAACTATATCAACAGCCGAAGTATAATTGGGTTTTTCACTGCCATCCATAATACCCGGGTGTTCTTTAAATTGATTTCGGACTTCTTGAACGATAAAGCCAGCAGTTTTGCCGACTGCTTCCATAGATAATGCGCCAAAAATATAAGGCAGAAGTCCACCAATAAACAATCCAGCCAAGACATAAGGGTCATCTAATTTAAAAATTAGATTAATGCCCTGTTTAGCCAATTCTTCAGTGTAAGCAGCAAATAAAACCAAAGCGGCCAGTCCAGCCGAAGCAATAGCATAGCCCTTGGTAACGGCTTTAGTAGTGTTACCGACAGCATCTAAAGGATCAGTCACTTTTCTGACTTCTTCTGGTAAATTGGCCATTTCAGCAATACCACCAGCATTGTCAGTAATTGGTCCATAAGCATCAATGGTCACAATAATACCGGCCAAAGAAAGCATACTCATAGCTGCTACAGCAATACCATATAATCCGGCAAAGTAATAAGCAGCCAAAATACCGACAACGATGACCAATACCGGCCAGGCAGTAGCTTTCATAGAAACAGCTAAACCCTGAATAACATTGGTACCATGTCCTGTCTCAGAAGCTTTAGCAATTGATCTAACGGGTTTATATTTAGTAGAGGTATAGTATTCGGTTAGCCAGACAATAAAAGCAGTGACTATTAATCCAACTAAAGCAGCCCAGTAGATATCCATATAGCTTCGAGAGACCAAGTCAGACATCATGTACTTGGTGACAAAGTAAAAAGCAATAGCCGCCAAAACACCAGCAGCAATTAGTCCTTTGTATAAAGCTTTCATTATATAATCGCCCTTGGCAATTTCTTCAACAGTTTTATTTTTAGCTAGTCTAATAAATAGCAAACCAATTAGTGAAGCCACAATCGCTATGGCTCCCAAAGCTAGGGGATATAAAACAGCATTTTCTTTATCAGTAAAAGTTAGGGACCCCAAAAGCATCGCAGCCACTAGAGTGACAGCATAAGTTTCAAATAAATCAGCGGCCATACCAGCACAATCTCCGACATTGTCTCCGACATTGTCGGCAATGACAGCTGGGTTTCTAGGATCATCCTCAGGAATACCAGCCTCTACTTTACCTACTAGATCAGCACCGACATCAGCGGCTTTGGTAAAAATACCGCCACCTAGTCTAGCAAAAACAGAAATTAAACTACCTCCAAAACCAAGACCAATTAGATGGTGTACTTCTATAAATGGTAGAGCAAAGAGTAGACTGACGCCCAAAAGAGCCAAGCCGACTACTAGCATACCAGTGACCGCTCCGCCCCAAACGGCTAGTTGCATAGCTGCTTGGATGCCTTTTTTAGCGGCTTCGGTGGTGCGCACATTGGTGCGTACAGAGACATTCATACCGATAATGCCAGCGGCGGCTGATAAGACAGCACCGAGCAAAAAGGCCAAGGCTGTCAGCCAATCAGTGGCAAAGCCTAAGATTATAAACAAAACTCCGGCCAAATAAGCAATGGTTTTGTATTGACGAGTCAGGTAAGCTTTGGCACCCTCCTGGATAGCCAAAGCAATAGCTTTCATCTTGTCATCGCCAAGAGGTTTTTTTAATATTTTTTTGATTAAGAGTACCCCGAATACGATGGATACTAATCCGGCTAAGATAGCCAAAAAAATTATATTGTCCATAATGTTTTTAGTTTATCCCGCCTATGGCGGGACCCCGCCATAGGCGGTGGTTAATTTGTATTATAAAAATTATTCTGCGTCTGCCTGATCTTCAGTCGGCTTGGCTTTTTTACGAGAAGATTTGGCAGGTTTTTTCTTAGATTTTTTTTCGGCTTTAGTCCCTGTGGTTTCAGTAGCAGTTTTTGTAGTTGTTTCGGTCTCAATTTTTTTATCAGAAATTTTATCACCAGTGGCAGAAGAAACAATGTCAATTTTCCAACCGGTTAGTTTGGCCGCTAGACGGACATTTTGTCCATTTCGACCAATAGCTAGAGAAAGTTGATTATCGGCTACTTGCACAGAAGCAATTTTAGTTTCTTTATCTAAGGTAATACCTTCTATTTCAGCTGGTGATAGGGAATTACTAATAAATTTTTTAATATCATCATCCCATTCGATAATATCAATTTTTTCTCCACCTAGTTCATTGATGACAGTTTGCACTCTAGAACCGCGCTGTCCGACACAAGATCCGACTGGATCTATATTTTCATCGTGGGCCATCACAGCTATTTTTGATCTAGAGCCAGCTTCTCTGGAAATTGATTTTATTTCCACTGTGCCAGCGGCTATTTCCGGTACCTCGGTCGCAAAAAGTTCTTTGACTATCTCTGGATGAGTGCGAGATAAAATTATTTCCGGTCCTTTATTACCAATTCGTACTTCCACAATGAAAAAATTTAAGCGAGCTCCAACATTGTATCTTTCTGTACGGATTTGCTCTTCCATTGGCAAAATGGCGCTGGCTTTTCCCAGATCAACAATAATCCGACGACCTTCTTTTCGCTGTATTGTGCCCAAGACTAATTCGCCCTCTTTGTCTTTGTATTCATTGAAAATATGGTCTCTTTCAGCTTCTCGCAGTCTTTGGACAATAACTTGCTTGGCGGTTTGAGCAGCCATGCGTCCGTATTCTTCCGGCACTCCCAATTTTGTTTCTATAATATCACCAACTTTGTATTCTTCACCGTCTTTATTGGCTTCTGATAGCATAATTTCCGAACGAGGATTGAATCTTTTTATAAGTTCTTCTTCTGGTATCTCTTCACCAGCCTCTTTCTTTTGTTTTTGCTCTTCAACCAATTTTTCTTCTTCTTCCAGATCAACGTCTTCTACTACTATTTTAACATCAAAAACAGCCGTTTGGCCGTTGTCGGCATTAAAGACTACTTTGATGTTTTGATTTTTATTGCCAAACTCTTTACGGTAAGCAGCTGCCAGAGCAGCTTCGATGGCTCCGATAATTGCTTCCATAGACAAGTTTTTTTCGTCGGCAATTTGTTTTATAGCTGCTGCTATATTGTTTGTCGCCATAATTTTTATTTAATTATTTATTTTTTATCAAACATCATTTATTAGCGGTATTTGATATTACTATCCCCGCCCAGCGGGGATAAAAAAGAGCTAGTCTACTGTAGTAAACTAACTTTAATATCTATATCATAAACTATTTTTAGCTACTAGTCAACTTTATAACTGATAGCGTCTGAGGGTGGCTTTGGTGCCGGTTATTTGTATAATCAGGGCTTCTAGCTCAAAAAATTGGGGTAATTTTCTTTGCTGGGCCAAGATTTCATAAGTCCGGCGGATTTTTTCTATTTTTTGGTTGTTGATACTTTCTTCAGCCCACAAAAATTTGTTGGTGGATCTAGTTTTTACCTCCACTACGGTTATTTGTTTATTTTTCTCCAAAACTAGATCCAATTCGCCGCAACGGCTATAATAATTTTTGACAATTAACTTGTAATGAAGTTTTTGATAATATTTTAAGGCCAAGTTTTCTCCATAATAACCCAAGGCTTTTTTATTGGACATAAAAACAGACTTTAACTGCCTGTTTTTATTTTTTAAATTATCTGCCTATCGCTCATACCCCGCCAAAGGCGAGGTTCCGCTTTAGTGGGACCGTGGGCAGGTAGGTAGCTTTATTTTTTCTTGGGTAGCCACTTATTAAATTCCTGCTCTTTTTTTTCAGCTTCTGCTTTGTCAGGAAGTTTTGTTTTAGCAAAAATAATAATAAAAATCAGCCAAACAAACATTAGTAGTATAAATATTAGGAGCCAACCGCGAGCGCTAAGATAGAGGGCTCGAACTTCTCTAAAATACATTAGAGTCAGACCAACCAAGCCATTGGTCCAGGACCAAACTTGTATTTTCTTCCACAATTTTTTGCGTAAATCTTTTTGGCCTATTTTTTTGTGGGTGTAAAAAGCCAAGACAAGGGAGCCGACAAAAATAATCAAGAGAACTATTCTCAGCGGCCAGGAAAAGCCAGCCGGTGGAAAGCGATTAAATAGGTAGGAAAGATCTAGGAGTTTCTCTAGGTTCATGGGTATTATTTTAAATACTTTATTATGGCCACTAAGCTCCAAGAATTAATCTCAGATCTTAGTGGACAGGCTTAATACTAAATAAAAAAACAGCCCCAGTCAAGGGCCATTTTTTTGAATTTATAGTTTGATAAAGATTTGTCCAAAGTGGTATTGACCAGCCTTAAATTGTTGTTCGGGAATGAGGTTTATTTTTTGGGCTTGACTGTTAATGGTTTCAGGGCTGATATGTCTATCGTTACGTGGCCCAACACCCCCCTTCCTAGCACTCCAATCAATAATGAGCATTTTACCGCCGGTTTTTAAAAGTCTCTTACCTTCTTTGAGCACTTGATCTGTTTTGTTGGTTTGAAATAAGACGTTGACCAGTAATACAAAATCTAGACTTTCTTCGGGGATTTTGGTAGCGCCGACTATTTCAATATTACTCCAAACGGTTTTTATATTATATAAGTTAGCCATGCGAGCTTTGGACTCAATATCAGATAAACAATTTTTTACAACATCAACAGCATAAACTTCTCCTTGATCACCGACCAGTCTGGCAGATTGCAAAGTAAACATACCACCGCCAGCTCCCAGATCAGCTACACGCTGGCCATTTTTTATTCCTAGAATTTGTCCCAAAATTTGATTAGCATTTAATAGTTCGCTTTTACCAAAAACAGCGGTTTGATTTTGCCGGTGATTAGTCGCGGCAGAGGGACTGTTATTTTGTTGGTCTGATCCCAGGTCTTGATTGGCCATTTGATTGGCCGATATATTGGCAGGGTCAGTAGCGGGTGGAATTTGAAAATCAGCTGTATTTTTAGTATTTTTTGTTGCAGACATAAGAAATTTTAAGGCTTATTAGTTTATTATATCAGATTTTACTTTTTTATTGAATAATAATTTAAAACGGGGTATGATATATATTATTAGTGTTATTTTTTATCTTATCTTAGCCTTTATTATGAAAATATTATGGATTTAAGTGTAGTTGTGCCTTTATACAATGAAGAGGGGTCGCTTAGAGAGCTGAATAAAAAATTGCAGAGTGTTTTAAGCCGTTTAAACATTAATTACGAAATTTTGTATATTGATGACGGTTCTCGTGATAATTCCGTAAAAATTTTAAAAGAATTAGCCGTCCAAGATAGGCATTTAAAGATTATCCAGCATAAGAGAAATTTTGGTAAGTCGACGGCCTTGGCAGTAGCCTTTAGTAAGACAGAGGGAGATTTGGTTGTGACCATGGATGCTGATTTGCAGGATGATCCGGAAGAGATTCCTCGATTTATAGAGCAGATTAATCAGGGGTATGATTTAGTGTCTGGTTGGAAGCAAGATAGGCAAGATCCACTGGTTAAATTGATATCCTCTAAAATATTTAATTTAACCGTCTCCTTTTTATCGGGATTAAAAATTCATGATTTCAATTGTGGTTTTAAGATTTATAGAAAAGAGGTGGTCAAAAACCTAGAAATCTATGGGGAGCTACATAGGTTTCTGCCTTTTTTGGCTCATCAACAAGGATTTAGAGTTACTGAGATGAAAGTACAGCACCACGCTCGTAAATTTGGCGAGTCCAAATACGGGCATTTAGGATTAAGAAGGTTTAGTAATTATATTTTAGATCCTATTAATGTAGTTTTTATAACCAAATATAAAAGAAAACCGGCTCATTTTTTTGGAAATTTGGGAATGATGGCTTTTGGTTTGGGAATTTTGATATGTATATATTTAAGTATATTATGGTTTTGGGGGCAAGGCATTGGTAATAGGCCACTTTTATTTTTGGGTGTCCTTTTGATTATCATTGGTATACAACTTATAGCCATGGGTTTTTTGGGAGAATTGATTGTTCGAGAAAACATATCTAAAGATAAAGACGAATATATAAAGAAGTAATGTGCATCAAGTATTTTAGTAGTTTAAAAGAGGATAAATATAAACGCCAGATAGTTTTGGTTTTTTTTCTTTTTGTTATATTTTTAATTTTATTCACCGAGCCGTATCTGAATACTTTTAATATTGTTTCCAGATATCTGACCATTGAGTCTATCGTTGAAGATCATGATTTTATTATTGATGATAAATATCAAGCTACCGATGATATTATTTATCGAGAGGGACATTGGTATTCATCCAAGCCACCAATTTTATCAATAGTGACTTCTTCGGTCTATTATATTACCCATAATTTTTTTCATCAGGATTTTCCGGAATTTAATGAAATAAACGAATATAAATATTATTATTCTTTGTATCCTACAGTTTATTTTACTTCCCTAATTTTTGTCGGCGGTACCTTTTTTCTTTTATTAGTTTATTTTTATAAAACTCTAAAACTTCTAGCAGTCGATAAAAAATATCACTTACCTTTGATTTTGGGTTTGGGGCTAGGTACTTTATTTTTACCATACTCCACAACCCTCAACAATCATACTATAGCTGGCAGTTTGCTTTTTATGGCCTTTTATTATTTATTGCTTATAAAGTATCGGGCCGGCAATGGTCCGGGATTAAATAGACATTTAAGTATAGCTGGTATTTTTGGGTCTTTGGCTACAGTCATTGATTTACCGACGGGCTTGGTTTTTTATGGTTTATTTTTTATCTATTTTTTATTTAAATTGGGATTTAAAAAAATCTTTTATTATCTATGGCCATTTTTTATAATATTTTCGATACATTTGTATTTTAATTATCAAGCTTTCGGGGGTTTATTGCCAGCTCAATTATATAAAGATTATTGGTTTGGTCCGGATGGGATGCCTACTTTGGCCGCATATTTTCCTAGACACAGTTGGTATATTTATATTTTTAATATTTTATTTGGCACCCATGGTTTTTTCTCCTATACCCCTCTTTTAATATTATCATTTTTTGGCCTATTTAAAGTTATTAAAGCTAAATCAGAATTTTTTTGGGAAGCTTCAATAGTTTTATTTGGTTTTATTTTTGTCATTGCTTTTTATACTCTTCTGGCCAGAGACTACGGTGGGACAGCTTATGGTTTTAGGTGGTTAATATCACTTACACCGTTAATCTATTTTTTTATTATATTTTTATTTAAACAAGGTTTAAGTAAAAAATTATCCGTCTGGTTTAATATATTTTTTATTTGGTCTATTTTTTTAGCCATTATTGGTGTTATTGATCCTTGGCCTATGGGGTTTATCATTACCATTTTTTCAGATGGAGAATTTTTATTGCCCCCGGTTTTGGCTGTTTTACAAACATTGGTGTATTCTTACGGTTTTTAATAACTAAAGATTATGAGAGTTTGCTATTTTGGTACATATGAAAAAAATTATCCACGTAACAGCAATGTTATTAAGGGCTTGTTGGTAAATAATGTGGAAGTAGTACAGTGTCATGTTGATTTGTACACTAAATTTGAAAATAAGATAAATTTGAGTGTTGTCAAAAAAGTATTGTTGCTGGCTAATATTTTTTTATCTTATATTAAATTAATAATCAAAAGATTCTCTATTGGTAAAGTCGATTATGTGATTGTTGGATACCCTGGTCAGTTAGATATGTTTTTGGCTAGATTATTATTTTTGAATAAGAAAATAATATTCAATCCTATGTTATCTATTTATGACACCATGGTTGAGGATAGAAAGATTAGTCATAATTTTTTAATAAAGAAGTTTTTATATTTTTTAGATCGTTTTAGTTGTGTGTTGGCTGATAAGGTAGTATTAGATACTCCGGAACATGCTGATTATTTTTCCAAAGAATTCATTATTCCGAGAAATAAATTAGCCCATGCCTATATCGGTGCAGACGAGAGCATTTTTTTTCCATTAGCCAAAGAGAGTAACGATAAATTTAAAGTTTTGTTTTATGGTAAGTTTTCGCCGCTACATGGTATTGATACTATTGTCAGAGCAGCTAAAATTTTATCCAAATATCCAGAGATAGAATTTGAAATAATCGGCACCGGCCAGGTATACAAAGATATTGTGAATTTATCTAAAGCTCTAGATAGCCATAATATAAAATTTGTCGATTGGGTTGATTTTGAAAAACTACCTCATAAAATAGCCCAAGCCGATGTTTGTCTAGGAGGGCATTTTGGGGCTAGCCCAAAAGGGCAAAGAGTAGTGGCTAATAAAGTTTTTCAGATGATAGCTATGAGAAAACCGGTCGTGGTAGCCGATTGTCTGTCCTCTAAAAATGCCGGCTTTATTGATAAAGAAAATTGTTTATTATGTCCAGCTGAAAATCCTGATTTTTTAGCTAACATTATTTTATTAATTAAAAACAATTCTCAACTGGCAGAACATATATCCCAAGGAGCCATAGATTTATTTAAAAATAGGTTTACTATTTTTGAAATAGGCAGAGCATTCAAATTTGTTTTAGAATATAAAAGAGATTCTGGTTTGGTGTTAACACCAACTTATATGATGAGAAAAAAAATAATTTTAGAATATATAAAAAATCATAATATTAAGATAGATAATTTTTTAGAGATAGGAGTTGGTAACGGTGATATGATAAATACTCTTAGTCCATATTTTAACTTTGGTATAGGTACTGATATTGGACGGGAAGTTATTGATATGGTCAGGCGTAATATTAATAACTCAAAAATAAAATTTGAGCTTAGAGATTTTTTGGAAAGTCAGGAAAAAGATAGATATCAATTAGTAGTTGCTTTGGAAGTATTGGAACACATAGAGAAAGATAGATTGGCTTTAAATAAAATAAATCAACTATTGAGTACCGGTGGTCTATTTATCATGTCTGTTCCGGCTCATCAGAGTAAATGGAGCATTTCAGATGAGTGGGCTGGGCATTATAGACGTTATGAGAAAAAGGAATTAATAAAATTATTGAAAGATAGTGGTTTCGAAATAGAAAAATTTTATAATTATGGTTTCCCCTTAACAAATGTCTTGTGGTATGTTGGTAAAAAATTTATTAATAAAGATAAGGTTTTAGCTATTAGAGAGGCCAATAATAAAAGAAGTGGAATTGATAGGGATGTGCATAGAAAATTTAAGTTTTTGTTTAATAATTTTTTTATGTGGCCATTTTATTTAATGCAAAAATTATTTGTTAATTTTGATTTTACGCCTGCTTATTTGGTAATATTAAAGAAGTCAAAATAATATGTGTGGAATTATAGGGTATATAGGTCAGAAAAAAAGTGTTCCGATACTAATGGAGGGCTTAAGTAAACTTGAATATCGGGGCTATGATAGCGCCGGACTTTGTGTTTTGGAGAAAAAACATTTAAAGACTATAAAAAATAAGGGGCGTATCGCTGAGTTAGCCAAAAATTTGGAATTGGCTGAGCTAGCCGCTACTATGGGTATTGCTCATACCCGTTGGGCCACTCACGGTGAACCAAATACTAAAAATGCTCATCCGCATTTGGATTGTCATGAAAAAATAGCTATAGTCCATAACGGTATAGTAGAAAATTATCAGGAATTAAAACAAGTGTTAATCAAAGAGGGTCATCAAATCAAATCCGACACGGACTCAGAAATTATTGCCCATCTGATAGAAAAATTCTATCAAGGTGATTTAGAGCAGGCCTTGGTTCACGCCTTAGCTTTGATAGAAGGGGCTTTTGGACTAGCCGTTATTCATCAGGATGAACAGAAAATAGTAGTGGCCCGTCGTGGCTCGCCACTTATCATTGGCGTTGGTCAAGGAGAAATGTTTGTCGCCTCCGATGTGCCGGCTATTTTGGCCCATACTAAAAAAGTTATCTATTTAAATGACAACGAAATAGCGATTATCAAAGAAGATAATTATCAGATAAAAAAATTAACCGGTGAGAAAGTAGATAAACAAATTCATGAGATAAAATGGACAGTCGATCAGATGGCTAAGCAGGGGTATAAGCATTTTATGTTGAAGGAGATTTTTGAACAGCCCAATGTTTTGGTTAATACTTTGCGTGGTCGTATCAAAGACGGTCGGGTAAAGTTGTCGGTAGATTTTGATCTTAAAAAAATCAAAAGGATTATGATTGTGGCCTGTGGCACCTCCTGGCATAGCGCTTTGATTGGTAAACACCTTTTAGAATCAATCGCTGGTATCAGTACAGAAGTAGATTATGCTTCGGAGTTTCGTTATCGTAATCCAATCATCAGAGAAACAGATTTGGTTATTGTTATTTCCCAATCTGGAGAAACCGCTGATACTCTAGCGGCGTTAAAGGAAGCTAAAGATAAAGGGGCTAAGACCTTGGGCATTGTCAATGTAGTAGGATCAACCATTACCAGAGAAGTAGATTCAGGAATTTATTTGCATGTTGGTCCAGAAATTGGTGTAGCTTCGACCAAAGCTTTTACTTCTCAGGTTTTAGCTCTTAGTTTGTTGGCTTACTATATTTGGCAAGAGACTGGCCATCAGTTGGATGAAAAAATACTTCAAGAATTACAAACTCTACCTAAAAAAATCTCTCAAGCTTTGGAGAGTGATCAGGAGATTATCAAATTGGCCAAGCAATTTAAAGATGCTAAAAACTTTCTTTATTTGGGTCGGGGCTTTAATTTTCCCGTAGCTTTGGAAGGAGCATTAAAGCTTAAAGAAATTTCTTATATTCATGCCGAGGGTTATCCAGCAGCCGAGATAAAGCACGGGCCCATTGCTTTGATTGATCAGGCTATGCCAGTAGTTTTTATTGCTACCAAAAGCAATTTATCACAAAAAATTATTAGCAACATTGCTGAAGTCAAAGCTCGAAATGGTGTGGTAATTGCTATAGTCAATTCTGACGACCAGGTCATAAAAAAATTGGCCGACTATGTTATAGAAGTGCCAGCCACTTTAGAGGAGTTTTCGCCGGTAATCAATGTCATACCCCTTCAGCTTTTAGCTTACCACATTGCTGATTTAAAGGATCTAGACGTTGATAAGCCTAGAAATCTAGCTAAAAGTGTGACCGTAGAATAGGGCCGATATTGACTTTTTTGTGGTTTTTAGTTATTATATTGACGTTCTTTTATTTGGCCCCATCGTCTAGTGGTTAGGACATCAGGTTTTCATCCTGGCAAGCGGAGTTCGATTCTCCGTGGGGTCACCAAGCTTTAGTTTTGATAAGTTTAGGATTTTGGGCAATAAACTAGCTACAGCTAAGCAAGTAGCTGTTTTTTATTTTTAGCATATTTTTTAATAGTATCTTCTGCGGCTTCTTTGATCGGACGCATTTTTATATTATATTTTGACAAGTTTACAGAAGTCAGAATATTACTTGAACGTCTTTTATCTGCTAGTCCCAAACGAACCAACTCCTCTTCTTTAATCCACTCGTTTTTATGGTTTGGGTTCACATATTTTTTATAAAGTTCAATAATTTCTTTATGTTTAATAGACCCAGGATTGGTAACATGAAATATACCTTCTGCCTTTTTTTCCAATAATTGATAAAAAACATCAATCATATCATCAACTATTGTTATGGAATTTTCAACATCTATAATTTTTTCATACTTTGACAACTTATCAAGTAAATTTGCTGGATGAGGTTTACTATCTAAAAGCATACGAACACGAGCAATACCCACATTTTTTAGGGCAGATAAAGCTAGATCAGCTGCGAATTTAGATTTAGTATATACCACCGCCGGATTACCATAGTCTTCTTCTGTCCAAGGACCACCATGATAGGATTGACCATAAAAAACACAACCAGTAGCCATATGAAGCATATATATATCTTTGTTATAGCAAGCTTCAGCAATTGTGATTGGCAATACTGTATTACCTTTAACAGTTTCCATAGGATGAGTTTCACACCAGTCTACATTTGGTTTACCAACGACACCAGCTGCATTAAGCAATACATCTGGATTATGTTCGTTTATTAATTCTTCCACATCTTGGACAGTCTCTATTCTTTTATCACTAAGTATTACATTTTCCCAACTTTCTGCACAACGATTACCTAAATATCCATTACCAATAATTAAAATTTTCATAGATTTTTTATTATTTTATGAATGTAGCTTGTTAAGTTTATCTAAAAATGTAAAGATTGTCCATTTTTAATTAACGGGATAATTTATTATATATTTTTACTACATTTATTAAAAAATATACAGCAACTAGAGTTGCTAATTTAAATATATTAAAAAGAGACCACTTAATGTGATCAAGTAGCCCCTTCATTTTCATTCAAGCAGATAGTTAGTCGGCAGCGTGATGTTTATATAACCACGTGAAATCGTAGTTTGACAAGGTTTAAGGTTTAATTCTTCTGTCCAATTAGCTAGAGCTGGTTTAGTGGTTTTATTTTTAATTTTGAAAAAACCACGTGCTCGCCAGAATGTGACATTGTGCCGATGAAGATTCAATGGAATGGTGCGGTAGTAAATTTTATTCAAAACCAGACTTGATGGAGTATCAGGAACTGGTGGGGTAAACGCTAATTTAATATATCCATTCCAATCAGGATTTACACCAGAGATGCCGAGAATACTATGTGTTAGGAGACTAGAAAAATACTTAGCTAGGAGTTGATTGATCATTTCATTATCTGCCTCCGGATACATTTTTTTGCATCTAGCGCGATAGAAATTAAGTTGTTTTTTAGGTAACGATCCTTTCCAACCATACCTCAGTAATTCAACTGGAATTTTAACTTTCGAATCGGATATTTCGGCATAATCCGAAGCCTTAATCAATTCGGCGAAATAAGTTTCCAGTGATGAAGCAGTATTGAAAAAAATATCACCTGTTGTTATCGTGCTTTCTCGCAAAGTATGTATGAATGAATCGTAACTAAAAAGCTTGATCAATGTTTCGAATTGTTGCATGTAGGTAAGTATACTTTGTTTGGTATTTATAGTGTCATTTTCTAAATACCAACCAGTGACATCTTCAAGGCGAACTGTATATGATAGCCCTGGTTTGTAATGGGCTAGCACGCGTTTGTGTAAACAGGCCATAGTTTTGATTGCTGAAAGTTCAGCGATATCAACACCTTCATTAATCACTGGCTTTTTAGGTGCGGTCGGGACTAATATCGGAATGGGCTGGTTAATAGAAATATAATATGATATAATTTTTCGTAGTACTTCTTGAGAGTCATCGTTTGGTATGGGACCAACACGAGTCTGTCGAGTACCCACCAGTTCATTTAGAACAGCTTCAATTTGGCTACTGTTTGTTATAGGTTTTTGTGGAAATTCATTTCTAAAAAATGAGGCAACGTCTTCGGCCTGTGAATCATTAAGCCCCTCAATTTGTATAAGTAAATCGCTACTAGCCATTTTTTTAACTCCCTTTGATTGTTAAGGAACATTTTTTCTTTTCAAATTAGTATATTAAGTATACTAAAAAATGTCAAGAAAACGGAAAATGGGCATATAGAAATTACTTATATATTATTAAATCTGAAATTCTGACCAATGTTTTAATTCTTGAATAATTAGGTTTAAATTCTCAGTACAGTAGTGCACCATCCAGCCTTTCGTGAAAAGCTGGAACCAAAAATGACTTATCATCTTGATAGGTCTTTTTTGTTTAAAAATTTATTATACGGCAAGCGGGGAAGTCAAAGACTTCCCCGCATTATTAGTTTGGAAATTTTTTAAGCCAGGCATTTTGCGCAGCTTTTTCCATGGTTGGGCCATGCCCGATGATATCCCGACTTTTGCTGGGATGAAGATTATCAAGTAGGGCGGTATTGGGTCCGACCAAACGAATCTGGAAAGGACTAGAGCAATTGGGGTTGTGATGAAGCGAGAAGGTTACGGTACTGAGCATTTCTGTATACATGGTTTCATCTCCTTAGTTTGTGTGTCTCTGACAATATATCTAAATTTAATTAATATGTAAATAGTAATGGTTTATGGTAGATAATTATAAATAGCTTGTAAATATAGAAAGGTGTTGACAGTATTGGTAATTTGTGCTACAATGTGGTCAAGTAATTATTTCGGTAATTACTAAGAGTAGTAAGAGTAGAAATAAAGTCGAATTTCGAAGTTACTATTATTAATTCGTTTTTTTATTTCTATTCACATGCAAGGATCAATAAAAAAATTAACCGACAAAAATTTTGGATTTATTAGTCCAGAAGAAGGCAACAAAGATTTATTCTTTCATGCCAACGAGTTGGTTGATACAAGTTTTGGAGAACTTAGAGAAGGTGATGCAGTTACTTTTGAAGTTTCTGACACCCCAAAGGGCCCAGCTGCCACTAAGGTAAAAAGAGTTTAATTTTTCCAAATTATAAAATAAAAAACCGCCCCCTCGGGTGGTTTTTTATTTTAGCTAATTTTATTATCGACTAGCTCCAGAATAAGTAATGGCCTGCATAATATTCCAATCCTCAGTGCTTTGTGGCACATGACCATAGATATATTGGAAGGTCTTAATGCCCTGTCTTTCACTGTTGAGGTTTCTATTTTCGGCTTTCTGGCGAAGACCATAGGTCATAACTGTGACAGCGGCATTGTCATTGGAATCAGTCATATCAGCATCGCGTAAATAGATTTTTCTAAATTCCTTCTTAGCTCTATTTTCGGATGTTTCACTAGTTTGAGAGGGCCAGCGACCATTGGCAATTTTTATAGCATCAGCTACTTCATCTTCTGTTTCCGGCAATTTGTTGAAAGCGGATTTAAAAGAATAAATTACCGCAGCTCTTTCACCCTCACCTAGCTTTTTAGTATTTTCATCAACACCGTAGGTAATAAATTGGTTTAAAGTATCTTTGACACTCTGAGTAATACTTCTGACATCAGACAAAAGAGAGCGGAGATATTTTATTTCATTTTCCTGTTCTCGAAGCTTGCTGCGTAGTTCTTGTAATTCATCTAAGATATCGCCTAAGTTGTTATCCAAGAGTTGTTGGGCCTTTTCTCTGATGATAGTTAGAGAATCAACAGTCGGCTTGGTTTTGATTTGATGGCTTGGGCCATTGTAAGTAGACAAGACAGCATTACCAGCTACTCGCTCATCACCATAAAGAGCAGTAATAGAGAAATAATAAATTTGGCCAGTTTGCAGGTAACCACCAAAATCACCACGAACATATTCACTGCCATTATTTAAAAGAATAGAAGTGGTATTGGGGTCAGTGATGTATCTAGCATAGCCATGATCAGGATATTTTGGTTTATTTTTATCTCTAGAAATTACTACTTTATAGCCAGTAAAATCATCATGGTTGATTTTTTTCCAGCTCAAAAGCACGCCGTTAGTGGAGGAAGTAGCTGTTACTTCTGGTACAGGATAGTTGACAGCAGTCGTGTCATCACTATCATCATTTACATCTTCATCTGTATCATCACTGACGCTGACGCCAGGATAAGTAAGGTGCAAAACATTGCCGGTCACTCTTTGGCCACAGCCATAGACAGCCGTGACGGTGAAGTAATAATCCTCGTCTTCTTCCAAGTAACTACCAGTAATATCTCCGCCATTGTAGACCGTGGAATTGTTGATAGTATAAGAAGTGGTTTCACGATTAGTAATGTATTTTAGATAGCCGTTGTCTGGATAAGATGGTGTAGAGTCACCTTTGGAAATGACTAGTTTGTAGCCAGATAAATTAGTATGGTCTATCTGATCCCAAGATAATAAAATGTTACTCTCGTTTAGAGTAGCTTCTACTACGGGGATAGGCAGATTATCGTCACAGGTAGTAGTAACAGGGTCGACTGCCAAGCTGACATTAGGAGTCAGTAGTATAAACGACAAGGCTAAGATAATGTTTTTGTGCATATTTTTATTAGTTAATTATTTTATATAGTATAGCAAAGGTCAAGCAAAGTAGCCAATAGATTATATTTATTTTTAGTAAGGATTGTCATTATGGTAGCAAAGGTATAAAATGAAAATATCTGAATATTAAATTATGATGAAAAAGTTTTTATTGGTCTTTATTTTCTTATTGTGGCCATTGGCTGGGTATTCAGCTAAGCCGGTGGAGCTTTATTTTTTTTATGCTGACTCTTGTCCGCATTGCCACAAAGAAGCTTTATTTTTGGATCAGTTGGCTGATGATTATGGAAATAAGTTGGAAATCCATCGCTTAGAGATTGGTGAACCAGACAATGTTAGCTTGCTTTTGACTATGGCTCAAGAATTGAAAGTCAGTGTTTCGGGCGTACCTTTTACAGTCATTGGGTTAGAGTATTTTATCGGTTATTACAATGATGAAACTACGGGGCAAGAAATCAAAGGGGCTATTGATAATTTATTACAAACAGACAGCAATAATGTTACATGGCCAGTCAAGCCGCTTGGTCAGCCCGAGCCAAACGGAGCCAGTGAGAAAGTTTTAGAGCAGACAACTGCCAGTTCCGATCAGCTGGTAAGTGATGAACAAATTGATATTCCAGTTTTGGGTCAGATTAATCCTCGAGATTTTTCTTTACCAATTTTATCAGTAGTTTTGGGTTTTTTAGATGGTTTCAATCCTTGTGCTATGTGGGCTTTGATATTTTTAATATCACTTCTTTTGGGTATGGCCAATAAAAAGCGCATGTGGATTTTGGGTAGTACCTTTATAGTGACTTCCGCTTTTGTTTATTTTATGTTTATGGCGGCTTGGCTGAATATATTTTTATTTTTAGGTCTGGTTTTGTGGATTAGAATTGCCATTGGCTTGTTGGCACTCGGTGGTGGTGCGTATAATATTCGAGAATTTTTTAAAAATAAAGCTGGTACTTGTAAATTGGACGGGCAAGCTCAGAAAAAGAGAGTTTTTGATAAATTAAAAACTATTACCGAGCAACCAAGTTTTATCTTGGCCCTATTCGGTATTGTCCTTTTGGCCATAGCTGTCAATATGGTGGAATTAATTTGCTCAGCTGGACTACCAGCAGTTTACACCCAAGTTTTAGCCCTCAATGATTTGAGTACTTTACAGCATTATAGTTATATTTTGCTTTATATTTTCTTTTTTATGTTAGATGACCTATTGGTTTTTATATTGGCCATGGTCACCTTACGTCTTACTGGACTGAGTACCAAATACAGTCGTTATTCGTCTCTAGTTGGAGGGGTATTAATGGTTGTTATCGGTTTATTGCTATTATTTCGTTATGAGATTTTAACTTTTTCTTAAACAAAAAATCCCGCGTCAAACGCGGGGATTTTTTATTTGATGTATTTTGCGTATTTAAGATAGTTGGGGCTATTTTTCCAAGTGTGCCAGTCTATATCTGGATGAACGGTGTAGCCATCTAATTTTATATACATGACAATGGCATCAATTGGGTAATCGCCATAGCTATAAGCATTAATTAGCATTTGCCAGGTGCTAGGGCTTATATAAATATAAGGTATTTTTTTATCGACAGCTTTTTTTAGTTCAGTCGCTTTACTTTGCTCATATTTTAGATCTAAGCGTGGCTGTCCGTAAAAAAAGTCTATTTTTTTATTCCACTGGCCAGGACCAAAAGGATTGTAGCCGTTTTGTACTTCTGTTCCGTCACGGTAGCCATCATTATCGGTGTCAGAATCTTGGGGATCGGTACCAATGGTTATTTCAAAGCTGTTGCTTAATTTATCATTGTCATCATCAGGATTATTAGCAGCATCTTTGATACCCAGGACAGCTCCCTTTTTGGTAATAAAGCTAAGTCCCTTTACTTCGGCTTTCTTTTTGTATAAAGATCCGTAAACAGAGATATTATAATAATAAGTAGTGTCTGGTTTGAGCTCTTTGATAGTGACTTCATGATCAGTACTAATCTGTGCTTCATTAATTTGTATTTTTTTAGTCAATCTATTAGGGTCAGCCCCATATTTGATGTATGATTTTGTCGGCAGATTAGTTTCAAATTTTATGGTAGCCTGATTAGTTGACACAAGGTTGTTAGCAGAACTAATGGGCTCAATGTTTTTGATATTGATAACACTGGCCTTATTAAATTGAGCATAAATATTTACATGTAAAGTGGCACTTTTTTTATTACCAGCTTTATCATGGATAGTTATTTTAATATAATACTCCGAGTAGGTATCTAAATTGTAGACAAAATACTCATGATATTTTTTATAGCTACTTATTTTTTTGGTAGTTTTTTTAGTGCTATCTCCTTTTTTATAATATTGGATTTCGGCGGCTACTTTTTCACTAGCCTCCCAAGATATAGCCACGGCATTGCCAACGGTCTGGATGACCTGATGATCTATAAAACTAGGCGCTTGGGTGTCTAACATATCTTTGGTAGAAAAAGATCGAGGATAGAGGGTTGTTTTCTCCCCATCGTTTGAGTATAGGATTATCTGGTAATAATAATTTTTGTTTTCTTCTAGACCATAAAGATTGGCTTGGTGAATTTTTTTGGCCGGGTAAGATAACTTTTTATCTAACTTGGTGGCCTCTAAACCATAGTAAACTTCGCTCCTAGCATAATCATTGGTTGTCCATTTTAAAATCGCTTGGCCGTCTTTGATGTCTCCTATTTGTATATTATAAACAGAGATTTGAGCTGAAACGCTAAATCCATAGGCAAAGGAGCTAACTCCTAAGGCGATAATTAATACTATTTTTAGCCAATTTTTCATAAATATAGCTGTTTTTCTATTATTTAATATGGAATTATAACACATTTTATAAAATATGTCAATAAAATACTCTCGCTCACTAATCCATATTTTTGACGGCTATTTTTTCCAGTCCTAATTAGAGCTTACTACAAAAGTCTACTAAAAAAAAGAGATTGATCCAGCCCCTCGCGCTTGCCTGCCGGTAGGCAGGAAGGGTTGGATTGACAATCATAGCTTTTTCGATAAAATGATTAAATCTGTTATAATACTATTATGAAAATATTAGCTATTGAATCATCTTGTGATGAAACGGCTATGGCCATTTTGGAGGGCAACAGCCGCTCTTTAAAATTGAAGAAAAATATAGTTTATTCCCAAGCTAATATTCACAAACAATATGGTGGCGTCGTGCCAGAAGTAGCCGCTCGTCAACATGTGGAAACTATCATTCCGGTAATGGATAATCTCTTAGGAAAAAGTAGACTGGCCACTATAGATTATGTAGCTGTAACCAGCGGACCAGGACTGATCACTTCATTGGTTTTGGGTGTGACAGCGGCCAAAACTTTGGCCTGGGCCAGTTCCTTACCTTTGATAGGTGTAAATCATATTGAGGGTCATATTTATTCCAATTGGCTAAGTAACAAAAAACTGGTAGCTGATGATGCTAAATTGTTTCCAGCTCTGGTACTGATTGTTTCTGGTGGTCACACAGAATTGGTGTTAATGAAAAATCACGGAGATTACAAATTGTTGGGTCAGACTTTAGATGATGCCGCTGGCGAAGCCTATGATAAAGTAGCCAAGCTTTTAAATCTTGGCTATCCGGGTGGTCCAATAGTCAGTCAAATGGCCAAAGATGGCAATCCAAAAGCTTATACATTCCCGCGACCGATGATTGATCGACCGGATTATAATTTTTCTTTTTCAGGTCTCAAGACAGCGGTGCTTTATGCTCTGGAAAAGAAGCAGCAAGTCAGCTCTCAAGATGTGAAAGATATTTGCGCTTCTTTCCAAGTAGCTTTAGTAGAGGTTTTGGTGGCAAAGACCATCAAAGCAGCGAAGGAGCAGGGAGCTAAGGCAATTTTACTGGCTGGCGGAGTTTCAGCCAATGATAATTTAAAAAAACATCTGGCTCAAAAAGCCAAAGAAATAAATTTGCCGTTTTTTTATCCAGACTTAAAATATACTGGAGACAATGCCGCTATGATTGCTGTAGCCGCTTATTATAATATCAATCATCAGAGGAACAAAGTATTGGTTGGTAACAAGGTTTTTGATTTGGTGCCACAAGCGAACTGGCAACTAGTTTAAATAATATTTTTGAGATATTTTAGTAGCTGCGGTATAATATCAGCATGAGAGAATATACAGTTAAAAATCTGACAGAAACAAAAAAGATTGCTACTCAATTGGCCAAAGAATTAGTAGGGGGAGAACTTTTGGCACTGACGGGAAATTTGGGAGCTGGTAAAACTGCTTTTATCCAGGCTCTGGCCAAAACTTTGGGAGTCAAAGAAAATATTACCAGCCCGACTTTTGTTTTGATGAAGGTCTATGATATCAAGTATAGAAAGGCTAAAAAATTTGTCCATGTAGATTGCTATCGTTTATCTGGTCATGAAGATTTATTTGATATTGGACTGGGGGATTATTTAAATTATGATACAGTGATAGTGGCGATAGAATGGGCCGATAAAATAGCCAATTTGCCCGATCGAACTATTAGAATAAATATGGAGTTGGTAGAGAATAATAAAAGAAAAATAACGGTTAGTTGATTATGCCTAAAAAACTTGAAGAAATGGCCAAGGCTTATGAGCCGGGCAAATATGAAGCAGAGATTTATAAGACTTGGGAAAAGTCCGGCTTTTTTAATCCAGACAATTTAAAAACTCGCGGTAAGCCCTTTGTGATTTCTATGCCGCCACCCAATGCCACGGGGATTTTACATCTTGGTCATGCTTCTACTTTTGCCTATGAAGATTTGATGGTTAGATATCATCGGTTAAAAGGCGACAAGACTCTCTGGGTGCCAGGCACTGATCACGCCGCCATTGCTACTCAAACCAAGGTAGAAAAAATTTTAGCCGCTGAGGGCAGTGGTCGCGAAAAGTTGGGGCGAGATAAATTTTTGACTAGAGTCAAACAATTTGTGGCCCAGTCACAAGATACTATTCGCAATCAAACTCGCAAAATGGGCTCTAGCTGTGACTGGTCAAGAGAAAGATATACGCTGGACGAAGGATTATCCCAGGCAGTTAACGAGGCCTTTGTCCGAATGTACAATGATGGTCTGATTTATCGAGGAAATAGAATAGTCAATTGGTGTCCGCGTTGCGGTTCTACTTTGGCTGATGATGAGGTAGAATATATTGAGAAAAAAACACCCTTTTATTATTTTAAATATGGTCCAGTAACTATTGGCACGGCTCGGCCAGAAACAAAATTTGCTGATAAGATAATAGTTGTCCATCCAGATGATGAGCGTTATCAAGATATTATTGGTAAGGAATTTGAAGTCGAGTGGATAGACGGAAAGATAAAGGCCAGAGTAATTGCTGATCCTATAGCCGACAAAGAAAAAGGTACCGGTGCTATGACCATTACCCCAGCACATAGTTTTGTAGATTTTGATTTAGCCAAAAAATATAATTTGCCAATTGAACAAATTATTGATAAAGATGGAAAGTTGACCAAAGCCGCTGGTCAGTTCGTTGGCTTGTCGGTAATGGAAGGGCGTAAAAAAGTAGTAGAGATTTTAGAGAGTAAAGGTTTGGTGGAAAAAATAGATTATGATTATATTCACAATTTGTCAGTTTGCTATCGCTGTGAAACTCCGGTTGAGCCACTGACCTCTGAGCAGTGGTTTGTAGCGGTGGATAAAAAAATACCTGGACGCAACAAGACCTTAAAGCAATTGGCTACTAAGGTAGTCAAAAGTGGGCAGATTAAGATTTTGCCGGAAAGATTTAATAAAATTTATTATCACTGGATGGACAATCTCCATGACTGGTGTATCTCCAGACAAATTTGGTGGGGGCATCGTATTCCGGTTTGGTATGATAGTGAGGGGAAAGCGATTGTAGCTATTGATAAAAAATCAGCCGAGCTTCAAGCCAAGGGTAAAAAATTAAGACAAGATGAAGATACTTTGGACACGTGGTTTTCTTCGGCTTTATGGACTTTTTCTACCTTGGGTTGGCCGGCTAAAACCGAAGATTTCAAAAAATTTCATCCAACTTCAGTGATGGAAACTGGTTATGATATTATATTTTTCTGGGTAGCGCGGATGATTTTGATGAGTGAGTATCTTTTAAAAGACAAGCCTTTTGAAACAGTTTATCTACACGGCATGATCAGAGACAAAGAAGGTCGCAAGATGTCCAAGTCTTTGGGCAATGGCATCGACCCTTTGGATATGATTGCTAAATTTGGCACCGATGCTCTGCGTTTGTCTTTGATTATTGGTTCAGCGCCCGGCGCAGACTTGAGATTGTATGAAGAAAAAATTGCTGGTTATCGAAATTTTGTTAATAAGCTTTGGAATATTTCTAGGTTTATTTTTACTTCGGTTAAAGCCGTAAAAAGAATAAACAAACAACCCAAAGCAAAGACTTTGGCCGATCGTTGGATTTTGGCAGAATTTAATCAACTAATAAAACAAGTGACAGGTGATCTGGAAGAGTATCGGTTTTCATCCGCTGGGGAAAAGCTGTATGAATTTTCTTGGTCTAAATTAGCTGATTGGTATTTGGAAATTGCTAAAATAGAAAAATCCAAGGATGATATTTTGCTTTATATTTTGGAGAGGTTATTAATTTTATCTCATCCCTTTACGCCTTTTGTCACCGAGTTGATTTGGCGGCAGTTTGGTAGTGGCACCTTGCTGATGGTAGACAAATGGCCAAGGGCCTCTAAATTTGATGATAAAATCATGGCGGATTTTAGTGAGCTCAAAGAGCTGATTGTAGCGATTAGAAATATTAAAGCGGCCAACAAGATTGCGCCGACGGATTTTCCGGATTGTTATATTGTTAGTGAATTTTTGGACAAAGAATATTTGGCCTTAGCCGCTCAAATGTCTCGAGTAAATTTGGTAGAGACCAAGCTGGAGCTAGAACCGATTATGATAAATAGTAGCCAGGTCTATATAAATTTAAAAAGGGAATTATCTAATAAAGAGAGACAGTCTTTGGAGCAGTATATAAAAAATACACAAGATAAATTGGCCAATCAGGATTTTATGGCCCATGCTCCGCAAAAAGTTATTGCCGATATACAAAAAAAGTTAGCCGAGGCTAAACAAAAATTACAATAATTATAAAATCCCCGCGTTTGACGTGGGGATTTATTTTTAATCTTTTACTTCAATGAATATTTCAGCTATTGAAGTGACTCCTTCTAGTCCTTTAAGTAGGGCGTCTTGAAACATAGTCAACATGCCGTCAGCCACAGCTATTTTTTCTAACTCGTATTCAGAGGCTTTCCCAGATAAAATTATTTTTTCAATCGCCGGACTCATCAGGAGGACTTCATAAATACCAGTTCGTCCTTTAAAGCCAATACCCTGACATTTATCGCAACCTTTGGCCGTATAAAATTTGAGATTATTTAAATCGGGTTTATAACCAGATTTAGGACTGATTTCATTTAGGGCATTTAAAATGATCGTCATCGTAGCGTTGTCTATTTTAGTGTCTTCTATTTTACAATGTGGGCATAATTTTCTGACCAATCTTTGACCGATAATAGCATTTAAGGCTGGGGCTAGCAAAAACGGTTGGACACCCATGGCCAAAAGTCTAGGAATGGTAGCCGCCGAGGAGTTGGTATGGAGAGTAGATAGCATCAAGTGACCGGTCAAAGCGGCATTAATGGCTGTTTCGGCTGTTTCTAGGTCACGAATTTCACCAACCATGACTATATCGGGGTCTTGGCGCAGTATTGCTCGTAGTCCGCGACCAAAGGTATAGGTAGCTCTTTTTTTTATTTCTCCAGCTTTGACATCTTCATCATTGGCATCGGCATTGTCTATTTGACTTTGGACTATACCAGGTAGTTTGTATTCAATCGGATCTTCCAAAGTAATAATTTTTGTATCGGGGTCATTGAGCTTATTTAAGATGGCATAAAGAGTGGTGGTTTTTCCTGATCCAGTTGGACCAGTGGTAATAATCATGCCATTGGGCTTTTTCATTTCATCGCTCAAGACATTGAAAGATTTTCCTTTGAAACCTAGTTTCTCAAATTCTAATCCAACAGAGGAGGCTTTGAGTAAACGCATGACAATGCTTTCACCATAAGCCGAAGGGATAGAAGAAACGCGAACCTCTACTTTGTCTTGGCTAAGATGTATCGTAAATCGGCCGTCTTGTGGTTTGTTGCCAATATTTAATTTTAGACCAGCTAGCAATTTGATACGGGAATTGATTTTGGGCCAAGCTTCTTGTTTGAGACTGGCTACATCATGGAGCACTCCATCCACCCGCAGACGAAGTTTGACCATATTTTCTTCAACTTCAATATGGATATCAGAGGCATTAAATTTTAAAGCGGCCGCGATGACTATATTGATGGTTTCGGTCAGATCAACTGTTTGGATAAGCTTGTTGAGATCTTCAATAGTGTTTAATTTTTTATCAAACTTATCAATGTCTTCAGCGGAGATATTGATACCCTCCATTTGTATGATTTGCGGTATTTTTTTGTAAATGGCGTAAGCGGTATCAAAACTAGCTTCGGACAGTAGATAAATTTTTATTCGAGCGTGATATTTTTGGGCTAACTCTTTGGACAGATTGACCACCTGAGGGTTGTTGGGGTTCAGTGATCCGAGCCGCATTTCATCACCAGTGTATAAAAAACAGACGGTTTGCAAAGCTTCCGCTTGCTCCGGGACAATTATTTTTAGAGCTTCTTGGGAGATGGGAAATTTTTCTAGATTGATGTATGGTACGCCAATGGTATCAGCTTGAAGCTGAGTTCGTTTTTCTTTTTCTTTGAGTTCTATTTCGGACAATTTGTGGCTGAGTTTTTCCTCTCGCTCATCTCTTGATAGATCGGCCATATTTTTCTTTAAAATTTAATAACTATAGATAATTATACTTTATAGCTACTGACTAAGTCAATTTGCTAGCAAATAAAAAACCGTTTCTTAAGAAACGGTTTTTTAAATAGTTTATTTAACTAATCCAGGTAAATGTTTGTGCGCTAGGCGGTAAATCTTACTGTGGCTTTGGCCAGGGGCAATCAAATCCAAAAAAATTGTTGCCCAGACCACATTGTAAAAAGCGCTGTAAACAGACGTGCCAACGATAAATACTACAGCCATTAAGAAAAAAGAAATTACCAAGAACATGAAGGCTAACATTGGTAAAGCGCTGGCGATGATAATAAATGGCACAAAGATAAAGACCAAAGAACTAATAATAGCTAGCATAGCTACAAAGGTTACTAAGACTAAAAATATAGCATTTTCCAAAGTGATCATCCAATTTACTTTAAAGAGTAGCCAGCTGTTTACAAAAGCTTGAGTAAAGCTTTGATTTTTTATGACCACATAAGCTATGCCATATCTAGTGACAAAGGAAATAACTACTATTAGGGGGATGATGATAAAGAAAACAAAAATTCCTAGTATTAGATAAATGGGCCAATCATTGGTGTTGGATATAAAATAGATCATCGGTGTTAGCACCAAAGCTACAAAAAAGTAACCCAAAAGAGAATTGATAATATTTAGACCAAAGACCGGCCAAAATTTATCCACGCCTCTTTTTAATTGATTAAGTAAAGATTCTTTGACGTATTTTTGATTTTTAAAAGTAGCCACATAGGTCAGAGCTGCTTGGGAAGAAATTGCCATGATGGTAATAATAGAGAAAAATATAAATATACCCAAGAGGGCCAAAATATCTGGCAGATCAGCCCAGCTCATAGTAGCAGTAGAAAAAGTAGTAAAGATGTCTATCCAAGATTTTATATTAGAGCTGATAAAATCCGGAAAGTTATCAGAGAAATTAAACACGGCCTTTACCTCATAAAAGCCTAGAAGTGATGCAAATAGTCCGAAGAACCAGATAGTAGGGTTTCTTTTGACCAGTTGCCAAGCCAATGGGTAAACTTTTCTGTAAAACATAATTTTATTTTAATTTATTTTTTTATTTTCTAACTGCCTATATTATACAATAAAATCGTCAAAAAAACAAAAGGTCTTAGTGGGTAGGGATTTTATGATTGACTTTTAGTCTTTTTTGTGCTATATTATCTAATTATTTGTACTATTCATTTCATATAGTAAAGGAGTGTTGGTATGGAAGGATTCATTGATTTTTGTCAGAAGTATCCGGCCGTGGTAGTTATTCTGGGTTTTTTGGTGGTGATATTTATTATCACCAAAGGAAGAACAGTGGTCTACAATGGCCCCTGGGAAACCAAGCGTGGTAAGGCCTATACTTACACCGATCGAGCGACTGGCAGTACTTTTCTGTCACCGTCTAGGATCATAGGAGTAAACATGTTGGGTAGCCGCCGCGAAAAATTCGGCAAGCCTGCCTGGTCATTTTCCATCACCCTATTGTGGGTTGCTGTTATAGGTATTATTATCTGTGCGCTATCATGATAGGATCAAAGACACTATTTTTTAAAAACCTCCCCGTTGGGAGGTTTTTCGTTTGGTTTATTTTTTTAGATAGTGTCGATAATAACCCAGTAGATTACTAAAGAGAAATACTCCTTCTAAAACAGCGCCCAGCGGGGAAAAGATTATGACATTATAAGACATAATAATAAATGTACCGAGCATCATTATTTTTCGCATCAATTTATCATCTTTTTGAAAATTACCAGTTATAAATACTGCCGAGCCTATATAGACTATAAAATCCGTCAGAGCCCGATAAGTAAAAAATAACGATAGAGTGTTTAAGCCAATAAATATTAGTAAATATTTTTTGTTTGGTTTAAAGTAGGAAACGATAAATCTAGCCACTGATATAAAGGTGATGACACCAGCGGCTGTTTTATTTAATAAAAAATAATGTGTACTGATTAAACTAGCTGAGATGGCAAAACAGGTAAAAGTATATTGTCTTTTTTTAAACTGAAAACTTAAAAAATCAAAAACCATGGCAATCAAGACAGCGATTTGGGAGAGTACAAAAGCTAGTGTTAATATGGGCATGTATTTTATAACAATTTTAAGTGATCCAAGCCTAGATAGCCGGATTCTATATCAGTTAACTGGCCGTTTCGTAAATGTTTTTTAAAATCTTCTAAAGGCACTTCCACTGTTTCGATAAACTCAGTGGCGTCTAATTTTTGTTCTTGTATTTTGTGACAATTGGTAGCAATAAAATTATACCTCAGCATAGTAGAATAAGCGCAATCCCAGCTTTTACCAACAAATTTGAAATCACCAGTATAGCCTGTTTCTTCCAGAAATTCTCTTTTGGCAGCTTGCTTGGGTGTTTCATTTTTATCAATTACGCCACCAGGCAACTCTAGTAGTATCTTCTCTGGTCCGGGCCTAAACTGTTTAGTCAAAACAACTTGATTGTTTTTAGTCAGTGCCAAAACACAAACCACTGGGCCCTCATGTTTAATGTCAAAAATAGCTGTTTTATTATCAGGTAATTGAAAAGTCTTTTTTATTAATTTTCTAAAGCCAGCTGTAAAGGGCTTTTCTTTAATTTTCTTCCATTGTTTGATCATAATTTATTCATTATTATTTAAATTTTAGCTAATAATAAGAAATAAATCAAAAATCTACCTATTTAGGTAGATTTTAGTGTTTTAAATTTTAATCTTTTGGTTTAAGAGAGGAGTGATGGTGAATTATTTTCCACTGGCCAGTTTCATTTTTTTGCCAGACAAAGGAAAATCTAGCCTCAACCGTTTGTCTATCATCCTTTCCGCCGACACTAAAGTTGTACAGACCGGAGTGGATATAAGAGTCATCACCAATAGGTTGATACTCACCTTCAATAATTTCACCTTCTGGTTTTTTTTCTAAGAAATGTTTAAAGTATTCTTCAGCGTCCTCTTGGCTTGTTTTAAATTCTTTAGACATGGTTGGTAAAAAAGTCACAGCTCGATCATAAAGGGCAGCTACTTCTTCAGCTTGACCGGATTTTAGAGCATCGTTCCAAAGATTGAAATTGGTTTGAGCCAATTCTTGTCCATTTTCTGGTTTTTTGATTTGTTCCATGTTAGTAAGATTATTAATATTACTTTGTAAGTATAATACTTGATTGGTGAAGGAGTGTAAAGGAATAAAATTATTATTTTTTTGAAATTGTTTTAATTTGACTTGACAGAATAGTTTTTATATGTTATTATACAGTGTTGTTAATTTTGATGTTAAAGGTATAAAGTAGGAGGTATTAAAATGAAGCAAGCGTTCTTTTCAGTGATTGTGGTTACAATAGTAGGTGCCGGCTTAGGGCATCTCGCAAAGCTCAGGGGCTTGGGCGAATCAACATCGTGGTGGCTCTTGGGAGGCGCGACATTGTGCCTTTGTCTGGCAGTATTAAATAAGTTTTCCGACATGGAGGGAGATTTCGAGGAAAGAACGGCAAAAGCGATGGCCTATCTTGGTTTCGCTGGAGTTTGTCTGTCGGCTGCTGCTTTTAGTCTTATGTGGTTTCAAGATGTTGGGCCATTCAAGTTCGCAGGGACGGTCACTGTCTATGTCCTTGCAATCGTGGCGTCATTGTATCATTTCAAGGAGGTTTTTCTAGAAAAATAATAGGAATAAATTTCCGCAGAATAGACCGTATGGTAAATCATTGCCATGCGGTTTTTTTGACTTATAAAATTATTGTAATTTAGTAATTATTTCAGTTTTAGCCACCAATTTTTAAAAAATGGCACCGTCAGTGTAGACAAAATAAAAGCAAAAGCAGGGATGATAGCGTTAATGAAAGGTTTTGGTAATCCAGCAAAATAGAAAAACACCACAATGACAATGTAGGTTAAAATAGATATAACGATTTTTCTAGTCCAGCTTGTTTCCCACGCTTTATCTGCTTCAACGCGCTGGTTTCGTTTTTTTATTTCTTCGATTTCAAGTTGTAATTCTTCAATGGTTGCCATAGGGGGTTTATATTAAAGGCATAAATTTATTTCGTTCAATGTTTCGGCGTATACGACTATACTCGTATGGCGAGTAGGCGTTATTAAGTGATGTTGGACTTGGATTCTTTGTACTTAAAATAAACAAGCAACACACTCAAGCTTGCAAATAATTTGATGATGTTCCCGATAATGAGGGGCAGGCTTTCAATTTTAATTCCGTAGAATAACCACATCATGCCGATTGTTAAAATCATCACATATGTCCACAGAGATACGCTCTTAGCCTGCTTAAGTTTGATAATCTTCTTGGCTTGTAATAATGGATTAAGTTCCAATAATGTTGAAGTAGTTAACATTATTTCGAGTAGTCCTATTTTCATAAATTTATTTTTTAAGTTTAAGCGAAAACCCAATTGAAATTGTAGTTAAATTTAACTTATCTGTAAATAGCCATTATAAAAAGCCCACTCGACTAGAGCGGGCTTTTTATTAAGCCAATAATTTATTAAATTCTTCTTTTTCAATGGTTTCTCTTTCTATCAAAACAGCCACGATTTTTTCTATTTTGTCTTTATTATCATTAATAGTTTTCTCAGCAGTTTTGAGAGCATTGTGAATATAATTGGATATTTCGGCGTCAATGGTCTCAGCAGTTTTTTCACTGTAGTCGCGTCTTTCGTGAATTTCTTTACCCAAGAAAATCATTTCTTCTTTTTGGCCAAAAGTACGGGGTCCTAGTTTTTCATCCATACCATATTGAGTAACCATTTTTTTGGCCATGGCGGTTACTTTTTGTAAATCATTGGAAGCCCCAGTCGTGACTTCTTTGAAAAATATTTTTTCAGCCGCATAGCCACCTAAGAGTACCGCCATATCATCGATAAAGTCAGAGTAGGACTGCATTTTTTTTTCTTCAGTCGGCAAATTAATAGTATAGCCAGCGGCCCTGCCACGAGCGATAATAGAAACCTTATGGACCGGATCAGCATGAGGCAAGATATGAGCAATCAAAGCATGACCAGCTTCATGGTAAGCCGTAATTTTCTTTTCACTGGTAGATAAGATATGACTTTTTCTCTCACGACCCAAAAGCACTCTTTCAATGGAGTTTAAAACCGTTAAGTTATCAATGGTTTTTTTATTTTCCCGAGCAGCGACAATAGCAGCTTCATTTAAGAGATTGGCCAAGTCAGCGCCAGAAAATCCCGGAGTACGCTGAGCCACTACTTTTAGATCAGCATCTTTTTCCAAAGGTTTTTTCTGAGCGTGGATTTTGAGTATAGCTTCTCGGTCTTTGATGTCTGGTAAGTCAATCACTACTTGGCGGTCAAAACGACCAGGACGAAGCAGGGCCGGGTCTAGGACATCCGGTCGGTTGGTCGCGGCTAGAACTATAATATTTGTTTGATTATCAAAGCCGTCCATTTCTACTAGGATTTGGTTGAGAGTCTGTTCTCTTTCGTCATGAGATCCGCCTAGTCCGGCGCCACGTTGGCGGCCGACAGCATCTATTTCATCGATAAAGATAATACAAGGTGAAGCTTTTTTGGCTTTTTTAAATAAATCACGAACACGGCTAGCACCCACACCGACAAACATTTCCACAAATTCTGAACCAGAGATATGGAAAAATGGTACTTTGGCTTCCCCAGATGTAGCGCGAGCCAAAAGAGTTTTACCAGTACCCGGAGAACCCAAGAGTAAGACACCTTTGGGAATTTTGGCACCCATGGCCACAAATTTTTGCGGGTGTTTCAAAAAGTCTACTATCTCTTCTAGGTCTTCTTTGGCTTCTTTGGCACCGGCGACATCTTGAAAAGTAACTTTTTGTTTTTGGTCAGCTATTTTGGCACCAGATTGACCAAAGGTCATGGCTTTAGAATTGACACCTTGCACTTGGCGCATCATAAACCAAATCAGACCAATGATAAATAGAGCGGGGATAACAAAAGGTAAGATAGAGCCCAGTAAGAATCCAGAATTTGATTCTTCACCGATAGTTACATCAACTTTGGCTATCTTTTCTGCTGGCACAGCGTAGTTTTTGATAACTTCGCTCAAAGACTCACTAGCTTCTTTGCGGCTAGACTGCTGGCTTTCGTTTTTTAGTAATATATCTAATTCATCACCTTTTACAGTAATGCTTTTGACTTCTTCATTGTTTATTTCTTCAACTAGTTTGGCAATGGATATTTTCTCAATGTTTTGGGCATTTTGGTTAAATAGACCAAAGATGGCCATGATAGCCGCAAAAATGAGAAAAAATATGAGGAAATTTTTTAAAATATTTTTCATATTAATGATGTTATTTTTTAACCCCGCTAGAGGTTTATGACTAATATTTAGTATATCAAATATCAGAGGATAATTCTAACGGGGTAAAATTTATAGTTTTATTTTTTGTCTTCGGCGGGAGCAACTGGTTCCTCAGTGGCTATGGCTTCTTCTTTTTTAGCTGAAGATTTTTTGCTGCTGGTTTTGATTTTTTTGTCTTCGTGTTCACTGTCACCAGCTTTTGTTTCTTTTTTATCCTCGGTTTCTTTGGCCTCTTTGACTTTTTTATCAATACCTTTGAGAGAAAGGCCTAAGCGATGGTGTTTTGGTTCAATAGTAAGAATAGTAAATTCGTATTCTTGACCAACAGTGACCAAGTCTTCTGGGTTGGCTACTTTTTTGCTGCTGAGCTCAGAGATATGGACTAGACCATGGATATCATTGTCCAGCTCCACAAAAGCGCCAAAAGGATTGACTTTCAAAACTTTGCCTTTTACTTTTTGGCCGATTTGATATTTGGCACTAACTTCTACCCAAGGATCTCTTTGTAATTTTTTGATAGACAGGGATATTTTGGTATCTTCAATATCTATGATTTCAGCGTGGACTTTATCACCTACTTTTATCACATCACGGGGATTATCAATTCTCTGCCAAGCCAATTCGGAAATATGGACCAAACCTTCTAGTCCGTCACCAAATTCTACGAAAGCTCCAAAATCTACTACGCCAGTTACCTTACCGTCTATTTTGTCACCGACTTGGAATTTGGAAATTACTTTCTTTTGTTTATCATCCCAAGCAGCTTTTTCAGAAACAATCAGTTTTTCTTCTTTTTCATTTATATCCAGCACCTTAGTTTTTAGGTATTGGTTAACAAAGCTTTTGAGGTGAGTAAGAATTTTATTTTTATCGCCGCCTTCAATGCGAGGATAATGCTCAATGGTGAGTTGTGATACTGGTAAAAATCCCACTACATTGCCGATTTTTATCATCAAACCACCCTTATTGGCGTCGATTACTTTACTGTCGACAATGTTGCCATCGCGGTGTAATTTTTCCAAATGATCCCAAGCTTTTTTATGACCGGCTTCACGCAGTGATAATTCCATATAGCCGTTTTCATTGTCTAGACCAATGACAGTAGCGGCCGCTGTGTCGCCGATTTTTAAACCGGAGCTGTCATCTGATTCATCGTATATTTCTCGACCACGAATAATACCGGTAGTGATACCGGCTAAATCAAGATAGATTTCATTTTTAGAGACGCTAATGACTGTACCAGTGACCAAGTCACCCAATTTGGGAACACTAAACGCTTTTTCATCTTTTAGCAGTTCATCCATCGGATGCTGGCTGATGGTTTTTTCTTCTGACATATTAATTATTATTAATTATCCCTTTTCCCTGGCGGGAAACGAGCCTTCAAGTTTGTCGAGTTTGAAGATAAGTAGTTAATTAAAAGCTGCCTTACATTAACATAAATTGTAAAAAAAATCAAGAGTATTAGTTTTGGGGGTTTTTTAGTAAAAAAAGCCCATAAAAAGGGTCTAAAAATAGCTATTTTAATCTTTACTTTTGACCCCATTTATGATAAAATATTCAGTATTAAAAGGTATAAAAAATTGTTAAAAATATGATAATTTCATGGCACGGCTTTAATTATTTTAAGCTCAAAGACAACGAGCATTCTTTGGTCCTCAATCCTTATGCTTTGGATAAGGATAGTAAGTTTTCCTCCGTTAATGCCGATGTAATACTTTTTTCTGACCCCAATCAGGTGGCTAAAACAAAATTTAATAAAGAAGCTTTTGTGGTTGACTCTCCCGGTGAGTATGAGGTCAGCGACATTTTTGTTTATGGTCGCAACATCAAGGGTAACATTGTCTATTATGTGGTATTTGAAGATATCAAGATAGCTTTTTTAGGAGAATTTAGTCACGATGATTTATCTAATACGGATTTAGAATTAATTGAAGGAGCTGATATCTTGATTTTGCCAGTTGGCGGCGGAGATTTTACTACTGCCAAGGAAGCTACCAGGATTATTCAGCAGGTGGAGCCTCGGATTGTTATCCCTAGTTGCTATCGAGCCGGCTCGGGCAAGTTAAAAGTGGATGATGTGTCTAGTTTTATCAAAGAATTTGGGGTCAAACCAGAAGAAGAAGAAAAATATAAAATCAAGAAAAAAGACCTTCCGCAGGAAGATGTTAAGTTAATCATTCTCAAGCCACAAAAATGATAATATTTGAACCAGGCGGTGGTAAAAATCTTATTTTAGTTGCTTTGGTTGGGCTATTTGCCGTGGTGATTATTTGGCAGTGGATGGCCAGCGATCCATTTTCTAGCATTGATAAAAAAAATTATTTTTTGTCACAGCTCAAAGAGGGTACCCAAGATGCCACGCAGGCCTTTGCTGACGTGAGAAATTCTTTTGATCAGGGTAAAGAAGAAATCAAGTCAGCCGGCGATGAGGTGGCCAAACAACTTCAGCAGGAGAAATTACTAGACGAGACTAAAAAATATTTAGAAGAAAAAGAAAACAATCTTAATTTGGAAGTACCGGAAAATAAAGAAGACTGTTTAGCTCAGGGCGGCGAGTGGAAAAAATTTGGGCCAGGAGATCAAGAAGAATGTAATCTATTTACTACCGATGCTGGTAAAGAATGTAGTGACGGTAAGGAGTGTCAGGGATTTTGTTTTGTGGAGTCAGCCGAAATCATCAGTCAGGCCGACCTTTCATCCCCCGTCAGTACAATGGGTATTTGTTCAGACAGCACAGTAGTTACTGGCAAATGTACTGCTTTTGTCATCGGTGGTAAAACTAGTGGGAAACTTTGTATAGATTAATATAGTCAAGAATTTTTAAAAAATATGTCAATTAAGAAAAAATCTGTTATTGACCCCGTAGTTGAAGGGGGCTCAAAAAAAGAAAAACCCAAGCAAGATATTTTGATAGATAATCGTGGTCATGTAGAACCATTGTCTATAGTGGAGGAAATGCGCAACTCATATATTGATTATGCCATGAGCGTCATAGTCTCTCGGGCCTTGCCTGATGTGAGAGACGGTCTAAAACCAGTCCATCGTCGTATTCTCTATGCGATGTGGACTATTGGCCTAAGACACAATGCCAAGTTTAGAAAATCAGCCACGGTTGTCGGTGAAGTCTTGGGTAAATATCATCCCCATGGTGATAGTGCTGTTTATGATTCTATGGTTAGGATGGCTCAGGATTTTTCTATGCGCTACCCACTAGTCAACGGTCAGGGAAACTTTGGCTCTATGGACGGAGATGGTGCTGCTGCTATGCGTTATACCGAGGCCAAGCTCCAAGCAGTGGCCGAAGAGCTGATGTTTGATATAGATAAAAATACTGTAGATTTTGTGCCCAATTATGACGGCTCACACAAAGAACCACGGGTTTTACCAGCTAAATTACCCAATTTATTATTAAATGGCACCACTGGTATTGCCGTTGGTATGGCTACCAATATTCCGCCACACAATCTCGGAGAGTTGATTGATGCCATTTTTTTATTGATTGATAATCCCAAAGCTACCATTGATGATTTGATGGCCGTAGTTAAAGGTCCAGATTTTCCTACTGGTGGTATGATTTATAATATTGAAGACATCAAAGCAGCTTATGCCACTGGACGAGGTGGTATTGTGATGCGTGGTGAAGCAGAAATTGTTGAGACCAAATCTGGTCAATTTAATATTATTATTTCTTCTGTTCCTTTTCAGGTCAACAAAGCAGTGCTACTAGAAAAAATTGCTCAACTGGTTAAAGACAAAAAATTGGAAGGTATAAAAGATTTGCGTGATGAATCAGATAAAGACGGAGTTAGAGTAGTGATTGAACTGAAAAAAGAAGCTTACCCCAACAAAATTTTAAATAATCTCTACAAACATACTCAGCTACAGGAAAAATTTCATGTTAATATGTTGGCTTTGATTGATGGTCTGCAGCCACGAGTTTTGACTTTGCAAAATATTTTAGAAGAATATATCAAGCATCGTCAGATAGTGATTGTCCGTCGGACTCAGTTTGATTTGGAGAAAGCCAAAGATCGGGCGCATATTTTGGAAGGTTTGAAAAAAGCTTTAGATAAAATAGACGCCGTCATTAAAACTATCAAGGCCTCCAAAGACAAAGAAGTGGCCAAGGTCAATTTGATGAAGAAATTCAAATTGAGTGAAAGACAAGCTATTGCTATTTTGGAAATGAAATTGCAATCTTTGGCCAATATGGAGAGGGTCAAGCTAGAAAATGAATTAAAAGAAAAGAGAAATTTAATCAAAGAATTAGAAGCTATTTTAAATAGTAAACAAAAAGTACTTAGTATTATTAAAAAAGAATTAAAAGAAATCAGAGATAGATTTGCCGATGATAGAAAAACCAAGGTGATTAAATCAGCTATTGGCAAGATGGAAACCAAGGATTTGATACCCAATGAAGCGGCGGTTGTCACCATGACTCATGATGGTTATATCAAACGTTTGTCGCCAGAAACTTTTCGGACTCAAAGTCGTGGCGGTAAAGGGGTCATTGGGCTGACTACCAAAGAACAAGATGAGGTGCAGATCTTTATGTCTACCAGTACCCACGCCGATTTGATGTTTTTCACTACCCGTGGTCGAGTCTTTCAGCTCAAGGCCTACGAAGTACCACCGCAGTCTCGTACTTCCAAAGGTCAAAACATTGTCAATTTCTTGCAACTTTCTCCAGAAGAAAAAGTTTCTTCAGTTATTCAAAGTGAAGACTTTAAGGTTTATAAATATTTGATAATGTTGACTAAAAATGGAGTAATCAAAAAAGTGGAAGTAGCCCAATTTGAAAACGTCCGTCGTAGCGGATTGATTGCTATGAAACTCAAAGGTGATGATGTCTTAAATTGGGTCAGGACATCATCTGGAAATGATGATATTATATTGGCTACTGCCCATGGACAGGCTATTCGTTTTAAAGAAAAAAATGTTCGCCCTATGGGTCGCGGTGCTTCTGGAGTGCGAGCCATTCGTCTCAAAAAAGACGATTTGATTGTAGGTGTGGATTTGATAGATGATGGTAAGGTTTCTTCTGATGAACAGCTAATGGTCGTGATGGCCAATGGTTTTGGCAAACGGACAGCCGTGGCATCTTACAAGGTCCAGGGCCGAGGCGGTAGTGGTATTAAAACTTCTCAGGTGACCGCCAAAACCGGAGAGATTGCTTCAGCCAAGGTAGTATCTGGTAAAGCTGAAACAGAAGATATGATTATAATTTCCAAAAAAGGACAAGTCATTAGGATGTCTATAAAATCAGTTAGCGTCTTAGGTCGCGCTACTCAAGGCGTCCGCTTGATGAAATTTAAAGATCCAAGTGATCACGTTTCATCAGTTACCTTGATATAGATTCTCCTTCCTTAAAAAATTTAATAGTATGGCCGAAGACAGAGTAATATCAGCTAAAGAACAAAATACCGATCGCACTTGGGATCTGACTTTGCGTCCGCAAAAACTCAAAGATTATGTGGGCCAGGAGCAAATCAAAGAAAACCTCAATATTATTTTACAAGCCGCTCAAAATAGAAAAGAGCCCATTGACCACACTTTGCTTTATGGTCCGCCCGGTTTGGGCAAAACCACCTTGGCTCATATTATTGCCAAGGAAATGGGTGTGGGAGTAAAAGTCACTTCTGGGCCGGCTATTTCCAAAGCTGGAGATTTGGCAGCCATTATTACCAATTTGCAGGACGGTGATATTTTGTTTATTGATGAGATTCACCGGCTCAATAAAACTATTGAAGAGATCTTGTATCCAGCTATGGAGGATTTTGCTTTAGATATTATTTTGGGTAAGGGGCCGTCCGCTCAGATTTTGCGTTTGGATTTGCCGAGATTCACTCTGATTGGAGCCACCACTAGATACAATTTGATTTCCTCTCCACTAAGAGATAGGTTTGGCATTACTTTTCGTTTGGATTTTTATAAAAGTGAAGAGCTGGCCAAAATTATTAAAAGGGCCGCTAGTATCTTGGCTATTGAAATTGATGATCAAGCCACACTGGAGATTGCTAGCCGTAGTCGGGCTACACCGCGTATTGCCAATCGTATTTTGAAACGTGTGCGCGACTTTGCTCAAGTCAAAGGAGATGGTCGTATTCGTCACGACTTGGCCAAGCAAGCTCTAGATTTGATGGCTATAGACCAAAAAGGCCTAGATGATTTGGATAGAAAACTGCTTTATGTTTTGGTAGAAAATTTTTCCGGCGGTCCAGTGGGCTTAAATACCTTAGCTGCCTCTGTCCAGGAAGAAGCCGGCACTATTGAAGAAATATTTGAGCCATATTTGATGCAACTTGGATTATTATCTCGTACTTCCCAGGGTCGAGTAGCTACGGAAAATACCTATAAATATTTAGGAATCAAGCGGCCGGAAGATAAGAATAGATTATTTTAAGCCATGAAGCCTAGATTATTATTACACGCTTGTTGTGCTTCTTGTTCTATTTATGTTTTAGACCAGTTAGCCAAAGATTACGAGCTTAGCATATTTTTTTATGATCCCAATATTCATCCCCGGATGGAATATCTTAAAAGACGAGACGAGCTGAAAAATTATGCCCAAAAAATTGGTGTTAGTTTTAGTGAAGGTGAATATGACACTGATAATTGGTTTTTAAAAACTAAAGGTTTAGAAAACGAGCCAGAGCGCGGTAAAAGATGTGAAGTTTGCTTTGATATTCGACTTTCAAAAACTGCTCAAAAAGCCCAAGAGGAAAAATATGAGTTCTGGACAACAGCGATGAGTATTTCTCCCCATAAAGACGTTGATCAAATAAATATGGTTGGCCGTCGCTTGGCGGATTTTTATGGCGTTAGATTTTTAGTGGCTGATTTTAAAAAAGACAATGGTTTTAAAATTGCTGCTCAGCTGAGTAAAGATGAGGGATTTTATCGGCAGGATTATTGCGGCTGTATTTATTCTAAAATTGCCAAAGTCAGAAGAAAGATTAACATTGTATGAAAATTGATCTATTTGATTATAAACTACCCAAGGAACTGATAGCCCAAAAACAAATAAAACCGCGTGATCATTCGCGGCTTTTAATATTGGACCGAACGAAACAAAAAATAGCCCATCGACACTTTTATGATTTATTGGATTATCTGACAGCCAATGATGTTTTGGTCATCAACCAAACTAAGGTGTTTCCGGCTAGGTTGTATGGTTATAAAACCAGTGGTGGTAAAGTAGAAGTGTTATTGACTATTCAGGAAAGAAATGGCGTTTGGTCAGCACTAATTGGTGCTCGTCATATGAAAGTAGGTGATTATATTTATTTTCAGAAAGGTTTAGAAGCCAAGATTATCAAAGACTTGGACGGCAAAACCAAACAAATCAAATTTAATTTGGCTGGTCAGAGATTAAATAAGTTGATAGATCAAATTGGCCATACACCACTGCCTCCTTATATTAAAACCAAAGATAGCCAGGCAGTAAAAAAGGATTATCAAACGGTTTATGCTAAGTTTTCCGGCAGTGCGGCAGCGCCGACCGCTGGTTTGCATTTTACTAGTAGCTTGCTGGAAGAAATTAAGAAAAAGGGAGTAAAAATTTTTAAAGTGACTCTGCATGTTGGTCTGGGGACTTTTGCACCAGTTCTAGTCGATGATATTTTACAGCACAAAATACATCAGGAGTGGGCCAGTATTGATCAGTCAACAGCTCAGAGTTTAAATAAACTTAAAAAATCTGGCAAAAATATTATTGCAGTGGGCACTACCAGCGCGCGGACACTAGAGGCCTTTACTAATTCTCGGAGGCAACTGGCGAGCGGTTCTAAGTGGGTGGATATTTATATTTATCCGGGTTATCGCTATAAATTTGTCGATGATTTGATTACTAATTTTCATTTACCAAAAAGCTCCCTGCTTTTTATGGTCTCAGCTTTAGCTAGTCGGGAACTGGTTTTAAAAGCTTATCGGAAAGCTATTCAATTGCGCTATAGATTTTTTTCCTTTGGTGATGCTATGTTTATCAGGAATTCGTCTACGAAGACGAAGTCTAAGTAGTTACAAATTCCTGATCCCGTCTTTGGCGGTATAAAAATAGATTATAATTTTTAGTTAATAAATTTAATAAAAAAGGAAAGAGGCACCTTTTAAGGGGTGCCTCTTATTGTTTTGGCTTAGCCAGAGATCATACAAAGATAATCAGGGTGCACATAATAGAGCATATCAGGAAAGCCAGTAGGTGGCTCCACTGTGTGCTTGGTTCGGGGTCTGTTTCGTTCCATTCTTTTGTTACTGTACCATCTTTGTCGGTGGCCTCTTTGACAAGATAACGACGTTGCATACAGTTGCGTCTGGTCAGCCAGATGAACATGAGAACAACCACGAAAAACAACGGGATACCGACGACAGCTTGTATTAGATCGCTACCGATGACTTTATAAGCCACCAAAAACATGGTGAATTTGCCAACATCAGTTTTGGCAAACTGATCAGTCCTTTCAGTCAACGCTGAAAGAGCGCCGTCGACTGCCGAGCCGATCTCTTTGCCGAGTCCAACCCACTCGCCAGCTTGTTCGACCGTGGATTTAGTACGATCGAGGGTGGCCTGGGCTTCAGCCTGGGCGATCTGTTCGGGGGTGAGTAGACTTTTGTCTACTACGATTTTGTTGGTCTGACCCTGCTGTTGGGCCAAAACATTGGTGGTCACCAGTAACATGACCATAGCCAGAAACATTGTAAAGTACTTCACTAGAACCTCCTCGTTAATCGACCTTTGGTCGGTTAGTTAGTTTCAGGGTAATTGTCGATTTATATCATATTTTATATATTTTGTCAATATATTAATGGTAGTAATTATTTATAATAAAAAAGAATTCCACCTGCCCCAATGTAGGTGGAATTCTAGTACACTTCCATGTCCATATTCAATTGTATTAATGATTATCTTTGTCTTAAGTATCAGACAAGTAATTTTTATTTTTTAATTGGTGCTTTGTATGGAGCACGTTTTACTTATATGGATATTTGGGACAAAGAATTTATAACAAAGAACTAAGATACTTTTATTATAGCACATTTTGCCAATTTTACGTACGAGTGTAGTGAGTACTTGTAAAATTGAGCATCCCGCGTAGCTTTAGCGAAGCGGGATTAACACATATTTTTTTTGTTTATGTTTTATGCTAGATGCGACTTTGCGTAGCAACGGAGCAGTCTGCATAAAACATTCACAAGAATTTGAAATTAAGAAGATATTTTTAATTGAAGTGAAAATGCACGGTATCTCCATCACGCATGATATAATCTTTTCCTTCCATACGCATATGGCCGGCTTCTCGCCCTTTGTTCCAGGCACCATCATTTAAGAGATTTTGCCAGTCAATCACTTCCGCTCGAATAAAACCTTTTTCAAAATCAGTATGAATTACACCGGCCGCTTGTGGCGCTTTAGTTCCTTTGGTAATGGTCCACGCTTTGGTTTCTTCTGGGCCAGTGGTGATAAAGGTAATTAAATCAAGCAATTTATAGCTGGCCGTAATGAGATTATCCAAACCACTACAAGTTATGCCCAATTCTTTCATATATTCTTTGGCTTCAGCTTCTTCTAAATCAGCTAGTTCAGCTTCGGTTTTGGCGCAAATGGAAATAGACCCCTCTGGTAGATGAAGATCCTTTCCAACTGCGACTTCGTCAATATTGTATAAATAGATAATTGGTTTATTACTCAAAAGATTTAATTGGCGGCTCAATTTTTTTTCTTCGTCGTTTAATTCTAGTTTATTGAGCAACTGGTTATTCTCTAGATGATTTTTGATTTTTTCCATCAGAATTTTTTCTTTTTCCAGAATTTTATCATAAGGACCCTTCATTTTGGAAACAATTTTTTGTAGGTGTTTGGTCACTACTTCTAAGTCAGCCATAATCAGTTCTAGATTGATAATTTCTTTGTCATATTCTGGATCAATATTGCCGTGAACATGAGTGACGTTGGGATCGCTAAAACTTCGGATGACCTGCACTATGGCATCAACCTCGCGGATGTTTGATAAAAATTTATTACCCAAGCCCTCACCCAAAGAAGCTCCTTTAACCAATCCAGCGATATCGACAAACTCAATAGTAGTCGGCACAATCTTGGCTGATTTGGACATAACGGCTAGCTTATTCAAACGGTCGTCTGGCACCGCTACCACTCCTACATTGGGATCAATAGTACAAAAAGGGTAGTTAGACGCTTCCACCTTGTTTTTGGTCAGGGCTTGAAATAGGGTGGATTTACCGACATTGGGCAGTCCGACAATTCCCAGAGAAAATGACATAAATATTTTATTGGTTTAAATTGATAATAACAAACCAAATTAAATCATAAAGCCCATAAAAAGGCAATATCATTTTTATAAAATATTAAATAAAACAAACGTTGCGCTGGCGGAAAATTGCATTTTCCGAGGCTTACTTGTTATTTTATTTAATATTTTATAGCTGATGTTTTATAGTTGGCTTTATTTGTTTATTTGGGCTATAATATTTTTACTTATGAGGACTTTGGATTTTAAAAAAGAATTAAATCAAGAGCAATACGCGGTGGTCACAGCCACTGGCGGGCCACATTTAGTTTTGGCTGGCGCTGGGTCAGGTAAAACCAGAACTCTGACTTATCGAGCTGCTTGGCTTATCAGTCAAGGCGTCAGTCCAGACAAAATACTACTTTTAACTTTTACCAATAAAGCGGCCGCCGAGATGATGGGCCGAGTCAAAAAATTACTGGGTCTAAAAGACAACGCCAAATTGCCGCTGTGGGGTGGGACTTTTCATTCTATTGCCAATCGGTTGCTGAGATTTTATGGAAAAAATATTGATATTAGCTCCGATTTTACTATTTTAGATAGCGCCGATAGTGATAACTTTTTAAAATTGATTGCTAAAGACTATCTTGGCTCTTTGTCTAAAAAACATCGTCCTTCTCCAGGAATGCTCCGGGAGACTATTAGTTTTGCTACAAATTCTGACATTAGTATTGCCGAAAGTTTGGAAACAAAATTTTCCGAATGGCTGCCACTTTTGGAAAATATAGAAAAAATTGCTAGTGAATATCAAAGACGAAAAAAAATAGCCAATGTTTTGGATTTTGATGACTTGTTAGTTTTTTGGAAAAAATTGACCGAGCAGTCTAAAGTCGGGAAAATTTTACAAAATAAATGGGAATATGTATTGGTTGACGAATACCAGGACACCAATACCATCCAAGCCGAAATTATTTTTAATTTAACGCGCTCGCACGGAAATATATTGGCGGTTGGTGATGATGCTCAAAGCATTTATTCTTTTCGGGCGGCGGACATTAAAAATATTTTGCAGTTTCCGGAAAAATTTTCTAACACCACTATCCATAAATTAGAAACCAATTATCGTTCCACACCAGAAATACTAGATGTGGCCAATCAGATTATTTCCGCCAACGTCAAACAATTTGCTAAAAATCTCAAAGCAGTTAAAGAATCCCATGTCAGGCCGGAATTAGTAGCGCTCATGAGTCCGACACAGGAGGCAAATTTTGTTGCTGACAGGATAGAACAGCATTTAGAGCGTGGTATCCGGCCGGATCAAATCGCAGTTTTATTTAGAGCGGCGGCTTATAGCCAAAATTTGGAAATGGAGCTTAATCGCCGGGGAATAAATTATGAAATCAGAGGAGGCTTGAGATTTTTTGAAAGAGCCCATATTAAAGATGTTTTGTCTTATCTAAAGATAGTTGGTAATTTTAAGGACGAAGTTTCCTGGCTGAGAATTTTACAAATGCAGGAAGGCATTGGTCCGATTACGGCTTATCGGATTTATCAGCAGATTTTACAAATCGGTGATTTATCCCAGCTCAGACAAGCAGATTTTAATATGGCTGATAAAGCTGGGATCTCTTGGGATAAGCTGTTGTTTGTTTTTGAAGAGCTGTTAAAACACCAAAAAAGTAATGTCAGCCAATTGATTAATATTATTATAGAATTTTATCATCCCCATCTTCAGGAAAGTTTTTCTGATTATAGACAGCGACAGGATGATTTGGAACAATTGACTATCTTTGCCTCTACTTATAAGGATTTAGCCTTATTTTTAAATGAGATTAGTTTACAAGAGAGTTTTTCCGGTCGGGAGTCTCAAAAAAAAGAGGATAATGTAGTCTTAAGCACTGTTCATCAAGCCAAAGGCTTGGAGTGGGAAGCGGTTTTTGTGATTAATATGACCGATCAATCCTTCCCCCATCCTTTGTGTGTCAGAGAAGAAGAAAGAGAAGAAGAAAGACGTCTTTTTTATGTAGCCTCAACTAGAGCTAGTCGTTATCTTTATTTGACTTATCCTTTGGCTATGTTTAGATATGATGGTTACCAGTCTTTAAAACCTTCACCGTTTTTGTCAGATATTGATAGTAATTTATTACATCACAATGATTTAGCCAGGAGTGCCACTTATGCCGCTGAAGACGGTGTAGAATATGTGGCTGATCCGGACGGGTTTTTACCAGACGTCAGTGACTGGTAATTGGTGGTTTATTTGTTATAATTTAAGTAGGGTATTTAGACACTAAATTTAAATGACAGAGAAGAAAGATAAAATAGTTTTTGACCTGGAGACTCAAAAAACTTTTGATGAGGTCGGTGGACACCACAATAGTCATAAGCTGGGAGTTTCTTTGGTTGGTGTTTATTCCTATAACAAAGATAAATATCGTGGTTTTAAAGAAGAGGAGCTGGGAGAAGTTTTGGAGCTTTTTAAAAATGCCGAACTGCTGATTGGTTTTAATAGTAAGAGTTTTGATCTGACAGTCCTTCAGCCGTATTTTAAAGATTTTGATTTGCGCACTATTCCCCATTTGGATATTTTGGAAGAAGTCGTTTATGCCTTGGGGCACCGCTTAAAATTGGAAAGCGTAGCTCAGAGCACTTTGGGCTATGGTAAATCCGGCTCAGGGTTGGATGCTATTATGTATTATCGCAATCAGGATTGGGATAATTTGATCAGATATTGTCTAGACGATGTCAAAGTAACCAAAGAAGTTTATGAATATGGACTGTCACATGGTAATATCTGGTATCACAATGCTGGTCGTAAAGAAAAAATAGTGGCTCGTTGGGGTCAGGGGCAGGAGCTGACAATTTTGGATAAAATTAAAGAAGCTTTAATCAAAGGTCAGCAGGTAGAAATAGAATATATGGACGAAAAAGGTGAAACCACTATTAGAAAAATTGATATACAAAATATTAATGGTAATAAAATAAAAGCTTTTTGTCATCTGCGGGATGCTGTCCGTTTTTTTGAACTAGACCGAATAAAAAATATGAAAGTGACAGGGCAAATGAATTCTTGGCAAAATACATTATTGTAAAGTAATTAACACTCGCCTTGGTGGGTGTTTTTTTTGATTGATTTAATTTTAGATGGAGGCCGGGGATTGGGTTGACAAAAAGTGTATTTATTGTATAATAATTGGTTATAGCTTAGTACAATTACACAATTTAGCGGGGTCTTACGGCTCTATAGGAGGATTTTTGAATAAGCTAATGGTTGTTGCAGTTGTGGCATTAATTTGCTGCTTAATTGTTTTGTCTGGTTGTGAAAGTAAACAGAGCGAAGCGGAAAGACAGCGAGTTGCTCGGATGAATGAACAGCTCAGTCGGGCTTATAACAGTGATATTCTAGAGATGCGCGACGGGAGCTTTGCTCTGGTGACCGGCCAAAACGATTTTGGCCTAGTGATCAGATATGCTATTGGAGCCAGCGGTCGGCAAAGCTACGAAACACTTTCGGAGAGGGTCATAGCTGTTTATACCAAAGATCACCCTGATCGTTGTCAGATTCTCGAGAAATTTATCGCGTCTTTCTGACGCAATAAACAGGCCGGTCGTCACGTCAAACATGACGACCGGCTTTTAAAATTGATTTATTTTCTGAGCTTAGCTAGTTTGACGGTGTTATAAAGTAGCATCGCGACTGTCATAGGCCCAACTCCACCTGGTACTGGAGTAATAAACTTGGCTTTGGGGAAAACAGTACTATAGTCCACATCGCCTATTATATAATTTTTATCTATTTTATTGGTGCCCACATCAATGACAATAACATCTTTTTTGACCATATTTTCTTTAATCAAAAATGGCTGGCCACAGGAAACAATCAATATATCAGCCCGAGAAGTAATGACCCCCAAGTTTTTATCTTGCGGATTGACAATGACTACTTTAGCTTGACGGTCTGTGAGAATTTTACTCATCGGTTTACAGAAAACATGACTTTTGGAAACAATCACTGCTTCTTTGCCTTGGATATCTTCTTGGGTTTCTTCAATTAAGCGTAATATTCCCAAAGGCAGGCCAGGAGTGATACGAGCTTTGTTTTTTAAAAAGTTTTTGATGTTTTGTGGATGAAAACCATCAACGTCTTTTTTAGGATCAATGGCTTTGATTATTTTGTCAGTGTCAAATTTTTCCGGCAGGGGTAACTGCACCAAGATAGCATCGATATCCTCGTCTTTATTTAAAAAATCTATTGTTTGCAAAATTTCGCTCTCATCAACTGACGCCATTAGTAAATACTCGTGAAAATTAATGCCAACATCTCGGGAGGCGATTTTCTTTTTGGCTACATAAAGTTGACTGGCTGGATCTTGACCAACCAAAATAATAGCCAAACCAGGCGTTAGGTGCTGGTCGCTAATTTCTTTTCTAAGATTGGATTGTATTTTTTCGGCCAGTATTTTGCCGTCTAAAATTTTATTCATTATAGTTTGGGGTATAGTTTGAACCTGGTCATCAAATCAATGATAGTTTGTTTGTTTTTGTCTGTCGCTTGTTTGGTTTTCAAAGTGTCTATCAGCACCGTGGCGACAATTTCTATATCTTTTTCTTTTAGCCCGCGGGTAGTGAGTGCAGCTGTACCTAGTCTAATGCCCGATGGATCAAAAGGACTGCGCTTGTCATAAGGAATCATATTTTTATTGGTAAAAATATGGACCTGGTCTAATAGATTTTCCGCTTCTTTGCCGGATAATCCTAAAGTAGTAACATCAATCATCAAAAGATGATTGTCTGTACCATCTGAGATCATACGGATGTTGGCTTGACGGAATTTATCTTCCAAAAATTTACAGTTTGTTATAACTTGCTTTTGATATTTTTTAAACTCTGGAAGTAGCGCTTCACCAAAAGCTACGGCTTTGGCCGCAATAATATGTTCCAGTGGTCCGCCTTGCATACCAGGGAAAACAGCGCTATCTATTTTTTGGGCGAGATTTTTTTTATCAGTAGGGTGGAGGCGATCATTTGTTTTACAAAGTATTATCGCACCGCGTGGTCCGCGTAAAGTCTTGTGGGTAGTAGTAGTGACGACATCGGCGTAAGACATAGGATCGGGATGGAGACCAGTGGCCACCAGTCCGGCAATATGAGCCATATCGACCATCAGATAGGCGCCTACTTGATCGGCCACATCTTTAAAAGCTTTAAAATCAATTGTTCTAGAATAAGCGCTAGCTCCCGCTAAGATAATTTTTGGTCGGTGTTTTTTGGCAAGAGTCATCACTTTATTCATGTCTATTCGTTCGGTTTTTTGGTCGACACCATAGTGGACAAAATTATAAAATTTTCCGGAAAAATTGACGGGGTGTCCGTGAGTCAGGTGTCCACCATGAGCCAAAGAAAATCCCAAGATAGTATCACCTAGTTCAGCTAAAGCAAAATAAGCCTCCATGTTGGCTTGAGAGCCGGCGTGTGGCTGGACATTGACATGCTCAGCGCCAAAAAGTTTTTTAGCGCGATCTATGGCCAGCTGTTCGGATTGATCAATAAATTCATTGCCGCCGTAGTATCTTTTGGACGGGTACCCTTCGGCATATTTATTGGTCAGTATTGATCCAGCAGCTTCCAGCACCGCCACAGATACAAAATTTTCTGAAGCAATCATTTCGGCGCCTGATCTTTGGCGGAGTAATTCTTTTTGGAGTATTTTACTAATTTCGGGGTCAATTTTTTCAATATTTTTCATGTTGGTCAGTGTTAATAACGATATTTAGTTTAACATATTGTTGTTTTTTTACAAATAGAAAAGGCCCATTTTTACAGAGGCCTTTTATTTAGGAATAATCTTGGTCATATAAGTACCTTCTAGTTTATAACCGAGTTTACGATAATAATTTCTCACCCCAATACCCGAGATAACGGCTATTTTTGACAGACCTCTTTCCCTGGTAATCTTTTCGGCTTCAGCCATTAGTTTTTTGCCAAAGCCCATGTGTTGGGTTTGAGATATTTCATCATCCTGAGCTTCGTTGTAAGTCGGAATCATTTTTCCATAAACATGTAGTTCTCTGACTAGGGAAGCGTTTTTTAACTCTGGTAATATATTATTGGCCGGCTGATCATTGAAGCGTAATCTCAAAAAAGCATAGAGCTTACTATGATCTTTGGATTCAAAACTAATAAACAATTCGTCGCCAGCTGAAGCGCGGTAGGTTCTTTTAACCATGGCTACTTGATCAGTTTCCAGATTATTATCCCTTACTTCTCGACATCTTAAACATTGACAACTCTGACCACGTTTTTTTAATTCTTTTTGTAAATATTGGCGCAGGTTGGTGATTTTATTACCAGCAATAATACTTTCTTCTGGTATGTCTCTAATCAGTCGGTTGATTCTGACCCAGGGGGGAGTAATGGTTTTTATTTTTAATAGTAATTCCAAAAGTTCTTTTTCAGAGTAAGGCTGATATTTACCCGCCTGATACCATTTAGCTAGTTCAGCATATTCATTAACTACACAAGGGTATATTTTTATTTGATCGGGTTGCAAATCTTCTGAGCTATAGACATATTCCATCATCGCTAGGTCTTTGGCCGGAGTTGATCCGGGCAGATCAGGCATATAATGATGGTCTACTTTAAAACCAGTTTCTTTGAGTAGTTTAGTAGCTTTGATAGACTCTTCGATACCATGACCGCGGACAATCAAATCCAATATTTTATTATCAGTGTGTTGCACTCCCAACTGGACACGCGTAGTACCTAAGGCGCGCATTTTTTTTATTTCCGTTGGGTTGATATAGTCTGGTCTAGTTTCTAAAGTCAGGCCAATTATTTTATATTTTTCGTCCTCATTTATTTTTTGCTCTTCTTCTAAGGACAGGGGCTCTCGCTTTTTTTCTTCGTCAAAAGTATTGGCGGCATAAAATAAGTCGCGGACAAATTCTCTTTGGTATTTTTCTGGATAAACTGACCAGGTGCCCCCCAAAACCAATAGTTCTAGTTTATCTACCTCATGGCCGTTGTTTAAAAGAGCCCTGATGCGCATGGTTACTTGGCGAATAGGATCAAAGAGGTTCATCTTGGCTCTGGCGGCTGCTGGTTCATTGGACAAATAGCTTTTTGGCATATCCGGCTCAGTCGGGCAGTAGACGCATTTACCTGGGCAGACAAAGGGTTTGGACAAGACAGTGATGACCGATACACCGCTCATAGTGCGTACCGCTCTTTTGACTAGGAGTTTTTCAAAATTTTTATTGGCTTTTAGCTCTCTCTTTTTAAGCAAATTTTTATATGCTACAATAAGATTAGCCTTGCTATCGGGGGCCATTTTATAGCGAGAAAATGTCTGCCGCAAAGCTTTGACAAAGTCCAATTCACTGCCATCTTTATATTGATAGAGTGCTTGGACTACTTTTTCCAAATTTTTGTTTATTTGCTCAGTCATGAAAAATAATAGAATAAAAAATGATTTGCGTTTGCTCTATGACGATATAGCCAAAGAATTTTCGGCTACTAGAGCTTATCCGTGGAAAGAATTACAAGTCTTTATACCATATATAAAGGATAACTTCAAGATACTAGATTTGGGTTGTGGCAATGGTCGTTTGGTTAAATCTTTAGAGCAAGCTGATAAAAAATTGAATTATCTAGGAGTGGATTTTAGTACCCAGCTGATAGAACAGGCCAAAAATAATCATCCACAAGCCAAGTTTATTACGGCTGATATGTCTGATTTGTCTTTTTATCCCGATACTTTTGATATGGTTTTTATGATTGCCTCTTTTCATCATTTACCTAGTAAGGCTGAAAGACTGGAATTATTATTTAATATCAATCGTTGGCTCAAGCCGGGTGGGTTACTATTTATGACCAACTGGAATCTGTGGCAGAAAAAATATTGGCAATATGCTTTGGAAAATTTTTGGTCAAAAAAATCTTGGAATGATTTTTTTATTCCTTGGACTACCAATAGTGGTGGTACAGTCTGGCGCTATTATCATAGTTTTAGCACCGGGGAATTAATTTCTCTACTTAAAACTACTGGTTTTGATCTGAAGCCAGAAGGAGTCTATCAGACGAAATGGAATGTCAATGCCTTTGTCAGAAAATCAACAAAATCAAAAGAGCTTTTTTAAAAGCTCTTTTTTGGTTTTTTAATTAATATCTTTTTTTCTTTGGCCGAAAGCTTTTTCCTCTTCCTCTCGGGCTAGATCATGGGCATCATCAAAAAAGCCCTGATCTTTAAGATTGCACTCTAATATTTCATGAAATAAGCGACGGTCTCGGGCTTCTCCCGATAGTGTATTGAGTATATAGATGTCCCAGCCCCTAATAGCTGTTGATTGGTGATATTCCGCTCCATCGGACACCGAATCAGTTTCTTCTTCACTGTCTAGTAGTAGTAAAAAATGCGAGCCATTGTAGGAAAATTCATGACGTTCTTTCCAAGTGATATTATTTATCACCGACATCAGTTCGTCAATATTTATTTCTGGTTTTTTGATTTGTTCTATTTTTTCTATAGTAGGCATATAGTCTATTATTGTGGGTTACTTTGTAAATAAGCTTCACATTCTTCTATGATCAAGGTTCTTAAATCATCGGTGGTGTTTTTATCAAAATTTAAGCGAGCTTTATTGTGCATAGTAGTCAGAGGTTGCAATGTTTCAGTAGTTTTTGATAGATCAATTGACTCTTCGTTGCCTTGCATAGTTAGACGACCTCTTTTGATAAATGATTTAAGAAGTTGGATAACGCTTTTATCTCCATAGGAATTTAAAATAGTTTGTATGGCCTGACGCGTTTTATCCCAGTCTTCGGAGCGGCGAAGCTCTTCCAAACCAATGCTCATAGTAAAATCTAATAAGTCCGTAGTTTTTTTATCTATTTCGCTGGTAGATTTTTCTTCATTGTAAACTATATCAGGAATATTTAGTATGGGCTGAGAAATTTCCCCAGTAGATTTTTTTTGAAAAATGATATCGCTAGGCAAGACTTCACCAAGTGCTCCATGTTTTTGGTGTGTAGTCTGGATATATTGAGCGGATTGAGCCAGTGCTGCAAAACGATCTATTTGGTTTAGGTCATCAGATTGCAGTAAATCAGCGCGGTAAATATCTTGCAAAGGCCTGCCGGCTTTGTATATATTTTGATCCTTTATTTCAATGCCCCAATCGTGTAATCCATAGGCCTCTTCCAATCCCAGCCGTTCAATATTTTTATTTATTTCTTCTGGCGTGCCACGGTATCTTTTGGTGCCAGGGACCAAAAACTTAAAAAACCAGCCAGGGTGTTTTTTAAACATTTCCAGGGGATTTTTGGTCACATGTTCATCATAAGTTCTTAGCACGGCATCACCAAAGCGATCAATTTTTGACACTACACCTCGCATATCAAAAACCATTCTTTCCTCTTCATCGTAATTTATTTTTCCACCATAGACACCGACAGTGCTTTCATAACCCAAAATTTCTTGGGTGGGTAAGTGTGATTCTTGTACTCTTTTTTGGACACTAGAACCGAGCTTATTTAATAAACTTTCTTTTTCTTCAGACCGATCTTCTTTGTTTGGGGTAGTGATTTTTTCAAAATTATTCATACTTTTATAAATATTATTTAATAAAATTATAACATTGACTCAAAGAAAGGGCAATTGGAAAATTATGATAATTTTATTGTGTTTTTAGGGGCATTTGTGTTAAAATATATAAATCATAATTATTAAATGAACCATAAAAATATGGAATATCTTAAGGATTTAGATACCAGTATTTTCAAGGCTTATGATTTTCGGGGGATTTATCCAACTCAGATGAATGAGCGAGCTATCAATCTGGTTTCCCAAGCTTATCTTAAATTTTTATCACAAAAATTTAATAAACCAATTAAAAATTTAAACATTGCCATTTGTGGTGATGCTCGGAAATCTTCCCAGCCACTGCTTAGTGAGGCTGTTAAAATATTTTTGGAGTATGGAGTAACTATTTATGACTTAGGCTTCCAATCGGTCAATGATTATTATTTTGCCGTTGGTAAATATAAATATGATGGTGGTTTTATGGCTACTGCCTCTCATAATCCTCCAGAGTATGGTGGTTGTAAACTAGCTTATACCAACACAGATTATAAAAACAGTATAGATTTTATCTCTGGTAAGGAGCTCTTAAAATTTATGCAAAATCTAGAGTTCCCACTTAAAGATGAAAAAACACCGGGTAAAATTATCAAAAAACAAATTGTCGAAGATCATTTGCAGCATATTTTATCTTTTGTTGACGTTAAAAAAATAAAATCGCTCAAAGTAGTAGTTGATACAGGAAATGGCATGAATGGAATATTGGTGCCAAAAATTTTTGCCAAATTATCTTGCCAGCTGATTCATTTATTTCCTGAGTTGGATGGTAATTTTCCCAACCGTCCACCCAATCCATTGGCTGAAGGAGCAGCTGACAAATTGGCTGCTAAAATCAAAGATACCAAAGCCGATCTGGGTTTTATCTGTGATGTCGATGGTGATCGGGTTAATTTGGTAGACGAACAGGGTAATTTTTATAAAGGGGATATGACCATGGTGCCGATGATCAAACCAATGTTAGATCAGCATCCGGGAGTGGGTATTGTCTATAATTTAATTACTTCGCACTCAATTAGAGATTTGATTATCAAGTGGGGAGGGAAGGCCATTAGAAGTGAAGTTGGTTATCTAAATTTAGCTCGCCACATGAGGGAGCAAAATGGCATTATGAGCGGTGAGGTGTCGGCTCATTTTGCCTTTCGGGATAATTATTATGCCGATAATGCTTTTATAGCTATGGTTTTGATTTTACAAGCCATTTCTGAAGATGGCCGTCCATTATCCGAGATGATGAAGGGTTATACTCTGTATCATAAGAGCAATGAGTTAAATTTTGTAGTAGACAATATTGAGACGGAGTTGGCCAAGTTTAGGCAGGCTTACAAAAATAATATTGTTGATGAAATAGACGGAATTACTGTTGAATTTAAAGATTGGTGGTTCAATGTCCGCCCGTCAAATACCGAGCCACTGCTTCGTCTAACGGTTGAGGCCAATGAAGCCAAATTATTGGCCGATAAAATTTTAGAATTAGAGGGCTTGATAGATTTTAAAGAAAGGAAATAATCAATGATTGGAGTGTTTGATTCTGGTTACGGAGGGCTGACAATTTTTCGTGACATTGAAAAAAAATTACCACAGTATAGTTATATTTATTTGGGCGACAATGCGCGCGCTCCTTATGGTGATTTGAGTCAAAAATTAATCTATCAATACAGTCAAAAAGCCGTTGATTATCTGATGGCGGAGGGGTGTCAGCTGATTATTTTTGCTTGTAATACCGCTTCCGCTATGGCATTGCGCAAATTACAGCAAGAATATTTGCCAGCTAAATATCCCGGTAAAAATGTTTTGGGGGTAATCAGGCCCTTGGTTGAAAGTGTGGTGGAGCTTGCGCAAAGATCTAGAGTGGGAGTAATGGCCACGGCTAGTACCGTAAAATCCGAGGCTTATGTTAATGAATTTTCTCATTTGGATTGTAGTATTGAAGTTTTCCAAGAGTCCTGTCCTTTGCTAGTGCCACTGATTGAAGCCTCTCGAGAAAATTCACCAGAGACCAATATAATTTTAACGGAGTATATTCGGCCTTTAAAAAGAGTTGGTTTAGATACAGTAGTTTTGGGTTGTACTCATTATGGGTTTTTACAAGAGGCTATAGAAAAAAGTTTTGGAGTAAATGTTAGAGTTTTACGTAGCGGGCAGATCATAGCCGATAAGCTAGCCGATTATTTAAAACGGCACCCCGAATATAACCATCCGGTTCAAAATCCTACGCAAACTTTTTTAACCACTGGCGATAATAAAAAATTTGATCAGGCGGCTCAAAAATTTTTGGGCCGGGCAATTAATTCTTTAACTATTAAATTGAAATAAAACATATGGTCAAACTTAAACAAAAAACCAAGGTAGCTTTTTTTGAAGTAGAGCCTTGGGAAAAGGACTATCTGAAAAAGGCCCTAAAGAATTTTAAGTTATATTTTTTTGACGGAGTGATCAATAAAGATAACCTCAAGGAAGTAAAAGATATTGATATATTAGCTCCTTTTATATATTCCAAAGTAACCAAAGAAACGATCAGCTCCTTACCCAATTTGAAATTAATTACTACCCGTTCTACTGGTTTTGATCATATTGATCTTTCGGCTGCTTTAAAGGCTGGAGTGAAGGTAGCTAATGTGCCTAGCTATGGCGCCAACACAGTAGCGGAGCACACCTTTGCTTTGATTTTGTCTTTGTCTAGAAAAATTCATCAGTCTTACGAGCGTACTTCTCGGGGTAATTTTAGCTTAGATGGTTTACGGGGCTTTGATTTACGTGATAAAACTATTGGTGTAGTCGGCTGTGGGCATATTGGGCAGCATGTCATTCGCATTGCCAGAGGATTTGGTATGAATGTTTTGGCTTACGATGTTCATAGAGATCTCAAATTGGCCAAAAGCTTGGGGTTTAAATATGTTACTCTAAATGATTTATTAAAAAATTCTAATATTATTTCCTTGCATGCTCCTTATAATAAATCCACTCATCATTTAATCAATAGAAAAAATATCAAATTGATAAAAAATGGAGCCATGATTATCAATACGGCTCGCGGTGGATTGGTAGATACCACGGCCCTAGTAGACGGATTGCGTAGTGGTAAGTTGGCGGGTATTGGTTTGGATGTTTTAGAGGAAGAAAAGTATATTTTAAAAGAAGAAGCCGAGCTTCTTTCTCCCCATTTTGCTAGTAAGAATAAACAAAATATCAATGATTATTTACAAACTATTGTGGAAGGTCATATGCTACTGATATCCGATAAAGTGATTGTCACACCACACAACGCTTTTAACAGTCAGGAAGCCCTGGAGAGAATTTTAGATACGACGATTGAAAATGTCATGGCCTGCTGTCAGAGGAAAAAACTAATCAATGAGGTTAAGATAAAATAATATTTTAAAACATCCCCCGAAACTTTAGCGTAGGGGGATGTTTTTATGGTAGTTTTACTATTGACAAAATATCTTTAAAAGTGTATAATTACATATTAACTAAAGTACCTTTAAATCCTCCCGCCAGAGGCGGGTAAATGCAAAAAATGAAGTGGTCATAGTCAAAAGTGGCTTTTAAATAAGCCTTTTCTGACTATGACTACAATGGTCATGGCTCCTCCTCGGATTAGAGGAAAGACGGAAAATACCCAAATAAGGGTATAAAGGAGATAATCATGAGTACGGAATTTTCATCCGCTGACTACACCGCTGGTCAACTTAACGCTATGGTTAAGTTGCTTAAGAAGCAGGTTGGCGAAGACGGCCCTGAACGTTTTCTTCGTGGCGAGATCACGGTCTCCCAACCCGTTCGTGCTTGGCGCGAACAGGATGGAGTAATCTACTTCTCAGTCACCTCAAACGGTTTGACTGGTCCCGAGTGGATTGCTCATTTTGAGAAAAAAGGTGATCGTGTCGGCAACTGCGCCAAGCAGTCACTCTGCTCTGCCGAGTTTAAACCCACTAGTGATATTACTTATAACATCGCCGTGATGAAGGGCATGATCTTTAACGACAAGGATCGTGTCACCAAGAAGATCCGTAACGAGGCCGACTGCAGGAAGTTCGCCAAGCCCAACGCCGAGATCGCGTGTCTTATTCGTGATAAGTTCACGGACGCCGAGATCGAGGCTATGGGTTTGATCTGGATCGTCACCATGCACGAACCCATCGAGGTTTCCGGTGGTAGCCTGCGCCTGCTGGGTGCCCATCGCGGTGACGGTGGTCGCTGGCTGGATGCCTACTACGGCACTCCTGGCGTTCGGTGGGGTCGTGGGCACGGCTTCGCTTTCGTCGTTTCGCAAGTGTGCCCTGAGAGCTAAGTTCCTTAGAATTTCAGTCCTTTGGGCGTAGCCCTTGGCCCTGTTCCGATTCGTCGGGATGGGGCCTCTTTTTTCATTCAAAAAATGATATAATTATTTTGGTAATAGGCGAATATGTAGACGACTACGGTTTTCTGCTGCCGAATCCAGCGTCCATACAATCCAGAATATCTTAGATCAAGGTTTAAGGTAGTGTGATGTGTGCGAGCTTAAAAAATAAAGACACTTGGTGCAAAATGCTGGCGCATTTAAAATGCTAAATAAAATACAGCTCGAAGAGTATTCAACGAGCAGTGATAGAGATGACATTTTGTACAAAAACGCTTTTCCGATGGTAACCTGAACCTGCTGGGTGCCAATCGCAATGACGGTGGTCGCTGGCTGAATACCTACTACGACAATCCTGACAATCAGTGGAATCGTGAGAACGGCTTCGCTTTCGTCGTTTCGCAACTTTCTTTATTTCTCCTCTAGCTATCTGCTAGGGGGGTTTTGTTTTGTCAGTTGTCCATTCCAACCGCCAAGCATTTTGCCTATTTCATCTATTTTAGTAGCCAAAAGTATATATTTTTTGGTATCTAGAGATTTGGTTTCCCAAAGTAGGAGCAAGAATATTTTTAAAGTATCTATTTTTTGTATAGCTCTTTTAACATAGGGCAGTTTTTCTGTTTTAGTCAAAAAACTAGCCGTAGCTATGGCCTCTATAGCTTCTACAAACAAATTATCAACTTTTTGTCCTAAAGTATATTTATGTGTCTTTACTAAGGTTTGATGATAACCATACCAAAGCAAATAAGCCGCTTTTATTTTCTGAAGTAGTGGTAAAAGTTGAGGGGGGGGTAGAATTAGTGGTATGGGGAAAATTCAATTTATTCATGACTACAATTATATCATTTCTTTGGAGAACTTGCTTGAAGCTTGGCAAGAATTTTTGTGCGGTAAGTGGCAGCGTCAAGATGTTCAAGAGTTTGAACGGGATCTAATGACCAATGTTATTATTTTGCATAATGAGCTAATTAATTTTACCTATTTTCATTCTGGTTACAAGGCTTTTAAAATATCCGATCCCAAACCCAGAGATATTCATAAAGCCAGTGTACGTGATAGGTTACTGCACCACGCTATTTACAGGCAACTTTACCCATTCTTTGATAAGACATTTATCGCCGATTCATATTCTTGTCGAAATAATAAAGGTACACACAAAGCTATAAATAGTTTTAGAAGTATGGCTTACCAAGTCAGTAAAAATCATACTAAAACTTGCTGGGTATTAAAGTGTGATATTAAAAAGTTTTTTGCCAACATTGATCATGATATATTAAAAAGTATTTTAATTAAATACATACCAGATAAAGATATAATTTGGCTACTAAACAGAGTTATTGATAGTTTTGAAGTTAATCCAGGGAAGGGTTTGCCCTTAGGTAATCTAACGTCTCAATTATTTGTAAATGTTTACATGAACGAATTTGACCAATTGGTAAAACATCAATTAAAACAAAAATATTATATTCGCTATGCTGATGATTTTGTATTTTTATCTAGTAATAGGCAAGAGCTAGTAAGTATAGTCAAATCAGTTTATGAGTTTTTAGGCAAAAAACTTACTTTACAAATTCATCCTAATAAAATATCTTTGGCTACTTTGGTCAGTGGCGTTGATTATTTGGGGTATGTACATTTTCCTAAATACAGAATACTGCGGACTAAGACTAAAAAAAGAGCACTGCGCTTGGTGAATCGTAAAAATTTACCATCATATTTAGGTGTTTGTAAACATGCCAATGCTTTTGTTGTACAGCAAAGGTTGATTAATAAGGTTGATAAAACCAATTGATTTGACAGGAAAAGTTTTTATTTTAAACCAACGAGTTGTTTTACTTGGGCCATGGTTTGATCAGCTATTTTTTGAGCTTCTTTGGCTCCATCACGCAGGATTTTTTCTACCTTTGATTTATTATTTTCGTAGTAAACGATTTTTTCTTGAGTCGGTTTTAAAAATTCTAAGATAGCTTTAGCCAGGTCTTCTTTCAGAGAGGCATTCATTAGTTTACCGGATTTATGTTCATTCATCATTCGTTCATATTTTTTAAGGTCACCAAAATATGAATATAATTCTAAAAGATTTAAAACTCCTTGATCGTCGGTTACCGCTTTTTTGATTTTCTGACTAACGGTTTTTTCATCATCGCGGAGGGCAATATAGCTGGCTTCACCGTGTGATTTACTCATTTTTCTTTCGGGGTATTTTAGTGACATGACGCGTCTAGCTGGGGAGATCACTGGTTTGGGTTCGGGAAAATATCTTTGGTAGCGATTATTAAATTTGCGGGCGATAATTCTAGAAAGTTCTAGATGTTGTAATTGGTCTTCTCCCACCGGCACAGACTCTGCCCGATAAAGTAAAATATCGGCCGCTTGTAAAACCGGATAAGTTAGTAGTCCGGCATTGACATTGTCTGGTTGTTTTTTTGATTCATCTTTAAATTGGGTCATCCTTTCTAACTCTGAAACCGGAGTGAGGCAGTTAAATATCCAAGCTAGCTCAGTGTGTCCGATGACATCGGATTGGCGAAAGAGCACCGCTTTTTTAGGATCAATGCCCAAAGACAAAAGGTCTATGGCCAATTGTAGGCTATGGTCTCTTAGTTCATCGGGATTTATTTTTATAGTCAAAGCATGTAAATCAGCTATGAAATAGAGGCATTGGTATTTTTCTTGTAGTTCTACCCAGTTTTTTAGCGCTCCCAAGTAGTTTCCTAGGTGGATTTTGCCAGTTGGTTTAATACCAGAGAATAGTTTGTTCATGGATTTTTTATAATGTTTTATAGTAATATTTTAACTAAATAAACCTCCGCGGTCAAACGGAGGTTATTGTTTATACTTCTATTACTACTGGCAGTATCATTGGCCTTCTTTCAGTTTTTTGGAAAATGAATTGTCCCAGGTCATTTCTGATGGATTCTTTGATATAGCTGTCGTTTATTTTACCATTGGTTTTACTATGATCGTTAACAATATTTTTTACTTTAGTACGTATTGTTTCTACAATCTCTTTATTTTCACGCATATAGATAAAGCCACGAGAAATAATATCGGGCGAGTGGACCAATTTACCATTTTTACTGATAGTTGTGATAACCACCAGCATGCCATCCTCAGCCATCATTTGGCGATCGCGCAAAACTACATGAGATACATCACCAACTCCTAGACCATCGACAAAGACATACTCAGAGGGAGCTTTTTCTTTGCTCATGACACCATTTCCTTTGGCGTCAAATTCTATGATTTGGCCGTTATCAGGTACAAATATTCTATTATCAGCCATGCCAGCTCTTTGAGCCACCTTGGCGTGTATTTTTAAAAATGAATGATTACCATAAACTGGAATATGATATTTTGGCCTGATCATTTGGATCATTTCCAAAAGATCTTCTTGCTTAGCATGACCACCAGCATGGACGTCCATCATTTTATAGTGGATGACTTCGGCGCCTTTTCTATATAAATTATCTTTTAGTCTTTGGACCGATCTTTCATTGCCCGGTACAACTGAGGAAGAAAAGACTATGGTGTCACCAACAGAGATTTTGAGTTGGCGATGTTCGTTGGTAGCAATACGCATCAAGACAGCATTGTCTTCTCCTTGCGCACCAGTACACATAATAATAATTTTATTATCAGGATAGCTTTTAGCATCTTTGAGATTGATGATGGTACCTTTTTTGACTTGCATGTAGCCGAGTTGTTGAGCTAACTCCACATTTCTTTTCATAGAGTAGCCTTCAATCACTACTTTTTTGCCAATTTTTTCGGCTGACCAGATAATTTGCTGGATACGGCCAATCAATGAAGCAAAGGTACCGATGATGGTCCGTCCAGGTGCTTGAGTCAAGATTTCGTCAATGTTGTTTTGGATATCGCCCTCGGTCAATTGGTGTCCGGGTTGAGGAGCGTTGGTTGAATCGGCCATTAGGGCCAAAACATTTTGTTTACCCAAGGCTTTTATTTTAGCAATTTCAGTGGGGGCATCACCAGAGGCTTTGGCGTCGAGTTTAAAGTCTCCAGTGTGGACGACTTTTCCATTGGGAGTATCAACTATTACGCCGACTGATCCGGGGATATTGTGGCTGACGCCAAAAAAACTAATTTTAAATTTTCCCAAAACTAATCTAGTGTCAACAGTAATGGATTTTAATCTGAGGGGAGTTTGTACCTTGAAGTCTTCTTGACGCTTGGCAATGATACCCAAAGTCAGCGGTGTACCGTAGATGGTAGGGTTGCCAATTTTGGGAATGATATGAGGAATAGCGCCTATGTGGTCATAGTGTCCATGGGTGATGATAACACCGCGAATATTTTTTTCTTTACCTTTGAGGTATTCGATATTGGGAATAATATAATCAATACCAGGCATATCTTCTTCTGGCCATTGTAAGCCCATGTCAATGATTATAATATCATTTTCATATTCAAAAATGGTCATATTGCGGCCGACTTCTTCACAGCCACCAACTGGGATAATACGCAGAGTATTTTTGGCTAGTTGTTTGACATTAACTGTTCTTTTGTTGGCTTCTGGTTCTAAACTATTGTTTTGTCCTCTTCCTTGGCTACGGTTTTTCATTTTTGACTGACCATGATGATAGGGTGGTCTCTGTCCAGCTTGGTGTTTATTTTTTTGATGAGGTTGGTAAGGGACTTTTTTGGCAGCATCTTTATCAGGCGGAGTATGGCTAGGGATATTATTTTTCCTATTTTTAGCATGGTCAAATTTCGTTCTTTTGTGAGAACGATGACCTCTAGTGGTGCCTTTTTCAGAGGGGGAAGTGTATTTTTTAGTATTTTCAGTACCGGATAATAAATTATCGGTCGAATCTTTCAGTGCATTCATAACAGTTTGTGTTTTTTAAGTATTATTTAATTAGTATGATTTAAGAATTATTTTTTGATAAGACGCGTTTGGTTTTTACATACCAAGACGTGATATCATTGAAACGATCAGACGGCAAATTTATAAATTTTAGGTTTTCGAGACCTTTTAATTTGTCGCTGGTTGGATAAGTGTAAGTAGGATTATATAAAAAGATAGCAAAGTTTAATTCTAAGAGTTTTTCTTGGAATTTTTTGAGCGGTTCCAGCTTGGCTTCGTCTTGATTGGCATTTTTGATAATATCCAAATAATCATCAATATCTTTATTGGCTATTACACTCAAATTTAATCCTGGGTTTTGATTTTGGCTGGAATGCCAGAAAGGATAGGGTCCGGAATTGGTATTGACGACCTGTCCAAAGATCAGTATTTGATAATTTCTTGGTTCAATAATATCTTTTTTTATTCTATCTTTTGAGACAATCTCCAATTCGGTTTTAACGCCGATATTTTGCCAGCTCTCTTGTATCAAAGAAGCGATTTTGACATTTTCACTTTGATCAATAGTGCTTAGTTTGACGCTTAACTCCACAGTTTCGTCTTTATCATTTATCTTGGTGCGAAACTTTCCTTCAGATGGCATAGTCCAGTCTAGTTCATCTAAAATTGTTTTAGCTTTATCGGGATTATACTCTTCGGCTTTAATATTGTCATCGTAGCCCAATAATCCTGGCAAAAGTGGAGTATGGATTATTTGACCATCGTCATTTAGTACTTCATTTAGTATTCTTTGTTTGTCTACGGAAATAGCCAAAATTTGGCGGAAACTATTATTGGTCAATAAATCATTTTTTGTCGGGTTAAAGAATATGGCTGTGTATTGAGGGAATTGTAGATTATTTAAATTTACTTTAAAGTTTTCCAACTCTTCTTTGTATTCTTTGGGTAAATATATCAATCCGTCGACATTTTTATTTTGTAAAGCTGTAACCGCTGTGAGAAAATCTGGATAAAATTTAAAATGTAATTCTTCTATATAGGCCGGTTCTAAATGATAATCTTTATACATTTCCAAAACATAAGTTTTGATATTGCCAGTACTTTCTCTGGTTAGTGATTTGAATTTATATGGTCCAGAGCCAACTGGCTTAATATTTAAGTCAGCCAAATTGGCGCCAAAGGCGGGGATAGAATACCAGAGGTGCTCCGGTAAAATACCAATAGTCAAAACTGACAAGAAAGCCGGAAAAGGTTTTTCCAATTTAAATTGAACAGTCTGGTCATTGATAGCTCGGACACTCACGCCACTAAAACTATTTCTAAAGGGGCTTTTGTATTCCGGATTTTTTATGTTGTTTATAGTAAAAACTATATCGTCAGCCATGATGGGTTCTCCATCGTGCCACCGCAGATCATCGCGCAACTCAAAAGTATAGGTGGTTTGTTCAGCATCGATACTATAACCGCTAGCCAAGTCCGGCACCAATTGATTTTGGCCATCGAGCTTCATCAGGCCGGAAAATATCAATTTAGTTAGATCTCTATCGACATCGCTAGTAGCTAAGATGGGGTTGACTAGACTGGGAGCGCCAATCATTCCTTCGGTATAAAGACCGCCAGATTTTGGCATAGCGACGGAGTTTTTAAGGTAAAAACGCCAGGCTAGGCCAAAAATTGAAACTATTAATATAATTACCGCTAATGACAATTGCCATTTTTCTGTTTTATTAAGGAACTTGGGCAATTGTTTTAATTGTCCGGGGCTAGGTATTTTCTTTTTATTAAGCTGGATAATCAGCTGTTGGTTGATATCTTTGGCTTCGGGTTGAGAGATTTGGTCTTTTCCTTTTTTAAGTAAAGTAAAAAACCAGCCAAAAATATTTTGACTTTTATTTCTAATAAAAATCAAAAAGCTTTTAATTTTTGAGAAGATCTCTATATTTTTGTTTTAATTATTAACTAGTTAGCTATTCAACAAACAAGTTAGCCAAAGAGGTGGCTAAAAATAGAACAGCTAAGATAATTGTAAATCTAAAAATAAACTTTTCGGCGCCTCTCTTAGTACGATAAATAGCATTGTCTCCGCCAAAGCCGGCACCTAGTCCAGATCCTTTTTGCTGCACCAAAATACTAATCATAAGTAGAATAGAGATCACAATTTGGATAATGTAAATTAGGTTTTTCATGGATTGTTAGAAGTGATAAATAACTATCTCATACTAACAGATAGGAGGCATTTTGTCAAGGTAAAACTTTTACCCTCGGGGGGTGTTATTCATTGTATAGTTATTGACTTAGCATAAAATACATGCTACCATAGGCAGGATTATTGTTTTAAATTTTTTATACTATGCCTAAATTTATTACTATCAAAGGTGCCAAAGTGCACAATCTAAAAAATGTAGATGTAAAAATTCCACGTAATAAATTTGTGGTCATTACAGGACTTTCTGGCTCAGGAAAGTCCTCTTTGGCTTTTGATACCATCTATGCCGAGGGCCAACGGCGCTATGTGGAGTCACTTTCCTCTTATGCTAGGCAGTTTTTGGACTTGATGGACAAACCAGATGTCGAGCAAATCGACGGCTTATCGCCAGCTATTTCTATTGACCAACGGTCTTCTTCTAGAAATCCTCGTTCGACGGTTGGTACGGTCACAGAAATTTATGATTATTTGAGATTGCTGTTTGCTAAAATTGGTGTACCCCATTGTCACAAATGTCACCAGGCACTGATTAAGCAAACGCAAAAAGAAATAGCCGATAAAATTTGGCAATTGCCCAAAGAGTCAGAGTTTATAATCATGGCGCCGATTGTCAGAAATAAAAAAGGCGAGCATCGTCAGTCAGTCGAGCGGATAAAAGCTTTGGGTTATAAAAAATTGAGAATCGATGGTACTTTTTATAATCTCAAAGAAGCCCTCGATGTTGATTTGGATAAATACAAAAGACACGATGTGGAAGTAGCCATTGATCACTTACGAAGAGATGGTACCAAAAAAACTAGAGATCGTTTGAGCCAGGTGGTAGATTTGGCTTTGGATTTGGGCAATGGTTTTGTGACTGTACATTTGCCTCGGGAAAAGGAAGATTTGTTTTTTAGTGAGCATTTTACCTGTTTGGATCATCCAGAAGTAATTTTTACTTCGATTGAATCTAGAAATTTTTCTTTTAACAGTCCGCACGGCGCTTGTGCTAGTTGTACTGGACTAGGCACCAAGCTGACTGTTGATCGTGATTTGGTTATACCCAATAGAAAACTATCTTTGGCTGAAGGAGCCATCAGACCTTGGTCTAGGACAGCTGCCAATCAAAATTGGTATACCGCTATTGTTGAAGCTGTAGCTCAAAAATATAATTTTTCCACCAGATTGCCGGTAGAACAGCTTAGCCAAAAACATTTGGATATTATTTTCAACGGCACCGGAGAAGAAACCTATCGACTGGCCAGTGATAATTCAAAATTTAGTAACAACAGCAATTTTTTTGAAGGAGTGGTAAAAAATTTGGAAAGAAAGTATCGGGAGACTGACTCTGATTATATTCGCAGTGAAATTGAAAGGTATATGAGAGTGGAGATTTGCGAAGATTGCCAAGGTAAAAGATTAAAACCAGAAGTTTTAAATATCAAAGTAACTGGCCAAAGCATTTCCGATATCACCGGTCAAAATATTGATGATTTGCACAAAAAATTTAAAGATTTACCCAAAGAATTATCAGTCAATGAAAACATTATTGCTAAGCAAATTATCAAAGAGATCAACGACCGTTTGGTATTTTTGGAAAATGTTGGCTTAAATTATTTGACTTTAGATCGAGCCGCTTCCACACTATCGGGTGGTGAAGCCCAGCGTATTCGTCTAGCTACTCAAATTGGGTCTTCTTTGACCGGCGTATTGTATGTCTTAGATGAGCCATCTATTGGGCTTCATCAAATTGATAATGCCAAATTGATTCAGACTTTGAAAGATTTAAGAGACCTGGGTAACTCAGTGATTGTTGTAGAGCACGATGAAGAAACTATGCTGGCCGCTGACTATTTGATTGATATCGGTCCAGGGGCTGGCAAGCACGGTGGTGAGATTGTAGCTTGTGGCACACCAGATAGTATCAAAAAAAACACCCGCTCTTTGACTGGGCAGTATTTGGTCGGTAAAAAATTTATTCCCATACCAAAAAAATATCGCAAAGGCAACGGCAAGACCCTTTCTATCTTAGGAGCCAAAGCTTTTAATCTCAAAGATATTGATGTAGATTTCCCCTTGGGTAAATTTATTTCTATTACCGGAGTATCTGGTTCTGGTAAATCTACTTTGATGACAGAGATTTTAGCCAAGGCTCTGACTAAACATTTTTACCGATCAAAAGATAAGCCAGGCGATCATCGGGAAATCAAAGGACTAGAAAATATTGATAAAGTCATTGATATTGATCAATCTCCGATTGGTCGTACACCACGCTCTAATCCAGCGACCTACACTGGGGCTTTTACCTATATCAGAGATTTGTTTGCCGAACTGCCCGAAGCTCAAATCAGGGGATATAAAGCTGGAAGATTTTCTTTTAATGTCAAAGGGGGCCGTTGTGAAAATTGTCAGGGCGATGGCTCTATCAAGATTGAAATGAATTTTTTACCCAATGTTTATGTAGAATGTAAAGAATGTCATGGTCGTCGGTATAATGAAGAGGCTTTGGAAATTCATTATAAAGGTAAAGATATTTCTGAACTTTTACAAATGACCGCCGATGAAGCTATGAATTTTTTTGAGGATGTGCCCAATATTTTTAATAAATTAAAAACTTTGGTCGATGTTGGTTTGGGTTATATCAAACTCGGCCAACCAGCCACGACACTATCGGGTGGTGAAGCCCAGCGTATCAAGCTAGCTACCGAACTCTCTCGTCGTTCTTCTGGTAAGACCCTCTACATACTAGATGAGCCAACAACTGGTTTGCATTTTGATGATGTTAAGCGTCTTTTGGAGGTATTGCATCGCTTGGTTGATAAGGGTAACACTGTTTTGGTGATTGAACACAATCTTGATGTGATAAAAAGTTCTGACTGGGTGATAGATTTGGGTCCAGAAGGAGGAGACAAGGGTGGAAGATTAGTGGCTGTCGGCACACCTATAGAAGTAGCCAAAGTCAAAGAATCTCACACTGGAAAATATTTAGCTAAGATGATTAATAAAAAGTAAATAAACTCCCCATTTTGGGGAGTTTATTTCTTGTCAGAAAAGTTATTTTTAAGTATTATATAGTCATGAGTGATTTGGAAAAAGCCATCTTAAAAACTATCGCCTTTTTTGATATTTTTTCTTATCCTTTGACGGCTAGTGAAATATGGAAGTGGCTTTATAAACCTCAGGGAAAATACCTATTATCAGATATTCGGGAGGCCCTCGAGACAAGTTATGTTTTAAAAGATTTGTTGGTCAGCCAAGAGGGGTTCTATTCTCTAAAAGGGCGCAGTCATATTTATATGAGACGCAAGCAAAACAATAATTTGGCGGAGAGAAAATTTCGCAAGGTTATTTATCTGTCCAAAATATATCGTTTTATTCCTTTTGTAAAAATGGTCGCCGTTTGTAATTCTTTGGGTTATAGCAACGCCGGAGAAAAAAGCGATATTGATTTATTTATTATCTCCAGGCGCGGCACTATTTGGCTGGCTAGATTTTTTACTATTTTGATAGTCAAATTTTTGGGCATGCGACCGACTGAAGATAGTAAAAAAGATGCTTTTTGTTTGAGCTTTTTTATTGATCAGGATTATCTAAATATTCTACATAGCCGGATGGGTACAGACGATGTCTATTACCCCTATTGGATCAGCAATTTGATTCCAGTCTATGATCCGGACAACTTGTATGAAAAATTTTTAGAAGCCAATAGTTGGTATAAAGATTATTTACCCAATGCTTATGCGAATGAGTTTTCTAAAGAAGTTAAGACTAGCAAATTATCCAATGTTTTTAGTCAATTATTTTTGTTTTGTTTTCACCCGCCATTTTTGAGACGCTTTATCTATAATTTTTATCGTGGGTTGCAGATTAAAATTATTGATAAAAATCTAAAATCGTTGATAAATATTGATACTCGGGTTATAGTTAATGAGCGGATGCTCAAATTTTACTCCAATGATAATCGGGAGTTGTTTGCTAAAAGTTGGAGGGAGAGAGTTCGTAAGTTGGTAAAAAATTAATTTAAATAATATGTTTAAACAATTAACCAAAGAAGAGCGGTATAATAAAATTTTTCAATTCTTTTTGTGTTTATTTGTTTTGTTGATTCCTTGGCAAACTCGCTGGCTTTTCTATGATTGGCCACTGGGGATAGATTTGTGGGAATACGGCCGACTAAGTCTTTACGCCAGCGCTATAGTATTGTTTTTGGCCGGAATATTTTTTGCTTTGTCTCATAAGAAAGAATTATATTTTTCTCGCTCCCAGTTTTTTTATATTTTATTTATTTATTCGCTCTTGGTCAGTTTTCGCTCTCCCGCTCCATCGGTATCTTTTTATTATTTGTTTTTAATTTACAGCGCCGCTTTATTTGCTTATTTAGTTAGATTTATACCTAAAACTAATATTTTTCGCTTCTTTTTATTTAGTGGGTTGGTCCAGGGCATTTTGGCCATTCATCAATTAATTAATCAAAAAGTAATTGGTAATAAGTGGCTGGGTATGGCTGAGCATTTGCCTTCGACACTGGGCACCTCAGTTGTAGAATTTGCCGACGAAAGAATGCTAAGGGCCTATGGGTCATTGCCTCATCCCAATGTTTTGGGGGGATTTTTATTTGTGGCGATATTTTTTGGACTTTATCTATGGATTGATGCTTATAAAAAAACTGAGCTTAGTTTGTGGCAGAGGCTTTTTAGAAGAAATTTAAAGAGAAGTGATTTTTGGAATTTGATTTTTATAGTGTCAGCTATGGTTATTAGCACCTATGGTATTTTAGCCAGTTTTTCTCGGGGAGCAATCCTAGCACTGTTACTCAGTCTCTTTTCTTTGATTTTAATCAACAGCTTTAATCGGGATTGGCTGGCCGTGACCGTGGTATCAAAATATTTGTTAATATTTTTTATGGTTCTATTGGCTTTTAATACTTGGTTTCCGGGAGCTTGGTCTACCAGGGTCAATATGGGTGGCCGATTGGAGCAAAAATCAGTAACGGAAAGAGTAGACACTTTTGATCAGCTGGGTTGGAATAATTACAAAAATGTCTTTTTTGGACAAGGTTTGGGTATGAATACTTTGGCGACTTTCCAAAGAAATAGCAATCAGCCAGTTTACAATGTCCAGCCGATTCACGATATATTTATATTAATGTTTGCCGAATTAGGTCTGATTGGCGCATTTTTTATCATAAGTGTAGTCCGAAAGATTATAAAATCAGCGGATAAAATTGACATTATGTCCACCAGCTTGATTATGGGTTTGATTATTATTGGTTTTTTTGACCATTATTTGTGGACCTCTTGGACTGGTTGGGTACTGATGGCTTTGGGTCTGGTCAATATGTATACACACGAAAAAGACTAGGGGGATTGTTGACATAACATCAAAAATTTTATAAGATATTAGCACTCAGTACTTACGAGTGCTAATATTATTATTAAAACTATAAACAATATGAATCTTAGACCATTAGGCGATAGAGTGATTGTTCAAGCACTACCCAAAGAAGAAACCACCAAAGCCGGCATTATCTTGCCAGATTCTGTTAACAAAGAAAAACGGATGGAAGGCAAGCTAGTAGCTATTGGTAGTGGCGAAAAAATTTCTAAATTTGGTCTCAGCACCGGTCAGAAAGTGGTTTTTTCTGAATACGGCGGATCGGAGATAAAAATAGATGGACAAGAATACAAAATATTAAATCACGATGATTTACTAGCGGTGGTTGAATAAATTTAAAAGAAAGGAAAATAGATTATGGCTAAACAAATTATTTTTAATGAAGAAGCTCGTTCCAGAATGAGAAAGGGCGTTGATATCTTGGCTAATTCAGTTAAAGTCACTTTGGGTCCCAAAGGACGTAATGTAGTTTTGGATCGTGGCTTTGGTAGTCCGACTATTACCAAAGATGGCGTGACTGTAGCCAAAGAAGTGGAGCTCGAAGATAAATTTGAAAACTTGGGAGCAGAAATTGTCAAAGAAGTAGCCTCTAAGACCAATGATGTAGCTGGTGATGGTACTACTACGGCTACAGTTTTGGCGCAAAAAATAATTGTGGAAGGTTTAAAAAATGTCACCGCCGGTGCTGATCCACTCTCTTTAAAAAGAGGTATTGAAAAAGCCACCGAAGCAGTAGTCAAACATTTGAAAACTATTTCCAAAGAAGTAGCTAATCAAAGTGAAATCGAACAAGTGGCTTCTATTTCCGCCAATGACAAGAGTATTGGAAAAATCATTGCCTCAGCTATGGAAGCAGTTGGTAAAAATGGCGTTATTACTGTAGAAGAATCACAAAGTTTTGGGATTGAAAAGGAAGTGGTCGAAGGTATGCAGTTTGATAAAGGCTACGTTTCTCCTTATATGGTGACCGATGCTGAAAAAATGCAAGCCGTTTATAGCGATCCAGCCATTTTGATTACTGACGAGCGAGTGTCTTCTATTCAAGATCTATTACCACTGTTAGAATCTTTGGCCCAATCTGGCCGTAAGGAATTGGTAATTATTGCCGATGACATTGAAGGAGAAGCTTTGGCTACTTTGGTTGTTAATAAAATCAGAGGAGCTTTGAATACTTTGGCTATTAAAGCTCCGGGCTTTGGTGACAGGAAAAAAGAAATGTTACAAGATATCGCTGCTTTAACTGGTGCCAAGCTTATTTGTGAAGAAGTGGGTTTAAAATTGAAAAATGCCACAGTTGATATGCTGGGTTCAGCTCGAAAGGTAGTAGCTACCAAAGATAATACTACAATTATTGATGGCAAAGGTGATGAACAGGCTGTTAAAGAAAGAATTGCTCAAATAGAGGGGGCTATTAAAAATTCTGATTCAGATTTTGACAAGGAAAAACTCCAAGAGCGTTTGGCCAAACTGACTGGTGGGGTAGCGGTCATCAAAGTAGGTGCCGCTACTGAGACTGAGATGAAAGAAATAAAAGATAGGATCGAAGATGCTTTATCTGCTACCAAAGCGGCTGTAGCCGAAGGTATAGTAGTCGGTGGCGGCGTGGCTTATCTTCGCTCTATAGAAAGTATTGATCAGCTCACTTTAGAAGGCGACGAAGCACTGGGAGCCAATATTTTAAAACGCGCTTTAGTTGCTCCGCTGGAGCAAATAGCTATTAACGCTGGTAAAGAAGGTAGTGTAGTTTTGGCAGAAGTTTTAAAACACAAAGATAATTATGGCTATAACGCCAAAGATGACAGATTTGAAGATTTGGTCAAAGCCGGTATTGTCGATCCGACCAAAGTTACTAGAAACGCTTTACAAAATGCTGCTTCTGCCGCCGGTATGTTTTTGACTACCGAAGCAGTAATTACCGACATTCCCAAGACAGAAACAGAGCACCATGGTATGGGTGGCGGTATGGGTATGGGTGGTATGGGTGGCGGTATGGGTATGATGTAAAAAACCGATTAGATTAAATATAATGAGAATATTTTAAAAACCTCCAGGTGGGGGTTTTTAAAATAGGCGGAATTTTGGTATAATAACCATATAAATATAAGTTTATGATTTTTAAAAAATCTAAGCATAAAATAGATTTAGACACTGGCACAGAATTTGAAGAGTCTACGGAAATTTGGGTGGCTGATTTTGGCTCTCATGAGATCGAAAAAGAATTGCGTCAGGAGGTCGCCAAACTAAAACCCAAAGAACCAGCCAGTTTTTCCTGGACGATTGTTTCGGTTGTTTTGGTGGTTTTTATTGTTATGACCGAATTACTTTTACGCCAAGCTGGTCTAAAGATGTATTGGTCTGAACAATTTATCTTTTGGGTTACTTGGCTCTGGCGTTTGATACTGATAGTCATCTGGTTGGCCCTTGCTCGGCTCAGATGGTTATTTTCTGCTGATAAGATGTTTATTACTAGTATAGTATCTTTCGTCTCAGCGGTGATTATTTTGGGTCTGATAAAAATCATTTATGTCCAGTCAGCTTGGGCATGGCTCAATTTTTTGGTCGAACCATTTTGGGTGGTATTACTGATTACTTTTTTAGGAATATTGTTTATCAGATTTAGTAAAACTAAGAGTTAGTAAATATAATTAATAAAAATAAATAAACCGCCCGAGGCGGATAAATAACAAACATATGGAAGTAGATAAAAAAGATATAGAAGAAAATAGTGTGGTAGCGGCTTTGGGGTATATTTATATCCTTTGCCTTTTGCCTTTGCTATTTAAACGGAAATCAAAATTTGCGCAGTGGCATGCCAAACAGGGCTTGCTTTTGTTTGGCGTAGAAATACTATTAGGTTGGTTTTTTGCTGTACCAATAGTGGGTTGGGCTTTGGGTATTTTGGTAATGCTCTTGGCACTTCTGGGCGTGGTCAATGCTTTAAATGGTAATTTTTGGGAAATGCCTTTCTTGGGTCGTTACGCCAAGAAGTTGAAGTTTTAATTTGTAGTTTAATATTCATATTTTATGGCCAAAAAAGAAAAACTTATTTTGTGGTTTAGTGAAATTACTAATAAAGATGTACCCAAAGTCGGGGGGAAAAACGCTTCTCTGGGAGAAATGTATAGTAAGCTGACTTCCCATGGTGTCTCTATACCCAATGGCTTTGCTGTGACGGCTCAGGCCTATGATTATTTTGTGACTACCCAAGGCGTCAAAAAGCAAATCAGAGATATTTTGAAAGATTTAAATACCCATGATATCCATAATTTGCAAATCAGAGCCAAAGCAGTGCGCGAAGCCATAGTCAAAGCAGAGTTTCCAGCTGATCTTAAAAATGAAATAATTACTGCTTATCGCAAATTGTCCAAAGAGTTTAAAATGAAAAATGTAGATGTGGCCGTGCGTTCTTCGGCTACAGCGGAGGATTTGCCCGACGCTTCTTTTGCTGGTCAGCAGGACACCTATCTTAATATCGAAGGAGAAAATGAATTATTGGATGCTTGCCGTCGTTGCATGGCATCTTTATTTACTGACCGCGCTATTTCTTATCGAGCTGATAAGGGTTTTGATCATTTTAAGGTCAAGCTATCTATTACTGTACAAAAGATGGTCAGAAGTGATTTGGCTACTTCCGGTGTTATGTTTTCTATTGATACCGAATCTGGTTTTAGAGAAGCAGTATTAATTAATGCTATTTATGGTCTGGGTGAATATATTGTTCAAGGCATGGTTAATCCGGATGAATATTATGTCTTTAAACCCACTTTGAAAAAAGGTTTTAAGCCGATTATTAGTAAAAGCGTTGGTTTAAAGAGTAGAAAGTTGGTTTATGATAGCCAGGCTAAAAGTAATGTCAAAGATTTACCAGTTGCCAAAAAAGATCAGGTTAGATTTGCTTTGTCTGATAAGGAAATTTTGCAATTGGCTAGCTGGGCGGCTCAAATTGAGGATCATTATAAAAAGCCGATGGATATGGAATGGGCCAAAGACGGTCGCACCAATAAGCTGTTTATAGTCCAGGCTCGTCCCGAAACAGTCCGCTCTCAGGACGACCCTAATACTTTGATTGAATATCAAATCAAGGAAAGCGGTAAGGTCTTAGTCGAAGGCGCTTCAGTGGGTAATAAGATTGGTCAGGGGCAGGTACATATTATCAAAGACGCTAAAAATATTGATCAATTTAAAGCCGGTGAGGTACTAGTCACTGAGATGACTGATCCTGATTGGGAGCCGATTATGAAAATTGCCGGTGCCATTGTCACCAACTCTGGTGGTCGCACTTGTCATGCGGCTATTATTTCTAGGGAATTAGGTATTCCTTGTGTAGTTGGTACAAAAAACGGTACGGAAAAATTGAAAAACGGTCAAAAAGTAACGGTTTCTTGCGCCGAGGGGGAAAAGGGTTTTATTTATAACGGTTTGGTCAAGTACTCTGTCAAAAAAACCAACCTCAAAAATTTTAAAAAACCCAAGATCAAGATCATGATGAATATTGGCAATCCGGAAATGGCCATGAGTCAGTCTTTTATTCCCAACGAAGGAGTGGGTTTGGCTCGGGAGGAATTTATTATTTCCAATTACATCAAGATTCATCCGTTAGCTCTTTTGAATTTTAATAAAATTAAAGATCAAAAGACCAGACGGATTATCGAAGAACATACGGCTGCTTACAAAAATAAGCCACAATTTTTTATTGATAAATTGGCGGAAGGCATAGCGCGGATTGCTGCTGGTTTTTATCCCAAAGATGTGATTATTCGTTTGTCTGATTTTAAATCCAATGAATATGCCAGCATGATTGGGGGAGCACAATTTGAACCAGTGGAGAGAAACCCAATGATCGGTTGGCGTGGTGCTAGTCGCTATTATAGCCCTCAATATTTACCGGCTTTTATTTTAGAATGTAAGGCTTTGACCAAAGTGCGTAAAGAAATGGGTCTAAAGAATCTCAAGATTATGGTACCATTTTGTCGCACCGTGGAAGAAGGTCAGAAAGTATTAAAGATCATGGCGGAAAACGGTTTAAAGCGTGGTGTGGATGGTCTGGAGGTCTATGTAATGTGTGAGATACCATCTAATGTGCTTTTAGCTGAACAGTTTTGTAAAATCTTTGATGGATTTTCTATCGGTTCCAACGATTTGGCCCAGCTGACTTTGGGAGTAGATCGTGACAGTGAATTGGTCTCTCATATTTATGATGAGAGAAATGACTCGGTTAAACAATTAATTGCTCAGGTTATCAGAATAGCCAAAAAGAACAAGCGCAAGATCGGCATTTGCGGTCAAGCGCCATCGGACTTTCCCGACTTTGCCCAATTTTTGGTCAAAGAAGGAATTGATAGCATTTCCTTAAATCCCGATACAGTCATTAAAACTATGATGGCTATCAAACAGACCGAAGCCAAGCTCCGCCGTAAAAAATAAGATTATAAAAAACACCCCGCCTTGGTGGGGTGTTTTGTTTTATAAAATAGTAGCCCAAATGGGAATAGTGATAATCGATAAAATAGTACTGAGCACTATAGCTTTGCTAATAAATTTTTTATCGAGGTCAAATTTATCAGCCAGAGCAAAAGGGGTAATGGCTAGTGGCATAGCAAACTCTATCAGCGATGGCATATATTTGTCTAGGTCAGAAGAAAATATTTTTACGCCGTAATAAAATGCCCCGGGGATTATCAATAAAGTGATGCCGGTAAAAATAATAGCCGGCCACCAGTCTTTGATTTGGCCAAGCTTGGATTGGCCGATAAATAGTCCAATGACCACCAGGACCACTGGTGTGACCGAAGCAGCTAACATATCAATAGCCGAGCTCAGGAAAAAAGGCAATTTGATTCCCGAGAAAGCTATCAGTAATCCTAGAAAAATGGAAACTAAGAGAGGATTTTTTAATAGGTCAATACCGATATGGGTGATAATTTCAGAGGGAGCTTTTTTATGAAACAATTTGCCGATCCAGCTCTGGCGTTGTTTTAATTGGTAATCCAAAAAACCCAAGCCCACGGTAAAGATCCAAAATAAATGGATGCCGATAATCAGACTAACCTCAGGCATTATTTTTTGTCCGTAAATTTGCATTAGTATTGGCGGACCAAGATAAGCAATGTTACCAAAGGCCAGACAAATAAAAAGCGTCTTGATGGTTTTTGTTTTGATTTTGGTGGTTTTACCCAAAATATATATAATCAAAAAACAAAGTAGTAAAAATAGCGAGTTGGCTAAAATAATATCTCCTTTGCCAGTTAAAGACACCTTGGCTAAAGAACTAAAAATCAAAGCCGGTAAGCCGATATTTAAAGCAAAAGAATTTAATATTTGGGACCATTGGTTATCCAAATTTTTAAATTTGCCGATAATAGCGCTCGCAAAAATTATTAAAAATAGGGGAAGAATGACTAAAAATATTTCTAACATAATTATATAATTAATTGACTAATAAGTATTTTATCATAGAATAAAGATATTGACTAAAACATCAATAAAATTTATACTAGAAGTCGAATTTGTGTAGTTTGTGAGCCGTAAGCCAGAATAGGCAGTTATAAAATAGTTAAATAAGGAGAGTTCGCATAGTGGTCGAGTGCGCTCGCTTGGAAAGCGGGTAAAGTGTAAAAGCTTTCAAGGGTTCGAATCCCTTACTCTCCGCCAAGAAAATAAAGTATCGTGTAACCCATATGCCCGACGCAAATGACAGAGATATATTTAAAAAAGCAGATGAGCTTGGCGTTGTCCCCCAAGATGAAAGCTTTGTGGAATTTGAAAAAAGAGTGTTAACTGCTTTAAAGAACAAAAGGGCTGGCAAGCTTCTTATTATTGCGGTAATTTCGGCCATAGCATCCGTAGTAAGTGCCATAGCCGCCTGGTTTGCAGTTTTAAAGTAGCCGACCCACTTGCCTCAAAAACGCAAGCACTAAAGTCGTTCAAAAGCCCTTATAATAATTGACGAGTATTGGTACTTAACCCGAGTGTCCCGCCATAATTAAAAATCTGAATGTTAGGCTGAAATGGAAGATTTGATAAATGAGTTTATAAAATGATATGTTTGAATTTTTAAGCTACATATTTTATTTCATAGCTGCCAGTGCGTCTCCACTACAAAGGCGCTGGTTAGCTACAACGAAAAATTTTGATAATAAAGGGCAAATACATTTTGCCTTTCAAATAACATTTGTTACTGTAGTTTTAAGTTTGATTTTACCAATTTTTTAACCTTTCTATTTGGCAGGGGATCTTTCTTATCTAATTGGTTTATCCTTTGTCTGCGGAATATTCGGAGCAGGTTATTTTATAAGTTCTTATACTGCTCAAAAGCACGTTGAAGCTGGTATTACTACACTTGTTAGCAACATTTATACACCCGTAACTATAGTTTTGGCAACATTTTTTCTCAGCGAAAAATTAACCACCATACAAGTATTCGGAACGGCGTTGCTACTTGTCGGTATGTTTATTGTTTCACAAAAACATCGAATCGGGCCATTAAAATTTGATAAATATTTTATGCTAATGGTATTGAGTGGTGTTATGCTTGGAATATCTTTGACTGCAGAACGAGCACTACAAAAAATAACAGGATTTACAGCAGGGACTATGTTTAGTTGGTGGATGCAATGTGCTTTTTTGGGTTTAATAACACTTATAACAAAAAATAAAAGCGAATATTCAAAAAAGGATATTACAATCACTGGAGGATTAAGATTTTTACAATCATTGTCATGGGTTATTTTAATATTTGTGGTTGGAAATTTAAGTTTGGTATCGGCAGTAACCACATTTAAGGTGGTGATTATTTTTATTGCTGCTGCAATTTTTTTGAAAGAGCGCGAAGATTTTCTAAAAAAAATTATTGGCAGCCTCGTTGCATTAGCAGGGTTACTTTTAATGAAATGATTAGGGGGGGGTATGGAGATTTTTCTCTACTTCAGCTAAAATATTTATATGAATCTAAAAGATAAAATTATTGTAATAACTGGTAGTAGCCAAGGATTTGGCCAGGCCTTAGCGAAATTGTTTATCAGCGAAGGAGCGAAGGTTATTATCAGTAGTCATGATAAAAATAATTTAAAATCTGCGGCTAAAGATTTATTAGCAGATTATTTTTTAACAGACGTGACTTCTCCCAAAGACATGAAAAAATTAGGGGAATATGTTTTTAAAAAATACGGAGTCATTGATTTTTGGGTCAATAATGCTGGTATGCAAATCGTTCCCAGTCTGGTAGAAAATATTGATATTAAAAAATTACGGTATTTGTTTGAGGTTAATTTTTTCGGTTATTTTTATGGTTGTCAAACAGCTTTAGCTTATATGAAAAAACAGGGCAAGGGTGTTATTATTAATATTAACTCCACTGCCGGGCTAGAAGGAAAATCAGAAATAGCCGCTTATTCTTCGTCAAAATTTGCTATCAAAGGACTAACCGAATCGATTCGTAGGGAAATACAAAATTCTAATATTCAAATTTTGGGAGTATTTCCTGGTGGAATGAAAACAGATATTTATAAAGAAAAATATCCATCGGATTTAGATCAATATATGGAGGTAGAGTCAGTGGCTAAAAAAGTTATTGATAATTTAAAATCAAATAATCCGGAAATAGATTTAATTATTAAAAGACCAATCAAATAGCTAGTGCTTCTGGTTTTTAAAAATAATGATTACAAATTTTTTCATCTTTGCCATTTCTTTGTGGGTAGTTATCAAAGGCGCTACACTAGCTACTAAATATTCCGTTAAACTGGCGGAAAATTTTCATTTATCCAAATACATTGTGGGTTTTATTGTGGTGGCTTTTATTTCTATTTTACCAGAAACACTGATTGCTATAAATTCAGCGATGGATGGAATCCCGGAGTTTGGTTTAGGTACTTTGTTTGGTTCCAATGTGGCTGATCTGACTTTGATTTTTGCCATTTTAATTATCTATGCTGGGCGGGGAATAAAAATAGAAAGTAAAGTTTTAAAAAATGTCCGTCTCTATCCATTTTTTTTCCTGTTGCCGCTGATCTTTGGTTTAAACGGTCATTATTCTCGCATTGAAGGAGCTGGTTTGATTTTGGCCGGCAGTCTTTTTTATTATTTAGTCTTTAGAAGCGGTGTAGAAAAAGTCAAAGCCCTACCTAACGGAGAAGGTAAATATAAGAACCTGACATTTTTGTTATTTGCTATGGTGCTTTTATTGGCCGGTGCGCATTTTACAGTGAGTTCAGCCACGGCTTTGGCCGAGTCTTTGAAAATATCGCCGATTCTTATTGGACTCTTGGTGGTTGGTTTGGGCACCACCATGCCGGAATTATTTTATTCTTTGAAATCAATGAAAAGAAAAGACGATGGATTGGCCATTGGTGATATTCTGGGTTCAGTCTTGGCTGATGCTACCATCGTGGTTGGTATTTTGGCGTTTATTAGTCCTTTTTCTTTCCCAGTCAAGATTGTTTATATCACCGGAGTATTTATGATGGTGGCTGCTTTGGTGCTCTTGTATTTTATGCGTTCTGGCCGGGTGATTTCTAGAAAAGAAGGTTATTTATTGCTCATGTTTTGGTTGGCTTATGTGGTGGCAGAATTTATGATGAGCCGGTAATATAGAATAATATAATTTATTGTAGATTACCTGGAAGTATAAAATATCTTAAGTAAAAGAATTAGATAATACCTATAGAAAGTAGGTATTTTTTATTGACCCGTCTACAAGACACATAGTATAATTATTTTACTTATTAAGGTAAGTAAATTTAATAGTCTAACATACAATATATATGATAATTATTATAGTAGGTTTTTTGGGAGCGGTAATAAGCGCTATCACTGGAACTCTTTGGTATTCTGGATCAACTCCGATGGGCAAATGGCATATGCAATACCTCGGTTTTGATAAATTGTCACCAGAAGAAAAGAATAAAATGATAGCTGAGGCAAAACCAAAAATGTGGAAAAGTTATTCTGCTCAAATAATTCTTTCCTTCCTGACGTCTTTTTTCATTGCTTTTGTGACCAGCTACACAGTCCAAAATGGGGGACCAGCTAGTGCAGTTTATTATTATATTCCAATGATCTGGATTGCCTTTACTGTTCCGATGATTGGACAAAATATCCTTTGGGGAAACCACAGCGGCAGTTTGGCTTGGAAACAATTTTTTTCCGGCAGCTTTTATAATCTAATTACCTTTCTAATCATTGCCTTTGTCGCTACCCTTTTCTTTTAATCTTTAAAGTCTTGTAAGCCTTACCTCTAGAAAAATCGCCTTTTAGGCGATTTTTTGTTTAGTGAAATTTTTTGGCATTATTTTTTACTCTTGACAAAATTTATTTAATAGTGTATAATAGCACGAAATAAGAATATTTAAGCACCCAGTACATTAACAGGAGGAGCAAATGAATTTTTTAGAGTTTTTAGTTATCGTGACACTGATTTTTCTATTCATCTACATTCCCTTTCTTGGCTATGTCGGGGATAAAGAAATTGGTATTTGTTACCCCTATCATGAATTGAGACAGGTTAAAGTAGCGGAAATGGAAATCCTACCACCGGGGTACGGCTGGCATTGGAGCAGTATGGCTAAGTGTATAGCTTATATACCATTGGATACTTTCCAAACCACATTGTCTACCGGAGAGGCGATCCGTTACTGGTTTGAGCCACAAGGTCTCAAAGAATATTTGGAAGAAGTTAACATTGGTCAACTTCATTTTGGTGGATCTTACTTCAAAGATCAACTTCAATACTATGCTCGCCAGGGGATATCGCGCTCATTTTTGGGCGTGGACACTATGTCAGTGATATCAAGATTCTAGACCGATAGATCATATTGTGTTAAGCGGCGCCAACAAATGCGCCGCTTTTCTAAAATCGCCTTTTAGGCGGTTTTTTGCTATACTTTTTATATAATCAACCTAAATAATAAAAGCATGAAAGGCTTTAACACCAACATTGAAAAGGATACTTTGGGAAATAAAAATTTCCGCAAAGTACTTTATACTTCCAAACACAGTCAATTGGTTTTAATGAGTATTGCTCCTGGTTCAGAAATTGGCCTGGAAGTTCATAAGGACAATGATCAATTTTTTCGCTTTGAAAAAGGATATGGTGAGTGTATTATTGATGGGCATAAATATTTAGTCCAAGATGGTTCAGCTATTGTGGTACCAGCTGGAGCAGAGCACAATATTATAAATGCCTCTGCTTCAGAAGATTTAAAACTTTATACTATTTACTCTCCGGCTCATCATAAAGATGGTATTGTCCGAGCCACCAAAGAGGAAGCCGAAACCAATGAAGAGGATTTTGACGGGAAGTTTAGTGAGTAAAGAGTCATGGAAATAAAATTGATTATTATTTTAATAATTGGTATTGCCTCGGGATTTATTGGCGCCATCGCTGGTGCTGGTGGATTGATCTCTATATCATTTTTACTTTTTCTAGGCATTCCTCCGCAGATAACACTAGCCACCAATAAATTTGGTGGTATGGGTTTGAGTATTGGCGCGCTTTTTAAATTTATAAAAGAAAAGAAAATAATTTGGAGATATGCTATTCTTTTAAGTTTTTTTGGTATTTTAGGGAGTTTATTTGGTTCTTATATTTTAATTAATATAGACCTAGCTTTTTTGCAAAAATTAATAGGAATATTACTGATTGTTTTAGCGCCCACCATTTTTTTTAAAAGAAGTTTCGGCCTAGAAGAAAAACAAGTATCTAGGCAAAGAGAAATTTTTGGTTGTTTGCTATATTTTTTCGTAGCCATTATTGCCAGTTTTTTTGGGGGCTTAGGTTTTATTACTATTAGTATTGTGATTTTCTTTTTTGGTCTTTCTATCATTAGAGCCAATGCGACCGAACTTTTTTCCTACTCGATTTTTTCCTTATCGGCAGTAATAATTTTTGCTCTACATGGTTTGATTGATTATAAAATTGGCATTGCTCTTTTCTTTGGTATGCTGTTGGGTGGATATTTGGGCGCTCATCTGGCCATTAAGAAAGGTAATCAATGGGTAAAACTTGTTTTTTCTGTCGTGATTATTATTGCAGCCATTAAGATTTTGTTAAGTTAACGTTATGAAAATACAGGATAGAATTTACGGACAAGTAAATATTGAGGAGCTGATTTTATTGGAATTAATGGCTTCAGAGCCGCTACAAAGACTAAAAGGTATTAAGCAGTCTTTATCCAATCAGACGGTCAGTCGTTATGAGCACTCCCTGGGAGTGATGATTTTGTTGAAAATTTTAAAAGCGCCACTAGAAGAGCAGATTGTTGGCTTACTGCATGACGTACCACATACGGCCTTTTCGCATGTGATTGATTATGTTTTTTCTACGGCTGATCATAGTCACGAATTTCATGAAAAATTTCATGAGCAGATGATAAAAAAATCTGAGATTCCCAAAATTTTGGCCAAATATAATTATGATGTTAATAAAATTTTAGATGAAGACAATTTTTCACTACTGGAAAGAAAATTACCAGACTTATGCGCTGATAGAATAGACTATTCTTTGCGCGACAGAATAGCCATGGGTGAAGACACTAGTCAAATAGCTACTTATCTTAAAAATCTGATAGTCAAAGCTGATGAAATTGTTTTTACTGATAAAAATGTAGCCAAAGACTTTGCCCAGGATTATCTGGAGATGGATTATAAGCACTGGTCATCGCCCAGGGAAATAGCACTTTATCAAATTTTGGCCAATGCTCTTAAGCTAGCTTTAGAGCACCAGATAATTTCTCAAGCTGATTTATTTTCTGATGATGATTTTGTTTATCAGAAATTACAACACAGTAAAGATCCAGAAATTTTAAAGTCTTTAGCCAAAATCAGTTCACGGCTTGAGATAATGTCTGATAAAAACAATTATGATTTTTATGCTCGCAATAAACTGCGTTTTGTTGATCCAAAGTTTCTTGATCCAAGCGGACAACTAGCCAGAGTCAGCCAAGTTTTTCCAAAATTTAAGCAAATATTGGCCAAACATCAGACTTGGGTCGAAGCCGGTCAATACATTAAAATAGTAGCTTATTAACCTAATTTAAATTTGACAAATTTATTTTTATTACATAATATAGCTAATATGCATAAAATATTACTCGTCATTATTAGCTTGATTATTTTGAGCGGTCCGACCGGCTAGTTTTTTGCTATATTAATTTAAAATAATTTAAAGCAACTAGCCTCCGGGCTAGTTTTTTTGATAGTTCTTTTCAGTTTGAACATGACAGCACTTACCATAACAGTTAGCAGGAGGTTATGATGCAGGACGCTACTACCCAAAAGACAATTGACCAGGGACAGGAAGTTTTGGTCCAACAGGAGGTTACCCGGGAAGTGATTTGTAGTCGTGTCGTGGAATTTCGCGGTACGGATTTGAAAGCAGTTATTGCTTCTGTGATTTTCGCTTTCGAGTCGGGCGCTTTTCAAGATCTTCCAGATTCTTTTGCTGTCCGGGTGTGTGGCGGAGAACTTTCTCCAGCCAGTCACCGGCTGTACTCAGCCAGACCCTAAGGTTTGACTGCTGTCGTCATTTTTTCAAAAGGCCCTTCGCTGGAGTGGGGGTCTTTTTATTTCAGTCCGTGTTTATTAAAACATTCAACGTAATCTTTATCAGCTAAGATCACATGCTCTAAAAACCAGTCTTCCAAAAAATCTATTAGTTCAAAAGTGACGTTTTTTTCACCAGCTTGGTTTTTTTTGTAGATCTGTTGTATTTTTTTGGTAAAAAAATGATGGTGTTTGATGTGTTTGGTCGCATCAGCATAGTGGAATTTTTTAAAATATTTTTCTTCAGTGGCAAAGTGGTATGTCGAGTATTGTAATAGATCTTTTAAAACCATTTCTGTAGCTTTGGCATCTAGTTTTTCCTCTAGAATAAAGTAGAGGTCGTTCATTATGCGTATAATATTTTTGTGTTCAGCATCTATTTCTTTGATGCCTAGCTCGTACTCTTTTTTCCACGAAAATAATTTTTCTTTGGGCATTTTGATAGTTTATTTTTATTAATTATACAGAAAAAATTAATAAAAAGCTACTTTGTTGTCTATTTTGGAAAAATGTTTAATATTTGCTATAATAGTAGCACCTTTATGTGTACTAAGCTTATTTATCAGATAGAAAAAATATTTTATCTTTTTATAATTTTTCTGCTAGTTAGCAGTTGGTTTTTTTTGACTTGGCCAAATTGGAATGATTTTCGACTCTCTGTTGATAAAGTTTATGCTACAGATACTAATATTTTACCAAGTACTATTGGCGCTTCTGATGATACTGGTGAAACAACGATTAACGAAATAACCACAGATAATTCTAGTGTCAATCCAGATACATTATCTGCTGTAAATACCAATGATGGTACCTATACTGTAGACAAGAGCAACACCATGCATTTTTCAGCTTTTAATACTAGTGCTATACCAGCAGCTAATAGCATAACGGCTGTAGTTTTGCATTTGCAGTATGGAGCAGAAAATGGTTATAACGGCACCAATAGTGTTTGGTATAATATTGGAGCGGGACAAACGAACACTACTATTACGCCGACTGATATCAGCGGTTGGAGTAGCGATATAACTTATAATTTATATGCGCAAGGCGTTGATACTTTGACAGAATTGCAAAATTTACAAATGGGTTTCACATCCAATGATGGCGGAGGAGCTGACGCTGTTCATTTTGATTATTTATGGGTTACTGTGACTCACACCAATACCGCACCAAGCGCTCCTTCTCAAAACAACCCTACTAACGGACAAACTGGAGTATCCACTACTCCTACTTTTACTATGACAGCCACCGATCCAGATGGAAATAATATTGGTTATAAAGTTACCATTTATTCAAACAGTGCTTGTACAACTGTAGTGAGTACTCATGATCAAGCAGTGAATTCTACTGGTTGGGCCGGCACTAACAGTAGTTGCACTGCCAGTCCGAATAGCTGTTATACTTCGGGTACGCAAGGGAGTTTTGCTTTGCAAGCCGGAGACGTTTTGACTGTTTCTACTCAATATTGGTGGAAAGCTTCGGCTAAAGATCCAGATGGTGTAGGTGGTTTCACAGATTCAGCCACTTGTAATAGTTTTACTACTAATGCTGGCATATCTATTTCTTTATCAACTGATGGTTCAGTATCTTTTGGTGGTTTGGGGTTAGAAGCTATTTCAGATACTACAGCCGGTGGGATAAATGATGTTGAAACAGTATCAGTTGATTCGGGGCCGGCTGATTTAAATATAAAAAGTACTGTTTTTGCGGAAGGAGCTAATACTTGGACTTTAGATACAACCAATGGCTCTAACCAAGTGCAATGGGAATTTTCTCCCGATGGTTCTTCTTGGACTACCTTTGCCATAGCTGATACTGAATATAGTTTAGCTACTAATGTTAGCCAAGGTAATACACAAGATGTTTATTTCAGAATCAACATGCCCATTGATACTACTTCATATAATCAATACAGCTCAACGGTAACTATTGTTGCTTCAACTCCGTAGTATTTTTGTATATTATTAAAATTATGGTATAATACATTTAGTTAAATAGTTAAAAAATATAAAATAAACAAAAAATATGAGAAAGATTTTATCTTTATTTACAATGTCACTACTAATCACTTTTTCTTTTGGGGTAGTTACTCAAGCTGCCACAGAAGGGACAGTCACTGCTACGGTTACGGCTCAAAATGTAGCGGTTACAGTTTCTGACGGATCTATTACTTATGGGACCCTGGCTCTCTCTGGTACAGCCAACACAAATGCTGGCGGGTTAAATGATAGTCAGACAGCTACTAACACGGGTAATGTTTCATCGGATCTTGATATTAAAAGTCAAAACGGTACCGGGGGTACTGCTTGGACTTTAGCTGGTAGCATAGGGGCTGATCAATATAGGCATGATTTTTGTATTACAGATTGTGATGGTACTCCAACATGGGTGGCTATGACAACTGTTTATCAAACCCTCGCCTCTGGAGTTGCCGGTTCAGGCACGCAAGTATTTGATACTAGAATTTCAATTCCATCATCATCTACCGATTATGTACAAAAATCAGTAGACGTTTTTGTACAAATATCGGCCGCTTAATAAATTAGTTTTATTTCTAGCTATGAAAAAAATAACTCTCGGGGTCTTTCTAGTAGCACTTTTTTTAGTGCCGGCTATTGTTTTAGCTAGAGTTGGTGTGGGCGTCGGCACTGGTAAAATAATTATTGAAGAGGGCTTAAACCCTGGGCAGTCTTATTTGTTGCCCAATTTTTCAGTTAGTAATACCGGGGACGAAGTGGCCAATTATGCTTCTGGTATTGAGTATAAACAAGGTATAAAAGAACTGAATCCAGATAAAGAATGGTTTTCTATAGAACCAAGGGTATTTAGATTAGAACCAGGCGATATGCAAAATGTTGAGGTAAGATTAAATATTCCCATTAAAGTAACGCCGGGAGATTATTTTGCTTTTGTAGAGGCACATCCAGTTGTAGATACTAAGACCCCAGGAGCTAATATTAATGTTGCTGCAGCTTCTAAACTTTATTTTACAATTAAGCCAGCCAACATTTTCCAAGGAATATACTATAAGACAGTTTCATTTTTTGTAGATAACGCTCCTTGGACCTACATAGTATTGGGAGTGTTAATTTTAGCATTAATTGTTACATTTTTCAGACAGAAGTTTAACTTTAATATTAGTATCGGTAAGAAAAAATAGTTTTAATGAAGCCATGACTAAACATTTACAGACAATGCTGTATTTATTCCCTCTATTTTTAGTGGGAATATTTTTTATTGTTATAGATGTTTTGGCTCAGCAATCAACGGTTAGCGCTATCGTTAAAATTAGTGTCTGTGGTAATAATATTTATGAAGCCGGAGAAAGTTGTGATAATACTGATTTTGGTGGGCGATCTTGCAGTAATTACGGATTCAATTCTGGTAGTTTGGCTTGTAACCCAGACTGTACCGTGAATACAGCTTCTTGCAGTAATGCTACGGTCAATCCGCCCGGTGGAGGTGGCAGCGGTGGTGGGGGAGGAGTTGTTGTTAAACCAACACAGGCTAGTGTTATTTTTTCAGGTAGAGCCTATCCATTGAGTGCTGTTAGTATATTGAGAGATGGGCAACTAGCGGTTACTACCATTGCTGGTCCCAATGCCGAGTTTAAAGTTACTTTAGCAGGGCTTTCTACAGGTAATTATAATTTTTCTGTCTATAGCGAGGATAAGTATGATAATCGCTCCACTTTATTTTCTTTTCCAGTTTATGTTAGTGCTGGTTCCAGTACTGATATTAGTGGTATATTTTTGGCTCCCACTATTGATGTTGATAAAACTAGTGTTAAATATGGTGAAGATATAGCTATTTTTGGTCAAACTGTACCGGAAGGCACAGTAACTATTAGTGTCAATTCTCCTCAAGAGCATTTTAAAAATGTTCGCTCTGGTGCCGATGGAGCATATTTATATTATTTTGATACCGCCGTTTTAGAGCTGGGTGAACATCACACTAAGGCCAAAGCCAAGCTTAAAAATGAAGTAAGTTCCTTTGGGTATGTTGTTAATTTTGTGGTTATTGATACTAATAGTCCAGATTCTGGTGGCATAGTTGGTAATAAACCCGATAATAAAAAAGAGGAGAAGGTTTATAAAGGAGATTCTAATAAAGATAGTCGTGTAAATTTGGTAGATTTTTCCATTGTGGCTTATTGGTACAATAGATCCAATCCGCCAGCTGGCGCTGATTTAAACAATGATGGACAAGTTAATTTGGTAGATTTGTCAATCATGGCTTATTATTGGACAGGTTAAAATATGTTTAAGATTGTTATAATTACATCCAGTTTATTTATATTTTTTGTTTGCTTCGGCGTTTCTGTCCAGGCGGCTGATTTATTTTTTTATTCAGAAAGTAATACTATTAAAACCGGTAAATTTTTTGAATTAGATGTTTTATTTAACTCGCCAGACGATATGATTAATGCTTTGGAGGGCGAGTTATATTTTCCGCAAAATTTATTAAGTGTCATTGATATTCGTGAAAATAATTCTATTATAAATTTTTGGCTGGAAAAGCCAGTTGTCTCAGCTAATAAAATAAAATTTTCCGGCATCATTCCCGGTGGTTACCAAGGGCAAGGAAATTTATTTAAGGTAATATTTAGAGCTGATAATTCCGGGAAAGGTCAAATAGCTGCTTCTGATGTGCGAATATTATTGAATGATGGTTATGGTACGGATGTAGCGGTTAGTATCGAACCATTTGATATTGATATTTCAGAAGAAACTGTATCGCCAGAAGATATTTTAGTAGTTGATATTTCTGATCAATATCCGCCCGAACCATTTACACCGATTATTACAAAAATATCGGATATAGGCGGAGATAATTATTTGCTTATATTTGCCACTCAAGACAAGAGTTCGGGCATTGATTATTATCAGATCAAGGAAGGGTATAGTCCTTTTATTGATGCAACCAGCCCCTATATTCTAAGAAATCAATCTTTGGATAAAAAAATTATTATCAAAGCTGTTGATAAATCTGGCAATATTCGCCAGGTCAGCATAGCGCCAGTTTATCTTAATCATTGGTATGAAAATTTTGTATTTTTTGCTATAATAGTAGCAGTCGCAGGTTTGCTTATTGTGGGCCGAATTAGATGGAAAAAATAAAAAAGAAAATAAAAAAATTTCAAAGTAGCTTTGGTTTTTTGCTGATCGTTTTGACAGCAGTTTTTTTGTTGGCTTTTTCTGCTCAAGCCGCTAGTATTTATACTTATCCAACAACCGGGACTTACCAATTGGGCGGCACTTTTTCTTTATCTGTTCATGTGTCTAGTCCCAATGAAGCTATTAATGCCATTTCTGGTACAATATCTTTTCCCAATGATAAATTGGAAGTAACATCTTTATCTAAAAATGGTTCAATAATAAGTCTATGGCCACAGGAGCCGGGATTTTCCAATACCAATGGTATAGTAAATTTTGAAGGTATAGTGTTAAATCCTGGATATACGGGATCAGCTGGTAAAATTTTGACAATTAATTTCAAAACTAAGGCGGTGGGTATAGCCAACATCAAGTTTAGTTCTGGATCTGTTTTGGCCAATGATGGACAAGGTACCAATGTTTTAGATAGCTTGGGAAGTACCAGTATGTCTATCGAGGTTCCTATCACTGGTCCAGCCGCCAGTGAAGCTACCAATTCACCGATCACAGTAGGTACACTACCGGCACCTCAAATCAAATCTTCTACTCATCAAAATCCAGATGCTTGGTATAATATCAATCAGCCGAGTTTTAGTTGGGAATTACCATCAGGGGTCAGCGGAGTAAGATTATTAGTTGGTGAAAAACCACAGGTCACGCCGACGGTTAATTATATACCAGCTATTTCTGAAAAAACTTTAGATGTGTTAGAAGATGGCCTTTGGTATTTTCATGTGCAGCTAAGAAATAGTGCTGGCTGGGGAGGCATAACTCATTTTAGGTTTCAAATAGATACCAAAAATCCTGATAAATTTATTATTGAACCGCAAGTCGAAGATGATTTGACTAATCCGATCAGAAGATTTTTGTTACAAGCTGAAGACAGCGGATCGGGCATTGCTTATTTTGAAATTCAAATTGATGATAGCGAGTTAATGAAATGGGAAGATGACGGAAGTCATGTTTATCAGACACCAGCCTTAAAACCAGGCCGTCATACTTTAATTATTAAAGCAGTGGACCAGGCCGGAAACCACATTAGTAATTTTTCAGATTTTGTTATCAAACCGTTGGACAAGGTGGTGATTAGTAGTTATCCGCACCAGCTGTCTAGCAACGAAATATTTATAGTTAAAGGTAGTAGCTATCCAGATTCACAACTAATGATTTCATTGCAAAGGGAAGCAGCTACACCAAAGATCTATAATTTAAAAACAGATAGCCAAGGTTATTTTACTTTTGTGGCTGATGAAAAATTACGTGAGGGAGTTTATAAGTTATGGGCAGAAGCAGTAGACTCTCGGGGAGCGCGTAGTGATTCTTCTCAAGCCTTAACTATTTTAGTTGAGCCAACAAAGTTTTTGAAGTTTGGCACTATTACCATAGACATCCTATCAGTTTTAATACCGTTGATTACCTTGATATTTTCTTTTATAGTATTGTCTTGGTATAGTTGGTATAAATTGAAATCTATCAAAGTCAAGATGAGAAAAGATGTGGCCGGAGTTCACGATGTTTTGCAAAAAGAAATTAGGTTTTTAAAGATTCAGTTAAATAAGTATAGTAATATTATTAAAAAATCTAAAAATAAAAGTAAATTAACTAAAGCTGAAGAAGAGGCCATCCAGGCTTTTGAAGAAGATATTCTAGATTCCATCAGTCGAGCAGACAAACACATTGCCGACATCCAAAAAGATCTTAGATAAAATAAAAATAAGCTCAAAGTTAGAGCTTGTTTTTATTGTGATTTTACGCTAAAATTTATATACTTATGAAGGGAAATAGGCCTAAAAAAATATTGGTTTCTGGTTCCATTGTTTATGATCGGATTATGAATTTTCCCGGTCTTTTTAAAGATCATATTTTGCCCGATCAAACGCATATTTTAAATGTTAGCTTTACTTTGGCTAGTACCAATGAAAGCTTTGGCGGTACAGCCGGCAATATTGCTTACAATTTATCCTTACTCAAAGAGCCAGTAGTTTTACTTGGTTTAGTCGGTAGTGATTTTGAGCGTTACCGGAAGTGGCTTCAGAAAAATCGAGTAGATTTTTCTTATGTTAGAAAAGTAAAAAATACTCCGACGGCTTCCGCTTATATTATGACCGATCAGGCTGACAATCAGATTTCCGGGTTTTATCCTGGCCCAGCTGATGTGGATTATTGCGCTTTGGTTAGAAAAATAAAAAATCCGGCTCTAGCAATTGTTTCACCGGATTTTAAACCGCGCATGATCGAGTATGTCAGATTGTATAAAGAGCTGGGCATAGATTATATTTTTGATCCCGGTCAGCAAATTACTTCTTTTACGACTTTTGAACTGCGCCAATTAATTAGTGGTGCCAAAGTACTAATTGGTAATGATTATGAAATAAAATTGATCTTGAATAAACTAAAAACTGATTTGGATAAATTGCAAAAATTGGTGGAGATACTAGTAGTGACCAAAGGCGCCCTCGGTTCGCAGATATATTTTAAAGATGAGCGGATTGATATCGATCCCGTTAAGGTCAAAGAGGCGCTTGATCCCACTGGGGCTGGTGATGCTTATCGGGCTGGACTGATCAAAGGGCTACTTAGTGGAGCTGGTCTAGAAAAAGCCGGACGTCTGGCCAGTACGGTAGCGGCTTATACAGTGGAAGCACTTGGTACGCAAACCCATCATTTTACTTTAAAAGAATTTACTAATCGCTATAAACAAAATTATGAAATACGACGTTAAAAATTTAAAACTAGCCGAGCTCGGTAAAAAAAGAATAGAATGGGCCGACAACGATATGCCGGTTTTACAAAATGTCCGCGCCAAGTTTGCCAAAACCAAACCTTTCAAAGGGCAAAAAATGTCCGCTTGTCTTCATGTGACCGCTGAAACCGCCAATTTAGTCCGGACATTAAAAGCTGGTGGGGCTGATATATTACTAGTGGCTTCCAATCCTTTGTCTACTCAAGATGACGTGGCGGCTGCTTTGGTTAAATATTATAAAATACCAGTGATGGCGATTCGCGGTGAAGACAAAAATACTTATTACCAGCATTTAAACGCTGCTCTTAAACATAAGCCAGTTATTACTATGGATGATGGGGCAGATTTGATATCGCTTTTACATAGTAAGTACAAAGCCTGGGCACCAAATATCAAAGGATCAATGGAAGAAACTACTACTGGCGTTATCCGTCTCAAAGCCATGGAAGCTGAGGGTAAACTAAATTTACCGGTCATTGCTGTAAATGATGCTCAGACCAAAAATATGTTTGATAATCGCTACGGCACCGGTCAATCAACAGTCGATGGCATTATTCGCGCTACCGATATACTCTTGGCCGGTAAATATGTAGTAGCTGCTGGCTATGGTTGGTGTGGTCGGGGTTTTGCAATGCGCGCTCGTGGTATGGGAGCTAAAGTAATTGTTACTGAGGTCAATAAAATTAAAGCCTTAGAAGCAGCCATGGATGGTTTTGATGTTATGCCCATAAAAGCCGCTGCCAAGATCGGTGATTTATTTTGTACTTTGACTGGCGATATCCATGTACTGAGAGCTGAGCATTTTAAATTGATGAAAGATGGAGCGATAGTTTGTAATTCTGGACATTTTGATGTAGAGATTGATATCAAGGCGCTTAAAAAATTATCTTCCAAAGTGAGAAAAGGCGTTCGAAATTTTGTGGATGAGTATACTGTTGGTAAAAAAAGAATTTTTGTTTTAGCTGATGGGAGGTTAATCAATCTAGCCGCCGCTGAAGGTCATCCAGCTAGTGTTATGGATATGAGTTTTTCTACTCAAGCTTTGGCTAGCGAGTATGTCGCTAGAAATTATAAACAATTAGACAATAAAGTTTATTATGTACCGCAGAATATCGAAGAGACGGTAGCCGATTTAAAATTAAAAGCCATGAAGATTGCTATAGATAAGCTGACTCCAGAGCAAGAGAAATACCTGGCTTCTTGGAGTATTGGTACCTAAAAGATCGTATGGAAAATCAAAGACATAATCCAGATTATATTCATCATCAAGATTCTAAGATAGTGTCTGCTATTAGAGAAGTAGTTTTTGGTGTAGAAGACGGCATGGTTTCTACCTTGGGAGCCATTTCTGGTATAGCAGTTGGTAGTCAAGACAGATTCGCTGTGATTTTGGCTGGTTGTGTCATTATTGCTGTGGAGTCAATTTCTATGGGTATCGGGTCTTATATTTCCAATTTATCCGATAAGGATATTAAGAAACGTAAGTTGTATGAAGAGAAAATAGAAATAGAAAAATATCCAGTCGAAGAGGCTAGGGAGCTGACCGAGATGTATATAGAAGATGGCTGGCCAAAAAATTTGGCTGAAGAGATGTCTCTTATTGCTTCTAAAAATAAAAAATTGATGCTTCAAGAAATGGCCTATCGAGAATTAAATTTGCCGCCACAAGATCATAGTCATCCTTTGCGAAATGGGGTATTTATGTTCTTGGCTTATATTGTTGGTGGTTTGATTCCTCTTTTAGCTTATTTTTTCTTACCATTGTCTGTGGCTACATTTTTATCAGTGGTGGTTACTTTGTTCGGACTATTTTTATTAGGCGTTGCCACTACCAGATATACCAAGAAAAATTGGATTAAGGCTGGTTTGAAAATATTTGTTTTAGGTAGTGTCGCTTTGGCCGTCGGATTAGCAATTGGTAAATTAGTCAATATTATCAATACTTAATATATAATTTAATTAATTTAACCATAAATCTATGTCTAAAAATGATTCAGCAAAATATGCATTTTTTTACGTACTTTCTTTGGTAGCCCTGGTCTTTATGTCAGTTTCAGTTGGTATTATCTTTTTTCAGATCATCAACAAAGAAATCGTCGATCTAATTAATCAATACAATGGAGTATATAACGATAGCGCTATGAAATTTGCTATTTCAGCTATTATTATTTCTGCGCCCATTTATTATTTCACCAGCCGACAGATTTATAAACACCTCAGGCAGGGTACGCTCAGTGAAGAAGCTAGCGTCCGTAAGTGGTTTACTTACTTGATACTACTAGTAGCCATCATAGTAATGATTATTTGGTTAATTACCACCATCAATGGATTTTTATCTGGAGAGTTAACTACCAAAGCCATACTTAAAGCTGTGGTCGCTTTACTTATTTCCGGCATTACTTTTTCCTTTTATTTTTATGATATTAAAAGGGAAAATATTCAAGGCAAAAAGGACAAGGTTTTACAAATTTATTTTTATGGCTCTTTGTTAGTAGTTTTAGTGGCTTTTGCTATATCCATTTTTGTAGTAGATTCACCGGCTGAAACTAGAAAGATGAAATTGGACGAACGGGTAATCAATAGTTTTTATCAGATTGATTCAGGCGTCAATAATTATTATGTTAAATATAGTAAGATGCCGGAGAGTATAGTTCAAATCAAAGAGGAATCAAATTATTTGACTGATGAGGAATTCAAAAATCCTATTACCAATGAGGTTTATGAATATAAGGCCATAGGAGAAGATGAATATCAGCTTTGCACAACTTTCCAGTATTCTAGCAAAGACCGAGTAGCTCAACCTTATGATTATTATAATGCTGATAAAATGTGGTTACATGATGCCGGTTATCAATGTTTGAATCAAAAGGTAAACCCAGTTTTAAAAAATGAACCATTGCCAGTTAAATAATGTCTCAAGCCTATTTAAAATCCCCGATGGGGGTACTAGAAATTGTCGCTGATGATAAAAATATTCTGGCCGTCAATTTTGTAAAAACATCCAAACAGGAAAAAAACAACGCACTGACCAAACAGTGCGTTGTTCAGCTGAAAGAATATTTTGCCGGCCGACGTAAAATTTTTGATTTACCAATAAAATTGTCAGGCACGGTTTGGCAGCAGGCAGTTTATTTAGTCTTATCAAAAGTTCCCTATGCCAGTATTATTTCTTACGCTGATCTAGCCACTATGGTCGCAAATAGTGGTGCGGCCAGAGCAGTTGGAGGAGCAGTCAATAAAAATCCACTGACCATCATTATCCCTTGCCATCGAGTTTTAGGAAGTAAGGGGCAACTAGTTGGTTATGCTGGCGGTTTGTGGCGTAAAAAGCGTTTATTGGAGCTAGAACAAGCTTTTGACTTATCATAAATTTTACCCTAAGATTAGGACATGAATCCAGTAGAGGAAATAAAAAGTAAGCTAGATATCGTTGATATTATCTCTTCGTATATCAACCTACAGTCAGCTAACGGCAACTTTAAGGCGGTTTGTCCTTTTCACAATGAAAAAACCCCTAGTTTTATGGTGTCTCGAGAAAAGCAGATTTGGCATTGCTTTGGTTGTGATAAAGGCGGCGATGTGATTGGTTTTGTCCAGGAGTATGAAGGCATAGATTTTAAAGAGGCCTTACGTATTTTGGCCGAGAAAGCCAATGTGCCATTAGTCAATTTTCAATCAGCTGTCAAAGAAGATAATAGTCGCCTCTATCAGATCAATGAAAAAGCATCTGATTTTTTTTGTAGTATATTGGAGACAGATAGTGAAGCTAGTAGAAAAACTTTGGGTTATCTACAGGGTCGCCAGATCAAAGATAGTAGTATTAAAGAATGGCGTTTGGGTCTTTCATCAGAATCTTGGGATGGATTACTAAAACATTTGACCACAACTGGCTATAGAGAAGAAGATATTTTTAAAGCCGGATTAATAGTCAAGAAAAAAGACGGCAGTGGTTATGTGGATCGTTTTAGAAAGCGTTTGATGTTTCCCTTAGCCGATACGCAGGGGCGGATAGTGGCTTTTACTTCTCGGTCCTTAGCGGGGATTATTTATAACGAAGAAGAACAGGGTGGTAAATATGTGAATAGTCCGCAGACAGCTATTTATGATAAGAGCAAAACACTCTATGGTTGGCATTTGGCCAAAGAGACCATGCGCAAAAAAAAGTATTTAATTGTCGTAGAGGGAAATATGGACACCATTGCTGTTCATCAGACCAGTGCTAAAAATACTGTAGCAGTTTCTGGCACCGCTCTGACTTTGGATCATATCAAGCTGATTAAGCGCTATGTCAACAATGTTATCTTGTCTTTTGATGGTGACGCGGCTGGTTCGCGTGCTTCTTTTCGATCTATTGCTTTATGCTGGCAGGAGGATATGAATGTTAAAATTTTGGTTTTACCCAAAGGTAAGGATCCAGCTGATGTTGTCAAAGATAATCCGGACGAGTGGTTACAACTGATAAAAAATTCTATGCCGGTGATGGATTATTATTTTAAAAGAATTTTTCAGGCTATTGATATCAGTCGGGCTGATCATAAAAAAGTAGCTGTTCAAAAATTGTTGCCGGTGATCAAATATATCAACAAAATAGAGCAGAGCCATTATTTGAAAAAATTATCAGAAAAATTGTCTGTGCCTCTCCATATCTTGGAACAAGGTTTGGAAGACATTGATCCTTTTTTGGCCAAGCAGGATGAGGTCATACAAAAAAATGTTCAGGATAAAAAAAATTCTTTGTCTCTTTTGTCTGAAAAGATTTTGATTATTACTTTTTTTAAGAATCAGTATTTAGAAAAAATGATAACCGAGCTAGATCCAGAGATGATTAGTGAGGCCTTACAGGGGCTTTACAAAAAAGTCATTGTTTATTATACTAAGCATCAGAATTTGGAAAAATTTGGTGATTTTGAAGAACTAAGCCCAACTGAGAAGGAAGATTGGATTAGACTGGTAATGTCGGGCGCTGTTTATTATGAAAATTTCAAAGAAACCGATATTGCCAATGATTTCCAAAATTTTGTCTCCAGAATTAAGAGAGAATATCTAGAAAACAAAAGAAATATTTTAATCGGTCAGCTTCGGCAAGCCGAATTGTCTGATGATCACTTAAAACAAGACGATCTTTCTCATCAAATAAACTTAATTAATAAAGAGGTTTATAAATTACAGAGCTAAAAAATGCCTGTGAAAAAAACTACAACTAAAAAAAAGGCTGTAAAAAATACAGCCACCAATAACACTAGTAAAAAAACTAGTGTCAGCAAACCTACCAAGGTACGAAAAATAGCTAGCCACAAAAAGCCAGCTGTTAAAAAATACATAGCTAAAAAAGCTATAAGCTCACGCCCTCAGACGCGTGAAAAAATCACTAAAAAGTACAAAGCTAGTCCAGCTAAAAAATTTGTTCCCAAGATCAAGGCGCCGAAGTACAAATTAAACGACGAGGCCGTTGATCTACTAATCAAAAAAGGACACTCTCGAGGTTTTATTACAGAAAATGAAGTGCTTCGGGTTTTTGCTAATCTAGAAGATTATGTACCAAGCCTGGAGGAACTGCTAGATCGCCTAGAAGACATCGGTATTCAAGTGGTGGCTACCGAAGGTAATATTTTGGATATGGCCACGGACAATTCCGCGCTTTTGTCTAAATCCGGTGTGGGTAGCGATAGTAAGCGTGGTGATTTAACTGATATTGCGGCTGATTCTATTCAGATGTATTTAAGAGAAATTGGCAAAGTGCCACTTTTAAAATCCGAAGAGGAAATGGCCTTAGCCAAACGCAAGGAAAAAGGCGAATTGGAAGCCAAGAAAAAGTTGATTGAAGCCAATTTGCGTTTGGTGGTATCTATTGCCAAAAAATTTACTGGACGGTCTCTCACTTTACTAGATCTTATCCAAGAGGGAAATATTGGTTTATTTAGAGCAGTGGAAAAATTTGATTATCGCAAGGGTTACAAATTTTCTACTTATGCTACTTGGTGGATTCGTCAGGCTATTACTCGAGCTTTGGCTGATCAGTCTAGGACTATTCGTATTCCGGTCCATATGGTAGAAACTATTAATCGTTTCAATCAAGTGGAGCGTCGCTTGGTCCAAGAATTGGGTCGTGATCCACTGCCTGAAGAAATAGCGGCTGAGATGGGAGAAGATGTTGATAAAATTCGCCAGATTATAAAAATATCTCAGGAGACAGTGTCGCTTGAAGCTTCAGTCGGTGATGATGATGAAGACAGTACACTGGGGGATTTTATTGAAGATGAAAAAAACATTGGTCCAGACCGTGTGGCTGCCTTAAAACTTTTAGGTGATCATGTCCGCAAGGTGATTAGTGATCTAACACCCCGTGAACAGAAAATACTAGAGATGCGATTTGGTTTATCAGATGGAGTAGCTCATACTTTGGAAGAGGTTGGTCAAGAATTTGGAGTAACTAGAGAGCGCATTAGACAAATTGAAGCCAAAGCTCTAGAAAGAATCAAAAAACACGAAGATATGAGAAAACTAAGAGATTATTAGGTTCATAAAATAGCCCGAGATGGGCTATTTTATGAAGTGAGCTTTTTATGATATTATAAAGTATATGTTTATTACCCCACATACATCACTAGCTTTGTGGATTAGTACCAGGATTACTGATCCGCTTTTGGCTTTTATTTTGGGTGTAGTATCACATTTTGTCTTGGATATTATTCCCCATGGTGACGAACAGTTGGGCAGGCACATTAAAGACAAAAAGCAGAGATTTATCTATTTTATAAAGGTAGCGACAGTTGATCTAGCTTTAGCTATTTTGCTTTTATATTTTTTTGTCGCCCATGGTCCGATAGTTAATTATTATGTTTTAGCTTCGGCTGTTTTTGGCACTTGGATACCAGATTTTAGCTGGATCGCTATAGAGTATTTTAAGTTAAACAAGTTTTATTGGTATATAGTTTATCATGAAAGGGTTCATCGGCTGATTAATTGGCAATACTCTATAGTTTACGGGGTGCCTTTTCAAATTATTGTTACTTTGTCTGTATTAAAAATATCTTTTTAATAGCTTATGAGACTTTTAGATAAATTCAGCCATCTTAGATTTTTTTCTTTGTGGTTGATTTTTTTATTAATCTCTTTACTATTTTTTGGTCAAAGCTTGAATAATTTTTTTGCTTCCGATGATTTTCATTGGTTAGTTATCGCCAGAGACACTCAGTGGAGTTGGCAGATATTTTTTACCAATTATGAGGGTGGGCACGTCGGAGGGTCTTACAATCCGCTGCTAGTGATTATTTTTAAATTGTTTTATCAGTTATTTTCTACCAATTATTTTGTTTATCATTTAGCTAGTTTACTATTTCACTCTATCAATGGTCTGTTGGTGTATATTTTAGCAAATAAAATTTTTGATTTAACGGGAATAAAAAATAAAGGTTATTCACTAGTAGCGGCCTTATTATTTTTACTCTATCCAATTCACGTAGAAGCTATAGCTTGGATAGCCGCCTGGCCACATCTTTTGGTGACCATCTTTTATCTTTTAGCCTTGATAAATTATTTTGTTTTTAAAGACAGTGGCCGCAAGATAACTTTGCTTTATTCTTTTATATTTTTTATTCTGGCCTTACTAATCAAAGAAATTGCTATTAGTCTGCCGTTTTTGATACTAATTTGGGAGGTTTATTTTTATTCTTTAAAAAATAACAAGCGCTTGCCATTTTATTATCTGGCCTTTTATTTTGTGATTTGGTTGTTATTTTTAGCGCTGAGATATTTGTTTATTGGACTGATTTTTGGTTATTATGGAGCTAGTAGTTTGAAATTTTCTTTAGTCAATCTAGTGTCGAATATTTTGCCGTTTTTTGGGGATTTTTTAACTTGGGGATTTTTGAGAAATGTTTTATATCGGGGGCTTTATCAGTATGCTGATTTAGTAGCCATTGTGATTATGGCCGGACTAGCTGGGTATTTCTTTATTTTACTGACCAAGAAAAAATATCAGCAGTTTGTCGGTCTTGGTTCATTGTTTTTAATGTTAGCACCAGTACTTATTGTCGGATTACATCGGACTACTTTTGCCGGCGAACGCTACTTATATTTACCTAGTGTATTTTTTATTATCTGGATTTTATTTTTGCTTCAGCAAATAAATTGGTCTTTTAAAGCAGTAAGCAGCGCCTTAGTAGTATTTATCTTACTTAGTTTTTCGGTAGTTTATTATAAAATAGATATTTGGAATCAGGCTAGTGATTTGAGTCAGCAAATAGTAGTTAGTTATTCAGATTTAGAAATCAAATCCCGGCAGTCTTTGATTAGTATAGCTTTGCCGGACAATTTGAGCGGGGCAGAAGTATTTAGAAATAATTTACAGCAAGCTTTGGAAATTTATTATCCCAATAATTATCCAATGATCAGTTCGACCCAAGCTTATTTGGAAGTAAATAGAGATAATAAAAATAATCAACTGTTAAAGTGGCGTCAGGATACTTTGGGTTGGTTTGGAGAAAGCGTTGATGGTAGTTTTGTGGTGACCGGCATTACCTCTATTGCTAGTGGCGGACTGTATTGGGAGCTGTGGAATTATAATTATCAAAATTATCAAGCCAATCTCATACGGCTGATGCCGGAGTCTGATTTGAAAGTAGAGTTGGAGAGTGGGCAAACAAAAATTTTAATTTTTGATAGGGGAGTTTTAAAAATTTTACCATAAAATAATGGGGTTTTTTGAGTAAAGCTGGCCAAAAATTGACAATCCAGCTTTATTTGTTTAAGCTAAAGATAAAGGAGTCTGTTCTATAATTTCCACTAGGAAAAGGAGGCATATTTTGAAATCTTCTTTTAAGGTTTGTGCTTTTGGTACCAACACTGCTATTTTAGGCAGACGTAAACAGCGCGGTCGCAATCGTGAACATAGATCTCTGGCAGTTTCTAGTAAACTTCCAATTGCACCGACTGTAAAAGTGGAACAAGGAGAAACTAAAGCCGACCATCCTTCGGGATGATCGGCTTTAATAAAATAAGTTTAATTTAGTATATGAAAAATCATATAAAAATATTTATATATTTATTAGTTGTTATCAGTTTGGTGGGAGTAGTTATAATTATATTCTCTTATAATAAGAATCAAAATATAAATAGATTGGTAGGCAATATTGATTTATCTTTCAATCAAGAAATTAATGAAGAAAATAATCAGCGGCTAGTCAATCACCCTATGGCTATTGAAAATTTAAGAGCCAGAGAATATTTGGGCGGTGATTTTTTGATAGAAGAAAAATTAACCAATGGCACAAATTATCAGCAGTATATTGTTTCTTATCAATCGGAAGGTTTGAAAATTTATGGGCTATTAACTATACCGTTGGGCAACCAACCAGAAAATGGATGGCCAGCTATAATTTTTGTTCACGGCTATATCCCACCAGCCCAGTATTCTACTACCGGTAATTATCCAACTTATCAAGCTCGTTTAGCCAGAAGCGGTTTTGTAACTTTTAAGCCGGATCTGCGCGGACATGGCAAATCCGAAGGAGAACCAGTCAGTGCGCATTATTCAGAAAAATATGTTGTTGATACCATGTATGCTATCGCTTATTTAAAAAATCATCCAACTGTCAATCCCGAGCAAATTGGTTATTGGGGACACTCCAACGGTGGTGAGATAGGACTACGGACAGTTTTAATATCTTCAGATATTAAAGCGGCGTCTCTTTGGGCGGGAGTAGTTGGCAGTTATCAGGATATGTTGGAAACTTATAATCAGAAAATTCCTTTTTTAAGAAACGCCACTAGCAGTGATTTAGTAATGGAGTATGGTTTGCCAAGTGCTAACCCGGATTTTTGGAATCAATTAGAGCCTTATAATTATTTAGCAGATATAAATATTCCTATTCAATTACAACACGGTACCAATGATGATAGTGTGCCGATAGAATTGTCTAAAAGATTAAAAGAGGAATTGGAAAAGTTGGATAAAGCAGTGGAATATTATCAGTATTTAGGGGATGATCATAATATTTCCACTAACGTCAATATCGCTTTTCAAAGGGCTATAGATTTTTATAGAAATAATTTATAAAGTAAAAACAGGCGATTGGCCTGTTTTTTAATAATTTATGTTAGTGTCTAACTGCGGTTACTTTTTTTCCGGTCGTTTTCAGTCAAAGCTTTTTTACGCAAGCGTATATTATGCGGAGTTACTTCTAGATATTCATCTTCGGCAATTATTTCCAACCCCTTTTCAATAGTTAAGACAGAGGGAGGCGTCAAAGTAATAGCTTCATCAGCTCCAGAACTACGCATATTGGTCAGCTGTTTGCCTTTAATAGGATTAACGGTCATATCCAAACCTTTAGCTGTATTGCCTATGACCATACCCTCATAAACTTCGATATTGGGACCAATATAGAGAGTGCCGCGTTCTTGTAAGTTAAACAGAGAAAAGGCCGAAGCTTTGCCGGTAGCCATAGAGATCATAGAGCCGACATTGCGTTTTTTAATTTCGCCAGTGTAGGGGCGATAATCTAAGACACGAGAACATAATATACCTTCACCACGGGTATCAATAGTAAATTCACCACGGTAGCCCAAAAGACCACGAGTCGGCATTTCAAAAATCAAACGCATTTGTCCATTATCATTTTTCATAGTAGTGACAATACCTTTTCGTTTGCCCATTTTTTCCATGACTATGCCGGAGCTAGCTTCTGGTACGTCAATAGTTACCTCTTCAAATGGTTCAAATTTTTTTCCGTTTTTTTCCTCAATAATTACTTGTGGTTGAGAAACTTGTAGTTCATAGCCTTCACGACGCATAGTCTCAATCAGTATAGCAGCATGTAGTTCACCACGACTGTAGACTTTGAAAATATCCGTAGCGAAATCAATTTTTAGACCAACATTTACTTCCAATTCTTTTTCCAATCTTTCTTTAAGTTGTTTATTGGTAACAAATTTTCCTTCGCGGCCGGCCAGCGGAGAGCTATTTACTAAAAAATCTAAAGAAATAGTTGGTTCGTCAACCGTAATAGCTGGTAAAGCTTCTTGATCAGCGGATAGACAAAGTGTTTCACCAATATCAATATCGGAAAATCCAGCGACCATGACAATATCGCCAGCTACAGCTTCTTCAGTCTCTTTGCGCTCTAAGCCATGGAAGGTAAAAAGTTTGGTGACACGTCCTGTTTTATTTTCACCATTCATTTTTTTTAGCACTAAGTTGGCGTTATCTTTCAAAGTGCCTTCATAGATACGGCCAATGGCCAAGCGTCCCAAAAAATTGTCATAAGCCAAATTGAAAACCTGAAAGCGTAAAGGATTTTGTATTTCTGAGGGAGCGGCGGGTACTTTTTCTAAGACTATATCCAAAAGGGGCATGATGTTTTCGTTTTCATCCGTCAAATATCTTTTGGCTATGCCATTTTTGGCAATCGCATAGATAGCTGTAAAATCTAGTTGTTCGTCATTGGCACCCAAATCCATAAATAATTCCAAAACTTGTTCATGAGCCCTATTGGGATTGGCGGCTGGTTTGTCGATTTTATTTAAAATGACAATCGGTTTAAGACCAAGCTCCAAAGATTTTTTTAAAACAAATCTAGTTTGTGGCATGGGACCTTCTTGGGCATCCACTACTAAAAGTACACTATCAATAGAGCGGAGTACTCGCTCTACCTCTGAGCCAAAATCAGCGTGGCCAGGAGTATCCACGATATTTATTTTGGTATCTTTATAAAAGACGGAAGCATTTTTTGAATAAATAGTAATACCACGCTCTTTTTCTAGAGTGTTAGAATCCATACCAACGCTTTCATCGGACAAAGCACCAGTCTGTCGGAGGATGGCATCAGTCAAAGCAGTTTTGCCATGATCAACGTGAGCAATAATAGCTATATTTCTAATTTCCATAAGTGCCAAGAATAACAAAAAACGAGCCAACTGTCAATCCAACCCCTAGCGAGGAACGGGATTGATGTTTTGGCTAATGATAAATAAAAAACCGTCCCTCGACTACGCTCGGGACGGTTTTAATAAATTATTTCTTCTTTTTAACTATTTTCTTTTTAGCTGCTTTCTTGTCAGGAACACTTTTCTTTTTGTCAATCTTTACCGGTATGGTAGTTTCTAGTTTAGCTGTCTTTTCAGTCTGAGAGGTAAAGGTAGCATTTTTATCATGACCCAAGATTTTAAGTAGTTCATCTAGTTTGTAGTTGAGAGTTTTGATACCCTTACTGATTTCTTTAGAATCGGAGTTTCCTTGACCAGTTGATCTATCTTCAAAGCGAGGTCTTGGACTCTTGTTATCGCCACCAAAGCTACTTGGTCTAGGAGCACCACCACCGCGTTTGCTAAAACAATCACTGCAATAGATTGGTTTATCACCGCTAGGTTTAAAAGGCACTTCGCATTCTTTGCCACAGTCATCACAAATCGCTTTGTGCATACTTGGTCTGTCACCGTCTCTATCTCTATTAAAACCGCCGTGGCCATGGTCTCTTCGACCAAAGTTATTACCACCACCTCTTCGATCGTTAGGTCGGCCGCCTCTGTCTCTATTAAAATTTCCCATAATTGATATTTTACTAATTACCCCTGTAGTGTAGCTTTTTATGGCATAAATAGCAATAGATAGACCCCGGGAGGCCTTTTATGACTTTTCTTGCAATTATTTAGGTAAGGTGGTATTTTAAATTTATCTAAGCCCATATTTAAAATAAAAGTATGAATAAAAACCTTATTATTCTCTTTTTATCCGCTGTCATTATTATGATCCTGGCTATTGTTGGTTTAAATTATGCCAAAAAACCAGTGCTGACTAATAATAATCAAAATCAGCCGATTAATGAGAATTTGAATGTTAATGATGATACCAATGATGATCAGGTGGCACAAATGATTGTGGTTGAGGAGCCAAAGGTCAATGCCGAAGTAACCAATCCGATTACTGTGGCCGGTCGAGCTAGAGGTAATTGGTTTTTTGAAGCCAGTTTTCCCATCTCGGTTTATAATGCGGATAATCAAAAATTGGGTATTGGTATTGCACAAGCCAAAAGTGATTGGATGACTGAGGACTTTGTTGATTTTGAAGCTGAAATAGAATTTTCTAATCCAGGCACGGGTGATGGTTATTTGTTGGTGCAAAAAGACAATCCTTCTGGTTTACCACAATATGACGCTTCTTTAAAAATTCCGATAAAATTTGTAGCCGCAACTGGTGATCTAACGGTAAAAGTATTTTTTGGTAACGAAAATTTTAATCCTAATGCTATGGATTGCAGTTTGGTTTATCCCATAGAAAGACAAGTAGCCAAAACTGAAGCGGTGGCTCGCGTTGCTTTGGAAAGTTTGTTAGTTGGTCCAACAGAGATTGAAAAACAAAACGGTTATTATACTTCTCTTAATACTGGGGTAGGTATTAATTCACTGAAGATTGAAAATGCCACAGCTTATGTAGATTTTGATAGTCAATTAGAACAAGCAGTAGGTGGTTCCTGTCGCGTTTTAGCCATTGCTTCCCAGATTAGGGAGACTTTGAAACAATTTGAGACAGTAGAGGATGTAGTGATATCAGTTGATGGACGTACAGAAGATATTTTGCAGCCATAAAATTTAAAATATTTTAGCAAAAAAAGTCCCCTAGCGGGGGACTTTTTAATTGTTGATTTTAGGCTTTTAATAGATTGTCTAATTGTTCTAGTCCCATGGTGAAACCTTGTTCAAATCCCATTTTAATCATTTTATCCATATCATCTGTAGAGTCGAAAGATAGAGTGACAATCATTTTAGTTTTATTGTTGATATTTTCAAATTTGACATGCCAAGTAGTGGAGGGAAGTTTTTTGTCGATTACGCCCGTTTCTTTACAAAAACTATCACGTCCAGTAAATTCTTTGCCTGGTATTATATTTAAATAATCAACCCAACACCATTGTTTTTCACCGTTTGGTCCGGCCATGTAATAATGCCAATAGCCATTTTTGGAAAAATCTAAAGATTTAGTGATAGCTTTCCATGGCTCCGGTCCCCACCACTGATCAAGCATTTGGGAGTTTGTCCAAGCATGCCAGAGTTTATTTATAGGAGCGTTATATATTTTTTCCACAGTAATATTTTTTTGCTCTTTATTATGTGCAAAGGTTGCCTTACCCATATATTTTATTTATTTTAATAATTTAATAGTAAAGAGAGCTATTTGAAGTAGCTACTTATTTATTTTCTATAGTAAATTTTTTCTTATTTTTTACTAGACTTATAATACCAACAATAACTATTACTAGTCCTAGCAATTGTGCTCCTGGGCTATCATCATATCCTCCGTAGACAAATAAAAATATACCAAATAGTATTAACAAAATAAATAATATTATTTTACTTATGTATTTTCCTTTATTCATATAAAAAGTATAGCACAATTTATCAATCCCAAAAAATCGCCTTTAGGGCGATTTTCTAGATGGCTCCGAGGGGGGGATTCGAACCCACGACCAATTGATTAACAGTCAACTGCTCTACCACTGAGCTACCTCGGAATAAGTATTAAAGCGGCTTGGTAGCAGGGGTGGGAATCGAACCCACGACCTCAGGCTTATGAGTCCTACGCTCTAACCAACTGAGCTACCCTGCCGAGATATATGAAGATTTTATTTTAAATTGGTAGCGGGGGTCGGACTTGAACCGACGACCTCCAGGTTATGGGCCTGGCGAGCTGCCAACTGCTCTACCCCGCGTCATGAAAGATAAAATTTTTATTTTGGTCGGGGTGATCAGACTTGAACTGACGACCTCACGCACCCCATGCGTACGCGCTAGCCAACTGCGCTACACCCCGAAATTTTGCAAAGTATAGCAAGTATAAAGTAATTTAACTATATTGACAAGACTATATGGTGGACCCAACAGGGCTTGAACCTGCGACCTCTTCCATGCCATGGAAGCGCTCTAGCCAACTGAGCTATGGGCCCGGATTAGAAATGGTACCGAAGAGAGGAATCGAACCTCCACGGGGTTGCCCCCACTGGATTTTGAGTCCAGCGCGTCTGCCAGTTCCGCCACTTCGGCCTGTAAATTCATATAAACAGAAATGATTTTACAATAAATTTTCTTTTTAGTCAACAGGGTTTATTAAACATAAAAGTGACTTTTATGACTTGTCATAATTGTAAAAACCTGTATAATAATAAAGATATTTAACTTTAAATCAAAATAAATGACAGCCAGTTTCATTATTACTTTGCGTGAAACTCTTGAGGCCGCTTTAATTGTCGGCATTGTTATTGGAGTTTTAAAACGCAGCAATCAATATATATATTATCGGATGGTTTGGTACGGGGTTCTGGCCGGTATAGCTCTGAGTGTTTTAGGGGCAGCATTTTTCCAAAGATTGGCCGGTGGATTTTCCGGTCGAGCTGAGGAATTATTTGAAGGTATTACTATGCTAGTGGGTGGTTTTTTAATTACCACCCTGATAGTTTGGGTAATGCATCGAGGCAATTTTAACCAAGAGTTGAGCAATAAAACCAACGAGCATGTTTATAAAGCTCGGCCACTGAGTATTTTCTTTATGGTTTTGGTGGCTATTTTACGCGAAGGTATTGAAACAGTAATATTTCTTCAATCAGCCAGTTTGGTCTCTGGTGACAAAAATCTATGGGGAGCGTTACTAGGTATAGTTTTGGCGATTGGTTTGGGAGTGGCCTTATATTTTGGTTTTTTAAGAATAAATTTAAAAAAATTTTTCTATACGACCAGTATTATTTTGATATTTTTTGCGGCTGGTCTGATAGCTCACGGTGTCCACGAGCTCCAAGAGACAGGAATCTTGCCAATTTTAACAGCTAAAGTTTGGGATATTAATCCGACGGTTTTAGTCGATGGAAATTATCCGCTGTGGCATGAAAAAGGAGTGGGCGGGCATTTTCTAGTCGGACTTTTTGGTTACAATGGTAATCCCACCGGCTTGGAAGTAATGAGTTATGTCTTATATTTATTGGGTATTGCTTATTTTTGGCACAAGATGATCAATAAAAAGGCTGTTATTTAGGAGCGTTTGTGTTAATATTTAACTATAGAATATTAGATTATTTAAAAAAATGTTGATATTATCCTGGAACATCAATGGTATTAGAGCCGCTATTCGCAAAGGCTTTATTGATTTTTTAAAAAAAACCAAGCCAGATGTTATTTGTTTGCAGGAAGTAAAGATTTCTGACGCTAAACGGGTGCAGGAGCAATTTGATTTTATAGATTATCAAGAATTTTTCAATTGCGCTAAGCGCTCTGGTTATAGTGGTACAGCTATTTTAGTCAGAAATGGTTTAGTAGTAAAATATTTACCCACCTTAGACTGGGATGATGAAGGACGCATTCAAGTTTTAGACATCGGGCACTATTATGTGGTCAATATTTATTTTCCCAACGCCAATCATGAATTGTCTCGTTTGAATTTTAAAATAGATTTTAGTGACAAGCTCTTGGCTTATTTAAAAAAATTGGAAAAAGATAAGCCACTGATTATTACCGGTGATTACAATGTGGCTCATCAAGAAATGGATTTGGCTCGTCCCAAAGAAAATGTCGGCAGTCCCGGCTTTACCGCAGAGGAAAGAGCTTGGATGGACAAATTTTTAAAGGCTGGATTTAAAGATACTTTTCGCGAGCTTTACCCTAGTAAGATTCAATATTCTTGGTGGTCTTATCGAGCCATGGCTCGGGTCAACAATGTCGGTTGGCGCATAGATTATTTTTGTGTTTCAGCTAGTATCATAAAAAAAATATCCCAGGCTTTTATCTTGGATAGGGTAATGGGCTCAGATCATGCGCCAGTGGGTATTGAGATAAGATAAAATTTATTTTGGCTAATGTTAGTAAACAATTGTCATATATGATTGACAATTGTTTATTTATTAGCCTGCATAGCCAGTGCAGTGGCTAGCGGAGTATTGGTTCGTCTTCTAAAGAGGTAGTAGAGATATCCTCAAACAACATTTGAGTAAAACAAAAACTTCGGTTTAACAGACCGAAGTTTTAAATTTTAAAATATAAATTGTTAATTAAAGACATGATCCGGATAATAATTTCTGGCATTCCATAGTAGCCAGCCACTGGTAGTGGAGGCTACTTCAGTGGCTTCTATTTGGGCATCTATTTTTGTTTTGTCATAGACTGCGCGGATATTAAAAGCTTGCAACCAAGGTCGAATGGTTGCTCGACTACTTCTAGCAGTACTGGAACTGATTTCTAATCCATATGCTATGACATCATAAGGATGCTCGGCAGAATTGGTAAAGCCCAAATAGGTTAAGGGATAATGTGACGGATACATCATAGGAGAAACATAATCAAAATACTGTACGACGCTACTTAGTCTTTGACCAATGCCTAAATCATAGTCATCATCAGTATGATCCATGACCAGTCCAAATGTGTCTATAGATATGGGAGCTAGACCAGTAAGATTGTCGGATAGATATTTGAAAAATTTATCCAGCATACTGACTTTGGTTTCGCCAGCCGGAATATTGTAAGCAATATTGCCAATACTGCCATCGCTCGGGTATCTCATGTAGTCAAAATTTATTTCATCAAAGCCTAGAGAGATAGCCTCTTTGGTAATAGCCAGATTATATTGCCAGACTTCTTTTTGAGCTGGATCCACCCAGGCCAAACCACTTTTGTCATACCAAGTATTTCCATTGCTAGTTTTGATAGCTAGATCTGGGCGACTACTAGCCAAAGCTGGATCTTGAAAAACAGTTTGGCGCGCTATGACATAGATATTCAGGTCATGAAATTCTTTGAGTACTTTGGCCAAATCTGGTATGCGATTATTTTTGGCTTTGACATTTTGGACTTCAAGTATTTGGCTATCATATAGTATGTAGCCAGAATAATCTTTTATATCAATGACCACGGTATTTATCCGACTGTCTTTTATTTTTTCCAAAAGATTATTTCTATAACTATCACTACCAGCCGAATAGGCGGTCAGATAAATACCGCGCACATATTCTGGTCGGTAAGATTTTTTGACGATATTATCAGGGACTTTTTTTTCAGTGGGAGAAGTTTTAAATAAAGTATCGCTATAGTTTGTACTTAGCAGTAAAAAACTGACAACAAAAACCAGCCCCAAGATAGATAGATGTAGGCGGTTTTTACTGATCTTTAGCATGTAAATATTATAACAGATAATTATCAGGGTTGCCTAATCTGTCAATTTTATTTAAAATATATATTATGAAAAAATACATTATTATTATCTCTATTATTGTGGTCGGCGCAGCGGTGTTTGGCCTTGTTTTTTCTCTTAAAAACAAGCAATCTCAGGATCAAGAGGCCCAAGCCGAGCTTATAGAAGAATCTAAGGATCGCGAAGTACTTATCACAGTAGAGCCTGGTATGACTTTTTCCACTATTTGTGAAGAAGTAGGTGTCTCCGCCACGCTCATGACAGAGCTTTTGACCACCAGCCAAGAGACTTATGATTTGGTAAAAATCAGAGTTGGTCGGGAAATAAAATTTTATTTTGATAAAGAAACTGGAAATTTTGTCCGGCTTATTTATCCCATCGACAGTGAAGAAGAATTGTTTATCGAATATGATCAAGCGGGTGTCTTGCTAGCCGAGCGTCGAGTAATTGATTATCAAATAAAAATCAAGACTGTTTCCGGCACCATTGATTCTTCTCTTTATCAGTCAGCACTTGATCAAAATGTGGACATCAGAGCAATTATTGAGCTAGCTGATGTTTTTGCCTGGACAGTGGATTTTGGTATGGGTATTAGAGTTGGGGATACTTACAAGTTTATTTATGAAGAAAGATATAGAAACAATCAGTATCAGAGGCCGGGTAAAATTTTGGCGGCCAAATTTGTTAATGACGGTAAAACTATTGAAGGTTATTATTTTTCAGAAGGGAAAGATGATGATGGAGATATAGTAGATGGCTATTATCATTCGACCGGTGAATCGGTCCAAAAAATATTTCTCAAAAATCCCGTTGATTTCAAATATATCAGCTCTGGTTTTACTACTGGCCGTCGTTATGTGGAAGCTTTTAATGTTTCTACTGGTCATCGGGCGATTGATTATGCCGCGGCCGCTGGTACACCCATCAGAGCAGTGGGCGACGGGACAGTTACTTTTGCCGGTTGGAGCAAAGCCGGTTATGGAAACCTGACCAGCATCAGACACAACAGTGTCTTTAGTACCAACTATGCTCATCAGAGTAAGTTGGCTGTATCGTCGGGGGAAAAAGTCGTACAGGGACAAATTATTGGTTATGTCGGCTCGACCGGATTTTCTACTGGTCCACATCTTCATTTTGAGATGGTCAAAAATGGCACCAAAATAAATCCGCTGACTGTCGATATTCCGTCGGATAAGTCCGTATCAGCCGAAAAGATGGAAGAATTTAAAACGGCTATTTCTAGTTGGCAAGAGCAATTAAACAATATAATTATATAAGATGGATAATTTTAATTCTCAGTACACTAAGAATCAGGATAAAATAAAAGAAGAAGTAGCCAAATCTTCTTGGACGCTTTCTTACCGCATCAAGGGTATGGCCGCTGGAGCACTAGCCATGTTTTTCTATATCAATTTTTATTTGGGGAAAGACAATCCCAAAATGATTATAGCTGGTGGTATCTTGGGTTATTTTTTGGGCTGGATGATTGGCCGATTTTTTTACACCAAAAACTAGATTATATGCTATAATTAGAAGAGATTTGCGATCGTATGGCCAGAATAATTTCCATAGTTAATCAAAAAGGTGGGGTTGGAAAAACCACCACGTCTATCAATTTGGCGGCGTGGCTGGCGGCTTTTGGCAAAAGAGTTTTAATTATTGATATTGATCCGCAAGGCAACGCTTCTTCTGGTTTGGGCATTGATTACAAAAATCTCAGCAAGGGTATGTATGAGGTTTTGGTTGATCCCAATACTCGTATTAGTGAAGTGATCCGCTCTTATCAACCCAATTTTCATATTTTGCCTACTACGCCAGATTTGGCTGGTGCGGCTATAGATTTGGTAGAAACTAGCGATAGAGAATTTCAATTGGATAAACAAATTAAAGAAATAGCTGATCTCTATGATTTTATCTTGATAGATAATCCGCCGTCTTTGGGACTTTTGACCATCAACGGACTGGTGGCATCCCGGGAAATTATTATTCCAGTGCAGTGCGAGTATTATGCCTTGGAAGGATTGTCTCAACTTTTAAATACCATCAATTTAATCAAGGAGCATTTGCAGCCGGATCTAAATATTTTAGGAGCAGTCATGACTATGTATGACAGCCGTAATAAATTGGCCAATGATGTTTTTAATGAATTATACCGATATTTTCCCGCCAAAATTTTTCGCAGCGTTATCCCTAGAAACATAAAAATTGCCGAGTCTCCATCGCACGGTTTACCGCTCAAAGATTATGCTCCCAACTCGGTTGGTTCCAATGCCTATAAACGTTTGGCTCAAGAGGTGATGTTGGCTAAGTTAATTAATTAGAGGGTATTAGTAAAGATAAAAATAAAATTATGTCAGCATTAGGCAAAGGACTAGGAGCCCTTATTCCCACTAAAAAATTATCTGACCACGGCTCAGTAGCTAGTGGAGGTTTTGACGGTAAAAAAATAGATTACGTTTCTATAAAAGATGTTAGCTCCAATCCTTGGCAACCTCGTACACATTTTGATAAAGATAAATTGGACGAACTAGCTCAATCTATTAAACAGCACGGGATTTTACAGCCACTAGTAGTATCTAAAGAAGGTAATCGTTATCAACTAATAGCTGGAGAAAGACGTCTTAAAGCAGCCGAGATTTTGGGACTGGCCGAAGTGCCGGTTATCATCAAGGAAGTTAGCGATCGAGATAAATTGGAATTGGCTATTGTAGAAAATATTCAACGCCGTGATCTAAATCCACTAGAGACTGCCAATAGTTATAAAAAATTGGCTGAAGAATTTGGCCTGAGCACCGAAGCGATAGCCGAGCAAGTGGGCAAAGGAGTTTCTACTGTGGCCAATTTTTTGAGATTATTGAAATTGCCAGTACTTATCAAAGAAGCGATTGCCAAAGGGGAAATTACCATGTCTCATGCCAAGATTATTCTTTCTTATCAGACCAAAGAAGAGCAAATTAGTGCTTTTAAGCAGATTTTGAAAAATGATATGACGGTGACGGATTTACAAAAGATGCAGAAAAAATTTGCTGCCAAAGAAAATCGTGATAAACCACGTGATCCGGTTTTGGCCTCCTGGGAGGATAAGCTGACCAAAAATATTGGGGCTAAAGTAAAAATTCAAAAAAGAGGTGAAAGAGGTTTTATAAAAATTGATTTTTACTCTCACGCCGAATTAAAAAATATTTTGGATAGACTAGAAAAATAATAGTTAATAAAAAATAGTCCAGAGCTTGTACCAGGGGACTATTTTTTATTTAATTGGGATCTTATTTTGTTTTTGGCCATATTGGTGGCTACCATATGGAGCCAATCAGCATTGGGCTGTTTTCTATTTTTGTCGGTGATTATTTCTACCACATCTCCAGATTTTAATTTGGTTTCCAAAGAAGTCATTTGGTTATTGATTTTAGCGCCGACACATTTGCTACCGATATCAGAGTGGATATAGTAGGCAAAATCCAGCGGAGTAGCGTTTTCCGGCAATTCTACCACATCGCCTTTGGGAGTAAAGACAAATATTTGATCCAAAAATAAATCATTTTTGATGTGTTTTATAAATTCAGTGTTATCAGTAATGGTTTTTTGTATTTCCATCAGATGGTCTAGCCATTTGAGCTGTTTTTTACCTTTACCCAGCATGCCGACTTCTTTATATTTACTATGGGCGGCTACACCATATTCTGCTTCTTCATCCATCTCCACGGTTCGGATTTGGATTTCCACTATTTTGCTAAAATCAGTAAAAACAGAAGTATGCAGTGATTTATAACCATTGGGTTTGGGCTGAGCAATATAATCTTTGACCCGGCCTTTTAAGGGCGTCCATTTTTTGTGGAGTATGCCCATAGCGCTGTAGCAGTCAGCTACTTCTTTTAAGACAATTCTTAGAGCAATTAGATCGTATATTTTATTGACGTCTTTTCCTTTGCGTAATAATTTTTTATATAAACTATAAATACCCTTGACTCGACCACGGATACTATTGATTTCAATATTGTGTTTAGTCAATTCTTTTTGTGTTAGTTTTTTGATTTCTTCTATATATTTTGCTTCTGATTTCAACCTGTCGGCTATCAGACTCATAGTCCATTTGTATTCTTCGGGGTAGACATAAGGAAAGGCTAGGTCTTCCAATTGATTTTTAATGCGAAACATTCCCAGGCGATTGGCTAAGGGAGCATAAATTTCTAAAGTTTCTTGAGCAATACGTAATCTTTTTTCTGGACGGACACCGTCTAGGGTTTCCATATTATGGATGCGGTCGGCTAGTTTGATAATAATAACTCGCAGATCCTGGCTCATAGCTAAAAACATTTTTCTCAAGTTTTCAGCATATCTTTCCATGCCGCGGTATTTTAAAGTACCTAGTTTAGTAACCCCTTTGACCAAGTTGTGAATTTCGGAGCCAAAATTACTTTTTAAATCTTCAAAAGTAAAATCAGTGTCTTCCGGCACGTCATGTAAAAGACCAGCGGCGATAGAAGCAATGTCCATTTTCATTTGAGCCAGATTATAGGCGGTAGCTATAGCGTGATAAATATAATCTTCTCCCGTTCTTCTTTTTTGTCCTTTATGGGCTTCCGAAGCAAAATGAAAAGCTTTGACAATCAATTTGACGTCTTCTTCACGATAATTAAGGGTTAGTATTTTTTTTAAATCTTCAAATGTTAGCATAATCTGTAGGATACATTATTTATAGTAATATTTAGTAAGTAAAATAGCAAGAGTCAAATAAAAAATCCCCGTAGGGGGATTTTTTGATTAAGATTTTTCGCTATATTCGCAATCTTCGCACTTGATCGTAGATTTGTTGGCTTGGTAAAGTAGTTTGCTACACTCAGGACATTTATTGCCGGTTGGCTTGCCCCAGAGTAAGTGTTCACATTTGGGGTAGTTATTACAACCGTAAAATATCTTACCTTTTTTACTACGTTTGGCAACCATTTCACCGGTTTCGCACAAGCCACATTTTACGCCAGTACCCTGGCTTTTGTTTTTGGTAGTTTTACATTTAGGATAATCACTGCAAGCAATAAATTTTCCAAAACGGCCGGTTTTTACAATCATGGATTTACCACAGCTGGGACAAAGTTCATCTATTTTTTCCACTTCTTCAGCTTTGCCGTCTTCACCAATAGGTTTGGTGTTTTTGCATTCGGGATAATTGGAACAGGCCATAAATTTTCCAAAGCGGCCCAGTTTGATAACCATCGCACTACCACACTTATCGCATTTTTCATCAGTGGCGGTTTCAGTCAACTCTTTTTTGTCTAATTCTTTTTCTTTGAGCATAAGGTTTTTTTCAAAGGGTTTATAAAAATTTGCTATAATCGGTTGCCACTGCTTTTTACCCTCAGCTATTTCATCCAAATCATTTTCCATCTGAGCAGTGAAGTCATAAGAGACTATATCAGGAAAGTGTTCGGTCAGCAATTTATTGACTATTTCAGCAATCTCAGTTGGAGCCAAGCGTTTTTCTTCTTTAGTGACATATTGGCGCTCAATAATAGTGGCAATAGTTGGGGCGTAAGTAGATGGCCGACCAATACCCAAAGCTTCCAAAGCTTTGACTAGTCCAGCTTCTGAATAACGAGCCGGAGGAGTAGTAAAGTGTTCTAGCGCGTCAAGACTAGCTAGCTCTAGGGTATCGCCAGTAGTGATATTTGGCAATTCATTTTCGTCGCCGTTGTTTTTGTAAATAGCTTTCCAGCCAGCAAATTTGGTGACAGTACCGACGGCTTTTAATTCCCACGCAGTATCAACGGATTTGATTAATGCTGTAGTAGTTTCAGTAATAGCATCAGACATTTGTGAAGCTACAGCTCTTTGCCAAATCAAGGTATAAATTTTTAATTGTTTAGGATCAAGATAATCTTTGACCGATTCTGGGTCATTATAAACCTCAGTTGGTCGGATAGCCTCATGAGCCTCTTGAGTAAATTTGGTTTTCTTTTTAAAATTTCGTCCGCCAGCCATGATAAATTCTGTACCCAATTTTTCACTGACATAAGTATTGGCCGCTTCTTTGAAACTATCAGACAAATTTAAGGAGTCGGTTCTCATATAAGTAATCAAACCGTGACTACCTTTGGTACCTAATTTAATACCTTCGTAAAGCTGTTGGGCAAGAACCATAGTTTGTTTGGCACTATAGCCAAAACGACGATTGGCATCTTGTTGTAAAGTAGAAGTAGTAAAAGGTGGCAGAGGAGATTTTTTATTTTCAGTGGCTTTGACATCAGCAATTACTAAGCGGTGCGCTTTTATTTCTTCTAAAGCTTTTTTCGCTCTACTTTCATCAAGATCAAATTTTTTTAAAATATCATCTTTTTCTTTGTAAAGAAAAATATTGAATTTATCGGAGTCTTTTTTAAAAGCCTGTCCTTCCACTGTCCAGTACTCTTCGGTTTTAAATTTTCTTCGTTCTTCTTCACGCTCCACTATCAATCTGACGGCGACCGATTGGACGCGTCCAGCGGACAAGCCGCGAGTAACTTTTTTCCAAAGCAGTGGTGACAGTTTATAGCCGACCAGACGATCTAAGATGCGACGGGCCTGTTGGGCATGGAAAAGATTGATGTCCAATTTACGAGGATTATTTAAAGCTTCCAAAATAGCCTTTTTGGTTATTTCATGAAAAGCAATTCTTTTTTGTTTGCTGGTTGGCACATCCAATAGTTTTTGTAAGTGCCAGGAAATAGCTTCTCCTTCGCGGTCTTCATCAGTAGCGAAATAGACCATCTCAGCGTCTTCGGCTAATTTTTTTAGTTTGCTGACTTGCTTTTTGGCTTTCAACGGGACGGTATAGGTTGGCTCAAAATTATTTTCTACATCAACACCCAATTTGCTTTTTGGCAAATCTCTAACATGGCCGAAAGATGATTCGACTACATACTCTTTACCCAAGAAACCTTTGATGGTTTTGGCCTTGGTTGGTGACTCGACGATGACTAATTTAGGCATAATATAGGTATTTTAATTTTTTACGCAGCTTGGACTATAAAAGAACGCTCATCTTTTGTCAAGTTTTCTGTTTTTGACTATGTATTCCTCAGAGATCCATTTTTTCCTCAGTTCACCAGCTAAAAAGAATGAGCCGGTGATTAGTATGAGGTCATTTTTTGTAGCTTTTTTAAAAGCCGCAGTAAAAGCTTGATAGGGATCATTGTAGACAGAGATTGGTAGTTGATGGTTTATTTTTCGGCTGTCTTGATAAAGTTTTCTCAAATCAGCACTTCTTTTGGCCACTATTAAATATCTGGTTAGATAAACATAATTAGATATTTTTAACAACTTTTTAAGAGCAATTTTATAATTTTTGTGATAGCCAAAGCCCAAGATCAAATGGAGGTGGCGATATTTTTGCTGACCAATAAATTTTAATAGATTATCCAGTTTGTCTTTATTGTGGGAACCGTCTAGTACTACGGTGGGTTTTTTTCTAATAATTTCTTGTCGACAGATTAAACCAAAATTATTAATAATCTTTAGAGTGTCTGGTGGCGATATTTTGAGGACGCTTAATATATTTAAGGTCAGATTTAAATTTTCTAATTGTTTGGGAGTTTTAAAATAGCCCCCTTTGACTGGATAATTTTTAGCCAAATTTTCTAAAGGTATAAACCAAGCTTGCTGTTTTTTACAAACCCCTTCAAAGATTTTTAAAAGTTTTTTATTTTTCTCACTACTTAAAAATAAACTGTTTTTTTTGATAATACCGGCTTTGTCACGAGCAATTTTTTCTTTGGTATTGCCTAGTATCTCGGTATGGTCTAGTCCGATATTGGTAATGGCTGTTACTTTTGGACTCACTATCACATTGGTAGCGTCATGCTGTCCACCTAGTCCAGCTTCCAGTATCACCCAGTCACATTTTTGCTCTTGAAAGTACAAAAGGGCAATAGCCAGCCAGGTTTCAAAATAAGATATGGGGTCTTGGGGAAAGGTTAATAAATATTTATCAAGATTTGGTTTGATTTTTTCCTTGAGTATTTTATGAAGGCTGACGGCAGAAATCAATTTATCGCCGATACTTATTTTTTCTAGGCTGGTGGTCGCAAAAGGGGAGGTATAGGAGCCGGTTTTTAATCCAGCGTTATTCATTAACCGTTCTAGCATTTTGACACTCGTGCCTTTGCCACTGGTGCCGGCTATATGGATAAATTTTAATTTTTTCTCCGGACTACCAACTAAGGACAGAAATTTTCTCATTCTATTAATATAAATACTCCTGTCACCTTGACCCAACATATAATTTTGTCTGGGGATGTTGGACAGACTTTCCAAAAAATTTATATCATCTTGATATTTAGCAAACATAATTTAATTGTAGCACTACTTTATTTTTTTAACCATTTAACTCCTGCGTAACAAAAAGGTGTATCAATTAAAGCTAAAATTACTTTTAGTATATAGTAGGGGACAATTAATTCCCAAATAAATGCGGCAGTAAATTGGGGGGTCATATGGTAGAAGGCTATAAACATAAAGATTACAGTATCAATAAATTGACTGACAATGGTTGAAAAATTATTTCTTAACCAAAGCCAGTGGCCATGTGTTTTTCTTTTCCAAAATTCAAAAGCCCAAATATCATGAAATTGGCTTAGTATAAAGGCTATAATAGAAGCTATAAATATACGGGAACTGCTGGAAAAAATGGTAGTGAAAGCTCCATTGGTCTGGGAGAAGCGGTCGGCTGGTTCAGCTATGATACTTAATTTTATAAATAAAAAGCTAAATATTAGAATTAAGACGGTAGACCAAATAAGACTGGATACGAATTTTTTACCCTTGACTTCAGCCAATATGTCAGTAATCAAAAAAGATATCGGCACTAGCCAAATACCCACAGAGGTAGATACTGGGCCAATGTTAACAATTTTTATACCCAGTATATTGGCCAGTAGCATTACAGTTACAAAGAGTATTTGTAGGAAAAGTATTTTATTATCTTGAGTGATATTAAATATATTTTTCATAGTATTTCTAGTTGATTAAAATAATTAGATTTGATTAGACCAGCTATTTCCATTTCGGAAATAAAGATGTTTAGTTGAGCTAAGGGCAGGTCTAAGCGAGCGGACAAATCAACTAGGTTCATAGATTCTGTCTGTAATAAAGTGTAGATTTTAGCATGATATTTGTTTTTAAATAAGATTTTTTTAGCGGAACAATTTTTTTCTAAATTGTATATTTTGAAGATATCTTTGGCTGAGTCTAAAAGAGTAGCACCTTCTTTGATTAATTTATTTGGTCCATAGCTTAGCCGCATATTGATATTGGCTGGTAAGGCCAAAACTTCTCGTCCTTCGTCTAAGGCTACTTGAGCAGTTATTAGGGTGCCAGATTTTTCAGCACCAGATATCACCAGAGTGGCTTTGGACAAACCAGCTAGTATGCGGTTTCTTTTGGGAAAGTGGTAGAGCTGGGTTTGGACTTTGGCACTTTGTTCGGAAATAATCAGGCCGCCATTTTGAATTATTTCTGTAGCTAGGCCAACATTTTCCTGAGGGTATAATCTATCTTTACTTAAACCTGATCCTAAAACAGCGATGGTTTTTAAATTATTTTCCAAGGCCTTTTTATGGCAGAGTGTATCAATGCCAATAGCTAGACCACTGACGATGATTAGCGGAGTATTTTTTAAATCTTGAAATATATTATGGACGCAATTTCTGTGATAATCAGTGCTGGTCCGGGAACCAACAACTGTCAGTAGGTAGTCATTTTTTAAAAGAGCGATAGCTCCTCGATAGAATAAAAATAATGGAGGATCGTAAATGTTTTTTAAATTCGGTGGGTAGAGAGGATCCAGTATGGTGATATAATCTTCACAAAGATCAGTAAAAGATTTTTTTACGGCCGAGATAAAATTTTTATCTCTCAGCTGCTCGCTAACAGTATTATTAAACAACCCAGAGCCAGTCAGAGCTTGACGGTAAAGATCTTGTGGGGAGCCACATTTTTTTAACAATGAAATTATGGTGTTTGACCCTAGCCCCTTTACTTGAGAAAATAAAAATAAATAAAAACTATTTGCAAAATCGCTTTTCATAGGCTTTTCTTTTATATTCAACTGTTCATTATGATAGTATATGTTTTTAATTTTGTAAAATTAAGAGACTTTACTTTATGAAAATTAATTGTTACTATTTATATAGTAATAAAAAATAATTTTTAGACTATGGCTATAAAAAAAATCACTAGCTCAGCTCGAGCTTTAAAAAACCCAGACTCTATCGGACTAAAATCCGAAAATAACGGAAATGATAGTTCTTTGATGGAATTTGAGCAATTTGTATCCAATAAGCCCCAAAACAGTCGCGGCAAATCATGGTTAGCTATTACTTTGATTGTGGTCGTACTGTTACTAGCCACTGTTTGGCTTGTGATGTCTCGGGCTCAAACAATGGAAAAGAGCGGTAAATTTCAAGCTATTTATTTGGAAAATGGACAGACTTATTATGCCAAAGTGGCCAAAGAAGACGCTTTGAATATTTATTTGAGTGATGTCTATTATATTCAAATTGAACAGCAAACAGTCCAGCCAGCAGAGGGAGCAGAGGAAGGGGCTGAACCACAAGTAGTAGAAGTACCAGTTTTGATTAAACGCGGGGAGGAGTTACACAAACCGCAAGGTTTGATGCAGATTAATCGATCAAAATTGGTAGCCATTGAAGAGATTGGAGCAGATTCAGAAATACTCAAAGAAATTGACAGAATTAATCAGCCACAGCCACAACAATAATTTAGCGCGTAAGTTATAACCACCACCCTTCGCCTTCGGGTGGTGGTTTTTTATTTAGCACAACTATAAAGTGTTTATAATTACTTTACACTTCTTACTTTATGGTTTATAATATAGACACCTTTATGTCAAAGAGGAACAGTGATGCTGGATTGATAAAAATCGGAGAACTAGCCAAAATGTTCTCGGTTTTGCCATCCACTATAAATTTTTATACCCGTGAAGGTTTGATCAAAGCCGCTGGACGCTCGCAAGGTGGTTATCGTCTTTATGATCCGACCAAAACTATGGCGGTATTGAAAAAAATAGAAGAATTACAGATCAGAAAAAGATACACCATAGAGGAAATCAAAAAGTTGTTATAAACCTCTTAGGCCTTTTTTCATGCTTAAAGGCCTAAGAGTTTATATATTAGTAATATAAAATTACCTATGAAAAAAAGATTAGACAAAGTTTTTTGCTTACCGACCGGTCAACAGAGCAAAGTTTATCGGGCGAGGTGTGCTAAAAAGAAAAAGCAGAATTGGTGGCAATATCTTTATTCTTTGTTTTTCTAGAAATATTGTCAAAATAGGCTTTTTCGGTTAGAATAAGCAAACTGAGTAAGATTATAAAATGATAGATTTTAAGAAACAAGAAAAAGAAATACTGGATTTTTGGTATAAGAAGAAAATTTTTCAAAAATCAATTGCCAAAGATGCTCCACACGGTGATTATCTTTTTTATGATGGTCCGCCTTTTGCGACTGGTACACCGCACTACGGGCATCTGGTGGCTTCTATTATGAAAGATGTGGTGCCTAGATACTTTACTATGCAGGGTTATCGGGTAGAGAGAAAATGGGGCTGGGATGTGCACGGTTTGCCCATTGAAAATATTGTTGAACGTGATTTGGGCTTTGCTACTAAAAAAGATATTGAAAAATACGGCATTGATAAATTTAATGAAGAGTGTCGCTCTCGGGTAATGAAGTATGCTGATGCCTGGAAGGGTACTATTCGCCGTTTGGGTCGTTGGGTTGATATGGACAATGATTATAAGACCATGGATCCGGAATTTATGGAAACCATTTGGTGGGTTTTTAAGGAGCTGTGGAATAAAGGTTTAATTTATGAAGATTATCGCTCCATGCATATTTGTCCTAGGTGTGAGACTACTTTATCGCAATCAGAAGTAACCGAAGGTTATAAAGATATCAAGGATTTATCGGTTATAGCTAAATTTCATTTAAAGCCCGGACAAAAGTGGGCTGATGGCAAATACGAAACCAAAGAGTCAGTTTATATTTTGGCTTGGACAACCACTCCATGGACTTTGATTGGTAATGTGGCTTTAGCAGTTGGTCAGGATATTAAGTACACAGCTTTAAGGATAAATGGTATCAAGGAACTTTTAATTGTAGCTAGTGAGCGTGTTAAGGAGATTTTTAAAGATAACAAGCTGGAGATTGTTCATGATGATATTACGGGAAAAGATCTTATAGGTTTAGCCTATGAGCCATTGTTTGATTATTATAATAACGACAGTTTAGAAAATAGAGCCAATGCTTGGCAGGTTTATAGCGCTGATTTTGTCACGACCGAAGAAGGAACGGGCATTGTTCATATGGCGCCAGCCTTTGGAGAAGACGATATGAAGCTAGGTAAGCAAAACAATTTGCCTTTTATCCAACATGTGGCGATGGATGGCACAATCGATAAAGAAGCCAAGGATTTTGCCGGCTTAAATGTCAAACCCAAAGGTGATCATCAGGCCACTGATGTGGAGATTGTAAAATATTTGGCTAAACATGGACTATTATTTGCCAAAGAAAAATATGAGCACAGCTATCCACATTGTTGGCGCTGTGATACACCGCTTTTAAACTATGCCACTTCATCTTGGTTTGTTAATGTTTTAAAAATTAAGAGTAAATTACTCAAAAACGCCCAAAAGATTAATTGGGTGCCGGAGCATATCAAGGCTGGTCGTTTTGGTAAATGGCTGGAAGGGGCTCGGGATTGGTCTATATCGCGTCAAAGATTTTGGGGGTCAGTTATTCCTTTGTGGATTTGTGACAAGTGCGACAAAAAAGTAGTAGTCGGCTCAGTCAAAGAGCTCAAAGATTTATCTGGGGTGGAAGTAAAAGATTTACATAAACATATAGTAGATAAAGTCACTTTTAAGTGTGCTTGTGGTGGCACTATGAAACGCATTCCCGATGTTTTGGATTGTTGGTTTGAGTCAGGCTCTATGCCTTATGCCCAGTCTCATTATCCTTTTAAGGGTGCTAAAGATTTTGATCAGAAATTTCCCGCTAAATTTATCGCCGAGGGGTCTGATCAGACCAGAGCTTGGTTTTATTATCTACATGTTATTGCCGGTGGACTAAAAAATAGCCGAGCTTTTGATAATTGTATTGTCAATGGTATTGTCTTGGCCGAAGACGGCAAAAAAATGAGTAAGCGGCTAAATAATTATCCCGAGCCAGATTTGATCATGGAGCAGTACGGCGCTGATGCTTTGAGGATGTACTTATTATCATCTCCGGTCATGCTGGCGGAAAATTTTTCTTTTACTGAAAAAGATTTACAGACGGTTTATCGTCGCTATATCGTAATACTACAAAATGTTTTAAATTTTTATCTGATGTTTTCCGGAGCCAAGAAACTCCAAGGAGATAAACCAAAAAAATTGGACAATGATTTGGACAAGTGGATAGTCAGTCGATTGGTTACACTGGAGCAAGAAGTATCAACCGAGATGGCCAATTATAATTTGGTCAAACCCACTAGAGCGATTTTCGATTTTGTTGATGGTTTGTCTACTTGGTATGTCAGACGCTCTCGCGATCGTTTCAAAGACGGCGACCAGCAGGCAGTAGCCACTTTGGCTTATGTCTTAAAAGAATTATCCAAAATCACTGCGCCATTTTCTCCACTGACGGCCGAAGTTATTTATGCAGAGTTTGATAATGACCACGAATCAGTCCATTTGGAAGAGTGGAAAAAATTGGACAAGAAGCTGGTTAATCAGGAAGTTTTAAAACAGATGGATAGTGTTAAAGAAATTGCTGAAAAAGCTCATGCCCTGCGGGCTAAGTCGGGTTTAAAAGTCCGCCAGCCTTTGGCTCGGGTAGAGATTTTGGCCAAGGATCTAAAATTAGCTGATAGTTATATAGAGATATTAAAAGACGAATTAAATGTAGAAAGTGTTGGATTGGTGAAAGAATTAAATATTTCATCTGGCTGGATGGTTGATGAAAATAAAACAATATCTTTGGATACCAATTTAACTGACGAACTTAAAGATAAGGGAATAGTCAGAGAGCTGATCAGATCTATCAATGCTTTGAGAAAAGAAGCTGGTCTTAAACCTTCTGATCGGCCGACAGAAATCTATAGTACTAATTCAGAGCAGCTTAAAACCATTATTGCTAAATATAAAGAAGAATTGATTACTAGCACTTCGGCCGGAGATTTTGTAGAGGAAAATATTAAGACAAAGTTTAGTCAAACAATAAAAATAAATGACGAGGAAATTATTTTAGGATTAAAGATATAAAATGGCTTTTAAGACCGAAGCATTCGTACTTAGATGTCGGCCCTTTGTAGAAGCGGATAGGATCTATGATCTTTTTACTCCGCAAGAGGGAGTGATTTCGGTCTTACTTCGTTCGGCGGCCACTTCTCGTAGTAAATTGGCCGGACACCTGATGCCCTTTAATAAAGTCAGAGTTATGATTGGTCGGGGTAAGATGGACCATATGGCCGGAGTGGAAGTTGTGGAAAATTATAGTAATTTGAGGCAGGATTTAAAAAGTATGTCCTTGGCGGCATCGGTGGTAGAATTATTTTTGGCTGATCGGTCCATGGGACAAAAATTTAGAGAGTTTTCCTTGCTAGAGCACATTTTTACTATTTTGGATCATCCGGGAATCGTTATGAATAAAAAAATGATATTGGTGCGGGCCTTTCTGTGGAAATATTTGTCGATGGCCGGTTGGCAGCCGCATTTTCGGTCTGAGCAGGATCAGACCAATGGTGGTATAATGTATATGGAGCACGATCATAGTAAATCCATAAAGATCAGCAGTGAACTTTTTGATTTTTTACAATTTATTATCAAATCTGATTGGCCACAGTTGATTAATTTGTCCATTGATGCCAATTTAAATAAAGAGTGGTTAAAAATTTCCCAAATATATTATCAAGCAGTCTTTGAGCAACCTTCTAAATCTTTAAAATTATTTATCTACGGTTAAAATAAAAAATATGGCCAAAATAAAAAAAAGAAATTTGGACTCAGTAAAAAGAGCTCCCGTCAGCAAACTAACCTATGAGTTGCCATCCCTTAATCTAAGTCGAAGGGATGTACCCAAGGAATACCAAACGTTTCAAAAAGCCCGCAAAGGTAAGGGGTCAGCTTTGTGGTTTGTCTTTTTACTTTTTATAGCCACGGTGGCTGGTTTTTGGTTTTTTTCCAAACAAGGTCAAGAACAAGCTAATAATAGTGTAGAGTTAAAAGTAGCCGGTCCCAAAGAAATCATTTCGGGAGATCAGGTTAGCTATCAAGTAACTTATAAAAATATTGATATTGTCAGCATGCAGCAGATGGAGCTGTCTATTCGCTGGCCGAGTGGTTTTTATTTTGACAGCGCCACCATTGCCCCGATTGATGAAAATGCTACTACTTGGCTCTTGGAAGATCTATCGCCAAATCAAGAAGTGAAGTTGGAAATCAGTGGTCAATTAGTTGGTCAAAAAGACGAACAGTTATCCGTGGCCTTTACTTTGTCTTATCAGCCGGAAAATTTTCATTCAGATTTTAAAGCCAAGACCAATGTAGATACCAAAATATCTGACGCCAAACTGGAAGTGCAGGTTCAAGTAGTAGACAAAATTTTGGTGGCTACTAATCAAGAGATAAAAATTGATTTCAAGAATTTAAGCCAAGAAAATTTGGAAGGTTTGTATATTGATGTTTTGTATCCGGATGATTTTGAGATGGCCCCATTAGTTAAAGAAGAAACCGCAGAAACTATAGAAGAAGAAAATACAGCTACTACCACCGAGGACTTTGTCATTGAGGGAGAATATTTTAAAGTTAATTTAGAAGGTGGACAAACCAAAACTATGTTGGTCAACGGATTTTTTACAGTTGATTCCAAAACTGAGCAACTCTTAGTAGTGGAGATGGGTAATATGGTCAATGATAAATTTAGAAGACTAGCTAGAGTAGAAAAACCAATTATGGTAATTAGTCCCAAGTTTGAAATGGATTTCCAAATAAATGGTCAAAGCGGGGCACAGCCAATTAATTGGTCAGATACTTTAAGGTATCAATTGGAAATAACCAATCGCAGTGAAAGTGAAGTAGCCGACGTGGTAGTTTCAGCAGTCATGGATAGTGCGGCATTAGATATAGACAGTTTAGAAACCATTGGTAAATATAATGAAGGAAAAATTATTTGGACCAAAGAAGAAAATGAACAATTGGCCACATGGCCAGCCGGCGAATCTAGAATTTTTACTTGGCAAGTTGATGTAGTAGGCGATCCACAACCGGAGCGAACAGTGGAAAATATTATTCAGATAAATATCGAAGGATTGGGAGATTGGGAGCAGGTTTCTTCACCTATACTTTTGACGATTGGTGAGAGTATTGGTTTTAATAATGGTGTTTATTGGGATTTGGGCGGTCGGCGAGTCGGTTCAGGGCTTTTACCACCACAGGTTGGGGAAGCTACGGAATATTTGGTGATTTGGTCACTGCCCCAAGCGACTGGAGTTTTTGATAGTGTGACAGTAGCTACCAATTTGCCACCCCAAGTTGATTTTATTTCCGAACTTGATATACAGGATGGCATTTTGGAATTTGATTTAGCGGAACGCAGTCTTACTTGGGCAATGGATGAGTTTAATAATTCTCTTTTACCAATCACCGCTTCTTTTATGGTCAGACTGACTCCTGATGAAGCTAGTCGTGGTCAGGCCATGACTATCTTAAATGCTACGACTGTTAGTGCTAGTGGTATGGAAGATGTGATTGTCCGTTCTAAGGCCATCAAAACATCAGATGTAATATCAGGCAGCAGTAGTCCGATTGGTATTGTGGAATAGTTATGTTTGAGCTTTTAAAAAAATCTAAAAAATCTAAAGCTAGATTAGGGGTATTAAACACTGCTCGAGGCAAAGTGGATACTCCTTTTTTTATGCCCATAGCTACCAAAGCCGCTATCAAGTCTATGGAGGCGTCAGAAGTAAAAAATTTAGGAGCACAGATTATTTTGTCCAATACTTATCACAATTTACTTCGCCCCGGTTTGGATGTGATCAAAAAATTTGGTGGTTTACATAAATTCATGGATAGCGATTTACCGATTTTGACCGACAGTGGTGGTTATCAGGTTTTTTCTTTAGCAAAACTCAGAAAAATAATCGGTAATGATATAAAATTTCAGTCCCACATCGATGGCTCAACTCATATTTTAAATCCGCGGCGAGTGATTGATATTCAAGTAGTCTTGGGTAGCGATATTATGATGGTTTTAGATGAATGTGTTGGTTTGCCGACAACATGGGACAAGGCGCTCGAAGCACTAGAGAGAACTAGTCGGTGGGCCCAGCTGGCGGTGGATTATAAAAATAAATTAAATAAAAAATCTACTAAAATAAAAAAACAACTAATCTTTGGCATTGTGCAGGGGGCTGATTTTAAAGATTTGCGTTTGCGCTCAGCTAAAGAGCTGGTGGCTATGAATTTTGATGGCTATGCTATTGGTGGTTTGGCGGTGGGCGAAACAGCCAAAGTTATGTATCAAGTTTTGGATTATACAGTTGACCAGTTGCCAGAAAACAAAGCTCGCTATCTGATGGGAGTGGGTTATCCCGAAAATATTATTGAGGCAGTGAAGCGTGGTATTGATATGTTTGACTGTGTCATCCCAACGCGGGAAGCGCGGCATGGTAAATTGTATATTTGGCGAACTCAGCCAAATGTTTCTAAGAAGAATTTTTATACTACTATCAATATTAATAATGCCAAATTTAGGAAGGATAAGACACCGATAAATAATACCACTTTAAAAAATTATTCCCGGGCGTATCTTCACCATTTATTTAAAACTGGCGAGCCACTGAGTCTAAAGCTAGCTACCTTAAACAATTTAGAGTTTTATTTGACTCTGATGGCCCAAATCAGACAGGCTATCAGAGCTAATAAATTGTAATTATTGGTTTAGTGTTGTTATTTATTTTGTGAAGATAGTAATTTAATAATAACAACAATCTATGTTATAATAATAGTGAAATTTGTTATATATAGTATATCTAATAATTTACCTATATGAATATGGGTTTTATAAAAAATAAGCAGGCGTTTACTCTGATTCAACTTATTGTGAGCGTGTCTATTATTTTGATATTAGCGGCTATAGTTTTATTTGGTGAAGATGCTATTTCCAGAAGAGGTAAGGCCAAAGATGTTAGGCGCTCGCAGGATGTGATGGCTTTGGGCCAAGCTGTAGAGCTCTATCAAAATGATAATAATGTTTTGCCACCAGATTTAGCAGCCGCCATAAATATTGGTACTAATCAAAAATTTGTCTTATGCTCAGCGGCTATCAATCGAACCTGCGATGGGCAGATTAGAAGTTGTTTGGTGCTTGATGATAAGGATTTTTTAAATGGTTATTTAAAAGGATCTTTGCCAATTGATCCGGAGAAAACAGCTACTACTGATACGGGTTATTATATTGCTCGAAATGGTGATCAAATGGTTTTTGGTGCCTGCAGTAGCTATAGCGGTGGGGATATTGAATATGTGGCTAGAGCCAAGGTACCGGCTCAATGCGGTAATAGCATCATAGAAGATGATGAGGTTTGTGATGATGGTGATACGGTGACAGAAGGATGCGCTAGTGGTACTCTAGACACAGCTGGCACACATTGCAATAGCACTTGTACGGCAGTTGTTACCTTGGGGTCTACTGAGCCCTGTGATTATGGTGCCTGGAGTAACGATTGTAAGTATGGTGGTATAAATTATACTACTAGCGATGTTGGTGGGCCAAGCTACTGTAATATCACTTGTACCGTTGAACAGTCCTGGGGTATTACTTGTGAAAGTATTGGGTCATAAAATATATTAAATTATTTAAATTAGTGTTTAATAATACAATAAAAAATAATTTTTTGCTAAATAATCATCGTGGATTTACTCTAATGGAATTGATAGTGGCTATATTAGTAGTAGCTGTGCTGTTGGCTGTTGTTTATAGAGCAGTTAATCCAGAAAAAAGGATAGTGGATACTAAAAATGCTGTGCGTTTGCAGGAGGCTTCAGCTATTGAAAAGGCTATTAAATCCGCTTTAATAAGTGGTACCGATGCTCCCGCTTCTTTGACTAATGTAACGGCCAACACCTATTATTCACTTATATCAAACGGCGGTACTCCTGGTACTTATGCTTGTAGTCAATTGGGCCAAACTATCAATACTTTAGATATTGCTTCTACTGTTACGCCATTTCTAGGCGGGGCTTTACCGGTCGACCCCGATATCACCAGCGGAATTAATACCGGGTATTACTTAATCCGGCGGGGAAATTTATTTGATGTCGGCTATTGTAATTGGTCTATTGAAGTGACTTGTGGCGATAGTATTTGTAGTGCCTCAGAAACTTGTAGTAGTTGTGCTACTGATTGTGGTTCTTGTAGTCAAGCACCAATTGTGTCTGACGCCGGCAGGGTACCTATCCATAATCAAATAGGTGTAGCGATGGGTGGTATATTAAGTTGGACTGCTTGGACTAAGCCGGGTGGTGGCACAGTAGAATATTATGTTACTCTCTATATAGGTACTAGTGATTGTACTGGGACATTATATCAAACGCCTACTTGGTCAACCGATACTTCTTTTAATCCAAGTGGTTTTATGCATGCAGAAACTCTGTATTCTTGGCAGCTTAAAGCTAGGACTCAGGGCGAAAATGATGATACAGCCTATAACACCTGCTATGAATTTTTTACAGAAACTCTCTAATGGTAGTTGAATAATTTTAAACAATGACACAAAACGTAGTAATACAAGCTATTAAAATTTTACTGATAGATTTAATCGGCGAAATTCTTTATTTTCCCCTTTGGTGGTATACCAAAGGGTTGACCAAGATGTTCGCTTATGTTTTTGAGTCTATCAGAAATACCAATCGCAATTTGGCAGTCGGATTGATGTTTAAAAATCTTTTCAAGCCGATGTTTGGCCAATATGATAGAGAAGGAAGAATCATCAGTTTTTTCTTTCGAATACTTTTGACTTTTTCCAGGGCTATTATTTTTGTATTGCTCGTAATTTTATATTTATTAGTGATAATTTTTTGGTTGTTTTTGCCAGTAGCAGTTTGCTGGGGTATTTTTAATAATTTTAGCAGTCTATGGAAAGTTTAAAATTTTCCGATTGTCAGACCTGTGGGGGGACGGGCAAAGTAAATGGCGCTACTTGTAGCACCTGTTTTGGCTATTATAAATATTATTTTTCCAATAATAATTTTTTGTATTTTAGATATTCAGTCAATTATGCCCATATTTTTGTCCGGGAGCTTCGAAAAACTATTGATATTATTATAAATGCCTTTTTATTGGTGGCTCTATTTTTAACCTTGTATTTGGTTTATAGTATTTTAAATGTTGTAGAATTTGATCCTAGAAATTTATGGTATTTTCTGTCTGACGATAGGATAGAGAACCTTTATTTATGGGTGCTGGTATTGGCTGATATGTTTTTGTATTACCGTTTGGTAATACCAGGCCTGAAAAAATCTGCCAAAGAAAAAAAACTATCTGATCAGGATCAAAGCGTCCGCCATAACATGGCTGAGCATATGGGTCAGGAAGTGACCAAGATGGTGGACAAAGCTTGGTTATTTGGCAAATATAAAAAAGTTTTTCCTATCAGTGTTTGGCATTTACTTTATGTTTTATTAAACGATAAGGATATTCGTTTGGTTTTGGCCCGGTTGGGGGTAGGTGTCGATAATATTAAACAAAATATTGATCAATATATTGAAAAATTAGCTCCAGTTCGAGATGCTAAATTGGATCTAGATGAGGAGGCTTCAAATGCCATGCTCAATGCTTATTTTCATATGTTAGAGAGACGTGGTGATTATATAGCGGAAGTAGATTTGCTTTATGGCATTGTGACGACCAGCCAGTCGGTTCGTAATATGTTTTATGATATGGATATTGATGAACAGAAAATCGACAATGTTATTTCTTGGGTTAAGATTAATAAGGATTTGGTGGCGACATATAAGAGGTTTAGATCCAGATCAATATTTAAGCCAAAAGGCGGCATGAATCGTTCTTACACTGCTATTGCCACGCCGGTTTTAAATAGTTTTTCTCAAGATTTGACTCTGATGGCTAGAGCCGGATATTTGGGTTTGTCAGTGGCTAGAGAAAAAGAAATAGCCGAAATAATCTCTACTATTGAAAGTAGTGTAGCCAGCGTAGTTTTGGTTGGTCCAGCCGGTATCGGTAAGGGCAATATAGTAGAAGGTATTGCCAATCGGATGATGGCTGAAGAATTGCCAGAATTGTTTCAAGATAAAAGGTTAGTATCTATTTCTGTACCGATGCTGGTTTCTGGTGCTGAAGGCGCGGGACGTCTAGAAGAAAGATTTTTGGCTATTTTAAATGAAACAGCCATGTCGGGAAATATTATTTTGTATATTGAAGACATTCATCAACTGGTCGGTATTTCTTCACAAGGCAACGAAGGAGTGTCACTGGCCGAAATTTTAGCCGGAGAAATCAGAAAGAAAAATGTCATTGTCATTGCTACTGCTCATAGTAAAGAATACGTCCAACTAATTGAAGGAACTGGTTTGGGTCAAGCTCTTAAAAAAATAAATATTAAAGAGCCCGACAAAAATCAGACTATCAAGATGATGGAGGCCCATGTCAGTGTAGTAGAAGGAAAACATCAGGTTTATTTTACCTATGATGCACTAGATACTATTTATGAATTATCTAATCGCTATATTACGGATAAAGCTTTGCCTAGTAAAGCCACTGATTTGATGGATGAAGCGGGTATTATAGTATCTAAACGGGGTTCGAAAAATAATTTAGTAACCGCTGAAGACATAGAGGCTTTGGTCAGCCACAAGACCAATATTCCTTTGACTGAAGTAACGGCTCAAGAGTCTACTAAATTGTTAAATATAGAAGAAGAACTTCATGAGCGTATAGTTGGCCAAGATGAGGCGGTTAAGTTGGTTGCTTCTGCTCTCAGACGAGCCAGAGCAGAACTGCGAGATAAAAATCGGCCGATTGTCAATTTGCTTTTCTTGGGACCAACTGGTGTGGGTAAAACAGAATTGGCCAAAACAGTGGCCGAAAAATATTTTGGCAACGAAAACGACATGATTCGTCTAGATATGAGTGAATACCAAAGTCAAACATCTTTGCCCAGACTAATCGGTTCGCCAGAGGCTGGTACACCCGGACTTCTCACCGAAGCGGTGCGGCACAAGCCCTTTGCCTTATTACTTTTAGATGAAATAGAAAAAGCCAATCCGGATGTTTTGACGATATTTTTACAAGTTATGGAAGATGGTCGCTTGACCGATGCCTTGGGCAGAACAGTTGATTTTACTAATCTGATTATTGTAGCTACTTCCAATGCCGGTACGTCTTTTATCCAAGATCAAATCAATGCCGGACGACAAGTCGGCGATTTTAAAGATCAGCTGATTAAAGAGGAAATCAGAGATATTTTTAGGCCGGAGTTTATCAACCGTTTTGATGGCGTAGTAGTTTTTCGTCCGCTTACTCAAGAAGAAATATTTAAGATTGCTGGATTCATGTTGAATAAGGTCAAGAAAAGATTGGACGAGAAGGGAATACTGTTTGAAGTGACTGAAGCAGCTCAAAGAGAATTGGCTCTAGCTGGTTTTGATCCGGTTTTTGGTGCTAGACCACTACGGCGAGTTATTCAGGATAGGGTGGAAAATTCTTTATCAGAATTTTTATTGACTGGTAAGGTTGGTCGCCGTGATGTCATAGTTTATGATGTTGGTGGCAAGATTAGCGTGCGCAAACCAACGGGGTATTAGAATATTAATTTAATAATAAGACTCCTCGAAAGAGGAGTTTTTATTATTATAAAATAATTTAAAGTTATATAAAGAATTGTTGATTTGGTCAATATTGATATTTAGCTTATTTTTAGGTATAATTTTGATATTGAAGTATTAAAATAATCATTGTTTATGAAAGAACTGCGCAAGTTTGATAAGGTAGTAAATTTGGCCAAAACCAGGGGTTTTATTTTTCCATCTTCTGATATCTATGGTGGTTTAAATTCTATCTACGATTACGGCCCTTTAGGGACAGAGCTAAAAAATAATCTCAAAAAAGCCTGGTTTGATTTTATGTTGGCGAGGCGTGATGTAGTGGGATTGGATTCAGCTATTTTGATGCATCCGCAGATTTGGAAAGCTTCTGGTCATTTGGACGGCTTTTCTGATCCTTTGGTTGATTGCAAAAAATGTAAATCACGCTTTAGAGCCGATCATCTCTTGGAGAAAAAAGGTATTAAACCTACTTTTGGTAAGGACAATACTCCCAATATGTCCGATGTAAAATGTCCGGAGTGTGGGGGCGAGCTGACTGAAGTTAGACAATTTAATCTCATGTTTAAGACTTTTATGGGACCGTTGGAAGACAGTGCCAATCAAATCTATTTGCGTCCAGAAACTGCCCAGGGTATCTATGTAAATTTTTTAAATGTTTTAAATAGTTTGCGTTTAAAAATTCCTTTTGGTATTGCCCAGATTGGCAAAGCTTTTAGAAATGAAATTACTCCCGGTAATTTCATTTTCCGCATGAGAGAATTTGAACAGATGGAGATGCAATATTTTGTCCATCCCGATAAAACTAAAGACGCTTTTGAAAAGTGGCAAAATTTACGCATGGATTGGTATAAAAGTCTGGGGATTGATCCAAAGAACTTACGTTTTCGTGAGCACGCCAAAGATGAGTTGGCTCATTATGCTAAAAAGGCTTTGGATATTGAATATAATTTTGCTTTTTCTGAAAACGAAACTTTTAAAGAACTAGAAGGTATCCATCATCGCGGTGATTGGGATCTGAGCCAGCATCAAAAATATAGCCAACAGAAATTAACGGTCAAAGACGAGAATAATAAAGAATATATTCCCAATGTGATTGAAACTTCGGGTGGAGTAGATAGAGCCACTCTGGCCTTTTTGATGGAAGCTTATACAGAAATAGATGGCGGTCGCACCACCACCACTGAAAGTAGTAAAGAAAAAGAAGTGGTGCTCAAGCTAGACAAAAGATTAGCCCCTATTAAAATTGCTATTTTCCCCTTGTCTAAAAAAACAGATTTGATGGCCAAAGCCATAGAAATTTATGATAGCTTGGCCACTAAGTATCGATTGACTTATGATGAGACTGGCTCTATCGGCAAACGTTATCGTCGCCAAGATGAAATCGGCACACCATACTGTGTGACAGTTGATTTTGATACTTTGGGAAACAATCTAGTGACAGTCAGAGACAGAGATACGATGAAACAAGACCACATTAATATTTCCGAATTAGCCGCTTATTTTCAGGAAAAATTTAAATAAATTATCCAGTTTTTTAATATATGTATAAAAGAATTATCCGTCGTGACGGCAGTGTCATAATTTTGGCGCCCCAAAAGGAAACTAAAACTATTACTTTTGAATTACTTTTCAAAGTCGGTAGTCGTCAAGAAAATATTCAAAACAACGGTGTATCTCATTTTATTGAGCATTTGATGTTTAAGGGGACCAAGCGTCGTCCGTCTACAGCCGCTATTGCTAAAGAGCTTGATGGTGTGGGCGCATATTATAATGCTTTTACTGGTAAGGAATACACGGGTTATTATATTACGTTGAGTAACAGTCATTTATCTTTGGCGGTTGATATGCTCTCTGATATGTTGCATAATTCCAAATTTGACAAAGAAGAGATGGACAGAGAAAGGGGAGTCATTATTGAAGAAATAAATATGTATGAAGACAACCCCATGATGTATATTGAAGAGCTTTTTGAAAATATATTATTTGGTGGTACCAGCTTGGGAAAATCCATTGCCGGACCAAGAATAAATATAAAAAATGTTTCCCACCAGGTTCTTTACAATTATTATCAGAAATATTATTACCACGGCAACTCTATTATTGGTTTGGCCGGTAACTTTCAGGAAAAACGAGCTCTCAAGTTGATCAATCAGCTTTTTCCTATTAGTGCTCGTCAGGCCAGAGTCAAAAATTTTACTCTACCATCTTTCAAACAGGCTCAAGCGATAGTCAAAATTGTTGATCGTGATTTGGAGCAAGTCCAGCTCATGTTAGGCTGGCGGACAACATCCATTGATACCAAGGAATTTGTTTTCAATCAGATTTTAGCTAATATTTTGGGTGGTACTATGAGCTCTCGCTTGTTTATCAATATCAGGGAGAGAAAAGGACTTTGTTATTTTATCAATGCAGAAATAAGTGGTTATGAAGGCAAAAGCGCTTTTACTATTCATGCCGGTTTAAATAAAATAAAAATTTTGGAAGCTTTGGAAGCCATTAAACAGGAATTAAATAATGTTTCCAAAAAGGGTATTAGTGCTGAAGAATTGTCTCAAGCCAAAGAAAACATCAAAGGACGGATGGTTTTGAAAATGGAAAGCTCCAGCGCTCATTTAAATTTTTTAATATCTCAAGAGGTCATTGGCCAACCGATTAAGAGTCTAGATCAAAGATTAAAAGAATTGGACAAAGTCAGTCTCAAGCAAATCAATGATCTAGCCAAAAATATTTTCAACTGGGCAAAAGCCAATTTAGTGATTATCGGGCCATTTAAAAATAAAAATGAATTTCTAAATATTTTAAAAAAATAAATCTATGTCTAATCAATCTATTTCTATCAGTACGGACACAATCCTTAGAGTAATAGTTGTTTTATTATTTTTAGGATTTTTGTTTTTAATAAGAGATGTACTCGCTCTGATTTTTATAGCCTTAATTTTGGCGGCTGCTTTCGATCCAATGGTGGATTGGCTGCATAAATTCAAAATCCCCAGAGCCGTTAGTATTATTGTCATTTATATAGTAGCTATATTTTTCGTAGGTTGGTCTGTCTATTTGTTAGTTGGTCCAATTACTGAACAGATTTTGAGTATTTCTCAGGCCTTCCCGCATTTTTATAATGAAATCCAAAGAACTCTTGGTGGTACGGTAGATTTGAATAGTTTGTTTAATCAGGATGTCATAAACTCTAGTATTGCTGATATTACCAAAAACTTGGGCAAGGCTACCTCCGGCATCTTCAGTGTCTTGGGATCAGTTTTTGGCGGAGTGATTAGTTTGTTGGTGGTACTGGTTATTACTTTTTATTTAACTGTGGAAGAAAATAGTATCAAAAAATTTATTACTTCAGTTACACCCATTAAGCAGCAGCCCTATATTTCTAAATTGATTGTAGCTATTCAGCACCGGATGGGTTTTTGGTTGAGAGGTCAGCTATTTTTATCGATTATTATTTTTGTTTTAGTGTATATTGGGCTTCTTTCCCTCGGTGTAAAATATGCTTTGACTTTGGCTCTGATTTCTGGCGTTTTTGAGATAGTGCCTTTTATTGGTCCGTGGATAGCAGCTATTCCCGGTGTATTTTTGGCTTTTTCTCAAAGTCCAAGCAAAGCTTTGTTAGTTGGTATTATGTATTTGGTCATTCAGCAATTGGAAAATAATTTGATTACCCCCAAAGTTATGGGCAAAAGTACCGGTCTAAATCCTTTGATAGTTTTGGTGGCTATTATGATTGGTGCTAAGTTGGGTGGGGTATTGGGAGCCCTCTTGGGAGTACCAGTCGCTTTATCTATTGCTGTTTATATAGAGACATTAATTGGTGATAAAAAAAATCGTGATAATACTTTAGTTAAATAAATGTTGTATATAGTAGCTACGCCGATCGGAAATTTAGCAGATATAACACTAAGAGCTCTGGAAGTTCTAAGCAGTGTGGATGTTATATTAGCTGAAGATACTAGAGTCAGCAAAAAACTTTTAGCTCATCATAATATCAATACTCAACTGATTTCTTGGCATCAGCATAGCAGTGAAAGAGATTTTAAAAATCTGTCTCACTATTTTGCCCAAGAAAAGAATATTGCTTTGATTACCGATGCGGGCAGTCCGGGCATTTCTGATCCAGGCGGAAAATTGATTGAATTGGTTTTGGGAAGTTTTCCGGAGACCAAAATAGTTCCTATTCCCGGAGTTTCCGCTTTGACCGCTATAGTCTCAGTGGCTGGTGTACCGATGGATAGGTTTTTGTTTTTAGGATTTTTGCCCCACAAAAAAGGACGCCAAACTTTAATTGGCGAAATTAAAAGTGCTAAGTTACCAGTTATATTTTTTGAATCAGTTCATCGGATTATGAAAGCCCTAGAACAATTGGCTGATTGTCCCAAACAGTTGATAGTCGGTCGGGAGCTGACTAAACAATTTGAAACTATTTATCGGGGAACAGCCAAAGATATTTTAGGTATTTTGAGTAAAGATAAAAATCAACAAAAAGGGGAGTTTGTCATAATAGTTAACAACAAATAATATGCCAGCAGCCAAACAGTTGGGCACCATTAGCATTTTAATGAAAGATCGACACAGCTATGCGGTAGAAGTGCAAAAAATATTAACCGACGAAGGACGTTTGATCATGGCTAGAATGGGTGTTAATCCTGCCAGGACTTGCGTCAAAAATTGTACCGGCATTGTAGTTTTGATAGTGGAAGGTACTGCTCAGGAAATAAATGCTTTGAACAAAAAGCTCAACAAGCTTTATGGTGTGGTAGCCAAAAGCGTTATTATCACCAAATAATGAATTTTAAGATTAGACCATTAGAAACTCAAGATTTGGATAAGAGTAGTTTTTTGGAAACGCTCTCCAATCTTAGTGATGTTAAAAATTTATCTACCAAACAAGCTCAAGAAATTTTTAGCATGGCCAGTGGTCAGGGAGTGTATTTTTTGGTAGCAATTTGCGAGGAGGGAGAGCATCAGGGTGAAATTGTGGCTACTGTTAAATTGATTATTGAACCAAAATTTTTTCATGGGGGTAAATCGGCTGGGCACATTGAAGATGTAGTTACGAGATATGGTTTTGAAGGACAGGGATTATCCAAAGCACTACTGCAAGAAGCGATTAAAATTGCCAAGGAAAATAATTGTTATAAATTAATATTGGATTGTAAAAAAGAATTGTTGCCTTTTTATGCTAAATCTGGTTTTAAGGAGCATGGTATTTGTCTAAGATTAGATTTTTAAAATTATGAAAGATAAAACAAACAAATTCTATATCACCACGCCAATTTATTATGTCAACGACAAACCACACATCGGTCATGCCTATACGACTATTGTAGCTGATGTTTTGGCTCGTTTTTGGCGCGCACAAATTGGCGATAAAAATGTATTTTTTCTAACTGGTACTGACGAGCATGGCGCTAAAATTGCCGAGGCCGCTCAAGTCGCTGGTATGGAACCGCAAGCTTTTACTGATAAGGTATCTCAAAAATTTAAAGATGTCTGGTCTAAGATGGATATAAGCTATGATTATTTTTTGCGCACAACTGACAAAGACCATGGGAAAATTGTTACCGAAATTTTAAAAACTCTAAAAGCCAAAGGCATTTTATATGAAGATGATTATCAGGGTTTATATTGTGTCGGTTGTGAAAAATTTATTACTGAAGGGGAGTTGGTAGATGGTAAGTGTCCGGATCACAATAAAGTTCCGCAAAAAGTAGTAGAAAAAAATTGGTTTTTCAAATTGTCGGAATTTTTACCAAAAATAAAAAAAGCTATTCAGTCGGGAGAACTTTATATTTATCCAGAGTCCAGAAAAAACGAAGTGTTGGGTCTGATAGATAAACAGCATGTGCCAGATTTTTCTATTTCTCGCTCTAAAAAGTCAGTGCCCTGGGGGATTGATTTGCCTTGGGATGAGAATCAAAAAACTTATGTTTGGGTAGACGCTTTGAGCAATTACATTACTGCCCTGGGCTACCCCAAAGGTAAGGATTTCAAAAAGTTTTGGCCAGCCGATGCGCAATTTATGGCTTTAGATATTTTAAAATTTCATACCTTGTATTGGCCAGCGATACTGATGGCTTTGGATTTACCATTGCCCCGACTTTATATCCACGGATTTTTTACTATCGACGGTAAGAAAATGAGCAAGACCTTGGGTAATGTCATTGACCCAAATGAATTGGCTGATAAATACGGAGCAGAAGTCAGTAAATATTTGATCTTGTCTCAATTTTCTTTTGGGCAAGAATCTGATATTAAGCTGGAAGATTTTCCTATCAAGTATAATGCTGATTTGGTCAACGGTTTGGGTAATCTAGTTAGTCGAGTGACCAATATGATTGAGCTATATCTAGACGGTCAGGTGGGTATAAAATTTAAAAGTCTGAATTTGGGCCATGAAGAATTGAAACAACTGCGTTTTAGAGAAGCACTGCTGACTATTTGGCAGGTGATTGCCAAAGACAACACTTTAATTGATCAGAGTAAGCCTTGGGAGTTGGCCAAGGACAAGAACAAGCACGATCAGTTGAAAAAAATATTGGGAGAATTGAGTTTAGATTTATATAACATTGCTTTAGCTTTAGAACCGTTTATGCCACAAAAGTCTAAAGAAATTTTAGATATTATAACCGCTAAAAAGATTAAAAAACCAGCCAGTCCACTGTTTCCTAGATTATAGAAGTGCCAGTGGCTAAGACAAAAATTTTAGTGTATTATATAGGTAAATTAATATAAGAAATAAATATGAATTGGTTTGACATTTTTTTAATCGTAGTCCTATTTATCTTCACTTGGAAGGGCTTTCGGGCAGGACTGGTGGGAGCAATTGGTGGATTTTTTGGAGTAATCTTTGCTATTTGGGCCGGTTCACACTATATGCAGTCGGTTGGTGCTTGGATTATGAAGGTAATTGATCTGGATAATGCCTATTTAGCTTCAATTATTGGCTTTTTGGTGGTTTTTATGGCCGTCAATATTGCTTTCGGTATTATTATTTCTATAATCAATAGAGTTTTCCATATTATTCCTTTTATTGATCTGATTAATAAACTTTTGGGAGCGATTGTCGGTATTGTCACCGGAGCACTGGCCGTCGCCGCTATAGTTTATCTGATGTCTGTTTTGCCCATCAGTGAGGCCATTTCTACCAGTATCAAAAATTCTCAAATTGCTGATACAGCTTTAAGTATTGCTTTTATGGTCAAGCCATTTATACCGCAAGCGATAAAAGAATTAAAATCTATTTTTGAAAATGTTAGTTGATAGTCACGCCCATCTAAATTTTCAAGCCTACAAAGATGACCTGTCAGAAGTGATAGGTCGTTGCCGTCAGGCCAATATGCGCGTCATAAATATCGGCGCGGCTTATGACACCAGCCTTAAGGCGGTCAATCTAGCTTTGGCTGAGCCTAGTTTTTATAGTGCCATTGGTCTTCATCCTACTCATGTCTATGATGAAGAGTTTAAGACTGAACATTATCAAGATTTGATTGCTAGCAGTCGAGGAAGGGTAGTGGCCATGGGAGAAAGTGGTTTTGATTATTTTCACATTCCCGAGCTACTAGAGAAGGGTGTAAAATCAATTGCAGAAATAAAAGCCAAACAGGAAGAAGTATTCCGCGCTCATATAAAACTAGCTAGAGAAAATAATTTGGCTTTGGTGGTGCATGGTCGAAATGGCAAGGACGACAACACGGCTTATCAGGATATCTACCGGGTTTTAAAAGATGAAAATTTTCAAAAAGGAGTTATCCATTGTTACGGTGGAAATTTGGAGGAAGCCAAAGCTTTTGTGGAGCTGGGATTTTATATTGGTTTTACCGGTATAATTACCTTTGATAAAACCGGAGCATTGGCCGAGATTGCCCAGTGGATACCGGAAGACAAAATGCTCATTGAAACAGACGCGCCTTATCTTACTCCCGAGCCCAATCGCGGTAAGCGCAACGAACCAATCTATGTCCAGCATGTGGCTGCCAAGCTATCTCAAATCAGAAATAAAAATATTGATGAGATTGTCGAAATTACTGGGAATAATGCCAACAAGTTATTTGATTTAAAATAATATTATATTGTTCGGGTTATAAATATAAAAAAATGCTAGACGAAGATAAAGATTCTCAATTTTCAAAACTAACTCCAGAAAGTATCGTCATTAATTATATCTTTGATATGGAAAACGGCGATTTCGGAATATTGGATGAAGTAAAAAGTGCCATTCATCAACAAATAGCTTTGGAGCTAGTCAGAGTCGGGCAAGGAAAATTATTGGCGGGTAATTTGGATAAATTTAAAGATTTGGATAAAAGACAAATTGTAGAGACTATCCTTGAATCAGGTGATGATTTCTTGGCCAAACAAATAGCCGGTCAAACCAGTGATGTAGAATTTGAAGATTTAGGAAAAATAATCGATAAAATTTAAATAAAATTATATGGAAAATCCCATTTTTTTAAGTGAACAGTCAGGAAAGTCCTTTGTGTATTATCATACCCATAGAGTTTATAAAGAAAACCTAGAGGAGGCTATCAAAAGTAAAAAATCTATTGAGTTAGATATTTCTTTTGATGAAAAAGGAGTCTTTTATGAAAAGGGAGCATACTATATTGGTCACCCAGTTACTTTTTATACAGAATTTGGGAAAGAGTTTCATAATAATATGTTGCTAGAAGAGGCTATTAAAATATTGGAAGCCAATTCAGATATTTTTGTGGTATTAGACTGTAAAGATATCAGAGCTTTTATAAAGATAGAAGAAATTATAAAAAGATTAGGCGCTCACAGGTGTTTATTTCATGCTTTTATAAAAGAGTGGTCATTTAGACCATTTGAGAGTGATATTGAAGTAGAGCCACATTGGAAGGAAGAAGAAATTCCTCTAGAGGAAGTTTTACGATTTAAAGAAAGGAACAAAATTCCTATCATTGGAGCTTGCAAGGGTTTTAGCGAAAAGAGGTTAAGAGATAGAAATGTGGTCAATCAAATAATAGATAGTGTTAAAGGTAGAGATATTGATAGTATTAGTTTATATATGCCAGGAACAATATTACCACCTTTAGATCTGGCTAGACAGCTTTCTCAGGCGGGCTTTCTTAATTGGATTAATATTGATAAAATAGAGGGGGTAGATCTAAGCGGTATTACTTATATTGGTATGACCGATGTTTTAGAGAGGGCTTCAGATTTTAAAAGTTAGTATAATAATATAATTAATAAAATATTTTATGAGCGAAACTACAATCAATCAGCCAGCCAAGATGATTTCAATCAAAGAGCTGTTTAAGCTATCTTTGGCTGTTTATCCCACAGTTTTTTGGAAAACTATTAAAATGCTTTTATTGCCCTTAGTGGCTTTTATACCAGTAGGAATTCTGGCTATTTTGATAGTCTTGGTTGAGGATGCTTCTCCAGCTGCCGGTATGTCCAATTTTTTATATGTAATTTTGGGTTTATTGGGCACGGTGGCGACAATATTTTTTCTCATAGTGATGTATATAGCTCAGATTGGAGCAATGATTATAGTCCAAAAAAATGATCCGCAGATACTGATCAAAGATACTTTCCTGTTGGCCAAAAGTAAGGCCTGGAAATTTCTGACCACATCTCTTTGGGCCGGCTTATTTGTATTTTTATGGATGCTTTTACTGATTATTCCCGGTTTGGTGATGATGGTTTATTATACTTTTATTGCTTGGATGGTTTTGGAGGAAGGATTGTCTGGAAAAGCAGCCTTAAAGCGCAGTAAAGGTTTGGTCAAAGATTATTGGTGGGCTGTTTTTTGGCGAATTGTGTTGCCGGCTATAGTTATTGGTATAGTTTTTGGAACACTGGGGGCTAAGTTGCTACCACCTACTACTCCTGGAGTACCCACACCGTACACCCCTGGTCGGGCTGCTTATGATTTTTTAACTCAAATCATTTCTTGGGTGATTACTCCATTTTTTGTGGCTTATTCCTATAATATGTATAAGAGTTTGAAAGCTATCAAAGATAAACAAATTTAAAATTCATGGAAACATTTTCATTATTTATTTCAATACTAGTCTTACTTCTTCTAGCGGTGATAATTTTTGTGTTGTTTAAAAAAAATCAGCCCATAGAAAAAGATGATAAAGCTATGTTGATGCTCCAACAGCAGATAAATGATTTGACCAGACAACTGGGAGATAAAATTGATCAGACCACCCAGCATTCTTCCAAGATGCTTCAAGATCAATTTATGGAGACCTCCCGTATTTCCAAAGAGGTTACGGAAAAACTTTTGAAACTAGAAGAAACCAATAAGCAAGTAGTCAGCTTTACTGATCAATTGCAAAATTTGGAAAAAGTTTTGACCAACGCCAAAACCAGAGGTAATCTTGGCGAAGCCAGTTTGGAAATGATTTTATCAAATATATTGCCACCCCAATCTTATGAAATGCAGTATCATTTTGAAAATGGTGAAGCAGTCGATGCGGTAGTTAAAATCAAAGATAGGATCTTACCGGTGGATGCTAAATTTTCTTTGGAAAATTATCGTCGAATTATTGATGAAAAAGATAAAGATAAAAAATTGGTTTTGGAAAAAGAATTTAAAAGTGATTTGAAAAAAAGGATTGATGAAACTAGTAAATATATTCGTCCCAATGAGTCAACTTTGGATTTTGCTTTTATGTTTATTCCAGCCGAAGGCATTTATTATGATCTGCTGATCAATGAAGTAGGGACAGTCAAAGTAAATACCAGAAGTCTGATTGATTATGCTTTTAATGAAAAAAAAGTAATCATTGTTTCACCGACTACTTTTGCGGCTTATTTACAGACAGTCCTACAAGGATTAAAAGCTCTACAAATTGAAGAATCAGCCAAAGAAATACGCAAAAACGTAGAGAAATTACAAAAGCATATGCAAGCTTATGCTGAATATCATAAAAAACTGGGTAGCCAGCTATCGACAGTGGCCAATACCTATAATTTTTCTAATAAAGAATTTCAAAAAATAGATAAGGACATCCTTAAAATCAGCGGAAAAGGTGGTAGTTTGGAGCTCGAAGATGTGGAAAAACCCCGCCTAGAGTAGGCCATTAGCAATTTTGAAATGTATTGACTTTTTGCGGTTATAGATATATAATGTAGCCGCTTTTTGTTTCCGCCAACTGGCGGATAAAATTATGTCAGCAGTCATAAACGACAATAAAAATCAGGATAAGAACGAATGGCTCAGACGGGGGATGATGATGTTTGCCGAGTCTACCGGTTGGATCGCCTTTCCTGTTGTTGGTGCTTTATTTTTGGGTAGATGGCTGGATGAAAAGCAAGGGACTGAACCATTGTATTTTCTTAGTATCACAATTTTGGCTTTTATTATTTCTTCCATTGGCATTGGTATGACGGGAGTAAAGTATATGAAACGAATTGAAAAAGAAGATAGTCTTCGGCCAAAACCAGTGAAAAATTTAAAGGGAAAAGACGAAAATGAGTCTGGAAATAAATAACAATCAAGATATATTGGGTAATATAAGCAACTCTTTACAAGAAGAAGTTGAAGTTACTGGCGAGCATCAAATTGATGCCAGTCAATTGGAATACGGAGAAACGGCTTATGAAGAAGAGGGAGAACACGAGCATACTCTTTTTGCTGAAACTTTATTTAATATTGGTGGCTTTCCTGTCACCAATTCACTGCTGACATCTTGGGTAGCAGTTTTTTTAATTATTATCCTATCTTTGGTGATACGGGTTAAGACCAGCCGGGTGCCGTCAAGATTTCAAAGTTTTATCGAAACTATTATTGCTGGTGCCTACACCATGATGGATATGGTGACAAATGACAGAAAAAAGAGTGAGAAAATATTTCCGATTATTTTTTCTATTTTTATTTTTATTCTAATAAATAATTGGCTAGGGCTTTTTCCGGGAATTGGTTCCATTACCTATAATCATACAGTTTTGTTTAGAGGAGGCACCGCTGATTTAAATACTACTTTAGCTTTGGGACTATTTGGAGTAATTGCCGCTAATATTTTTGGTATTGTTATGGTGGGTGGTTGGCAGTGGTTTAATAAGTTTGTAAATTTAAAAACCATCTTAGAAATTCCCAGAAAAATTGGAAAGGAACCAACAGTGGTTTTGATTAATCCGATAAACTTTTTTGTCGGCTTAGTTGAGATCATTAGCGAAGTAGCTAAGGTGGCTTCATTATCATTTAGGTTGTTTGGTAATGTCTTTGCGGGAGAAGTGCTTTTGGCTTCTATTTCGGCCATGCTGGCCTATGGAGTGCCACTGCCATTTATGTTTTTGGAAATCATAGTTGGTATTATTCAAGCACTTATTTTTGCTATTTTGACCTTAGTTTATTTCACCATTGCCTCAACCGAACACGAACATTAATTAATTAATCAAGATAAAAGTAGGAGACTTTAAAAATAATAAAAATAGTCGACCAAAATTATCTTAAGAGGAGATCCATATGGATTTAACATTATTAGCCAAAGCCGTTGCCATTTCCATCGGTGGTTTGGGGCCCGCTCTAGCCATTGGTAAAATTGGCGCCAAAGCTATGGAATCAATTGGCAGAAATCCCGAATCAACTAGTAAAATTTTGGTTCCAATGCTTTTGGTCTCAGCCTTTGCTGAAGCCATTGCTATTTACTCATTGATTATTGCTTTTTCAATCAAATAAAATTGATTGTTTTCCTTGTCCTTGTCCGCCAGTCGGTGGATCAGGCCAGGAATAAGCAATTAATTTAGGTAATCAATATGGAAATTTTAGAATTATTTGGAGTCGATTGGAAATTGTTGATAGCCCAGCTAGTCAATTTTATTGTGGTTGTTTTAGTTTTGTGGTTTTTTGCTTTAAAACCATTGACCAAAACTATGCAGAAGAGAAATGATGAGATTTCCAAAGGGTTAGCTGATGCCAAATCTGCTCAAGAAAGATTGAATCAAGTTGAGCGTGATGCCAAAGACAAGCTAAATAAAACCAAAAACGAAGCCATGGTTATTTTGGAAGAAGCCAAAAAACAAGCTGAGAAAAGTAAACAAGAAAACGTTGTTAAAACCAAAGAAGAAGTAGCCAAGCTGATTACCAAAGCCAAAGAGCAGATTAATAGTGAAAAAGATGCTATGATTTCACAGGCCAAAACAGAGTTAGCTGGTACAATCTCTTTAGCTTTGGAAAAGATTTTATCTTCTCAATTATCTAAAGAGCTAGATAAAAAATATATTGATAAAGTATTAAAAGATCTGAAATAATGAAAAAATATACCGCCAAAATTTTAGCCACCGCTTTATACCGAGCTAGTTTGGGTAAAGAAGGCAAAGAGTTGGAAAAAATTATGAACAATTTTTCCTCTTATTTAATGGATCACCGTTTAGTAGCCATGATTCCGGGCATTTTAAAGGAATTAGAAAATCTGCATTTTAATACGGAAGGAATAGTAGTGGCCAATATAACCAGTCGGGAAGAGTTATCACCGGCAGAAATTAAAACGATAGAAGATTTGGTCAGTAAAAAAACCAAAAAGAAAGTAGTGGTTCGTCAGGAGGAGGATAAAAATATTTTAGGCGGAACCATCATCAAATATGAAGACAAGATTATCGATTTGTCTATCAAAAATCAATTAAAAAATTTAGCAAAACAATTAAGCAATTAATAATATGTCTTACGAGCATTTAGTGAAAAGTTTACAAAAGCAACTGGCCGGTTGGCAAGCAGACGTCAAGGAAGAAACTGTCGGTACGGTGATTGAAGTGGGTGATGGTATTGCCAAAGCTTCCGGATTATCTGATGTGATGGCTTCTGAGATGCTTGAATTTGAAACCAAAAGCGGAGAAAAAATCGACGGTGTAGTTTTAAATTTAGAAGAGCATGCTATTGGTGCCATTATTTTGGGTGAATACACCGGCTTAAAAGAGGGTGATAAAGTAAAAAGAACCAGACGTATTTTAGAAGTACCAGTTGGTGAAGCAGTAGTCGGCCGAGTGGTCAATCCATTGGGAGAAGCCATTGATGGCAAAGGGGCAATAAAAGCTCAGCAATATTATCCAGTAGAAAAGATTGCCCCAGGTGTTATTACTCGTCAGTCAGTAGTTCAACCGCTCGAAACGGGTATTAAAGTTATTGATGCTATTATCCCAATTGGTAAAGGACAGCGCGAGTTAATCATTGGCGATCGTCAGATTGGTAAGACAGCCTTGGCCATTGATACTATTATTAATCAAAAAGGTAAAGATGTTATCTGTATTTATGTAGCTATTGGTCAGAAAGAATCCAAAGTCGCTCGTATTGTGGCTAAATTGGAAGAAACTGGAGCGATGGATTATACCACTGTAGTATCAGCTGGAGCATCAGAGTCAGCCGCTTTGTCATATATTGCTCCGTATGCCGGTTGTGCTATGGGCGAATATTTTATGGATAAAGGCAAAGATGTTTTAGTTATTTATGATGATTTATCCAAGCATGCGGTAGCTTATCGTCAGATTTCTCTACTTTTGAAGAGACCACCGGGACGCGAGGCTTATCCAGGCGATGTTTTTTATCTACATTCTAGACTCTTAGAAAGAGCCGCTAAAATGAGTGATAAGCTGGGCGGTGGATCACTAACAGCTCTACCGATTATCGAAACTCAAGCCGGTGATATCTCGGCTTATATTCCCACCAATGTTATTTCTATTACGGATGGACAGATTTTTTTGGAAACAGATTTGTTTTATAAAGGCATTAGACCAGCCCTATCAACCGGTTTGTCAGTTTCTCGTGTTGGATCAGCCGCTCAGAAAAAGGCCATGAAAAAAGTAGCCGGCAAACTTAAAATTGATTTAGCGCAGTATCGAGAGCTCGAAGCCTTTGCTCAATTTGGTTCGGATTTGGATGAGGCTACTAGACAACAGTTGGACAGGGGAGCTAGAGTAACAGAAATTTTAAAACAGGGACAATATAACCCTTTGCCACAGTCAAAACAGATTTCTATCATTTATGCTGCTGCCAATGGTTATTTGGATAAGTTGCCTTTAAAAAATTTAGCTGCTTTTGAAGAGAAGTTGTTTACTAAAATGGATAGTGAAGGCAAAAATGTTTTGGAAAATATTGAAAAAACTAGTCAATTATCCGAAGCTGATGAACAAAAGTTAAAAAATATTATTAGTGATTTGGTCGAGACAGAAGTAAAAGTAGATGAGGATAATAAGTAAAGTTATAAGTTTGTTTTTATAAGTATATGCCTCAAGCCAGTCGGGACATACAAAGAAGAATAAAATCGGTCAAGAGCACCAAGAAAATTACCAAAGCTATGGAGTTGGTCTCAGCCGCTAAAATGCGTAAAGCAGTATCTAAGGTATTAGCTTCACGGGCTTATTCTGATTTGGTTTGGGACACGGTGTTACATTTGGTCAAAAAAGTAGAAGCCAATAAACATCCGTTTTTCATGTCTCCGAAGAAAGTATCTAAAGTAGTCGTAGTTTTAATTAGTACCAATCGTGGTCTTTGCGGCAGCTTTAATACGCAACTAGTCAATAAGGTTTTGGAGTCTATTCGTATTCATCATCCTGAGACAACTAGCACCGATATCATTACTTGCGGAACCAAGGGTCGCGATGAGATTCGTCGCTATAAAGTAAATTTGATTGCTGATTTTCGCAAAGAGGATATTACTAACGACTCAGAAGATATCAGGCCAATTGCCCATATGATTACCAAAGATTTTTTGGCCAAAAGATATGATAAAGTTTTCCTTGCCTATACCGATTTTATGTCGTCTTTAAAGCAGGCTCCGCATGTTAAACAGCTTTTGCCGATAGTGCCGGAAATAGATGCTCGTTTGGGGCATATCACTCATGAGAAGGGTCAGGGGGAAAAAATAAATGTCGAAAGTTTTTCAGAATTTATTTTTGAACCAGGTCGCCATGATGTTTTGGATGCGTTTTTGCCCAGATTGTTGGAAGTCCAGATTTATCAGTCAGTTTTAGAATCAGAAGCTTCAGAACATTCGGCTCGTATGTTTGCTATGAGAAACGCCACCGACGCCGCCAGTGATATGATTGATGAACTAACTTTGGCCTATAACCAGGCTCGTCAAGCTGGTATCACCGGTGAGATTGCCGAAATTGCTGCTGGCAGTGCTGCCTTAGAATAAATTACTGGTTATTCCGGACCTGCTCCGGAATCTGAAGATAATTAATATTAAATAATTTATAGATCCTGAAACAAGTTCAGGATGACAACAATAATAATATGGAAAATAAAGGAATCATAAAACAAATTATCGGAGCGGTCGTCGATGTTTATTTTGTCAAAAATTTACCAGAAATTAATTATGCCTTAGAGGTTAAACTCGGCAAAGATATTTTGGTTTTGGAAGTACAAAAACATCTAGGAGATAGCATGGTACGAACTGTAGCTATGGGTTCGACGGATGGTTTGGCTAGAGGAGTGGAAGTAGTCGATACTGGTGCTTCAATTTCTGTACCAGTTGGTAAAGAAACCCTGGGTCGTATGTTTGGTGTTTTAGGCCAAGCTATAGATGGTAAAGAAGAAGTAAAGACCAAGACTAGATTTCCCATTCATCGATCGGCCCCTGATTTTACCGAACAGTCTAATCAGACCGAAATATTTGAAACTGGCGTTAAAGTGATTGATTTGATTTGCCCTTTTACCAAGGGAGGTAAGGTTGGACTTTTTGGTGGAGCTGGTGTCGGTAAGACCGTGGTTATCCAAGAGCTGATTAGAAATATTGCCGCTGAACATGGTGGTTTTTCTGTTTTTGCTGGTGTAGGAGAAAGAACTCGTGAAGGTAATGACTTATATCATGAAATGGAAGAGTCTGGCGTGCTTAAAAATACCACATTGGTGTTTGGTCAGATGAATGAACCACCAGGAGCACGTCAAAGAGTGGCTTTGACAGCACTTACTATGGCTGAGTATTTTCGTGATCAGGAAGGCAAAGATGTACTCTTATTTATAGATAATATTTTTCGTTTTACTCAAGCTGGTTCAGAGGTGTCGGCTCTCTTGGGTCGTATGCCGTCAGCCGTTGGTTATCAACCAACTTTGGCTACCGAAATGGGTGAACTACAAGAAAGAATAACTTCTACCAAAAAAGGCTCTATTACTTCGGTCCAAGCTGTTTATGTGCCGGCTGATGACTTGACCGATCCGGCTCCGGCTACAACTTTTGGTCATTTGGACGCTACAGTGGTTTTATCTCGGGCTTTGTCAGAACTCGCTATTTATCCAGCTGTTGATCCACTAGATTCCAACTCTTTAATTTTGGATCCGGAAGTAGTCGGTCAAGAGCACTATGATGTAGCTCGTGATGTGCAAAAAGTATTGCAACGTTATAAAGATTTGCAAGATATTATTGCTATTTTGGGTATGGATGAATTATCTGAGGAAGATAAATTGACTGTCCAGCGTGCTCGTAAGATTCAGAGATTTTTATCACAACCCTTCTTCGTAGCCGAAACATTTACTGGTACGCCAGGAAAATATGTACCACTTAAAGAAACAGTTCGCGGTTTTAAGGAAATACTAGAAGGTCAGCATGATAATAAGCCAGAGCAAGCTTTCTATATGAAAGGCACTATTGATGAAGTTAAATAATTTTGGTCAAAGCACTTGGTAATAATTTTATGAAAGATTTGAAATTAAAAATAGTTACTCCCGAGAAGATACTCTTTGAAAGGCGCATCTTGCAGGTTTCTGTTTCTACCGTTTTAGGGGAGATTACTATTTTGCCAAATCATATACCTTTGGTTTCTCAACTTATTCCCGGAGAGATAGTAGTCAAAACTGATCAGGGCGAAGAGGATCTGATGGCTGTCTCGGGGGGTTTTGTGGAGATTTTGCCTGATCAAGTAGTGATTTTAGCTGATACAGCCGAAAGAGCTGAGGAGATTGATGAAGAGCGCGCTGAAGCAGCCCGTCTCAGAGCCGAAGAGGTGCTCAAAACTAAAGTGGCCGACGCTGAAGGATTTGCTATGTTTACGGCTAAGATTGAAAAGGAATTGGCCAGACTGAAAGTGGCTAGAAAATATAAGAAAAAAGGTTTAAGAACAGGACAAAACAATTAAGGAGGATAAGTAATACTATTATGAACAACATCTTCACTATTCCTAATGACAAGTTGGATATGCACGAATGCCCATTGGTGGTCATCAAATGTATTGATTTTCGGTTTCGTCAAACTGATCAAGAATTCGTGGAACGCTGTCTGGGTTTTGATAACTTCGACTTGTTTGCTTGGCCTGGAGCAGCTAAGGACGTGCTCAAAAACAATGGATTTAAAACATCCTTTATTGAGTATGTTGTAGCTGTTTCTAGGGGTTTGCACAAGGTCAAAAAACTACTCTTACTTTGGCACTGGGATTGCGGAGCCTATGGAGGTTCCAAAGCTTTCTCTTCGGCTGAAGAAGAAAAGGCCGCCTATCTCAAGGACATCAGTATCGTCAAGGACATGTTGTCCAAGGAGCTACCAGGTGATCTGGAAATTATTATGGCCTACAGTAAGATTGGTCCACAGGGATTAGAGTATTGCGTCGTTGAGTAATTGTATATGTTTTGTTCTCCCTTTCCAGGTAACCTGGAGGGGAGTTTTTTATTACCAAAATTTTTGATTTTTCTGTGGTTATGGGTTAATATTAAACTTATGGAAATTGATTTAACCAAGCTTAATCAGAGTCAAAAACAGGCAGTTCTCCATGATCAGGGACCGACTATTTTAATAGCGGGAGCTGGTACTGGTAAAACCACGGTGATTACTCAACGGATTGCTTATTTGATTGCCCAAAAAAAGGCCAAGCCGGAAGAAATTTTAGCCGTTACTTTTACTGAAAAAGCAGCCAATGAAATGGCTGAAAGAGTCGACAAGCTATTGCCCTTGGGTTACAGCGATTTGTGGATTCATACCTTTCATGGTTTTTGTGAAAAAATCTTAAAAGATTATGCTTTGGAAATTGGTTTATCCAACGATTTCAAGTTATTGGATCCGACAGCGGCCTGGATGTTAGTCAGAGAAAATTTAGAAAAATTTGCTTTGGATTATTATGCCCCCTTGGGTAACCCCACCAGATTTATTCATGCTTTACTGAGCCATTTTTCTCGTCTCAAGGACGAAGTTGTTTATCCAGCCGAATATCTTAAATATGCCGAAGATTTTCATCTGGATAGCGATCAGGCCGGCGACAGAGAAGAAGTGGAGATGGAGATTTCTCGGGTGCGGGAAGTAGCCAATGCTTATCATATTTATCAACAGTTACTTTTGGAAAGTAATGCTTTGGATTTTGGTGATTTGATCAATTATACTTTAGAGCTTTTCAAAAAACGCCCCAAAGTAATTAATAAATTTAGAGCGCAGTTTAAGTATATTTTAGTTGATGAATTTCAAGATACCAATTGGGCTCAGTATGAGCTAATAAAAGTATTAGCCTCGCCAAAAAATAATTTGATGGTCGTCGGTGATGATGATCAGGCGATTTATAAATTTCGTGGGGCAGCTGTTTCCAATATTTTAAATTTCAAAAAAGATTATAAAAATCCGACGGAAATATTTTTGAATGACAATTACCGCAGTGGTCAAAAAATATTGGATGTGGCCTACAATTTTATTCAGCAAAATGATCCCGATCGTTTGGAATATCAATACAAAAAAAAGAAAACGCCATTAAATAAAAAACTTGAAAGTCATATTCAAGACCCAGGGTCACTTGACGTCTTATCTTTTATTGATAAAAATTCCGAAATAGATGGTGTTTTGTCAAAAATAGTAGAATTAAAGAAAAAAAATAAAGAAACCCAGTGGTCTGATTTTGCTATTTTAGTCAGAGCCAATGATCAGGCCCAGGGCTTTGTGTCGATGATGAGGAAAAAGGGCATTCCCCATCAATTTATGGCCTCCCGCGGCCTTTATGCTCAGGATATTGTCCAAGACATTATCGCTTATCTTAAACTATTGGATAATTATCATGAGTCAACGGCTTTTTTTAGGATATTGTCTTTGCCAATTAGCGGTTTAAATATTGAAACTATTATAAATTTAAATCATCTAGCTACCAAAAAATCTTGGAGTCTTTATTATACAGCCAAAAATTATCAAGCTCATATTAGTATATTGCCAGTTGATCAGAAGAAAATAGCTCGGCTAGTCAGTGATATTGATAAGCACACAGCGCTGTCCAAGGAGCAAGCAGTTTCCCAGGTGATTTATACTTGGTTAGAAGATAGCTCTTATCTTAATATGCTGACTATAGAGCAAAATCAATATAACAGCGATCAATTGCATTTTTTAAACCAATTTTTTAAAAAAATCAGAAATTGGGAAGAAGAGTCGATCGCCGATTCATCAGTCCATAAATTTTTGGAAAATTTGGAAATGGAAATTCAATCCGGAGAAATGGGGGCTCTGCAGTTTGATGCCGAGTCTGGCCCAGATGTAGTCAAAGTTATGACTGTACATGGTGCCAAAGGTTTGGAGTTTAAATATGTTTTTATTACCAATTTAGTACATCTTAGATTTCCTTCGGTCGAACGTCGTGATCCGATTGAAATCCCAGAAAAGCTTATCAAAGAGGAATTGCCCAAAGGAGATGCACATTTACAAGAAGAACGTCGGTTGTTTTATGTAGCCATGACGCGCGCTAAAGCCAAGGTTTATCTGACTTGGGCAAAAAATTATGGCGGCGCTAGCTCTAAGAAGCCCTCTCGGTTTATTGACGAGATAAAAATAGCTGGACAAGAAATCATGTCTTCAGTCAAAGAACCAGACAGAATTGATGCCAAAAAGGTAAAACCCAATTATCCGGTGCCAAAAGTATTTTCTTTTTCACAACTAAAAGCTTATCAGTCGTGTCCCTGGCAATATTTTTATACTTTCATAGCTAAGATTCCTACCAAAGGCAGTCCGCAGTTTAGTTTTGGTAAAACTATGCACTCTACTTTTCAGAAATTTTATCAGCAAATAATCCGTAATTCTGAAATGGGTCAGGGAGATTTATTTTCCAAAAATAAAAAGATTAAAACAGTTAGTGAAAAAGAATTATTAGAATTTTATGAGGCCTCTTGGATTGACGACTGGTATGAGAGTCAAGAACAAAAGAAAAAGTATCATCAGGATGGCTTGCGTATTTTAAAAGATTATTACAAGAAATACCTGCCTACCGGACAGGCAGGTCAAAATAATTTTCCAGTACCGTTATTTTTGGAAAAAGGTTTTACTATTAAGATAGGCAATTATAGTCTGCGGGGAGTTTTTGATCGGGTAGATGCTGATAGTAGTGGCTGGGAAATCATTGATTATAAAACCGGTCAAGTCAAAGATAAATTGACTTTTGAAGACAAAAAGCAACTTCTGATTTATCAAATTGCCGCTCAGGAGATATTTAAACAGTCAGTGAAAAATCTTACTTTTTTCTATTTGACCAATAACACGCCGGTGTCATTTGTTGGTAGTGAAAAAGAAATTGCAAAAACCAAAGAATGGATCAAAGAGACCATTGAAAATATTGTCAGCCATGATTTTACAGCCACTCCTGGCCATGTTTGTAACAATTGTGACTTTCACTCTATTTGCCCTTATGCTAAATTAAGTAGTTAATTATGACTTGGAATAGTTTTAGGGATGTGGCTGGTAAGGTCGTCAAACAAAAGGGACTAAATAAACAAATTGAAGAATCTTTGGTTTTACAATCAGCCAATCAACTATTAGACAATTTTTTATCAGCCCAAGCTCAAGAAAAGGTGAGGGCGGTTTATTTTCGAGCCGGAGTTTTAAGTATGGCTGTTTTGGATGATAATTTGTTAAAAAAGTTGCTTAGTGATAAGGATTTGTTTATCGCCAGTTTAAATAGTAAATTAGGCAATTCCATTGTTGATAATTTAAATTTTTTAAGCTAAATTAAGATCAAAATTACTAAGTTCTAATTTAGAGGTTTATTCAGCCACATTTGACGCGGCTGGATTGATTTTTCAAGCTTTTTTTAGTATTATTTATACTGATGAGTATCAAAGCCTACAATTTGGTGATGCTACTAGCCACTTTATTAGCCTGGCTGGGGTTTTCTATAATTATTAGGAGTTTTGACCCCACTGATGGTTCTTGGTTGGTTTATGCTATGTTTTACAGTTTATTATTTTTGAGTATTTTAGGAACTCTATCTTTACTAGGTTTTTTGATCCGCAGTATATTAGCCAGGAAAAAAGTAAGGCCACGATTAATGGCGGCGGAATCTTTTCGTCAAGCTATTATTTTTTCCGCTGTTTTGATTGTAGCCTTGATGCTTCAGGCTGGCCGAGTACTTACTTGGTGGAATATGGCCTTATTAATTATTTTAGCGACAGTCATAGAGTTTGTTATATTAGTATTTCGTCAAAATGATGAGCAGATAAAAAACTAATTATATGGAAAAAAAATTACAGGAACTTAAAAAACGATTTTTACAGGAGTTAGACGGAGTAAAAGACAGTCGGTTGTTGTTTGATTTGAAAAATAGATATTTGGGTCGTCAAGGAGAATTGACTAAAGTCTTAAAAGAAGTAAAAAATTTGGCGGCTGAGGAAAAACCAAAGATCGGTAAATTGGCCAATGAAGTTAAAAATGAACTGACAGATGTTTTTTTAAAGACCGAAAGGATTATTAACAATAATCAGGGAACGACTTTAGATTTTGATCCGTCTTTGCCTGGAATCAAGGAAACAATTGGCCATCTGCACCCTTCTTCTATTGTTCAGTATGAAATGGAGGATATTTTTGCTCAAATGGGTTTTGGGGTTTATGATGGTCCGCAAGTAGAATCAGAATATTATAATTTTACAGCTTTAAATACGCCCAATGATCATCCAGCTAGGGATAGTCAAGATACTTTTTGGTTGGAGCAGGGGCTTTTACTTAGATCACAAACTTCAAATTTACAGGTTCGTATGTTGGAAAAATACGGTGCGCCTTTTCGCGGAGTCTTTCCCGGACGGGTCTTTAGAAATGAAGCAACCGACGCTAGCCATGATCACACTTTTTATCAGTTGGAAGGATTGATGGTAGATAAAAATATCAACATTGGAAATTTGATTGCAGTCATGAAGTCATTTTTATCAGAATTTTTTAACACCGAAGTTGATGTCAGATTGCGTCCGGGGTTTTTTCCTTTTGTGGAGCCAGGCTTTGAGCTGGATATAAAATGTCTTATTTGTGATGGCCAGGGCTGTAGTGTTTGTAAACAATCTGGCTGGGTGGAATTGATGCCCTGCGGTTTGGTTCATCCAGAAGTAATTAAAGCGGGCGGTCTAGACCCCCAAGAGTATTCGGGTTTTGCCTTTGGTTTGGGATTTACTAGGTTAGTTATGATGCGTTATAAGATTGATGATATTAGACTGCTCCAGTCTGGAGATTTAAGATTTTTAAAGCAATTTTAATTTATGGCTAGTAATTATAAGGGCGTAATAATTGAAGAAAGTTTAGAAGATACTGGTGTTATAAAAACTATTAAAGTTGTTAGTACTAAGATAGAAAATGTTACAGAAAAACACAGAACACCCTGGGTAAAAACATGGACAAAATATAATGTGGAGATTTCGGAAGAGCAAGCCGATGATGTTGCGACTATATTGAGTCAATCGCTAGATTCTAAACATGATTGGTATGCTGATTTTAAAAATGATACTTTTCATTATATTATATTTAAAAATAGAATATTTAAGATTAATAGATCAAAAAAAGAAGAATACGATGAAGCTACTAAGTATGGTATTTTCTTGGGAATACCAGATTATCAAGTAAACTTTTCATCATTTATTAAGTTATAACTGGAATTAAATCTATGTATTTATCACTTGATTGGGTAAAAGATTGGATAAAGCTACCGAAAGATTTATCGGCCAAACAATTGGCTTTGGATTTTACTATGGCCATAGTAGAGGTAGAAGAGGTTGTTGATCGGGCGGCCAATCTACAAGATATAGTAGTCGGCAGAATTAATGAAATAGCCAAACATCCTGATGCGGATAGATTGCAGGTCTGCCAAGTGGATATTGGAGAAAAAATAGAGCAAATTGTTTGTGGTGGTATCAATCTTAGTAAGGGGATGCTCGTGGCTGTGGCCAAGCCTGGATCTCGTGTCAAATGGCACGGTGAAGGAGAGCTGATTACCTTGGCCAAAACCAAAATTCGCGGGGTAGAGTCTAGCGGTATGATTTCTGCTTCTGAAGAAATTGGTTTGGGTTCACTTTTCCCTCAAAAATCTGATAAAGAAATTTTGGATTTATCAGGCTTTAAAGTAAAAGTTGGCCAGAATTTAGCCGAGGCGCTAGGTTTAAATGATATTATTATTGATATTGATAATAAATCTATTAATCATCGTCCAGATTTGTGGGGTCAATATGGCTTAGCTAGAGAATTGGCTGCTATTTATAAATTGAAATTAAAAGAGTATGGCACTTTTGATCTCAAGGGGCAAAGTGAAGTCAAACTAAAAGTAACAGTTGAAGATAAAGATAATTGTTTTCGTTATCTTGGTTTGGCTATAAAAAATGTTAAAGTAGAGGATTCTCCTTGGTGGTTGAAAAAGAGATTGGAAGCGGTGGGCATTAGACCAATCAACAATCTGGTGGATGTGACCAATTATGTGATGTATGAGCTGGGTCAGCCAATGCATGTTTTTGACGCAAAGCAGATTGAAGATTCGCATATTATAGTAAAGCAAGCTAATAAAGGTGATAAATTTGTTACTTTAGACGGTGAAAATAGAAAATTACCAGACGGGTCGCTGATGATCTGTGACAGTAAAAAATACGTAGCTTTAGCCGGTATCATGGGTGGCCAGAATAGTGAAATTGGCACTGATACTACAGAAATTATTTTGGAATCAGCCAATTTTAAGGCTACCAACATTAGACGGACAGCTATTGGCGTAGGTTTGCGCAGTGAAAGCTCGGCTCGTTTTGAAAAATCTTTGGATCCAGTTTTAGCGGAAACAGCTATCAGACGAGCCACACAGCTAGTACTGGAGCTGTGTCCAGAAGCTTATGTCGCTAGTAATTTGGTGGATGTAGACAACAATCCTTTCAAACCTATTACTTTGGAAGTACCAGAACAATTGATAAATAATCGTTTTGGAGTAACTATACCAACAGCGGAGATAAAAGATATTCTCCAGCGATTGAAGTTTGATTTAAAATATAAAGCTAAAATTTTTACTATTGGTGTTCCGAGCTTTAGGGCCACTAAAGACATTTCTATTCCCGAAGATATTGTGGAAGAAGTAGCTAGAATTTATGGTTATGATAATATCAATTTTCAATTGCCCAAAGTAACTATTAGTAGTTTACAGGCCAGCGAAGAACATGCGGCGGCTCGTGATATAAAAACTTGGCTTAGCTTGTCACAAGAGTATTGTGAGGTCTATAATTATCCTTTTACTAATCAATCTTGGGCCAAGAAAATAGGTTTGGATTTAAACAATCATTTGAAAGTAAAAAATGCTCTCAGTCCAGAACAAGCTTATCTTAATATTTCTCTTTTGCCCAACCTATTGGCTAGAGCTGAAGAAAACATCCGTTGGTTTGGTGAATTTAGAATTTATGAGCTAGAAAGAGTTTTTGAAAAAACTAACAAAAGTATTTATCATACCGACAATACCCGCAAGAAATTTTTACCCAAGCAAGATAAATATTTGGCCGGAGTAGAAGTCAGCAAAAAAAATCCACCAGAATTATTTTTAGCCACCAAGGGTTTGTTGGAAGCTTTAATGGAACATTTAAACATCGAGGTATCCTTTGAGCCAATCAGGCTGGAATATGGTACAGTAGTTTACAATATTCGGTATCATGATACTGATCTGGGATATTTTGGTTTATTAGATAAAAGTTTATTTGATAGTGGAGATGTTAAGGTCAATGTTGCTTTTTGGCAAATAAATTTTACTTTACTGCTCAAGTATATCAATAAAGCCAAGAGGTATATTCCCTTGGCCAAATTTCCGGCCGTCTATAGAGATATGGCAGTAGTAGTGGATGCGAATTTGCTTTGGGCTGATTTACAGGCCGAAGTAACCAAGGTCTCCACACTGATTCGTCATTTGGAACCATTTGATATTTTTTCTGGCACTGGCATTAAAGACGGCAAAAAGTCAGTAGCTTTTCATTTGGAGTTTCGCAGCCATGACCGTACTTTACTTACTGAAGACGTCGATAAGCTAATGGAGCAAATTTTAGAGGTTTTGAAGAAAAAATTTAAGGCGATTTTGCGCTAATATTAGATAATTTATAGTTTCAAAAACAAGCTGTATTTTGGCTTGTTTTTTAGTCTGTTTTGTGATAAAATAAGGACATAAATTTGTATTAAAAAAGTTTTAGATATGGTAAAAAAATCAGCTAGCAAGCTAACTTCAGCACTTAAAGATAATAAAAAAACTGGTGAATACGGCGCCGCCCAAATAACAGTTTTGGAAGGTTTAGCACCAGTTCGAAAAAGACCAGGTATGTATATTGGTAATACTGCCTCAACCGGTCTTCATCATTTGATTTGGGAAGCAGTGGACAATGGAATTGACGAAGCTATGGCCGGCTATGCTGATACTGTTACTATTACTTTACTACCAGAAGGCAAAGTCTCAGTTTCAGACAATGGTCGCGGTATTCCAGTGGAGCGTCATAAGGTTTCCAAAAAATCTGCCTTAGAGACCGTCATGACCACTCTTCATGCTGGTGGTAAATTTGGCGATGGTGGTTATAAAGTATCTGGTGGTTTGCATGGTGTTGGTATATCAGTGGTCAATGCTTTGTCAGTTTGGATGCGGACAGAAGTGAAGCGTGAAGGCAAACTTTGGGCTCAAGAATATAAAATTGGTAAGCCCACCAGCAAAGTCAAACCAATTGGTAAAGCCGATGGTACTGGCACTACTCAAATTTGGCAGCCCGATCCGTCTATTTTTACCGTCACAGAATTTGATTGGCAGACTATTATTGATCATACTCGTCAGCAAGCTTATTTGACCAAGGGGTTAAGACTCAATTGTTATGACGAGCGTGATCCCAAAAATAAAAAATCTTACAAATTTTATTTTGAAGGGGGTATTGCTTCTTATGTTCGTCATCTCAATAACGGCCACGAAGTAAAACAGGAAAAAGTTTTTTATGTCAATAAAAGTAAAGATGATATATCGGTCGAAGTAGCTTTCCAGTATATGACTGATTTTCGGGAAAATGTTTATGCTTTTGCCAACAACATTTCCAATCCAGAAGGTGGTAGTCATTTGATTGGCTTTCGTACAGCTTTGACTCGGGTCTTAAATAAATATGCCCGCAAGAATAATTTTTTGAAAGAAAAGGATCAAAATTTGACAGCAGAAGATGTCCGAGAAGGTTTGACGGCTATAGTCAGTGTCAAATTACCTGATCCGCAATTTGAAGGACAAACTAAAGCCAAATTAGGTAACGCTGAAGTCCGGCCTATTGTAGAATCTATCTTTGCTGAAGCCTTGGAAATATTTTTGGAAGAAAATCCGCGTGACGCCAAGGAAATGCTCGGTAAATGTTTACTGGCCGCTCAAGCTCGGATGGCCGCTAGAAATGCCAGAGAAACAGTCCTGCGTAAAGGAGCCCTAGAGGGCTTGACCTTACCAGGTAAATTGGCCGATTGTTCCAGTCGCAATCCCAAAGAATGTGAGCTTTACATTGTGGAGGGAGATTCAGCCGGTGGTAGCGCCAAACAGGGCCGAGATCGAAGGTTTCAGGCTATTTTGCCACTGCGCGGTAAAATTTTAAATGTCGAAAGAACTCGTTTAGATAAGATGTTGGCCAACAACGAAATAAAATCTTTGATTATTGCTTTGGGTACAAATATCGGCGAACAATTTGATTTGGAAGATCTTCGTTATGACCGTATAGTGATTATGACCGATGCTGACGTTGACGGAGCACATATCAGGACACTGCTTTTGACTTTGTTTTATCGTCACTTTTTGGAATTAATTAGAGAGGGGCATATTTATATTGCTCAACCGCCACTTTATCGTGTGCAAAAAGGCAAGGAAGTGGATTATGTTTACAATGAAGAGGCATTGGATAAACTCAAGAAAAAATATGGAATTGTGGATGCTGATTTAGTAGTGGAAGAAACAGATGAAACCGTTGAAACAGACGAAGAGGAGACAGTGGTCGATAAAAAAGTCAGTGCCAAAGTAAATATGCAAAGATACAAAGGTTTAGGAGAAATGAATCCTAGTCAGCTTTGGGAAACCACTATGAATCCCGCTACTCGTTTGATGAAACAAGTGACCATTGAAGAAGCGGCTCAGGCTGATCAGACTTTTGAGATACTGATGGGTTCAGAAGTTGGTCCTCGTAAAAAGTTTATCCAGACTCACGCCAAGTCAGTAAAAAATTTGGATATTTAGATATTTTTTTATATCTTTTAAAAAGCCCTAAATTTAGGGCTTTTTGTTGTACCCTTGCCAAAATATTTTTTTTATGCTATAGTAATGGCGTAATAAACAGCTTTGGAGCTGTTTTAAAAAACTTTATATTTTGAGCATATGAATACAATCTTAAACTATTTTAAAGGCGTTAGAGAAGAATTATCAAAAATAGTCTGGCCGTCTAAACAAGTAACCATCAATCATACCTTAGTAGTGATTGGTGTTTCTTTAGCGGTCGCAGTTTTTTTGGGAGTAATTGATTTGGGTCTTAGTAAAGTAGTAGAACAAGTCGTTAAATAATTTAATTATATAAAGCTATGCCAAAGCAAACCGCACAACAGGGTCGAAGGTGGTATGTATTACATACTTACTCTGGCTATGAAGAAAATGTTTCTCGTAATTTAAAGCAACGTATTGAATCCATGGATATGGAGGATAAAATTTTTGATGTTTTGATTCCTACCGAGACCAAGATCAAAATAAAAAATGGCAAAAGAAAAACCGTTAAAGAGAAAATTTTTCCTGGTTACGTTTTGGTATCAATGATTGTTACTGATGCTTCCTGGTATGTAGTTAGAAATACCCCCAATGTCACTGGTTTTGTGGGCTCTGGCACTACACCAACGCCGGTTTCTGAGTCAGAAATCAAAGCTTTGATGCAACGCATGGGCACGGAAGAGCCAGAATTTAAAGTAGATATCGAAGTCGGTGAAATGGTTAAAATTGTTGACGGACCATTTAAGGATCATGAAGGAAAAATTTCCGAAGTTGATGAAGCCCGTGGTAAAGCTAAAGTCTTAGTGTCTATGTTTGGTCGCGAGACACCGATTGAGTTGGATTTTTTACAGATTAAAAAAGTATAAATAATTTAGAAAAGAGGGAGCTTGGCAAGTCGGTCAAGCGTTTGTACCTCATAAATAATAAATAATATGGCCAAAGAAATAAAACAGATTGTGAAGCTACAACTTCAGGCAGCTAAAGCTACTCCAGCCCCTCCGGTTGGTACAGCTTTAGGACCACATGGTGTAGATATTCAGTCATTTTGTGTGCAGTTTAATGAAGCTACTAAAGACAGAATGGGTGAAGTAGTGCCCATAGAGTTGACTATCTATGTTGATAGAACTTTTACTTTTGTGCTCAAGACTGCTCCAGCTTCTGACATGATCAAGAAAAAATTAAATTTACAGAAAGGTTCTAGCAATCCTTTGCAACAAAAAATTGCTACTTTAACTGATGCTCAGCTGACAGAAATTGCTCAAGCAAAAATGCCCGATTTAAATACCAAAGATATTAATCAGGCCAAAAAAATCATTGCTGGTTCAGCTCGTCAGATGGGAGTAAGAACAGAAGAATAAATATTTTATTCCTCCAACGCTTTTGCTTTGGAGGACAAAGAGGGAGCTTGGCAAGTCGGTCAAGCGTTTGTACCTCGCAATGCAATAATAAATAATATGGCAAAAATAAGTAAAAGATTAAAAGAAGCTAGATCTAAAATTGAAAGTGATAAAAAGTATCCTATTAAGGAAGCGATAAAACTAGTCAAAGAAACTAGCGCTGTGAAATTTGACGCTTCAGTAGAAGTCCATGCCAATTTGGGTATTGATCCTAAAAAAGGTGACCAAATAGTCAGGGCCTCTGTAGTATTACCGCATGGTACTGGTAAGACAGTTAAATTGGTTGCTTTTGTACCAGAAGCAAGAGTAAAAGAAGCCAAAAGTGCTGGCGCTGATATGGCTGGTGGAGAAGAATTGATTGCGGAGATTAAAAAGACCTTAAAAACAGATTTTGATATTGCTGTGACTGTACCGGAAATGATGCCAAAATTGGCGGTCATTGCTAAAATCCTTGGTCAAAAAGGTTTAATGCCCAATCCCAAGACTGATACTATTGGTACAGATTTAACCAAGATGATCGGTGAGCTTAAGAAAGGTAGGGTGTCTTATAAAAACGATATTAGCTCCAATATTCATTTGACTATTGGTAAAGTATCATTTGATGAGGCCAAGTTACTAGAAAATTTTGAAATTTTCTTGGACTCTTTAAAGAAAGTAAAGCCACAGAGTATTAAAGGAACTTTTATTCAGTCATTGTTTCTATCATCTTCGATGGGTCCCAGTATTAAAATTTTGATAAAATAATTATTACTAAACCCGCCGCGTTTTGACGCGGCGGGTTTTTGTTTACCAGTCTTGCCAGAGCTAAGATATTGTGTTAAATTGGCATAATAATAAGCTATAAATATATGGAATTAATATTTAAAACTGAAGAAAAACAAGAAGCTGAAGTGCTTTTTTTGCCCGTCTTAAAGGACAATTTGGCTATCATTAAATTGATCAGCTCTTTTGATTTTAGAGACGAGCAGAATATTTTACTTCGTCTTAAAAAGGAAAATTTTCAAGGAAATAAAGGAGATTGGTTTGTAGTCCACAATGATAAACAAACTATAGTTTTTATTGGTACTGGACAAGCTAAAAAATTGTCAGCGGAGGATTTTAGAACAACGGCTGGCTATATGGTGGCTTATTTAAGAAAACATCATACTAAGAAAATTGGTTTATTAATAAAATATTGGTTGAAGGGGACAAATGATTTGGATGTTTTAGCCCAGGCCTTAGCCGAGGGGCTTTATTTAGCTGCTTATAGTTTTGATCGTTACAAAAAAATTGATAAAGAAGCTATCAAGTTCGATGTTAAAGAAATTTTTGTTTATTTAGATTCTTTATTATCTGGTCAAAAAGCCAAATTTATTAAAGGGTGGGATCTTGGTCGGTCTTTGGCCCAGGGTACTATCTTGGCTCGTGATTTGGTCAATGAACCAGCCGGAGTAATGACACCCAAATTTTTGGCTGAAATCGCTAAAAATATTGCCAAGAAAAGCAAAAATATTTCTGTGAAGATTTTTGATAAAGAAAAAATCGCCCAGTTGAAAATGAATGCCTATTTGTCTATTGCCCAAGGCTCACCGGAAGAACCAAAATTTATTCATTTGATTTATAAACCAGCTGGTAAAATCAGAGATAGGGTGGCGCTAGTTGGCAAAGGAGTGACCTTTGATAGTGGCGGGTTGAATATCAAACCATGGGAAGGTATGGTTGATATGAAAATTGATATGGCGGGAGCCGCCACTGTATTAGGGGTTTTTGATATTTTGGCCCAGAGTGATGTGAAGGTGGAAGTACACGGTATTATTGCGGCTTGTGAAAATATGCCCTCTGGTACAGCCGTCAAACCTGGCGATGTGGTCAAAAATATGCAGGGTAAAAGCATCGAGGTGGCTCATACTGATGCGGAAGGCCGAGTGACTTTGGCTGATTCATTGGCCTATGCGCAGAAGCAGGGGATTAAAAAGATCGTTGATATTGCTACCTTAACCGGAGCAGCTATAGTGGCTTTGGGCAGCCAATATGCTGGTTTTTTTTCCAATAGTGACAAATTAGCTGAGCGTATTTTGAAAGAGTCTAAAAATGTTGGCGAAAATATGTGGCTTTTGCCCTTGGCTTTAGAATATAAAAATATGAATAAAAGCAAAGTAGCTGATATTAGAAATGTTTCGGAGATCAAGGGCGGTGGGGCTATTATGGCGGCTTGGTTTTTAAATTATTTTATAAGTGAAGGTACCGATTGGGCTCATATTGATATCGCTGGGCCAGCTTATGCTGAGAAAGAAATGAATTCTTACACTCCGGTCGGTGGAGTAGGCTTTGGAGTGCGGACTTTGTTTAACTGGCTAAAGAATATTTAAAAAATATCATTTAAATAAAAACCCCTTTTTAAGACGGGGTTTTTTGATTGTATTTATTAGCTGCTTCGTCAAAACTTTTATCTAAAACATCTTCTAGTATTAGGTGGGTAGTATCCAATATTTCATTGAGCTGTTTTTTGTCTTCGCTAGAGAATTTTTTTAGGACAAAATCTTCGGCCTTACCTTCTTGTGGTCCGATACCCAGCCGAATTCTTTTGAAGTCTTTTGATTTCAAGTGATTGATGATGGAGTCAACTCCTTTGTGCCCACCGGCGCTGCGATTTTTTGATATTCTTATTTTGCCGTATGGCAAATCTATATCATCGTAGATAACAATAATATTGTGGGTCGGTATTTTATAAAATTGCTTTAAGGCCTGGACCGCTTGTCCGGAATTGTTCATATAAGTGAGTGGCTTGGCTAAAATTATTTTTTCTTTTTCGCCCTGGAAATCAGTCAGTTGACTGTTACTGACTTTGTGGTTAGACCAAGTCAGCATTTTTTTACTAGCCAAAGAGTCCAAGACCAGCCAACCAAAATTGTGACGGGTCAACTCGTATTCTTTATCGGGATTGCCTAATCCGATGATAAGTTTCATATTTTTATTTTACATCTCGAGTATAGTCGAGAGATTATTTATCTTGAAGATTTTGGGTTTTGATTACACGAATGTGTATCGGTGTACCCTCAAAACCAAATTTATAACGCAAATTGTTTTCTATAAATCTTAGATAAGAGTCATGCAGATCAGCTTTAAAATCTATTTTGATAGCAAAGACTGGGGGGTTGGTATGCAGTTGTTTTAGGCTGTAAATATAGGGGTATTTAGTGCCTTTACCGCGAGAAGGTTTGTGTCTTTTGACCAGATTTTTAAGCAACTTGTCCAAAGCGTTTTCGGTGATTGTTTTATTTTTCTCTTGGTAAATGGATAAAACGCTATCTAATATTTTTTTAATGCGCATTTTTCTGGTAGCTGAGGAAAAGATTATTGGCGCCCATCTAAGAAATGGGAAAAAACTTTTATAATAATTTTCAAATTCTTTGACCGTGTCGGTGGTTTTATCCGGTATGAGGTCCCACTTGTTGGCCAAGATAATCAGTCCGACACCGGCATTTTCAGCATGCTCGATCAGGTGTTTGTCTTGCCAGGTCAGTTTACTAAAGACATCGGTCACTAATATAGCAATGTCAGCTTTTTTGATAGTATCAATACTTTGATCGATGGATTGTTTCTCAAAGGGGTCGGCTGTTTTTTTGGATTGACGCCTTATACCAGCAGTGTCCACAAAAATAATTTTCTGGCCTTCAAACATAAATTCTATATCCTGGGCGTCTCTAGTAGTATGAGCGATGGATGATACTATCACCCTTTGTTCTCCTAAGATGGCATTGATAATGGATGATTTACCAACATTGGGTTTACCTACTACGGCTACGCGGATGGCTTTTTCATTGGTAGTTGTTTCTTTGAGTCTTTTTTTATTTTTTATTTTTTTAAGTTGTACGACTACTTCATCTAATAAATCGCCAGTACCAACACCATTGATAGCTGAGACTGGCCAAGGGTGGCCGAGATTTAATTTATAAAATTCAGCTAAATATTGGCGAGTTTTATTATTGTCGGTTTTGTTAACTACCAAAAGGACTGGCTGTTTGTTTCTTTTAAAATTTTTGGCCAATTCCATATCAGTGGCCATGATACCATTTCGGACATCCACTACAAAAAGGAGTAGATCGGCCTCGCTGATAGCGGTTTGGGCTTGCTCGATAATTTGTCTGTCTATTTCGTCATCAGATTGTCTTTCTAAACCACCAGTGTCAATGAGGGAAAAATCCATATCTTTCCAGGAACAGGTAGCGTAGTTTCTGTCACGAGTAGTACCAGCCACATGGGAAGTAATGGCCTTGGGGTCCGATATAAGACGATTAAACAAGGTAGATTTTCCTACATTGACTCTTCCGACTATGGCTACTTTGTATAGACTGGGCATATTTATTCTGTTAATTGTTCGCTACTACTGGCGGTAGAAGTGGCTAATAAGCTAGGGTCGATAGTAGGGATTATTTCTATATTTTCATCAATTATTTGATCTTGTCCTAAGACAATCAGAAAGTCCAAGTTTTCCAACTCTCCATTGGCATCTTTGATGCCCCAATGGTTGGCTACCACTGATGCGATATAATCCAAAGGGATGTCTTTTTTGGTTTCGGTGTTGAAGATATTTTCTAATGATTCCTTAGTTTTGGGGTTCTGTTCGGTGTAATCATAGATAACCGTACTGATTTTATCTTGATTGGTGGCATTGCCGTATCTAAGTACATTATAACCTATTTGGCTTAGATAATTAACAGCGTTTAGAGCTAGACCAGGAACAGCTGTACCGTTTTGGATAATGATTTTAGCTTGTTCTTGACCAGCAGCCTGCAACTGAAAAACATTTTTGACTAGAGCGTTTATTGGATCGTAGCTTCCGCCGACTGGTTGAAGAATATAAGCGCCGTCTTGAGTGATACCAGATTTAAGATAGCCACCCGGCCTGTCATCAATAGATTGGGTAACTATAGCTTGGGTATTTAATTCTTTAGCCAAGTGTACTAGTTTGACTGCTTCCCAAGGTTCGACATCAGTTGAGGTGTATTTGGTAAACAATGAAAATAAGCTGGTAATTTTGGCGGGGTTAATCAAAGTATTAAAAGAGGTCAATTTTTCTTTAGCCGCCACCATAATTTTTTGTTGTCTTTTGATACGGGCAAAGTCTGATCCTTCACCATTGTTACCGTGACGGCTCCTGGCATAACGCAGAGCTGTTAAGCCGTCCATAGTTTGCTCGCCAGCTTCAAAAGAAACAACTTGCCATTTATCATCATAAGTGGGGAATTGATGGTCGGTAAATGATTTTTCTACATTTACTTTTACTCCATCGATGGCGTCAATCATTTCTATAAAGCCGTTAAAATCTACGGCTGCAAAATAGTGTATTGGTATATCAAAGGTATCGCTGATGACTTTTTTCATTAAATTTCCTCCACCGACACCATTTTGTTCGCCGATAGTATAGACAGCGTTTATTTTGCGGTAATTATAGCCATCAATTGGCACTATCATATCGCGCGGTAGAGAAAAAATAGCCGCTTCTTTAGTCGATGGTCTAAAACTGGCTATCATAATGGTGTCAGTCAGGTATGGTCCGTCATGTCCAGCTCCACCCATGCCCAAGAGTACAAAATTTATTCTATCTTCTTTTTCTCCATCTAAATATTTTTCTTTGCTGGATAAAATGTGAGTAATTTGTCTAACTAAATAAGAATTTTTTACGCCTGATAGAAATCCATTGTTGTCGGCTGATAAAGAATTGGCTACCAGAAAAGATATTATTATAAGTATTATAAAAAATAAGGGGAGTTTTTTCTTTCCCCGTCTTGGACTGGTATAATCTTTATTTCCATCTTCCGGATGTTTTTCATAATTGTTGTCAGCACCGTTGTTTTCATTTTTTACGGTCGGCTGTTTATAAACATCATTACGCAAATTTTCATCCAGAAGGTTTATTTTTCTTTTTTTAAAATCCATTGGTTAAAACAATCAAATCTATATCAATTATACTAATAAAATAGAGATTAGTCAATCTCATAAAAGCTATTTTAGGCCGTAATTTATGGGATTTTATGTGGTTGATTTTAATTTTGGCATTGTGTATAATGATCGTATCAATTTATAATTTTTATATTTATGGAAGAGAATAAAAATGCCAATCAGGAAAAATTGTCTCCGGAAAATACGGATATGGATATGAGTAATTTTTCGGAAGATGATGAAGACGGATTAGTTTTTTCTTGGTTTAAAAAATTAGCTATATTGTTTTTTGAAATAGTCAAGGTGGTTGTAATTTCTTTGGCTATTATTTTGCCAATCAGATTATTTTTGGTTCAGCCTTTTTATGTTGAAGGGGCTTCGATGGAACCAAATTTTTATCAGAATGAATATTTAATTATTGATGAGATATCTTATCGTTTCAATGAAAAACAAAGAGGTGAGGTAATTATTTTTAAAAATCCTCAAAATACTAAAGCTTATTTTATAAAAAGAATCATTGGTTTGCCAGGAGAGACAGTGTCAGTGGAGAATGGTAAAGTTTTTATAAATGGCGAAGTATTAGATGAGCCTTACATCAGTCATTTGTCATCTGATAATCATGCTTCAGTTATTTTGGCCGACGAAGAGTATTTTGTAATGGGGGACAATCGTACCAATAGTTTAGATTCCAGACAACTTGGACCAATAAATAAAAGCTATATTATCGGTCGGGTTTGGTTTAGGGGTTGGCCAGTAAACAGAATCAATACTTTCAATTTACCAAGCTATGAGAATATCGGCAATAAGTAATACAAACTATGTCTAAAAAGAAAAAGAATCGAATACAATTGGTTAAAGGAATGAAGGATATTCTGCCAGATGAGCAGCTTTATTGGAATATTATTAGAAAAAAAATAGACAATTTTGCTAGAAATTACGGATTTTTTCGCATTGATACACCCATAGTGGAATTTACAAATTTATTCAAACGAACAGTTGGTGAAGATACCGATGTGGTAAGCAAAGAAATGTATTCATTTGTCAGCCAGGGTGGTGATAAATTGTCTTTACGCCCAGAAAACACTGCTTCTATTGTTAGATCTTATATTGAACACGGCATGTTGAATTTGCCACAACCAGTCAAGCTTTTTTATGTTGGTCCTCAATTTCGCCACGATAATCCACAAGCTGGTCGCTACCGGCAGTTTTGGCAATTTGGTTTCGAGGCTATTGGCGACAACGATCCGATAATTGATGCCCAATTGATTGCTATTTCCTATTATCTTTTAAAAGAATTGGGTTTGGATATTGAAGTGCAGGTCAATAGTGTCGGTGATGTAAATTCACGAAATGAATATATCAAGGTTTTGAAAAAGTATTATCAGGATAATAAAAAATTTCTTTGTAAAGATTGTAATTTGAGATTTAACAAAAATACTTTAAGACTTTTGGATTGTAAAAATAAAAAATGTCAGGAGTTGGGCAATGATGCTCCGCAGATGGTTGATTATTTGTCAGAAGAGGGCAAAGAGCACTTTATGTCGGTTTTAGAATATTTGGATGAGTTGGATATTAAATATACTCTTAATCCCAAAATAGTTCGCGGTTTGGATTATTATACACGAACAGCTTGGGAAATATTTGATTGTTCTTCCAAAGATGGAAAATTGAATGCTTTAGGTGGTGGTGGACGTTATGATGATTTGGTAGAGTCTTTGGGTGGCCGCCCCACACCGGCAGTCGGCTTTGCCGTTGGCATAGAAAGAGTGGTCATGAAAATGCAGGAGGCCAAGGTGCCAGTCAGTAAAGGGAGGGGTTGTGATATCTATGTGGCTCAACTAGGTGTGGAAGCTCGTAAAAAATCTATCCGGCTTTTTGAAGAATTGCGGGCCAATGGTTTTTCTGTCAGTGAGAATATGTCCAAAAAAGGCTTGAAAGATCAATTGGAATCAGCCGATAAAAAACGAGCCAAATATACTTTGATTATGGGGCAAAAAGAGATCTCTGATGATACGATTTTAATTAGAGATATGGAGAGTGGTGTTCAGGAAATAGTCGATTACAAAAAGATAAAAATGGAGATAAAAAAGCGCCTGGACAAGCATTTAGCTAAAAATTTAAAGCTTAAAAAATAATCCTCAGCTCGGGGGTTATTTTTTTATTGACTTTTGGTCTTAAATCTGTCATTATAATAGTGAGAATAATTGCTTTTGCTGTTATTCTTTTGGAACTTATTCTATCAAGATTAATAATAAGAAACGGAGGTGATGACCGTGCTAGAAGTTAAGCGTAAAGATGGAGAATCATTCGAAAGCTTAATTCGCAGGTTTACCAGAAAAACAATACAAAGCGGCAAAATTTTACAGGCTAAAAAGGTCAGATTTTTTACAAAACCAAAAAGTAAAAAAGAGGCTAAAGAAACAGCTCTACGTAGAAAAAATATTACTGCTCGCTTTGAGTATTTGAAAAAAATTGGTAAATTGGATGATTTTGAATCCAAAAGAGGAAAGGGGCGATAAAATAATTTATTCCTTTGAGATATTTATTAAATGTCTTTAGAAAAAAATTTAGAGCAAGATTACAAAGAAGCTTTTAAGGGTAGAAAAGAAATTGAAGTATCTACCCTCAGAATGCTTCGTAGTGCTTTGAAGAATTTGGCGATCGATAAAAGAGTGCCTTCTTTGGAAGACGATGATGTTTTATCTGTCATAAAAAAGGAACTAAAAAAAAGACAGGACTCCTTGCAGTCTTTTCGGTCAGCTGGCCGAGAAGATTTGGCGGCTAGAGAAGAAGCCGAAATTTTGGTATTGCAAAAATATATGCCGGCCATGATCAGCGAGGAGGAATTGGACAAAATTATAGATAGTGTCATATCTCAAGGTCAGAATAATTTTGGTTTAGTAATGAAAGAAGTTGTGACTCAGACCAAGGGTCGAGCCGACGGTAAGATAATTCAGGAAAAAGTAAAACAAAAACTCAACATATAATTATTAATAAAATACCCCATGCTAATTAATAAAAAAATAACTGTTTTGTTTATTATATTTTTGACAGTTATTTTTTTGTTGCCGGAAGCAACCTTTGCTCAGGCAACAGATGTTTTTGGTGTCAACGATTTAGCTGAGTCGGGAGTTAATCTTGGTACCAGAGATCTTAAGGAAATAATTGCTGGTATTGTTAATATATTTTTAGGATTTTTAGGGATACTGGCTACCCTCACTGTACTTTACGGTGGTTTTATTTGGATGACCTCCAATGGTAATTCTGAAAAAATAGATAAAGCCAAACGTCTTTTGATCAATGGAGCAATTGGACTGATAATTATTTTATCTTCCTACGCCATTGCTAGATTTATTTTACGAGCAGGCTATGATGGAGTCTTTGGCACTGGTTCAGATGATAGTGGTGGAGGGTACTTTGGTGGAGCAGGACTCGGAGCGGGAGCTTTAGAGAATCATTATCCAGCTAGAAATGCTAAAAATGTGCCCAGAAATACCAATATTTATTTGACTTTTAAAGAGCCAATGGATGTATCACAAATAGTGGCCGATGAAGCTTGTGGAGGAGTAAATTGTGAGGCTAATCCAGGGTTTATTAATTTATGGGAGCAGGGCAATCCGACACCAATTACCGAAAATGATTTAATAATCAATTATATTCCAGAGTCGGGTACTGGCTATGTCACTACTTTTCAGCTTAATCCTTATGGCACTACCAATAATAATTTAGGTAGCAATACTTCCGATGTTAATTACCGTATGGAGCTGGGTGATTTGACCACTTTAAATAATTCTCCAGCTTTTCCTTATTCCAATGCTTATAATTGGATTTTTACTACTGGTACGGAATTTGATTTTACACCACCACGGATAACTTCAGTGGTGCCAGTCGGAGACGGACATCCTAGAAATAGCGCTGTCCAAATAAATTTTTCCGAAGCGGTTAATCCCATCTTATCTACCGGTAATACAGCCACTGGTTTTGTAAATATTAGAGTTTTAAACAACGATGCTGCCGGTGGACCGGCGTTGGTAGTGGGAGAATATAGGATATCCAATCAGTATCGTACAGTGGAATTAATTACTGATAATTTGTGTGGACTAAATTCTTGTGGCGGAGAAGTATTTTGTTTGCCAGCTAGTGACAATACCAGTCCAGAAAATTTTGCCGCTACGGTTGATGGTACCGGTACTATTTTGGCTGCCAATGCCGTAGCTGATATGGCCGATAATATTTTGGATGGAGATAATGACAATACAGCGGGTGGAGATTATAATTGGGCTTTTGGCACTACCAATGAAATTGACTTGGTGCCGCCGACAGTTTCTCAAATGCAAGATGCTAGCGATATTTCTTTGATTAATTCGATTGAGGTGCAATTTGATAAACCACTCTTATCCAGTTCTATCAATTCTACCAATATAGATATCGTTGGAGCAGCGGGAGCAATAAATTATTGGCTCAGTCTAAACGCTGATGATGGCTCTAATCAAGATTTGAATAGTCGAACAGTTAGTATCAATCATGAAAAATTTGATCCATCTAGTATTTATACACCGCGACTGACTTCTGGCATTAAGGATTTGCGTCAGAACTGTTGGTATCCTTGTGATTGTAATGCCGCGGATAATTCTTGTGTTTGTAATAATCCACCTTGTGCCGGTCCAAATTGTTCCGGAACCGATCTATAAAATTATTTTCATTACGTAAAATATAAAAATGAAAAAAGTATTTTCTGTACTAATAAGCAACTTTATCTTAGCAACTATCTTTGCTGATAAAGTTTTTGCTCAAGAAGAATTTGGCATCAATGATTTAGCTGATGCTGGGATAGCCTTGGGCACCAGGTCGATTCAAGAGACCATTGCCGGAATTGTCAATGTATTTTTGGGATTTTTGGGGATACTGGCCACCTTGCTTATTTTGTACGCGGGCTATCTTTGGATGACATCTGCCGGTAATGCTGAAAAAGTAGCCAAAGCCAAATTATTAATAGCCAGTGCTGTTATTGGCTTGGTGATTATATTGTCGGCTTATGCTATTTCTAGATTTATATTGAGTAGATTATATGAAGAGGCTGGACCAACTGGTCCGGGTGGTGATCCAGGACCTGGTCCGGGTGGATTACCCACTTGTGATGAGCCATTCAATTTAGAAGATCCTTTGGTCTGCTCTTTAAGTAGAGGTAGTGGACCAGTCGGCAGTGGTTTGACTATCCGCGGTTGGCATTTTGATACTGATAGTGATGGTAATCCTGGCGTTGGTCGAGTAGAAATTGGTGGCGTGGTGGCTGAAGTAGTGGAGTGCGCCGGTTCAGCTATGTGGGATGATAGGCGAGTCAAGGTAAAAATTCCCGATGTTTTAGATCCAGGAAATTATGAAGTTATTTTATATAATGATTTTGTACCAGGTTTAGCCAGTGTAGAAAATCCACATTTTGATTTTACGGTTCTGCCTGGAGTAGCCTCTGTCAATATAGATTGTCTGGTGCCAGATGAAGAAGCTGTTTCAAACCTACCAATTAATGTTCAGATTTTAGGTAATGGTTTTACCGATACTCAAGATAATGTATCTATGACCGCTTGGGTAGCGGGAGCAGAAACGCCAATTGATTTAGCTATTAATTCTTGGTCAGATTTGGAAATCAATGTGGCTGTGCCAGTTGATGCTTTATCTAGTGATATAGTGGTTAGTGTGGGAGCTAGCTTTGACCAAGAATTTTTTAATGTTACTTGCGCTAATGATCCGGAGTGTTCTTCTGGCTGTTGTAGTGATAATTCTTGCGTTGATTTAGCGATTTGCCAAGGAGCTGATATCCCTGGAGCCAATGCCCCGGTCATACAATCCATATCTCCAGAAGATGGAGAAGAAGGAAGTCTCGTTACTATTTTTGGTTATAATTTTGGTAATGACCCGGGGGCAGTTACTTTTGAAGGAGCCCCAGGAGATTTGCCATCGGTTTTAAGTGGTGGCGTTTGTATTGATGTTTGGACCAATGAATATATTGTGATGGGAGTACCAGCCGGAGCCAACGGAGTTTTAAATGTCGTAATTACTCAAGCAGCCGGGGCCGGAGGAGAAAGTAGCGATCCTTATCCTGGTTTTGATCGAAATGATATTGTCCGACCAGGTCTTTGTAGTCTTAGCACCGACGAGGGACAATACGGCGATGTTTTAGCTATCAGTGGTATAAATTTTGCGGCGACTGACGAAGTTTATTTTGATACAGTCGTTAGTTATGATACCAATATAATTTCAGCCAACAATGCGACCGCTGAAGTGCCAAATGTAGTTGGTAATCTGGGTGTTAGTTTGCAAACAGTAGCTGATGTGGCTAGTAATTTTTTACCTTTTTCAGCCTTAGCGATTGGTGGGGGCGGACCAATTATTAGCGAGTTGTCTCCAGACAACGGACCGGTAGATTCTTATGTGACTATTATGGGTTCTAATTTTGGAGATAACGTAGGTTTAGTTTTATTTGATCTAGACAATGACCCAGGCAATGGTAATGAAGTACCGGGTAGTTTTGATTTTCCGGTAGTTTGTGGTGATTATTGGTTTGACAATTATATTATTGTCAAAGTGCCGGCTGGTCCTTGGGTAATTGGTAATGATTATCCAATCAGAGTGCAAAGAAATCCCGACGGTGCTTTGAGTAATGATTTTGATTTTACTATTACTGATGTTGAGCCGGGACCACAGATTTGTTCAGTCAGCCCAGACAATGGTCCAATAGGAAATTTGGTAACTATTTCGGGAGAAAATTTTGGACCAAATTTAGGTAACGTTTTATTTTATAATTCCGTACCAGCCGGAGCTATTGCTAATTGGAGCTCTAATCAGGTTTTTGGAGTAGAGATTCCAGTCGGAGCAGTCACTGGCCCTTTGATAGTTAGAGATTCAGCCGGCAATGATAGCAACGGAGTAGCTTTTAGTGTTGGCGCTTGTAGCAATGACTTGCAATGCGGTGCGGATGTTTGTTGTCCTGGGGAAAATGGTAATTATTGTGCCGCATCCTGCGATATAGTTTTAAATGCTTGTGAATATACCTGGGAAGTTAGTACCCAAGCGGATCCTTTTGAACTTCATTATAACTATAGTTGTGTTAGTGGTCTTCAATCTCCAACTCCTTGGCCTGATGAGCATGAAGGCGTTGGTGCCGATGGATTTTTGGCTCCCCAATCATCTCTTGATGCTTTTATTGATACCAATATTTCCGCTTTATTTACTCGCAATGTGGAAGATGTAGATTTTAATACAAATAATGTAGAGGTGTGGGAGTGTGATGACGGCGCAGTATTTAATCCGGCTACTTGTACGGTTGAAATTTTTGACAATGATGGAATTTTGGAAATTATCAATCACAATAGTGACCGAGAAGGTTTTACTTTTAATCCAGCTAATAATTTATTAGCCAATCATTGGTATCAAGTTCGTTTGGGAACATTTAATGCCGAAGTGGGGGCTGATAGCTGGACACCTGATCCAGTAAATGATGCTTGGCATTTTAAAACTAGGGACAGTGATGTAATGTGCGAGGTTTCTACAGTGGCTGTTACCCCACAGAGCCCACAGGCCAACATGTATCCTAGTCGAGAAAAGACTTTTACTGCTTCGCCTTTGGCTGATAATTGTAATATCTGCGGTGGAGATTATGATTGGCAGTGGTCTTTGGGTCCTGACCCAGCGCCGATAGCAGATTATGCTACTATTGTTGGGCCATTTATTAACATGAGTGTTAATCAGGGTTACACTAGGATAGAAGGTGGTCCAATGTCCACACAGTTAGTCACTGATCCAAATCATATTACTTTAATAGCTGAGAATTCTAATTATGGAATATCCGGTGAGTCTTATCCAATTATCTTGGCGCCAATTTTAAGAGTAGAAGATAATGTGCCATCTTGTAGTGACTCTTGTACCAATGTAGCAGTCTGGGCAGATTTTAATACAGTGTTGAGTGGACCATTAAATATAAATGATTTTGCTATCTATCAATGTCTGGATGCTGATTGTAGTGGCTGGGACATTGGTACAAATTATACTAATAATTTAGACTCTTACGAAGTGCCGGGTGATGGAGTATATCGGGTGGATATTTTGCACGATCCTTTACCAGCCAATGAAAACTATATTGTTATTATTGATGAAACAGTCACCAATGTTCATGGTTATCCATTGGGATTGGATTATACTTGGGATTTTGGTGTTAGTGATACTAATTGTAGCATCACGGGCGCAGATATTTTGCCAGATAATTATACAGCCAACTCTTTAAGCAATATTAATTATCGGGGCTATGCTTTGGCCAATGCTGGCTCTTGCGGTACCCAAGCTATCCAATGTGAAAATTGTCTTTGGAATTGGAGCAGTAGTAATCCAGCTATCGCTACTATTTTACCAGGCGGAGCAGGAGAACGGACAGTGCCGGCTACGCCAATAGCCAATGGCAATACTAATATAAATTTGGAAATTGATGGTACTCTCTTGGGACTTGGCTCAGCCAACAACAGCACACCTTTGACAGTAGATGTAGCTGGAGCAGATGTAGATTTTACCGAATTATCCGTTGATAATTATTTCCCCAATTGTGGCGCTTGTACCAATTCTATTGCCGAAGTTTGGTTTAATTCCAATTTGCAATTAGCTACGGTTAATAATAATAGCGTCAGAATTTTTGATATTACCGACGGAGTTTATGATAATTCTGGTGTAACAGTTATTGCTAATAGGCATGTGATTTTAGATCATGGGCTATTTGATTTAGGACATGATTATCGAATTGAAGTAACCGACACAGTTTTAAATAGTAGTAACGATAATATTTTAGGCGGTTGGCAATCGCCAGTGATTACTATTGAAAATGATGGTTGTCTAGCTGATGCAGCCTGGGTTGATCCAGTGGTGGCTACCGCTGGCGCCAGTGATGCTATAGCTTATCGGGCTGTCACTACGTATGATTCTCCAACTTGCGGACCAGCGCCGGTTGATTGTGACAGCTGTACCTTTGATTGGTTAAACAACGCTTTGGGTAGTTTCAATCAAACTGATGTTCAGTATCCTATTTTTATGACCTTGGCTAATGTCAATGATGGTGATAGTGCTGTGATGACTTTAAATGTTTGGGAAGGCGCCAACGTTTTGCCAGTCACTGACGGAACATTAAATATAGATCTTAGTATTGATGGTGGTAATTCTTTAAATATTATAGATAGTTGGCCGGATTGTGACGGTGCTTGTGATAATTCTCAGGTGGGAGTCAGGTTTAATACAGCTATAGACGAAACTACTTTGGGCGGTCAATATTCTATCACCGATGTTACCATTGGGGCAGTAGTAACTAGTGGCTATACACTTACCGGAGGGGACAGAACTTTGATTATAGAACATTTACCTTTGGTTTTGGGTCATGATTATGCGGTGCTGGTTAGTCAGGGCATCGCCAATGTTGATGGTAATTCTTTGCCAGGGCCGTTTAGTTTTGATTTTACAGTTGGTGAGGCAGAATGTCAGATTACCTCAGTCAATGTTGAGCCGGCTAGTACTACAGCTGTAGCTAGCCAGGGCATTACTTATAATGTAGAAACTTTGGCCAATACTGTGGCTTGCGGTAATTTGCCAGTTTATTGTGATAGTTGTACTTACAGTTGGTCTGATTTACCTGACTTGGGAGCTTTTAATAATGCTACTTTACAAAATCCAATTTTTACCACGTCTCCAGCAGTGGTTAATGGTGATATCATCACTATTGAAGCTGATGTAGTAGACCAAGGAACTTTGTTTGAAGACAGTGGACAAATAAATATAGTGATTGGTCCAGCAATAAATCCAACGGTTAACTTAATAGGATTTTTCCCGCCAGATGAAATCTTAATGTGTATCAATGCCGTCCCATATTTCGAATTTGATATTAGTAATGGTGATTTGGATAGGCAGAGTTTGATAGACCAGGCGATTTTCTTAGAGATAGATGGCACACCAGTTAGTTTTTCAGTGAGATTTTTAGAGTTAAATCCAGGCATTTTATCAGCTATTTACGAGCCAGCTAATGTTTTGGATAGGGGTACCATTTATTTTTTCGGTTTTATTAACTTAGGACAAGTCAGAGCCGAAGGTGGTGGGCCAGTGGGTGTCAATTTACCAGAACCTTTAAATAATCATCTAGGTAATCTCGGCAGATTTTTAATGACCTTAGATGAGGAGTGTCCTATTCAGCATGTAGAAATTTATCCGGCAGCAGATTCTTTTACTTGTATAGATAACAATGGTTGTGATGATGATGAGGGGGCTATGATCGGTAACCAGCATTTATACCAGAGTGTAGTCTATGATATTCAAAATAATATACTAGGACAAGCTCTTTCTACTTATGCTTGGTCCTCTAGTGATAATAATATAGTTGACCCAGAAAGTTTGAATGATCCGGAAATTTTAGGCACAGCTGGGGAAAATGGTATTGCCCATTTGAATTTAGAAGTTTTCCTAAATACTGATCCAGCTGATGTTTTTAATACTAATAATACAGTGGAGGTAAATACCTGTCAGAATCCTTGGCCAAATTTGGCTACTTATCCCTGGAATGACAATACTTTGCCGGATATGAATTTCTCCACTTATTATTGTGAAGAATATGGAATACCAGGCGAAACGATTTTGCCACATATGGATATTCCAAATATTATAAATTCTCCAGATCCCAATGTCATTAGAGAATACATTACTACGATTGAATATCCAATGGCTTTAAATGGGGCTAGTTCTTATCTTGGTTCTTTGGCTTATAATGAAAAATCAAACGATGATTCTTGGGCCAAAAAGTTAGTAGCTTTATTTAAACCAGTCAGGGCTAACAGCCAAGGTAATCCGACAGTTGATATTATCGCTTTTAGAGTCATGAATAATTCAGAGCATCTTTCTATAATCGATTGGTATACCAAAAATGCTCCCAATCCAGAAGGTGGACAAACTATAACTATCAACGGTTACGAAGCCATGCAAGTCGGCGCTTCAATCTATATAGCGGCCACCAATATTGAAGGTGGAACAATTTATACCAATGTCTATATAATTGCTCATAATATTGGAGCCAATGCTACGACTTTAGAAATTTATAATCAGTTAGTTGAAAATTTCAAATTAAATGTTAATATTGGTACTACTTTGGCTGGTACCTGTAATGGTCAGACATCTTTATCGTGTTCTAGTGATTTTGACTGCCCAAATTATTGTGATAATTTTGCTGATAATAATCAGGCCGATTGTCTAGCCAGTGGCTCAAATTGGCTACCTGATAGTTGTGATGCCTCACTTCTAAAATTGCGTCGGGATACCAAGCGTCTCAGTGATTTGGTTAATATCAATGAAGCTGTTTTAGCTTACGGAGAAATGCATAAAGCTTGTGCTAACAACAGCTTGATTTCTTGTCAAAATTCTTCCAATTGTCCGAGCGGGGCAGCTTGTGTGCCATATTATCCACCTTTAAATTCTGGAACGTATCTAAATGGATCTTCCAATACTCGCTGGCCGTCCTGGCAAGAAACTTTGTCCGGCACTTTGGGCTATTCTTTGCCAGAAGATCCAATCAATTTATTTAATGGTTGTAATGATCCTTATAATCCTGAGACTTGTTGGGATGAACAGGCTTTGGAATTTATCTGTCCAGCCAATTCTTTGGTCTATATGTATAACATCGGGGGCATTGGACAGTCTTACTATTTGGGGGCAAAATTTGAATTTGATATGCAAAATCCTGCCCCGCCAGTTACTTTTGTTAATAATTTAAATAATCCAGTCACTATGGATTTGGATATCAATACTCCATATTGTGATGCTATTGTGTTAAATCCTCCGGGAGCTTCAGCTAGCCCCTATTGTGGTAACGGTGTGATTGATAATGATTACTGTACTGAGCCTGTTTATAATAATCAGGCCGCTTGTCTAGCCGCTGGTGCAGATTGGATTGTCAGTGAAGAGTGTGATAACGAATTTTGGAGATTTGCTTGTTCAGAGTCTCCGCCAACTGCTAATCCAGCTATACCAACAGTCGGCAACCATGAATGGTGGAGAGAGCAGACCATTGGTTGTAATCCTCCTGGAACTATCAATAGTACCGGAGAATTGATTGAATGTACTTGGTATAGACCAAGTCCGCCAATTATTGCCTCTCAATGTGGCGGTTATTGCGGTGATGGAACTCGCCAGCCTTATTATGAAAGATGTGATGGAGGCTTACCAGCTGAACCTTATCATTGTGCTGAGGCCGGAGTAAACCCATATTGTGCCGATTGTCAGGTGCTTTGTAACAATGGCACAAATATTTATCCAGCTGCTTTATGTGGTGATGGTATTTGGTCACAACCAACAGAACAATGTGATCCAACAGCCAACCCAAACGGTAATGCTGGTTGGGATTGTACGGATGGCGGTAACATTGGTTGTAGTAATAGTTGTCAAAGAACTTGTACAGTAGGTACTCCTTATCCAGGACTTTGTGGTGATGGTTCTTTTAATCCATTAAATGAAGAATGTGATTATTCTAACTACAGTGCACCACTACCAATAAATTCTAGCGCCATAGCTAGTTACAGCTGTACTTTATTTTGTGAGATGAATGGTGAATTTTGTGGTGATGGTGTAGCTCAGTATGAATATCAAGAACTATGTGATTGGAATGGAGGATCTTATACCAGTCCCACACCATTATTTTCTGATGAATTTCATCAATATGGTTGTCGGGAAAATGGTTTTTATACAGCTTTAAATGGAGCAGACTATGGTGCTTGTACAGCTACTTTGGACGGTTGGTGCGGTGACGGTAATATTCAGGACGGTGTAACATTCCCAGATTATGGAGAAGAGTGTGATCCGGGAGCACCTTGGGATGAAATAGATCAAAACCCTCCACCACCACTGCCGGAAAATAGTAGTATCAACAATCAGTATTCTTGTGATATTGATTGTGTGGGCAGAATCGGTGGCTATTGTGGCGATAATGCGGCCAATGAACCATTTGAAATTTGTGACGGCTCAGATTATCCAACCAGGCCAATACCATTTTTCTCTGGACCAAACAATACTTATGCCTGTGATGCTGATTGTAGTGGTGGGGCAGTAGGTGGTGGCTGGTGTGGCGATGGTACCAAAAATAGCAATTATTACGAAGCCTGTGATTGGGGTATTGAGGGTGCTCAAGATGCAGACAATTATCCATGGCCCCGGGGAGCTAGCTTGAGTAATTTCTCCAGTGAAATGAATCAGTATGTTTGTAGCTCCTGTGTAAATTTTGGTGGCTATTGCGGTAACGGTGTAGTGGATGGTGCTTGCACAGTCAATTGTACTGATTGCGATCAAAATAATAATAATTGTCAGAGCTCAGTTGGCTGCACTGCCTTTCAGTGTACCTCCAAGAGTGGCACTTTCTTCCCTTATGAGCAGTGCGATAGCGGTTATGACCCGGCCTATTTGGTCAATAAAAATGTCGATATTGTTTACATATTTGATACTTCTGGATCTATGAGTGGAGCGGCTGCCCAATTATGTCAATCTACTGCTACAGTAGTTAACACCTTAAATACTGAGCATCCAGATATAAATTATCGTATTACTATTTTCCCAATGGGCGATGGCGACGGTACAGATGGAGTGGGTTATGAACTGACAGCTACGGAAACTGATAATATTCAATATTTTTTTGAGTTAGAAAACGGAGAAGGTACTACAGAACCATGGTACGATGAAGTTTTCGATGCCTTGTATTCCAATTGTCCGCAACTGGTCAATCCGGTTACGGGAGCCACTGTTGATCCAAAAATTAGATATCGTAGCTTATACGATGACGCTACCAACGATATTGATGACCCAGTTGATATCTATGCCGGTGATACAGTTAATGAATTTTGTCCAGCATATGATGCTACAGAGAATTGGGGTTATGATGTCAAGAGAATAGCCGAGGATTATAATTGGCTAGAGGGTTATCATAGAATTATTGTACCGGTCAGCAATGAACACGCTGTTTGTGGAGGACAAGGGGGTGCCAGCGCCAACGAAAATTTTGTTGAGGTTGATGGAATTTATGATATTTTAGCTGAAGCAGTTAGAGCGGCTAAAATTGATCCATCTAATCCAGTCTTTATAAACCCAGTTTTATGGGGAGCTTCGGGTATTACGACCATTGGTAGCGCCATTGCTGATGCTACTGGTGGACAATTTACTAGCAATACAGCTGGCTGGGAAGTCCAAACCCTTCAAGTAATCAACTCTACTATTTGTGATGGCGTCGGCGGTGGTGCTGACGGCAATGATCCAGACGGTCATATGGATTGTGTTTTAGACGACACCTGGGTTCCAGCTGAACCGCCACCAGCTCCACCTTGTCGTGTCGAAGGACAATCTTGTAGTTTTATTCCTTGTTGTGCTGGACCGGGACTATTTTGTAATGCTTCTCAAGTTTGTGAAGCGCCAGCTATACCGCCACCAATGATTACTAGTCCACTGACTGCTAGTGGAGCACCTAGTCAGCCATTTACTTATACTATCACCGCCACCAACAATCCCACTTCATATGGCGCGGCCAATTTACCAGCTGGTTTATCAATCAATACCACTACTGGCGTGATATCGGGCAGTACGGCTGTTTTGGGAACACGCCTAGTCACTATCACGGCTACCAATGCTACTGCAACAGACAGCGAAACCCTCAATCTGACTATTGCCGCAGTCCCTGTTATTACTAGCCCCCTAGCTGCCACCGGAACAGCTAATCAGCCGTTTACTTATACTATTACCGCTACCAATAATCCTACTAGCTTTAACGCTGAGCCATTCTTACCTCAAGGATTATCTATAAATTTAGCCACCGGAGTAATTTCTGGTGCTACAGCGACTGTGGGGGTACACAATATTACTATTAGTGCCAGCAATAATATCGGTAGTGATTCAGAAACTTTGGTTATTACTATTTTGGCGCCTATACCAGTTATTACTTCTCCTTTGACGGCTACTGTGCCAGTTGGCCAGGCTTTTACCTATACTATTACCGCTAGTGGTAACCCTACCAGTTTTAATGCCGTTGGTTTACCAGCCGGGCTATCTGTAAATACTACTAGTGGTGTAATATCAGGTACGCCAACCATCGCCGGAACCTACAATGTTACTATTAGCGCTACCAACGGCAGTGGCACCGGTTCAGCTACTTTGGTTTTGACTGTGACGTTAAGCGCGCCAGTCATTACTAGCGCCAATACAGCCACAGCCACACTAACCAGGTTTTTCGGTTATTTGATTACTGCTACCAACAGTCCAAGCACCTTTAATGCCGTTGGTTTACCAGCCGGACTATCTATTGATACTAATACTGGTGTAATATCAGGTATTCCGACAGCTACTGGTGTTTACAGTGTCACTATTAGTGCCACTAATGCCGCTGGTACTGGTACTAGCGTATTAACTATTACGGTTAATAATTGTAGTGGTGCTAATCAAGCTTGTAGCGCTACTCAACTTTGTTGTTCAGGAACATCTTGTAGTGGTGGTACTTGTTCAATTGTTTCTGATCGAGAAAGCTCGTTCTAATATTAAGCTTTAATAATATTTATGTTTGATGACTTAAAACAAGACAGTCCAATAAAATCAACTGCTCCCAATGGAGCGTCCAATACGAACAACTCGACAGTTCGTCAACCCCAAAGAGCGACTGGTATTGATGATATGTTTGATGATGTGGATCCGGTAGCTAGTGCAAGTAGCGGTGGACCAGTTGATCCCAACAAACCTAGTGCTGTAAAGTCGGGTAAGATTAAGGTAGTTTCTCAAACCAACTTACCTACCAGCGCCCAGGCGGCTTCTCAGGTGGCTAGCTATCCAGTTATACCACAGCCAGTTCGACCATCTAGCATGCCCACTATGTCACTAGATGATTCTATGGTTGTGACCGACGGAAGATCCAATGGCGTTATGAGAAAAATAATTATTACTTTTTTAGTCATTGTTCTTTTGGCCTTGGTCGGCGGGGGAGTTTATTATTTCTTTTTAAGAACTAATGGTTTGGACAATAACGCTCAGCCAAACGATAATGCCAATAATAATGTGGCTAATGAAAATAATAATCAAGTGGATGTATTTAATGAATCCGACCAAGAGCCGACAATCAATGAAGATGAATTGGATGATGATTTTGATGGACTGAGCAATGGTTTAGAAAAGACCTATGGCACCAATCCTTTGGAAGTAGATAGTGATAATGACGGAGTTTTTGATCAAGATGAGGTCGAAACCCACAAGACTGATCCCTTAGCTGATGATAGTGATAGCGACGGACTTAGTGATTATCAGGAAATTATTATTTATAAGTCCGATCCCAATGATCCCGATACAGATGGAGACACATTTTTAGACGGTGTGGAGGTGCTAAATGGTTATAATCCACTAGGTGCTGGTAAATTGGAAGAGGCTACTTCTACTAGTAATTTAAATACTAACAATACTTTATAAAATTATGTTTAATGATCAGAATGTAAATAATCATTCGAGTGGCTTTGGTCGGGGCGATAATAACGGTTTTGGTAAAAAAAATAGCGCAGCTTTGGGCAATATTTTAGGTGTACAGAAAGAGGTGGTTAATGTCCATGCTATGCCATCCAAGTTTGTCACCACCACTCAGCGAACCGGCCATTTAACTACTGCTAGTGGAGCCAAAGGATCGGGGCGCAAATTATTATTAATTACTATTTCCTTGATTTTAGTAATCATTGTAGTAATTGGGGGAATTATGTATTTTGTTAATGGTGGAAAAGAAAAACTCAATTTTAGCCAACTATTTGGTCAAAATTTAGATTCTAATAATGTAGCCAATGAAAGTGTCAATCAGAATATAAATGACAACACAAACGACAACACCAATGAAGTAGTCAATGACAATACCAATCAGAATATAAACGACAACACCAACGACAACACCAATGAAGTAGTCAATGACAATACCAATCAGAATATAAATGACAACACAAACGACAACACCAACGAAACTCCAAATTATCAGCCCGCTGTTGATACAGATGGAGACGGTTTAACTACTGAAGAAGAATTGGTCTTTGGCACCAATCCGGATTTGGAGGACACCGATAAAGATGGTTATAAAGATGGACAAGAAATAACTAGTCTTTATAATCCTTTAGTACCAGCCCAAGATTTATTTTCTTCGGGCCTAGTTAAAAAATTTATTTCCTCCAATTATGGTTATACATTTTTTAGACCCAACACTTGGACAGCCAAGGTGGTCGGTACAGTTAGTAATATTATTATTTTGCCGGATTCTGAATCTGGTGAATCATTTAATATTGAAATAACGACTAATCCAGAAAATAAAACACTTAGCCAGTTATTAGATGAAACGGGTAGTGTTTTTGTTGACGCTGAAAATTATAGTCTAGCTGGAGCACCGGCCTATCGTTCATTAGATGGCCGTAAAGTATCGGCTATCAGTAACGGTTTTTTATTCGTTATTTCTCACAATGTTAGTGGTTTAGGTGAAGTTAGTTTTGATAATATTTTTGAGATGATGTTAAAAAGTTTTACCTGGACGGAAATAGAGAGCCCCGATGTCAATGAATTATAAGTTATTAAATTTGAATAAAGCCGGTCAGGTGGCTGATTTTTCTTGGTTGGGTAATCTGGAAAAGATAGTGAGAAATAAGTTTAAATTAAAAAAACAAATATCCATTGCTCTAATTGGAGAAAGGGAAATTAAAAATTTAAATCGTTTTTATCGGAAGAAAAATAAAATTACGGATGTCCTATCTTTTGGGGTAGCCAATGATTATATTTTAGGGGAAGTATTAATCTGTACCGATCAGGCGCGTCGGCAGGCTAAAACAAAAAAACAGACTTATCGAGCTGAATTACAGCTTCTGACAATTCATGGAATTTTACATCTTTTGGGTTATGATCATGAAAAGAGTATCAAAGAGCAAGTTCGTCAGGAGACCACGGAGAACAAAATATTAGTTGATTTAAATACATAATAATGAATTGGAATTTTTATAGAAATTTTAGATTTGCTTTTCGGGGCCTTAAAAATGTTTTTTATACAGAAAAAACTTTTCGTTTGCATACCTTGATTGCTCTTTTAGTCATTGCCTATTCTTGGTATCAGGGACTGGAAAAGATTTATTGGGTAGTAGTTTTGATGATTATTGCACTGGTTATGTCTTTGGAAATTTTTAATTCAGCCATTGAGAGACTAGTAGACATGTTGGCTCCGCGTACCCACAATTTTGCCAAAGAAATCAAAGATCTTTTGGCCGCTATGGTGCTTTTGGTCTCACTTTTTGCCGCGGCCATCGGTTTTATTGTATTTCTATGGTAGTTTATAAATAATTTGTATATTGAGAGTAAAAAAGGGTCTAATCAATTTGGCAAATATAGATAATTTAGTTATAATTAATAATCATAAGACATAAAATGGTCAGTAACAGGGACATCATTACCGGTTTGGATATCGGCACTAACGCGATTAGGATAGTCATGGGGCAAAGAATGCCCGAGGGCCGTCTTAAGATTATTGGTGCGGCTGACACTCCCTCGGAAGGGATTATTAGGGGTAGTATAAATTCTATCGAAGAGGCTGTTTCAGTCATATCCGAGACTATAGAAAAATGTGAACGCATGACCGGCATGCGGATTGATAAGATTGTGGTGGGTATTTCTGGTTCACACATTAAAACTATTAGTAGTAAAGGTGTGGTAGCGGTGGCCAAGGCCAATGAACAGGTAGAAGACTCAGATGTCGAGAGAGCTTTGGAGGTGGCAGAAAATACCACCACTTTGCCAAATTATGAGATACTACATGTTTTGCCAATTAGTTACAATTTGGATGATCAAAAGAACATTCGCGAGCCCCAAGGGATGAGTGGCGTGCGTTTGGAAGTAGAAACTCAAGTAGTGCTGGCTTTGTCTTCGCAGGTCAAAAATATGACCAAAGTTATTTATCGAACGGGAGTAGATATTGAGTTTATAGTTTTTTCTATTTTAGCTACAGCCGAAGCAGTTTTGACTGTCAAGCAAAAAGAATTGGGTGTGGCTGTAGTCAATATTGGTTCAGCCACCACTTCTTTGGCTGTTTTTGAAGAAGGCAATATTTTACACACCGCAGTTTTACCCGTTGGTGCTGGACATATCACCAACGATTTAGCGATTGGTCTGAAAACATCAGTGGAAGTAGCCGAGTCTGTCAAGATAGACCACGGTCAAGCCATTGATGATGGAATTTCCAAAAGAGATGAAGTGGATTTACACAAATATTCCGAGGAAGAAAAGAAGGGTTCTTATGTTTATAAAAAAGACATTGTTGATATTGCTCAGGCCAGACTCGAAGAAATATTTTCTTTGGTTAAAGACGAGCTTAAAGCCATTGATCGCGATGGTAAATTGCCGGGCGGTATAATACTGACTGGTGGCGGAGCCAAGATGCCAATGATCGTTGATCTAGCTAAAGATGTTTTAGAACTGCCAGTTTTTTTGGGCATGCCAGTTGACAGCCATTTTCCCATTGATAAATTAAACGATACAGAATATACTACAGCTCTCGGCTTGGTGCTGTGGGCCAATAAAAATATGGAAGGTGGCCGAGGTATCTTGGGTAATATATCCGCAATTTCCCAAAGTACCGATAGAATGAAACGTTGGTTCAAATCACTTTGGCCATCATCTTAAAAATTATATTTATTTAAATTTAAAATAATGGTAAAAAAGAATATCAAAGAAGTTATGCCGCCGATAGAGACTTTTGCTAATATCAAAGTAATTGGTGTTGGTGGTTCTGGTGGATCAGCTGTCAATCGTATGGTTGCTTCCAAAATTAGAGGAGTTGATTTTATTGCTGTAAATACCGATGCCCAGGCTTTACATAGTTCTATTGCTCCTCGCAAAATTCATATTGGTAAAACTACCACCAAAGGATTGGGGGCTGGCATGGATCCAGATTTGGGCCTAAAGAGTGCCGAAGAAAATGAGCAGGATATCATGGAACATATTGCTGGAGCCGATATGGTGTTTATTACTTGCGGTTTGGGAGGGGGAACTGGTACTGGGGCGGCACCACTAATTGCTGATTTGGCTAGAGAAGCTGGAGCACTGACTGTCGCGGTAGTGACCAAACCATTTACTTTTGAAGGGGTCCAAAGAAAAGCCATTGCTGAAAGAGGACTAGAAAGACTGATTGATAAAGTCGATACTATTATTACCATTCCCAATGATCGCTTACTGCAAATTATTGATAAAAAAACTTCATTGCTTGAAGCTTTCTCTATTGTTGATGAGGTTTTAAAACAGGGTGTCCAGGGAATTTCGGAGGTCATTACTGTTCCGGGACTGGTCAATGTAGACTTTGCCGATGTCAAAGCGATTATGAGTTCAGCCGGTAGCGCTTTGATGGGCATTGGTACAGCTAGTGGTGAAAACAGAGCTCGGGATGCTGCTAAAGCTGCTATTGATAGTCCGCTTTTGGAGCTATCAATAAATGGCGCCACTGGTGTGCTATTTACTATTTCTGGTGCTAGCGATTTGACTATGTATGAGGTCAATGAAGCAGCCGAGGTGATTACTGGTAGCTGTGATCCAGAAGCAAAAATAATTTTTGGTACAGTGATTGATGAGGCCTTGGGTGATAAAGTAAAGGTAACGGTTATTGCCACCGGCTTTAAGGGCAATGATAATATGACTGTAAAGTCCAATGTTTCTTCTAGCCACAGTATGAGTCATCCGGAAAATTTTGCCAAAAAATCTGAAGAAAGAAAAATGAAGCAGGCTTTTGAAAAAGAAAGAGATGATAGAGTAGAAGAAGTAGTGGATGTGCCAAAAACTCAAAAAGAAGAAGAACTTGATATACCGGCATTTTTACGAAAAAAACTAAGGAACAGATAAAATGAATCCCGTTAGAAATTCAAATTGTATTACTAATGGGATAATATAAACAAGTATAAATTTCTAACGGGATGAACTGTCCGGTTTGTGCTAATAAAGATACTAAAGTAGTAGACTCTCGTCTGGGTGGCGAGGGTTTTAGTATTCGCCGTCGTCGTTTATGTGCCAAATGTAGTTTTCGTTTTTCTACAGTGGAAAAGATGGAAATCTTGGATTTGACCGTGATCAAACGCGATGGTCGTCGGGAAAATTATAATAAAGAAAAATTAATCAGAGGTCTTAGAACATCTTTAGAAAAAAGACAGTATTTGGAGGATGATTTTTATAAATTGATCAACGAGATTGAAAAAGATATTCAAAAAGACGCTAAAAACGAGATAACTTCTAAAAAAATTGGTGAAATAGTCATGAAGCAGCTGAAATCTTTTGATCAGGTGGCTTATATCCGCTATGCTTCAGTTTATCGGTCTTTTAAAGATGTCCAGACATTTCAAAAAGAACTCAATCAACTACTGAGAAAAAAGAAAATCAGGCCTCGCTTGTAGGCTACGGTCGAGGGAAAATAGTTATCCACTTGTGGGCTATTTTTTTTCATGTTAAGATCATATTACTTTGACAATTCAATCAGGGAAGTGAGGTGTGAATCCTCTACAGTCCTAGCTACGGTAAGCTCCATGCAAGTATTATGGGGACAAGTCCGATACCTGAGATATTTGCTTTCTCCTAAGGAGAGAAGAGCTAAATTTATTAACCAATAACTTTAACTCTGCTTTTCTTAGGGCAGAGATTTTTTGTATATAATTTATAATTTAAAATATTATGAACCCCGTTAGAAATTCATAAAATATAGCGGGGGAATAAAGAGTAAATATAATATTATGAAAGTTACTAAAATTTTTAACGGGGCGAAAAAAATTATTCTTATTATTTTGGCCATAATTACTTTGGTTATTCCCAGTTTGATTTTGGCAGACAATAATACCACCATTAGTTATTTAAAAGGACAAAATCAAAATGCCTGGATTAGTCAGGCTCTTACGGCTGCTTCAGTAGAAGAAGTGGATATTTCCTATCTAGACTATCAAACTACTGACTTGATGACAGCTGCTAAAAATATTTTGGTTTTAGCCGCTGTAAAATCTCCGGAAACAGTCAAAATAAATCAGCTAGTAGAAGTTATAGTTACTAGCAAAAATAATGGCCAATTTGGTTCAGTAGATTTATTAAATGATGATTTTTGGGCTATTTTAGCTTTGGCCTCAGTCAAGCATTTAGATAATACTCAAGATGTTAAAAATTTTATTTTAGAGCACCAAAACAGCGACGGTGGTTGGAGTTGGGCCAAAAATGGCGCCTCTGATAGCAACGACACAGCCGCCGCTATTATGGCTTTACTTGATTGGGGACTTACTAGCTCATCAACCGAGATCACCAGAGCTTTGGGTTATTTAAAGAGCGTTCAAAATGATGATGGTGGTTTTGCTTATGATATAGGTAGTCTATCTGATGGAGCTTCGACCGCTTGGATTATGGCGTCTTTAAATAAAGCAGAGATTAGCGCTAGTAGTTGGCAAAAAAATAATAATAACCCCGTAGCTTTTTTAGAAAATCTTAGACAAGATGACGGGTCATTTTTGTGGATGCCGTCTGATGACCACGGTTCTAGTATGGTCACAGCTTATGCTTTATTAGCCCTAAGTGGCCAGAGCTATCCAGTAAATTATATAGACATAGGTACAGAAGACGAAGAACCGATTTCTGGTCATAGTTTGCGGATTGAAGGGCCAGAGGGCACTATTTGTTTGGCTAGTGGCTTACAGGCCCAAACAGTTTTGGATTTATTGGAATTGGGCGCTGAGGTCTGTGATTTTGAATATGTGCTTCAAGACAGCTCTTATGGTACTTATGTTTCGGCTATTGGTGGCTTGAGTGGTCAGGGGATGAATGGCTGGCAATATTTTGTCGATTGGCAACCGGCTATGGTAGCGGCTCCTGATTATATTTTAGAGGGTCATCAGGGTGTCTTGTGGGCTTATGGTGGTTGGCCTTTTTATCCGGTCAGAGTAGAAATAAATAATACCCGTTTTCAAACCGGAGATACTTTGCTAGCTAGTTTCAATTATTATGATGGAGAAAAGTGGCTACCGCTTGCCAGTCAAGCTGTGATTTTTGGTAGCGATACCTATCAAACAGATAATTTGGGTAAATTTATTTTTACTTTAAACACGGACGGCATTTGGCCGCTATTTTCTCAACAGTCCGATCAGTATGTTAGAAGTAATCGGGAGTATATTATTGTTGGTAGTGGAGTGTCTAAAGTAGTGGACTTATCAGTCAAAATAGAATCTGGTAGTGGTGGAGTAGGTGATAATACTATTGCTTTTAGTATTGATAAATCTAGCATTGATTTTGGTACCTTAAAACCCGGCCAAGCAGCTGACACTATTGTTTCGCTGGTTAATACCGGCAATGTGGATATTCATATTGAAGCCAGTGTCTTGGGTGATCAGCTTTTTCAAAATTTTACTAGCTTAGATCAGAATTTATGGGAAGATTATAATATAGCTTTGTCTAGCAGTGCTTCTCGTCCAGTCAATGTCGGATTGTCTGTCCCTACTACTTTTAATACCCCTGGTCAAAAGGCCGGTCAATTGATTTTTTGGGCCACTAGTCAATAAATATGCTAAAAATTTTCTCAGTTCTATTAGTCGTGTTGTTTGGACTACCTCTCACAGTCCAAGCCGTTGGTTTGTCTGTTTCGCCGTCTTCTCTGGATATTTTTTATCCGGATGTTTTAACACAAAAAATAAAAATACAAAATATTTCTAGTGAGCCTATAAAAATCTATGTGCGGGCTGATGATTTTTCAAAAGAGATTAGCTTAGAACCGTCGGAGTTTAATTTGTTACCCCAAGAGATTGCTCTGGTAAATATTTCAGCTGATTTTAAGCATTTATCAGCCGGTGTTAGAAAAACCAATATTTCTGTTTTGTCCCAAGCTCTAGATAAAAAGAGTTTCAATGCTATCTCTGGTATCAAGGTGCCAGTCAGTATTTATGTTACGGAAAGTTATTTCAAGTGGTCAGGACCAGCTGTCTTTGTCGTAGTGTTTTTGGGCTTGGGAGTTATTTTTATGCTTTGGTATTTATTGGTTTATATTTTCCGGCTTAAACCCAAGAAAAATAAATTAGCGGGTTTTAACTTTTTGTTACATCATAAGCGGAAAAAGTGGTATAAATGGTGGTAATTTGTTATGATATTTGGAGTAGGGAGAGGTAGCAGATCCCGCGTAGCGGGACCCCGCTTTGCGGGGGTGGTTTAGAAATAGTAAGTTGATAATTTCATTTAGTTTTGGAGAGGTGGCAGCTCCCGCGCAGCGGGACCCCGCTTTGCGGGGGTGGTTTAGAAATAGTAAGTTGATAATTTCATTTAGTTTTGGAGAGGTGCTAGAGTGGTTGAATAGGGTGCTCTCGAAAAGCACTAGTCCTGAAAGGGACTCGGGGGTTCAAATCCCTCCCTCTCCGCCATCCTTCGCTAAAGCTACGGAATGACTAGCCATATGTTATATTATACTTACATTTTATTAAGCTCAAAATCTCATATTTTTTATTTTGGTTCAACGAATAATTTAAAAAATAGATTGGAGCTGCATAATAGCGGCAAGGTAACATCAACTAAATCGCATATACCTTGGAAATTAGTTTGGTATTGTGTATTTGAAACGGAAAAACAGGCAAGAGATTTTGAGCTTTATTTAAAAACAGGGTCAGGAAAATCTTTTGCTTATAAAAGACTTATTTCCGTGGCTTTAGAGAAGGATTTCAGGGAAGGGAGAATAGGTAGTCCGAAGCGGAAGCCTTAGCTTTTGCGAAGGATACCTCCCTCTCCGCCAGATTACCAAGTTTGAACCCAAGCAAAATAAGGGTTTTGTGCTATTGAAAAGCCGGTGTCCGAATAAGGTGCTGATTTTTTAAAATCCTTATCAAATGAGTAAATTTTTGGTAAAATAGAGTTAATAAGAATAGAATTATATGTCTAAAAAAATTGATTACGACAACTGGTCAAAAGATGAGATAATCAAGGAGATTAGGCGAATCAAAGAAACTACATACGGACTTGTGTGGCATCGCGACTTACCTGAGGAAAAAATTGATATTCTTATAAACCCAGATGCTCGGACTCCAAATGAAATGTTCCCTAACGAAATGGCGGGCAAGCCATTTCCAGTTTTGAAAGAGGCAAAAACAAAAACAATTGAGACTGATAAAAATAAGCCGACAAATATTTTGATTGAGGGTGATAATTATCATTCTCTTGCCGTTTTGAATTTTACTCATCAAGAAGCAATTGATTTGATTTACATTGATCCGCCTTACAATACTGGCCACAACGATTTTGTTTACAATGATAAAATTAAAAGCGGTTATGTTGTTAAAGATGATCCATTTAGGCATAGTAAATGGATTTCTTTCATGGAAAAAAGGTTAAAACTCGCAAAAAATTTATTGAAATCGTCGGGTGTTATTTTTATTAGTATTGACGACAATGAATTTGCTCCATTAAAAATGCTGTGTGACGAGATTTTTGATGAAAGTAATTTCATCTCTATGTTGTCAATTGAAAATAATCCTAAGGGACGGAAAAACTCCGATTTTATATCTATTTGTAATGATTATTGTCTTATATACGCTAAAGACAAAGGTAAAAGTTATTTTGTTGAAAATATTCCCAAACAAGCTGACGACTTAACGATTGATGATAATGGAGACTATGTACACAATAGCGGCAAACGGGTCCTTGTTGGAGAAAATAAATTTAATCCGCTTGTAGAAGATTTTGAATCAGCTAAGCATTATAGTGTTTATTACAATCAGACTGATAATAAAATTAAAATAGAGGTGGAAAAAAATATTCACGAGGCAAACAAAGATTTATTAAAAAACGGATATAAAAGATACTATTCTTATTTTGGAGACAGATTTGTCTTGAATACTTATACAAAATCAAAAATCATAGAGCTTTTCGAAGATGAGGCTCTCGAATTCAAAAATGGGAGTATATATGAAAAAAATTTCAGCACAACAATTAGACTAAAAAGTCTTGTTATCAATAAAAAATATGAGGCAGTAATAAATAATGAAAAAGCAGAATATCAAATAGATGTTAAAACGACTTCAGCGAAGACTGAATTAAAGGATATTTTCAACACTGACCAAATTCCATTTGATAACCCCAAGAATATTGGTTTGATAAAATTATTGGTAACATTATTTGAAAATAAATCAATAACTATTTTAGATTTTTTTGCAGGATCGGGAACGACCGGGCATGCAGTCCTTGGTCAAAATAAAGAAGATGGAGGAAATCGACAATTTATTCTGTGCACGAATAATGAAAATAATATATGCACTGATATCTGCTATCCCCGTCTTGGAAAAGTTATAAAGGGATATAAAAATTCAAGAAATGAAAAAATTGATGGTTTGGGTGGAAACCTGAGATATTTTACTGCTTATGACTTTGTAGAAGCTAAGGAAACAGATAGAAACAAAAGAAAACTAGTAAACCAATCAACAGAAATGCTTTGCATTAAGGAAAATGCTTTTGAGCTTGTGCAAGAAGTTGAAGATTATAAAATCTTCAAGAATCATGATAAATATTTGGGAATTATTTTTCATGAAGATTCTATATCGGACTATGTCAAAGCAATAAAAAAGATAAAAGGACACTTTAATACTTATACATTTTCAATGACGGATGATCCTCACAAAGAGGAATTTACTGATGTTGCGGACAAAGTAACTCTTTGTGCAATTCCAGAAATGATTTTGAAAGTATATCATGAGATTTTCAAGGAATAATTATATGTCATGGATTAATTTTAAAAATTATCAAGAAACTGCAATCGATGAAATACGCGACAAGATTAATGCCCTGCTCAAAAAAGAGGGTAATAGACTTTGCGTATTCAAAGCTCCGACTGGTTCGGGGAAAACTTTAATGATGGCGGAATGGATGATGAGGTTTTGTGACCCATATTCGCGAATTGATGGGAAAACTTTTTCTTTTGTATGGATAGCAGTAAATAAATTACATGATCAAAGCCATGACAGTTTAAAAAAGTTTTATGAGCTCAAAGGAGCGGGGCTTCGTTGTTCATATTTTCACGAACTTGAGGATAGAAAAATAAAACAGAACGAGATTTTATTTTTGAATTGGGCAAGTATCAATAATGAAGACAAGATTATTGTTCGCGCGAATGAAAGAGATAATAATCTCTCAACAATAATTGATCGGACCAAAGATGCCAGTCGGACAATTATTTTGATTATCGACGAAAGCCACCATACCGCAAAAAGTAAAAATTCAAAGGCTTTAATAAAAAATATTGACCCTAAAATTACGATCGAGGTTTCTGCTACACCAGAAATTTTTGATTTTGATGAGCGGGTAACCATTGATATTGAGGATGTACGAAGCGAGGAAATGATAAAGAAAGAAATTGTAGTGAACCCTGGCTTCAAAAATTACACAGTTGATCCAAAAAAGAACGATCAAACAGCAGACGAATTAATCTTGAAGTCTGCTTTGCAAAAAAGGATTGATTTGCGAAAAAAATTAGAAAAAGATGGTTCAAATGTCAATCCCTTATTACTTATTCAATTACCGGATACAAAAAAAGGAGTTCCTGATAAAAAAGAGGAGATTGAAACACTTCTTGCTAAATTTGGCTATACAACAAAAAATGGAAAGTTGGCTGTCTATCTTTCTGAAAAAGATAACAAAATAAATCTTGCTAATATTGAGAAAAATGAAAACGAAGTGGAGGTAATGATGTTCAAGCAAGCGATTGCACTTGGTTGGGATTGTCCAAGAGCTACAATTCTTGTGCTTTTCCGTCAATGGAAAGATGAAACGATAACATTCTCAATCCAAACATTGGGAAGAATCATGCGTATGCCTGAGCAAAAACATTATAAAGATCAAGAGTTGAATATTGCTTATCTTTATACTAGTTTACAAGACATTAATACTCGTATTTTGAAAGGTGCTTCGTCGGGAATAAAATCTCTTACGAGTTATCGCAATGAGAAATATAAAAATATTGACCTAATTTCATATCACTCAAAACGATTCCGTGAGGAAACTCGTTTGTCTTCTGATTTTGTGAAAATTTTTATCGAAGCCGCTAAAAAAACAAATTTAAAAGATGTTTCGCTAAAAGTCGGGATTGTGAAAACAACAATGATCAAAGATGGACGCGTGGAAAATGCGGATAAAGAAATAACAAAGATTGAAAGTGATACTTTTTCTATACCCAAAACAGAGACGGAGCTGCAATATACTTTTGATATGTTTGTGCTTGATAATCTTGATCCGTTTGAACATGAAGCCCGTTCTATAAAACGCATAAACGATTCAATTTATACTTTCTTTGGCGCACGACGCAAAGAAGATGAATGGCCTAAAATACAAGCCACGATACTTTCGTATGAAAAGAATCGCCAAGCTGTAATTGATGCTATTAATCTAGCAAAAGATTTATATAAAACCGAAGTTGGAAAAGGCAAAAAAGAACTGATACAAAATGATGAGCCGTGGAATGTGCCAGAAGCTATTAATTTTGATCCGTCATTTGTAGAGCAAAATTATAAAAAATCTATAATGCAACCATATTACGCTCGTTCTCGGGATGGAGAAAACGGACGATTGTTTGAGGACAGTGAAATTGAAAATGATTTTATTAAATACCTAGAAAAAGCACAGAAAGTTGTTTGGTGGTTCAGAAATGGGAAACAAGACGGATCATTTTTTGCTGTCCCGCACATTGAACACGGACAAGAAAAGCCGTTTTATGTTGATTTTATAGTTATGATGAAAAATGGAACTGTTGGGCTTTTTGATACAAAATCAGGATATACTGCCGAACTAGCAAAATCTCGCTCTGATGGACTTGTAAAATATATTAATGAGCAGAAAAAGAAAAAAATTACTGGCGGAATTGTGAGATACGAAAAGAAAAGTTGGCTATATTTTACTAACAAAGAATATAAATATAATCCGAATGATATAAAGGATTGGGAATTTTTGGATTTGAATTAAATTATGGCATTAGAATCAGAAAAATTGGAAGAAAAAATAGTTGATAATTATTTTACTGATACTCTATATAGTAGTCGGGAATTTAAGGGTGGAGTAGGTAAATTTTTTACAATAGTATCTCAGGATGAAAATGATATCCCAAATGTAGTTGATGTTGAGCATTCGTATCCTATACGCAATAAAATAAAGACAACGCTGACATTTATCAAAAAAGAAAACGAAATTACAGCCATTTCCTTTAAGCGTTTTAAATATTATAAAAAAGAACATTGGGTTGAACAACCAGAAGAACAGATTACTTTTTCATACAGTCTTTTTAAAAAAATTATTGGGTATTTACAGTTACTATCAGAATTAAATTTGTCGGCTATTAGTGAGCGAAGAATTGCTTTAGCCGATGACACATTACCGAATATTGACGATGAAACAAAAAAGAAGATTAAAACATTGCTTTTACGCAAAGATGGGCAAAAAATTATTGAGGAATTAATAAATAGCGGAATAATTACATCAACCGATATTGTAAATATCGGGTATCGAAAAAAACAACTTGATGTTTTTGAGAAGCTCCTGACACAACCCGATTATTTTGCAACCTATATAACTGAAAGTAAAATTACAGATACTCGTCATGAGTCTGTTTGGCAACATTTCTTCCATTCTAATGATTGGATTTTTGGATATGGACTAGATTATCGCTTTCTTGGCATCCTGCAAAAAGAAGCTCATATTTCAAATACAGACGTCGCAGGAAAAGGGGCTGTTATAAATGATTTTCTACTCGGGTGCAATAAATTCACCGTTTTGGTTGAATTAAAAAAACACGACACACCATTATTTGGAAAAGACAAAAACCGGTCAAACTCTTGGACACTTTCAGATGATTTAATATCTGGTCTATCTCAAATATTAGAGCAAAAAGCTAGTTGGCAGGTTTCGGCCGAGACAAATGCAAGTGGAAATTTTGACGATAAGGGTAATTTGATAAAACAAAAAACTATCGATCCAAAAAGTATCTTAGTTATCGGATCAACAAAGCAATTTGATGGTGATGATAAAGAAAATCAAATTAAAGCAAAAACCTTTGAACTTTTTAGACGAGATTCAAGAAATATAGAAATTCTTACTTATGACGAACTGTATGAGAGAGCGAAGTTTATTGTTGAACATAAACAGAAAGACAACTAGGTTTAAATAGAATAATCCACCTCATTTTTGCTCTTATCTGATTTTAGCTTCGGTGTCTCAAACCATTCTGGATGAACCTTGAACATAGCCCTTAATTCGCGTATACTTTTATCAATATCCTTAAATTTGAACCACTTTTTTGGTTCAAACTTCGGGACATCGCCACCGCCACTCGATTCGCATTTTGCTTCGCAAAAAGCTCACTCGTGATCTACGGTGCTAAAGCACCTTCGACCATTCTAATTCTAGAATCGAGTGTATTGAGCGAGCGTAGCGAGTCGAAAGGCACGCGCTATCGTGCTAGCATAAGTGTATTAAAAAATTTCTATATAGTTATTAAAATATGGATCAACAAACAATCAATACATACAACAGGATGTCACAAGAGTATGATGATGAAACAGCTGATTTTTGGGAGCGATTTCCTCGAACATTTCTTGATAAATTTATTAAGCTATCCGGTAATAAAATACTTGATGTTGGGAGCGGACCAGGTAGAGATGGTTTGATACTTCAACAGGCCGGTAAAAATGTTGTCTGTGTGGATGCTTCTGCAGCAATGGTGAAATTGTCTTCAGACAGAGGTTTAAACTCTATAGTAGCCAGTTTCGACAATTTACCATTTGAAAATAATTCATTTGACGGCGTATGGTCATATACTGCTCTTTTACATATTCCCAAAAAATCTATCGATACCCCTCTTCAAGAGATTTTTCGTATTATCAAACCTTCAGGTATTTTTGCTCTTGGTCTGATTGAAGGGGACACAGAAGGATACAAAGAAAGCTCTGAAGTGACTATGCCTCGTTGGTTTAGTTTCTATCAGAAAGACGAAGTTGAAAATTTATGCCAAAAGCACGGATTTGAGCTGGTTTACTTTGAGACTTTTAAACCAGGGTCCAAGCCCTATTTGAATTTTATTTTTCGAAAAATATAATACTACTAGAACATTTTTATCTATCTCAATTTTCACTGTCTTTTCAGGCAGTTTTTTGGTATAATCAAAGCATTAATTAATAAAAATATTATGATTGACGAAGAAATAAAGCAAATTATTCAGGAAAATAAGGACACTTTGGCTAATATTGATAAAAGGATTGGTCGGATTGAGAAAAATTTTATTTGGAGTTCAATTTTTGGTTTTATAAAGATTGTTATTATTGTAGCACCGATTGTTTTTGGTATTATTTATTTTACGCCATTTTTGAAAGATTTAAATAAATTGGGTATTATTACATAATTAAGAAATGGTAGTATATGAAAAAGTCAAAAGTCATATTAGGGATTACTGCCTTTAATCATGATTCTTCGGCGTGCTTAATTTATCAAGGTAGAGTAATTGCATTTTGTGAGGAGGAAAGATTCAATGGCATAAAACATACCGGAGATTTTCCGATAAAATCAATTTTATTTTGTTTAGAAAAAGCTGGTTTGTCATTAAATGATGTGACTGATGTAGCTTTTTATTTTAATATTAAAAAATGTTTATTGAGTTATATAAAGAACAATAATCCACTCTATTATATTATTCATCCATCTTTATTTAAGAGGAAAAGATTTTATTATGAAATTATTTGGTTATTTAGTTTTATAAACAAAATTAATTCAATTAAAAAACTCCTTAATAATTATAAGATAAAGATTACTTATGTAGATCATCATATGGCGCACGCTTGGTATGGGTATTTTTCTTCAAATTTTAAAAATTGCACGGTAGTTTCTAATGACAGCGTAGGCGAGAGTGTGAGTAGTTTAGCCGTAAAGATACAGAGAGAAGATAAAAAAATTATTTTTGGTAAGACATTCAGTCAAACAGACCCTCACTCTATTGGGTATTTGTATGGTGCTATAACTGAATTTTTAGGATTCAAAAGAGGTCAAGACGAAGGAAAGGTTATGGCTATGGCGGCTTTAGGGAAAGATAAATATGTAAAATATTTTGATGACTTGATTAGATATTTACCTAATGGGGAATTTAGAATAAGTAAGGAGTTGATTTCCTTACGTAATTTTCAGCCAAAATCACAAAGATTAAGCAATGATTTTTTAAAAAAATTTGGATATTATCGTCAACCCCAAGAACCATTTATCCAAAAGCATTATGATATTGCTTATGCAATACAAGGGGTAACGGAAAAAATTTTATATCACCAATTAAAATATATTAATGATGATAATATAGTCATTACTGGTGGTATTGCTCAAAATAGTGTAGCCAACGGGAAACTCAACAATTTTTTTTATAAAAGAAATATATTTATTCCTCCGATTCCTAATGATGCCGGGTGTGGTATTGGCGCGGCGCTTTCTTTATATTATAAGTATTATGAAGATTTACCAGAGTTTGTGGATACTGCGTTTTTAGGCCCAGAATTTTCTGATCATAAAATCATTAAAACATTAGAAAATAATAAAATAAATTTTAAAATTATAAAAAATCAGACGGAATTCATTATTAATGAGCTTTTGAAAAATAAGATTATCGCTATATATAGAAATGAGATGGAGTGTGGTCCTAGGGCATTAGGTAATAGGAGTATAATAGCCAATCCAATTGATCCGGCGATGAAGAATTACATCAATGAAAAAATAAAACACCGTGAATTTTTTCAGCCATACGGCGGGTTGATTATTGATAAAAATGTTAAAGAAGTATTTGATTATAAGAATAAAAATATTTCCGGACCATATATGTCTTTTGTTTATCCAATTAAAGATAAATGGTTAAAAATGTTTCCATCTTTGGTTCATTTTGATAAAACTTCTAGAATTCAAATAATAAAGAAGGAACAAAATTTTTTATATAGTCTCTTGGAAGAATTTTATAAAAAAACAGGTGTCCCCGTAATTATAAATACTTCCCTTAATTTAAGAGGGCAGCCTATGGCAAGAAGCCATCAAGATGCTTTAAACACATTTTATAATTCGGGGATTCATTATATTTTATTTAATAACAGTATTCTAGTTTCAAAATGATTAAAGATTTTCAAAAGATAGAGTTTTTAAAATCACTTTACAGTGATAAAGACTTAATATCGTTTCGTGGCAATTTTTTAAAAAATAATTCCAACCGTAAATTCTCATTAAGATCTTTTATTATTAAACTTTTGCCGATGCTAAAGGATAAAAAAATATTAGACATTGGTTGCGGAGACGGGTCATTCCTCAATAAATTACATACGGTATATCCTCAAAATAAATATTTTGGTTTGGATGTAGTAGATAATGCTAAATGCCATAAATTGAAATTTCTTGACTACAAAATTTATGATGGTAAATCCAGGGTTTATTATACGGAAAAATTTGATGTGATATTTTGTATGCACACTGTTTATCATATCGAAGATTTATTCACTTTTTTTACAACGATGAAAGACTATTTAAAGCCCCATGGCATTATTATCATTACTACGAAGTCTAAATTGACTTTTCCTAAAATAGAATCAATCTTTTTAAAGATTGTCGGTAAGCTTGACTTAAAAAAATATTTAAAAATTAGCAAACACAGAGAGGAATCAAAATTTTGTTTGGAGAACGGATTAAACAGATTAAAAAAACACTTCGCTAGGCGGTCATTTAGTATAAATGAGTATGTTTTAGAAACGCAGGTTTTTGTTAATGACAAAAAAGATCTTTTGAAATATGTTTTTTCTACAAATAGATATAATATTTTGAAAGATACTTTAAACAAAAAAATTGTTGAAAAATATACAAAACTTTGGTTTGAAGAAATTGATAAAGATCAGATATTCATTGATAAATATACGGAGGCTGTTTATTTAATAAAAAAATTATGAAAATAGGTTATAGTTGCTGGGGATTTTTGGGTAACGGAATAAAGGATACACCGGATGGCGGGAGGAGTCACCGGTTGACTTTATTGAAAGAATTAATCCGTCAAGGAGTTGAAATAGTAATGTTGCAAAAGAATAGAGACCTCATTGAAGGCAATCAAAGTTTTTCACGAAAGAATTTAATATTTAGTGGTGAGTTACCGGAAATAGATGCTCTATTTGTAGAATATAGATGGAAGATAGTAGGAAGGAATTATAAGGTGAGAAAAAATAATCCAGCCTATACTCCGGATTTCGATAGACAGAGTGAATTAATTAATTTTTATAATAATAGAAATATTCCTATTATTATTTGGGATAAAGATCAGAAACTTGGTAAGAATGAAATAAAAGGCATTAAAAATTTGATTGTATTTGAACCTGCTTTAAAGCCAAGGTTTAATAGAAAAAGTTTATTGTTTCCGATGGACAATCATAGAACAAAAATTGTCCTCAAATTGATAGGTAAGTATAAAAAAAATATTAAGAGCTCCAAGTTGTGTTACATTGGAAATCAATATGAGAGAGATGGTAGTTTTAAAGAGTTTATTAATAAGCCAGCCAGTATGCTCGATACCAAAACACCAGTATTTGGTAATTGGAACAAATATCCAGAAAAGTATAAGCAAAATATGCAAAAATTTTCCAATGTTGAATTTAAAGGTAGGGTGCAGTTTAATAAAGTTAATAATATTTATAAAAAATCTTTTTCTACAGTTCTTATCGCGCCACGGAGATATTATATCACGGGTCATTTTACACAAAGATTATTTGAGGCAATGTGGGGCTTATGCATTCCTTTTACCCCGCAGCAATATCATGGATGGCAGGGTTTAATAATAAAAGATTTTATAATTAGATCTGGCAAAGATTTAATAAATAAGATAAAAAAATTAGAAACAACGCCCGATTCAGATATAAGGAGAATGTTTGATAGACAGTTTGAGAAACTTAATTTATTTAATGCCAGTAAACAAGCCAGTATAATTATAAACGAAATCAATAATCATAATGGTAGACTCGGGTAATAAAAATAAATCTTTAGAAATTGTAATTGATTCTAAACACTATATTAAAAAAAGATATTCTGATATCCAACGTTTTTTTTGTGAATTAAAATATCTTAAATATTTTAAAGATGAAGATATCAATGTTCCTTTTATATATAAATTTGATAAAATCCAAAAAACAATAATAATAGATAAAATAAAGGGGAAAATCGGCGATTCATTAAATAATAGAGACACAAAACTATGCATTGATGTGCTTGTCAAAATAATTTTTATTTTTGGTTTGGAAAAGAAAAATAATAATGAAATTGATAGGTATATTTCAAAAGTCAGGTCAAATATAATATGGTGGTGTGAAAATAATAATTATATAGTAGAAAAAGAAAAATTAAATATTTTACTTCAAAAGTTAAGAAAAGTGTGTTATATATCTTTATTCAAAGATGCCAAACCATCTAATTGGATTTTTCAAAAAGATAAAATATACGCAATAGACTTTGATTATGTAAAAAAATCATTTTTTTTAGCAGATTTAGCACAACTTTTAAGTTATATTTCATTAAGGAAAAAAATAAGTTATATTTTCTTTGTAAATTATTATCTAAAGCAAATATTCCCAAAAATGAAGGATTATGATAAATTTTATATACCTTTTAAATTAGCGCTTGTTAATTCCAACATTGCTTCTGAACTTCACAGAGAGAATTTAGGAGCCTATGTAAAAAGGGGTTTTGCCAAACAAAACAGGTTTATTTTGAGTGAATTTAAGATAATATTATAATGTCAATATCAATAACCGCCAAATCAGCTAATGAAGCATTCATTAAAATAGCTGATAAATTGTATAATAATCCGGAATATGTTTCTAGTCCTCGAAGCTGGGAAACAAGGGAGTTATTAGGGGCTTTTATTGTTATCAACAATCCCTATGATCGTTTTATAAATAATGTTCATAGGAAGATTTCTTTAAAGTATCTTATTGGTGAATGGTTATGGTATGAGCGAGGATCCAATTCTTTAAATGAAATTAATTATTATGCAAAATTTTGGAGCAGTATTTCGGATGATAAAATAACTGCCAATTCAGCTTATGGTCATAGAATTTTAGGGATCAATAAGTTCGTGATTATTAATCAATGGAAGTGGGCCAAACGGCAAATAATAAAAGATAAGGAAACAAGGAGAGCCATCATTTTTATTGGATTGCCAAGTGATATGAAAAACGAAACGAAAGATTTTCCTTGCACTATGTCACTCCAGTTTTTAATAAGAAATAATGAGTTACATTTAATTTGCAATATGAGGAGCAATGATTTAGTATTGGGTTTTACTTATGATGTAGCTACCTTTACTTTATATCAAGAAAAAATGTTGTTGGAGTTGAAAAAATATTATCCAAAATTAAAGATAGGTAAATATTTTCATATGGTAGGCAGTTTACACGTATATAAGAAAAACTATGAGATGATAAAAAAAGTGATAAATGATCAGGACAATAATTTGAAAATTACCATGCCTCGCATGGGTGATTTAAAAGAAATAAAAAAACTCCAGTATAACGAGAGTATTATAAGAGAAAATAAAAATAAAAAGTTTAAAAAAATTGAAGATAGATTCTGTATCTGGTGTCAGAATATTTTATTAAATAAAATTAAATACTAAAATGAAAGGCATAATTATAGACGGAGTTGTTTCTTCTGGTAAAACGTCTATCTTAAAACATCTTCATCGTCTGATTTCAGAACAAAACCCTACTTCAACCAAGTTTTTTATTAGTGAACACTATACTGAGAGAATGTTGGAGCATTTGAAAGATAAAGGTGAATTAGACGGTAGCCATATAAAAGCCCACGTTGATCAGTTAATCCATACTTTAGCTTCTTTTCAGTCTATGTTGGATAATTCTAAGTTTCGTGATAACCCGAAAGGAGCAGATTTGTTTGTTACTTTAGAAAGATTTATTCTAACCCATTTGTCCTCAGTGGACATAGGAGATAAATATAGTCTTGATGAAGTCAAAGCTCATTTTGAAATTTTAAACAAGCTAGGAGTAAAACAAGTAGCTTTAATAATTCCCGAATCAAGACTAAAAGAAAATATCATGTCGACTCTGCAATATCGAAATGACGCCTGGTTGGATTATTTGTATTCTAGGGGTGGAGAAAAAGAAATTATAGAATATTATATCAATTGGCAGAATAATTTTTTAGAGTATATCAACAAATTTAAAGATATAATAGATACCTTAGTCATCGAAGTAAAAGATCAAGACTATCTTCAATATAGTAATACTATTTTTAATAGTTGTATTAAATCAGATATTCTCTCAAAATAAATGTTTTTTAATTTTATGTTTTTTATACTTTACCCCGGCTAAATCAAAGAGTTTTTTAGAAACGATAAAATTATTCGCATCTTTGTCTGATCTATCATCTTGATAGATTATATTTTTTATGCCGCTTTGGATAATAATTTTTGCACACTCATTGCAGGGGAAGAGTAAACAGTAAAGTTTTGCATTTTCGGCTGATTGATTAGTATTTAAAATGGCATTTACTTCAGCGTGAACAACATACGGATATTTTGTATTTAAGATATTTTTTTTGTTATGCCCGTAATTATTACTCCAAGAAAAATGCCCTTCCTTAATACCTCTAGGCCAACCGTTGTAGCCAACTCCTAAAACAACATTATTTTTATCAACCACGACAGCTCCGGTTTGAGTTGATGGGTCTTTTGATCTCTGAGCTATAACTTGAGCCATTAGCATAAATGTTTCATCCCACGATAAATAGTTTTTTCTAGCTTTTATATTATCCATTTTTGTAGGTTAGATCACTTTATAAGAATATAATACCCCATACTTATCTTAAAAGTCAAAGATTATAACTATTATTTTTATGTCGAAACTAGTCAACAAACTAAAACCGAGAAAAATTTTTGGTTGTCAGAAAGAAGCTTGAATAATATAGGCAAGAAAGAGAGTTTTATTATAATGCTCGGAGGAGATATGTGAAATATTATGAACCAAACATTTAATTCGCAATGATTACTGGTTGTTCTATATAAAAAGATAGAGCCGTTAGTGTTAGTTGACGATTTCTGTTTTTCACTGTCTTTTCAGGCAGTTTTTTGGTATAATCAAAGCATTAATTAATAAAAATATTATGATTGACGAAGAAATAAAGCAAATTATTCAGGAAAATAAGGAAACTTTAGCTAATATTGATAAAAGAATTGGTCGGATTGAGAAAAATTTTATTTGGAGTTCAATTTTTGGTTTTGTAAAGATTGTTATTATTTTAGGGCCGATTATTTTTGGTATTATTTATTTTACGCCATTTTTAAAAGATTTTATTCGTATTTATGAACCATTTTTCAAGAATCTACCGATTACTTTACAAAATTTAAACAATCCTTCTTCGGACTCAAATATTCCAACTGGCGCTCAGGCTGGGTTAGAAAATTTTTGTGATCCACAAGTTCGCGAGGCCATGATCGATAGTCTTTGTAAATAAAAAATCATGGAAGAATTACGCAGTAAAATAAAAACTTTATTTTTGGAGATTTCTAAATCTTTGAAAATTTTTGATTTAGAAAATAAAAAAAGTAAATTGGGAGAACTCAAAAACGAAATGACCAGACCAGACTTTTGGAATGACCAAGAACGAGCCAAAAATATTAGCTGGCAAGCCAGTGTTTTGGAGAAGGGTATCAATGACTGGCAGAATATAGCCAAGGAAGTAGCCGAGCTTAATGATTTGTCTCAAGATCAGCAGGCTGAGGAGTTATTAAAAGAATTGGAAAATAAGTATAATATTCTTTATAATCAATTTACATCTTTGGCCGTTCAACTTTTTCTGCAAGGAAAATATGACGAGCTAGCCGCTATCATCACTGTCAATGCTGGAGCCGGAGGAGTAGATGCTCAAGACTGGGCGCAAATGATCGAAAGAATGTATTTACGACTAGCTGAGAAAAATAATTGGCAGGTCCATTTGATGTCGCGTTCAGTCGGCTCGGAAGCAGGGATTAAAAGTGTGATTTTTAAAGTCCAAGGTCCTTATGCTTATGGCTATTTAAAAAACGAAGCTGGAGTACATCGTTTGGTCCGTTTGTCGCCTTATGATGCTGATCACGCCCGGCATACTTCTTTTGCTATGTTAGAAGTTTTGCCGGAGATAATCAATCCGGAGATAGATATCAAAGAAGAAGATATCAAAGTTGATACTTTTCGGTCTTCTGGTAATGGCGGTCAGTCGGTCAATACTACTGATTCGGCTGTGCGGGTGACACATCTACCAACGGGAATTTCCGCTGGCTGTCAAAACGAGAGATCACAGATACAAAATAAAAAGCAAGCTCTCAGTCATCTCTACGCCAAATTGCAAAAATATTATGAGGCCGAGCAAGAAGACGAAAGAAAAATGATAAAGGGAGAATATACCGAAGCGGCTTGGGGCAATCAAATTCGCTCTTATGTTATTCATCCGTATAAAATGGTCAAAGACCATCGGACAAATTTTCAGTCCAAAGATCCAGACAGGGTCTTAGGTGGAGATTTAATGCCATTTATTAAGGCCAATTTGGAAAAAAATGTAGTGGCCTAAACAATTTTGTGCTATAATAGACTATATGTTTGAGCATTTGGGTCCAGCACCAGAAGTAGGAATGTATAGACCAGGACCAAAATACAAATTGTATTTGAGTCTGCTTTTTTTGGCTATCTTAGGATTTATTTTCTCGGCTGCTATTAGCCGTGGGCCCAGCTCTCGGGCTATGGAGCCGGAGATTTTATCATCCGAGGTGTTAGTTGACAGTAGTGATAAAAAAATTGTTTCTAGCGCCAAAAATTTTCCGATTTTTGATTTTGTAGTCGAGGTTGATAATGCCAATACCTCTCTTTATAAGCTAAATATTTTAGTAGAAGGTATTTATGATTTGAATTTACTCAAAGATTTAAAGTTGTTTCATGAAAATGTCCAACTCGGTCAAATAGAGCAAATAGACAGCACTGGTAAAATATATTTTGATTTAAAAGAGTACCAGCTACCAGTGGGTCAGAATAGGTTTTCTTTATTTTTTAGCAGTGGCGATAGTCTCAAAGACAGTCCAGTTTTAAAGTTTAGTATTCCCACCAAAGATGACATCTTTCTTATTAGCTCTGGTCAAGTTTTTAGACCACGGGCTGATTTTCCTGTTAGTAGCGGGCTCATTTCTATTTCTGATCAGGGGCAAATCATGGCTTCTAACAGTTATATTATTGATGATTTTATTGTTGATTCAGAGGTGCCTCAACCGGTTTCATCTTTTGAGCTTAGGTCTATTGGTGAAAAAGCTGATTTAAAACAAATAATATTATCCTATCAAAATTTAAGTGACGGGGCTGATACAAAGGCAGATTTCTTTTTATCTTTAGAGGGAGCACCCATTGCTCAAGCGTCATCTCAAGATGGCCAGATTATTTTTGATATTAAAAAAGGTATACTGCTAGAAGAGTTGTCTAGAAAAATATTTGAGTTGCACACCTTTGCTTTACCAGAGGGAAGCTATCAGTTTTCTTTAGACAATGTTTCTGCTCAAGGTGTCTGGTCCGGAGCTGACATTGCACTGCCAGCGCCAATTGCTTTAAGCCAAGTGGAAGCTAGAGCCTATTTTATGCAGTTTCAAGCCAAGGAGTTGGATCAGCGATTAACAGAGGGTTGGAATAAAATTTATAATTTACAAATTAGCGCCAGAGGGGCTAAGACACTTTATTTAAATAAATTTACTTGGAGTATTGCCCCACAAAATTTGGATATAACCGCTTTGGAAATTTGGTACAGTGGTCAGCCCTATATTGCCGATATCATCTTTGAAGACGGCCAAGTAATTGTTAAAACAGACGGTCAAGATCCTTTGCCGATTGGTCAAGAGCCAACTGAATTATTACTTTTAGCCAAGGTAGAAAATATCAAAAACAAAGCCAAAATAGAGGCCTTTATTTTACCAGATGATAGTCCACTTGATCAGGAAAATATTTTTGGCCATATTATCTGGTCAGATGGGCAAGATTTTTATAACGGTTATAAAATGCCATATTTACCGCTTCAGCCGAGTATCTTAAACAATTAAATCCTGCCTTAGAGCAGGATTTTTTGACAAAGATGTTTTTCTTTGTTTAAATATAGCCAAGAAAAGTAAAAAGCGGTTTTGATGAGCAAAAGCAAAATATTTTTGTTGGTTAGTTTTATTTTTTTAGCTGGTAATTTTTTTTGGTTGTTATATTTTGAAGATAGGGGAAACCATAATTTTAATTATGGTTCTTTTTATAGTTTCACCGCCCAGGTAGTCAGAGTTGATAAAAAAATTAATGGTTATAATATTGTGGTCCGTCCCGAAGGACTGGCCGATTTTTTCGGTCAGATTTTGTTGTATACGCCACTTTACCCGGAGTATTATTATGGCGATATTTTGCAAATCTCCGGCAAGATTTATCAGCCGGAAAAACTAGCTGGCGACGATGGTCAGGTTTTTGCTTATGATAAATATCTCGCCAAAGATAATATTTTTGGCACCAGCTTCCGGCCGATTTTAAAAAAAATTGGTCAGTCAAAAAATCTGACTTTTTATGTTTATCAGGCCAGGCATTATTTTTGGCAAAACCTCAATGATTATTTGAGAGAGCCAGCTTCGGCTTTGGCCAAGGCCATGTTTTTGTCTCCTCAGCGGGAAATCAGCCCAGAGCTTTGGGATGTTTTTGCCAAAGTCGGCGTCAGTCATATGATCTCTATTTCCGGTTCGCATATGGTGATTATTATTTGGTTGTTGCAGTCTTTTTTGATTGCCGTGGGGTTTAGCAGAAAATCAGCTTGGTGGTGGCTGGTGATTTTTTTGTTGTTTTATTTATATTTGATTGGTTTTATCAGTCCGGCGGTACGCTCGGCCGCCATGGCTATCATTTTATTGTCCGGGCCATTTGTGGGTCGTCAGACTGATTCAGTTTATAGTCTGTTTTTGGTGGCCGATATTTTGGTAGCTTTAAATCCTTTTATTATTTTATATGATATTGGTTTTCAGTTGTCTTTTTTGGCGGTTTTGGGATTGGTGTATTATGCTAGATTTTTTAATAAAATTTTGATTTTTATTCCTAGTAAATTCAAATTGCGCGAAGTCTTGGCCATGACTTTGGCCTCACAAGTGTTTACTTGGCCAATTACTGTTTATAATTTTGGTATATTTTCCATTGTGGCTCCTTTGGCCAATTTTTTGATTCTGCCACTACTTCCAGCAGTTTTAGTTTTGTCCATGGCTTTAAGTGTCTGTGGCTTTTGGCCGTTTTTAGCCGAGCTTATCTCCTGGTCATTATTTTTGCTTTTAAAAATCATTGTCTTGATCAGTCAGCTGTTATCGCAAGTGTCTTATGCTTCTGTTTATATCAAAGGTTTTGATATTTGGTCTTTGTTTTTGTCTTTATTTTTTATAGGTGTTATTACTTGGATTTTAAAGCCACGGTCTTATGAATAAAATAATATTATTAATACTGGTTATTGGTGGAATTTTATTTTTTTCTTTATATTACGAAAAAAAACAACTTGAGATATATTTTTTAGATGTTGGCCAAGGCGATGCTATTTTAATTCGTAGCCCCCAGGGACAAAATATACTGATTGATGGCGGTCCAGACAACCAATTGCTCTCCGAGCTTGGCCAAGTCCTGCCTTGGTGGGAAAGGCAAATTGATTATGTGATCGTTAGCCATTATCATGATGATCATTTGACCGGACTGATAGAATTGTTAAATAAGTACAAGATTAAAAATGTTTTAGTGACCGCTCATCAACCTGATGATTTTTTATATCAGGTTTGGGCAGATAAATTGTTAGCAAAAAATATTAAGCCAACAGTAGTTAAAGCCGGTGATAGTTTTGTTGCCTCTGATGGTCTCTCCTGGCAAGTTATTTTAGCTGACTCAGAGCATGAGGATTATAATGAGAATTCTTTGGTTATTAGACTGACTTATCATAATAAAAGTTTTTTATTGACCGGAGATTTGGGCAAAGTCGGGGAGGATAAAATTTTATCTGCTGGCTTAGCCATTGATGCTGATTATCTCAAAGTCGGCCATCACGGCAGCAAGTATTCTTCTTCGGCCGAGTTTTTAGAAGTAGTCAGTCCAGAGATTTGTATTATACAATCGGGAAAAGATAATAAGTTTGGTCATCCGCATCTGGAGACACTCAAAAGATTGTCAGCGGTGGGTTGTCAGATTATGAACACCCAAGATTTGGGCACAATTAGCTTTAATTTTTAGGGTTGTTATATTTATTTTTTGGTATTATAATTTAACAAAGTCCACATATAGTATGTGGATTGTCGTACATATCAACCGATGCTTTATAAGCATCAGCAAGGAGTTTCTATTATGAAACGCTTGAATCCACTTCGTATGAAGTGGCAAGAAGGTTTAGGCGGCAACAAGATCGAGAAGAACAAGGTCGTATCTGACCCGACAGACGGCCGCTAACCAAGAAGGTCGCCGGTTCGCAGGGGGTCCAAAGTGTAGTCTTTGGCCCCCTTATTTATTTTCTTGATTTTTGTATAGATTTGACCTATAATAAAGGCACTAAATCATTAAATTTTTGCTTTATGGCCAGTGATAAGAAAATTAAAATTTTACTCATCGAAGACGAGGAAATGCTCGCCAATATGTACGAGGTCAAGTTTAAAAACGAAGGTTTTGACTTGGAAAAAGCTTTAGATGGAGCTGAGGGTTTGGCTAAAGCCAAGGCCAATGTGCCAGATTTTATATTGTTGGATATTATTATGCCAAAAATGGACGGCTTTTCAGTCTTGAAAGCTCTCAAAGATGATCCAGCTACCAAAAATGTGCCAGTTATTTTACTGACCAATCTTGGTCAGGAAGAAGATGTTGAAAAGGGTAAAGAATTGGGAGCAGTTGGTTATTTGGTTAAGGCCAATATTACTCCTTCCGAAGTAGTGGCCGAAGTAAAGAAAAAGCTTGGCAAAAAATAAAATTTTTGTTAGTATATAGCCACCGCACCTCGCTTCGGCGGGGTGAGTTTAAATAATTAATAGTTTACGGAGTATGAATTTTAAAGAGGAAAAAACATTTGTGATGATCAAGCCGGACGGTGTCCGCAAGAATCTGATTGGCGAAATTATTGCTCGTTTTGAACAACGCGATTTAAAAATAGTAGCTTTGGAAATGTTTCAGCCAACTGTTGCCCAGATTGATGAGCATTATCCCAAGGATAAGGCTTGGATCGCTCGCTTGGGTCAAAAAACTTTAAGTACTTATGAAAAATACGGAGTTGATCCGATTAAAGAGCTGGGTACTGACAATGATTTTGAAATTGGTCAGATGGTCCGCAAGTGGTTGGTTGATTATATGACCTCTGCTCCTTTGGTTAGAATGGTGGTCCAAGGTATTCATGCGGTTGATATGGTTCGTAAAATTTGCGGTGTCACTATTCCCAATATGGCTGACATGGGTACTATTCGTGGTGATTTTTCCTCTGATTCTCCTTCAGTAGCTAATAGTGAAAAAAGAGCAGTAATGAATTTGATCCATGCGTCTGAAACTCCGCAAGAAGCTGAACACGAAATGAAACATTGGTTTGGAAGCAGAAAGGTTATATTCAATTACGAGCGTTACCAAGATTAAAAATTAAAAAGAGCTAGGTTTAGCTCTTTTTTTGTTTTAGTTTGCTAGGATATTTTTCCGGTGTTATAATGGCTTTGTAGCCTCTTCTTTTAAAAATATGTAACTCTACAACAATTGCTATCGGTGTTTTATATTAGCTTAGACCTTGGTCTTATGTTTGCGAACACCACCCTTTTAAATAGGGGTTATACATATAGGAAAGAATGCTACTTAGTCAATTTTATCAGTAACCAATCAAACATGCTGACATGTGACTAGCAAAAAGGTGTTTTATAAGTTTTGCACTATACAAACGCCTTTTTGTTTTGGTTTAAAAAATATTTTTGTCAATAAAAAAATCCAGTTGCCCTTAGTTGCTATATAAACATTAATTAGCAGGAGCCACTGGATTAAATAATAAAATTATTTTGAAGTTTGTTTTTTCTTTAATTTGTTGAGAGTCTTTAAACAAGAAGTGCAAATAGTCATTCTAGCACCACCCAATTTTTTGGATTGCAAGTTGATTTTCATGGTTCGGCGGCTGGCCATATTGGAATGGCTGCGTGAATTACCACTTACTTTCCCTCGGTTACAGATATCACATACTTTGGCCATATGCTTGAATTTCTAATTAATTAAGCTATAATTATTAATACGACGTAGAATAATTTAGCATAAAAGTAACTTTTTGTCAAAGCTATGTTAATATCAACTTTGTTTTCCGAGCCATCTCTATTTTTAATTGTTATATTGTCTATTATTTATGCCTTAACGGTTCATGAGTTTTCTCATGCTCTAGCCGCCACTTATTTGGGGGATAATACAGCCAAATATAGCGGTCGGCTAAATTTAAATCCCTTATCTCATCTGGAGATCTTTGGTACTTTGATGTTACTTTTTGCCGGCTTTGGCTGGGGTAAACCAGTGCCGGTCAATCCTTTTAATCTTCGTTTTAAACGATGGGGGGAGGCCATAGTTTCTTTGGCTGGTCCGGTTTCAAATTTTATATCGGCGGCCATTTTTGTTGCTTTGGCTAGTTTACTGGTCAGATTTATGCCAGCTGGTAGTTTATTGTTTGATTTCTTGTTTTATTTGATTTTTATCAATTTTGTTTTAGGAGTTTTTAATCTTATTCCTATTCCGCCACTAGATGGCTCCAAGGTTCTTTTTGCCATATTGCCCGCCAATTTTGAAGGTTTTAAGCGTAGTTTTTCTGTTAATGGACCATGGGTACTGCTCGGTTTGATATTTTTGGATAATTTTGTTGGTGTCAACATTTTTGGTCATATTTTTCAGTTTTTCATAAATATAATATATTTGCTATTCTAAAATTTATTCAAATCTTAGCTAAAGACCAGATTTGCCAAGATTATTTTGGCAAATTTTTATTTAAATAGTAGACAATCCTTGACTTTGTTAATTTTTTATGCTATTTTATTGGGGACTTTTCTTTGGAAACAATGGGTTGTTTTTGGAGAAAAATTAGTCGCATTTTTATTTTTTTTAATACAATATGCCAACAGTCAATCAATTATTGAGACATCCTAGAAGAAAACAGAAAGCCAAGAGTTCTACACCGGCTTTACATACTGTTTTAAATAGCTTAAGAAGAAGAAAAAGAGAGCTTCCCGAAGGTGCTCCTTTTAAGCGTGGTGTTTGCATTAAGGTAACTACCAGCACCCCCAAAAAACCGAACTCTGCTCTTCGTAAAATTGCTAGGGTTAGATTATCGAACGGTATGGAAGTAACTGCTTATATTCCCGGCGAAGGTCACAACTTACAAGAGCACAGCATTGTGTTAATTCGTGGTGGTAGGGTCAAAGATTTACCTGGTGTCCGTTATCATATTGTCCGTGGTGTTTATGACACCCAAGGTGTGGCTAGTAGAAAACAGGGCCGATCTTTGTATGGTACTAAAAAGGAAAAAGCTGCCAAAAAAAAAGTAAAATAATATTTCAATAAACCTAATCAAATTATGAGAGGAAAAAGAAGTCCCAAGAGAGATATTTTGCCAGATCCTAAATTTCAAAGGATTGACATTGCTAAGTTGATCAACAAAGTAATGACCAGAGGTAAAAAAACTACCGCCCAAAAAGTTGTTTATGAGGCCTTTGAGTATATTTCTGAGAAAACCAAACAGGATCCGATTGGTATCTATGACGCGGCTATTAGAAATGTTTCCCCCAGTCTAGAAGTAAAAGGTAAAAGAATTGGTGGCGCCAATTATCAGGTGCCGATTGTAGTGACTGGTGAAAGAAAACTTATTTTAGCTTACCGTTGGATTTTGGAAGCGGCGCGCAGTCGCAAAGGTTCGGCTATGTATAAAAGATTGGGTGATGAGTTGATATCAGCGTCTACCGGAGAAGGAACAGCTATGAAAAAGCGTGAAGATGTCCAGAAAATGGCTGAATCAAACAAAGCCTTTGCTCACTTTGCTTAAATTAAAAATTTTTAAATAAAAGGCAGACATTGTCTGCATTTTATTTTTAACCCATAAACCAATCCATTAAATCAAAACAATATTATGGCCAGACAACCATTGGAAAAAGTAAGAAATATCGGAATTATCGCTCACATTGATGCTGGAAAGACCACAGTCACCGAGCGTATACTTTTTTATACTGGTAAAAAACATAAGATTGGAGAAGTGCACGAAGGTAAGGCTGAAATGGACTGGATGGAGCAGGAAAAAGAGCGCGGTATTACCATTACCTCGGCCGCTACGACTTGTTTTTGGCCATTACCAGATTGGTTGGGAGGCGACAAAGCCAACGTCAATATTATTGATACTCCTGGTCACGTGGACTTTACAGTGGAAGTAGAAAGATCATTGCGTGTGCTAGATGGCGGTGTCATTGTCTTTGACGGTGTAGCTGGTGTGGAACCACAATCAGAAACTGTTTGGCGTCAAGCTGATAAATATCATGTTCCTAGACTGGCCTTTATCAACAAGATGGACAGAATGGGAGCGGATTTTTATTTTGATATGAAGACCATCTATGAGAGATTGACCAAGCACGCTCATCCAGTACAGTTACCGATTGGAGCCGCTGAAACTTTTGTTGGTATAGTCAATTTATTGGAACGGGAAGCCTGGTATTATTTGGATGAAGATGGCAAACAATATGAAAAAAGAGATATTCCAGCCGATATGAAAGATAAGGTAGAGCAGTATCGCTCTCAGCTGATTGAAGCCGTGGTAGAGCACGATGACGTCTTGATGGAAAAATATCTAGCTGGCGAAGAATTAGCTATAAATGATATTAAAAAAGTTTTACGTAAAGCTGTTATTAGTAATAAAATAGTGCCGATATTTTGCGGCTCAGCTTTGAAAAACAAAGGAGTCCAATTCTTATTGGATGCTATTGTTTCTTATTTGCCGTCACCACTTGATGTACCACCAATTGAAGGTACTGAGCCAAGAAATGAAGAAAATAAAATCAAAGTAAAAATTGGAGATAATGAGCCATTTGTTGGCCTAGCTTTTAAAGTAGCTACCGATCCTTATGTCGGACGACTCACTTATGTGCGTGTTTATGCCGGTACCCTAAAATCCGGATCTTATGTCTATAATGCTAACACCGAAAAGAAAGAAAGAATCGGTCGTATTTTGAGAATGCACGCCAATGCTCGAGAAGAAGTACAGGAAATTTTTAGTGGAGATATAGTGGCTGTAGTGGGACTAAAAGATACTACCACTGGTCATTCTTTGTGTGATCCAGATCATCCAGTAGTTTTGGAAAGTATGGATTTTCCTGATCCAGTAATTTTTGTGGCTGTCGAGCCAAAGACCAAAGCTGACCAAGAAAAGATGGGTATGGCCTTAGCCAAATTGACCGAAGAAGATCCTACCTTTACTGTTAGGTCAGATGAAGAAACCAATCAAACTGTTCTTGGTGGTATGGGAGAATTACATTTGGATATCATTGTCGATCGTATGAAACGAGAGTTTTCTGTTGAGGCCAATGTCGGTGCTCCACAGGTAGCCTATAAAGAAACTATTATGGGTACGGCTGAAGCGGAAGGAAAATATATCAAACAATCCGGTGGTCGCGGTCAATACGGACATTGTTGGCTTCGTTTAGAGCCACAAGAACGCGGTAAGGGCTTTGAATTTATTGATGAAATTAAAGGTGGAGCTATTCCTCGAGAATATATTCCAGCTATTCAAAAAGGTGTTAAGGAAACTATGGACAATGGTATTTTGGCTGGTTATCAAATTCAGGATATCAAGGTAGCTGTCTATGATGGATCTTTCCATGATGTTGATTCATCTGAAGCTGCTTTTAAAGTAGCTGGCTCTATGGCTTTTAAAGCTGCTTTTAGGTTGGCTAAGCCGGTTATTTTGGAGCCGATTATGAAAGTAGAAGCTGTTACTCCGGAACAATACATGGGTGATGTAATTGGTGATTTAAATTCCAAGAGAGGACAAGTATCAGAAATGAGTGATCGGGCTGGTGTCAAAGTAATTGCTGCTGAAGTGCCTTTATCAGAAATGTTTGGTTATGCTACGGCCCTTCGCTCAATGACTCAAGGCAGAGCTAGTTATAGTATGGAATTTTCCAAATATCAGGAAGTGCCTCGTAGTGTTGCTGAAGCCATCATCAGTAAAAAAGCTTAATGATTATAATTTTATCCCGCCGCGTTTGACGCGGCGGGATTTTTTTAATTTTAAGAAGCGCCTCAGTGGAGACGCTTCTTTTTACAGGGAGGGAGGGGGAGCAACACAGGTTATTCTGTGATATCGTCGACAAGCTTGTGGTAGCCGACACTGATATGATCCTGATTTGGCAGGTTCCACCAGAAAGCCAGGCCGTAGCGGCCGACTTCGATTAGAGCTTTGTCTATGAGTTCAGGGAACTCCATGCGCAGATACAGCTTCATTAAGCTGCGGAGTAGAAAGAGCCGATCTTCCAGCGGAGAAACAAAGTCGTTGTAGAATTCGTTGCTCTCATCTGATTTGCACGGCAGTTTTTTATGTCTCCTTTTGAGATCTTTGAGTGCCCATTCAGTTTCCTGAATCAGGCGATAGAACTTCTTGATCAGCGGGCTAGCAGTACCCACTACGACTTGATGGGGACCGATTTTTATGTTCGGCCACAACATTGATTTTTTCAAATCAACTGCCTTTACCTCTTCAATGAGTTCTAGTGCCAGATCTTTTTCTGCTGTCAAAATATCCTCCTTGTGAGTGATTGTTAATTCTCTTCCAGTGAGAAGAAATGGAGGCGAAGAGCTAGGGTTTTGACCGTGGTCACCGCTAACCAGATAAATATACCGAAGTAATCAAGCTAAAGCCCAATTAAATCTGGCTAAGCTTATCTGTTTCGCTGCTCCAATTCTCCTCACTGGAAAAAGTAATTGTAAATAACTTTTATAATGATAAATCATAGCATATATTTAAATTATTGTCAATAGTTACTGCTCTTGTTTTTGTTTGACAAAATAAAGCTTTTTGCTATAAAATACCAACACTTTCCCCATTGAATGGGGTGCAGTAATTTACCTAAAAGCGTAATAATATGCCAAATTATAAGCAAATGGAAAGGGTGTTAGATTTAGCCGCTAAGACTGGCGATAAAGTGATTGTTTTATCAGATCATCATGATCCTTATGTTTTGATGACTATCAAGGAATATGAGGCTCTATTACACGGTCCGTCTTCAGTCAAAAATTTATCAGAAGATGAATTGCTTAGTAAAATTAACCGCGATATAGCCATTTGGAAAGCCTCCCAGGAGAGTTTAAGTGACTATAGTTTAGAGGATTTTAAGGTGGATAGCATTAGAAAAGATGAAAAAAAGCCTGAAATATCTAAGAAAAATGCCGATAAGCCTATTGTTGATAAGTCAGTTAATCCAGAGGAAGATAGGTATTATATTGAGCCAGTAGATTAAAATATTGGCTAATATTAGATAAAAGATTTGATAAATCAAAGCGGGTCCCTTAGGGGCTTGTCAAATTTTTAAAACAGTGCTATAATCTGTTTGTTTTAAAAAAACAATATATAGATAATTAATAAATAATTTTTAAGATAGCTGGTTTACAAACCCCTGTATTTAAGGAGGGCTATCACGAAGGAGAAAAATAAAATGGCAAATGTTTTCAAACGTGAAAAGCCGCACGTAAATATTGGCACCATTGGTCATGTAGACCATGGTAAAACTACTCTCACTGCAGCTATTTTAAAAGTATTATCCGCCGCCGGTGGTGTAGCTCAACAGAAGGACGTTGATCAAATTGATAATGCTCCAGAAGAAAGAGAACGTGGTATTACTATTGCTACATCTCATGTTGAGTATGAATCAGATAAGAGACACTATGCACACGTTGACTGTCCCGGTCATGCTGACTATGTCAAAAACATGATTACTGGTGCAGCTCAAATGGATGGTGCTATTTTAGTGGTATCCGCCGCTGATGGTCCAATGCCTCAAACCAGAGAACACATTCTATTAGCTCGTCAGGTTGGCGTGCCTTATATTGTTGTTTTCTTAAACAAAATGGATCAAGTAGACGATCCAGAATTGGTTGATCTAGTAGAAGAAGAAATCAGAGATTTACTTAAAAAATACGAATTCCCTGGAGACAAAACTCCAATTATTCGTGGTAGTGCTTTAAAAGCTTTGGAAAATCCAATTGGCGAATATGCCAAACCTATTTTAGATCTTATTAAAGCCGTTGATGAATATATTCCTGAACCAAAACGTGATACTGATAAACCATTTTTGATGCCGATTGAAGACATCTTCTCAATTGAAGGTCGTGGTACTGTAGTAACCGGCCGTATTGACAGAGGTATTGTCAAACTAAACGATGAAGTAGCCTTAGTTGGTATCCATGACACTACTAAAACAGTAGTGACTGGTATTGAGATGTTTAACAAACAATTGGACGAAGGTAGAGCTGGTGATAATGCTGGACTACTTTTACGCGGTACTAAGAAAGAAGAAGTTGAGCGCGGTCAAGTTTTGGCCAAGCCAGGTTCTATTACTCCTCATACCGAATTTGAAGCTGAAACTTATGTTTTAAGCAAAGAAGAAGGTGGTCGTCATACCCCATTTTTCAAAGGTTATAAACCACAGTTCTATATCCGTACTACAGATATTACTGGTGAAGTAGAACTTCCAGAAGGTACTGAGATGGTTATGCCAGGGGACACCATCAATTTAAAAATTAAATTGATTGCTCCAGTCGCCCTTGAAGAGAAATCCAAGTTTGCTATCCGCGAAGGCGGACGCACTGTTGGTGCTGGTGTAGTAACCAAGATTATCAAATAAATTTACATTTACCCAGCCGCGTCAAACGCGGCTGGGTAAAGGGGTTTAAATAATTTAAGTAAATTAACAATTCACAATTTCATGCCAGTCAAAGCTAAAGAAGATACTCAGTCAAGAATTCGTATCAAGATTAGAGCCTATGATCACAAAATCATTGATCAGTCTACCAAGACTATCATTGAGACTGTTGATCGTAGTGGAGCTAAGATTATCGGACCCATTCCGCTGCCTACCGAAAAAAAGAAATTCACGGTTCTTCGTTCAACTTTTGTTCACAAAGATGCCCGTGATCAGTATGAAATGAGAGTTCACAAAAGACTTTTGGATATTATTGATCCTACTCCGCAAACTGTTGATGCTTTACAGAGCCTCAATTTACCAGCCGGTGTAGATTTGGAAATAAAAATGTAATCATTGCTTGTTCATTGGGTAATTAAAAATTCTTTGTTTGTTTAGACAACCCCAATCCCATAATCTATCTAGATTATTTGCTTGGGAAGTGTATAGATAGATAAAGTTTTGTAAGAAGGATAAAAATAGTAAAATTGTTTAAACACTACTGCTAATCAGGCAGTAGCCATAAAGCGAAAAAATTAGCCCGAGGCTAATAGTCGCGATTTTATCCTTAAAAGTATTTTGTCAGTATTTTTGAAGATAGAATCGCGATTTTTTTCACCTACATAAATTTATATAAAAAAGGTGATCCCGCTCTGCGGGGTAAAAGAGTAGATTTAAATTATATGGCCAAGTTTATCTTAGGAAGAAAATTGAATATGACCCAAAAGTTTTTGGCAGACGGTCGTTTGGTCCCAGTTACAGTAGTAGAAGCTGGTCCTTGTACAGTTGTTCAAGTAAAGAGCAAAGATAAGGAAAAATACACTTCTATTCAGGTGGGATTTGCCCAAAAACCCCAGGTCAATAAACCACTGGCAGGTCATCTAAAAGGATTGGAAAATTTTAGATACTTGAAAGAATTTAGATTAGATAATATTGAGAATTTCACCAAAGGGAAAGTTTTTGATGTTACTAGTTTTTCAGCTGGTGATAATTTGAAAATTACCGCTACATCCAAAGGAAAGGGTTTTCAAGGCGTGGTAAAAAGACACGGTTTTCACGGTTCTCCAGCTAGTCATGGTCACAAAGACCAGCTTAGAATGTCTGGTTCTGTCGGAGCAACCGACCCAGCTAGAGTTTTTAAAGGCACTCGCATGGGTGGACGCATGGGTTCAGATACAGTGACTGTTAACAATCTGGAATTAATCGAAGTAGATGTAGCTAAAAATTTGCTTTATATTAAAGGAGCTGTGCCCGGTTCTAGAAATGCTTTGGTAACTATTTGGTCCGATGGTGGTCAAATTGTTTTTGTAGAAAAGCCAAAGGAAGTGGTAAAAACAGAAGTTGTTAAAGAAGCAGTGGCTGCCAAACCAGCCGGAGAAGTAAAAACCGAACTAGCTGTTGAGCCAAAAGAGCTTGAAAAAAAAGCAGTCAAACAAGAAGAAAATAAGGAAGAGAAATAAATTATATGGCAGAGATTAAAGTAAAATTATATGATTTTCAGGGTAAGGAGCTAGGAGAAGAAATTCTAGATTCCAAACTTTTTGGTGTAGCCGTTGATCCCCAGATTATCCAGGAAATAGTTGTTTCCCAAAGAAAAAATGCTCGGGAAGTATTGGCTCATACCAAAGGAAGATCAGAAGTTCGCGGTGGTGGTAAAAAACCATGGAAGCAAAAAGGAACCGGTCGGGCTCGTCATGGTTCTATCCGTTCTCCACTTTGGATTGGTGGTGGTATTACTTTTGGTCCAACTAGAGAAAGAAATTTTTCTGTCAAAGTTAATAAAAAAGTCAAAAAGAAAGCCATGGCCATGGTCTTATCTGATAAAGTAGCTAATAGTAAATTAGTTTTAGTAGAATCATACAATCTTCCAGAAGCCAAAACCAAGCTTTTACAAACTGCTTTTACAAAATTACCAAATAAGAATAAATCAACTTTGGTAGTTACTAAGAGTGCTGAGGAAAATATTGTCCGAGCTTCAAAAAATTTACCAAAAGTGCATACTATCAATTATGGTAGTTTGAATTTGGTAGATTTGATGAAAAATGAATATTTGGTTCTTAATAAGGAATTACTTAAAAAAGTAAGCGAACATTATTTATAAACATATGGGTTTGTTCAGTAAAAAAAATAAAGAAGTAGCTAAGGACACGGTTAGTCAAACCGCTAAAGATTCTGTGTCTAGTCAGGCCAGTAGCCAGCTTAAGGTAGTTGATAAAAAAGTTAAGGCTTTGAAAAACAGTCAACCCAAAAGTAAAAAAGTTACTGATAAAAAAGATGGCCATAAGTTCGGTGGACAAAATGCCCAAGCGCATCGATTTTTACTTAGACCAGTTATTTCTGAAAAGGCCACCATTAGTGTCAGCGACGGAAAATATACTTTTGAAGTATCTGGCGATTCTAATAAAGTAGCTATTAAAAAAGCGATTGAAGAAATATATGGAGTCAGGCCAATCGGAGTAAATATTATCAACCAATGCGGTAAAAATGTTCGTTTTGGTAGAAAATTTGGACAAACCAAAAATGTTAAAAAAGCCATTGTTACTCTGAAAAAGGGTGATAGTATAAAACTATACGAGGGTATTTAATATAGATCTATATGCCAATTAAAGTTTACAAACCAACCACACCAGCTCGCCGTAAAACCAGCGTTTTGATAAATAAAAATTTATCTAAAAAACGTCCGGAGAAATCTTTGGTTATTATTAGAAAAGAACAAGCTGGTCGTAACAACCAAGGCCGTATTTCTGTCAGACACAAGGGTGGTGGAGAAAAAAGATATATCAGATTGATTGACTTTAAACAATCTAAATTTGATATGCCCGCTAAAGTAACAGCCGTAGAGTATGACCCAAATAGAAACGCTGATATTGCTTTAGTTGTTTATCCAGACGGTGTAAAGAGTTATATTGTTGCCGCCGAAGGAATGGCTGTTGGTCACGAAGTATTGTCTTCCGAGAAAAAAATTGATATTAAAGTTGGCAATCGTTTAGTTTTAAAAAATATTCCTACCGGTACGATTGTTTATAATGTAGAAATGGTTCCGGGTAAAGGCGGTCAATTGGCTCGCAGTGCTGGAAATGGTTTAGTGTTGATGGCTATTTATGATGGTAAAGCTCAACTAAAGATGCCAAGTGGAGAAATCAGAGTTGTCCCAGAAAATTGTATGGCTTCTATTGGTATGCCTAGCAATTCTGAACACAGAAATATCCGTTATGGTAAAGCTGGCCGGAAGCGTCATATGGGTATCAGACCAACTGTTCGTGGTAAAGTTATGAACCCGGTCGATCACCCTCATGGTGGTGGAGAAGGTCATAATCCGATTGGTATGAAACATCCTAAGACCTACAAAGGTAAACCGGCTTATGGTGTCAAAACTAGAAAGAGAAATAAGAGGAGTGATCGGATGATTATCAAACGTCGTTTATCTAGAACGGGTAGAAAATAATTGGTAAATATTTATAAATTATGTCAAGAAGTTTAAAAAAAGGTCCGTTTACAGATCCAAAGTTGCTCAAAAAAGTAGCCGGTCTAAAACCAGAAAGCGGTTCAGTGATCAAAACTTGGTCACGTTCTTCAGTTATTACACCGGAGATGGTTGGTTTTACTTTTGGAGTGCATAATGGTCGGATTCATTCCAACGTTTATGTAGTGGAAAACATGGTTGGACATCGTTTGGGAGAATTTGCTCCAACCAGAAAATTTGTTGTTCACGGTGGTAAAATGGCCAAGAGTCAAACCCAGGAAAGTTAATTTAGGTAAATTATTTATATTGTATGGTTGAATCAAAAGCACAATTGAAAAATCTTCGCATCTCCTACAAGAAAGTCGGTTTGGTAGCCGGCGCTATTCGTGGTTTGGATGTCAGTGTTGCTTTGGCTAAACTTCAGATTGTTTTTAAAAAATCTTCTCCAGAAATTGAGAAATTGCTTAAATCAGCTGTCGCCAATGCTATTGATAGATACAGTGTTAAAGAAGAGGACTTGAAGATTAAGAGCATTATAGTTAATAAAGCCATGGATCTAAAGCGTTGGAAACCAGCGGCTTTTGGTCGGGCCCATCCTTTCCGCAAGGCTTCTTGTCATGTAGCCATTATTTTGCAAACCAAAGAAGGAGTCAAAGTTGTGGCTAAAGAAAAGGTTAAAAAAGTCATAGACACGGTTGATTTGACCAAAACTGATAAGAAATTGGGTTCTCGGGTTGATAGCAAAAAAGTCAATAGTAATATAAGCAAGAAAACAGTTAAGGAATCTACGACTGGTGCAGCCAAAGATAAATCTAAAGTAAAAAAGGGTTAATTATATGGGAAAAAAGGTAAATCCAAGAGTATTTAGATTAGGCTTGAGTGAGAAATGGAGATCTCGCTGGTATTCTGGTAGGGATTTTTCTAAATTTTTACAACAAGATGTTTGTCTCAGAAGGGGTCTAAATCATGAATTAAAAGAAGCCGGTATTGATCGGATTGAGATTGAAAGAAATAGAGGCGAAATTATTGTCAATATTTTGGCTGCCAAACCAGGTATTATCATCGGTCGTGGTGGTAGTGGTATTGAAGATCTAAAGAAAAAGATTAAAAGTAAATATTTAGACAAGGATATTAAGTTGAGTGTTAATATTAGAGAAGTCGCCATTCCTAATCAATCAGCCAATATCATTGTTGATGCGGTCAGAGTTGATTTGGAAAAGCGTATTCCTTTTAGACGAGTACTGAAGCAAAATGTAGATAAGGTTATGAAAGCTGGCGCTAAGGGAGTAAAGATTTTGGTTGCCGGTCGTTTAAACGGAGTAGATATTGCCCGTCGTGAAAAAATCGTCCAAGGTAAAATTCCTCTACAAACTTTAAGATCAAATATTGATTATAGTCGTGGCGTTGCTCAGACTATGTATGGAGTGATTGGTATTAAAGTGTGGGTTTATAAGGGAGAATATTTTACTAAAAAAGAAGAAAAAGAAGCTACCAAGAAACTGGCTCCGGTTAAAAGCGCCAAGCTATTTTCCGGCGATGATATGAAGCGAAGACCAATAGAAAAACCTAGCACCAGTCGACGTGAAACCGGCACTCGTGTTCATCCTAGAGCAAAAACCAAGAAATAATATTTCAAATAATTTCCACATAATAAATATATGTTAGCACCAAAGAAAGTAAAACATAGAAAATGGCATAGAGGAGATCAAATAAAAGGTAAGGCTACCCGTATGAATAGGGTGAGCTTTGGCGACTATGGTTTGAAAAGTTTACAGACCGGTTGGATTACTGCTCGTCAAATTGAATCTGCTCGTCGAGCTGTGGTTGGACATATGCAACGCGGTGGGGAAATGTTTATTCGTATTTTTCCAGATAAGCCTATTACCGCCAAAGGTAGCGAGATGCCGATGGGTAAAGGTAAAGGAGCTGTTGATCATTATGTAGCGACAGTTAAGCCAGGCACCATTATGTTGGAAATTGGTGGAGTAGATGCAGAAACCGCTAAGCGTTCTTTACAATTAGCCGGTTACAAATTGCCAGTCAAAACAAAATTGGTCAGCAAGGAATTATTATAAAATATATGAAAATTTCAGAATTAAGAAAATTAGATATAGAAAAGCTAAACGACACATTGGCAGAATTGCGTAATAAAAATCGTGAGCTTAGGTTTTCTATTACTAATAATCAATTGAAGAATGTCAGACAGGCCCGAGTAGTTAAAAAGGAGATTGCTAAAATTTTGACAGCTTTAAATGAAAAAAGAACAGTGGCTGAAGATTTGAAACAAGAAAAATAATTTGAAATAAGATGGAAAAGACATTAATAAAAAAGAAATTAGAGGGTCAGGTAGTCAGCGATAAGATGGATAAAACCGTTGTAGTTTTGGTGACGACCATAAAAACCCACCCTAAGTATGGTAAACAATTCAAGGCATCTAAAAAATACAAAGCTCATGATGAAAAAAATGAGTATAAAGTAGGTGACCAAGTATTGCTCCAGGCCTGTCGTCCACTATCTAAAGATAAAAGATGGCGAGTAATTAAAAAAGTAAAGTAAACATACAGATATGATTCAACACATGTCACTATTAAAAGTCGCAGATAATTCTGGTGCAAAATTGGTAAAATGCATTAGGGTTTTAGGTGGCTATAAAAAAAGATATGCTCGTGTTGGCGATTTGATTACGGTAGCTGTCAGAAGCGCCCAGCCTCATAGTGCTGTTAAAAAAGGTCAGGTACTACATGCGGTCATTGTCAGACAAAGAAAAGAAATTCGTAGAATCAACGGTACTTATATTCGTTTTGACGATAACGCTGTGGTCATTGTGGATAAGAAAAATAAAGAGTTAAAAGGTACTCGTATTTTTGGGCCAGTCGCTCGCGAGCTTCGAGCCGCCGGCTATACCAAGCTTATTTCATTAGCCCCAGAAGTTTTATAAACATATGAACATCAAGATAAAAGTAAATGATAAAGTACAAGTGCTGTCCGGCAAGGATAAGGGTAAAACTGGTAAAGTTTTACAGATTTTGCCTGGCCTAAACAAAGCAGTGGTTGAAGGTATCAATACTATGTACAAGCACATTAAGTCACGTAAAAAAGGGGAGAAGGGCCAAAGAGTTCAATTTAATGGTCCAGTGATTGGCAGTAACTTGATGTTGGTTTGTCCAAAATGCAACAAACCTAGTCGCTTGGGAGTGAAGATTTCCGAAATGGCCAATAAAAAAACCAAAGTAAGATTTTGTAAAAAATGTAAGGAAGTAATTGATTAGGTTTTACTAGATGTAGTTAAATATATAAAAATATGAGCAGATTAGCAGACAAATATAAAAAAGATTTAAAGCCTCAATTGGCCAAAACTTTGGGTTTAAAAAATCTAATGGCCGCTCCCAAAGTAGAAAAAGTGGTACTTAATATTGGTATTGGAAAAGCCACCCAAGACAAACAATGGATTGATTTGGCTACTTCTATTTTAGGTCGGATTACCGGTCAAAAAGCCGTTACTACTAAATCTAGAAAATCAATTTCTAATTTTAAAGTACGTAAAGGTATGGTAGTGGGAGCCAAAGTAACCTTACGCGGTGAGAAGATGTATGATTTTTTGGATAGATTGGTCAATGTCACTATTCCACGATTGCGAGATTTTTTTGGCTTAGATCTTAAAAAGGGCTTTGACAAGCACGGAAATTATACTATTGGTTTTAAAGAACACATTGTTTTTCCGGAGATTGGTATGGACGATTTGGATAAAATACATGGGTTAGAACTCACCGTAGTTACTTCTGCTAAAAATGATCAAGATACTTTAGAATTGCTCAAGGTCTTGGGATTTCCTTTTAAAAAAAGTAAAAAATAATTGTAAAAATTCTTAATATGGCAACATCAGCACAAATTGCAAAATCAAACAGAACACCAAAGTATTCAACACGAATTACCCGTCGTTGTTGGCGATGTGGCAGACACCGTTCTTATATGAGAAGATTCGACCTTTGTCGCATTTGTTTTAGGGAGTTAGCTGATAAAGGCGAAATTCCGGGAATTAAAAAATCAAGTTGGTAATTAATTATAATTAAAATATCATGACAGATCCTATTGCAGACATGTTAACAAGAATAAGGAATGCCGCAGCCGTTAAAAAGGTGGAGGTAGTTTTGCCTTATTCAAAGTTAAAGTTTAATATAGCCAAGATTTTGGAAAAAGAAAGTTATATATCCAAAGTAGAAAAGATCAAGACTGGAAAGTTTGATGAACTTAAAATTGAATTGAAATACACCAGTCATGGTCCAGCCATTAGGCATATTAAGAGAATTTCTAAACCTGGTCAGAGAATTTATTCTGCTGGAAAAGAATTGCCCCGTGTTTTAAACGGCTATGGCTTGGCTATCCTTTCTACTTCCAAAGGAATTATGACTAATAAGGAAGCAAAAAGTCAGAATATAGGTGGAGAATTAGTTTGTGAAATTTGGTAATAAAAAATTATGTCAAGAGTTGGAAAAAAACCAATAGAAATACCCAAAGGCGTTGAAGTAAAAATAAACGCCGAAAAAATGGGTTATCAAGTAGGCATTAAAGGACCGAAAGGATCTTTGAATGTTGCTTTACCACAGGGAGTGGTTGTTGAACAAAAAGATAATCAGCTTGTTTTAAGTGTACAGAATTCTGAAGATGGGCATGAAAAGGCTCTCTGGGGTCTATCTAGATCATTGATCAACAATGCTGTTTTAGGAGTGACTGGTGGATTTTCTAAAGAATTAGAAATCAACGGTGTCGGTTTTAAAGTGGCTTTGCAAGGAAAGAAATTGGTATTAAATGTTGGATTTTCTCATCCAGTAGAATATGCTTTACCCGATGGTATCGTGGCGGTTGTAGAAAAAAATAACATTAAAATATCAGGTATTGATAAGCAGCTATTGGGCCAGGTCACCGCTGAAATCAGGGCTATTAAAAAACCAGAGCCATATAAAGGTAAAGGTATTAAATATATTGACGAACATATTCGCAGAAAAGCTGGTAAAGTTGTCAAAGCTGCCTAAGTCCATTAATATAAAATATTATGAAGGATAAAAATAAAGTAAAACTAAGCAATATTATCAGACGACAGCGTCGAACCAGGGCTAAAATTAGTGGTACTGCTGTTCGGCCGAGAGTTTCTGTTTTCAAGAGTTTGATGCATACTAGCGTTCAAGCGATTGATGATGTAGCCAGAAAGACTTTGGCTGCTATGACTGATAAAACTCTTAAAGTTAAGGGTACCAAATCAGACAAAGCAGCTGCTTTGGGCGAGGAGTTTGGTAAAAAATTGAAAACTCTTAAGATTGAGGCCATCATTTTTGATAAAGGAGCTTATAAATACCACGGCCGAGTAAAAGCTTTAGCCGACGGCATTAGAAAAGCAGGTATAAATTTTTAATATTATGGAAGAAAAAAATATAAAAGAAATTGAGCCTAAGGTTTTGGAACAAAGTAGCGATGATTTACAAGTCATTGATGATTTGGTCAAAACCCCCGCTGATCAAAAAGTTTTTACCAAAGTAAAGGTTAACTTTAGACGGGCTCCTATTAAGAGACGACAGTCAGATAAACCAAAAGATGATTTTGAACAAAAAGTTTTGGATTTAGCTAGAGTTACTCGTGTGATGGCCGGTGGTAAGAGAATGAAATTTAGAGCCACTATGGTTATTGGTGATAAAAAAGGTAAAGTTGGTATCGGCATTGCTAAAGGTATGGATGTTTCTATGGCTATTTCTAAAGCAGTGTCTAAAGCCAGGAAAAATTTGGTGGAAGTACCGATTATTGATGGTACAGTACCTCATCAGGTACGGATCAATGATCATTCAGCTAAACTGATGATTCGTCCAGCTCGTTCTGGTAGTGGTATCAAAGCTGGTGGTGTAATGCGTATTGTTTTTGAGTTAGCTGGAATCAAGGACGTAGTAGCCAAAATTTTGGGTACCAGTAATAAAGTAAACAACGCCAAAGCTACTGTTAAGGCTTTAAATTCTTTTATTCCTCAGGCTGTTGAAGCAGCTCGAGCTAGTAAAAAAGCGCCAGCTCAGCCAGCCACTTATAGTGCTCATAATCAAAATAGGGGAGCTTTTGTTAGAAAAGATAAACCCACCGGTCACAAAAAAGACCGAGGAGAAAGTAAATAAATATGTTGAATCTACACAGTCTAAAAAAATCAAAAGGAACCAAAAGAAAGAGAGAAAGATTGGGACGCGGTAATGCTACTGGCAGTGGAAATTATTCTACTCGTGGTATGAAGGGTCAGCGCGCTCGTTCTGGCGGTAAATCTGGTTTGGCTTTACGCAGTATCAGAAGCTATCTTTTGGCTGTACCAAAAGTTAGGGGTTTTAAATCTCTAAGTATTCCTCGATCAGTTGTTAATGTGGGTGATTTGGAAAAGAATTTCTCTAGCGGTGAGAAAGTTAATATTAGAGCAATGCTTAAGGCCGGATTAATTATGACCATTTCTGGCGGCGTTAAAGTATTGTCTTTGGGTAAAATTAGTAAAAATTTAATTGTTGAGGCCAATGCTTTTTCAGCTGAAGCTAAAGGAAAGATTGAAGCAGCTGGTGGTAAGGCTATTGTAGTTTACGGTAGTAAGCGGGCCAAAGAATTATCGGCCAAAGCTGGTCAAAAAGATGATCAGGCCACAGCAGAAATTAAGGCTTAAGAAATAAATAAAAATTTATGTTAGCCAAACTACAACAAATTTTCAAGGCTAAGGATATTAGAAACAATATTCTCTTTGTTTTGGCTCTCTTGATAGTATTTAGAATAGCCGCTCATATTCCAGTACCAGGAGTTAATGTCATGGATTTGCAGGCATATTTTTCTGGCAATCAGGTTTTAGGATTGTTGGATTTATTTTCCGGCGGGGCCATGCAAAATTTTTCTATTGTAATGTTGGGAGTTGGTCCTTATATCACTGCTTCCATTATTTTTCAATTATTGGTCATGATTGTCCCAAAACTAGAAGCTATGTCTAAAGAGGGAGAATACGGTCGTCAAAAAATCAATCAATATACTAGAATCGCTACTGTGCCCTTGGCCATAATCCAGGGTTACAGCTTTCTTAAACTTTTATCCAATCAGACTAATGGTCAGTTATTAGCCAATATTACTTCTATGCAACTTATTGCCACTTTACTGATAGTGACCGCCGGTACTATATTTTTGATGTGGATTGGAGAACTTATTAGCGAACGTCATATTGGAAATGGTGTATCACTTATTATCTTTGCTGGTATTGTCAGCGGTTTGCCCCAGTCAATTAGAAATACTTTTATATCAGTGGATAATACTATGGTATTAAATTTGGTAATATTTGCCGTGATTGCTTTAATTACCATTGCCGCCATTGTGCTTATTACTGAAGGTACTAGAAATATCCCAGTTTCTTATGCTCGGCATGTGGTGGGACAGAAAAATCTGGGTGGAGTCAAAACTCATTTACCACTTCGTGTTAATCAAGCCGGAGTAATTCCAATTATCTTTGCTATTTCAGTGATTATTTTTCCACCAATGGTAGCCCAGTTTTTTATCCGTTCGCAAGTAAATTGGATTGCTGATTCTTCCCAATGGATTATTGATATTTTTGCCAATCAAACTTTTTATGCTATTTTTTATTTTTTAATGGTAGTATTTTTTACCTATTTTTACACTTCCGTCATTTTCAAACCAACAGAAATAGCTGAAAATCTTCAAAAACAAGGAGGCTTTATTCCAGGCATTAGACCAGGTAAAAATACTTCGGATTATTTAAATTTTACTATGAACCGAGTGGTTTTTGCTGGAGCAGTATTTTTGGGTCTCGTCGCCATATTACCGCTTATCGTTGGTCCGGTGACTGGTATTGCTACTATCAATATTGGTGGTACTAGTCTGCTCATTACCGTAGCCGTGGTTATTGAAACAGTCAAACAAATTGATGCCCAATTAGTTATGAGAGACTACGAAGGATTTTAATTTTTACATTTATTTTTAATCAAAACCCCTTCCAAAATATCTCTGGCGGGGGTTTTGATTTTAAGTAGTTAATTTGCTATAATCTTATTGACAATATAAGGAATAATATGGCACAACAAATGAAAAGAATAGTACTTTTAGGGCCACAAGCTTCTGGCAAAAGTACTCAATCTAAAGTCATTACGGATTTTTTAAAAATACCCCTGGTTTCAGCTAGTCATAGTTTACGTAAGATGATAGGGCGTGGTACTGTTTTGGGTAAAAAAATCAAAGAACTGATGGACCAAGGGTCCTTGGTGCCAGATGATCAGATGATCAGTTTGATTTTGGGAGAGTTGGGCAGTGAATATTGTCTGAATGGTTATTTATTAGATGGTTTTCCTAGAAATATACGTCAAGCTCAAGTTTTGGATAGCAGTTGTGGGGTAGATAAGGTTTTTAATATTGAAATATCTGATGAAGAGGCTATTAAGCGCATGGCTGGTAGGCGGATGTGTTCCAATGGTCATGTTTTTCATATTAAGTTTAAGCCTTCTGGCAAAGGGGATATTTGTGATATCTGTGACCAAGAGCTTTATCAGCGTGAAGATGATAAGGAAGAAATAGTTAAAAAAAGATTGGGTATTTATCGAAGAGACACTTCCAAGTTATTGGATTATTATGATAAGCAAAATAAATTAGTCAGTTTTGATGGGGAAAAAGATATTAGTGAAGTTTCAGAGGATATTTTAAATTATTTAAAAGCCAATGTTGGATAAAAAAACTCCCGAGGAAATCAAAATTTTAAGAGAAGGCGGTAAAAAACTAGGTCAGATTTTGCGTCAGCTTGTTGAAGAGACAGTAGTGGGAAATACCGGTCGAAAATTAAATGACCGGGCGGAAAAATTAATCAAACAAGCTGGTGGTGTTCCATCTTTTAAGAATTATCAAGGTTTTCCAGCGGCTTTATGTGTATCGATAAATGATGTGGTAGTGCATGGCATACCGACCGATGAATCTTTTCAAGAAGGTGATCTAGTAGGGCTTGATTTGGGTATGCAATACAAAGGCCTTTATACCGATACAGCTATTACCGTAGGGGTTGGTCGGATCAGTTCAGCCGCTGAAAAGCTTCTTTTTGCTACTAAAAAGTCTTTAGATTTAGCCATTTCTCAACTTAAAGTCGGTGGCTATATTTCTGATATTGGTCAAACTATTGAGCAATTTATCAAGCCTTATGGCTATGGGATAGTCAGAGATTTAGCTGGTCATGGTGTTGGTCGGCAGGTGCACGAAAATCCTAGTATCCCCAATTATTACATTGGCCGAAATTCAGTAAAAATATTTGATGGTATGGTCATTGCTATTGAGCCAATGTTGATTATAAATAACAATTGGAGAATAAAGATCAAAAATAATAAATGGGATGTTGTTTCTCAAGACGGCAGTTTAACCGCTCATTTTGAACATTCGGTCGCTATTACTCAGGATGGGCCAATTATTTTGACAGAATAAATAATCATGACGAAGAAAAAATTTTTAGGCATTGATTTTGGAGATAAAAGAGTCGGTTTGGCTTTGGCAGAGGACAAAGGACCGGCTCTGCCTTTTAAAGTGATTCCCAATGATTCCAAATTAGTGGCTTCTTTACAAGAGATTATCAAGCAAGAAAATATCACCGCTGTAGTGGTAGGCTTACCACATAGTTTTTCTGGCCAAGAAAATGAGCGAATGTTTTTGACTAAAAAATTTGTCGAAATATTACAGCATAATTTGAGTATAGAAGTCTATACTATTGATGAACAATTTACTTCTAAGCTTTATGAGAAAATGGGTGTGACTAAAGATTTAGACAAACATGCCGCTACCGCTATTTTAGATACTTATTTGATTAAAAATGATTTTTAATATTCCCAAATTTATTTTTGTTTTTATCTTGGCTCTAGTTTTATCTGGGGTCTTGGTAAAATTGGTCATGATTTTAGCGCGCCGTTTAAAGATTTTAGATTATCCCAATACTGATCGAAAGATTCATCAAAAACCCATACCGCTTTTAGGGGGCTTGGCTATCTACGGAGCTTTCTTACTAACGGTGTTTATTTTATGGCAACAGAAGCTACTACTAGATGGCCGAGTAGATTTGTCTATCATTGTCTGGTTTTTGCTAGCAGGCCTGGTTTTAATGATTAATGGCTATTTGGATGATAAATACTCCTTAGCCCCTAAAATAAGCATTGGGGGGCCTATTTTGGCCTCTCTGATAGTGATTGTCGGGGGTTTAAAGATTGCGTACATTACTAATCCGAGTGGTGGGGTATTATATCTAGATGGTTTGTTTAATTGGGATTTTATTGGGTTGGCTATTACATTTTTGTGGCTGATGGGGATTACTTATACTACCAAACTTTTAGATGGTATTGACGGCCTGACTTCCAGTATTGGACTGATTGCTAGCTTGGTTATCTTTGGCGTTAGTATGAGTTGGGATGTAGCTGGCTCAAGTACTTCTCTTTTATCTTTAGCTTTGGCTGGTTCTATTCTTGGTTTTTTGATTTTTAATTGGCATCCCGCTAAGATATTTTTGGGAGAAGCTGGTAGTACATTTATTGGTTTTGCTCTCGGTGTTTTATCGATTATTTCTGGTTCTAAAATAGCTACAGCTCTTTTAGTTATGGGGCTACCGGTTTTGGATATTTTTTGGGTAATTATAAAAAGAATTAAGCGCGGTCAGGTTTTTTGGCATAGCGATCAGGAACACTTACATTTTCGACTGTTAAAAAGCGGGTTTTCCCAAAAACAGATTGTTTTATTTCTCAGCGCCGTTTCTTTGTCATTTGGAATAATTTCCATATTCTTTACTACTAAAATTAAAATCAGTGCTTTACTTATTGTAATAATTTTAATGATTATATTAAGTAGTTGGATAAATTATCGTTTAAGAGAACAAGATGAAAAAACAAAAATTTAAATTAGTTATCTTGATAGCCGTCTTGGGCCTATTGACTATTGCTTATTACAGTTTTGCTTATTTTAATAATAAGCCAACGGTGACTATCAATGGCCATGTCTTTGAGGTTGATGTGGCCGAAGAGGCTGATGATATAGAAAGAGGTTTGTCTGGGCGTAAAGATTTGGCTGATGACCAGGCTATGCTTTTTATTTTTCCTAGGAAGCAGGAATTAGCTTTTTGGATGCATGGCATGAATTTTAATGTTGATCTTTTATGGATAGATGGTAATAAGGTATTAGATTATGAAAAAAATATGCCAGCTCCAGGTGATAATACAGCCATTAGAGATTTGCCTAGATTTTTTCCGTCTCAGCCAGTTGATAAGGTTTTGGAAATAAAAGCCGGGCTGATTGATTTATTGGGTATAAAAATAGGGGACTCAGTTGATATAAATATTGACTAGTGTTAATTTATCAGGTAAGAGGTTTAAATATATGACAGCAGAGCGTTGGCAGGAGATAAAATTTCATATTAAGGAAAATTTTGGCATAGAAGACGAGTATGAAGAAGATTTAGATCCGGGGTTGGCTGAAGTTATACAATTTACCGGACCGCGGGGAAAAATGTTGGCCCGTTTTGTTACTCGGCCAAAATTATTGGATAAAAAGACTAGTTTTTCCAATCGAGTTGGCTCAAATGTCAAGGTGGATTATGTTTATTCGCCTGATGAGACAGCCTCTCATGTGGAAATGTATAGTTGGTCAGAACAGAAAGATGATTGGGTAAAACTGGATTCGGAGTCTTTATTGTAAGTATTTAATAAGTATGCAACAGACAAAACGTGTTTTAATGTTGATCCTAGCTTTTGCGGGGCTTGGTTTAGTGGCTGTATTTTTTACTCATGAAGCAGCTAAGCCGAGTGAATTAGTTTCTATGGAAAATTATGTTATTCATGTCGAACCGTGGATTAGTCAAGCCCACCGCGATCAATCTCTGGCCAATATAACAGTCGTAAGAGATAATTTTTTAAATTTTAAAGGTTCTGATCATTCTATGGGGGCAACCCATCTAGCTCTATTTTTAGCTTTTGATGCTTGGCAGAGATTTTTAATAACTGGTGATAATAATAATATAAATCAGTCCCTCAAACATTTTTCTGTAGCCAAGGATTTGTTACCGGAACTGAGAGTAGAAATAGAAAATTTGGAAAATTTATTAAGACAAAAAAATGCTTAAATACTTAACAATTTTTATCAGCTCACTGTTACTGCTAGCTGGATTTTGGTCTTTATTTTATAGTCAAAAAAATATACATTATTGGTTAGTGGCCATAGCGGTGGCGGTGATTTTATTGTCTGGGCGTATTTTATCCCGAAATAGATTTTTTCGTTTTAAGATATTGTGGCTCAATCTTATTTTTGTTTACATATCTCAGTTATTATTTCTTTTACTCTTGATTTCTGAAGAATGGCGATATCTTTTATCTCTGGTTTTGTCTTTATTATGGATGTTGATTTGGTGGCTCTTGGCCAAGTATTTTGAAAATATAGATAATATAGAAAATAGCAATTATTTGGTAGTTAATAAGTTTTTTTATTATTTAGCTTTTTGGTTTTTAGCCACTAGTTTGTATTCCTTAGTTATTTTTATACACTTTCCCTTGCTTTATGCTTATTTGATCTGTATTGTTTTTACATTTTTTTGGTTAGTTGATATTGTCCGATATCAGGATAATTTTAGTTGGGTTAATCTAATTTTTTCCCTATTTATTTTAAGCCAAATTTTGGTGGCAGTTTATTTATTGCCAGTTAGTTTTTATGTGGCTGGTACTATTGCAACTTTATGGTTTTTCTTTATAATAGATAATACGGCCAATACTTTGAGGTCTTTTAAGCTATACTTAGGCCTATTTTTATTGATAACGATACTTTTATTAACTACTTCTATAATATAATAAAATATACGTGCTCGGTTAGAAATTTGTGGTAATAACCGGGCTAACAATTAATTTGATACTTTATGCTTGATAATAAAATTTCTAATAGGACAGAAGATAGACACAAACATTTTGAAAGGCCCACTACACAGCGGCCACCGTCCATGTTTAACCTGACTTTATGGGCTATTTTTGTCAGTCTAGCGGCTGGTTTTGGGGGTTATTTATTGGCCAATTATATACTGCCGAGCAGTAATACCAATTATTTTAGCGTCGATAATTTAGGTCGAAATATCAATGTTGATATTGATCAACCTATGGTAGATATTGGTAATCAACATCAAAAAAGCATAGCGGGAGTTTATAAAAAAGTAGCTACGGCTACTAGTATTGGCCAGACTATTTTTTCCCAAGAAGATTTTTTGGGAGGAGCGGTAGTAGTGACTTCTGACGGATGGCTCATGACCACTGATCAGGTCGCTAGCAGTGAAAATGTTAGTGTAGTCTTGGGTGATAAGATATACCCAGTGGATGATTTGGCCAAAGATGAATTTAGCGGTCTAGTATTTTTAAAGATTCATGAAAATTTTCTTCAGCCCATCAATTTTCAGCTGACCGAAGATCTTAAGATTGGAGAAAAGCTTTTTACTAGCGCCGATGTTCCAAATTCTTATGATCATTCTTTTGCTTCATCTTATTTGAGTAATATCCATTATGCTCCGGATAAATATTTATTTACCGATTTGATAGATTATTATATAAAAATTTCTGATCCAGCTGGTACCTATGCTTCTCCATATTTCAATTTAAAAGGCGATCTAGTTGGTCTAGTTTATTATAATGGCGATGACCAAACTCTGCTTATCCCAGCGGAGTATATTAAGCAGTCTATTAAAAATCTATTAAACAACACTGAGCGTCCTAAATTTGGTGTACGGTATGTAGATTTAGATAATAATAGTGGTTTTGAAAGTAAAGGTTCTTTAGTTTATCATCCACAGCTGGTCGCTGTAGCCTATAATTCTCCAGCCAATAAAGCCGGTATTAAAACCAATGATCAAATAGTGGCTGTTAATAATGATGCTATTTCTGGTTATCGGACCCTTACCTCCATTATGCAGAATTATCGCTTAGGTGATAAGGTCATTGTCAAGGTTTTACGTGATGGTGAGGAACAGGATATAGAAGTCAGTTTGTAAAATATAAGCATTGTCACGTGCCGTGACAATGCTTGGAATTCCGCTGCTCGTCACAAATAAAAGTTAATTTTATTTGATGGCTCGCTAGCAATTATAAAAAGCACTTCGTTAATTGTCGGAGTGCTTTTTGTTTAGAGCTAGTTTTAAGTGGGGGCTATATTTTTTGTTTTTTATTTTCCACTGATCAACATATTGGCCAATACCTTGGCTAGCCAATTGGTTAGACCGCCTAGTCGATTGACGTGACCATTCGATTAAAGAGGAAAAATTTATTTTGTAACGGGCTTTGACTACGATATATTTTAACTCTTCGTTTTTGATGGCCTGGCGAATGGTTTTACTAGATACTCCAAAGAGGCGAGCGGCCTCAGAAACAGAAACTCGAATAATGTTGTCATTTTTTATCATAGGTTTGTGGATAATTATAATAAAGTATACACTATTCTATACTTTATTTCAATATTGTGGATAATTCAGGAGGTTATTTTTATAATAAGTAATACACAGCCAATTTTTAAAACCAGTTAATTTTAGTTATTTTTCTATTTACATAAGTTTTAAAAGGTGTTATAATCGGTAGGATTTTAATTAATAAAAAGTATTATTAATATTAAACTAAAGTGGTTTAGTATAGATAAGCACTATTTTTTTATCTAATATTAGCTAATAAATTGTGTAGACAATAAACCCAATCGCGCGCTTATTTTAGTGTAATACATTGGGTCTTTTTTCCGTCTATATATATGAAAAGTATAAAGAGTAATTTACAAGAAAGAATAGCCTTTTTAAGGCTTAAATCCGGAGACGCAGATGCTTTTGCTTTCTTTTACGATAAATATGTAAAAAGTATCTATCGTTTCATATATATCAAGACAGGCAATAAACAGGTAGCGGAAGATATTACCCAAGATGTTTTTTTAAAAATCTGGCAACATTTAGTGGATAAGAAAAATATTAAAAGTTTCCAAGCCTTTATTTTCCGAATAGCCAGAAATACAGTCATTGATCACTACCGATCGGCCAAACAAGAATTGCCCCTGGAGTACATAGCCGAATCAGTTGAAATGGCCGAAATTGTAGTATCAGCTGACAAGCACATGGACACAGCTATACTGCTTAAAGAAATTAAACAGCTTAAATCTGAATATCAAGAAGTATTATTGCTTCGCTATGTAGAAGATATGTCGGTTGAGGATATCGCTCAAGTGATGGATAAAGATAAAAATAATGTTAGAGTTACATTGCATAGAGCTTTGAGTAAGCTTAAAACTATCACCAAAGGTAAATAATAATCGCGCAATAAAATTATGAACTTGGCTAAGAAAATTTCCCAAATAAAACATCTGGAGGAAATCAAACCAGATAAAAAATGGGAAAAAACCATCAAATACAATCTATTGGAAGAAATTACTGCTCAAAATAGATTGAGGCAAGCTTATAAGCTTTCTGCAGCTCAAAAAGTCGATCTTTTTGCCATGAGAGTTTTTAATCGCTTAGCTCCGTCAATGACCAAAGTGTTGGCCAGTTTTTTAATTTTGATGATGTTTTTCGGAGTCAATATGGCTGCTCAAGCTTCGGTACCAGGGGAGACACTCTGGCCAATTAAGCGATCTATAGAAGAAGCAGAGTTGTCCATTACCTTTAGTCCAGTCAAGAAAACCGAAGTTTATATTAAACATGTTAATGAAAGAATAGCCGAGATTGATAAAATTTTAGAAGAGCCATTAAAGCCCGAAGAACCAGAAGTAAAGATCGCCAAAGAAAAAGCCATTAAACAAGCCGTGACACATTTGGAAAAAGATGTTATTTCAGTCGATTCATCTTTAAAGATTGTTAAGCAAGAAAAAAATGCTATTGAAGTAGTAGAATTGGTCAAGAAAGTAACCGATGCTACCAAAGAAGTAGAAACTAATTTGGAAGCGCAAAAAAAGAAAGTAGCGGCTGATGACGCTACTGATGAAATTTTGGGTCAGGTCTTAGATAATGCCCAGTCTATTAATCAGCAAGTTAAAAAGTCGGCTGTTAGTGTAGCTATTGAAGTCCATGAAGAAGTACAAAAAAGTGTAGAAAACCAAAGTGGCCTTTTGGCTATCAATCCTTCTAGAACAACCAGTACTCCTAATCAGGGGTTGGCCACAGATAATACCGGATCATTTGATACTACCACCGTTGATATTTTAGTTAAATCAGAAACATCCCAAGAAAACATTGTCTTTAACACTCAAGAAGCTGAAACAATTAGTAATTTAGTCAGAGAAATAGTAGCTTCAGAAATAAATCAAGTGTCTTTGGAAGTCCAGGGGGTAAAGGAAAAAGTGGATGCCGCTTTAGATGCTGATATAGCCAATATAAAGAAAGATGTTTTAGCGGGCGACCAAGAGACAACGGTTGGTACTGTAGAGCTTGATGAAATTGATGTTATCAAAAATGAGAGTAACGAGGATAGAGAAGGAGTATTAGAAGAGGTCAAAGTATTGTTGGATAATGGTATGCTCAAAGATGCCTTTGAAAAAGTTAATCAATTGCAAGATAAATATAATAAAGCCGAAGTTACTCTAGAAAAGATAGAAAAGGTTATTGAAAAGTCCGCCGGAGAAAAATCAGGAGAGGTAATTCATACCACCACCAGCACCTCTTCACCAATTATAAATATTAAACCAGAAGAGGCTAATACAATAGAAGCTTCCGGTATTGATATAGAAGAAAGCGATATAAAAATTAAAGAAGAAGAGCAGATTTTAAGTAATTAATTTATAGATCCAGAGTCGCGACGAGCCGATTTAGTCAATTGGGGGCACATAAAAGGTGGGTTGAGGGTATTTAGCTTTTATTCCCATGCGTAAAACGAATAAAAGCTATTATCCCTAACTCATCGCCTTAATCGCGCGCGAACTAGGGATTTAGTTTATAGCTTGCTATAGAGGGCTATAGACAAACATTCTTGTAACCAGATCCTATCTGGGTGCAAGATATTAATCAGTGTTCCTAGACAATCTATTTTCTCCAGCTCAAAGTATGAGCCTATCAATTTAGTGGCCAGAAAGGCCGATCCTGTTTGCAGGAGGCGCTAAAGCTGATGGTTTAGCCGGAAATTTTCCGACGTTTGTATTTTGACGGACAAAAGGATGTTTAGAGAACTTTTAAAATAGAACAAATGAGTTTAATAAAAAAGCTTTTTGTGTTTTCCTTGGTACTTACCACTGTCCTATGGTCATTTGGTGGCCTTAGTGTAGTAAACGCAGCTGGTAATTACGGAGCAGGATCACTCCTTGCTCCAGAAGGTGTTAAAGATGCAGCTGTCTACTACATTGGTTCAGATGGTATGAAATATGTTTTCCCAGATGTGAAGACATATAATACCTGGTATACAGACTTTAGCGATGTCGTTAAAGTTAGTATCGCTGAACTGGATATGTATGAAGACGGTGGCGCTGTCACCTATCGTCCGGGTACCAAATTGGTTACCCACCAAAATACAGCTAAAGTTTATGCCGTAGGCCCTGGTGGACTTTTGCACTGGATTCCTACTGCTACCGTAGCTGAGGACCTATATGGTGCTAATTGGGGATCAATGGTCATGGATGTAATTCCTGGCTACTTTTCTTCCAGTTACACTACAGGTTCTGACCTATCTGATATGTACCCAACCGGTACAATTTTGAAGATGGGTGAAGACATGTACTATGTAGATGGTACAGATGTCAGACCATTTGCTGATGCCGACGCTTTTGAAGCCAACGGTTTTGCTTATGCAAACTTAATTACCGTTAGCAGCGTTTCAGCTTATGGAACTGGTGAATCTGTCACTGGTGAAGAGAGTGAATTATCTGGATTTATGCCAGGTGAATCTAATGGCCCAGTAGTAGTTGATGGAAACTTAACAGTTTCTCTATACCAAACTCCAGAGGAAGTCAATCTACCAGTTGGATCACCAAATGATTTCTTAGGATTCAAATTAGCCGCTGGTTCTGCAGCTGTTAGTGTAGAAGCTATTACTTTGACCTCTTATGGTCTAGGTACTTCTACCGAAATCGACAATGTTACTATCTACCAAGATGGTCTCAAGATCGGTACTTCCAAGAATATCAACTCAGATAGAGAAGCTGTGTTTAACTTCTCATCCCCAATCGAAATCGCTGCCAACAGTTCAGTTATGTTGACGGCCAAAGCCACCTTAGTAGGTGCTTCAGCTAGTGAAACTTATGCTTTAGGCGTAGCCGAAGCTGCTGATGTAGTTACTGGTGGTAGCGTAGGAGGTTCTTTCCCAGTCCAAGGAAACTTGATGACTGCTGTTTCAGCTACTATTGGTGCTGTTACTTTAACCAGTCCTGACACTAGCAATGCTACTGTCAATTTTGGTGAAGATAACGTACTTTTAGCTAGCTTTACCTTAACAACTTCTTCAACAGAACCATTGTTGTGGGAAACTGCCAGACTTAGAAATGGTGGTACCAACAATGCCGATGTTGTCAACAACTTGAGAATTGAAGTTGATGGCGATGTTGTTGATGAAGGTGTTTCATTGGTAGACAAATATGTCAATTTTGACATGGGTAATCTACTAATTGCTAAAGGGGATACTTTGACAGTGGATATTTATGGTGACATTGGCGTAGCCAGTGTAAACAACACTGTTGATCTATATGTAGACAGTGCTTCTGACTTTATATTTATGGGTCAAACCTATGGATTTGGAGTTCAAATTAGCAGCATTGCTATATTTGATGCAGCTGGTGATGGAAAAACCATTACTTTAGCTTCTGCTGACTTCACCATTGATATGGACAAGACAGCTACTCCATCTAGAGATGTACAATCTGGTACAGATGATGTAGTATTAGCTACTATTTCTTTCACCTCAAATGGTGAAGATGCTACTATCAATGATATTAGCAACACTGCTGGTACAGATGGTGATTTCTATATTTCTGGTACTGGTTTAGCAATTACTGAAGTTAGCAACTTTGAGTTGAGAGATACTGACACAGGTGTCATTTATGACATTACTGAAACAGTTTCTACTACTCTACCAGGTTGGACATTGGCCATGGCCGATGAAATTTCATTAGCCGCTGGTGTAACCAAGACATTTGAATTGCGAGTAGACTTATCAGGATCTACTGATAGTACTCCAATTGATGATGGTGATACCTTGCAAGTTACCTTGGAAGATGGTGCTATGAATGTCACTGGTGACGATTCTGATGCTACTATCACTGATATTACTCCAAGCTCTATTGCTAGTGGCATTGCCACTGTTAGAGGTGCTAAATTAACTGTTACTACAGTTGCTTTGACTAACAAGTCAATAGTAGGTGGAGCAGGTACTGTCACCCCAATCGTAGTTTACAAAGCTGGTTTGGAAGTAGGTGATTCATCAGATTTGACATTAACTTCTTATCAAGTTGATGCTGATGATACCAACTATGCTTCATTTACCGATGATAATATAGCTCAATTAGATCTATATATCGTTGAAAATACCGTATCTAGATTGTTAAAATCTACTTCAAATGATATCACCACTGATGGTGCAGCCGGAGCTTATATCAACTTTACTAGCTTAAATTCTACAAATAGAGTATTAAAAGCTGGTGTTGATGTTGAGTTGGAAATAAGAGCAGTATTTGCTTCTACCTTGCCAACTACCGGTGCTTTTGAATTAGAAGCAGTAAACACAGCTGGTAATATCATAGTTAAAGATGACCAAAACACTGACGTGACTGAAACCATTGCTAACGCTTTGACAGATTCACGTTTAGTAACTTTGGCCGCTGAGGGTACTTTGAAAGCTGAAATTCTTACAACCGATATCAAAGCTAACGATGATATGTATATCTTAGCTGGTTCTGAATCAACTCATGGTAGATATTTAGCTGAATTGAAATTCACTACAGCTAATGAAGCCATTAAGTTAAACGATCTTGCTTTGCAACAATATGGCGACAGCACTGGTGCTGATGTCAAACTTGTAAAACTTTATGATTCAACCGGTACTGTTGTAGCTTATAAGAGTCCTACAGCCGCTGGTTATGTACACTTTGAAGAAGCAGACTTCTTGAACAACAAGAATGTCTTAGCAGCTGACGAAGCTACTTCATACTTCATTGGTGTATTAACCAAAACTATTAATGCCGACGGTGATGCAGAAGGTACTGCTACCTTTGACAATGGCATCCAATATGGCTTTGCTTCAAGCGCTGCTTTGGCTGTATTTACAGACTTAGCCGCTAATGATGCTGTCAAAGCCACTGGTGTTGATAGTGGTAGCGACATTGACTTGGTAGAAGATACCAATGGTGGCGCTGCAGAAGTTGGTGATTATACCATCGCTTCTACAAAATCAAAGACAGCTTCTACCACTGGTTCTATCTTGACTGTAATCACCAATGACATGGCCAATGGCACATTGTCTGGTGGAAACAACAAGATCATCGGTGAATATAAGTTTGTGTTTGCTAATGGTTTGAACAGAACATCTGTCAATACAGAATTAAAAGCTCAATTGAGAACTTTGATTTTGACTCTTGCTACATCAAGTGGTGTAGGAGTTACAGGTGTACAAGTTTATATTGAAGGTGACGCTGGTAATTTAACCACTGCTGTCACTGGTGTAACTGGTACAGCCACTGTCGATTTGACAACTTTGGATACCGATACCAATTTGGTTGACGGAACTATCACTTTAGTTGTCATTGCTGACTTAGCTGTTGTTGGTGCTGATCAATATGTTCAGACTGAAATCGCTGATTTAACCACTGACTTTACCTACAATGGTAACAATGGTACTTCAGGCGCTAACTGGTCAAATGCTAGATTAGATGGCATTTCTCAAGTTACCGGTGCTACTTTATCTAACTAAGATTTAGTACGATTAGGAGACGATTCATTTCGTCAAAAAACACCCTCCCCGTTAGGGGAGGGTGTTTTGATTTATTTATAGCTATTTGCTATAGTATAGACACTAAAAATAAGCTTAATTTAGATAAAATGTCATTAGAAAATAAACTAAAAAAGATAAATCTAGCCCTAGCGTTACTTATAATGCTTAGCCCATTGGTAGCTCACTATGAGTATATTTTCCCTTATATTTATCTTAAAAATATATTTTTTAGAACACTAGTAGTTGCTGGTTTATTTTTTATGATTTGGTATTTAGTCTACAATAATAAAATCAGTCTGAAAAAATATTGGATCTTTGGGACATTTTTGATCTTTTTATTGGTACAGATTATAGCCACAATTTTTGGAGTAAATATGGTCCATAGTTTGACCGGTAATTTTGAGAGAATGGACGGCCTGATAAATCTTTTGTCTTTGGGGGTTTATCTGCTCTTACTTTTAAACACTTTGAAAAGCACCAAAGAATGGTTGTGGATATTTCGGACTTCTATTATTACCTCTTTGCTAGTTGTTGCTTATGAAATATTTGGCCGCTGGGGCTGGATTGGTGATGTGCCTATTCCACACAATGCTGGCACTATTGGCAATACTTTATTTTTGGGCTCTTATCTGATGTTTAATGTTTTTTTCGCTTTACTAAATTTTTATATAGACAAGAAAAAATATTGGAAAATATTTTATTTGTTGGCCATAGTGATTGATGTTGTTTTCATTTTTATCAATGCCTCTCGATCTTCTATGATTGGTTTGGTGGTTGGTCTAGGTGTTTTGTTACTATTGATGTTTTTTCGGGTTAATAAAAAAATAAAAATATTGTTTATTGGTTTAATCTTCGTTTTTTTAGCTTTTGTTGGCACAGTTATAACTCAAAAAAACAGTCCCTGGGTACAAAATGTATATTTTTTAGAGCGCTTGACCAATATATCGGCGGCTGATTTTTCCACTTTAAATAGATTATTAATCTGGGAAGTATCACTAAAATCTTTTTATGATCGGCCGATTTTGGGCTATGGACCAGAAAATGCCATGTACGCTGTGGACAAATATTATAATCCGGAAATTTCTGAACAGTGGTTTGATAGAGTTCACAATTTTGTCCTGGATCATCTGCTAAACGCCGGTATCTTGGGACTACTGAGTTTCTTGGCTATATTTGTTTTGGCCTTTAAAGCTTCTTGGCAATATCTTAAAAAACATTATTTTTTGGCAGCCAGCTTAATTGGTTTACTGACAGCTTATCTGGTCAGCAATCTTTTTACTTTTGATTCTTTGGTTACTTGGCTACCGTTAGTATTGGTTTGGGCTTTTATTGATTTTATCAGTGTCCAAGATAAAGAAGAAAAAATTTTTGAATTGCCTTTGTGGCTCCGCAAAGGAAAGAAAGTGGTTGTGTTGTTGGTATTTTTGGGTTTAGGTGTTTATACTTATTGGGGTATTGTCATTCCCACCAAAGCCAATAAGATTGGTCTAAGAGGCGCTGCTTATAGCCAAGTCGATATCAATAAAGCACTAGGGTATTTACAAGAGGCTTTTGATTATAATACTTATGGAAATTCAGAAATCACTAGAGCCTTGGCTGATGTTGCTAAGTTGAAAATATCTTCAAAAGATATAAATACACAAGATAAAGAGAAGATTGTTTTAGAAACAGAAAGACAGATTCTTTATACTCTAGAAAAAGATCCTATCAATGTCCGTATGCGTATGATATTGGCTGACATTTATCTTGATTTTTCCGAATATGATAGTTCTTATATCAACAAAGCCATTGCTGTCACCGAGCCAGCTTTTGAGTATTCTCCGGAAAGATTAGAGATTTATGCTATTATGGCTAGGGCTTATCTGGGAAAGAATGATCTGGGTAAAGCTTCAGAATATTTACAAAAATCTTTGGATATCTATGATGGTCGGGAACAGGATTATATGAATGTTTTTTATTTGTTGTACAAAAATAATGATTTAGAAAAATTTGATTTTTATGCCAAAAAGTATGTGAGTAGATTTGAAGATGTTAATATTGAAAATTACAATGCTATCTCCCGTTATTATCTAAATATTGGCGGAGCTCAAAATTTGTTAGCTTCTGGTATCATAGACAAATTGATAGCCACCGAGCCAGAGGAGCTAGCGCATCGGCTATTATTTTTAGATGCTTACAGCAAGCTGGGTTCATCTCAGGAAGCTTTGGATTATATTGATGAGGTCTCTCAGACCAATCCGGAGTGGGGAGCCAAATTAAAACAATATTGGGGATTAGTAAAAGAGTAGTAAATTTTTATGAATAACAATATAGATCGTTATATAAATAAATTTCTCAAGCTGATTATACCAATTATTTTTTTATTGCCTTTTATAGTAAGTTCAGATTATTATTTTCCTTATATTACACCGAGAAATTTTTTATTTAGAATAATAGTCACTATAATTTTGGCTCTTTATTTATATTTATTTTTTAGAAATAAAGAAAAATATGGTTTTGGAAAAAACAAAGTGATTTTAGCTTATTTCTTCTTGGCGATTATTTTGACGATGGCTAGTATTTTGGGTGGTGATTTTTTGTATAGTTTCTGGAGCAATTATGAAAGGATGGATGGCTTGGTCACACTTTATTATATTATTGCTTTATTTTTAGTAATTTTGGGTATCTACAGGCACCAGAAAAGCTGGTTGAATTTGTTGAGATTATCCGTCTGGGCAGCTTTTATAATGGGTATTATTGCCCTAGCACAGCATTGGGATATCAATATACTTCTGGAGTCTTCTGGCGGAGATAGAGTGACTGGTACTTTGGGCAACGCTACTTATTTGGCTGTTTATAGTTTATTTAATTTATTTTTTGCTTTATATCTTTTATTTAAGTATAAAAATCATCGACCGAAATTGGAATTGTGGGCTTTCTATATTTTAGATATTTTTTTAATTATATCAGAAATAGTCAATCCTGGCCGAGGATTTTTGGGGGGTATTTTTTCTGATGTTAGATTGGTCTTATTGTTCATTATTCCGCAAGTATTTATAAATTTGCAGTATTATTTTTATAATATTGGCCAGACTATTCGTTATAGCTGGCCAGCTTATTTTATCTTGATAATTTTGTTAAATTTTATCGCCTTATTTAATACGCAAACTAGAGGAGTATTGGTTGGTTTGTTTATAGCCGGCGTGGTAGTAGCTATATTTTTACTGTTTAGCCACTATGTTAGTAAAAAAGTAAAATACTTTATTGTAGTTGGTTTAACTTTGTTTATTTTATTTACCGGTAGTATTTTTGTTTTTAAAGATAGCGATTTTATACAAAATAATAGTACCCTGAGGAGAGTGGCAAATATTTCTATAACGGATGCCACTACAGAAACTAGGTTGCTCACTTGGCAGTTGAGCCTTCGGGGTTTTACGGAAAGACCGATTTTGGGTTGGGGAGTGGAAAATTTTTATTTAGTTTTTAACAAATATTTTCCTAATCAGATTTTTAAAGACGCTGGTTCAAGAGTATGGTTTGATCGGCCACACAATGTGTTTTTACAATATTTGGTTGATGGCGGTATCTTGGGGCTTTTGGCTTATCTGGCTATATTTATTTTTGCTTTACGTAATTTTTGGAAACATTATAAAAAAACTCATGATCCAGTGACTATTAGTATTTTTGGTGGTCTTTTAATTGCTTATTTAGTACAAAACTTTTTTGTCTTTGACAGCTTAAATTCCTATATTTTATTAGTAGTATTTTTGGCGGTCAGCATATTTTTGGCTGGCGATTTTGAAACCAATAAAAAATGGCTGACGTCTAAGTATCTAGCCATACCGTTGGCTTTATTGGTATTGATTTTTGGATTTTATTTAAATATTCCCCAATTGCAAACTAATCGTCAGTTTATTACTCGATACACTGATTTACAAAAAGACATTGCTCAGGGTCAATATCGCCGAGCTGATTTGGATAAATTATTGGTGGTGATTGATCAGCAGTATCTTGGTAAATTTGAATTGGCGCAGGTTTATTCTGAATTTGTACCAAATTTGGTGCGAGCTCAAATTTTGTCACCGATAGAAACCAAATATTTTATCGACACAGCGGAAGAAAAAATGCTTCAAAATATCAAAGCCCAGCCGAAAAATGTCCGTCATCATAGTTTTTTGACAAACTTATATTTTAACGCTGCTATGTTAGATCCTGTTTATGCTCAAAAGGGCATTGATTTGATAGAAAATCAGGCCTTGGTGCTTAGTCCGACGCGGGTGCAGTTGTATTATGGTTTGGGGCAGTTCTATATAAATTTGGGAGAAAATGAGCAGGCCATGGCCAATTTTATCAAAGCCAAAGGATTGGCGCCGCGTGTTTTTGACTCCTATTATAATTTAATTATGGCGTCTTTGGCTATGGAAGATTTGGATTTGGCCAATGCTTATTTTGAGGAAATGAAACAAAATGTTTCCGTGATAATCAAAGAGAATTATCTGAGCTTATTTATGCTGTACGATTATTTTGGCTACAAAGATCAAGCCGCTAAATTACAACAATAAAAAAAGACTCTCCTGGCGGAGAGTCTTTTGATTAAAATAATTTTGTATAAAGCTCTTGGGTTTTTTCTAAGGTATTTTTTAAGTTAAAGTTTTCTTTGATGTTTTGGTAATTTTTTTCTAAAATTTCCGGGTTTATTTCTTTGAAGTTTTTTATAGCTTTAGCTAAAGCGAGAGCATCGGCTGGGTCAATCAATATCCCAGTCTCATGATCTTTGATGATTTCACCAACACCTCCGACTCGAGTAGCAATAATTGGCACCTTGGCTAAGCCGGCTTCTAAAATAGTATAAGGCAGACCTTCTTTGACAGAGGGCAATATAAAAGCTTCAAAAGCGGGTAGGTATTTATAAGCCTCATCTTTATCTCCGAGAAAGTGGAAATATTTATCTACCGATGATTCTTTGGCTAAATTTTTTATATTATCCATTTCTGGTCCGTCTCCAATCAGGACAAAATTATGGTCTTCTAACAGCGGTGAATTTTCTTGGGCTAGTATTTTTACAGCTTCAATTAAATATGGATAGCCTTTAGTTTTATAAAAGCTGGCAATAGTCCCAAAGTATTTCTTGCCCTCCGAAGCTTCGGCGTAGGAGGGTTTGCTCAATCCTAGTTTTTCCAAAGCTTCGGCTCGGTCATAAAATTTTATATTATCTATATCAATGCCATTGTGGATAGTAAATATTTTTCTAGTCAGAGTTATTTTATTGTCAATGGCACTTTGTTTGTCAGCTTCAGAAACAGTAATTACAGCATTTTGTATGCTGGTAGAAATTTTTTCAGAAAATTTGTAGAGTTTTTTATTAAACTTTGATAACGGTTCATTAAAAACAAAACCGTGGGCAGTATAGATTAATCTTAATCGGGTATTCAATAAATTGGCCGAATACATCCGAGCGGCTAGAGATCCCAATAGTCCAGCCTTAGAACTATTGAGGTGTACTAAATCATATTTACCTTGGTTATAAATTTTTAGTATTTCCATCAGAGTCAGATAGTCTTTTCCCAGATCAATTGACCTGACCAAATATGGTATAGCTATAGCTTTGATCGGGGAATTTTTTAGCTGATTGGTAAATTTTTCATCTATATCTTTGGCTTCACCATAAGCAATATGGACTTCATTGTCTTTAGAAAAATATTTTGCCAGATCCACTAGGTATTTTTGAGCCCCACCCCACTTGGTTTGGGTGATAATATAAAGGATTTTCTTGCCTTTTAATTGGTGGATGTTATTATCTTTTTGGCTAATATTAGGCATTTTTAGGATTGATTTATTTGATAAATACTGGTATAATTTTATAGTATTTGTAAAGCTAAAGCAAGCTTTTATTAAGCAAATAGCCAATATGAAGATAGTCATAGCTCCTGGAGCTTATAAAATTGGTGGACCAGCCACCTATACGCGACTTTTGGTAGAATATCTGCCTTTAAAAAATATTGAAGCGGAAATTTTGAGTTTTGATCAAGTCAAAGAATTTCCTAAAATAATTAGGCATTTTATTTTTTTTGTTAAAATGTTTATTAAATTATTATCTAGTGATTTAGTATTGGCTCAAGATCCAGTTAGTGTCGGGCTCCCTAGCTTAGTAGCTGCTAAGATTCTCAGAAAAAAAATGATTATCCGTTTTGTCGGAGATTATGCCTGGGAGCAGTCTGCCCAGCGTTTTGGTGTCAAAGATAGTATTGATGTTTTTCAAAATAATAAATATAGTTTTAAAATAGAATTTTTGCGTTGGATTCAGGTTTTTGTTTTAAATCATGTGGATAAAATTATTACGCCTAGTATTTATTTTGGTGAACTAGCCAAAAAATTGGTCAATAATAAAGATAAGGTTATAGCTATTTATAACGGTATAGATACTAGCTTGCCAGTTTTGGGTCATGAAGAGGCTAGAAAAAAATTGGGTTTAAATAGTGAAGAGATTATTTTATTTTCTGCCGGTCGGCTAGTCAGCTGGAAGGGCTTTGAATTATTGATAGATCTTTTGCCAGATTTGCTAAAACAAAATAATCGGTATCGATTGATGATAGTCGGCGACGGTCCAGACATGAGTAAACTAAGGCAGAAAGTGATGGATCTCAAACTAGAGGGTAAAGTTTATTTAGTGGGGTATTTGGATCGTGAAGATTTATTGGTCAATTTGCAGGCCGCTGATATTTTTGTTTTAAATACTGGCTTTGAAAGTTTTTCTTTTCAGGTAGTAGAAGCGATGTATTATAATATTCCGGTTATTACTACCAATGTCTGTAGTTTACCGGAGGTGATAGCCAATAATAAAGAAGGAATTTTGGTGGATTATAATAATAAAGAACAAATTCGAAAAGCTATAGAAAAATTTTTGGTTGATACTAGTTTTCGTCAAGAAATAATAAAAAACGCCAAGAAAAAATCAGCGTATTTTTCTATTAAAAAAACGCTGGATAATTTATTTGAGGTATTGAAAAATTTATAATTATGAAGGTTATAAGTTTAGGTTTGGACCGGACAATATTGAAAGCAGATTCAGCTGTGGCTATAAGGGCTATTTTATTCGGAGAGCTATTGGATAAATATTTTATTGTGGTTCCAGCTGAGGAAAAAAGCGTTAAGCTGTCTGATCGAACAGAAGTTTTGGCTGTGGGTGGCTTTAATAAATTTTTTAGCTTATTTAAAATTTATCAGTATCTTAAGGCTCATTTAAAAAATAATCATTACCATCTGATGAGTATTCAAGATATTTGTTATTTGGCTTCTGTTGGCATAAATTTGGCACACAAAGTTGGTTTAAAGGTAGAATTACAGGTTCACGGTCTAGAAAAATTGGCTGGTTTTAGAAAGCTGATAGCTCAGAATAATTTGCGTCAGGCTGATAAAATCCGTACAGTCAGCGAAAGATTAAAACAAGAGATTATTAGTAAATTTGGAATTGAGCAAGAAAAAATATACATAGTGCCAGTAGCGATTGATAAGGATAAGATTTTAAATAGTCAATCGGCTGGCCTAGTCACAGACAAACCAGTAGATAATTTTATATTCTTGACAGTCGCCAGATTGGTGCCAGTCAAAAATATTGCCATGCAAATTAGAGCTTTGGCCAGATTAAAAAATAAAAATACGCAATTGATAATAGTTGGTGAAGGAGAGCAGAAAGATGATTTGCTTCACTTAGTTAAGCAGTTAAAATTATCTGATCGAGTAAATTTTATCGGCTGGTCAGATGATGTTACTTCATATTATCGGAGGGCTGATTGTTTTTTACTTAGTTCAAACAGTGAAGGATATGGGATGGTTATAGCGGAAGCTGTTTTGTCCGGATTACCGATTATTATGACGGATGTGGGAGTAGCTGGAGAATTGGTTAAAGATAATATAAACGGTTTAGTAGTCACAGTTGGTGATCAGTCAGCTTTTTCTCAAGCTATGGATAAAATGTCTTCCGAGGATAATTTACGAGAAAAATTTTCCGTTGGCAGTTTATCTTTTAAAGATAAGATTTTAGATAAGCCAGAGCTGATTGAGCAGGTAGTTGATAATTGGAGAAAGATATATCATGGCTAATAATAAAAAACTTTGTTACATCTTGCCGTTTTTTGATCTGGAGACAGACACTCATTATTTTTATTTATATGATTTTATAAAAAGAGTGGCCGATGATTTTGAATTGACTTTGCTGATAGAAAAAAGTAATTCAGATATAAAGTTTTTTGATAATGTCAAAAATATTAAAGTACAAAAATTTAATAGCGGATTATGGCGAATATTGGAAAATTTTTGGTTGATATTATTTATTCGCTTGGGTGGTACTAGAGATTTTTATATTCATTATTCACAAATATCAGCTATAAGCGCTTCCCTGATTGCTCGCCTGACTGGTGGACGAACTTTTTATTGGAATTGCGGTATGATGTGGCTTTTTGGCGAAAAAAGGCTGTTGGGTCTTATTTTAAAAATGGTCACTTATCTGGTCACGGGAGTTCAGGCTTTGGTTGACGGCTATAGCCAGCATTATCAGATCACCAAAGATAAAATAAAAATAATGCCCAATTGGGTTGATCTACATAGATTTGAAGATATCCAAAACGATGAGCTATTGTCCAAATATGCTTTAGAGCCGGGTATTTCTTATGTGCTTTTTGTGCATCGTTTAGCTAAACGCAAAGGAGTACATTATATAGCTAGTATAGCCAAACAGTTTGCTGGACAGCCGAATATCAAATTTTTGATTGTGGGAGATGGTCCTTATCGTCAGGAGCTGGCACAAGATATCAAAGATTTGAATAATGTAATATTATTGGGTAAAATTGCTAATAAGGATATCCCAGGTCTGATGAAAATTTCTAAATTATTTTTTATGCCATCAGAAGAGGAAGGTTTTCCCAGGGTGCTTTTGGAAGCTATGGCCTCCGGACTGCCTTATGTAGCTTTTGATATTGGTGGAGTACGGGAAATCAGCACCCCAGAACAACAACTATATATTGTCGATGGTCCAGCTAATATGGCTGTAGCGATTGGTGACATTTTGAAAGATCAGTCAGTATATGATAAGTTACGAGAAGTAAATTTAGTGCAGGTCAGACAATTTGATATAATGGTAGTTAAAAATAATTTTAAAGACTTGTTTTAATAGCTATGGTGGGTAAAAAAATAAAAGTTGTAATTGCCATAAATAATATGATAATCGGTGGTGCACAAAAATTGGTTGTTGATCAATTTAAGTGTTTCAATCGGCAGAAATTTGATTATTCTCTTTTGATATTAGAAAAATTTCCTAGTCAGAAAGATTTTATGGATGAATTGCCCAAAGATATCCCTATTTATCAATTTGATTTTAAAAGTTTCCGAAATTTGGGAGAGTGGTTTAAAATTTTTAAAACTTTGAGAACTATAAAACCCGATGTGGTCCGCTCTAGTTTGTTTTTGACCAATACGGTGATCAGAGTATTAAAGCCATTTTTGGGTTATCAGGTCATCATTACAGAAAACAATACTGATGAAAGCAAAGGATTTTTAAAGATTTTGACAGATAAGATATTGTCTTATTGGACTTATAAAATAACCCCGGATTCTCAGACTGTTGCAGATTTTATTATTAAACAGGAAAATATTAATTATGATAAGTTTTTGACTATCTACAACGGAGTGGATATTAATGAAATAAAAAAGTATTTATCCTCTCTGCCAAAAAATGATATAAAAAAACACCTTGGTTTGGCCAAAGAAGACAAGGTAGTTTTAAATATCGCTCGGCTGGTTAAACAAAAAAATCATAAGCTACTAGTAGAAGCATTTGCTGATTTTTCTAAAAAGCATGATGATTATAAATTAGTAATAGTGGGTGACGGGGCGCTACTGCCAGAACTAAAAGAGCAAGCGCAAAAACAGGGGGTTGGTCATAAGGTATTTTTTCCAGGCGCTACCAAAGATTTGTATCAGTACTATTCTAGCAGTGATTTATTTGTGGTTAGCTCTACTCAAGAAGGATTTTGTTTGACAGCCGTCATGGCTTTGGCTTTTGGTATACCGGTAGTCGCCACCAAAGTAGCTGGTTTAGTAGAATATATTGAAGACAATTATAATGGTCTCCTAACTTCTTATGACTTCAAAGAAATGTCCCAACAGATGTCCAAGCTGGCCAGCTTAGATAATGGAGAGAGGCAAATTTATAAGAAAAATTGCCAGACGACGGCTGACAATTTTGATATTAAAAAACACGCTCAGGCCTTTGAAGATTTATTTATAGCTAGTTTAAATTAAAATATGTCAAAAGATTATAATATACAAGTAAAAGCAGATGAGCATTATAAGAGTAAAAAATATGATGATTTAAGTCGTTTTATTTCTTATTATTATCAGATCAATGAAGCTCGTCAGCTAGAGGTTGAAAATATTTTAGAAATTGGTATCGGTGGCGGTATCGTGGCCGGATATCTAAAAAGCATCGGTAAACAAGTGGTAACTTGTGATTTTGATAAAGATACCCAAGCGGATATTATATCAGATGTCAGAAATATAAATGTAGCTGATAAGTCTTTTGATTTAGTCATAGCTTGCCAGATACTGGAGCATATTCCTTTTGTCGACTTGGCCAAGGGTTTGTCAGAAATCAGACGCGTCAGCAAAAAATACGCGATGATATCACTGCCTTATCGCTCTTCTTATTTTGAAATGGTCATAAAATTTCCCTTTAGCCGCACGATATTTAAAAGAGATTTTTTTGATCTAGTGGTTAGAAAATCTGTAAAATTTCCCGGATTTGAAAAATCAGGGCAGCATTATTGGGAGATAGATCAGAAGAAATATAAATTGGCAGATGTTCGAGCTAAGCTGGAAGATAAATTTAAGATTTTATATGAGTTTAGTCCGGTTTTAAATAAGTATCATTATTTTTTTATCCTGGAGGTAAAATAAGCCATGTCAGAGAAAAAGTTAGATAATCAATTTGTCAGAGAGACTTATAATAAATTTTTATCCAATTATGATAAGGGTTATTCTTATCATCGTTGGTTTAGAGAAGTGATATCCCGCTATCATTATAAGCAAAGTCGTCGCAGTTTTCTTTATGCCTTGCGAGATTCCAAGTATCAAAAAGCTTTGGAAATAGGTGGAGGAGACGGAGAGTGGACCAAGATTCTTTTAGATTATGCTGAGTCTATAGATTTTTATGATATTTCCGAAGAAATGATTAAACAAGCTAAAGCTCGCTTGATTGATAAAAAAAATGTCAATTTTATTTTGGGAGATTTTTTGGAAAATAAATTAGCCGATCAGAGTTATGATTTTGTCTTGTCTTTTAGATCTTTTGAGTATTTTGATGATCAAGAAAAATTTTTAAAGGAAGTTTACCAACTTTTAAAAAATGGTGGGGAGATGATTCTGGTGACCAAAAGTCCTCATTATGATTGGACCAAATATTATCAAAGTAAAAAATTGCATTCAGGAATATTGCCCATTAACGATTTAATAGCTTTGTTTAGAAAACATGGTTTTGAAATAGAATTGGTCAAACCGGCTATTTTAGGTAAGAAATTGAGCTGGTTAGGGGCTAGGTTTGTTTTTGATATTTTTCATCGTCAGAATTATTGGTTTAAATTTAATCTATTGCCTTTGTTTTTACTAAGGTATATAGCGGAAAGTTTTATTATTAAAGTTGTCCGAAAATAACTATGATTATAGAGCTCTATGGTTTGTCGGGTAGCGGTAAATCAACACTAGCTAGGCGTTTGGTAGAAATTGACAGTGCAAAATTTGTGCTGGCGGATTTTTCCAATAAATTGGAAAGATATTTTTATTTGTTACTTTACCTAATAAATAATCCGGTCACTTTTACTAATTGGTTATTATTTTTATGGCAAAATAGAAAATTATTTAGCTATAAGTTGCATTTGCTATTTTTATCTATGGCCAAGCTACAGAAAGCTGTTTTGATAAAAGATAAAAAAGTTTTGTTAGATGAAGGATTATTACAGCGGGTTTTAACTATTGCTGATAGTGAGATTGATAATCGGCTTTTGGATAAATTATTAAAACATCTGAATAAATTGGGACATTTGATTATCATGGAAGGCGGAGATTGGCAGCGTTTTGTAAAATATAGTAATAAAGAAAATAGCCCCCGAGTAAAAATGGGGCAGGAGTATTTGGAGTCTTGGCAGAATTTACAAAGCAAAAATAATGATATTATAAAAAAATATCTGGCCCAAAAGCAGTCATTGAAAAAATATATTTATAATAAAGAAAACATAACGGCAGAAAAAGTGACCCTTGACTTGATTGATTGACTTATTTTTTGAAATAAAAAAATTAACTCTCCACCAAACGGTTGTTCAGTGGAGAGTCTTTTTTGTAAGGAGCTTTTCATAGATGGTTCTGCAAATCGTGTAGAAAGTCATTCGCATAGGCTTCTTTGAGAGCATAGAGCTCTTGAGCTTCTGGTAGCAAACAATGGAATTTTCCTAGTACCTGTTCTTGTAGGTACTGAAGAGATTCTTCCAAGGTTTTACCAATAGCAACACCAGTGCAGAGCGTCTTTACGATGAGGAAGGTTTTACCGCCCTCTAATAGATGTGCATCATGGGCAATTTTGCCTTCGATGCTGACAATGGTCTCAGCCGAGGTATTCTTTTCAGAATCCCAAGCTATTCTTATGACCAGATCAATGTTCCGCTTAGACATACCCTTAGACTGAAGAAAACTTATAATTGACTTTTCGCCGTTTTCCAAATGGATGACCCCATGGAAATATAGTGATAAGTTTATAAGCTTAAGATTAGCTTCCGGATAGTTAGCGGCTAGTTCAAGCACTATCTTTTGGACGCGCTTAATGTGACCAAGGTCGTGCATGACATCCTTTATTATGTAATAGGGTCTCACGAAATTAATCACAGCTCTTTCGGATGGAAATCTAGCCACGATTTAACCTTTCTCTGTTTTTAATACTCTAACTTATTTAGGGTATTATATTATAATAACATATTTTAGTGTTTTTGTCAATATTATTATATCATAATGTATTTGATTTTTGGCTTATGAAATGGTATAGTTTTTTCAGTAATTTATGGAAATTTTACATAATATTAAGGTAATTGTTCATAGTATATTGGCCTGGTTGGTTTACGGCCTTTCTTTTGTTTTTCCGCGTGATAAAAAGCTCTGGGTGGTGATGGGTTGGCGGATGAGTAAGCACAGGGAACTATTTGGTGACAATGCTAAGTATTTTTTTCTTTATGTTGCTAATAATTTGCCCAAAGATATTAAAGTAGTTTGGATTGGTCGTGATAATGATATTTGCCAAATTCTCAGACAACGCGGTTATCAAGCTTACAATCTTTTCAGTCTAGCTGGCGTTTGGACGTCTTTAAGAGCTGGGTATACTATCGTTGATGCTAATATTCGTTTGGAAAATTGGCAGTATAGTGGCGGTTCTAGATTGATCCAACTATGGCATGGTAAATCTTTGAAAAAAATGGGGCACAACAGTCCTTATGCCATGGGGCGGTATAAAAAATTTAGTTCACCAAATTTGTTTAGAAAATTTTATCTTTTAACGGCCGCTTCCAAATTTTTGGGGGATTTCAATGTTTCTGGATTTAGAATTAATCCTGATGATCTGGTAGTGACTGGATTGCCGCGTTATGATGTGTTGTTTGAATCAGTCAAAGATTCGGATATTGATATTGATTTAGGATTAAAAGACAAGCTGGAGCGGTTAAAAAAAGAATATAAGAAAATTGTTTTTTATGCGCCGACTTTTCGTCCGGATGGCAGTAATCCTTTGGTGGGAGTTGATTTAAATTCTTTAAATAGTGTTTTAGCCGAGGCAAATTATTATTGTTTAATCTCCCTTCATCCAAAATTTGCTAACAAAGATTGGCAGCCCAAGGAAAAATTTAGCCACCTTGATTTTGTGGAAACTGGATTTGATTTGTATCCTTTGATGAATAAATTTGATTTGTTGATCACTGATTATTCATCGCTAGCTTTGGATTTTCTATTGGTCAAGGTACCAGCCATTTTATATATTTATGATTTAGAATCTTTTGAAAAGGGCATGGGTATTCATCAGGAAATAGCCGATGCTCTACCTGGTCCCCGAGTAGAAAATTTTGACAGGCTATTAGAAGTTTTAAAAGGCGATACCTACAACTGGAGCGAGCAGCATGATCAAGCCAGAAATACATTTTTTACTTATCAAGATAATAAATCTGCTCAAAGAATAACCAATATCTTGTTGGAAGTGCTCGCTACGCCTGGTCAAACTATAGCCGAAGCCAGAAAATATTTGGAGAATAAATAATTAAGTCTATGAAGAAAATAAAAATATTAATTACCGATCCAATAGATACTACTGGCGTTAAAATGTTGGAAGATAATGGATACACAATAACTCAAAAATCTGATTTAAACAAAGAGGAGTTATTAAAAATAGCCGGAGATTATGAGGCTATTATTTGTCGTAGCTCTACGCCGATTGACCGGGAGGTTATGGAGTCAGCCAAAAAATTAAAGTGTATTGCTATTACTTCTACTGGCTGGGATACCATAGATATAAAAACCGCTGATCGTTTGAAGATAGCAGTGTTTGGTCAGCCGGCTAATTCTAAAGGTGGAGATATCAGTCGAGAAGGTAGTTTTACTCCGACAGCCGAACATACTATTTTGTTTATGTTGGCTTTGGCGGGAGATTTTTATAATACAGCCAGGGTTATGAAAGAAGGCCGCTGGGAAAAGTTTGGTTTTGCCGGTACGGAATTATTGGATAAAACATTGGGGATTATTGGTTTTGGTCGTATCGGTCAGTTGGTCTCTCAGCGGGCTCAGGCCTTTGGTATGAAAATAATAGCTTATGATCGGGACGGTAATGATAAGAGTAAAAATTTACAGCTGACTTTTCCAGTGGCGTTTGTTGATCTTAAGACACTTTGCCGTCAGGCGGATTTTATAACTATTCATTTGCCTAAGACAGCGGAGACTATTGATATGATAGGTGATCGGCAATTAGAGCTAATGAAAAAAGAGGTCATTATTATTAATGCCGCTCGAGGTGGAATTATCAATGAAGAGGCTTTAATCAAAGCCTTGAAGAATAATAAAATTCGAGCAGCCGGGTTAGATGTTTTTGTCAGTGAAGGCCATGATTTAAATATGGATCTTATATCTTTACCCAATGTGATAGCCACTCCGCATATTGCCGGAGTCAGTAGCGAAGGTCAAAGAAGAAGATCAGTAGCGACCGCTCAAAATATTATCTCTTTTTTTGAAAAGGGAGACCTAAATAATTTAGTTAATAATTATAAAAATAGTTAAGATGAAAGCAGTCATCATCGCCGGCGGTCAGGGAAAAAGACTCTTACCTTATACTAAAGATATTCCCAAATGTTTGGTAAAGGTTAATGATAAAGCAATTTTAGATTACCAATTGGAAGCTTTGGATTTTTGTAATATTAAAGATATAGCGATAGTCACCGGTTTTGGCGATAAATTTGTCAGGGAGCATTTGAAAGCCAAGGGAATAAAAATTACTGTTATTGAAAATAAAAATTATCAAAATACTAATAATGCTTATGGCATTTGGTTGGCTCGTGATTATGCGTTAGATAGCCCAGATGGATTTTTATTGATAAATTCTGATTTGATTTTCCCTCCAACAATGTTGAAATTTTTAATAGAGCATTCGGAAAAAGACGCTATTATTATAGAGCCAACAACTGAGCAGAGTAGTGATATGGTCAAGGTAAAAATGGAAGGAGATAATATAGTGGCCATGAGCAAAGAAATTCCTCCTCAAGAAACAGCGGCTGAAGCAGTCGGTCCGGTAAAATTTTCTCATGATGGTGGTCAAGCTTTTATGGATTTTATTGGTAGTTTTATTGCTAAGGGAGAGTTAAATCATTGGTTTTTTTATATGTTAGGCGATTTTGCCAGACAAAGGTGGCTAGCCGGCATAAAAAATCCTGGGTTTGTCTGGACAGAAATTGATACACCAGAAGATTTAAAGCAGGCCGAACAGATAGTTAAAAGGCTTAAGTAGCAAGTATGGGTAAAGATCTAATCAGAGAATTGGACAATTTACTGGGTTCACAGTTGGAGCCAGTCTTTAAAAGACTGCCAGATTATCAGCCGGCGGTTTTAAATTTTTTACAGAAAAATAAAGAATTATTTGATCAGAAAATAAAACAACTAAAAAACGAATATGGTGAAGGCGACTACAAATTATTGCTGGATAAAAAGCTATTAGTGATTGAAGATAAATTGGCCAGTTATTTCAAGGGTCAATCTATTTATAATTTGGAAGAGCAACAAGAGATATTAAATTTTATCTTTAGTCGTTGTCCGAAAAATTTAAAATGTGGCTATTTTCTAAAAGAAGAAACTGCCAGAGATATTTTGACAAAAAATCGGCCATCGACGCTATTAGATTTTTATAAGTGTCAGACCACTCAAGAACTTTTTAAAAAAATATCAGCAATAGAAATTATAACAATTTCTCGCTATACAGAATTTCCAATTTGGCAGGAAAATTATAAAAAAATTCTATCAGTTTTAGATAAAAATGACTTTGAAAAAAGAGCCATAGCCTATTCATTTTTAGATTATCATAAATATAAAAGTATTTTACGAAATTCTAATCAGCCTGATAAGCCCTGGCGTCTTAGTCACAACAAAGTGACGGGGGCTATTATATGTTTTAGTATCAACGATCGGGAAGAATTTAAGACGCCTTTTTTGGAATACTTGGCAGTTTTTATACATTATTATTTTGAAACAGCCTATGCGGGGCAGTATTATCAGGCCATAGCCTATCACCAAGCAAATCTCGGTCAGGCAGTGTTAGATTCTTTTACTAATCATAATCGTAAATTTGATTTTTTTGGGCCCAATGTTTATTCAGAAACGGTTTATTGGCAAGAGGCTATAAATTTGTTGAATCAAGAATTTGATATTCCGGAATTAAAATTTTTTAAGGATACTGTTTATTGCGGGGCTTTTTCCGGCGTAGAGTTAATTTCTTTGAATTTAGTTGATAAAATTTGGGATGCTAATTTTTCTGGACGACCATTTTTATATCATTTTCAAGAAGCGGCTTGGAAGGAAATATTTCAAAAAATTGTTAAAATGTCTGATAGAGAGTTTGATCGGGAAATAATGAAAAATCTTAATATGAGGGATTTGGATTTTACAGATTATGTAATCAAAAAAAGTTTTAATAAATAAGCATGCCCAAACCAATTATCATGACCAGCGATTTGTCTATGTTGCCTCCGGCAGTAGCTTTGACCGTGGCTTCTCAATATGGGCACCATCGGTTTCCTTGGTTTGAAGAAATTTTAAAATATATTAGTGATTATTTTACTAAAGTTTTTGGTAATCAGTATCAGGTTTTGATATTAACCACTAATTTATCAGGAGCGCGGCAGGCTTTAGATTTTAAAAATTTTAAGGTGCTAGACATCTCTAATTCTTTGGGAGCTGATTACAGCAGTTTTAAAGACGACGCTATTGATGCCTATCTAATAGCTCCGGAAAGGGTTTTGATGGGGATACCGGGGGCTATCATTGTAGTTTTTAAAAAATCATCAGTCGCTAAACTAGAAGGTATTTTGGAAAAGCTCACTATCAAGCCATATTCTTTAGATATTTTAAAAGCTTATAATGTTTGGGAGAAGAAACAAAGTACGCCTTTCTCTCCCAGTATTAGTTCGGTAGTAGGACTGGTGGCAGCCTTAAATTTTATCGAAGCACATGGCGGTTTGTCGGAGCATGTCAAAAGACATCAAGAGTGGGCGGCTTTTATTCGTAATTATTTGAAAGCTAGCGGCTTAACAGTTATTGATGATAAATCTTTTAGTAATTCTTTTACTGTTTGCCGACTGCCGGTTGGTATCAAAGCACCGGAGGTAGTGGAAAAATTGGCTAAAGAAAATATTTTTATAGAATTGGGTGACGATCCTAGTAGTATCAAGATTGGCCACTTGGGTTATATTACCCAGCAATCCCTGGAAAAATTTATTAAGGAATTTGATAAATTATTCGGTCAGCACAGCGATTTATCATTTGAGGATATCAAAAAATATACTTTCGATTCGGACGAGAAAGCTTCAGCGTTGGTTTTGAATGCTCTAGATGAAAAATTATTAACACCCGGTCCGACTTTTTTTAATCGGGATGTTTTTAATGTTTTAGATCAATATACTTATTATAACTCTAAGCAGTTTAGAAAAGATTTTTTCAGCTTGAGTGACAGATTGAGTAATTGGTTAGGAGCTCATAACCAGACACTCATTTTATCAGCTCCCAGTACTGGGTTTATGGAAGCAGCTATTGTTAGTTTGACAGAGCAAAGTGCTATCGGGTTGGTAGTTTCTCACGGTAAATTTGGTGATCGTTGGATGGAAATTTGCCAAGCAAAAAATAGAGATTATGTCAGTCTCACTGTAGCCGAAGAAGAATGGGGTAAAGCTTTTTCTCCACTAGAGATAGAAAATTTTTTAATTAGCCAATCCAAGAAAATTGATTTTATTTGTTTTCAACAAAATGAGACTAGTAGTGGAGTAGCTTATAACCAGCCACAGCTGATAGAAATTACTAAGGTTGCCAGAAAATATAATCCTGAAATTATAATAATTATGGATTTTGTCAGTGGGTCTTTCGCTCATGATATAAATTTTGACCAAATAGATATTGATGCGGCGGTTATTGGATCACAAAAGGGATTGGGGATATCTTCGGGAATTTCTTTTATGATGGTTAGTGATCGGGTAATCAGTAAATTGTTAAAATTAGCGCAGTATCCAAATAATTGGTCAGAATTTTTACAGGAAAAATCCGTTGATAAATATATGGATATTTTTGAAAATAAACAGCAGGCCGGATATTTGAATATTTTAAAAATACTTTTTGGGGCAGTTAAAAAGCAAATGATTGATATGCCAAATATTTTTCATGTTTATTCGGCTTTAAAATCTTTGGATTTGATAGATAAAATGGGTGGCCAGAAGGTTTTTCTAAAACACCATGAAAATTTAGCTAAACTCACCAGAAAGCATATTAAAGAATTAGGTCTTCAGATATTGGGCGATAAAGAATATTTATCCAATTCAGTTACTTTAGTCTTGTTTCCTAATAATATTGATGCCAGTCAAATAAAAAAAGCCCTAAAGGATAAATACAGCTTAGCGGTAGCTGGAGCTCAAGGGGATTATTGGAAATCAAAATTTATTAGGATAGGGCACATGGGTTATCTCAGTAGCCAAGATATAGATAGTTTATTTAAAGCTATTAAGATTATATTGGAGGGTTATAAAAAAATGTAGCTACTGCTACATTTTTTTATTGACTGCTTTTTTCCAAAGGCAAGTCCTTAATATTATAGATATCAACATGCTGAGCAATTTTGCTATGATGATACCGAAGATACCATAGTAATAACCCAAACAGAACATTAGTACAATGAGTGAGATATTTTGTACCCAGGTGTTTTTTTGAATAATATCTATCATCTTTTGAGAACGCAAGAGAGAAGCCATAACAGATGAAATAGATTGTAGCAATATCATTATAGAAAATAGTATAGAAAAAGGCATGGATGATATATACTGCGGAACAAAATATTTAAAAAAGAAGGGGGCGAGTATTATATAAATCGCCATTAGGACTGAGCCCAAAATTGCAGTCATAATCAGTTTATGGCTTAGACTTTTGTCTAGTTCTTGGGCAGATCTTTGAGATAATTTGGGCAAAGTCAAAGGGACTATATTTTTGACTATTTGTTTTACTTGATCAACTGGAGTAATGGCCATAAAATATATAGCCAACTGAACTGGTCCTAGGTATAAGTAGACTAGCAATTTGTCCGCTTGAGCACTAAGAGTATTGACTGACTCGGCTATAGTCAGTGCTAGGCCGTATTTTTTTATTGGTTGATTTTTTACATTATCATCAGGAATTTCTTTGGCCGTTAGATATGATACTAAGTAGCGGGACATCAGAAGACCAACAAAATATATTAGAGTGATAATAAATATATTTTTTGTAACAAAGATAACGCCTAAGATAATTAAAGAATGAAGTATTTTTACTATCGAATTTTTCCCAGTAATTTTTTTAAAGAGCTGTCGTCCGTTTAGGGTAGCAGAGTACAAAGTAAAGGCTTCAGCTAATGGTAGAAACATCGCCACAGCTATAAAAGCCAGAGAAAAATATAAACGGTCGTTTAAAAAATAATATAAGGCTATGCCTAAACTGATTAAGGAGGCGATTAGGCCGTATTTTATTTTATAGAGCGTTAAGTCTTTGACACTTATTTTTTCCCCTTTAGCTATAGATTGAGTAACGGCTGTATTTATTCCCGGTAGGGTAAAAATACCTATTAAAGCCGCGACTGATAATATATATTTGTAGTCGCCATAAGTTTCTTTGGGTAGTAAATTTGCAAAAATTATAGCCAAGACAAAAGATGCGGTGGCTGATATGCCCTGTCCAACGCTTAACCAAAAACCACCCTTAGCTAGATAGACCATATCTGTTCGGGTGTATTTTTCGCTTCGGCGGAGTAGTTTATATACAAAATCTTTAAGCATTTTTTTTGTAATACTCTTTGTACCAGTCTGTAAATTTTTTAATCCCTTCTTCTATGGGAGTCTTGGGCGTGAAGCCCAATTTTTTTTGGGAGTTTTTTATATCAGCCGCAGTAGATAATATATCTCCCGGTTGCATCGGTAGTAGTTTCTTTTTGGCTTTTTGGCCGATATTTTTTTCTAGCAGAGCTATAAAATATTGCAAATTAATTGGTCGGTTATTGCCCAGATTAAATATTTCGTAGGGGTAAGAATGGTGGAGGGCTGATAAGACACCGTCGACTATGTCGTCTATGTAAGTAAAATCCCTTTTCATTTTTCCATAGTTGAACACTTTTATAACTTGGTTTTGGGATATAGCTTTACTAAAAATTATCGGTGACATGTCTGGGCGGCTATAGGGTCCATAGACCGTGAAAAATCTAAGTCCTGTGCAGTTTATTCCAAAAAGATGATGATAAGCGTGAGCTATTAGTTCATTAGATTTTTTGGTAGCCGCATAAAGAGATATCGGCCTATCAACATTGTCTTCTACGGAGAATGGTGTTTTTTTATTTTTGCCATAAACTGAGCTAGAAGAAGCATAAATAAAATCTTTGATCTTATGTTTTCGGACTTCTTCTATTAAATGGGAAAAGGCTATTAGATTTGATTGTATATAAGCTTGAGGATTAATTAGACTATATCTGACTCCTGGCTGAGCAGCCAAATGGCAGACTTTATCTATTTTTTCTGAATTTAAAACTTTTTTTATAAAATTTAGATTGGCCAAATCTCCTTTGCAGAATTTGTAGTTTTTATATTTTTTTAAAATATTGTTGCGATCTTTTTTAAGGTTGACATCGTAATAATTATTAAGGTTATCGATGCCGATGACTCTTACTCCCATTTCCAATAATTTTTTGGCTACATGAAAGCCGATAAAGCCGGCTGAGCCGGTAACCAATATGCTCGTGCCTTTTTTAAATTTTATATTCATTAGCGTCCCAAAGTTTTATTAAAAATAGTGTTGATAGTTTTGAGTATAATAGAAATGTCCAGGGCGATAGAACGATTTTTGATATAAAATAAATCGTATTGTAATTTTTCTTTAGCGTCTTCAACACTGGCTCCGTAGGGAAAATTTATCTGGGCCCAGCCGCTTAGTCCTGGTTTAACTAGGTGTCTTTCATTGTAAAAGGGGATTGATTGTTTGAGGGTATCTACAAACTCGGGTCTTTCGGGACGTGGGCCGACAAAACTCATATTACCTTTTAAAATATTGATAAATTGCGGTATTTCATCGATTCTGGTTTTACGTATAAATTTTCCAATTTTAGTAACCCGAGAGTCGTTTTCTTTAGCCCACTGGGCGCCGTTGGTTTCAGCATTGGCAGTCATGGAACGGAGTTTGTAAACAGTAAATATTTTATTATTTAAACCCACTCTAGTTTGTTTGTAAATAAGTGGTCCTTTTGATTCCAATTTGATGGCCAGGGCTATAAAAGGGAGTATCAGTAAAGACAGTAGACCAAAAAATGCCGACAATAATATATCGATAATCCTTTTAGTGACCGCTACCCATTGTTGATTTTTGTGCGTGATATTTTCCAAAAACCAATGGCGCTCCAAGGAACTGATTGGTACTTTGCCGGTAATTTTTTCGTAAAAATCTGTTAGATTGAAGTATTGAATTTTTAAATCTATGTTTTCAAATAAATAACGAGCTACCTCGGGGCTGTATTTTGGATCATTGACCGCTACCACAATGTTTATTTTATGCTCCAATATTTTATGGCGCATTTCACTGATATCTCGAGTAATATCCAGTGTTTTAAATTTTTCTGGAATATCTGACAAATCAGGATTGATTATTAACTTGAGCTTGTAACCCAATTGTGGTTTGGCCAGTATTTCTTCAGCCAAAAGTAGCGATTCGCTATTTATGCCGATAATAGATAAACTATCACCCAATCTGTCACTAGAAATAAGTTTGTAGAAAATTTTTCTCCAGAGTAGGAAAAGAATGGCAAAGACAGCCACTAGTATCAGTAAGATGGTTTGCGGTCTGATGCCGGTCACAGTACCAACCAAATAAAAGAATAATATAGCCAAGAGGCCGTTGATAAATAGATTTTGTACCAAGGCACCATAAAATTTAAAGCCTTGTTGGACTTTGTTTATTTCATATAAGCCATTTATAAAGAAAACAATAATCCAAACCGCAAAGACAATAGAAAATGGACCAAGGTGTTTAAGCCATAGTTCTTGATCAAGATAAGAAAAGCGCAGCCATAGAGTGATAGCTAGCGCACTATAAAGCAATAGCAAATCTCCGATTAAAAGGATTATTTTCCGCATGATATTTTTAAATAATGACTATATTATAATAAGAAATATCAGTTTTTGTCAATAAAATATGTTTGTAATCCATTATTGATGCGTGGTATAATTTAGCTGATTTTAATGCTTTTTTCTATTAGTCTATTGCTCCATTAATTATTAAAATATGGTTATTCTATAAAGGTAGCTATGAAAAAAAGATATTTATTAATTTTTTCATTTATTATCGCAATTTTTGGTATTGGTTATGGATTGCCGATGCATTTTATTGGCGATGAAGAATCTCTAATTGGTGGTGCTATAAAAATGATGGAGTTAAAAAATCTTTTTCCAGTTTTAGCTCCAGAACAACTTAAACTTTTATATTATCCGCCCATCATACCATATTTGTATATCCTAGCATTTTTACCAGTCATTATTTTCAAATTTTTTGTTAGCGGTTTCGATTTGTTGTCTCTCAAAGACTATTTTGTCACGGATTTAGATTTACTTTGGATTAGCGCCAGATTGACCACGGCAGTTTTTTCTATCGGAATCTTAGTAATAGTCTATCAAATATCTAAAATAGTTTTTTCAAAAAAATCTGCTTATTTATCCACGGCTTTACTCGCTTTTAGTTTTTTTCATGTGCTTTTATCTAGTGTGGCTCGTCATTGGATATTTACAGTATTTTTAGTTTACTTGATTATATTGTTAACTTTATGGTTTGTTCATGGGCATATCAAAAAATATTGGTTGATTGGTCTGGCGGTGGGCGTGGCCATGGGTACCTCTTACGTTACATTTTTGGTTTTACCTTTAGTAGTTTTAATTTTATGGTTTTATCGTCAGCAAATTATAAATCCAATTAAAAAAATATTAATAAATATTTCTTTAGCTTTGGCCGTTGGAGCTCCTTTGGTTTTTATAAATTTGCCAGATTTACTTCGTTTTAAGTATGGTGGTGATCTTTTGGGTGAGCCTCTTAAAAAGAGTTTTGTTGGATTTTTGTATCACCTGGTGCAAGTAGTTACTGTTTTGTTTAATCAAGAATTACTGATATTATTTTTGGCAATTTTCGCTTTGTTGTTATGGAAGCGTAATATTAAAATTAAAATTTTTATCTCCTTTTTCATTTTTATATATTGTTTTGTTTTATACTATTTTCTTCATTTTGAGGGTAGATATATTTATTTTGTGATGCCAGCTCTGGCTATTTTGTCAGCAGATTTTTTAGTGTATTTATCTGAAAAAATACCTAATCTCAAAGTATATTATTTTTTGCTTATTTTATTATTTTTATGGCCGGCACTGGGGATATTTCATTATAAACGTTTACTTTTGGTTGATGACACCAGAGAATTGGCTGTCCAATATATCGAACAAGAAATTTCCGATAAAGAATTTTTGTTGTCGTCACCTCATATACGTTTGCCTAGAAGTTACGATAGTTTGACTTTGGCACAGGAGCAGGGGCATATCAATGCTACCGAAACATATATATATAACAATTATGATCGGTTGGCTAATAATTTTGAAAAAAAATATAATTATCAAAATATACATTTTTGGAAAGAGGATTTAAAAAATCAGGCTTCGTTGGAAGAGTATATTGATAAACACGAAACTGTTTATTTTGTGTTGGAATACTGGAGTGATGATGGTTTAGAAGATTATTATAGTTATTTGCGTAAAAATGCAAAGTTAGTTAAGATATTTAGGCAATCAAATTTGGGTAGGGATTATAATGTTGCCAATGGCAATTTTTGGGCTTTTAATACAATTTTGTTTAAATTGGACAGATTGGGCCCCAGCGTAGAAATATATCAATTAAAATAAATTTATGAAATTATCTATTGTTTTGCCAATTTATAATGAAGAAGAAAACCTCAGATTACTTTATGATCAGCTTATTAGCCCTTTAAATAAATTGGGAGAAAAATATGAAATTGTTTGTGTCAATGATGGATCATCTGATAATAGTTGGGGGGTCTTAAAAGATTTGGCTAGCCAGGATAGTAATGTAAAAGTGGTTAATTTTAAAAATAATTTTGGACAAACCGCCGCTATGTCCGCCGGTATAAAATTTTCTCAGGGAGAAATAATTATACCAATGGATGCGGATTTACAAAATGATCCGGCCGATATTTACAAATTTTTAGAAAAAATAAATGAAGGTTTTGATGTGGTGTCTGGCTGGAGAAAAAATAGACAAGATACTCTCATTAGTCGTAAACTGCCTTCTTGGATTGCCAATTGGATTATTGGTAAGATTACTGGCGTAAAAATTCATGATTACGGCTGTTCTATGAAAGCTTATAAAAGAGAAATTATAAAAGATGTTAATCTTTATGGTGAAATGCATCGTTTTATACCGGCTTATGCTTCGTGGCAAGGAGCCAAAGTTACAGAGATAGTTGTAAATCATCATCCTCGCATTCATGGGCAGACCAAATACGGCCTAGGCAGAACTTTTAAAGTCGTTTTAGATTTAATAGTTGTAAAATTTTTATCGGTTTATATGAACAGGCCGATTCACTTTTTCGGGGGTTTAGGTTTTATGTCCTTGTTTTTAGGAATAGTAATTGGTATTATGGCTGTCTTGCTTAGAATTTTTGAAATAAAATATATTGTGGAAACTCCCTTACCTACTTTGTCGGCTCTTTTGGTTATTGTCGGTGTTCAACTGATAGCCATGGGCATTTTAGCAGAGATGATTATGCGAACTTATTATGAGTCACAGCATAAAGAACCTTATATTATAAAAGACAAAATTAATTTTACTGATTAATGTGTGGTATTGCCGGTTACCTTGGTTATGGTAATCAAAAAATATTAGAAGAAATGACAAATACTCTTTATCATCGGGGTCCCGATGATAAAGGTTTTTTACTAGACGGAAAAGTGGGATTAGGACATCGTCGTTTGTCTATTATTGACCTGAGTCACTCTGGTCATCAACCAATGTCCAATGAAGATGGATCAATCCAGATTGTTTTAAATGGCGAGATTTATAATTACTTAGATTTAAAGAAACAGTTAAAAAATAAACACCAATTTGTTAGCCAGACTGATACAGAAATTATTATTCATTTATATGAGGAAGTCGGTGAGCGAGTATTTCAATATCTTAGTGGTATGTTTGCTCTGGCTATTTATGATAAAAACAAGCAGAAATTGATTTTGGCCAGAGACAGAATGGGTAAAAAACCTTTATATTGGGCCAAATTTGAAGATACACTGATGTTTTCTTCCGAATTAAAATCCTTGATTAAACATCCAAAATTTAAAAAAGAGCTTAATTTAGAGGCTTTGAATAAGTATTTGCGTTATGAATATGTGCCCACCCCACATTCCATATTTAAAAATGTCTATAAATTGGAGCCTGGCCATTATTTAGAATATGATGGACAAAATATAAAAAAAGTAAAATTTTGGGATGTTAGTTTTCAGGCAACGGATTTGAGTTTTGATCAGGCTGTCAGTAAACTGGATGAAAAAATCAATCAGGCTACAAAAATCAGACTAGTCAGTGATGTACCACTGGGGGTATTTCTAAGTGGTGGTATTGATAGTAGTTTGGTGACTTATTATGCACAAAAAAATAGTTTACAGAAGATAAAAACATTTTCCATTGGTTTTAAGGAAAAGAGTTTCGACGAATCAGATTATGCTAAGCAGGTAGCCGATTATTTAGGTACCGATCATCAGCAAGCTATTTTATCAGCTCAGGATTCCTTGGAATTTATTCCGCAAATTGCCGATTTATTGGACGAACCCATGGCCGATCCGTCCATCGTGCCCACATATTTATTATCAAAATTTACCAAACAGCAGGTTACTGTAGCCTTAGGTGGAGACGGGGGAGATGAATTATTTTTAGGCTATGACACTTTTGTGGCTCAGCGTTATGCCGATATTTATGATAAAGCACCGATGTTTTTGAGAAAACTTATAGCCAAAGCTACCAGCGGCCTGCCGAGCTCTTTTAGTAATATTAGTTTGGATTTTAAAATAAAAAAATTTACCCAGGATTTTGAAGGAAATAGAATGTATCGTCATCATCGTTGGTTGGGCTCTTTTGATTATAATCAGAAAGCGAATTTATTCACTGAGGATATTTGGCGCAATCTAAAAAATAACAACGAATTTGATGATCTTGATAATTATTTAAAAATTTTCAAGGAGAATAATTATTATAAAAAATTAATTTATTTTTATTTTAAAACTTATTTATTAGATGATATTTTAGTAAAAATAGATAGAGCTAGTATGTTTAATGCTTTGGAAGTTCGGGCTCCTTTATTGGATTATAATGTAGTGGATTTTGCTAATTCTTTGCCACTAGATTATAAATTAAAAGGTACAGAAACAAAATATATCCTTAAAAAATTGATGTCTGGTAAATTGCCAGATGATATCATTTATCGCAAAAAAAAGGGTTTTGGTATGCCCATTGCTTCTTGGTTAAGCAATGAATTAAAGCCGCTGGTGCAAACATTATTAGCTCCAGACAAGATAAAACAAGAGGGTTTGTTTAATTATAAATATATAGAGAAATTATTAAATAATCATTTTGAAAAAAAACAAGATAATCGTAAGTTGATCTGGACGCTTCTAGTATTTGAAATGTGGAGAGAAAAATGGTTTAATTAACAGCATATGAATGATAGCAAAAAGTTAAATTTAGGAGCGGGTGAGGATAGGCAAGATGGTTATATTAATATAGATTGGAATGATTTGACCAAGCCTGATATTAAACATAATTTAAATCAATTTCCTTATCCATTCCCCGATAGTCATTTTGATGAAATATTAGCTTCACACATTTTAGAACATTTAGATAGACCATTTCAAGTGATGACGGAGTTGCACAGAATTTTAAAACCCAACGGACATTTGATAATTAAGGTTCCGCATTTTAGTCGTGGTTTTACTCATGCTGAACATAATCATGGTTTTGATGTGTCTTTCCCCAAATATTTTGATAAGAATTTCACTAAATCGGGTTTTTACGGTGTGGAATTTGAGTTACAAGATCTGAAATTACATTGGGCGGCTTTTAGCCATTTGCTTACTTATTATGGCTATGGAAAAGGCCTGACGGCAGTGATAAGATTTTTGAGCTTTATATTTTCTTTTTTAGCCAACCTCAGTCCAAATTTTTGTAGCCGAGTTTGGTGTTTTTGGGTGGGAGGATTTGAAGAAATAAGATTTAAATTTATTTGTAAAAAATAAAATGTCATCTAGTGAACGTTTTGGTTATGAGTGGGATAAGTATAATAAAGTAGATCCTATTTATGCAGAACAATTTAAAAATTGGGTTTATCCTTTAAATAAGGAATTTTTTAAAGATCAGAAAGTTTTAGATGCCGGTTGTGGTATGGGACGTAATAGTTTATGGCCACTACAGTGGGGTGCCTCAGAACTTTTGGCTTTTGATTTTGATAAGCGTTCTGTTAAAGCTGCTCAAGAAAATTTAAAGAATTTTCACAACGCTAAAGTAGTTTATCAGAGTATTTATGATGTAGATTTTAGTGATTATTTTGATATAGTTTTTAGTATTGGAGTTATCCATCATCTTAAAGATCCTAAACAGGCTTTGAAAAATCTAGTTAAATCTTTGAAGCCCGATGGTACATTGTTGGTTTGGGTGTATAGTTATGAAGGTAACGAATGGCTTGTCAGAATTATTGATCCAATTAGGAAAAATATTACCTCCAAGCTTCCTCTCAATTTGGTTCATTTCCTAAGTTATTTTTGTTCTATCCCTCTTTATATTTTTGTAAAAATATTTAAAGGACCAAGCGGTTATTTAAAACAAATTTCTAATTTTAATTTTTGGCATATCCATAGTATAGTTTTTGATCAGCTTATTCCGGAGGTGGCTAACTATTGGAAAAAGTCCGAAGTCAATGATTTGTTTAGTGAGTTAGATTTAAAAGACCTAGATGTGCATCAACCACCGAATAAATCTGGCTGGGTTATTATCGGTAGAAAATAATATTTTATACTTTTTGAGTGTTGACAGAGAGCTCTGAGTCAAGGGTTCTTTTTATTTTGTTGTAAAAGGCAAAATGTGTTATAATTTATTTGCCTACCTGTTTATAAATAGGCCGGAAAAACAAAAATAAATTACCCAGTGAAAGTATTTGAAACGAAAATTTATCTAAGGTTTTTATCTTGGTTTATTGCCGTAGCTTTTTGGCCCTTAGCAGCCTTATTTAGTCTCATATATTTTTTTGACCCCATGTTGTTTAGATCGGTATTTTCTGAATCCAGAGATACCGTTTTATTTGTCATTTTTGTATCTTTAGCGGTAGTTTTATTACTATCTTTACTAGCTACCAGACTATTATCTCAGTCAATTACTAAACCAATTAAAATATCGGTTTTGGAGTTATCTAAAGTAGTGGATAATCTATTCAAAACTATTCAAAATCTCTCTGAGATAACCCAAAATAATAGTAGCCTATCGCAATCTTTATTAGCGAGCAGCCAGACGCAACAAGACGGATTAAAGACCGGTAACAAAGCTGTCCTAGATATCGCCAAATCTTTAAACGAAGTAGCTCAAAAAACCAAATCGGCCTCAGTCAAAGCTCGTAACGTTGATAAATTGGCCGGTGAAAGTGACGAGAAATCAAAAGAAGCTCTGGATAGTTTGGTGGTAGTGAAGCAGCTTTTAACCGAAAATCAAAAATTAAGTCAAGCCTTAGATAAATATGCTAGCGATGTCAAAGATGTGGCTGGTCGGGTGGTAGCTTTGGCGGAGACAGTCAAGTTTCTTAGTTTAAATGTTTCTATTGAAGCCAGCAAAAATTCTTTTAGTGAAGATTTTTCCGAATTGGTTTCTCAAATTAGGGAGTTAAATATTGTCAGTGAACAGGCTGCTAACGCCATTGGAGCTTTGGCCTCTAAGATGCAAAAGCAAATTGAGCAATCAAAAGACAGTTCTGATTACCAATGGAAAGAGACCACCAAAACGATTAGTGTGGTCAGTCAAACTATTATGTTTTTGGGCAAAATTGCTGAAAATATGACCCAAATATCTCAAAATGTCCAAGTAATTGATCAAGAGGCTCAAGAAACCAAAAACGATGCTCAAGACATTAGTAACATGATCAAGAAATTGAGTTCGGAAGCCAAAGCTCTAGTTGGCAATGTCGATGTAGTGATGCATACGATCAATCGGCAGGTATCTATTACCAAAGCTTTAAATGTATCTTCATCAGCCCTTAATGCCGTTACTAAAACTCTTAACGATTTAGTAGGAGAAAAATAATATGGCAGTCAGAACAGAAAAGTTTATATTATTTTATCTTGGTGGAGAAAAATATGCCTTACCGGCTTTATCGGCTAATCAGTTTATTGAGTTTAGTGATTTAGCTTTGGTGCCCAAGGCCGATCAGGATATCAGGGGCTTGATTTATCATAACGGCAATATTATTACTATTATTGATTTGAAGAGAGTTTTAAAGATTGTATCACCAAAACGAGAAGCTTCTCACATGTGTCTTACTTTTGAATACGGTGGGTATTATTATGGTCTATTGGTTGATCAAGGTGATGAGACTTTAGCAGTCAAAAATATTTCCAGTGATAGACAAAGGCCAGTGTTTAAAAGATATTTTACAACGCCGGATAAAAAAAGAATTTATATTTTGGATATTGAGGAAGTATTGTCCCAAATAAATATTTATGATTAGTGAAAAATATAAAGATTTATATTTAAGTACGACTAAACAGCAGTTGAAGAAATTGTCGGATCTGTTGTTATATTTGGAGAAAAAGCCTAGCAATCAGAATTTGATTGAAAATATTTTTCGTTTAATCCATTCTATGAAGGGAGCGGCGGCTACGATGGGCTATAAAAAAACCGTTGATCTTTTGCATGCTATGGAATCAGTGGTAGATGGAGCTTATCACAGGGATTTGATTATAGACAGTAAAATATTAAATTTATTTTTTGATACTTTTGGTGTTTTGCAAGAAAATTTTAAAAGTATTGATAAAAGCAGTCGGGAAATAGTTTTGAATAAACCTATTTTGGCTTTAAAAAATTCATTAGGTCAAAAGCAAAAAAATAAAAAGCCAAACCAGCCCAGAGAAAAACATATCTTAGGATCTTTGCCTAGCGTAGCTGAGGTCACAATATCGACAGAAAAATTAGATGCCGTCTCTAATTCATTGGATGATCTTTTGATCAATTTTATGAAAGCGAAAAATAAGGTCAAGGATCTAGGGGATGTGGAATTTTTGAAGATATACGCTGAAAATGATCAGGTTTTGTCCAGTTTGAGACGACAGTTGGAAAAAATCAGGATAGTTTCATTAAAAGATGTTTTATCTTCTTTGCCATATTTAGCCAAGGAAATAGCTAGAAATGAAGGGAAAAAAGTAGAAATAATTATTCGTGATCACGATTTATCTTTGGATAAAGCTATCTTGGATGAGCTCATGGAGATACTTATTCAATTGATAAAAAATGCCGTATCCCATGGTATTTCTAAGCAGCAAAGCAATGGTAAGGTAGTGATAGATTTTTCATTGTTAGATGACCGGATGCATATTTTAGTTAGTGATAATGGGCAGGGTATTAATTGGACGGAGGTGGCTGATTTAGCAGTCAAAAATAAGCTTATCACTCGCCAAAAATTAAAAACCATGTCCCCAGAAGAAAGGAAAAAGGTTATTTTTTATGTGGGAGTTTCCAAAGCTCAGACTCTTAGCACAGTTTCTGGAAGGGGTGTGGGTTTGAGTTTAGTCAAGAATAAAATAAGTGAATTAAACGGTTCTATCAGTGTCAGTAGTTCTTTGGGCAAGGGTACTCAGTTTGCCATTGATTTACCCCAACCCCTATCTGTTTTTCGGGGGATGATTTTTGGAGTTTTGAATTATAATTTTGCTTTGCCGTTGGATCACATTGAAAAATTAGTATATTTGGACGAGGTAAAAAATTTTTCTAAAGCCAAGATTTTTACTTATCAGAAAAAAAAGTATGAGGTAGTTTCTGTTTTAAATATTTTAAATATCAAAAAATTTGAGCCTCTTTATAAATATGTAGCTTTGATACATTATCAGAATAAAAAATTTGCTTTGCCAATTTTTCGGCAAGTAGAGGAAGAGGAATTGGTCATGAAAAAAATACCATTGGTTTTAAAAAATAATAAACATATCAAAGGTGTAGCCGTTTCGTCTCAGGGGCAAGTAATATTAGTTTTAAATATAAGTAGTCTAATCTAACAATTATGGGAGATAAAAAAGCAAAAATTTTATTTGTCGACGACGATAATTTTCTCCGAAAAGTCTATAAAGCAGAACTTAGTGAGCAGGGCTATGATGTTATTTTAGCGGCTGATGGCGAGGAGGGTTTGGAAAAGGCCAAAATAGCTGATCCGGATTTAATTATCTTAGATATGATTATGCCAAAAAAGAATGGTTTCGAAGTTTTGACTGAGCTACAAAATGACCACAATACTCAAAACATACCGGTTATTATATTATCAAACCTCGGGCAGGAAGATGACATTAAAAAGGGTTTGGATTTGGGAGCGGTTGATTATTTGGTCAAAGACAATATCACCTTAACCACCATTGTAGAAAAAGTAAGTTTATATTTAAATTCTAAGACCAGATCCAAGGTAGCTAAAATGAAAAATAATCATTCCGAAAAAAAAGAAGACCAACCGGAAGTGAAGGATGTGGATAAATCAAACTTAGTCTACTAATTTTATGTTTTTAAAACGATAAATTTCAAATAGCATGAGTATTATAAGTGATGAGAAAATTTATAAGATTATTAGCAAAATCAGTTTGATTGAACCGAGTGTTTTGGATACGGCTTTGCAAACCGCCAAAGAAAAAAATGAAGATTTTGTAGATTTTTTAATAAAACAAGAATTGATAAAATCTGATGAAATTGGCCAATTGATAGCCAATGACTTACATCTTAAATATGTTGACTTAAGTAAAGAAAAAATTGATTTGACGACACTTAATACTATTCCAGAAATTGTCGCCCGTCGGCAGAAGCTCATAGTTTTTAAAAGAGATGAAGAGGGAGTAAAAGTAGCTATGGCGAATCCTTATGATTACGGCATGATCAAAATGATTGAGAAAAAAGTTGGTGATCGGGTCTTCCCTTATTTTTCTACAGAGTATGATATCAACAATGCTTTTTCTTTTTATAGAAAATCAATTCAGCAAGAATACGCCGTCAATATCCAGAAGCATGCTATCAAGGCCCAGGGCACAAACGTAGAGTCTGTGCCAGTAGTCAAACTGGTTGATGATGTTTTTTCTTATGCTTATACCAATCATGCCTCCGATATACACATTGAACCAGAGGATAAAGAAATAAAGATTCGTTTTCGAATAGATGGTCTATTATATGATGTTTTATCTTTAAATAAAGCCATTTTGGAATTGATAGTGGCTAGAATAAAAATTTTAGCCAAACTCAGAACCGATGAAAGTCGGTCCGCTCAAGATGGTAAAATTATTACTAGAGTTGAGGGAGAAAAAGTGGATATTCGTGTTTCTATTGTACCAGTTACGCACGGTGAAAAAATAGTTATGCGTCTTTTATCTTCCAAGGGACGACAGTTTAGTTTGGAAGATTTGGGCATGAATGAACGTGATTTAAAAATAGTTAAAAAAGCGTCCAGTCGACCCTATGGTATGATCTTATCCACTGGACCAACTGGTTCTGGTAAAACTACTACCCTTTATGCTTTGATCAAACTTTTAAATAATCGTAACATAAATATTTGTACTATTGAGGATCCAGTGGAATATGATTTGGAAGGAGTAAATCAGATACAAGTAAATACTGCTACCAATCTTACTTTTGCCCAGGGGCTGAGGTCTTTGCTTCGTCAGGATCCGGACATCATCATGGTCGGAGAAATTAGAGACGAAGAGACCGCTGGCATTGCTGTCAATTCTGCTATGACTGGACATTTGGTATTATCTACTCTACATACCAACGACGCGGCTACTTCTTTGCCTCGTCTTTTGGATATGAAAATCGAGCCGTTTCTGGTAGCCTCAACTGTTAATGTAATCATTGCTCAAAGATTATTGCGCAAAATTTGTATGAAATGTATTGTCTCTTATACTTTGACTGATCGAGAGTTGGAAGATTTAAAAACGGAAGTCGAGATTAGTCAGTTTTTAGATGTGAATAAAATCAGTGATATTCGTTTTTATAAAGGTAAGGGTTGTAAATCTTGCAATAATAGCGGCTATAGCGGTCGGGTAGGTATTTTTGAAGTATTGGAAGTGAGTGACGATATAAAAGAGCTGATTTTGGCCAGAGCCAACAATGAACAGATCAAGAAAAAAGCTATGGCCAGTGGTATGACCAGTATGTTTGAAGATGGCTTTGAAAAAGCTGTCTCAGGAAAAACAACTTTAGAAGAAATATTTAGAGTTACTAAACAATAAAAATATGTTATTTGCTTATAAAATTTCTGATGCTAAGAATAAAATAACTCAAGGAACCATTGAGGCGCCCAGTCGTGCCCAAGCCAGAAATCAGCTGATTTTAAAAGATGGAGCTTTAATATCTTTGGAACCAATCAGTCATAGAAAATCAAATAATAATTTAGCCGGAAAGCAATTTTCATTGAGTAGAGTCAAGCTTTTAGAAAGAGTGATGTTTGCCAAACATTTGGCGGTCATGATAAAAGCTGGTATGTCTATTGATAGTTCCATTGAGACACTAAGCGACAATTCTTCTCCAGCTATGTCTAGAGTTTTATTTGGTATTTTAAATGATGTGCGCACAGGTAATTCTTTTTCTTCAGCTTTGAGTAAATATAAACGGGATTTTGATTTATTGTTTATCAATATGGTGGCGGCTGGAGAAAAGGGTGGTAATTTAGCAAAAAATCTAAATCTTTTAGCTATTCAACAGCAAAAAACTTATGAGCTTCGTAAAAAAATAAAATCAGCCTCTATTTATCCGACAGTTATAGCTTTGGCTATAGTCGGTCTAACGGCCGTAGTATCAAAATTTGTTTTACCAAAGATTGTGAATTTTTTTAGTAGCTTAAATGTTGAATTACCGTGGAGCACCAGAATATTAATAATGACTGCTCAGTTTTTTAGTACTTATTGGTTGTGGGTGGTAGTAATAGCGTTGGTTTTAGTAATTATTTGGGTAACCATGCTTAGGTTTACTGCTGGGCGCTTAATCATACACGCTTTTATATTAAGATTGCCAATTTTAGGAAAATTGATATCTAATATGAACCTGGCTTTATTTTGTCGGACTTTGGCTAGTCTTTTAAATAGTGGTATTACCATTGATCAAGGGCTCCAAATTGTTTCCCAAACAATGACCAGTGAGGTTTATAAACAGCAAACTATACAGGTTTATTATCGTGTTTTAAAAGGAAATTCTTTGGCTAATTCTATTTCCAACAAAAGATATTTTCCCAGCATTGTTTCCCGTATGAGTATGGTGGGTGAAGAATCCGGTAATTTGAGTGAAGTATTGGATCATTTGGCAGATTTTTATGAACTAGAAGTGGACAATACTACTAAAAATCTTTCTAGTATGTTGGAGCCAGTACTACTAGTAGTTATTGGTTTGGCGGTTGGTTTTGTGGCTATGTCTATCATCAATCCTATTTATGATCTAACCAGTAAAATTAGTCCTTAGATGATCAGCTATAAAAAACAATTTGGCTTTACTTTATTGGAAGTTTTGTTAATGGTCACTATTTTTGCTATTATTTTGTCTTATTCTTTTTCTTTGTCCAATAGCCAGATTTTTGAAGATGATTTGCACGCTAAGGTATTAGAAGTATCTGATTTGATAGAAAAAGCTAGAAATAATTCAGCCACCGGTTATCGCGGTGATGTCTGGAGCATCAAAGTGTTGGATAGTGATGCCTTGTGTGATAATAGTGGTGATTGTATTTTGCTTTTTAAGGGTAATGATTTTAGTGGTCGAGATGCTATCTATGATTATTTTGTCCAATTTGATCAGAGTATCACTGGAGTTTATATAAATTCTGATCAGGAAAATGAATTTTATTTTGATTATAGTTCTGGTTGGCTGGCCACTACGACCGCATCTTCTTTGGAACAACAATATATTATCTTCAATAATAATGCCGGAGATTCACAATCATTAGTAGTTTCTCCCAGCGGTGCAGTAAATACTTTTGTTTGTGGTGAAGATCAGGTTTTTGATATTAGTGGTCATGGTTATAATACTGTTAAAATCGGTAGTGATTGTTGGATGGCGGAAAATCTTAACACTGGTGAGATGATTGCCAGTGTCAGTACCAGTCCCACCAATGATGGTGATATAGAAAAATGGTGTTATGCTGATTCGTCTGCCAATTGCGATATTTATGGTGGTCTCTATGCTTGGGATGAAGCAATGAGCTATGTTACTACGGCTGGAGTCCAAGGCATTTGTCCCAATGGCTGGCATATACCCACTACTTCGGAAGTGAATTTGCTGGATAATTTTTATTCAGCCAATAATTTAAAAATTGGTGGTAACTCTGGTTTTGATCTTATGGCCGCCGGTGTGAGATTGGAATCATCTCCAGATGTCTATGGTAATATAGACGGCACGAGCGGTGACGGTGGATCTCTGTGGAGCTCCAATCAAAATGGCAGTAGTGAAGCTTATTATTATTGGTCAGAGGAAAATTTGAGTAATCTGGATCAATTTAGTGTTGATAAAGATTATGGTTTTAGTATTCGTTGCGTAAAAGATTATTAAAATGTTTAAAATAATATTTAATAAAAATGGTTTTTCACTGGTTGAAGTATTGGTGGCCTTGGGTATTTTTGCTGTATTAGCGGCCGGAATTTTTAATATTGTGACCAGCTCTTATAAAAATTTTTATGGTAAAGGCGACAAACAATCTTTGACACAATTTGCTCAGGAGGGCATAGAAGCGGTTCGCTCTATCCGTGATAATTCTTGGCAGGAAATAGAAAGCGTCGCCGGAGCAGGCAATAAAGGTTTGGTTAAAACCGATGGCTATTGGAGATTTAGCGGTACTAGTAATACTTTGAGTGCTTTGACTAGAGTAGTAGCCATTACCAATGCCCAGCGCAGTAGCGATAGTCAGATAGTGACTTCTGGTGGTACTACTGATCCCAATACTAAAAAAGTTACAGTCACAGTATCAAGTACCGGTATTGATGATTATGTTTTGGAAACTTATTTGACTAACTGGTCTTATAAAACTTGGATACAGACTGATTGGTCGGGAGTGGGGGCTAGAGAATTTTGGTCAAACTCAGCTATGGCTTCTTCTTCTTATAGCAATATCGCTACTTCCACTGGGCAGATAACAGTTACAAGCACCGCCAGCGTCTATGAGCCTACGGCCTATATTTATTCTTCTATTTACAGTATAGAGTCTGATGATCGGGAACTAAGAAGCGTTGAGGTAGAGCAAAATGTACCAGCTGGTTGTAGTCTGCAAATTACCGTTGAAGCTAGTAATACTACAAATATGGCTAGCGCTAGCAGTCAAGTTTTTAGTGACACTTCAGCTGGGTATTATGTCAGTTCTACTCCCACTAGTTTAAATGGTAAAAAGTTTTTGAGATATAAGCTAGATTTGACTTCTTGTAGCAGTCAAAGTGAGGCACCTATATTTTATTCTTTAAGTATTAATTATCGATGATGACTTTAAATAAAAAGGGTTTTTCTTTGGTGGAGGCCATAATCTATTTGGCTATCGTTGGTATTTTACTAACGGCGGTGATCAGTTTGCATTTGACGCTAGGAGGAACGTCTAGCAAGTTGGTCAACAATATTTTAGCTTCCCGCAACAGGCGTGTGTCTATGGGAGCAATGAACTATTTAGTCAAAAATTCTGATGGCTTATTGAAAGATTTGTCTGGTGATTGTTCATCATTTGGAGCTACTCCGCCGGTTTTGGCTTTATATTTTGAGGATGATAATCATTTGCCAGGTACTTGCGTCGAAAGTGGCGGTGGAGTCAGGATAGCAGTGGCGGATAAAAAAATATCTTTAACTTGCTATCCTAATATGTCTGGTAATGGTTATTATCAAAATTGTTCTACCAGTGTTTATCCAGCCGGCAATGTTTATTATCTTAGTTCAGACGATGTAGCAGTTTTAAATAATTCACTAGCCTTTTCTACTTCCACTTCTAGTTCTACAGCCAATAATTTTTTGGCCTTGACCACTCATTTAAGTGTTGGTACCTTTGCTGGTCAGCAGGCACGTTTGACAGCTACCTCCACGGCTACTTCAACGGTTATTTTGCGTAATGAAGAAGCTAGTGGGCTGATCAGCTGGTACAAAATGGATGCCAGTCCAGGTTACACAGTAGATTCTAAGGGTCCAAATAACTTACAATGTGCCGGTGGGTCTGGTGTAACTGGTTTAATAAATGGTAGTACCAACGCTTTTGATTTTGAAGCCAGCTCCGGTGATCCAGCGTGTTTTGATGTTAGTCCGCAATCATTTTATTTTAATAATGCTTTTACTATTACGGCTTGGGTCAAAGAAGAAAGCAGCGGTGTGGATAGGCAAATACTGGGTATCTCAGATTATACTAATCGCGGTTATTCTTTTTATATAGACAATGCTTATCCGATGTTGCGTATCGGTGATAGTAGTACTTATACTGATTATAATGGCACTGGTACAGCCATGACCACTGCTACGGTCTATAATGTAGCAGCCACCTATGATTTGAATAATAATAAAATAGTCCTTTATGTTTATCAAAACGGAATTGGTGGTGTAGCGACTACCACTTTTACTACGGCTGCTACCCTGACCAATTCTTATAGTAGTTTGTTTATTAGTGATGATGCTTCTGAAACAGCTGGCACAGATGAAAATTTTGATGGAGTAATAGATGAAGTAAGGGTTTACAATCGTGCTCTGACACCTCAGGAAATTTGGGCTATCCAATCGCAGGGTGCTCCTTAGTTAATTGTTCGTAATTTGCTATAATATAGTTATGCTCATAAAAATCAAAGAGGCCTTTAATCTTTCTTACCAGCGCTCTAGCAGTGGTGCTGTGGCTTTGATTTTGGTGATTATGATTACGGCTTTGACCATAGTTTCAGCGGTAGTAATTTCTATGGTCAATACCTCCAATCTTATGTCTGCTTATTATTTCAGTGAGGATGAAAAAACATCAGTTGATTTGGATGCTTGTTTAGAAGATGCCCTGTTTCGTTTAGCCTCCAGTACTACTGCTTCTGGTACTTATTATCTAAATGGAGCCGGAGTCAATTGTTATTATCAGATAGCTTCCTCTATTTCTGGTGGTCTGAAAACAGTTACCTCTACGGCTAGTAGTACTTCGGATATTGGTTATTGGGAAGATACTATTGTTATGCAAATCAATGTTTCTAGTAGTCCAATTAGTGTTTACTCTTATAAAAATTTTGACATGTCCTATGCTTCGATTGTTGAGGGTGGTAGTTGTACTGCTACCTGTGGTAATGGTGCGGTAGAATGTGATGAAGTTTGTGATGATAGCAATACGACTACCGAATCTTGTGGAAATGGTAGTACAGATGTAGGTAAATGTAATGCTGATTGTAGTGCAGTAGTACCAGACGAAGTTTGTGATGATGGCAATACCAACACCGAAGCTTGTGGTGATGGTGTCAAGCAAACTGGCGGGGCTATTTATTGCAACAGTACTTGCACGGCCGTAGTTACTAGAAACGAAGCTTGTGATTATACCGGTGCTGAAGAGCCAAGTGATCCGGGTTGTTATTATGGAGATGTTGGTTGCACTATTAGATATAATGGTTGTCGGAATAGTTGTACTGCTTGCGCTATGTGTGCGATTGAACTGTAATTTTATATGGTTAATAAATTATATATTATATGCTATGGCAAAAAATATAATTGGTCTGGATATTTCCGATTCTTCTATTGAAGCTCTGTCCTTAGAAAAACATCGGGGAAATTTTGTAGTAGAAGCATATTCTCGTTTTCGTTTGTCGCCGGAAATAGTGGCTAATGGTCGAGTTTTAGATAAGGAAAAACTCAAGGAAGCTATTGTTAAATTGTTTAACAATGCCAAGCCCGTAGCTTTTGACAAATCACGCAAAGTTTTTTTATCTATTCCGGAGTCACAAACATTTTCTAAAGTTTTATCTATCCCCAGAAATATCAAAAATAAAGATTTAGAAACAGCGGCTTTTACTCAGGCCGAGGAATTAATCCCAGAAAATATTAATCGGTTGACCGCTATTATAAAGGTTTTATCGGAAAAAAATGATCAAAAACAGGTTTGTTATGTAGCTGCCGAAACCGAGGTTTTGCAGGAGTTTGTCGATGTTTTCAAGGAATTGGATATTGAGATAGCTGGTATTACTACTGAAACCACCAGCTCTTTCAATGGTTTGAAAAAAGATAAAGATAAAAAAAATACTTTACTTTTAGATTTGGGTGCTAGTACTACCATTGCTTCTGTTTTTTCTGAGGAAGGCCTTGGCTCTAGTATAAATATAAATATTGGCGGTAATAATATTACCGAAGCGATTGCCCAAAAATTAAATATTACTCATAGTAAAGCGGAGCAGAAAAAAGTTAAAAATGGTTTGACCTCCACTGAATCGGGTGAGATTATGTTGATTTCGCAGGGGCAGCTTCAGCCGCTAGTTGATGAATTAAAGATTTTTGTAAATTTTTGGCAGACATCTACTGGTTTGGTTATAGAGCGGGTAGTTTTAATCGGAGGATTGTCTCAAATGAAAGGAGCTGATAAATATTTTGGTGACAATTTAAATTTACCGACCAAAATTGGCGAGCCATTTATTGATAAAAGTTCTTTGCCGGCCAAATTGGAGTTTAGCAAGTATATAAATGTTTTGGGATTGGCTAGATTGGCCCAACAGGAAGCTGAAGTTGATTTTTATAAAAAATTACCAAAAGATTTTGGTAAAAAAACAGATCTTGGCCAAACGGTATTGGTTAAAGAAAATGTGTTTAAAAAATTTTTACGGATTATCAATCCACTAAATTTATTAGTAGTGTTTAAAAATAAATATTTCGTGGTAGTCTTGGCGCTAGCAGTTTTGGCAGTAGTCGGATTTTTGTTTAAAGATAGGCTGTGGCCAGAGCCAGGGCCAATCAGCGTCGAGCAGCTTATAATAATTTCTAATGACGAGACAAAAATAGCAGAAAATTTTGTCGGGGGAGAATATTTTGATTTTCGTGTGTTTAAATTTTATGACACCGCTACTGACAGCGAATTGCCGGCCGACTATGTGGATAATTTTGCCAACACTTTAAAACGTTTGGAGGCCAACGCCAACGCCAAGGTGGAGTCTTTGATCAAAGAGTATAATCCTGAGGATTTCTATGTCTTACCTAGGGTAATATCTTATGAGATTATAAGCACCAAACCAACGGCCGAGGATTATCAGCCCGGTCAAGAATTAAAGGCTGATTTCAACTATGTATTTATGATGGTATCCGAAGAAGAAATCAAGAAAATATTGGTAGCCGAATACCCAGAATTGACCAACAAGATCAATACTTTAGCTTATGAAGTAGTAGTCTATAGTCATAGTGAGGGAGGCGAGTATTTTGAAGTTTTGGTTTCAGTTAATAAGAGATAGTCGAGGGTATTGGCATTTATTTGAAAAATTGCTATAATGTCTGTATAATATGTTATATATATATATATAATTTTAATAATTTTATAAAGTATGCAAATTAAACAAAAAGGTTTCACTCTTATTGAGTTGATCATAGTAATAGCTATTATAGCTTTATTAGCGGCTGCCACCTTTGTAGCTGTCAATCCAGCTAAGCGTATCGGCGATGCCAACAATGCCCAGCGTTGGGCAGATATATCGGCAATTGCTGACGCCTGGCAGACGTATACAGCCGACAATAGTGGTACTACCGCTACTACAGTTACCAATGGAGTAACTTATTCTATTACTTCATCTACCCCTCCAAGTGGCGCAGCTGTTAATGTTTGTCAGGGTAATACTGGCAATCCTACCACCACCTCAGCTTTTGTTAGTTTGGTAGCATTAAGAACAAGCGGTTATATTGGTCAAATACCTTCTGATCCAACTTATGTTGTGGGCGATGGTCGAAATACTGGTTATTATTTTTATACTGATTCAACCGGCGCTGTCAAAGTTGGTTCTTGCGAAACCTACAATACTCAAAATGTTGAAGTAGTCCGCTAAATATTTTAAATTATTATCCAGTCCCTCCTTTGGTGGGGCTGGATTTTTGTTGCCAGAGTAACTTTTATAGTTTATTATAAGATAGTTTGTAAAAATGTTTTGATTTAAGTATAATACACATACATAATATTAATAAAAGATATGCTAAACAAGCTAAAAAGTAAGTGGTTTTGGATTATATTGGTTATTATAATCTTGGGGCTGATAATTATTTTTCAAGTATTTAAGAAAGAAGAGTCCAATTATATAACCGAAAAAACTACTAGAGCTGATATTATTCAGACCGTAGAAGTAACCGGATCTGTGGAATCAGCCGAAGAAATAGACCTCAATTTCAATCGAGTAGGCACTTTGCAAAATGTATCTGTCACAGCTGGCCAAGCAGTAAAAAAAGGTGATATTTTAGCCAAGCTGATAGCTGGCGACGCTGCTTCTCAGGTAGCGGATGCTCGGGCTAGTTTGGAGATTGCTAAATTACAATTAGCTGAGCTGTTGGCCGGAGCCAGTAAGCAGGATGTGGAAGTAACCAAACAAGAGTTGATTAGCGCTCAAACGACTTATCAAACAGCTTTGGATGATTTATCTTATTTAGAGCAAACCAGAAATCAGGAAATTACCAACATCAAAGCGGAGACTATCAATACTTTGAAGGACAAACTTTCTACCGCTCAATACTCCTTGGATTTGATTTTTGATGTGATTGATGATCCAGACGCTGACAATTATCTTTATGTTAGTGATATAGTATTGCTCAATAATACTAGATGGAATTATCAGAGCACCAAGAGTGCTTTCGTCTCTTTGAAGGATCAGATTTTAGTAGCTGAAGTAGCCAATGATCAAACTAGCATTTTGACAGCATCTGATGAACTAGAAGATTATTTAGGTGAAGTTCTAGATATTTTAAATGATACTTTTGATGTGATGACGGTCACAATAGACAATTCTGTTTATACGGAGGCGGTGATTGCAGCTTTTAAGGCCGATATTAGTGCCAACACTACCAGTATTAATACAGCCATTTCAGCTGTCCAGACTGATAGTAGCAATTTGCGTACTAGAGATTTGTATTATCAGACTCAAATTACTGCCAAGCAAAATAGCATTTCTTCTTATAAAATAGCTATGGATTTGGCACAGGCTCGGTTAGATTTAAAAATTGCTCCACCGAGAGATTTTGAAATTTCTACAGCTCAGGCCAATATCCAAAGGGCTCAAGCTACTCTTAATCGTTATTTGAGTGATTTGTCGGAGACGGCTATTGTTGCGCCAGTAGACGGTATAATAACCGAGGTCAATTTTGATGCTGGTGAGCAAACCTCGACTGCTAAACCAGCGATTTCTATGATTGGTATCAGCAACATGCAAATAGAAGTCAATGTTCCAGAATCTGATGTTATCAAGCTAGCGGTGGGTGATCAGGTAGAAATCACTTTGGACGCTTTTTCATCAGATGATAAATTTATTGGAACAGTTACTTTTATTGATCCAGCAGCCACAGATATTGATGGAGTCATTTATTATGCTACCAAAGTGTCTTTTAATGAAAAAGATGAACGTATTAAATCTGGTATGACCGCTGATCTAACCATCTCTACAGATAGTCGAGAGGATGTTTTGGTAGTGCCATCTCGAGCGGTTATTTATCGGGAAGATAAAAAATATGTTCAAGTGTTAAATGGGGAAATATTATCAGAAATAGAAGTCAGTACTGGTCTAAGAGGCGATGGTGGATTAACAGAGATTTTAAGTGGTTTAACAGAAGGAACGGAAGTAGTTACTTTTATAAAGGCTGAAAAATAATTATGATTGAGCTAAAGGATGTCCATAAAGATTTTATCAATGGTGATGTAGTCACCAAGGTGTTGCACGGCGTCAGTTTAAAGATAGGCCGGGGGGAATTTTTGGCTATCATGGGTCCTTCTGGTTCGGGTAAGTCAACCCTCATGCATATCTTGGGTTTTTTGGATACTCTAAGTAGCGGGCAGTATTTTTTTAATAATAAAGATGTTTCCAGCTTGGATGATGATACTTTAGCCCAGTATCGAAATAAAAAGGTGGGTTTTGTTTTTCAGAGTTTTAATTTATTGCCCAAAACAACTGTTTGGGAAAATGTCCGTTTGCCCCTTTTATATAGTAATGAAAAAATGGATTCACGGATTATTGATGAAGCTATTAAAAGTGTCGGTTTAGAGCATCGAAGAGATCATCTGTCCAATCAGCTCTCTGGTGGTGAAAAACAACGCGTGGCTATTGCTCGAGCACTGGTTAATAAACCGGATATTATTTTTGCTGACGAGCCGACCGGTAATCTTGATTCTAAATCAGGCATTGCCATTATGTCTATTTTGGCCGAACTTTCCAAAGTCGGCAAAACTGTAGTTTTGGTTACTCACGAGTCTACCACAGCTCGCTATGCCAATCGGATCATTACTATTAGAGATGGCTTGATTGTCGGTGATGATAAAAACACTAGTATTATCCGGACCGAGGAAATAAACGGCCAATTAAAATAATTTATGCATCTCGATTTAAGAACATCGATGGGTGTTGTACAGGCATTGAAGCGTAATAAGATGCGCTCTTTTTTGACTTCCTTGGGGATTATTATTGGTATTTCAGCGGTGGTTATTATTATGTCGGTTGGTGCGGGGGCTCACTCTTTGATTGCCAATGAAATCAATAGTATGGGCACTGATTTGATTGGTATTTTGCCGGGAGCCAGTGATGATGAAGGTCCACCAGCGTCAGTTATGGGCATAAATATTACTACCTTAACTTTGGATGATGCTCAGGCGATTGAAAAAGAAGTAGAAGAAATATCAGGAGCCACTGCTTATGCTCGGGGAGCTTGTAATATCAGTTGGCAGAATAAGACAGAGGATACTAGTTTTGTCGGCGTGACCGGCAATTACCCGCAAGTAGAATCAGGGGCAGAAGTGGCTCTTGGTCGTTTTATTAGTGAAGAAGAATCTACCCAGATTTCCAAATCAGTAGTTTTGGGTAGCAGTGTCTCAGAAGCGCTTTTTGGTACATCTAATCCGATAGACCAACGTGTCAAAATAAATAAAGAATCTTTTCGGGTAGTGGGTGTCATGAAAGAAAGGGGCTCGGCTGGTTTCCAAGATCAAGATGATCAGGTTTTTATGTCACTAATCACTGCTCAAAAATTAATGCTTGGTATCAGTCATGTTAGTATGATTAGAGCCAAGGTCATTGGCGATTCAGAGCTGGATTTTGTTGTAGAAAAAATAAAAAATGTTTTACGGGAACAGCATGATATTGATAATCCAGCGGAAGATGATTTTAGTGTCCGGTCACAGGAGCAGTCACTGGATACTTTGGAGAGTGTCACTGGTGCCTTAAATTATTTTTTAGCCATGGTGGCGGCTATTTCGCTTTTGGTGGGCGGTATTGGTATTATGAATATTATGTTGGTTTCGGTTTCAGAAAGCACTAAAGAGATTGGTCTAAGGAAAGCCGTGGGGGCTACGGCCAAAGATATTAGTAATCATTTCTTGATTCAGACAATTATGTTGACTTTTTTGGGGGGCATTGTCGGTATTTTAATTGGTGTTTTTGTGTCTCTGATGATTAGTATAGTAGTTAATTATTTGGGGTATAACTGGGATTATGTTATATCGTTATCTTCCATTTTAATAGCCGTTATTTTTACTTTATTAGTTGGACTTAGTTTTGGTTGGTATCCAGCTAGAAAAGCGGCTCGTCTAGATCCGATTGAAGCTTTGCGTTACGAATAATAAATATGCTGAGATTAATCAATGCGTTTCAAATTGCTATAAAAGCCCTGACTAAAAATAAGATCAGAACTTTTTTGACTGTTTTGGGAGTTTTGGTAGGTATTTCTTCAGTTACTATTATTATCTCAGCCGGTGATAGTGTCGAGCAGTTGATATTTAAGCAGGTAGAAAGTTTTGGTTCCAACTATATCCAAACGGAAGTGCGGGTGCCAAAAGGTAGTGGTGGAACTATGTCCCAAGCGCAGGGGGTAGTTATTAGTACTTTAAAAGAAAAAGATCGTCAGGATTTTTTGGAGCTAGAAAATATAGATAAAGCTTACGGAGCAGTCATGACCCAAGATGTCATCAGTTGGCAAGGCGAGCTCAATAAGGTCATGATTTATGGAGTGGGAGCAGATTATATTGATATCGATACTACGGAAGTAGATCAGGGAAGATTTTATACCGAAGAAGAAGATAATAGTCTAGCTAGGGTAATAGTTTTGGGTTCCAAGGTCAAAGAGGATCTTTTTGGCGCTAGCGAGGCGATTGGTCAAAATGTTAAAATAAATAAAACTAGCTTTAGGGTGGTCGGAGTGGCCAAACCGCGGGGAACAATTTTTACTTTTGATTTGGACGACATAGTTTATGTTCCGGTCCAAACCGCCCAAAAAGTTTTGATGGGTATTGATTACTTGTCGTCTATTACTTCGCAGATGAATGATTCTAGTCAAGAGGATGAAACAGCCGAACAAATGCGTCAGATTTTGAGAGAGAACCATGATATTGATGATCCGACTAAAGATGATTTTGAAGTAATGTCATCGGCCGATGCCAAGGAATTGATGGGTACTATTTTAGGAGGAGTGACTATTCTTTTGGTGGTCTTGGCTGGCTTATCTTTGATTGTCGGTGGGGTGGGTATTATGAATATTATGTATGCTACAGTAGCAGAAAGAACTTTTGAAATAGGCCTCAGAAAAGCTGTCGGAGCTAGCCCCCAAAGTATTTTAACGCAGTTTTTGTTAGAGGCTATTACGATTACTTCTTTGGGGGGATTTTTTGGCATAATTTTAGGCATTATGGTTATTTATTTGGTTTATTTGATAGCCAATTATTATAATATGGATTGGCCTTTTGCTTTGTCCTGGAGCGGTATTTTACTGGCTATAGGGTTTTCTGTGGCCGTCGGGCTTATTTTTGGTCTTTATCCAGCTAAAAAAGCAGCCAATCTAGACCCCATTACAGCCCTGAGGAAGGAATAAAAGTAGCTCTAAAATTAATTGAAATAACATAGCCAATTAGCACTCCTTGACGTCGAGTGCTAATTTGTATATAATGGAATATATACCCCGTTAGAAATTGAAAGTAATTCATTGGACGGGGTAAAATATGAATAAATAGTATTTCTAACGGGGTATGGAAGATAGAGGACAAAAATTGTTAAAGGAAATTATTGATATATACGTTAAAACCGCTCGACCGGTTGGTTCTTCTAACTTGGCTTTCAGTAAGAAGTTTGATTTATCTCCAGCTACTATCAGAAGTGCCATGGGTGAGTTGGAAGAACAGGGCTATATCGCCCAGCCGCATACTTCCGCTGGCCGGGTGCCGACCACCTTGGGTTATAAGTTTTATTTGGACAATTTGCTCAGTGTTAAAAATTTAAATGACAAAGAAAATAAAGAATTGTCTGATGCATATAACAAAGATATGCGCGATTTGGCTAAGCTCTTGGTAGCCAAGACAAATTTAGCGGCCATTGTCGGATTTTCTCCAAGCGATCTTTATTTTACCGGGTTATTCAATTTATTTTCTCAGCCGGAATTTGAAGATTATAAAATGGTTCTGTCCATGACCAAGGTGGTTGATTCTTTAGAAAAAGCTATGACCAGTATTTATCCGCAAATTAATAAGCCAATAGTTCTAATCGGTGAGGACAATCCTTTTAGCTCTGATTGTTCGGTGGCTATTACACCGCTTAAAGATGAAAAAGTTTTGGCAATCTTGGGCCCGATGCGCATGGATTATAATCGAGTCTTAGCTTTACTTGAAGAAACAGTCAGAATTATTAAATAATTTACTAGTTCACTATAATTTTAAAAATAATGTCAGATAAAGATAAAAAAGATAAAGATAAGAAACATCAGAGCGAAAGTGGTGTTTCTAAAATTGAGCAAAAAATAGATTTTGCCCAGCAGGCGACAGAAAATTTGGCTGGCTGGCAAAAAGCCCTGGCTGATTATCAGAATTTACAAAAAGAAATGGATAAGCGCTTGTCTGGTATGAACGATTTTGTGGCCGCTGGTATTATTTTGGATCTTTTGCCAATTTTTGATAATTATCAGATAGCCATTTCTCATATTCCCAAAGATCAAAAAAATCATTCTTGGGCTGTTGGTTTAGAGCATATCTTGAAGCTGTGGGCTACATTTTTGGCCGATTACGGAGTAGAAAAAATTCAAACAATTGATCAAAAATTTAATCCGCATTTACATGAAACAGTTGGTGAGGTCAATAACCAAAATCAAGAAGATCAAATGATTGTCGAAGAAAAATTAGCTGGCTATAGCTCTAAAGATAGAGTGATTCGTCCGGCTAAAGTAATCATTAATAATAAAAATTAATAATTAAAGAAAGGAGAAAACATTATGTCACTTATACCATGGAGTCCACTTTTAGACACCTTTGACTCTTTAGAAAAAGGGTTCAGCAATTTTTTGCCGGCTATGGATGTCTATGAAGAAAATGACAATGTAGTCGTTGAAGCTACTTTAGCCGGTATCAAGCCGGAAAATGTCAGCATCAATGTCCATGACGATGTTTTAACTTTGGAAGGTAAAAGGGAAACTTCTAGCGAAATAGAAGAGAAAAATTATTATCGCAAAGAAGTCAGAAGCGGATCATTTCATCGAGCGGTCGTCTTACCAGTAGCCGTCCAAGCTGACAAAGCTCAAGCTGATTTTGAAAACGGACTGCTTAAAATTATCTTGCCCAAGCAAGAAGAAGCTCGGTCAAAGAGTATTAAGATCAATGTAAATAAAAAATAAATGATAAGTAGTTTTAATTCGCCACTTAATTTGCATTTAATCAAAAAATGTCCAATCTGTTCGGCTGATTATCAGCAGTCCAACGTTCAGGTTTTGGATGAAAATGAGCTTGGTATTTTGACTTATGCCTCTTGTCTTAGTTGTCGGGCCAATCTTTTGACCAAATTCACCTCACTACCACAAGGGGTGATTGGTAATGCTATACTGACCGATTTGAGTCCACAGGAAGTTTTGGATTTTGCCAGTCAAAGCCCTATAGAAGCCGATGATGTTTTGGATATACAAACCATGCTGTCTAAAAAAGAGTTGATTAAGAATTTTAAAAAATTAATATAATTTAAAAAATATGGGAAAAATTATTGGAATTGACTTGGGCACCACCAACTCGGCTGTAGCGATAGTCGAGGGTGGCAAACCAAAAATTTTGGAAAACAAAGAGGGTAATCGTACTACCCCATCAATAGTGGCTATTTCCAAAAACGGAGAGCGTTTGGTTGGCATTCCAGCCAAACGTCAGGCCGTCACCAATCCAGCCAACACTATTTTTTCAGTCAAAAGATTAATTGGCCGAAAGTATAATGACAGTGCCATTAAAAAGGATATTGAAACCGTACCTTATAAAATAGTGCAATCAGGAGAGGGTGTTAAAGTAAAAATGGGGGATAAAGAGCACACACCACAAGAGATATCAGCCATGATATTACAAAAAATAAAGGCTGATGCTGAAGAGAAATTGGGCGAACCAGTGACTGAGGCCGTGATTACTGTACCAGCCTATTTTGACGACAGCCAGCGTCAGGCTACCAAAGATGCCGGTAAAATTGCTGGTTTGGAAGTCAAGCGTATTATCAATGAGCCGACAGCCGCTGCTTTGGCCTATGGTTTTGATAAGAAAAAAGACCAGCAAGTTGTAGTCTATGATTTGGGTGGTGGTACTTTTGATGTGTCTATTTTGGATGTGTCAGCCGATACAGTAGAGGTCAAAGCTACCAATGGTGATACTCACTTAGGTGGTGATGACTTTGATCAAATAGTAATTCATTGGATTTTGACCGAGTATAAAAAACAAGAAGGGATTGATTTGTCCAAAGATATTTTGGCTATGCAGAGACTCAAAGAATCGGCTGAAAGAGCCAAGATTGAGCTTTCTTCTTCTATGGAAACAGAAATCAATCAGCCTTTTATTACTACTGACGAATCAGGTCCTAAACACTTGGTTATGAAAATGACCAGGGCTAAATTGGAAGAACTAGTTGGTGACTTAGTTACCAAAACTTTAGAACCATGTCGCAAAGCTTTAGCTGACGCTAAGGTTACTACCAAAGATATTGAAGAAGTGATTATGGTCGGTGGTATGACTAGGATGCCCTTGGTTCAAAAGAAAGTAGAAGAATTTTTTGGCAAAAAACCAAACATATCAGTTAACCCAGACGAAGTAGTAGCTTTGGGCGCCGCTGTTCAGGCCGGAGTACTACAGGGTGATGTCAAAGATGTTTTGCTTTTAGATGTTACTCCTTTGACCTTGGGTATTGAAACTATGGGCGGTATTCGGACACCATTGATTGAAAGAAATACCACTATTCCTACTTCTAAGTCTCAGATTTTTTCTACCGCCGCTGATAATCAAAACACCGTAGAAATTCATGTTTTACAAGGCGAGCGTCAAATGGCGGTTGATAACAAAACTCTGGGTCGTTTTACTTTGTCTGGTATTCCACCCGCTCCACGCGGTATTCCACAGATTGAGGTCAGCTTTGATATTGATGCCAATGGTATTTTAAATGTGAAAGCCGTAGATAAGGCTACCAACAAAGAACAATCCATTACCATCAAATCATCTTCTGGTTTGAGCGAAGCGGAAGTAGAAAAAATGAAAAAAGACGCCGAAGCTCACGCCGAGGAAGATAAAAATAAAAAAGCTGAAGTGGAAGTTAGAAATAATGCTGAAAATATTATCTTCCAAACCGAAAGATTTATCAAAGACAATAAGGATAAAATCAAAGAGGAAGATAAAAAGCAAATGGAAGAAAAGATGGAGGCTTTAAAGAAAGTCAAAGACAGTAAAGATTTGGAGATTGTCAAAGCCGCTGTTAAGGAGATGGAAGATGTTGTCCAAAAAATTGGTGCAGCTATGTATCAGCAACAGTCCCAAGCTCAATCAGATGCCGCTGGAGCAGCTGGTCCAAAAGACGACAAAGGTCCAGTGGAAGGAGATTTTGAAGAAGTAAAAGAAGACAAAAAATAATTAATATTTGATGAGTCTAACCCCTCGGCTTTGCTCGGGGGGTTACTCTAGTAACCATGGCCAAAGATTATTATAAAACATTAGGCGTTGATAAGACAGCTAGCGAAGCTGAGATTAAAAAAGCTTTTCGTAAACTGGCGCACCAGCATCATCCTGACAAAGCCAACGGCAATGCCGATAAGTTTAAAGAAATAAATGAAGCTTATCAGGTTTTGTCCAACAAAGAAAAACGTCAAAACTATGATCAATTTGGTCAGGCTTTTGATGGTGCCTCCGGCGGTAATCCTTTTGGTTATGGCAGTCCCTTTGGTCAGGGCAATATGGGGGGCTTCGATTTTTCTGGTCAGAATATGGATTTTGATTTGGGGGATTTATTTGGTCAATTTTTTGGCGGTGGAGCCCCTGGTGGCCGTTCTAGAAGCCAGAAAGGTGCTGATATCCAGGTTGATCTAGAAATAAGCCTTAAAGAGGCAGTTTTTGGCAAAACAGAGGTATTCTCTTTGCGTAAGCAAGTGGCTTGCCAGCCCTGTCACGGTACAGGGGCTGATAAAGGCACAGCCTATGAAAAGTGTTCTACTTGTGGCGGTAGTGGTAAAATTGCTACTACTGTCCTAGGTACTTTTCGTACCCAGACTATTTGTCCAGAGTGTCAGGGTAAAGGCAAAAGTATTAAAGAAAAATGTCGGGCTTGTTCGGGTAATGGTTTTAATGAAGAGCAAACTGATATCAGAGTGGAAATTCCCGCTGGTATTAATGACGGTCAAGCCGTGCGCTTGTCTGGTCAAGGCCATGCCGGAAAACATGGTGCTTCCGCCGGTGATTTGTATGTGACAGTCCGTGTCAAAGAAGAGCCAGGTTTTGTCCGTGAAGACAACGACCTGATTAGTGAATATGATATTCCTTTTACTATGGCTACACTAGGAGGAGAAATGGAAATAAAAACTATTGATGGTCGAGTTAAGCTCAAGATTCCAGCTGGCACACCTAGTGGCAAGCAATTTGTCTTACGGGACAAAGGGGTTACTAATTTGCGTGGTAGAAGCAGGGGAGATCAGATTGTGATAGTCAATGTGGAGGTACCCAAGAAACTCAGTAAAAAACAAAGAGAATTATTGGAACAATTGGATCGGGAGTTTGATAGCAAGAAAAAGTCTTGGTTTTAGGCTCCTTGGTCGTAGACTGACTACGGACTACACTTGACTTTTTTTATATTTTTCTTTATAATTTAATCCGTTATTTATATATTGTTTAGCAGTTTGGCTGTTTTACCAATATAAAGTGCCGAGATAGCTCAGCTGGTAGAGCAACGGTTTTGTAAACCGTCGGTCGCTGGTTCGAATCCAGTTCTCGGCTCCATCGATTATTTATTAAAATAACTTAATATGTCACAAGACAATTTAGCTAAATTAGAATGCACCCAGTGTCATACTATCAATTACCATGATCACCGTAATAAAAAAACGGTTAAGACCAGGTTGGAAATGAAAAAGCATTGTAAGAGATGTAAGAAACACACTTTGCATAAAGAAACTAAATAAATAATCCCAGCCCATTTTGGGAGGGGTTATTTTTTAAGGGGGCGTAGTATAGTGGTAGTACAGGGGTCTCCAAAACCTCTAGCGTGGGTTCGATTCCTACCGCCCCTGCCAAAAAGCAAGATATTAATTATCTTGTTTTTTTGTATAGAGAAAAGCGGTCATTTTTATATAACCGCTAATTTTTTGAAGCCTGATGGCTGTTTATTTTTCAAGGAAGAAATTTCTTCCAGTAGAATTAGGCTTTTTTTACTGGGAGTACTTTTATCCCTCCATTTTTTCTACACGCATCCATTTTAGAAGGCCAATTAAAAGAATCAACCCTTTCTTTACCGTTACCAAATCTTTTTGTATCAATTACTTCATACCATATTGGGCCGTAGTCTTTACCAAATAAAGGCTTAACCAGCCATGGTTGTGCTATAAAACGTGGTTCTGGTTTTTTGTGCTCATTCTTCTTTTTATCTTCTTTCTTTGCAAGATAACAAAGTAGTCGAAAGAATAGAGCGATAGCTATTGCTATGAGTATTAAGGTTGTCATTTTGACCCCCTTTCAAGAGGTTGTTGGTTAGAACAATTAGTAATATTTCAATGTGTCATAAAATAATTGTTTTGTCAACTGTTATATATCCTAATCTATGCCAAAAGAGCAAGATATTAATTATCTTGCTTTTTTGTATAAATTATTTAGTAAAATTATATTTTTGGGTAAATATATGTTATAATATAAAATATTATTGTTTATGCTTATTAAAAGAAAAAAGGGTTTATTAATAGGCTTACCAGATGGAGGACATATTAGAGAGGCTACTTATGAGATTTTAAGGAAGTCTGGTTTTATGATTATAGATTACGGTGATACAAAGAGCAGAAAATATACAGCAAATTTGACTCTCCCTTCGGGAATAATTAGTGAAATTATTATAGATAAACCTAGAGATTTATTATATTCTTTGGCATTGGGTAAGGTTGATATGATAATAACTGGCAGTGATTATGTAAATGATTTTTGTTTATTCCATAATACTCTACAAAAAACTATTTTTAGTTCCGGGTGCAAATTAATTGAATCTGCTCATATTAATTTAGAACATCTCGGTTATCCAGGAGCACAATTAGGATTTATGGTCAGAAGAGATAATATGTATAATGATTTAGATGATCTTATACGGAAGGAAGATAAAATTATTTGTTATACGGAGTTTCCCATGATGGCTGCTCAATATTTATCACAATTTAGCGCTTATCAAAAGCGATTTGGAAATATTTTACCATATGTAGTATCAAATTTTTCTGTCAATGGCTCAAACTCAGATATTACAATCATTTATTCCCATGGAGCCACTGAGTCAAAAGCGGTTCTTGACAATTCATCTCTTATTTTTGAGCTTATATTAAGTGGGCGTACATTTAGGGATAATAAATTAAAATTGTTGTGTAATGTAGGAGGACCAATTTTTAATCTTATATATAAAAGAAATGATTCAGTCAATCAGCAGGGGATAGAAGAATTTGTAAAATTATTAGAGTCTACAGTACAGAGATATTCTGATTTATATATGATATCAAAAAAACATAATAAATAATTTATATTTTATTATAAAATATAAATTATCTTATTTTTTTGATACAATTATATTAGTAATAATTAACATACATTTATTTATGTTTAAATATAAAAAGATAGTTGAGGTTTTGAATGCAAGAACTACATTGGAAGGGGCTGGCGTTCACTTGCATCGTGGCTTTGGACAACCACAAATACCAAAATTTGACCCATTTCTTTTATTTGATGACTTTAGTGCTCAAGAACCAGCAGATTACTTAGCAGGTTTTCCTTGGCATCCTCATCGTGGGATTGAAACAGTAACGTATGTTCTGAAAGGCAAAGTAAATCATAAAGATTCTATTGGAAATTCGGGCCAGATTGCAGTTGGTGATGTACAATGGATGTCCGCTGGCTCAGGTATATTGCACGAAGAAATGCCCCAAGGGACAAGTGGTATGGTGGGATTCCAGTTGTGGGTAAATTTGCCAAAAAATAAAAAAATGTCAAAGCCAAATTATCAGGACATAAAGAAAAAAGATATTAGCGAAGTCTCACTTGGTAGCTATGCCACAGTAAGAACAATTGCTGGTAATTTTGGTGATATTAATGGGCCGGTTAAAGATATCGCAGCAGCCCCAATGTATTTGGATATAGAACTGGTGAATGGAAAGGATGTCATAATACCAATTCCATCAACATACAACAGTTTTGTTTATATTATAGATGGTAATTTGGGCTTAGGATTTGATGAAGAAATTGTTTATCAAAAGGGAAATATTTTACATTTTGATAAGTCTGACGGCGATATATTTTTGAAAGCTGGCTCGACAGGGGCAAGGTTTTTATTAGCTTCTGGAAAACCACTCAATGAAACAATTGCTTGGAAGGGACCAATAGTCATGAATACCGAAGAAGAGCTAAATCGTGCTTGGCAGGATTTAGAAGATAACACGTTTATAAAAAACAAATAAAAAATTATGAAAACATGTATGGCCTGTAGTATGCCTTTGGAAAAGGTAGAAGATATTGGTCTTGAAAATGAGAGTGGTATTTTTTGTAAATATTGCGTCAGTGATGACGGTAGCGTCAAAAGCTGTCAGAAAATATTTTTTGGTGGCGTACAGTTTTTTATGGGTGCTGTGCCAGGCACAGAACGGGCTTTGGCTGAGCGTTTGACTCGCAAAAATATGAAAGCTTTGTCTTATTGGCAAACTCATGAACATGAATGTTTAAATGGTTCAGAAGCTAGCGCAGAAGAGTATGACGAAGCGATGTCAAAGCTAGCACAGTAGTTGATTTTTTGTTGTTTTATTATTGACATTTATAAATTTTTCTGGTATAATTAAGTAGCTTCTTAAGAGGTTTAAATAGTTTATTTTTCTTAAGGTTTTGGAGCTTATAGGAGGTAATTTCTATAAATGCTACAAAGTATAGTTGGTTTGAAATGTAGTCGGATTTCTAATTGCTATTGCAAATTAATTCATTATATTTACAAAACAATTATGCAAGGAATTATAAAAAAAATCGTTGCTGATAAAAAAATTGGTTTTATCAGCCAAAAAGATGTCGAAAAGGACACTTTTTTTAGTAGCGAAAAACTTGATGGAGTAAAGTTTGAAGACCTTAAAGAAGGCGACACAGTTACTTTTGAAATTGAAGAAGGTGCCAAAGGTCCAGTGGCTGTTAAAGTTAAAAAAGCTTAAATAGTCTATTACATATTCTTTGAAAAATCGTTTGATAACGATTTTTCAAAGAATTGTAGGTTAGTAATTTTAATATCAAAAATATCAAAAAAGATAAATTACATAAATTTGTAACTGGCGAGTCCAGATATTGTCAAAATTGCGGGCAAGAACCCAGTGAGCTATTTGAGGTTACACACAATATTCAAAAAATACAGCAATTACAATATTGTAACAAATGTAAACTAGAGTATAAGGTAAAAGCTAAAGCAGGTTAAAATATTATTTTTAGTTAAAAAGGTTATAAAATTGTCCCACAGTAACTACCAAAAAAGCATGATATATGTCATGTTTTTTTAGTAAGTTTAAATTATTAAGTATGAAGTGTTTAGGATTTTTTTGTACAGACTGCCAATATATCCAAAGATTCATCAGTGTTTGGGCTGATATAAAAATCATCTACATTTAGGCTCTTAGTATAGTCAATTTTTTCCGGAGTATGTTTTTGAGTAATCAGACGCATTAAAAGGACTAGTTTTTGTTTCCATGATTCTGGCAATAGCAATCTTATTCCCAGCGGATCTAGACGTAATAATTTTTGTATTTTAGCTATTCTTTGTGTTTCTATTTTTTGTATACTTGGTGATCCGTAAATACCATAAATTTCAATTTTAGAAAATATTTGTTCAAGTGTTTGTCTTAATTCAAGACCATTATATTCTCGGACATGGAAATGGTTCCACGGTTTTTGTTGCGATTTAAGACGCATTTTTTTATTTGGGGTAGTAAAAATGCATATCCCATTTTTTTTGAGAACCCTAGATATTTCCTCTAAATATTTTTGGGCATTTTTAATATGTTCAATGACCTGTAATGAAATAACTATATCGAATGTTTCTGTAGCAAAAGGGATGTCTGTTCCGTTGTATATTTGAAATACACAGTTATTGGAGCCGTATTTTTTAGCTGCCCTGATTATAACTTCCTGTTCAACGTCAAGGCCGATGGCACTATCTGAAACAGAGGATATGATATGCGTGCCATATCCTTCACCACAGCCAACATCTAAGACAGCGGCTTTTGGTGGTATGCGCTGGGAGCAAAAATTATAAGCGAATACATGTCTTATGTACATTATATATTCATCAATAGACTTAAAGCTCTCTGGTATCATGCGCTCTCCTGTTTTGGAGATATTAGGTGTCATAGTTTTTTGTTTACAATATTATTTAAAATATTTTTGTAGAATTTGATTGTCCAAGGTATTTGGTGCTACATCTTCTATTGAAGCCAATGATTCAAGTAGTTTCTCCGCGTTGCCTTTAGTATCAATAGTTTTGACATCCAACTCTCCATCGGAGGCTAAAAATAAATAAACATAATTTGGTTCTTCAAATTCAGCAAAAACTACATTGTCAAAAACTGCCTTAAAAGTATTGACCAAACTTTTTAAATATCTGGGGTCAGATGACATATAACCCCACAGAGCTACCCGGCCGTCGGTTTTTAAGTGTTCTTTAGCGTAGCGAAAATATTCTATGGTATAAAGTGGTGAAGAATGAGCAATCATCGGATGTTCAATATCTATGACAATCACGTCGTATTTTTCTTGACTGGTCCGCAAAAATTCAGCGCCATCTTTGATGATAATATTAACTTTTGGGTCATCAATAGCATTGTTGGTATATTCTTTAAAAAATTGAGCCGCTTCGTAAATAACGGGATTTATTTCAGCCACTGTGACCTGATGAGGGTTATTATTTAACACTGAAGCCAAAGTAAAACCACAACCCAATCCGATATTTAAGACATCGGCCTCTGGCTTACCACCGAGCGCTCCGTCGGCGATTAAACTTTCTGACTGATGACTTAGGACAGAGCATTGCCCCCAATTATCAATATTTAGTATTTTGTCTAGACCTAGTTCAGTTTCTTCTTCAGTTACAGTTATTACTCCCCAAGGCGATGCCTTTTCCCAAAGTATGTCTTTTTGTCCTATAATGTCAATATTTTTGGATTGGCGATAAGGGTCTTTTATTGTAGCTAGATTTTTGGGTATAACATACATTTTTTGATTTCGGATAGCCAGTCCGGCGACTATAGTAAAAAGTAATATAAAGATTAGCCAAGCTAAGCGCAATTTTTTGCCAGCCGGAAAAACTATTAGCGCGGCTAAAATATTTAAGCTACCAGCCAGGACAATAGTAGCAGTATGGCCATAATTAGGCATAATAAAAAATCCGGCTAAAGCTGCTCCAGTGACTGATCCCAAAACATCCAAAGTATAGAGCCAGCCGATTCGACTGCTGATCTGATCATTTGGACCATCAATAATCATGGCAATGGCCAGAGGAAAAATAGCGCCCAAGAGCACTGTCGGGATTAATATAAAAATAGCCCCGCCGGTAAATTGTAATAGTAATGGCGAACTGATTAATTTGGCTAAGGCATCAAATAATTTTGGTAAATTAATAAATTGGCTTAATATCAGGATGCCGTAGAAAGCAATTGTTAATTGCAAGATACTAAAAACAAGACCGGTGGAGCTTATTCTTTTTTTAAAAATAGTCATCAGCGCCGCTCCTAATGACAGGCCACCTAAGAAAATTATTAAGACAATGGTGAGTGATGTTAGAGCGCTCCCGAAAAATAACAGCAAAATGCGAGAAGTAATCAGTTCATAGATCAAAGCACTGGCTCCGGAAAAAGCCGTCGCCAAAATTACCAAGCGCCAATTGTACAAATTTTGTTGTAGCATATTATAAATAGTATAGCATAAATTATGTTATTTTTGCAGATAAGTTTAGGTAAAATATTGACTATTATCCTAAATAGTTTATAATTATTAAATAAATAATATATATAATATCTATGGCAAAAAGAAGACATGCTTTCGGCCGTCAGCAAAAATCCAGTTCTCGTAAGACCAAGAAAAGACTGGAAACAAAAAAACAAATGCTGGAAGCCAAAGCCAAAAAGAAACACAAATAACACCTAATTTTCCAGCAATCTAGTTTTCAAAACAACAAGATGCTAATTATCTTGTTTTTTGATATACTATAGAAATAAAAATTAATTTTAAAAAATATGTCATTAGAAAATAAAATAGCCATTGTTACGGGCGCCGCCATGGGTATTGGTTTGGGTATTGCCAAAGCTTTGGCTAAACAAAAATGCCAAGTAGTAGTGGCTGATATCAATTTGGCCGAGTGTCAAAAAGCGGCCAAAGAGCTGGAAGCTTTGGGAGCTAAAGTCTTCGCGGTTAAGTGTGATGTTAGTAAAAAATCAGATGTCACTAAGTTGTTTGAACAAACGATTAAAAAATTTGGTAAAGTGGATGTTTTGGTCAACAATGCCGGTATTTATCCTTTTGTCTCTTTGGAGAAAATGACCGAAGCAGACTGGGACAAGGTCATGGCAGTCAATCTTAAGAGTATTTTCTTGACTTGCAAAGAAGCATTGCGTCTCATGTCCTCTGGCGGAAGAATTGTTAATATTTCTTCCATTGCTTCGCTGGTTGGTTTTGAAGGGTTAACTCATTATTGTGCTTCTAAGGGTGCTATAAATGGTTTTACCAGGGCTTTGGCTTTGGAGGCAGCTCACAAAAACATTTTGGTCAATGTGGTAGCTCCGGGGGCTATTGAAACACCAGGCGTTAGTCAAGGTATGAGCGCTGATCTTAAAAAACAGACAACAGCCGCTATCCCACTAGCTAGGATGGGTCAGCCGGCGGACATTGCTGGAGCCGTAGTATTTTTGGCTTCTGATGATTCTGCCTATATTACTGGTCAGGTGATAGTAGTAGATGGTGGTTGGACTTTACGTTAAAGATAAAATTTTATTTATATATTTATCTCGGATTATTTTATGAAGAATATCATAATTTTAAGCTTGGCTTTTTTTCTAACCAGCGCTTGTATTTTACCGTCTGATAATTCCACTAATATTTTAAATACTAATATTCAGTTGCCGACAGAAAATCGAGAAGCCGAAGTAGCCGATATCCCTGTAACAGTAGAGGATAGGGCAGTGATTGAACCAATAGCCGAGTTTTCAGAGCGGATTACCAAAAAGCCCTTTGGTATTTATATTACTAGAGAGACATCGCCTGTTCAGCCAGAAAAATTTACCGGTTATCATACGGGTGTTGATGTGGAATATGGTGATAAGCCGGAGGAAGAAATAAAAGTTTTAGCTATCGCTGATGGAGTAGTAGTCAGGTCGGGTTGGGTCAGTGGTTATGGTGGGATGCTGGCTATTCGACATAGTATCGATAAAGAGGAGTATGTAGTAATTTATGGGCATTTAGCACCCAATTCTTTGCCTGAACTAAATCAAAAAGTATCCCAGGGGGATACTGTCGGTGTGTTAGGTGATGCTTATAGCAACGAGACAGCTGGTGAGCGTAAGCATTTGCATTTGGCTATTTACACAGGCACTGATATAAATGTCCGAGGATATGTGTCTAAACAGTCCGATTTGGTCAAATGGCTTGATCCATTAGAGTTTTTTACCCAAGCTGATTAAAGCCGGCATCAACTTTAAGAAGCTTTTACCCAAAGCAGTCAGCGAATAAACTACTTTTGGAGGAATTTGATTGTAGTTTTTTCTTTTAACAATTTTAAATTTTTCCAGATTTTTTAGATTTTGGATAAGCATTTTTTCGCTGATGTCGGGGATAGAAACTTTTAGTCCACTATACCTTTGGGGTTTGGCTAGATAATAGACTATCAACATGGACCATTTTCCGCCAATTATTTTGAGTACTTTGCGAACCGGACATTTGGTATTTTTTAGCATAATTACTTACTAATTAGTTAGTACTTGACTATAATATAGTCTAAATATATAATTATGTAAAGTTTTAATTATTAATTTATAAAATATAATGCAAAAGTTTAAAATAGTAATGAGCTTTTTCGCGGTAGTAGTACTAGCCGGCGTATTGTCTGGTTGTATTCTTACCCAAACAAAAGATCAAGCGATTGTCGTTGAGGAAAATCCTCAGGGGACAGAAGAGCAGGTTACTGAAGAAGTAGCTAAAGAAAATAACGAAGTTGATGAGTCCAATTCTGCTGTTCAGGAATTTGAGATGGAATCATTTACTGAGATTATTGATGGTCAATATTTCCCCCAATTTTCTAAGAAGGAAATAACGGTCAATAAGGGTGATAAAGTTAGATTGAAAATAAATGCTACCAGTGGTATGCATAACATTAAAATAGATGAATTTAATGTTTTGGCAGAGACGCCGATTGGTGAAGTAACGGTAGTAGAATTTGTGGCTAATCAGGCCGGAGAATTTGTCTACTATTGTGCCAAACCAGGTCACCGCGCCTTAGGTCAGTGGGGCACCTTAAAAGTCATAGAATAATAGTTTTTAAATCTTTTGAAAAACCCTCCTACGCTAAAGCTTTGGAGGGTTTTTTGATTTACAGCTCTTTGTTGGCTTGCTATAATTTAGTCATGGATTTTAAATTAATTTTTGGTTTATTAGCCACCATTTTGTCTATTTTTGCTTTTCTGCCTTATATCAGAGATATTTTTAAAAATAAGACTAAACCCCACCTGTATTCTTGGCTAGTCTGGAGCATTATCCAAAGTGTTGGTGTTTTAGCTATGATCAAAGGCGGTGCTGAGTTTGGATCATGGGGATTGGCTATTGGTTGTTTATTTTGTATTTTGATATTTTTTCTTTCTTTTAAATACGGCACCAAAAATATTACTAAAATAGATACAATTTTACTGCTAGCGACCTTAATCACCATTGTTATTTGGTTAAGAGAGGAAGATCCGTTGTGGTCAGTAATTTTAATAACCATTATTGATTTATTGGGTTTTATACCGACTTATCGCAAGACCTATTTGGCACCAGATACCGAAACTCTAGATATCTATGTTTTAGATGTTTTTTCTTACGGAGCGGCTATTGTGGCTATAGCCAGCTATTCGCTAGCTACTACTTTATATGTTGGTAGTTTGGTTCTGACCAACCTTGTTATGGTTATTATTGTCTTGAGACGTCGCAGCCAGTCTTTAATTCAGAAAAAATATGAAGGTTAAATTTTTGTGTCTCAATTTATGGCAGGGTGGTAATTTGATGGATGATATTTTGGCTTTTATAAAAAAAGAAGATCCAGATATTTTGGTTTTACAAGAAGTTTATGATGGCCACAATCCCAGCTGGGACAGACAATATCGTTCTATGGATGTTTTGAGAAAAGAGCTAAATTATCAGTATTCGCATTTTGCTAAGTCTTATTTGGATAATCGTGATATTGGTAAAGTAGACTATGGCAATGCCGTATTTTCCAAATTTCCTATCAAAGACAGTAATTTTATTTTTTATGATATTCCTTACCGCGATGATTATGTAGAGAGTTTTGAAAACTTTCCTCTGGCTTCTCGCAATTTACAACAAGTAACACTGGATGTCTCTGGTAAAGAACTGAGTATTTTTAATACTCAGGGTATTTGGGGAAAAGATGGTGATGATAATGAGCGGCGTTTTCAGATGATAGAAACTATAATTTCTCAAATTAAAGGTAAAAAAAATGTTATTGTAGCTGGTGATTTTAATTTTAAAGATACTACGCAGGCCATTGCCAATTTGGAAAAATATTTGGTCAATATTTTTAAAGGAGAAGCTCAAACTAGTTTTAATATTAAAAGAAAGATAAATGCTGGTGTAGCTTCTTTTGCCGCTTTTGCCAGACCCCAGGAAGTAACTGGCTATGCTCAAGCTGTAGTAGATATGGTCTTTGTTAGTCGTAATATAAAAGTACTTGAGCATAGGTATGTTCAAGTGGATATTTCGGATCATTTGCCACTTTTGGCTGTTTTAGAAATTTAGCTAAAATAAAACCGGGACGCAGAGGCTGATAGTAGCGTGCGTCCCAGCAGGGGGAGGTGATGGCAGCTCTGAAGAGCTGTTTTTTAAAATTCTATGATTTAATAGTACTCCAGATTGGATGCACCACAGTCCGAAAACAGCGTCCCAGGATTGAGTTTGATGGCCACAATTATTACCAGAATAAGTAATATGATAATTCCAATTACGATAAAAACATGAGTTCTGGGTTTCATAAAATTTCTTTCCTTTCCAAGGCATGTTTGAGTTGTTAGGAACAAAGTTAATTATATATATTAGCATTTTTTTGGTAATTTGTCAATGTATATAAGTTAATTTTGTTAAATAAAATGAGCCTAGAGGCTTGCTTTTTTAGTCAAATAATGAGATGATGGGAGAGTTTTAATAATAATTTAAAATGAATTTAGAAAAAATATACAAAATTTTAGAAGATCAACCCAAATATAGGATTCAACAGGTCAAAGACGCTATCTTTAAAACATTAGCTAGCAATTGGTCAGATGTTTCCAATATTTCTAAAGAGTTAAAAGCCAAATTAAACAAAGAATGTCCCTTAGAAATTAATGGACAGATTTTTAGTTCTAAAAGTACTAGAACTATTAAAGCGTTGATTACTTTGGCTGACGGTTTGCAGATTGAGACTGTTCTTTTGTCTCACAAAGATGGTCGGCATACAGTTTGCGTCTCCACTCAGGTCGGTTGTCCCTTGCGTTGTAAATTTTGTGCCACTGGTAAGCTAGGGCTAAAAAGAAATTTGGAAGTAGGAGAAATGTTGGAGCAAGTTTTATTTTTTTCTAGGCTTTTGAAACAAGAAAACATGCGCGTGTCCAATGTAGTTTTTATGGGCATGGGAGAACCATTTTTAAATTATAGTAAGACTATTAAAGCTATTCATTATCTCAATGAAGATTTACTGATTGGTGCTCGGCATATTTCTGTTTCCACCAGCGGTCTAATACCAGGTATAGAAAAATTGTCTAGAGAAAAAATGCAGATAAATTTAGCCGTGTCTTTGCACGCGCCCAATCAAAAATTACGTAGCGATCTGATGCCAATTAGCAAACGTTTCCCTTTGGACAGTTTGTTGAAAGCCGTTGATAAATATATTGGTAAAACCGGTCGTCGAGTCATGTTTGAGTATTTGATGATTAAAGGTGTAAATGATAGTCCAGAGTTGGCTAGAGAACTAGCTGGGTTAATGAACAAACCTTTATATGTGGTTAATCTAATAGCCTATAATCCAACGGATGTTTTCCGACCCTCTGATAAAAGAACCATTGAAAATTTTCGAGGTATCTTGGAGAAAGAAGGCGTAGCAGTAACTCAGCGTTATAGTTTTGGTCAAGATATTGATGCGGCTTGTGGGCAGTTGGCCAATAAAGGCCAGTGTCGTTAATTTTTTAAAAAGCTTTATTAAAAGCCTCTTGGAGGGGTTTTTGTTTTTGTGGTTGATGTTTTACATTATCCCTAAAATATGGTATAAAAAACTTTACTGATTTTATATTTATGAACGATAAAATATTTAAAATTAAAGCCAATTTTGAGCCAGCTGGTGATCAGCCGCAAGCCATAGTCAAACTAAACAAAGGTTTGAAAAGTGGTTACGAGCACCAGACTCTTTTGGGTGTGACCGGCTCTGGTAAGACCTATACCATGGCCAATATAATTGCTGATTATAATAAGCCGACCCTAGTCATTGCTCCCAACAAGGCCTTAGCGGCCCAACTTTATCGTGAATATAAAAATTTTTTTCCACAAAATTCCGTAAATTATTTTGTTTCTTATTACGATTATTATCAGCCGGAAGCCTATATGCCGATTTCCGATACTTATATTGAGAAAGAGGCCATGATCAACGATGAGATAGATAGACTGCGTCATCGGGCTACCAGCGCTCTTTTGACCAGACGGGATGTAATTATTGTGGCTTCGGTTTCTTGTATCTATAATCTAGGTATTCCGCTAAATTATCTGGAGCATTCGCTTCGCTTGGCTATAACCCAGCCGATTGTCAGAGGAGACCTGATCAAACAATTGGTTAAAATCCAGTTTGATCGTACGCCAGGTGAACTAAAAAGGGGTTTATTTAGAGTGCGAGGGGATGTCTTTGAGATTATGCCAGCGGCTGAAGATTTGGTTTACCGCATAGAGCTAGCTGAACAAAAAATTAGTTCAATATCAGTAGTAGATAAGCTGACTCGTAAAGTCAAAGAAGAGCTCAAAGAAACTTTGATTTTTCCACCCAAACATTTTGTCTCTTCCCAGCCAGAAATTGTCAGAGCCATCAAAGATATTAAAGCTGAACTTAAAGAACGCTTGGGTTTTTTTGAAAAACATAAACTTTATTTGGAATATGAAAGACTAGCCAGACGGACTCGTTTTGATATGGAAATGATGAGATCATTGGGGTATTGTCATGGTATTGAAAATTATTCTCGTCATTTAACTGGCAAACTATCGGGCCAGGCACCTGATACACTCTTGGCTTATTTTCCAGTCAAAGATGGTCGACCAGATTTTTTGACTATTGTTGATGAATCTCATATTGGTTTGCCACAGATTCGAGGTATGTATGCTGGTGATAAAAGCCGTAAAGAAACTTTGGTTAAATATGGTTGGCGTTTGCCGTCAGCTTTGGATAATCGGCCACTACGTTTTGAAGAATTTGAACAAAGGGTTGGGCAGATGATCTTTACTACGGCTACGCCAGGTGATTGGGAAATGAAATATTCCCAGCAGATAGTCGAGCAAGTAATCAGACCAACCGGACTGATAGATCCATCAATTGATGTGCGACCAGTTTTTGATAAACGCACCAAGCGCAGTCAGATTGATGATATCGTGTCCGAAATAGAAATACTAGCCAAAAAAGGTCAGAGAGTGATAGTCAATACTTTGACCAAGCGTCAGGCCGAAGATTTGCATAGCTATTTAAAGAATAAAAAGATAAAATCAAATTATATTCATTCGGATATCAAAACTATTGAGCGAACGGAGATTTTGATGAATTTTCGACAGGGTAAATTTGATGTTTTGGTGGGTGTCAATTTACTGCGAGAAGGTTTGGATTTACCAGAAGTGGGATTGGTGGCCATCTTGGATGCTGATCGGGAAGGATTTTTAAGAAGCGAAACTTCACTGATTCAGATTATGGGGCGAGCGGCCAGAAATCTTCGTGGCACGGTTATTCTTTATGCTGATAAAACCACTGGTTCTATCAAAAGAGCCATGGCCGAGGTCAATAGACGTCGCATTATTCAGTCGGCTTACAATAAAAAACACAATATTAAACCACAAACAATTGTTAAAAAAATTGAGCAGTTTTTGGATATTGACCCAGCCTCTCCTGCCTACCGCAGGCCGGCGCGAGAAGTTGGATTAAAGAAAAAAGGAAAATAAAATTATGGAGGAGAATATAATTATCAAAGGTGCCCGCGTGCACAATCTGAAGAATATAAATTTGACTATACCGCACAATAAACTAGTAGTAATTACTGGTGTTAGTGGTAGTGGTAAGTCGTCTTTGGCTTTTGATACTATTTTTGCTGAAGGCCAGCGTCGTTATATCGAATCTTTATCGCCTTATGCTCGGCAGTTTTTGGGTCAGATGAAGCCGGCGGATGTCGATGAAATTATTGGTTTGGCTCCGGCTATTTCTATTGATCAAAAAGCACTCAGTCACAATCCGCGCTCAACCGTTGGAACACTGACGGAGATTTATGATTATTTGCGCGTCTTGTATGCGCGCTTAGGAGAAGTATTTTGTCCTTTGTGTGGCTCTAAAATAGAAAAATTAGCGGTTGATCAGATGATTGATATTATTGAAACACAAGCTCAGAAAAATAAACAAGAATATGTCACGATACTTTCCCCGGTGGTCAGAGGACGCAAGGGTGAATATTATCAACTGCTTTATGATTATTTGGCTTTGGGTTATAACCAAGCTCGAGTGGACGGCAAGTTACACAATTTACATGATAAAGTAAAATTGGCTCGTTACAGCAAGCACGATATTGATATTATTGTTGATAAGGTCATGATCACTGATAAAAGCCGTTTATTTGAAGCTGTGGAAAATGCTTTGGATTATAGTCATGGGGTGGTTACTATACTTTTTGATGGTTTGAAAAAATCGCAAGAATTTTTGTTGTCTTCTCAATGGACTTGCGCCAATGACAATTTTTCTTTTCCCGAAGTAGAGCCGCGCTTATTTTCTTTTAATAGTCCACACGGTGCTTGTCCAACTTGTCATGGGCTAGGTATGAAAAGCTGGGAAGATGAAGATGATTGTGAGGATTGTCAGGGTAAACGTCTGCGCATTGAAGCTCTGTCGGTTAAAATTCATAAAAAAAATATTCAGGAAATTACATCGCTCCCCATTAATGAAACTTATAAATTTTTTGAAAACTATTTTGAAAAAATGCCCAAGCGAGATAGGGTCGTAGCTGAACCAGTAGTTTTAGAAATTATTTCTCGTCTGGAATTTTTATTAAAAGTTGGTTTAAATTATCTGACTTTGGATAGAAGGTCTCACACTTTATCTGGTGGTGAAGCACAGAGAATCAGATTATCTTCTCAGATTGGCTCTCATCTTTCTCGCACTTTATATGTCTTAGATGAGCCGACTATTGGCCTACATGAAAGAGACACTGAGAGACTGATAGGGACTCTCAAATCTTTACAATCTAAAAACAACAGCGTCATTGTGGTAGAACACGACGAGCAGGTTATTTTGGCTTCTGATTATTTGGTAGATTTGGGTCCTTTGGCTGGTGTCCATGGTGGTGAAGTGATGGTGGCTGATTACACCAAAAAAGCTTTGACCAAAGCCAATACGGAAAAATCTTTAACTGTAGATTATCTAATAGGTGATAAAAGAATTGCTATACCCAAGCGCCGAGAAAAAGAAAGAGAATATTTAAAACTGATTGGCGCTCGAGCCAATAATTTGAAAAATCTGCAAGTTAGTATTCCTTTGCGGAAATTAGTGGGTATTAGCGGCGTGTCTGGCTCAGGAAAATCAACTTTGCTTTATGACACTTTATATAAAAATCTTAGTGGTCTTAAAGCCCGCCCAGGTAGCTTTAAATTACAAAATTTGGCCAAGATTGAGGGTAGTGAATATGTCAGTAAAGTAATAGTGATTGATCAGTCACCAATTGGTCGCACACCGCGGTCAAATCCAGCTACCTATACGGGCATTTTTATGCCCATTAGAGAATTTTTTTCCTGGTTACCAGAATCTAGAGAAAGGGCTTATACCTTATCCAGATTTTCTTTTAATCGGCCAGGCGGACGCTGTGAAGCTTGTGATGGTGCGGGCGCCAAGCTGATTGAAATGCATTTTTTGCCGGCTGTTTATGTAGAGTGTGATGTTTGTCGTGGCAAGAGATTTAACCGTGAGACACTACAGGTAAAGTATAAAGGAAAAAATATAGCCGAGGTACTTAAATTGACGATTGATGAAGCTGTAGAGTATTTTGATGGAAATTATAATATTACCGACAAGTTAAAAGTTTTACAGGCAGTCGGCTTAGGTTATTTGGAACTGGGACAGAGCGCCACCACACTATCAGGCGGTGAAGCTCAGCGTATCAAGTTGGCCAGAGAGCTAACCCACACTTTGGGCAAGCGGTCTTTGTATTTACTAGACGAGCCGACTGTCGGATTACATTATCATGACATTGAAATGCTTTTGCATGTTTTAAATAAACTGGTAGAACGAGGTAATTCTGTTTTAGTGATAGAACACAATTTACATATGTTAAAATCCATGGATTACTTGATTGATCTTGGTCCAGAAGGTGGCCAAGCGGGTGGACGAGTAGTAGCTCAAGGTACTCCCGAAGAATTAGCTCAAAATAATCAGTCGATTACTGGGCAGTATTTGAAAAAACAATTAAAATGAAATTAAAAGATAAAATAAAAAATGCACCGGACAAACCAGGGGTTTATAGATTTTTGGATAAGTCTGGGCAGATTTTATATATTGGTCGCGCTTCATCACTGAAGAAAAGATTAGCTCAATATTTTTTGAAAAATATTGAAGCTAGAATAGCGGAGATGGTGGCTTTGGCCAAAGATGTAAAATATCAGGAGAGTGAAACTATTTTAGATAGCGTGGTTTTGGAAGCCAATTTAATCAAAAAATATTGGCCCAAGTATAATGTCCGCGATAAAGATAATCGCTCTTTTGTTTATGTAGTGATAGCTAAAAAAGGTTTTGCCAAGCCCATTGTAGTGCGCGGTCGGGATCTTAAAAAATTTCCCCAAAATTCAGTTTATATTTTTGGGCCATATCAGGCTCAAGGACTGATTAAAAATGCTCTGCGGATTATCAGGCGAGTTTTCCCCTATAGTACCTGCCACATTTCCTCTGGCCAACCTTGTTTTGATTATCAAATTGGACTTTGTCCAGGAGCTTGTGTGGATAAAATAAGTCAAAAGGATTATCAAAAAAATATTAAAAATATTGTCTGGCTTTTGTCTGGTAAAAAAAAGCAACTGATCAAAAAACTTTTAAGGGAAAATAAGGATCAGGTCAAAAGTCTTAGGCATTTACAAGACGTGTCTTTGATTACCAACGAGGACTCAGTATTAGGAGGAATAAATAGAATAGAGGGTTATGATATTTCTCATCTAAGCGGCCTGGAAGCCTATGGTGCTATGGTGGTTTTTTCTGCTGGTGTGCCAGATAAAAATGAATATCGTTTGTTTAAAATAAAATCAGCTCCGGCTGGTGATGATTTGCGCTCTTTAGAAGAGGTTTTAACTCGTCGTTTGAAACATAGAGAGTGGACTCGACCAGACTTAATCATGATAGACGGAGGTAAACCACAAATAGATTTTATTAGTCATTATTTTAACAAAAATAATATCAATTTATCGATTGTTGGTATTTCTAAATATAGCGGTGATCAACTTATTTTTCCAGCTGGAGTGGGCAAGCAATTTAAAGATTTATGCCACAGCATTAAAGATACTCTGCTTAGAGTGCGTGATGAGGCTCATCGTTTTGGTCAATCGGCTGGCCGTCGTAAGCGTCAGCATAATTTAAGGTCGGGTTATAAGTATTGACATTTTTAGATTATTATATTTAAATAATAAGACTGGACAATGACGTCCAGTACAACACCTCAATCCTCACAGGAGGCCTTATGGGACATAGTGTTCCCAATAATAATAACGTTTCAAAAGAGAACGTTATCCACGTTGCCGAAGGCAATACCTTCAAGTTCACTCGGGGGATGTTTGCCCTTCTGCAGGATCCCAAGAAGGTTCCGAGTCATGGCGGGTTGCCATTTGTGATGGTTCTCAAAAAATTGCGCAGTGGCCTGTACGGTCGCAATCGTGCTCTGATTCCGGAGTCCAAGATCAGACGGGGTCTGGCTATTTTTCTGCCGGACCATGGTCTGGATGTGGGAGCAGAGTTCGTTTTCGTCTGGACTGCTGATCATTCGGCGGCCGCTGTTCCGCTCAGGGAGCGGGAGGCTTATCTGGCTGAGTATGAGCCGGAAATAAAGACGGCGGAAACGTCGTAAAATAAAATAGATCCCCACATTGGGATCATAAATTATGCCGACATCTCTACGGAGGGAGATGTCGGTTTAAATTTGGACAAATTAAACAGCTCCGCGTTTTTGGGGCGCGGAGCTAAAATATTGGGGCTTTAAGCCCGGGGTTCCCTAAAAAGGATACGATGACCTTTCTCGATACCGGCCGGAGATCTATCTTCTTCGCAATTGCGAACAACATCAACATTGAGCTTGATGTTAGCGTAGACACTCGGGGCCGAGTCAGGATCGTCGCCGGAATGATCTCCAGCAGGGGGCATGTTTTCAGTAAAGGCGTGAACCAGTGGCCAATGGGGGTCATCCTTGTCCCGCATGTCTATCATGACAGAGGTGACTTGGAAAATACCTCCCAATTGGATTCGGTTCGGATCGAACCACGGTTGTTCATGGATGGTACTACCCAGTTGGATAGCCTCTTCTACTGTGGTGACGCTACTCGACACCTCGTGATCTGCTCCTAGAGTGGAGAAGAACTCTTCGAATAATGTCATATCGGCTGTTTTCTCGTCCTCAGGCATACTGTTGCTCCTTAATAGCTACTGTTACTTCTAGTCTAAATAAGGTAGACTAACTTTCACTAACATCCTGTTGGTGCTTGATGAACCTCCTTGTTTAATAGTTTAATGTACTTTTAAGATAATATAGGGTAAAAGTATTTTTTTGTCAAAGGTAATTAATTTCATAATTAAAATGTGCTATAATAAATGGTATGAAAAAGATTATTATTTTTAGCATATTTTTATTGATTTTTCCTGTAGTTTTGAGAGCACAGGTTGTAGATGGTGATAGTGATGGTCTGTCAGATCATGATGAACTAAACCTTTATTTTACCGATTATAAAAATGCCGATACTGACGGCGATGGTTTTAAAGATGGTTTTGAAATAGCTGGTGGATTTTCGCCCCGCCATAGTCAAAATAAAAAACTAATTCAGGTTGATTCTGATAAGGATTATCTCAATGATAAATGGGAGCTAATACTGGGTACAGGGCTCTTGAATCCAGACAGCGATGGGGATCTGTATTTAGACGGAACAGAGATAGCCGCTAGCTACAACCCCTTAGAAAAGGGCTTAAAACAATTGGAAAAATTAATTAAAGTCGACATTGCTAAACAAACTTTGTCTTATTATTTTGATGGCAAATTGTTTGATTCTTTTTTAATATCCAGTGGTGTCAGTGGCATGAACACTCCAGAAGGGGAATTTGCTATTTTGGATAAGGTGCCAGTCAAACATTATGGTGGAGTGGGTTTTGATTATCCCAACACTAAATGGAATTTGCATTTTACTACTAGAAAATATCGTTATTATATCCACGGCGCCTATTGGCACAATAATTTTGGCCATCCCATGAGTCATGGCTGTGTCAATGTGTCTTATGAAAATATGGAGCCACTTTATTTTTGGGCTCAACACGGTACTAAGGTAATTATTGATTAATCTAAATAAAAAACAGCCGGAGGCTAGCTAGGCTGTTTTATTATTTTTTGATTTTTAGTGGTAGCTTGGATTGCTGGCCAAAAAGTGTTTGAGCAGTTTTTTTGCCGGAGGCAGTAAATTTTACTTGATTGATAAATAGTTTATATTGAGTTTTTTCACCAAAACCGATGAGTAAGCCTTTGTCTATTAATCTCTCAATACTTTTGGTAATGATATTTGATCGGATTTTTTTATTGGGAGCTTTTTTTATATTATCATAGAATTTATCAAAAATACCGCGGTGAACAATCATTTTATTGTTTTGGGCAATTGTTTTTAAGATATATTTTTGTAAAATAGAGAGTTTCATGAATATTATTTCATTACTATAACTGGTTTTCTTAACTTTTGTCCATAATCTGATTTATTCCAGACTCTTTCGTGTAGGTAATAAATAATGGCCTTTAAGGCCTGTAGGGCTACGGCTTCTATAAAGCTGGTAGTCCAATTTTTATTTAAAATACCTAGGGTTAAAAAAGTGATAGTAAAAGCCAGAATAAACCAAGTGGTAGATTTTAAGATACTACGCGAAGGGTGTTCGTGGAACATGTTTATTTTTATTAATGATAATTGTATTATAGCTATATTTGCTATTTTAAGCAAAATGAATTATAATATTTTTGCTTTAAAATTGAATAGTTTATCAAGAGAGTGGGGAGAGAATTGGCTCTATGATCCATCGGCAACCGTCTATTTAGAAAGGTGCTAAATCCAACCCGATGATAGGGAAAGATGATAAAATTTTCACTTCCTCTATTTTAAGAGGATTTTTTTAAATAATTAATTAGTTATAAAAATATGTTAAAAACTGCAGAACAAGTTGCTTATGGTCATCCCGACAAAGTCTGTGATCAGATTTCCGATGCTATTTTAGATGAATGCTTGCGTCAGGATCCTAGTAGCCGAGTAGCAGTAGAAGCTTTGGGCGGTCACGGTAAATTGGTCATTATGGGAGAGGTAACTACTACTGCTCATTTTGATGCTGCTCAAATTGCTCGTGATGTTTATAAAAATATTGGTTATCAGGAAAAATTGGAGATTTCTGTCAATATTGTTAAGCAGAGTCCTGATATTGCTAGAGGTGTGGATACTGGCGGAGCTGGTGATCAGGGCATTATGGTGGGCTATGCTACATCCCAAACACCAGAGATGCTACCTTTGGAGCATGTTTTAGCCACTAAACTCGTTAGAAAATTAGAAGAAATTAGAAATGAGGCTAAATCTGAATTATCAAAGTATTTGATGCCCGATGCCAAGGCCCAAGTTACTTTAAATGATGAAAACGGAGTAGAGGCAGTCGTACTTTCCACTCAGCATAAAAAAGAGGTTGATTTTGAACATTTAAAAAAATTATTAGAGGAGGAAGTAATTAAGCCGATTATACCGAAGTATAAAAATGTTTTTATCAATCCAGCTGGTCCTTTTGTCCAAGGTGGTTTTGAAGCTGATACCGGTCTGACTGGTCGTAAAATAACGGCTGATAATTATGGACCACAAATTCCGGTTGGTGGCGGTTGTTTTTCCGGTAAAGATTCTACCAAAGTAGATCGTAGTGCGGCTTATATGGCTCGTTATTTGGCTGTAGAGTATTTAAGAAAATATCAAGCTAAAGAAGTTTTGGTTAAATTGGCTTATGCTATTGGCTATCCTCAACCAGTCATGGCGACAGCTCAAGTTGACGGCCAGTCCATAAAAATAGAGGGTTATGACCTGTCACCACGGGGGATTATCAATAAATTAAATCTCAGGAAACCTCAATATCAAGAGCGGGCTCGTTATGGATTTTTTCGAGACTTTGAAGTCTCAGAATAATAGCTGTTTGACAATGATTTATTTTTATGTATAGACATTGTCCCATTTTTATTGATCAATATTCACAAATTTTTAAAGATATGCTAATATTATGGAGTAAATAATTAATAATTAAATAACTAATATTAATTCTATGGCAAAACTAACCAAGTCTCAATTGTTAAATGTCTTAGCCGATAAGACAGAAATGAGCAAAAAGGAAGTAACTACTTTCCTAGACACTTTAGCTACAGTAGCTTATAGTGAAGTTAAAACTAACGGAGAATTTACCTTACCAGGCATTGGTAAAATGGTAAAAAAGCATCGAGCTGCTCGTGAAGGAAGAAACCCAGCCACTGGCGCTGCCATTAAAATTCCTGCTAAAACAGTGGTAAAATTCCGTGTAGCCAAGGCTGCTAAGGACGCTGTACTATAAAGTATAAAACGATTGAAATAAAAAAAGATCCTGAGATAGTCGAAAGGGTCTTTTTTTATTAGTATTTATCGATTGTAAACAAAGATAGTGTTTACTCCATTGTCAATCAGTATTTTATAGTTGGCATTGTTTTCGGCCTGACTGGTGGCTTGTTTGGCATTGTGCCAGTAATTGTTAACCACAAAGTATAGTTTATCAACGCCGGCTTTATCCATCGCTATCAAAGCCTGTTCACGGTTGGCGTTTTCTTCTATCATGGATAGAAAATTTTGGTAGATATTATTATTGCCCAAAGGCATTGAATAATAAAAATTATCCTTGTAATAGTGAGCAAATCCGTAGGTATCAATAGCCGCTACACCGATCATTTGGTTGGCCAAGACAATATAGGGAGCATTAGCTGCATCATTTTCTATGGTTTGCACAGTTTTTATATCGCTGGCAGTGACATTAAAACTTTTGCTGTTACCGTGCTGATCATAGACCGGATAAGAAAAATAGGTACCAACACCAATACAGAGAATAGTGATGATTGTTATAAACATTTTTTGGGCTAGAGAGTTTTGGGAGCGGCTATTAAACAAAAAATAAAGAGCGCTGAGAAATATTGGCAGGAAAAACAAGGTCAGTAGGTAAGCAATACGATTGATATAGTCATTTTTTTGATAGTCAATTTGTAGATTAAAAGATAAAAAGATAGTCGTTAGTAGATAATTGATCAATAGTATAGTGGTAAATATAAAAAGCCGTTTGAAAAATATTAATTTGTGTTCACGGACTATAAAATAAAGACCCAGTAGAATCAGCAGAGTGTATAGCCATATTTTATTGAGGCTAATATTATAGAGTATATCCAGCGGAAAGTTATAAGCAGTCAACCAGTTTAAGCTAGGTATTTCAAACAAAGGCCATAATTTGAAATTAAAAATATCTAACCAAGCAATGTTGTTTATTTTCTGATAAACAGCAAATAAAGCTGGTAATATTAGAATAGAGGCAAAATAAGTGATTGGTTTGATAATTTTTGCCCAGAAAAAAGTCTTTGGTTGCCGCCAAATAAATAATAGGATAGTAAAAATCAAGAGTGGCGCACCACTAAGTGGATGGATGCTAATTGTCATTAGACTGAGGAGTAGAGCAAACCACAAGGAAATTTTTCGATGATTAATTTCTGGTAGTAAAAATATATAGATAGCCACCAAAAGATAGGTAAAACTTTGAGGAGTGGTCATAATAGCAAAACCAAAGCCTATAAACAGGCTCCAGAGGGTGGCTAAATAACTGTTTTGAAAACTCCAAGCCAAGCCGTATCTTAGTCCATAAAATAAGGTAGTTGGCCAGAGCAAGGCAAAACACACCGGTAAGAGAACTTTATTTGCCCAGGCCAAATCAATTTGTAATAGCTCGTGAGAAAAGAAAGTCAGGCCATACTGGCCGATATAAAAAAATAAGCGTGGCTCGATAGTGCCAGTAGAGGCTATATTTTTTAAAGTAGCATAGTGTATAAAAGAGTCGTAGCCGTAGCCCAAAGGATAGAGGATAACGCCCAAGCTGGCTAACAATAAAAAATGCCAGCTGATTAACAAAATATTTTTGTAGGATTTTTTATAGATGATGCTAGCTATCAGACAAATATTACTGAGCAGAAAAACTAGCCAAAATCTATAACCAACCAGTTCCCAGGGTGAGCGGATAATCCCCAGGCTAGCTTTTTTGAATAAAACTACAAATAAAAGGAGATCTAGGAAAAATACGGCTAACGGTAGCCAGGAGCTCCTAATATTTTTTAGTTTTAGCACATCAAAATTTAGATCATTGAAGAAATAGTGTATAGCATTGAAGCGCCAGGAAATTATTTCTACCATCAAGGGTAATGATAGGAGAGCAAAAATAAATACCCAAGAATTTATTTCGTATAGATGGTAAGATAGGGTGTAGACAATGGACAGATAAGCTAGTATAGTGATGAGGCCCATGATATTACGTAGATCTTTGTGAATATGGGCGGCAAACATGTCAGATATTTTTTTGCTATTGAGCCATAGGTACAAGAAACCAAAAATCAAACCGACAATTGGTGTTTTCCACCAATACATATTGGCTAAAATTACTAGAATAAGAATAATTTGAGAAGAGATGAGTTGTGTTCTACTAAAGTTGATCATAAGACGGCTATATTGTAACAGATACTTTAGTAAATAGTAAAGTTTTGCTAAAATAGTATACATGGCCATAAATAAAAACATTATTATCCATTTTTTCCATTATTTTTGGATAGCCTTGGGGTTGGGGCTAATTTTATTTATTATTAGTCAAGCTATTTATACTAAAAGGTCTTTGGAATATATGCTTGATTTTTCTCAGCCCCTTACTCAAAATATCGTTGGTTGGTATCCAGAAAATAGGGTAGTTAATCTTTCCAGCGGGTCGTTAGATAATGTTTTTAGTTTAGCCGGCGAGCCGGTTTATATGAAGATTTATATACCAATTGATTTTTCTCAGCTGACCATTTCGGGTGGTATTTATACCAGTGGTTCCAGCAATATCAATTTGGGCTTACGTCAAAAGGACGGTTCATGGAAATTTAAAAAAGTTGATTTGTTTGACCAGAGCTTTTCCAGCACTTTTGATTTAGCCGGCGCCCAGACAAAAAATAACCAACTGGAGATCATTTTATCAGTACCAGATTTAAACAACACCTCTACCGTCAGTTTGGTCAATAATTGGTCAGTAATCCTAAGTCGATGAAGATGCTAGAAATTATTAGTAAAGATTTTTTTAAAACCGCTGTAATCGTCTGGATATTTTTAGTATTGCTAGAACTTTCAAACACCGGTATGGTGCAACGGTTTATAAATTTGGAGATTTATTTTTATTTTTTAATTTTGCTTTATATTTTTAATAAAGTTACCACCAAATAACAATTTGGTTTTGGTAGCTTATTTATGGTATAATAAAGATACTAATGTCAATTAGCTATGTTGTGTTACTATTGGCATTACAAACTAAAACAAAAAATAAATTATCTTAGTGGAAACAAATAACAAAATAAATGTAGTAGCAGTAGACATGGGCTATGGGCACCAGAGAGCTGCTTATCCTTTTCTTGATAGTGCTTATCGGGGGATTATCAATGCCAACCATTATCAAGGTATTAGTAAAAAAGAACAAAAAGCGTGGACCAGCGGTCGAAGATGGTATGAGTTTATTTCTCGTTTTAAAAATGTACCAATTTTGGGCGCAGTGGCTTTTTACTTGATGAATTATTTTCAGGAAATTGAGCCGCTCTATCCTAAGCGTGATTTATCAAAAAATTCTCAGCAACAAAAATATTTTTACAAGCAGGTTAAAAGAGGCTTAGGTAAACATCTCATTGAAGAATTAAATAATCAGATTCCCAAAGGTCATAAAAAACCCTTGCCTTTTTTAACTACTTTTTTTGTGCCAGCCTATTTTGCCGAATATTATGGCTACAAAAATGATATATATTTGGTGGTTTGCGATGCTGATGTCGCTCGAGCTTGGGCTCCTTATGATGCTGCTAAAAGCCGTATAATCTATTTGGTACCAAATAAAAGAGTCAAAGAGCGACTGGAGCTTTATGGTGTCAAGTCTAATAAAATATTTGTGACTGGTTTTCCACTACCCAAAGAAAATATTGGTGGGCCAAGTAAAAAAATACTCCGAGCTGATATTGCAGCCCGTTTGTATAATCTTGATCCCAAAGGTATTTACCGCCGGAAATATGCTAAGTTAATAGAAGATTATCTGGGGCCGATTGAGGCGACAAAAAAACCAGATCATCCTCTGACCATTACTTTTGCCGTTGGCGGAGCAGGTGCACAGCGTGAAATTGGGGTCATCTTATTAAATAAATTGCATAAATATTTAAAAACTGGCCGGATAAGATTGAATTTGATCGCTGGAGTCAGAAACGACGTGTATCTTTATTATCAAAAGGCGGTTAATAATTTTAAGTTGGGAACTTGTAAAAATGTTAATCTTGTTTATGCTGAAGATAAAAATGCTTATTTTAAAATTTTTAATAAATTACTTCGAACTACTGATGTACTTTGGAGTAAGCCGTCGGAGCTGACTTTTTATAGTGGTTTAGGCATACCGTTTATTATGTCTGAGCCGATTGGTTCGCAGGAAACATATAACCGGGGCTGGCTCTTGGCTATTGGTGCCGGAGTGGATAGTCTCAATCCCAACTATGTTGACGAATGGCTGTTTGATTGGCTGGATTCCGGTTGGCTAGCAGAAGCGGCTATGGAAGGATTTTTAGATGCTCCCCATATGGGCACTTATCATATTGAAAATATTGTTTTGAAAAATCAGGTGGTTGAAATAGAGGATGTACACCTACTATAATGAACATTGAACGGGTTAAAATAAATTATTATAAGAGCATCAAAGAACCGATGGTGCTGAATTTTCTTTCTCCGAGTATTTTGATTGGTCAAAATAACAGTGGCAAGAGTAATATTTTGGATGCTATTGAGTTTGCTTTGGGTAATCCGATTGAGGGGCATAATATTTTTTACAAAAAAGCCGATATTGAAGTAGATTTGATTTTTGATGGTAAAGAACAAGATGAAAATAATTTTCCTGATGATAAAGCCAAATTTATTCTTAAAGACGGTGAAAGGAAATTGATTTTTGCCAACAAAGAAATTAAGTATAATAAAAGTTTAGCGATTTTACTTTCTTCTAAAATTAAAAGACTGGATGAGGAAGCTTTCCGTGATTATAAACAAATTGAGTTGGATTATAATTCTTTATTCAATTACCCCACCAATTTAGAGCGTTTTAAAGAACATTTAAAAAGTCATTTTCCCAAAATATCCACTACCAAAAATGCTTTGGATGTTAGTTATGAAAATGAGGGATTGTATGAAGGCGATCGTCGGGTGACAATTGATCGTTTAGGCTCTGGTTTTCGGAGGATTTTTACTATGTTGCTTTATATTTTTCATCCCCGATATTCTATAGTAATGATTTCTGAACCGGAAACTCATCTGCATCCGGCCGTTATAAAGAGATTGCTTTGGGCCATGCAAAATTCCAATTTTGGTCAAATTATTTTTACTACTCATTCACCTTTGTTTGTTACGCCGATTAGTTTAAGAAATTTGATTAGAGTAGTAAAAAATGAAAATAATTTTACCACGGCGTTTTCTATTGATAATGAGAAGTATGACTATAAAAGATTGATTCAGGAGCTCAATGCTGATAATTTGGAGATGTTTTTTACCGATAAGGTGATTTTAGTGGAGGGTGTTTCTGATCGTTTGCTGGTCAGGGGACTGATAGACAAATTTTATCAAGGTCAGAAAGATATCAAAGTCATCCAAACACATGGTAAGGGTAATGTGATGTTATATTTGGAGCTTTTAAATATTTTCAAAATTCCTTTTTTAGTTATTTTAGATAGAGATGCTATCAGGACCAATCATATTCGGGATATGATGAATTATCTACAAATAAATTTACCGCCACTTAGTGAACAAGAGCTTATCAATGCTCTGAAACAATATAACATCTATATCTTGCCAAACGGCGATTTGGAAAATAATTATCCGCGTCGCTACCAGCTCCATGACAGTAAATCAAATAATGCCTTAAGAGCGGCCAATCTTATTGGTCCAGAAGACTATAAATCTAAGGTCATGAGCAATTTAAAAGAAATAATAGAAGATATTTAATATGTCTTGGTTAGTAATAGCAATTTCAGCTTATTTAATCCTGGCCTTTGTCAATCTGGCTGATAAGTTTGTGATTGAAAAAGTAATACCTGGTCCAAAGACTTATACTTTTTTAGTTGGTGCAGCCGGAGCCATGGTAGTTTTAGCCGCTCCTTGGTTTTTGGTTTGGCCAGGCTTGGCTTTATTTTTCTTCAATCTTTTAGTTGGTTCATTTTTTGCCGGTGGTTTATTTTTTCTATTTAGTGCTCTAAAAAGAGGTGAAGCTTCTCGTGTTTTTACTTTGGTGGGAGGACTGGTACCGATATTTACAGTTTTATTTTCCGTCTATGTTTTTAAAGAGATTTTTAGTTTCTATCAGTGGTTAGCCATTGCCTTTTTAATTGGTGGTACTATTGTTATTTCTTCCATTTCTATTCATCATAATATTTGGTTTAATATCAGGAGGTTTTTAGGATTTTTTGATGAAAATAAGTGGCCAGCTTTTTTGGCTACTATTTTTTCCGCTCTATTTTTTGCTTTATATTGGGTCGGTAGTAAGGAGGTTTACAATACTCAGGATTTTATGAGCGGTTTTATTTGGGTGCGCCTGGGGACACTTTTGACAGTCTCTTTTCTTTTGTTTAGAAAATCATCACGACGGGAGATTTTTAGTGAGTTTAAAAATGGTAATAAGAAAAAGAGTAACAAGTTTATTGTTTTAGGCACTCAGGGTTTTGGAGCACTGGGCGGTATTTTACAAAATTATGCCGTGTCTTTGGGTTCAGTATCTTTAGTGGCGTCTTTGCAAGGTTTACAATACGCTTTACTTTTGGTTTTGGTGACCATCGTAACATTTTTTTATCCGCATATTTTGAAAGAGGAGTATAGCCGAAAAACAGCCATTAAAAAGGTAGCTTCTGTTATTTTAATTGGCTTGGGATTATATTTTTTGGTAATATAAAAAATGAAAATTTTAAGAAAGAAAATGTTTTGGTTAATTTTTATAACATTATTTTTGTTGTTTTTATTATGGTTTTTTAAACTGGCCAATCATTATCCGCGTCAGATTGACTTAAAAGCCAAAGAAGATTTTTGGGGCCTGACTTACTCCCCCAAATTTGCTTCTCAAATTGGCCTTAATTGGCAGGAAGTCTATCTGGCTATTTTAGATGATTTAGCAGTAAAAAATATTCGTATTCCTATTTATTGGGATCAAATAGAGTCGGTTGAGGGGGAATATGATTTTTCTCAATATGATTATATTTTTGATCAGGGTAAAACTAGAAATGTAAAATTTATTGCTAACATCGGTTTACGCTTGCCACGTTGGCCGGAGTGTCATGCTCCTAGTTGGCTAGATAAATCTGATCGGAATTTATCTAAAAGAAAAACCATCACTATGCTTAATAAAGCCGTGGAACATTTTAAGGGCCGAGAGGAAATAGTTGCTTGGCAAGTAGAAAATGAACCGCTTTTTGATTGGTTTGGGCAATGTCCTAAAGGCGATAAAGAATTTTTGAAAAAGGAAATAGATTTTGTTAAAAGTCTAGATGACAGTCGTCCGATTATTATTTCCGCTTCCGGCGAACTGGCTTCTTGGGAAGAAGAAGGAAAAATAGCGGATATTTTTGGTACGACAGTTTATCGGGTCGTTTGGAATAAATGGTTTAAGTATATTCATTATCCTATACCAGCTTGGTATTATCGATTAAAAGCTAGATTTTACGGCATTGATACTAATCGAGCTATTATCGCCGAACTACAAACAGAACCATGGGTGCCAGAAGGAACTTTGGAAAATTTGGATTTTACCGAATATGATAAATCTTTTTCTCTAGCACAATTTAAAGCTAATTTACAATTTGCCATTAATGTTGATTTTAAACAAACTTATTTGTGGGGTGTGGAGTGGTGGTATGTCCAAAAAAATAAAGGTAATCCACAATATTGGGATTTGGCTAGAAGCGTTTTTAAAAATAATCAATGATCATAGAGTTTGTTTTTTTCTAAAATTTGATATTTTCTTATAAAAATTAATTTATTAAAACATCGTTGAGAAACGATGTTTTTTTCTTGTTTTTAATGGGCAATTCTGTTATAATTTAATGACTATTATTAATATAAAACTAGTGAAGAACAATACAAAGATTGCTATTTTTAGCCTTTTTGTCTTATTTTGGGCTACCAATGTCAAAGCTTTTACTCAAACTTATACTCCGACCGATCCAAATTTGGTTTATCAAAAGTATTTAGATATGATAAATATTGGTCCTAGCTGGTCCAGTGAGCTTAAGTTAAACAAAGAAGTGGTAGTGGCGGTGCTTGATTCTGGAGTGGATTTGGATCATCCAGATTTGGTCAATAATATTTGGGTAAATGCAGGTGAAATAGCCGGCGATGGTGTGGACAATGATAAAAATTCTTATATTGATGATGTACACGGTTGGGATTTTATTTATTCTGATGGTGATCCGCAGCCAGATATTGATGGTGAATATGATTTTACAGCGGTTAATCACGGCACCGTAGTGGCCGGAGTGATTGCTGCTACTATTAATCAAAACGGTATTGTGGGTATTGCTCCTCAAGCAAAGATAATGCCGATTAAAATTTTAGACACCGATGGAACCGGTAATGTCATGGTATTAACGCAAGCGATTGATTATGCTGTAGAAAACGGAGCGGATGTTATAAATCTGAGTTTAGTGGGGGATACTTATAATGATAATTTAAAAGAGGCAATAATTAATGCTTATAATAAAGGAGTGATGATTGTCGCTGCTTCTGGAAACGAAGAAAATATCGGTTTGAGTTTGGATATTGATCCGCGCTATCCGATTTGTGAATTGGATAATGTCAATCGAGTTTTAGGGGTAGCCGCGGTGGATAGCCACAAAGTTTTAGCTGATTTTTCCAACCATGGTGAAGCTTGTATTGATATTTCTGCTCCTGGTACTGAATTTTATTCTACAGTTTTTCAAGACAATTCTAATGAGGTATTTAAAAAATATTATTTAGGTGGTTGGAACGGCACGTCAGTAGCTGCTCCAGTAGTAGCCGCTACAGCCGCTCTTATCAAAGGGGCATTCCCAGAGTTAAGGCCCTATGATATCTACAATATAATAATCTCCAATGCTACAGATATTAGTGTCCAAAATCCTATTCACAGTGTTGATTTGGGGGCAGGACTTATCAATGTCGGTCAGGCTCTTAATGCGGCTCAGGACTATTATAATAATTCTCTGAATATAGTTTTGGCTCCGCAAAAAGGCCTAAAGCCAGAAATACTTTTGCTTGATACGGAAGCCAAATTATTAGAGGTCTTTTTGGCTTATAATGTCGGTTTCACAGGTGGTGTCAATGTAGCAGTTGGTGATGTTGATGGTAATGGTCAGGACGAAATTGTGACTGCTCCAATGGCTGGTGGCGGTCCGCATATCAGAGTGTTTGATAAAGACGGTAATGTTTTGTCCGAATTTTTTGCTTATACCCACAACTTCACAGGTGGTGTCAATGTAGCAGTTGGTGATGTTGATGGTAATGGTCAGGACGAAATTGTGACTGCTCCAATGGCTGGTGGCGGTCCGCATATCAGAGTGTTTGATAAAGACGGTAATGTTTTGTCCGAATTTTTTGCTTATGACGCCAGCTTTGATGGTGGTGTCAATGTAGCCTTGGGGGATGTTAACAATGATGGTTTAGAAGAAATAGTTTTATCACCAATGGGCAAACATGTTTCCGAAATAAAAGTATTCAATTATCAGAATAGTCAAAAGGCCAGTTGGTTGGCTTATGACAGCAAAATGACAGCGGGCGTAAATATATCAGTCGCTGATGTCAACCTTGATGGCTGGCCAGAAATAGTGACTGTACCAGCTAAAAATTATGCTCCCACTGTTAAGGCCTTTAGTATGAATGGTCGTCTCAAATCTGAATTTTTAGCCTTTAGCAATGCTTTAACCACTGGCGTAAAAATTTTGGCCAAAGATATATCGGGCGATGGTTTACCAGAAATTTTAGTTTGGCCCACCAAAGGAGCAGCCGCCTTACTGCGAGTTTATGATCACAATGGATTAGAGAAAGACAATTTTTATTTAAGAGACGCCCAGGATAGAAATGGTTATAATCTGGAATTAATAAAATAGTTTATGGAGATTAGTGTAGTTATTCCGGCTTTTAATGAGGTCAAAGACATAGCCAAAACCATTGCCGATGTCGGTAGTTATTTAAAGAATCATTTTAGTAGTTTTGAAATAATAGTAGTAGATGACAAATCTAATGATCGTACTTTACAAATAATACAGAGTATTGATGGTATTAGAGTTTTAAAAAACTTAAAGAATCATGGCAAGGGCTATGCCGTTGCTAAGGGAATGAAAGCCGCCACTGGTGATTTGTTACTTTTTATGGATGCTGACAACTCCACCAAAATAAGCGAATTGGACAATTTTTTGTCGGAGCTTAAAAATTATGATGTGGTGATTGCCTCACGGGGACTGAAAGATTCTAAAGTTACGGTTAGTCAAAATTTTTTAAAAACTAATTTAGGCAGAATGGGTAATTTTTTTAGTCGAATCTTGATTGATGAAAATATTCGAGATACTCAGTGTGGTTTTAAGCTTTTTAAAAAATCAGCCAAGCATTTATTTGATAAATTGACCATTGAAGGATTTGCTTTTGATTTCGAGTTGATTTTTTTGGCTAGAAAGTATAAGTTCAAGGTAAAAGAAATGCCGGTTGTCTGGGTAAACAATTTTAACTCGGCTGTTAGATGGTATGATTATCCCAAAACAATGCTCAATTTGATTGGTATTAGAATTAATAATTTATTAGGAAAATATAATTAAAATAAAAATATGAAACCATTTATTGAAAATAAAAATGTTTTAGTATTAGGTGGAGCTGGTTTTATTGGTTCGCATCTTTGTGAAGAATTGGTCAAAAGAGGTGACAATGTAGTTTGTGTAGATAATTTTATTTCTTCCGATGTAGAAAATATCCGGTCACTTTTGGAATATCCAAATTTTGAATTTATCCGACACAATATTATAGAAAATCTAGAATGGGCCGATGTGCCGGGTCTGCAAAAATTTAAAGTAGAAGTACAGGGTTTTCAAGAAATATATAATTTAGCTTGTCCGACCTCTCCTAAAGATTATTCCAAGTTTCCCGTTGAAACAGCCACAGCTAATTCAGTGGGAGTAGTCAATAGTTTAGAGTGGGCCAGAAAATATAAATCTAGATATTTACTTACCTCTACTTCGGCTGTGTATGGTAAACCGCCAGCCGATGGTCGGCCAGTTAAGGAAGATTATTATGGTTTAGTAGATTTTTTAGGGCCCCGGGCTGGTTACAATGAAGGTAAGCGTTTTGCTGAAACATTGGTCATGACTTACCAAGATGTTTATCAGCTCAATACCAGTATCGCTAGAATTTTTAATACTTATGGTCCGCGCATGTTACAACATAGCGGTCGGCAGGTACCTGATTTTATTAGAAATGCCACGGACAATAAAGGTATAGAAATAGCTGGCGATGAGAAATCTATTTTGAGTTTTTGCTATGTCAAAGATGTAGTGGAGGGGTTGATTGCTCTGATGGCTTCCGAAATTACGGCCCCAGTCAATATTGGCAGTGAGCAGGCACTAACACTGACGGAGGTAGCCCAAAAGATCATTGAAATCACTCGATCTAGCTCAGCTATTAGTTATACTAATAAGTATGCGTATGCTATGCAGCCAGCTATACCAGATATTTCCAAAGCTAAAGAAGAATTAAATTGGTTCCCTTTGATTTCTATAGACGAAGGTCTTAAAGAGGCAGTGGAATATTATAAAGCTACAGCCTTTTTGCACAAACCACGGGTTAATACCATCTAGCTATATTTATTATGAAAATATTAGTAACAGGCGGCGCAGGATTTATTGGCTCTCATTTGGTAGATACATTGGTCAAAGATGGTCACGATGTTTTGGTTATTGATGATTTAAGCACTGGTAAAAAAGAATATGTTAACAAAAAAGCCAAATTAGAAGTACTAGATATTAGTAGTCCCAGTTTGTCCAAGGTAGTGGCTGATTTTTCTCCAGTCGTGGTTTATCATTTGGCTGCTCAAAAAAATGTTCGGACATCTTTGGAAAATCCCATGCTTGACGCCAAGATAAATATTTTGGGCTCACTGAATTTATTGACCCAAGCCATAAAAAATAAAGTTGATAAATTTATTTTTGTCTCGACTGGTGGTATTTATGGTGATACCGATATTTTGCCAACCACTGAAGTGGGAGAGGAGAAACCAATGTCGCCTTATATTTTAAATAAACTGACTTTTGAAAAATATTTGGCTATCTTATCTCAGGGAAAAATGAAATGGGCAGTGCTGCGACTAGCCAATGTTTACGGACAAAGACAGGATCCTTATGGTGAAGCCGGGGTTATTTCTATATTTTTGGATAATGTTATAAAAAATAAAAAGTTATATATCAATGGTGATGGTCAGCAAACCAGAGACTATGTTTATATTGCTGATGTGATAAGTGCTCTGACCAAATTTTTATCCTCAGCTGAAGGTCTTTATAATGTTGGTACGGGACGAGAAATATCCTTGTTAGATTTGCTAGCTGCTATCAAAAAAATTTCTGGCAGGGAACCGGAGATTCAGTATCGGCCAGCTATTTTAGGAGAGGTCATAAGATCATGTTTGGATTTTAGTAAAGTTAAACATGATTTGTCATGGCAACCGCAATATGATTTAAAACAGGGTTTAGAACTCACTTATCGTTGGTTTAAAGAAAAAAGGTGATGAATATTTTTGTAATTATACCAGCTTATAATGAAGAAAAAAGAATCGGCCAAGTTTTGGACGATTTGTCTGTTTTTTCCTATCGATTAGTAGTTGTTGATGATGGATCAACTGATAATACAGCGGGGGTAGTAGCGGCTTATCCCAAGGTAACTTTATTAAGGCACAAGATAAATCGTGATCAAGGAGCGTCTCTTCAAACTGGCAATCAATATGCTCTTGGCGAGCAAGCTGATGTTATTGTTCATTTTGACGCTGATGGCCAATTTTTAGCTTCCGAAATAGAGGATATGGTCAAACCAATTTTAGAAGAAGGCTATGATATAGTCTTTGGTTCTAGATTTTTGAGCAAAAAATCCAAGCTGCCATTTTTAAAAAGACACATTATTTTTCCCTTAGCTCGCTTGGTTAATAGATTGTTTTTGGGAGTTAAAACCAGTGATCCACAAAGTGGTTTTCGAGCTATGACCGCTCAGACAGCCAAAAGTATAAACATTGAGCAAGATGGTAAAGCCCATTGCTCGGAAATAATGGCCAAAGCTTTTGAACAAAAATTAAAAATAAAAGAAGTGCCGATTACGGTTATCTATAATAGATTTGGTCAGGGGATGGGACACGGTTTCAAAATTTTAAAGGATATTTTATTTTCTAAAATAAATAAATGATTTATTTGCAAATTTTACTAACTATCTTTATAGTCTTTATACTTTTTAAACTGTTTTTACAAAAGCAGAAGAGCCAAATATCTCTGATGTCTTTTTTAATTTGGGTTTTGCTATGGCTAGTGGTACTAGTGGTTTTTTGGTTGCCAGACTCTACTAGTTATTTGGCCGCTTGGTTGGGTATTGGCCGCGGCGCAGATCTAGCAGTTTATATTTCTATTGTAGTTATTTTTTATATGATTTTTAGAATTTTTGTGCGCTTAAATAAGATCGATGAAAATATTACTAAATTGGTAAGAGATGAGGCTATAAAAAATGTTAAAGAAAAGTAAAATATTTATTATCATTCTTTCCTATAACGGCCGGCAGTATTTTGATGAATTGTTTCCCAATTTGTTGGGAGAAAAATATCAGGATTTGGATGTGCAAATTTTGGTGATAGACAATAATTCTACTGATGGATCAGCGGACTATATTAATAGAAATTATCCGGAGGCCAAGGTAATCAGGCAAAAAGAAAATATTGGTTTTGCTGGAGCCAATAATCTTGGCTATCAGTACGCCAAGGAAAATCAGGCGGATTATATCTATCTACTCAATCAGGATACGGTAGTCACCAGCGGTTTTTTGCGTCCCCTTTATGATTTTGCCAAGAAAAATAAATTTGGCTCTTTACAATCCAAGCTTCTTTTATGGCCCGATAAAAATAAAATAAATACTATCGGTAATGCTATACATTTTTTGGGTTTTGGCTATGGACAAGGGGCTAGTCAGATAGATAATCAGCCGCTAGAAATCGTCAAGATAAATTATGCTTCCGGAGCCGGAGTCTTTATATCAATGCACGCTTTAGATGATTTGGGTTATCTTTTTGACGAAACTATGTTTATGTATTTGGAAGATTTAGATTTGGGTTGGTCCTTAAATATGCTCGGTTATGACAATTATTTGATACCCAATAGCGTGGTTTACCACAAATATGAATTCAAGCGCAGTATGAAATTATTTTATTGGTTTGAAAGAAATCGTCTGTGGGTGATGCTAAAAAATTATAAAATTGGCAGCCTGCTATTGATTTTTCCAGCTTGGCTGATTATGGAGCTTGGCCAATTGGGCTTTACTGTAACTAACGGTAGATTTTGGTCAAAAATTAAAGCTTATGGTTTTTTATTTTCTCCTGAACAAATGAAAATACTAATGAAAAAAAGAAAATATATCCAATCTAAACGTCAGCGGAATGACCGGCAAGTAGTCGGTAAATTTACTGGGATGATTTTATTTCAGCCATTGGATTTGCGGTTGTTAAAAGTAGCCAATGTATTTTTCTTTATTTATTGGCGCTTAGTTAAATTATTTATTTTTTGGTAATATTTTGGTCAGTAGCATAATCAATTTATGAAAATAGCAGAAGTAACATCTACTTTTCCACCTTATAAAGCTGGTATGGGCAATGTGGCTTATTATAATGCCTGGTCTTTGACTACTTTGGGTCATGACGTTACAGTTTTTACTACCAAGTATAAACAAAATGCTTTTTATAGTGACGAATATCCTTTTAAAGTCCAAAGATTGGGTGCTTGGTTTAAATACGGTAATGCCGGGATTTTACCGCAGTTATTTTATAAACTGCACAATTTTGATGTTATTCATTTGCATTATCCTTTTTTTGGTGGCGCGGAAATTATTTATTTTTTGGATAAGATAAAGGATTTAAATTTGGTGGTGACTTATCATATGGATGTAGTGGGTCGGGGGCTGGCTTCCAAATTTTTTAAGTGGCATCAAAATTATGTTACGCCAAAAATTTTGGATCGAGCTGATAAGATTATTGTTACTTCTTATGACTATGCTCGAAATTCCAATTTGAAGAATCGTTTGGAAGCTGAGCCAGAAAAATTTGTAGAAATTCCCATTGGTGTCAATCAACTACTATTTAAACCCCGCTATCGTGATAGTAAAATTATTGACCAATATGACTTATATAATAAAAAAGTGATTCTCTTTGTTGGCGCTTTAGATAAAGCGCATTATTTTAAAGGCGTTAATGTCTTGATACAGGCTATAAAAAAATTAAATGCGCGAGATGATTTTAAGGTGATAATTGTCGGCGAGGGCGATTTGCGCCAAAGTTATCAGAGTGTGGTGGATAGTTTGGGGCTCAGTCGAAAGATTGTTTTTACCGGATTTGTCAGTGATGATCTGTTACCAAAATTTTATAGCGTGGCCAATATGTTGATTTTACCATCGACTGACAAATCAGAAGCTTTTGGTACGGTTTCTTTGGAGGCCATGGCTTCAGCTGTGCCGGTAATTACTAGTGATTTACCAGGTGTGCGTTCAGTAGTAGAAAAGAAAAAAACTGGTCTTTTAGTAAAACCAGGCAATGTGGATAATCTAGCGGACATGATTGAATATTTGTTGAAAAATCCAGCGGTGGCCAAAGAGTATGGTCGAGCCGGTCGAGAAAAAATATTAGAAAAGTATACCTGGGATAAAATTACTACCAAACTGGATGACCTCATAAAATCTATTACCAAATGAAAATCGGGATAATTTCCAATGTCTATCCGCCTTTTATCAGGGGTGGAGCAGAAATAATAGCGGCTATGCAAGCGCAGGGCTTAAAGAGTAACTGGCAACATGTTTTTGTAATATCTAGCCGACCAGCCAAAGTTAAAGTGATTGGCGCTTCTATATTTACTAGTGGCGTTTGGTCTACCACCATTGATACGGTTGATGATATTGATGTTTATCGTTTTAATCCCAATAATATTTATTATTATTTGGATGATTTTAAGTATCCTTCTTTTGTTCGTCTATTTTGGCATCTCCTGGACACTTTTAATATTTTTTCTTATTTTAAAGTTAAAAATATTTTATTCAAGGAAAAGCCGGATGTAATCATTACCCATAATCTGATGGGCATTGGATTTTTGATACCAAAATTGATCAAGAAATTAAAAATAAAACATGTGCACATCTTACATGATGTGCAACTGATTACTCCTTCGGGGTTGATATTAAAAGATAAAGAAGAGGCTACTAGTCACAAGTTTTTTAAAATGATTGCTTATCCCAAGTTGATGAATTATCTAATGGCTACTCCGGATATTGTGATTTCTCCTTCCAAGTTTTTATTTGATTTTTATAAAAAGAATAATTTTTTTGTAAAATCCAAAAAATTTGTGTTGCCCAATCCGATTAAAGCTTTGGTTAAATTGAATAAGCAAAATAATCCGAATTTGCACTTGGTTTATCTAGGACAGATCAATAAAGCTAAAGGAGTCTTAGATCTAATAGAGAGTTTTGCTAAAATAAAATTACCGCATATTAGATTGGGTATTGTGGGAGTGGGAGAGGATTTGAGTAAAGCCAAACGGCTTAGTCAAGGTGATAATAGGATAAAATTTTACGGCTGGCTAAATCACGAGAAACTAGGACCGCTTTTGTCCAAAGCCGATATAGTAGTAGTCCCATCTTTGTGTTATGAAAATTCTCCAACCGTTATTTATGAAGCCTTGAGTATGGGACTACCAGTTTTAGCCGCCGATATTGGGGGAAACAGTGAGCTGATTAAAGAGGGTTTTAATGGCTGGGTTTTTCCAGCGGGGCAGTTTGAAGTGTTAAATAAAAAGATAATTAGTCTTTATCAGCAAAGAGAAAAAATAAGCTCTATGGCCGATAATTGCCGGCGGAGCGTTAGTAATTGTGTTTTGGATAACTATACTATTAATTTACTCAAAATTATAAATGATGAATATCAGACTGACGCACAATAAAATACTGATTATTTCATTTTTGGTTTTTTTATTTATCTATAATTTTACCAATATTTTTGTTTGGTGGCCGATGCTTAAAGATACCGAACATTTGATTTTTAATTGGCCGGATAGCACTGCCAATTACTTTTTTTCCAGCTTATTTGCCAATGGTGGAAACCTTTGGTTTAGTGAGATGCTCAATCTTTACACCGATAATCTTTTACATGCCCGCAGCATCAATGTAGTGGGAGGAAATTTAGTACCCATGACATTTTTGCCGGCTATCGTTATTTTTGGAGCTTTTGGGCGTATTTTAGGGGAATTTGGTATATTAGCTCTGACACCATTTTTAGCTGCTTTATCCGGACTCTTGGTTTATAGATTGGTTTATTATATTTTCAAAGATTTAGATATTGCTTTGGCATCTTCTTTACTTTTCTGGTCTTTGGCCCCTTGGGTATTTTTTGCCAATGAAGTGATGCTACCGAGCATACTATTTATTTTTTTGGTTTTAGCCGGCTTTTGGGCGTTAGCTAAAAGTATAATTTTAGAAAAGAGTTTGTATTGGATACTAGCTTCGTTATTTTTATCTTTGGCTATCTTTGTTCGGCCGACTGAGGTAGTCTGGTTGTCTTTGATTTTTATTTTTATAGTCTATCTCAATCGCCAGAAAATATATCTGAAGCATTATGTTTACGGGTTCGTAATTTTTTTGGCTGTCTTGTTTTTATTTTTAATTTTAAATAAAAATACTTACGGTTCTTACTTTAGTATCGGTTACTTAAATTTTCAATCAAATAGTTTATCCACGGAGTTTTCCGGACAAAAAACTAGTGGATTGTTAAATTATCTAAAATTATTGATAGCTCCATTTGGTCTAGATTTTATTTTACTTACCAAGAATTTTTATAAATATTTTATAGAAATTTTTGCACCGTATTTGGTATTGGCTTTTTTAGGAGTGAGTATTATATTTTATAAAAAACAAGTTACCAGTCCTTGGAAAAAATATTTTTTGCTTAGTCCTTTTGTTTTTATAATTATTTTGCTTTATTATGGATCTTGGGATTTGGCTGATCCACTGGTTAAAGAATTAAATAAAATATCTATTTCTTATGTCAGATATTTTTTGCCGCTATATATTTGGGTTTTACCGCTCGCCGCCTGGGCAATTAAAAAAATGTTTTATGGGCCAACCAAAATAAATAAGGTAGCTTATTATATAGTGATTGTGGCACTGATGCTCACATCGGTTAAGTTGGCTTTTTATTCTAAAAATGATGGACTCTGGAGTAATATGGATAATTTACAAAATTATAATGAGCAGTATAAGGCCGTTAGCCAAGTAGTGGAAAAGGAGGCGGTGATTATTAGTGAGAGAAGTGACAAAGTTTTCTTCCCAAAATATCGGGTGATTGTTCCACAGGGTGATTTGCCGCTCTGGTCTAGAGTAAAAAATATTATTAATTTAGTACCGATTTATTATTATACTGATAAAAATAGCGAGCTTTTGAGTGTTGACCAAGGTGAGCTGGATAAGCTAAACTTAAAACTAGAAGATCAGGGCAAAATATGGCATAATTTTAGCTTATATAAAGTATCCAATAAGTAAAAATATATGGCAGATTGTATTTTTTGTAAAATAGTCAGTGGTGAATTACCAAGCTATAAAGTCTACGAAGATGAAGATACCATGGCTTTTTTAGACATTAATCCAACGGCTTTTGGCCATACTTTGGTAATACCCAAAAAACATTTTTCTAATCTTGAAGAAATTCCAGCAGATTTATTACAGCAGACTATTTTGATTGTCAAAAAAGTTGGTCAGTCTATCAAAGATAATCTCGATGTGGCCGGTTATAATGTCTGTGAAAATAATGATCCGGGAGCTAATCAGATTATTCCCCATATTCATTTTCATCTGATTCCTAGATACAAAAATGATCATTTGGATCCCTGGCCGCAAACTAAATATCCCGAGGGCAAAGCAATACAAATTTTAGAAAAAATTAAGATAAATTAAATGAAATTATTAGTTACAGGCGGAGCCGGTTTTATTGGCTCAAATTTTATCCATTATATATTAAAAAAATATCCGGATTATCAAGTGGTAAATTTGGACATTTTGACTTATGCCGGTAATTTGGAAAATCTTAAAGCAGTGGAGCTAAATCCCCAATATACTTTTGTTAAAGGTGACATCGGTGATTATGATTTAGTGGATAAAATTGTCAAAGATCATAAGGTAGATATGATTGTTAATTTTGCCGCTGAGTCACATAACAGCTGGGCTATTATTGATCCGGGAAAATTTTTTAAAACCAATGTTTTAGGCACACAGAATTTACTGGAGGTAGCGAGAAAAAATGGTGGTATTAGGTTTCATCATATTTCTACTTGTGAGGTCTATGGTGATTTGCCTCTGGACAGTGATAAAAAATTTACGGAAAATTCTCCTTATTTACCGCGCACACCGTACAATGCTTCCAAAGCCGCTTCTGATTTGGCGGTGAGGGTTTATTTTGATACTTTTAAATTGCCAGTGACAATTTCCAATTGTTCCAATAATTATGGACCATATCAATTTCCGGAAAAATTAATACCGCTCTTTGTCACTAATTTACTTAAAAATAAAAAAGTACCGGTTTATAAAAATAGTCAAAATCGTCGGGAGTGGTTGCATGTTTTAGACCATTGTCAGGCCGTTGATTTGATTCTTCATCAAGGTAAAATTGGCGAAACCTATAATGTCGGTAGCGGAGTGGAACAAAGTGTTGAACAAATTACCGATTTTATACTAAAAGAATTGGGCCAGCCACAATCCATGAAAGAATATGTCCAGGATAGACCGGGCCATGATCGTCGTTATCTTTTGGATGCTTCTAAAATTAAAAAAGAGCTGGGTTGGCAACCAAAAATTGCTTTTGAGCAGGGGCTCAAAGACACTATCAAGTGGTATATCGATAATCCTCGTTGGTGGCAGCCGCTTAAGGAAAAGAATATTTTAGTGGAGGGAGATTGGAGTAAGAAAAAATAATAGCCTTTAAAAAGCTGTTTAGCCGTTTTGATTATGGAGCAGCAAATATTTAAAAAAGAATATACTCGTGATAATGCTTTGATTATCCAAGAGGTTTGGGGTAGAGCACATATGATAGATGTTGATGCTAATTCTAATCCTTACTTACCAACGCAAGTAATTTATATTAACGATGGAGTAGCGGAAATTTGGAATAATGAGCGCTCCATCGAGTGGCTGGAAAGAAAATTACTGGAAAAAAATCAAACTGCTCCAGATTTTTTTTGGCAAAAAATGGAGGAATATGATAGACAGCTGGTTAATTTAAAAAAATATTGGCGAAAGCATCATTTAGATTCAGTGGCCGAACTAAGAGATTTTATTGGCTTGATGCGAGCCGCTACCAGAAATTTTTTAGTTTTTTATTATTCAGCTATCAGTCAAAAAACACCAGACAAGATAAAATCTCGGGCTTTAGAAATTCGGGAGCAAGATACTTTTTACGATGATTCCAATCGGCTGATCTTTAATACTTTAGAATACGTATATCCGGAAATAAAAGGTTTGGGCATCACTGTATTAGAAAGAGATTTGAATCAATTTCCTAGTCCCCAGGAACTAAAAGAAAGATTTCAAAATTTTGTCTATATTACGGATGAAACGGCTGAGGCTATAAATCTTAAAAAATTTTTAAGTAAGAACAAGCAATACAAATTTATTTTTAATCAAATAGAGGACCAGACTCAGGTTTTTGGTCAAGTAGCGCATCGGGGCAAAGTAAACGGGCGAGTGAGGATTTTAAAAAGAAAAAATCAAGTAGTTGAGTTTAAACCAGGTGAAATATTAGTTTCTCCTATGACTACTCCTGATTTTGTGCCAGCTATGAAGTTGGCGGCTGCTTTTGTCACTGACGAAGGAGGAATTGGTTGTCATGCCGCTATTTTAGCTAGAGAATTAAAAGTTCCTTGTGTGATTGGTACTAGATTCGCTACCCAAGTTTTTAAAGACGGAGATATGGTGGAGGTGGATGCTGAGAAGGGCATCGTTAAAAAGATATAAAACCATGATTGAAGAAATAAAAAAATATAAATTAACAGCTTATGGTGGAGTAAAACGTAACCTTTCTTTATTTACTTATAGTTGCATAGGGCGGGCCTATGTGCACAGTATGATAAAATTTGCCAAGGTAAGTTATGGTCCTATAGCTGCTTACGGTAATAAAGATTATTGGTATTCTTTGTTCAATATGAAATATTTGACTGATACGGTGGCTCAAAGCATGGAACGGGATAGTAGATGGTTGGACAAAGTAAGGAAAAAATCAATAGATAATTTTAATAAGTTTAAGATAAATTTTAATAGACAAATAAAATTTGTTGAATCAAAGCCAATGGATTTTTTGGCTTGGATCATAAAAAATTATCCTGGTTATTTTGTCATTTTAGGATTGTATAATGGACTGTGGCGTTATAAGGAATATAGTAAGGATAGTCAGCCCGCCATAGATGATGGTAGTGTTGAAGAAATAGCCAAAGAAAGAAGTCAAGTAGCAATACTTTATCCTTTGGTGGAGAAGTACTTAAAAGAGGCTATTAAATCAATGTCTTTAAATATTGGTTTGGCAGAAATAGACTATCTATTATTGACCAGAGGAGAATTGCAACGTGTAGTGGAAAAAAAACTTATAAATAAAGAATTGCAAAGCTTAATAAAGAAAAGGGGCCAGGGGTATGTGTATTTATATAATGGTAATAGAGAAACGATTGTCTCTGACCAAGAAATTTTAAAAAAAGTTAGAGACTACGCTATCCCTAAAATAAAAAATGTAAGTATTTTGCAAGGCACAGTAGCTTATAGTGGTTTTGTTGATGGTACAGTAGTTTTTGATTTAAAAAAGATGCTAGATTATCGAAAGGCAGTTTATATTACAAACATGACTCATCCAGATGAAATACCGTGGCTTAAAAAAGTTTCAGCTATAGTAACAGATGAGGGGGGAGTATTGTCTCACGTGGCGATTATTGCAAGAGAACTTAAAATTCCTACACTTATGGGCACAAAAATTGCTACCCAAGTTTTTAAAGACGGTGATATGGTAGAGGTTGACGCTATTAAAGGAATAGTAAAGAAAATATAAATAAAATAATATGGCGGATACATTAGATAGTTTAAAAAAATACCACTGGAAGTCAATTTGGGCTGGGGATTGGACAATAATGCCGTGCTCTGATTGGGGTGAACATTATATTACCACGTTGAGGGTCAATGGGGAGCCATTTGTTAGGCGAGTAGTATTTATATTTGAAAATGGAAAAAGCTCATGCTGGGTGACAGAAGAGGATATTTCGGTATTTCATGACAGAATGATAAAGATGGTGGATGATAAAATGTCCAATGTTAACATCTTGGCTAATAATCTGGTACAAGCGGCCAAAGCAGCTTTAGAATACATGGATGAGAATAAAAATTTTATAGATTACGAAACGTATAATAGGTATCGGGAGATCATACGTACTTATTATAATGCTCATATGCCGGTAAAGTATTTTGCTGATGCTTTGACTGGTCAGCAACTGGAAGAGTTTTTACCAATTTTACAAAAAGCCAGAGTAGAGGCTGAGTCAGTATTCACAAATACTATTTTATTTGACAAGATGATTGTCAAAAATATTGGGGAAAAAACTGGGATAGCAGAAGGGCTATTATTAAATACCACTAGAGATGAGTTATTGCATATATGGAGGAATAAAGCGCCTTTGCCAAAAGACATAAAACAACGGCATTCATTTTCAGCTTTAGTATTTGAAAATAAAGATCCAAAATTATTTGTTGGTAATAAAGCTAAAGAAATATTAGCTACTTTAGCCAGAGTAGACACTAAAGAAAATATTGTAGGTAGCACAGCTTATCCGGGTAAGATTGTGGGTAGAGTAAAAATTGTTTTAGACCCAACTAATGTTAGAGATTTTCGTCAGGGCGATGTTTTAGTTACACGTATGACTAGACCAGAATTTTTACCTTTAATGAAAATGGCTTCTGGTTTTGTGACCGATGCCGGTGGTATTTTAAGTCATGCCGCTATCACAGCCAGAGAATTAAAAAAACCATGTATAATTGGAACTAAAGTAGCTACCCAAGTTTTTAAAGACGGTGATATGGTAGAGGTTGACGCTATTAAAGGAATAGTAAAGAAAATATAAAATGGATATAGATTTTGACTACAGTTTAGAATATGAAAGACATCAAAGGGACTATTCTATTTTAGGGACCACTATTGTTTTTCGAGGATTATTTAAACAAAATGCTAGATTTTTTGGTGTTATCCCTAATCCTGTTTATTTTTTGGTTAAGGACGATATTTTATATCATTATATGGCGAAAAAAGATGGCGTCAGCCGAATGGAAAATTGGCTTAAGAAAAATGATCTGAATTCATTTAAAAAAATAGAAAAGTTTTATTCTGCTCGCTTGAAAGAATTTAATAAATTTATATTAAAACAGCCAGAAAATTTAGAACTGGCTATTAAGCAAGCCGAGGAGTTTTTTGTTGATTTTACGGAAATAATCCTTTTGGGGTATGAATTACCTCTTTATATGAAAGATAAAGCATCTTCAGAGATTATAGATTTTGCTTTAGCTAGTAGGGAAAAATATGAAAATGTCCATAAGATAAACTTTTCCATTATAGAAAAACTATTGAATCAGCTGGAAAAAAACAGAGACATACCCAAGGACACTTTAAAATATTTAACCATTGAGGAATTGGAAGATTTTTTACGGAACAATAAATTAGCAGATATTGGATATAGAAAAAAGTATATTGTAGTTAAATATGATGGTAATTATTCCTTTTTTTATGATCCTAATCTTTGGAATATTTTAAATCCTAAAGTAGCTAGAGATTTTGTCAAAGGAAATACTGCTTATAAAGGGATAGTCAGGGGGACTGTTAAGATTATTAAAAAAATTACAGAAGCAGCCGAGTTAAAAAAGGGACAAATTTTAATAACTAGTATGACTGATCCGCGCTATGTACCAGCTATGAAAAAAGCCGCAGCGATTGTCACTGACGAGGGTGGTATAACTTGTCATGCTGCTATAGTGTCTCGGGAATTAAAAATACCTTGTGTAATAGGGACAAAAGAAGCTACTCAAGTATTTAAAGACGGAGATATGGTGGAAGTTGATGCTAATCAGGGAATAGTGAGAAAAATAAAGTAAATATAAATATCTTATCCCGCTTCGCCCAGAGGCTTCGCGGGATGCTCAATTTTGCAACTAATCGCTACGCTCTTAGGCAAAATTGGCAGTAGACAATTACTAGATTATTAGGTAGAATTTTAGTATAATTTTAAATTAGTCATTAAATAAATGAAGATTTTAATCATTGGAAAAGGGTATTTAGGCACTCGTTGCGCTGTGGCCTGGAAAAATGCCGTAATTAGCGACAAGATAATAGCCACAGTTAAAGACGTGGAAGAACTGATAGACCAGCATCATCCGGACGGTATTTTAAATGCGGCTGGTGTAGTCGGCAAACCAAATGTAGATTGGTGTGAAACTCATCAAATAGAAACCCTTAAGGGTAATACTATTTTGCCGTTGATTATAGCCGAAGCTTGTCAAAATAAGGGTATTTATCTTTTGCATATGGCTACGGGTTGTGTTTTTTATGGACAGTCTCCTCACGGTGGTCCTTGGACAGAAGAGGACTATGGTAATCCAGCAGCCGTTTATACTAAGTCAAAATTTGCGGCTGATTTAGTTTTGTCTACTTTACCCAATGTTGGTATTGCTCGTATTCGGATGCCGTTTGATAGCCAGTCACATCCCGCCAATCTCATTGATAAGCTATCTAAATATGAAAAGATAGTTGATGTAGAAAATTCCATGACTGTGGTTGATGATATGGTTGATGTTTTTTATAAACTTTTAGAAAAGAAAGCCGAAGGCATATTTCACGTGACCAACCCTGGATCAATCAAACACAAAGAAATAATGGAGCTGTATAAAAAATATGTTGATCCCAGTCATAGCAATAAGTGGATTACTGAAGAAGATTTGGTAAAGCTTGGTCTGGCTAATAAAAAAAGATCAAATAATATCATGACCTCTATAAATCTTAAAAAATACGGCATTACAATGCGGCCGATTAAAGAAGCCGTTACAGAGGCTCTTAAAAAATATGCTAAAGGTAAAAAATAATTATGAGAGGAATAATTTTAGCCGGTGGAGCCGGTAATAGGTTAAAACCATTAACAAAAGTAACTTCTAAACAGTTGTTACCGATTTATGATCAGCCGATGATCTATTATCCACTTCAGACCTTAATCAATGGTGGCATCCAAGATATCTTAGTTATTTCCGATCCCAATAATATCGGCAATATTGTTAGACTACTGGGCAGTGGTAAAGATTTTGGTGTCAGAATTCGTTATGAAGTCCAAGATAGTCCCGATGGATTAGCTCAAGCGTTTTTACTGGGGGAGATTTTTATTGGTGATGACGATGTCACTTTGATATTGGGTGATAATTTATTTGTCGGTGACGGTAAATTTTTAGAAGAAGCTATCAGAAGTTTTAAAGGTGGCGGTCGGGTTTTTGCTAAGGAAGTGCCAGATCCAGAAAGATATGGTGTGGTAGATTTTGACAAAAAAGGTCAAGCCATTAGTATTGAAGAAAAACCAAAAAATCCCAAGAGTAATTATGCGGTCACGGGTTTATATATTTATGATAATGGGGTGATTGCTAAAGCTAAAAGTCTAAAACCTTCTGCTCGTGGAGAGCTGGAGATTACTGATGTTAATAATCTTTACCTTAAAGAAGGTCGCTTAGATGTCAGAATTTATAAAGACTATTGGTTGGATACCGGTACTTTTGACGCCTTACTTGAAGCCGGTAATACTATTGCTAAACTGAGAAAAGCCGGCAAATAAGTATGAATTTTGAAAGTCTTAATGTAGAAAAAGAAGCTAAGGGTGAAAATGTAACTGTTCATTCTGTTTTTATTCGTCATGGAGAAAAATTTCACGATATAAATAATCCAGAGACAGATCTGACCCCTAAGGGAGAAGAGGCTAGCCGTGAAATTGGAAAAAATAGGCCGGAAGTTGATGCTATTAAAGGGTATAGTAGTGATACTCAGAGAACAAAATATACTACCAGGTCCATAGTTGAGCAGTCTCCTACAGAAAACAAGTTAACTCAACGCATCAGAAATGGCTTGGGTATTAGGTATGATTCAGGTAATGAATTTACCAAGAAATTGCAAGGGATAAAAGAAGAGTTGCTGGGAAAAGGGTATGATGATTTATCAGAGGAGCAAAAAGTAGCCAGGTTAGATGAATACAACTCTGTTATAACTGATTGTTATTTAGCTTTGGGCGATAAGCGGCCGGACCCAAATACCTATTCTCCAGTAGAAACAGCCGCTACTATGGCCAAGATATTGAATAATAATATCAGGATGGCCGATAGATTAAAAGCTAATTCAAAAGTTGATTTGGTCAATGCCACACATGATTTTAATATAGTGGCTTTCTTGAAGGAAGTTTTGGTAAGAAACATAGATGATAAAAGAGTAGTTGGTTTTGATTCTGTTAAGGAAATAGGGGGGAGCATGGAATTTAATGGTGGTTTTGAAGTTTTAATAAAAACAGATGATGGTGGCCATAAAACTCTAAAAATATTATTTAGGGGAGAAGAATACGAAATAGACGAGACTAGATTAACCGAGCTAGTAGAAATTGCCAAAGGTTTAAAAAAGCAGGATAAAAAATAATATAGTAATTTATATATGTCGAAATTAAATATAAAACCATCAGCCGAAGGTAAGGTTAATAAAAAAATTGACCAAGAATCTAAATTAGATAAATTAAATAAGATCTTAGACCATATTAGACCAGCCTTAGAAAGAGATGGCGGTAATTTAGCTCTAATCAGTTATGATGCTAAAAAGGGGATAGTGGAAGTCAGCTTTCAAGGTGCTTGTGCTCATTGTTCCTTGGCCAATGTCACTTTAAAGCATTTGATTGAGGCAGAAATTAGAGATCAGATGCCAGAAGTCAAAGAAGTAAGAGCAGTTTAATTTTCAAAATTTTAGACAAAAGGAAAAGCGGCGACATATTGTGTGTGTCGCCGCTTTGTTTTTAGTCCGTTGGGGGACTACTCTTCGATCCAGACGGCTTTGATCGAGCCGTCGTCGTATAGGTTGAAGCGAATCGCTTCCATGGAGTTGAGGCTGCGGGCCTCGGTCATGCCGATGGACTTTGCCAACATCGGAATGGTGGGATCGTGGAAGATCCCGACACCGATCTGGCCGTCGTTCATCAGGTCGAACATCTTTCGTAGAGCACTCTGAGCGTCGCTCTTAAACTGATCGAAAACTGACGGATCCATGTGTTTGAGCACAGCCTCCATATTAGAGAGGCCGTCTTTGATGTCGGCGCGCATGGCGTCAGTGATAGTCTTCTGGAAGAATTCGGCGGAGCCGAGGCCGTCAACGGCATCGTGGATTTCCATCTCCTGGAAGGGGTCGGACATCATCCGCATGGCGGCGAGAGTCTCACTGGTGCGGATCAGCGGTCCGTGGAAACCGTGGGAGATCTTGGTGTCGGATGTGTTGTACAGTCTGTCACCGGTGTTGTAGGCCAATTCGGCCCCGGCATGAGAAATGTGGTTTCCGCTTTTATCCTTATCGGAGTGGCGGAACAAGTCCAGAGTTTTTACAACAAACTTGGCCATTTGTGGGCCTCCTTTGTAAAATTATGAGTGTACACACCATAAATATAGGTGATCCTTGAGTTATTCAAGGATATATTAGTATAGCACATTATCCTATTTTAGTCAATATTAGTTATTAGTCTATAATATAGTTAAAAATACTATAAATATTGACATTTTTACTATATAATGCTAGACTGCCTTATTAAATCATAAAATAATATGTTGGAAAAAATTATCAATTCTAAAACTCGTTTGGCTATATTGGCTATGTTTTTTCAAGGCAAAGAAACAGAATTATCGGCTAGTCAGATAGTCAAAAAAAGCAAACTTGATCCAGCCAATGTCCATAAGGAAATTAGTAATCTATTGGCTGGTAAATTTATTTTGCAAAAAGAGGCCATGGGGCGTAAATATTTTTGTGTGAATACAGGTACTGTATTTTATGATGGTTTGGTAAAGATATTTAAAAATTATAAAATTAATCAATTTGGTGAAGAATGGTTTTCGCTAGAATCAGTACCAAATTATTATCCAATGATGGTGGCTTTTGCTTGGAATGTAAAGCGAGCTAATGATTTTTTAAAAAGTCGTGGTTTTAAAAATAAGTTTACCAAATTGTTGACTACTTATGACAACAATATTAATGATTTGTTAATCATTAAAAAAGAATTTGATGCTTTATCCCAAGAAACTTTGGAAAAAGTTAGTTTTGATCCCAGTTGGGGACAGCAATATATTGATGATTTATCAGCCGAGGTTGATAATTTAATTAAAGCTACTAATGATTTAGAGAAAGTAAATTTAGGAAAATTATCCAATAAAGAATTGTATGATTTATATCAGGAGTATTATGCTGTCTATGGCCAACTTCATATTTTTCACTGGATTCAAACCGTAGCGGATTTTGGTGATAATCTTTTTTCCAAATATTTAATGAATTATTTGCGTCAGAAGATCAAAGACAGCCAATATTCTTTGGGGGAAGTATTTTCTACTTTGACGACTCCTACTAAAGATGGTGAAACGACTAAAGAATATAAAAATTTATTAAATATTTTAGAGGACATAATTTCGGATCAAGATTTAAAAAAATATTTTAAAGATACAGAAACTCGTATTATTGTTCGCGATTTAAAAAATGTCAATAAGGTTATGGATGAAAAAATTTTAAATCACGTTACGAGGTATGGTTATCTTGGCTATGGTACAGTCGGACCTAACTGGGGTAAAGATTATTTTATTGATATTTTAGGCTCTTTAGTCAGACAAAATACCAAGCCAGCTGAGTTGCTTGATAATTTGCAGAAAGATAAGTTAAATATTGAAGTCAAGCAACAAAAATTTATTAAACAACTGGAGATAGAGGAGAAATATCAGCAATTATTTGAAGTAGCCAGAGGTTTAGTTTTCACCAAGGGTAGCCGTAAAGAGTCCATGTTTCATAGCTATAGTATTATAGACCATTTATTTAGAGAAATCGGTCGTCGTTATTATTTATCGGTTAATCAAGTCAGATATTTCTATCCTCATGAATTTGAAGATTTATTGCTTCATAATAAATTTAGTGCCGCTAAATTAAATGAGCGTTATAAATTTAGTTTGCAGTATTCCCTAGGTGATTATAGTCAGGATAAATTATTAGAAGATGAGGAAGCTAGAAAATTTTTAGAAAATTTTAATATTGTCAAAGAGGAAATTGCTGATATTAAAGTAATGGAAGGAGACTGTGCTTCTCCTGGTCGGGCTCGTGGTAGCGCCAAAATTATCAATATACCCAAAGATATGAGTAAAATGGAGCAAGGTGATGTTCTGGTATCTATTGCTACTAACCCCGATTTAGTGCCAGCTATTAAGAAAGCTAGTGCTATTGTCACCGATGTCGGGGGCATTACCTGTCATGCCGCTATAGTGTCTCGAGAATTGGGTATTCCTTGTGTTATTGGTACCAAAATAGCCACTAAAGTCTTAAAAGACGGTGATGTGGTAGATGTGGACGCTACCCATGGTAAAGTTACGATTGTCCGGTAGACAAGCAGTCTATTGGACTTTTTGTTTTAGGCATACTAAAATTAAGATAAATATTACTTAATTACTATGGAATTAATTAGAGATTTTAAAAAATTGGACAAACACGCTGTTGCTTTGGCTGGCGGAAAAGGGGCCTCTCTGGGCGAGATGACCAAAGCCGGTATTCCGGTGCCACCGGGATTTGTAGTGTTATCAGCTGCTTTTGAAAAATTTTTAGAGGAAACTGATCTAAATGTTGAAATTGATGCTGTTATAAAAACAGTCAAACACGAAGATATAAATCTAGTAGAGCAGGCCTCGGTTAAAATCAGGGATTTAATCAGTGACGCCCAGATGCCGGACGATATAGCCAAAGAAATAAAAGCAGAGTTTAAAAAAATGGATGCTAAATATGTAGCGGTGCGTTCTTCAGCCACTGCTGAGGACTCTTCAGTAGCTTCTTGGGCCGGAGAATTAGAATCATATCTTAATACCACTGAAAAAGATTTATTAGATAAAGTCAAAAAATGTTGGTCTTCACTTTTTACACCGCGGGCTATTTTTTATCGTTTTGAAAAAAAACTTCAAGATGCCAAAGTTTCTGTAGCCGTAGTAGTGCAGAAAATGGTGCAATCAGAAGTATCGGGGATTACTTTTACAGTTCATCCGGTCACCGAAGACAGAGACCAGATGGTGATTGAGGCAGGTTGGGGACTAGGAGAGGCTATTGTTTCCGGCATGGTGACACCTGATGCTTATGTGATTGATAAAAAAGATTTCTCTATTATGGATATAAATATTGCTGATCAAGCTAAAAAAATTATAAAAACTCCCAAGGGTAATCAATTTGTAGAAGTAGAGCATAATAAAAGAGAAGAACAAAAATTGGGCGGTGTTCAGATTATAGAGCTGGCCAAAATTTGTGCTGGCATTGAAAAACATTATGGCTTTCCCTGTGATATTGAGTGGGCTTATGAAAAGGGTGATTTTTATATAGTCCAGTCTCGGCCGATTACTACTTTATAAATTTTATACAAAAGAAAAAAGCCCTGTGTTTAGACAGGACTTTTTTTATTCGCGGTGTTGGCGAATTTTTAGGCTTCAGTTTCGCCAAGTTGTTCGAGAATCGAACAACCGAGTTCATCGTTGTCATCGATGGTAATCTCTACGACCGAGCCACTTTTGGCAACTTCGATACCCAGAGATTTGGCGAAAGGTCGGCCGGTGCAGAGCACGGCCTGATCAGGCAGAGAGCGGAGAAAGTTGTGGATGGCCGGAGCCATGTCCTGGATGCCGGTGTATTGCTCGTACCAGCAGGCGGTGCCGTCGGCAAATATGATGGTCGGATTGCCGTCGATGGTATCCATCGATGTGGCGTCTCCTAAGAGGAGAGTAGAGCGGGTCATTTCCAGACCTAATGTGGCGGCAACGTGCCGATGTCGGCGACCAGTACCACATATGATGGCAGAAGGGTTGTCAGGGAGTAAGTCCTTTAGAGACTCAATTTGATTTACTCCGGAAGGAGTCATAGTTGGGTCAGCACCTTCGTGCTTGTCGCCGTGTAAAACCGCATAAATCGTCTTCATTTTGTGGCCTCTTCCTTATTTTTAGAATTGTAGTGTACTTGATTGTAATATTCTATTATAACATGCTTTAGCTATTTTGTCAATGTGCGAACCGATTTATCTATTTAGGTCGGGGGCGGTCTTTTTTTATTGACATTTTTGTGTAAAACTGATGAAATATTGGGTAGATTTTTTGTAAATAATATGCTAAAATAAAGACACAATATGTCTATTATCCGCACCAGCCGAGTATTATATCAAGATAAATTGGCCTTTTGGTTGATTAATTTTTCAATTTTATCCATAGTATCCACCTGGGCGCTTTTTTTATTTAAAAGAGTAGAGCGTGATCCATTGGCCGTACTGCACTATAATATCTACGCTGGCATAGACGCTTTGGGGTCGTGGCAATGGCTTTATCTATTACCAGCCATTTTTTTGTTGATAGCGGCTTTAGATTTTTGGTTGGCTGTTTTATTGTGGACTAAGGCTAGAGTACTGAGCTATTTTTTATTAGCCACCATTTTGATTATGAATTTTTTTATGTCTTTATTTATCTATAATATATTAAATTATAATTCCTAATGCCAGCCTTTGAAATAATTAAAGTTTTGACCTTAGCCACCATTGGTTTTTCTTTGTCCATGCTTTTAACGCCAGCTTGGACCCATTTTCTTTATAAGTACAAATTGGTCAAAAATGTCAGAAATGATAATAGTACGCCAATTTTTTCCAAACTACACAAAGAAAAATCTGGTACGCCGACGATGGGTGGAGTTTTGATTTGGATGACCGTTTTAATATTGGCGGTAGTTTTTTGGTTGATTCATATTATTTGGCCAGACAGTCTTTTGGCTGACTTTGATTTTTTGACTAGAGAAGAAACTTATTTGCCACTCGGTGCTTTGGTAGCTTCAGCCATAGTTGGTTTGGTGGATGACTGGTTCAATATCAACCGCCAAGGTGGCGGTAAAGGTGGCGGTTTGACTGTGAAGCATCGTTTGTTTATTTATACACTGATTGCTTTATTTGGTGCTGGTTGGTTTTATTTTAAATTGGATTGGGATGTTATTCGTATACCGTTTTTGGGAGTTTTTCAATTGGGCTGGTGGTTTATTCCATTTTTTGTTTTTGTCTTGGTAGCCACTGCTTTTTCCGTTAATGAAGCCGATGGTTTAGATGGTTTGGCTGGTGGTATAGTCTTGGCGGCTTTTGCATCTTATGGCACCATTGCTTTTATTCAAGGCAATTATAATATGGCGGCTTTTTGTGGAGTGATAGCTGGAGCACTACTATCATTTTTGTGGTTCAATATCAACCCGGCTCGTTTTTTTATGGGAGATACCGGAGCCATGTCTTTGGGTATTTCTTTGGGTATAGTGGCGATGTTGACCGGCTATCCTTTTCTTTTGCCGATTATTGGATTTTTATTAATGTTGGAATCTTTGTCAGTGATTATTCAGATTCTTTCTAAAAAGATTCGTCACAAAAAAGTATTTTTATCAGCGCCGATTCATCATCATTTTGAAGCCAAGGGCTGGCCGGAGACCAAAATAGTTATGCGTTTTTGGGTGATTGCCGGAGTTTTTGCCGTTTTAGGATTGATTATGGCTATTATTGATTTGTCTTTATGGTAATTAATTTTTCTGGAAAAAAAGTCTTGATTATGGGTTTGGGACTGCACGGCGGTGCTTTAGCCGTAGTCCGTTGGCTTTTAAAGCACGGTGCTACTATTACTATTACCGATACCAAAACTAAAGCGCAGCTTACAGCCAGTTTGGATAAGATAAATAAGTTGTCCAAGGCTAAACAAATAAAATATACTCTCGGCCGACATAAAGCAGTAGATTTTTCTGATCAGGATTTGATTATTCAAAATCCGGCTGTACCCAGTGGAAATAAATTTTTACATTTGGCTAAAAAAAATAATATTCCCATTGTCAATGAAGCGGTCTTATTTTTTTGGCTTTATCAAGGGCAGTCTATCGGTGTGACTGGTACAAGAGGAAAGTCCACTACCGCTACTTTGATTCATCAAATACTAAAAACTAAGATCAAAACCAATGTCGTAGCCGGAAATATTGCTACTAATCCGCTGTTTGAGGTTTTAGAAAAATTGAAAAAAGATGCTCTACCGGTTTTAGAGCTATCTTCCTGGCATTTAGAAGTAATGGATAATTATCATATTTCTCCGCATATTGCTGTAGTGACCAATGTGCTGGTCGATCATCTCAATCGTTACAAAAATTTTAATAGTTACAAAGAAGCCAAAAGAGTAATTTTAAAATACCAGAGTAAACAAGATAAAGTAATTTTAAATGCCGACAATCTATTTACTCGATCTTTTGCTAAGCGAGCTAAAGCAACTGTTTATTTTTATTCTCTCAACAAAAAAGTCAAAGGCACCTATTTAAAAAATAATAAAATGTATTTTAGTAGCGGATCAAAAGAGTCGCTGGTCATGGATACTAAGGGTATAAAAATTTTGGGCCAGCACAATTTATCAAATATTTTAGCTGCGGTTTGTGTGGCCAAGTTGGTCGGTATACCAAATAAAAAAATTGCCCAAGCGGTGAATAATTTTTCTGGTGTACCATACCGTTTGGAGTATAAAGGAAAGATAGCTCAATTAGATGTTTACAATGATTCCACCTCTACCACACCAGATGCTACGATAGCGGCTATTTATGCTATGGGCCAAAAGAATATTTTATTATTGGCCGGTGGGCAGGATAAAAATTTGGATTATAAAAAATTGGCCAAAACAATCAAAGCCAAAGTTTCTAAAGTAATTTTATTTTCCGGAACTGGCAGTTTGAAACTAGTCAAAGAATTAAAAAAAATAAAGTTTGCTCCAGATAAAATGTTTACTGATATAAATAGTTTAAAACAGGCTTTTAAAATTGCTGGTCAGGATAAAAATAAATCAGGAGTGCTATTATTTTCTCCAGCGGCTGCTAGTTTTAATATGTTTAAAAACGAATTTGATCGAGCTAGGCAATTTGATACTTTAGTCTATGATGCTCAGAAGAAGAAAAAATAGTCTTGTGGAGTGGATCTTGGAGCCCTTTGTGGTTAATCGGCGAGGTTTTGGCCATCAGCCAGATTTTGTTTTATTAGCTACAGTGGGCTTACTATTATTTTTTGGTTTAGTTTTTCTTTCTTCTGCTTCGGCCAATTTGGGATTTTATAGATATGAGGATACTTATCGTTTTCTAAAACAGCAGATTATTCATGGTGTTTTACCGGGCCTATTATTTTTTTATTTGGCCGTTCGTATCAATTATCAGCATTATAGAAATTTAGCCTGGCTGGGGCTGATTGTATCTTTTATTTTATTGATTTTGGTATTTTTGACCAGTCTAAGCGGTGATTTCAGTGCGCAATCTTGGATTATTTTGGGTGGAGTTTCTTTTCAGCCAGCGGAGCTAGTAAAGTTATTTTTAATTATATTTTTGGCTTTTTGGTTTGAGAAAAAAGGAGCAGAAGTCAAAGATTTTAAAAAAACTACTATTCCTTTCCTCATTATTGTTGGCTTAATTAGTTTTTTAATTATTAAACAGCCTGATATTGGTACTTTGGCTATTATCAGTGTTACCAGTTTGGTCATGTATTATATCGCTGGAGCTAAGCTGAATCATTTAGCAGTTATTATAGCCGCCGGACTTTTAGGACTGGTAGTGATGATTAAGGCCGCGCCGTATCGGATGAATAGAATTATTGCCTGGCTAAATACCGATATTGATCCGCAGGGCATTGGTTGGCAAATAAAGCAGTCTTTGATTGCTGTTGGCTCAGGTGGTTGGTTTGGTCTAGGTATTGGTTCATCACGACAAAAATCATATTTACCTCAGCCGGCCAATGATTCTATTTTTGCAGTGATTGCCGAAGAAATTGGATTTTTATTTTCTGTAGCGCTGATTATTTTATTTATCGTATTGATTCACCGCGGTTTTCAGATAGCTAGACAATCCGATGATGATTTTGCCAAACTTTTAGCCATTGGTATTATTACTTGGTTGTCTTTGCAGATTTTTATAAATATTGGTGGTATGATCAAGCTGATGCCAATGACTGGTGTACCTCTGCCTTTTATATCTTTGGGCGGAAGTAATTTGGCCGTGACACTCTTGGCTATTGGTATTTTGACGAATATTTCAAAATTTACTCACAACAGATAAATGAGTAGTGGAAAGAGAAAAATTTTATTAGTCGGTGGTGGGACATTGGGATCAGTATCACCACTTCTGGCTATTTCGGCCAATTATCCGGCGGAGTATTTATTTATTGGAACTATAGATGGTCCAGAAAAAGATTTTGTTTTGTCCCAAGGTATAGCCAATTTTCAGGCCATCAAGAGTGGCAAATTGCGTCGTTATTTTGATGTAAAAAATTTTTCTGATATTTTTCAAACTGTCGCTGGGTTTTTTCAAAGTCTTAAAATTATTTGGAACTTTAAGCCGGACATAGTTTTAACCGCCGGTAGTTTTGTAGCTGTGCCAGTAGTCTTCGCAGCTTGGCTACTGAGAAAACCAGTTATTGTCCATCAGCAGGATATAGCTGTGGGTTTGGCCAATAAACTGATGGCGCCGTTTGCTAAAAAAATAACTGTATTATTTCCCGAACAGGTTAAAGATTTTGATAGTCGCAAAACAGTGATAACGGGCAATCCCGTACGTAGTGTTAAAATTGATTTGGAAAAAAATGAGCCGTTGGTACTGATTACCGGTGGAGGATTGGGTGCGCGAACTATGAATGAATTTGTCAAGCAGTTTGTGCCCAAAATCCTAGCAGCTGGTTTTAAGGTTTATCATCTGCTGGGCGCCAAAAATGCCGATCAGAGCTTATCCCTAGATGGTTATTATAGTGACAAGTTTATCAATAAGAATATGATGGATATTTTGGCTCGAGCCGATATTGTCATTTCTCGGGCGGGCATGTCTTCAATTTCGGAGGCAGCCGCGCTCAAAAAAGCTTTAGTTTTGATTCCAATGACTGGTACTCATCAGGAGAGAAATGCGGCTTTTTTAGCCAAAAAAAACGCTGCCTTGATGATTCGCCAATATAATTATAAGATTATGGATAGATATCTTGATAAGCTGTTAAACAAGGAAGATTTGCGAAAAGCTCTAGGTGATAATTTGAATAACCTTTTCCCTCAAAACGCTGTTAATGACTATGTTATTCTGATCAATCAAATTTTAAATGAATAAAATAAATTTGGAAAAAATAAATAAAGTTTATTTATCTGGTATTGGCGGTATTGGTCTATCGGCGATTGCTTATTATTTTAAAAATTTAGGCAAGGAGGTAGTTGGTTCTGATCTGGCAGAATCAGAAGTTATCAAAAGATTAAAAGAGGCAGATATAGAAATAAATTTTAAACAAGTTGCCAAAAATATTTCTGCTGACATTGATTTGTTTATTTATTCTTCAGCCTTGCCACTAGACCATGAGGAACTAGTCAGAGCCAAAGAGCTGAAAATACCTAGTCTTACTTATTTTCAATTTTTGGGGCTACTCTCTAAAAAGTATAAAACTATTGCTGTAGCCGGCACCAACGGTAAAACTACGACGACCGCTATGCTGGGACTGATGCTAGAAAAAGCCGGCCTTGATCCAACAGTCATTGTCGGATCGCTAGTGCCACAGTGGGGTAAAAATTTTCGCCTGGGGCAGTCAGATATTTTGGTGGTCGAAGCTTGTGAGTGGCAAGCCCATATGTTGGAGATTAAGCCACAGATTATAGTACTCACCAATATAGCCGAGGATCACTTGGATTTTTACAAAGATTTAAATGATATCAAGAAGCATTTTCAAAAGTTTGTTAATAAATTACCGGCCGATGGTTTGCTGATTAAAAATTGTGATGATCAAAATAGCAGTCAGATAAAATTTCGTCAGATAATCGGTATTGGTAAAGAGGAGGGGGCTGATTGTTATTTTAAAAATTTGACGGTGGTGGATAATAAACAAAAATTTGAAACCAATTTTGGCCGTGACGATAAGTTGTCGGAAATAGAATTGCCAGTGCCGGGTTTGTATAATATCTACAATGCTCTGTCTGCTATAGCGGTGGCCAATCATTTGGGAGTCAATCGTCATCAGATTTGGAATGCTTTAGCCGAATTTAAAGGCACTTGGCGGCGTTTTGAAATAATTGGTCAGATGAAATCAAATATTGTTATTTCTGATTATGCGCATCATCCTGATTCTATTACCATGCTTCTGCGGGCTACTAAAGATTTTTATCCGGACAAAAAAATTATTGCTGTTTTTCAGCCTCATCATCATAATCGGACCAAAACACTGCTCGATCAATTTGCCAAGGCTTTTTATTTGGCTGATCAGGCCATTATTTTGGAAATTTATAAAGTGAGTGGTCGGGAAAGTCAAGCAGTAGATAAAGTCAGTTCCGTAGATCTACTGGAAAAGATGAATCACAAGCGCAAGCATTATGCCGCTGATTTTAAAAAAGCCAAAGAAATACTCAAAGATATAAGTCCAGTTAATGCAGTCATTCTTTTTATCGGCGCAGGGGACATAGATAATTTAGCTAGAGAAATTATTGATTAATATGGAAAAATTATTTATAAAAAATAGAAATAATAAAAATATAGCTGTTTTAGTTGATATAGTAGATAATCAAAAAGGTTTAGTTTTTATAATGCACGGATTGGGAGGTTTCAAAGAGCAACGCCATATTCAAACTTTTGCTAAAGCATTCAAAAATCAAGGTTTTACGACAGTTCTTTTTGATGCTACAAATACTTTAGGTAAAGGAGAAAGTGAAGGTAGTTATGAAGATGCAACAGTCACTAACTATTACGCCGATTTAGAAGATGTGATCAATTGGGCCAAAAAACAAAAATGGTATCAACAACCTTTTTGTTTGGTGGGGCATAGTCTTGGTGGTATATGTATAGCATTGTATGCTGAAAATTATCCTAAACAAGTTAAAGGTTTGGCTCCTATTTCAACTGTAGTTTCTGGTAAACTTAGTATGGAAACTGAGAAGCATAAAAATATTGCCAAAGAGTGGGAACGAACAGGTTGGTATATTACAGAAAGTTCTTCTCAGCCAGGAATCATAAAAAGATTAAAGTGGTCTCATATGATTGATCGATTAAAATATGATTTATTATTAAAGGTGGACAAACTCGCGATGCCTGTATTGCTTATTGTTGGTGATCAAGATGACAGTACTCTTCCAAAACATCAAAAAATACTTTATGAAAAATTACCTGCTCAAAAAGAATTACATATTATCAAAGGAGCACAGCATACATTTAAGGAAGAAAAACATCTAAAAGAAATAAAGAAGATTTTTGGTAATTGGATAAAAAAATTAAACACATGACCATAGAAAAAAATAAAAGTTTAAAAGAATATACTACTTTTAAAATTGGCGGACCGGCTGAGTATTTTGCTGAGGTAAAAACTGCTCAAGAAGTGCAGGAAGCTTTACAGTGGGCCAAGGATAATCAACAATCGGTAAAAATATTGGGTGGTGGTAGTAATATGTTGATTGCTGACGCTGGTCTAAAAGGATTGGTTATAAAACTTAGTTTGGATAAATTGGAGTTTGATGATTTGAAAGTAACAGTCGGACCAGGAATAAGATTGGCTTATTTATTAAATAAAGCACTAGAGAGCAATTTAACTGGTTTGGAATTTGTCGCTGGAATTCCCGGCACAGTCGGCGGGGCAATTCGCGGTAATGCCGGCACCTATGGCCTAGCTATGGATAGTGTAGTAAAAAAAATAAAATATGCTGATGAAAATGGTCAACTTAAAGAAATAACAGCCACCGAAGCAAAATTTGCCTATCGTCATAGTATTTTTAAAGAAAATTTTTGGATTATAGTAGAAGCAGAATTGGAACTAGCCAAAGGAGATATCAAAGTTGCTCGGGTTCTGGTTAATGAGAGATTAAAGTATCGACAAGATACCCAACCAAATTTGCCATCAGCTGGCTGTATTTTTAAAAACATTCTTTTTGAAGAAGTGGATCTCAAAAAATTGGCCGAAAAAAACATTGATATTGATAAATTTTCTAAGTTTAAAAAGATTCCGGCGGCTCATTTGATTGAAAGAGCTGGTCTCAAGGGGCACGCTATTGGTGGCGCACAGGTTTCTGATGTGCATGCCAATTATATAGTCAACAATGGTAGAGCTACAGCCGAGCAGGTTATTATGCTAATTAGCTTTATTAAACAACAAGTTAGGGATAAGTATGGAGTACAATTGCAGGAAGAAGTACAATTATTTGTCTAATATTAGCCAAAAAGAGTATTTTTTTACTTTTTACCCCATAGTTATTGACTTTTTGAAAAAAATCTGTATAATATAGGGGCATTGATTATTTGTAAAATTTTTAAGAAATTACGCTTATCTAAGGAAAATTCTTATGGTCAATTTAGGATCAGAGAGGAATTCCTTTTTTTATAGAGATAAATGACAGACCAGGAGCCAAAAATAAATAAAAAAGGGTTTCTAGAGATGGACGGAGAAGTGTCAGAGCTTCTTCCTAATGCAAACTTTAAGGTGGTTTTAGAAAACGGCCATGAGGTTTTGGCTCATCTAGCTGGAAAAATGCGTATGTTTAAAATCAGAATACTGCCAGGCGACAAAGTCACTTTAGAGCTGAGTCCCTATGATATGAGTAAAGGCAGGATTATTTATAGAAAATAATTATGAAAGTTAGATCATCAGTCAAAAAAATGTGTAAAGATTGTACGATTACCCGCCGTAAGAAGAGGGTAGTTTGTATTTGTAAAAATCCCAAGCACAAACAAAGACAAGGATAATTTTAATAATAAGAATTTTAGATATTTAAAAGTATGGCCAGAATATCAGGCGTAAACATTCCCAAAGAAAAAAGAGCTGAAGTAGCCCTTACTTATATTTATGGTATTGGTATAGCTACGGCTCGTAAAATATTGAAAGAATTAAAATTTGACGTTAATACTAAAATAAAAGATTTTAGTGACGAACAAATAAACCAACTTCGACAAAAAGTAGAATCTATTAAAGTAGAAGGTGAGCTTCGTCGCGAAAGAATATCCAACGTTAAAAGATTGAAAGAAATTAAATCATATCGCGGCACCAGACATTCTAAAGGTTTGCCAGCCAGAGGACAAAGAACCAAAACAAATTCTCGAACTGTCCGCGGTAACAAACGTATTACTATGGGTAGCGGTCGCGCTCCATCAGCCCAAAAGACCTAATTTTAAATGATTTTTATATAATATGGCAAATAAAATAAGTTCAAAAAAGAAAGCTAAAAAGAGCATCAAGAAAGGTCAGGTCTATATTCAGGCCACCTATAACAATACTTTAGTCACTATTGCTGATGAACAGGGCAATACTTTGGCTTGGTCATCAGCTGGTGTTAATGGTTTTAAAGGTCCTAAAAAAGCCACTCCCTATGCGGCTGGCATTATCGTTAGAAATGCTTGTGATAAAGTAAAGGATATGGGACTGATAACCGTTGATGTTTTTGTGACTGGAGTGGGCGCTGGACGAGAAGCCGCCGTTAGAGCTTTGCACGCCAATGGTTTGACCATAAATTCTATTAAGGATTTGACTCCTATACCACACAATGGTTGCCGTCCCAAGAAAACAAGAAGAGTATAATTTGAATATAATTTAAGATATGGCTAGAAATTTAAAACCCAGATATAAAGCAAGTCGTAGATTCGGTGAAAATGTTGCCGATACTTTAAAGCAGTCAAAGAAAAATTATCCTGCCGGCATGCACGGTCCCAAGAAAGCTTTTACCAAAACCTCTGAATACGGTAGACAACTTCAGGAAAAACAAAAAGCTAAGGCCATTTATGGTATGTTGGAAAAACAATTCAAATTGACTTTTGAAAAATCTACCAAATTACCAGGTGACCTCGGACAGAATTTTCTAACAATGCTCGAAACTCGTTTGGACAATGTAGTTTATCGAGCTGGGCTAGCTCAAACTAGACGTTTGGCTCGTCAATTGGTCAATCATGGCCATTTCATTGTTGATGGTGTATCTACCGATATTCCTTCTTTTAGAGTACAACCCGGACAAGTAATCAAAGTTAAAGATAATAAAATTAAAAAAGGCTATTGGTCAGCTTTAGCAGAAAAATTGGGCAAAGCAGAAACAGCCGGTTGGTTGTCCTTAGATGTCAAAAATTTTACTATTACCGTCAATTCTTTGCCAAACAAGGAAGATTTGCCGGCCAATATAGACATGCCTTTGATAGTTGATTTTTATTCTAGATAATAATAAATAAAAACTAAAAATAGACTTATGATTCAAATTACATTACCAGACAAAATAGACATCAAGGATTTAAAGGATAACCATTATCAAGTGGTGATTGAGCCTTTTTTTCCAGGTTTTGGCGTCACGGTAGCCAACTCTCTTCGCAGAGTATTATTATCATCTCTTGAGGGATCGGCCGTAACTTCTTTTAAAGTAGAGGGTGCGCAACATGAATTTGATTCTGTCGAGGGAGTCAAAGAAGATTTGGTAGAAATTATGCTAAATCTTAAACAACTAAGACTAAAGTCTTTTTCTGATGAGCCCGTAAAACTGATTATTGAAGTGAAGGGTGAAAAAGTAGTGACAGCTTCAGACATCAAAAAAAATGCTGATGTTGAAATAATGAATTCAGATTTGGTCATTGCTACCATCACTGATAAAAGCACCAAGCTGGGCATGGAAATTACTGTGGAAAATGGCAGAGGCTATGTGACTGTGGAACAACGCGATGAAAGTAAAAAATTGGAAATTAGTAATGTAGCCATTGATTCTAGCTTTTCTCCGGTATTAAACGTCGGCTACAAGATAGACAATGTCCGCGTGGGGGAAATGACTAATTATGAGAGAGTTACTATGGATTTGGTCACTGATGGTACTATTGATGCTACTGAGGCAATTTCTAAGGCCGCTAAAATTTTGGAAGATCATTTCGGATTATTTATTAAAAATAAATCTGAAGAAGTAGAAGCTGAACCAGAAGAAAAACCCAAAAAAGCTTCTAAAAAAGCTAGTAAGGATAAAAAAGAAGATAAATAATATTGAGTTAATCGAAATATGAGACACAGAAAAGTAGGCAGAAAATTGGGGAGAAAAACCGGTCCACGCAAGGCTTTGAAAGACAGCTTGGCCACTTCATTGGTTTTGTATGAAAAAATTGTTACTACTGAAACCAAGGCCAAAACTATCCGTCCAATTGTAGAAAAACTGGTTACTCGCGCTAAGATCAAATCAGTCCACAATAAACAGCAATTAAGTAGAGTATTGGAAGATAAAAAAGCTGTTCAAAAATTATTGGATGTTTTGGGACCACGTTATAAAGATAGAAAGGGCGGTTATACTCGTATTATCAAGATGTCTCGTCGTCAGGGTGACGGTGCAGCCATGGCTCAAATTGAATTTGTATAAACATATGGAAAGAAATACACATAAAATTGACGCAACTGGGAAAATAGCTGGCCGATTGTCCAGTAAGATTGCTATGCTTTTGCAAGGTAAAAATAAAGCCGATTATCAACCACAAATTGATGGTGGTGATACTGTTGAAGTTTCCAATGTGGCGGCTATGAAATTTTCTGGCAAGAAATTGGAGACCAAAGTTTATTATAGAACCACTGGCTATCCAGGCGGTATCCGCAATAAAAGTTTAAAAGACATGATGGCTAAAACTCCTGATCAGGTCTTGCGCCAGATGGTTCGTTTGATGCTCCCAGATAATAAACTAAGAGCTAATAGAATTAAGAGATTAAAAATAAGTTAATATGGCCGTAAAGAAAGAACATAAAGACTATATTTCAGCTGTTGGCAAGAGAAAAAGAGCTGTCGCCAGAGTTAGAATTATTAAAGGTAATGTCAAAGGCATAAAAATTACTGTCAACGACAAAGATTATAAAGAATATTTGCCTTATACTCAGTGGCAAGAATTGATCTTAAAACCATTAAATTTAACTGGTCGTGATAATATTGCTATTTCTATCAAGGTTCAGGGTGGTGGTGTCAGAGGTCAGGTTGGCGCTATTAGCCATGGTATTTCCAGAGCTTTGCTTAAGACCGATGAAGAACTGCGTGCTACTCTTAGAAAAGAAGGCCTATTAACCAGAGATGATCGTCGCAAAGAACGAAAGAAACCCGGACTTAGAAAAGCTCGTCGTGCGCCACAATGGAGTAAGCGTTAAAGAACTAAAATCATATAAAGCTAAATATAAAAAAGCCCCCGATCGGGGCTTTTTATTATCGTCAGTCAAGGCCCTTAAATCGTGGGTATTTTTTGTTATATTAGCCAATATTTTTACTAACTACAGACATTTATTTTTATTGCTCTTTATGTTAGAATTAGCCCATGGTTACTAGTCAAAGAATCACTGCTAATACTAGTTTTTTTATGGCTGCTCTGATAATTCAGAAGGTTTTTTCTTTTGTTTATTTTACTCTTTTAGCTCGAAATTTGGGGGCGGAGGGTATTGGACAGTATTTTTTCGCAGTTTCTTTTGCTAGTATGTTTTCTGTTTTAGTTGACCTGGGTTTATCACCACTTTTGATCAGAGAAGTAGCCAAGGAAAAAGAAGAGCTGGAAAAATGGTTTCAGCAAGTTTTTACTTTAAAAATTATATTTTCTCTGATCACGGTTGTTATTATTTTGGCTTTGGATTTTATATTGTTTTATAACGATGCAGTCAGAAATTTAATATTTATTTCCACAGCTATTATTTTGATTGATAGTTTCACTTTAATTTTTTATGCTTTTATCAGAGGCAAACAAAATCTAAAATTTGAATCTTGGGGGACTATTATTTTTCAGATCGTTGTGATGATAAGTGGTTTGAGTTTATTGAAGGTGACTGATAAGGTTTGGCCATTTTTAATTGTTTTATTTTCCGCCAGCTTATTTAACCTGATTTATTCAGCTTTTATTTTAAATAGAAAGTTTTTTGTTAAGTTTAAATTGTATTTTTCCAAGGACTTAGTCAAACAGATCATGTTGATTGCTTTACCTTTTGCTTTAGCAGCTATTTTTGCCAAAGTTTATGCTTATATTGATACTGTTTTTATAAAGATTTTTCTCGGTGATCAAGAAGTCGGATTTTACAGTGTGGCTTATAAGATTACTTTCTCTCTGCAGTTTATTCCCTTGGCTTTTGTGGCAGCGCTTTATCCGGCTTTTTCCAATTATTTTAAATACGATGTGGAAAAGCTAAAAAGTACTTTTGCTAAAGCTTTTAATTATTTGGCTTTTATAGCTTTGCCGGTCAGTTTTGGGATCATTGCTGTGTCCGGTGAAATAGTCCATAAATTATATACTGAAGATTTTGATTCTATTTGGCCATTGCGGGTGTTGATTGCTTCCATACCATTTTTGTTTATTAATTTCTCATTATCTAGTTTTTTAAATGCTACTGAGCGTCAAAAAATAAATACCAGAAATTTAGGTATAGTGATGATGTTTAATATTGTTTTAAATTTGATATTTATACCAAAATTTGGAGTTTGGGGGGCTAGCTTGGCTTCTACTCTTTCCACTTTATTTTTATTTGGCTTGAATCTTTCTGAAGTAATGAAAGTGATTCATATGCCTATTAGATTTTTTAAGCCACTTTTAGGCTCTTTATTTTCAGCTGTTTTGATGTATGGGGCAGTAATTTATAGTAAAGATATAATCGGTTGGTTTTTCTCTATCTTAGTGGGGGGCGTAGTCTATTTGATTTTGATGCTTTTGACCAAAACAATTAGAAAACAAGATTTTCTTTTTATCAAAAATTCTTTTAGATCATGAAAAAGACCTTAGTTTTAACACACGAATATTATCCGTTTAAAGGGGGAGTAGCCAGATATTGTCATAATCTTTTTAAATTTTTTAAAAATGAAGAGTACTTGGTTGTGACTGACAATCTAGAGGTCAGCTCTCAGAAAAACATCATCAACACTCGTTTGACCTGGCCTTATCTAAAGCCTAGTTGGCTCTTGGCTTATTTTAAGTTAAAAAAAATTATAAAGAATAATCAGTTGGAGCAGATTTTTACCCCCAATATTTTGCCTTTGGGTAGCTTGGCTTATTTTCTTAAAGTACCATATATTATTTCTTTACACGGTCTAGACATTAATTTAGCTATGGCTAATAAGCCTAAGTTAACTAGAAAGATTTTGACCGGTGCCAAAGCAGTGATAGCCAATACGGAAAATACTGCTAAAATTACTAGAGATTTTTTAGGTCAGGCTGATTTTAAAATAAAAGTTTTATATCCCAGTGTTGATTTTGATACCAGCTATGATCCTATCAAACTAGAAGCGTTTCGTAAAAAATTGGGTATTGGCGAGGAAAAGATAATTATGACGCTCGGTCGTTTGAATAAACGAAAAGGACAGGATTTGGTGATTGAGGCTTTGGCCCAACTTCAGAACGATTATAATTTTAAATACTTTATTATCGGTCGTGGCTCGGAAAATAAAAATTTGGAACTTTTGATTGATAAGCACAAATTATCCAAGCAGGTTTTTATCTTTGATAATATTGACGACGAAGATTTAATTTACTTTTTTAAATTGGCTGATTACTTTGTCCTGCCACATCGGCAAAGTGGCCACGATATAGAGGGTTTTGGTACAGTTTTTTTGGAAGCCGCCCTTTGTAATTTACCGATTATTTCTGGTGATAGTGGCGGAGTTAAAGAGATATTTAATAAGCCAGATCAGGCTCTACTAATACCAAGTGATGATTTAAAAGCTTTGATCAAGGCGATAAAATTTTTATTGAATAATCCATTAGAAGCTGATAAACTAGCCCAAGCTGCGCAACAGCGGGCTAAGCAATTTAAAGGCAGTAAAGCACAGTCATTAATTTTAAAAGAAATATTAAAATAATATGAAAAAATTTGATGTTGTCATGCTTAATATGTCCAATTATTCCGAATGGGATGAGGGTGTTTCTAATCGTAATTACCATATTTTGCGGGAATTACAAAACAGGGAAGAAGTCGGTAAGATTTTAGCCGTTGATTATTTGCCATTGAATTTTAAAAGAGCTTTAAGAAATTATAAGGAGGGCATAGTTTTAAATATTAATAATTCTAAAACAGTCAAGCGAGGTCTGACTTATAAAGTATCTAAAATTTCCGATAAGCTTTATGTCTACACTGACGCAGATTTTTGGTTGAGACCAAAAAGTAGTTTGAAACGTATTAAAAAAATAGCCATTGATTTAAATTTTGGCGATTTTGTCTTATGGTCTTATTATCCTTTTGCGGCGTCTTATTGGGGTAAAATGGGCCAAAAAATGACTATTTTTGAGGCCGTGGATAACTGGCTTTTGCATTCATCCTATAGTAAATATACAGACAAGCTTAAAATCGCTTATGAAAAGATTAAAAACGAAACGGATTTGATTTTTGTGGTTTCTAAAAATTTGACCAACTTTTTTGATGATCAACCCAATGTTTACTGGATACCAAACGGTGTCGATAATAAACATTATAATAAAAAGTTTTCTTTAATCAATCGGGACATTTCGGATATTCCCAAGCCAATTATTGGTTATATTGGGGTAGTGCAGGAAAAAGTTGATTTTAAACTCCTGGAATATATAGCTGACAACAATTTGGATAAGTCACTGGTCATTATTGGTCCGGTTTGGACTGAACAGGAGAAAGCCAAAGAGGAATTGTCTCAAAAGAAAAATGTTTTTTTTCTGGGTTATAAAAAATACAATGAGGCGCCACAGTATATCCAACAATTCAATGTTGGTATTATACCCCATAAAACAGCGGGGTTTAGTGCTACTACCAATCCGATGAAGATGTATGAGTATTTATCTTGTGGTAAGCCTGTGGTAGCTACTAGTAACATTGGTACGGAAAATGTAGCAGATATGATTTCTGTGGCCAAAGATTATGAAAGTTTTAATAAGGCTATTAATGAGGCTTTAGAGAAAGACAATACTGATGCACAAGAAAAAAGAAAAGAGTTTGTCAAGAAATTTTCTTGGTTTAATACGGTTTCTAAAATGTTGGATTTAATTAGCAATAAGTTTAATTAGTTTATAAAATGGCCAAAGCTGACCTGTCAGTCATTATTGTAAATTGGAAAGTAAAAGACTTACTAAAAAAATGTTTGGACTCTATTTTGGCTTATCAAAAAAATTACCAACTAGAGATATTTATAGTAGATAACCATAGTCAAGATGGTAGCGTGGAGATGATCAAAAAAGATTATCCGATGGTCAGTTTGATAGCTTTAGAAAAAAATATTGGTTTTGGCGCAGCCAATAATCTAGCCATAAAAAAAGCTACAGCGGATTATATTTTTTTACTTAATCCCGATACAGAGCTAACGGCTGATTTTTTTGATCAGGCATTTTCTTATATGCAAAATAATCCAGCCGTAGGAATTTTGGGTCCGAAAATTATAAATAGCGATGGTAGCCAACAGGCTTCTATTAGAAATTTGCCAAATTTATTATCACAAAGTCTAACGTTGTTTAAATTACAAAATATTTTAGGTAGCGATAAACCATTGGAGCCTTATATCAATAAATCTCTGATAGCTCCGGTTTCGAAAATTAGAAAGTTATTTTCTGCCAGTAAAGCTTTGACTCATTATTTGGCGGAAGATTTTGATTATAGTAGGGAGCAGTCAGTCGAGCAGATTATGGGGGCAGCCATGTTTATTAGACGTTCTGTTTTGGATAAAATTGGGGTTTTTGATACTAAATTTTTTGTTTGGTTTGAAGAAGTTGATTTGTGTCAGCGCGCTAAAAAAGCCGGTTTGGAAATAAAATATTTTCCCCAAGCGGTTATTATCCATCATGGAGGACAAAGCTTTTCGCAAAGTCAGACCTTAAAAAAACAAAAGCTTTTTAATAAAAGCCTGTGGTATTATTTTTTCAAACACAAACCATTTATTCAGACTTTAATAATTTTTTTATTAATTCCTATTAATATAGGGCTGACATTAATTTATGTCACTTTTTTCAAAAATAAAGGAAAGTAGCTTATTTTCTAGATGGCTGATGGTTTTTATCACGCTGGAAGCTTTGTCGGCCTTGGCTTGGTTTTACCCCTATATTAGCGGGGCAGTCTTGTTATTTGTGGCTGTTTTGACGGTTTTTTTGCTTTTTAAACAGCCCATATTTTCTTTGTATCTTCCGGTTGCTGAAATTTTTTGGGGCTCTTTGGGGCACAGCTTTGATTATTATTTTATTAACACCAGGCTACTGATATTTATGCTGGTGGTTTTTGTTTTTATAATTAAACATATCAAGCAATTTAAAAATATTAAATTGTTTAAAAATCGAAATTTGTTTTTGATATTTTTTAGTTTAGTATTTTTAATTTTATTGGGTGTAGTTTTGGGCTATGTTCGGAGCAAAGATCTGGGCCGAGTATTTCTTGATGCCAATGCTTATTTTTATATTTTCTATTTACCTATTTGGTATCAGGTTTATGAAGAGAGGTATTTACAAAATATTTTAACTATCTTAAAAACGGCTACTTTGATAGTTGCTATAAAAACTATTTTATTATTAAATATTTTTTCTCAAAATTATTCTTTTTTAAATATAGATAATATTTATAAATGGGTTAGAGACACCAGGACAGGGGAGATAACTCCTTTTCGTGATTCATTTTTTAGGATATTTATGCAGTCGCAGTTTTATTTGATTGTGGCTTGGCTGGTAATTTTTATAGAACAGATCAACAATTTTAAAAATAAAAATAGTTTTTGGCTAAGTATAGTTTTGTCGTCGGCTATTTTTATATCTTTGTCGCGTAGCTTTTGGCTGGGACTAACAGTCGGATTATTATTTACTTTAGGGCATTTTATTTATCAGACCAAAAGAATTTCTTTAAATATTTTTATTAGTTTGGCAGTGATGTTTTTAGCCAGTATACTATTGGTAGAGTTGGCTTATAATTTGCCAGCGTATAAAAGTTTTAATATTTTTACCCAGCGTAGTACCGATGTCAGTGAGTCAGCGGCTTCTACTCGCGCTCAATTGTGGGGACCGCTGTGGCAAAATATTGCTGAGCGGCCGATTTTTGGTCACGGTTTTGGTCAGGAAATCAGTTTTTATTCCAATGACCCGCGTATTAAAACTGTAGACAATCCTTCTGGCTGGCATACTACCTATGCTTTTGAATGGGGTTGGATGGATCAGCTGGTCAAAGGTGGCTTAGTCCTGTTCTTATTTTTTGTAGCTTGGATTGTTTATCTTTATCGACGGACTTATCGCTTTTTATCAAATGAACCAGTTATTAGCTTGGCTCTGATGGCTACATTGACTAGTTTGATAATTATTCATATATTTACCCCATACCTTAATCATCCGCTGGGTTTGTCAGTACTTATGTTAGCTAGTATAATTTTTATTCCTTATGCACAAAAAACAACCAACAGTGACCATTAGTTTACTTACTTGGAATGGTCAAAGATACCTTCCTTGGCTGATGAAAAGCTTGTCAGAACAGTCTTTTGTCGACTTCGAGCTTTTGGTCTTGGACAATGCTTCTAGCGACAATTCCATAGAAATTATTAGAGAACATTATCCTAAGGCCAGAATTGTTGGTCAAAAACAAAATATTGGTTTTGCCAAAGGACACAATTTACTGATCAATTGGTCAAATTCTGATTATATTTTAGTTTTAAACCAAGATGTGATATTGGGCGCTAATTATTTGAGAGAATTGGTGGATTTTATGGAAAAACATCCCCAAGCGGCTTCTTGTGCTGGTAAATTGATGTATTGGGATTTTTCCAGCGGACAAAAAACCAACATTGTTGATTCTTATGGTTTAAAAATCAGCCGTAAAAGAGAAATTATTGATAATCAGCAGGGTCAAACTGATAGTAGTTTGTCTAATCAGGAAGTTTTTGGTCTTTCGGCTACGGCTACTTTATATAGACGAAAAGCACTCGATATTGTAGCGGGGGCGCCCAAAGATAACCATTTGGAATATTTTGACGAAGATTTTTTTGCTTATAAAGAGGATGTTGATTTAGCTTGGCGTCTTAGACTTTTCGGCTGGGAAAATTGGTTAGTCACCACTTGCAAGGCTTATCATCATCGCAGTATAGCCAAAGGAGAAGACCTTATTACTTCACGCAAACACCGGGGCTTTGCCAATAAAATTTCTTATCGCAATCATTTTATGTTACTTTATAAAAATTCTTTCTATAAGAATTTATTTAAGGATTGTTTGTATATAAAATGGTATGAATTTAAGAAATTTGTTTATTTGCTTATTTTTGAAAGATCAACTTTGGTTGGACTGAAAGAATTTTTTATGAGTATTCCCCGACTGAGAAAAAAAAGAAAATATATTATGGAGCATAAAAAAATTACAGCTGATGATATATATAAATGGTTTGAAAAATAATTTATGGATTTATCAATTGTGGTCTTAAATTATCGCGGTAAAAATTTAGTAAAAGAATTACTAAAAAATTTAGCGGAATTAGATTTGCCGTATCAGTATGAAATCATTGTGGTAGACAATGCTTCTGGCGATGGTTTGAAAGAAGCCTTGGCTGAAAATTTTCCGCAGGTTAAGTTTGTGGCCAATTCAAAAAATTTGGGTTTTGCTGGTGGTAATAATCGGGGTATTATAGAAGCCCAGGGTCAATATATAATGATTATGAATCCTGATTTGGCTATTTTATCTAAGGCGATAGAAAAATTGTATCAGTATATGGAAAAAAATCCGCAAGTAGGTTTAGCTGGTCCGCGACTGATAAATGCCGATCGCACTATTCAATATTCTTGTACTGATTGGCCAGATTGGAAATTGCCTTTTTTCAGGCGGACAGCCTTGGGCAATACCAAAGCGGGTCAAAAATGGCAGGATAAATATATTATGAAAGATCTGGATCATTATCAAAACAGTTATGTACCATCTTTGTTTGGTGCTTGTCTTATTTTTCGTCGGGATGTTTTGAAAAAGGTGGGTCTTTTGGATGAGCGTTATTTTATGTATTTTGAGGACTTAGATTGGTCTAGACGTTTTTGGGAAAATGGCTATAAAGTCACTTATGTGGGGGAGGCTGAGATTATCCATTTGCACCGTCGCGAGTCAGCCGCTGAAAGCCTGCTTAAATCTTTGTTTTCCAAAACAGCTCGTTTTCACATTATTAGCTTTGTCAAATATTTATTGAAATTTAGAGGTAAAAAATTACCAGTCATTGGCTAGTCTTTTTCTTGATTTTTAGCCTATTTTCTTGTATTATTATTCTATAAGAAAATTTTAAATTTATGGCAAAAAATCAAGAAAAAAGCCTTGATATTAACGATGAATATCAGCAAAGACTAGCCAAATTGGCCAGGCTCAAAAAACAAGCCATCGACCCTTATCCAGCCCGAAGCAAAAAAGACACTAGCGTGGCGGATTTTTTAAATAATTTTAAAAAACTATTGAGTAGTCAACAAAAGATCACTAGCGCCGGTCGGATTGTTAGTTTGCGTCTGCAAGGGGGATCTTGTTTTCTAAATTTTGAAGATTATTCTGGTCGCGTGCAAGTTTTTATAAGGAAAGAAAATATTGGAGAAGGGGAGTATCAAAGTTTTAAAGACAATGTTGATACTGGTGATTTTGTAGAATTTAGCGGTCAGGCTTTTGAGACCAAAACCAAAGAGCCGACTATTTTGGTTGACGGTTTTAAATTTTTAGCTAAGACTCTTTTGCCACTACCCGATCAATATTATGGTCTTAAAGATCCCGATCTTAGATTTAGAAAAAGATATTTAGATTTGATTTTAAATCCCAAAGTAAAAGAGACTTTTAAGTTGCGCAGTGAAGTGATCAAGCTGACGCGTCAGTATTTTGATAAAAATGGTTTTATGGAAGTAGACACGCCGGTCTTGCAGTCAGTGGCCGGTGGAGCAACGGCTCAGCCTTTTGTCACCCATCACAACGCTCTAGATATTGATATGTATTTGCGTGTAGCGCCAGAATTATATCTAAAACGTTTGATAGTTGGTGGTTATGACAAGGTCTATGAAATTGCTCGTTGTTTTAGAAACGAAGGCATTGATCATCAGCATAATCCGGAATTTACCCAAATTGAAGCTTATTGGGCTTATAAGGATTATACTTTTTTGATGGATTGGATGGAAAAATATTTTGAATTTTTAGTTACCAGTGTCAATAATGGCAGTACCAAAATAAAAAATAGCGCGGATGTTATTGATTTTAAAGCTCCTTATCCCAGACTGGATTTTAAAGATACTCTAGAAAAAGCTTTAAAAATTGATCTAGATAAGACCAATGATCAGGAGCTAGCCAAAATCGCTAAAAATGCCAAATTGGAAGTTGATAAAAGCTGGGGTCGTGGTAAATTGCTCGACGAACTGTATAAAAAATTTGTGCGATCAAAATTGATTCAGCCAACCTTTATTGTCAATCATCCCTTGGAGGTTTCACCTTTGGCTAAAAAGATTGTCGATCGGCCAAATTATGTCGAAAGATTTCAATTGGTAGTTAAAACAGCAGAAATTTGTAATGCTTTTTCAGAGTTAAATGACCCTCTAGATCAGGAAAAAAGATTTGATGAGCAGAGAAAATTGAGGGAAGCGGGAGATCAGGAAGCTCAGGGGGCTGACAGTGATTTTGTCGAAGCCTTAAAACACGGCATGCCACCAACAGTCGGATTGGGTGTGGGCATTGATCGATTGGTCATGCTTTTGGGTGATATAGAAAATATCAAAGAGGTTATATTATTTCCAACCATGAGACCAAAAAATGATGACTAAGGAGATAAGGAAGTTAAATAAATTATTAGTGGCTACTCATAATCCGGGAAAGTTTAAAATTATTAAAGATAAATTAAGTTCATTAAATATTGAGATTTTATCTTTAGATGATTTGGGCATCAAAGAAGATTTTGAAGAAACTGGTCAAACTTATCAGGAAAACGCTTCGGGTAAGGCCAAATTTTATTATAAGCTGGCTCAGATGCCGACATTAGGAGATGATTCTGGATTGTCGGTTGATGCTTTAGACGGTGCACCGGGTCTTTATTCGCGTTTTTGGCCAGGATATAAAGGGACTGATGAGGAGCTCCTGAAAATGCTTTTAGACAAGCTAAAGGATGTTCCCGATGCTCAAAGAACAGCCAAATTTGTCACGGTCTTAGCTTTGTTTGACGGACAGCAAATATATTTTGGTCAAGGAGAAGTCAAAGGAGTAATAACTCAAGAAGCTTTGTGTGATTTAGAGCCAGGTCTGCCCTATAGCGCAGTTTTTCGTCCCGATGGGTATGACAAAGTTTTTTCCCAGCTGACTTTGGAAGAAAAGCGTGGTGTCAGTCATCGGGCCAAGGCAGTTGATGAAATAATTAAACAATTATCCGCCAGAGGTGGAGTAAATAAATAATTAATATGGACAAAAGAAATCTTTTAATCATGGTCGCAATAATGGTTATAGCAGTGGCCCTGATGCTGATTTTTCCAGCCAAAAAAATCACTATGGAAGAAGCAATTATTAAAACAAATAAAGGAGATATAAAAGTCGCTTTGTATCCTGATAAAGTTCCCACTACTGTGGAAAATTTTGCCAAACTAGCCCAAGAAAGATTTTATGAAGACATAAAATTTCATAGAGTAGTGGAAAATTTTATGATTCAAACAGGTGATCCCCAAACTAGAGGTGAGGAAGGTAAAGATTTTGTTTATACACCCAACGGCAGTGGTTTACCCATCGCTGGTACTGGTGGGCCAGGCTATACTTTTAAAGACGAATTTCATCCCAATTTAAAGCATAATATTGCTGGTATTTTGTCTATGGCCAACTCTGGTCCCAATACCAATGGCTCACAATTTTTCATTACGCATTTGCCCACACCATGGCTTGACGGAAAACACACTATTTTTGGTCGCGTATTAGAAGGTCAGGCTGTAGTGGATTCTATTGTTCAAGGTGATTATATAAAGAAAATTATCATAAAATAATGTTAGACATAAAAAAAATAAGAGAGGAAACAGTGGCTGTCAAAGATTCTTTAATGAAACGTGGCATCAAAGTTGATTTTAAAAAAATAATTAAACTAGACGATCAGCGCAAAAAATTGATTGTCCAAAATGAAGATTTAAAAGCCGAGCGAAACAAATTTTCCAAATCAAAACCTGATGCTGCTATTATTAAACAAATGAAATCTCTGGGCGAAAAAATAAAAGATTTGGAAACAGACTTAGATCAGGTACAGTCAGAGCTAGACAATGAAATAGCCGCTTTGCCAAATATTGTAGCTGACGATGTAGTAGCTGGTGGCAAGGAAAATAATAAAATTATCGGCACTTTTAAAACTCAGCCAAAGCTGGCTTTTAAATTTAAAAATCATGTGGATTTAGCTACTGAGCTAGGGCTGATAGACTATCCTCGGGCTGTTAAGATGTCTGGTTCGGGTTTTTGGGCCTATACCGGAGACGGAGCTTTGCTAGAATGGGCTCTACTTAATTATTTTGTAGATTATCATCGGCAAAATAATTATCAGTTCATCATTCCACCGTTTTTGCTGACAGAAAAATCTGCCTATACTTCTGGGCATTTGCCAAAATTTAGGGAAGACCTTTTTTGGACACAAAACAAGCTTTGTTTAAACGCCACTTCTGAAATGATGTTAGGTAACTATCATCGTGATGAAATTTTGCCAGCCGAAAAATTACCTTTGAAATATTTTGCCTATTCAACCTGCTTTCGTCGGGAAGCTGGTTCTTACAGAGCGGAGGAGAGGGGAATGGTCAGGGGACATCAGTTCAATAAAATTGAGATGTTTCAATTTACTAAACCAGAAAATTCTTGGCAGGCCTTTTCTGAATTATTGAAACACGCTCAAAAATTGGTAGAGGGCTTGGAGCTACACTATAACACAGTTCAATTGGCCGCTGGTGATTGTAGCGCTGCTATGGCCAAAACAATTGATCTAGAAGTTTGGATACCATCTATGAATAATTATAAAGAAGTTTCCAGTGTTTCCAACGCTTTGGATTATCAGGCCAGACGCGGGCAAATACGCTTTAAAGATAGTGATGGAAAAAATAAGTTTGTTCACACTTTAAACGCTTCTGGTTTGGCCACCAGCCGAATTTTGCCAGCCATTTTAGAGCAAAACCAACAGGCTGATGGTTCCGTAGTAGTGCCCAAGGTATTGCAAAAATATCTCGGCAAGAAAGCATTGAAAAAATAAATGTTTTTGACTTGGTTAGAAATCAACAAAACTAATATATTGCACAATATTGGGCAGTTTAAAAAGTTGGCTCCCCATTCGCAAATTTGGCCAGTGGTAAAGAGTAATGCTTATGGCCATGGTCTTAAGGAAATTGTGGCTTATTTGTCGGATCATGATGATGTCGGGGGGTTTATGGTGGCCAATTTAGAAGAAGCTCTGACTATTAAAAATTTGACCAAAAAGCCGATAATGGTGCTTAGCTATTTTGATTTAAGCGATCATTTTTCCTTAGAAAAAGTAGACTCCCAAATTTCTTTACCGGTTTATGATATTGATACCATCAATCAGTTGGCTAGTTTAAATAGAGATTTTTTGCTTAATGTAAAAATTGATACCGGGACAGCTCGCTTGGGATTTAGCCAAGACCAAGTAAGATCAGCCATTGATCAAGTGGAAAAAAGCAAACATCTGAAAATTTTTAGCTTGTTTACTCATTATGCTGAATCGGAGGCCGAGGATCAAACTTTTAGCAAAAAACAGTTAGCCGATTTTCAAAAGATCACCAAAAATTATAAAAAATATAAAATACATTCAGCTTGTACGGCCGCTAGTATTTCCTTGCCTTTAGCTCAGTCAAACATTATTCGAGCCGGTTTGGGTTTTTATGGTTTGTGGCCTAGTCAGGTTACCAAAAAAAGAGCTGATCAGTTGGCGATAGACTTACGACCATTGTTAAGCTGGAAAACAAAAATTGTTCATATTAAACAACTGAAAAAAGGTGACAGCATTGGTTACAACCGTACTTATCGCTGCAAGGATGATTGCCAGTTGGCTGTTTTACCGATTGGTTATAACGAAGGTTATGATCGGTCATTATCTAATAATAGTGCAGTATTAATTTCCGGTCAGCGCTACCCAGTTCGAGGAAATATTTGTATGAATTTGACCATGGTGGAAATACCAAAGTCCCTAGAGGTCAAAGTAGGGGAGGTAGTGACTCTAATTGGGCAAGATGGAGGAGAAAAAATTACCGTTGAAGAGCTAGCTGATTATTGTCAGACTATTAATTATGAAATAGTCACTAGGATAAACCCTAATTTAAAAAGAGCAATTATTTAATTAAACGTTTTACGACACATAATATTATAGCCATAATTCTAAGATAGAGTATGCGTGGTATGATTAAAACCAATAAATCTTGGCAACGACACCTGCCAAAAAGACCGCAACCAGTAAAGCGGGATTATTATAATACCACTAGAGTTAGTTATCAAAAGACTGTCGTTAGGATTATTTTGGTTATTTTAGGGTTATTGCTAGTTCAAAGTATCTTTCAAATAAAATATTTTAAGATAGAAAAAATAAATTTGGCCGGTCAAAAGGATTTAAGTGTCGAAGAGGCACAACAGTTTATTATCAGTGAGCTAGCCAAGACCAAATTTTTCTTTTTTGAAGAAAATAATTACTGGCTAGCGCCAATAGATGAGCTAAGCTATCAACTCAAGGAAAAATACAATTTAGAAGAAGCTAAAATAGAAAAAAAATGGCCGGACAGCTTGCTAGTTACGGTCAAAGAGAAAGTTTCACATTTTATTTGGCAAAAAGATAACTCATTATACCTCTTAGATGCTCACGGCCTCTTAAATCGCCAAATCAGCTTTTTGGACGATAAATACTTGGTTTTAGAAGACAAAAGAGACTACAGACCGCAGGGTGAGCAAATTTTTACCCCTGAAGAGATAGAGGTTATCAATCAGATCTATTTGAACTGGAATGACCTAATAGCACCAAAGGTTAAAATGTCTAAAATAACCATTTATAATGATTGGAATATAGATTTGCATACTGAGACTGGTTTTTATGTTAAAATAGACAAGGATCAAGATATTAAGGAACAGTTAAATAATCTCCGGGCAGTCTTAGAGGAGAACATTACGGGCGTTGATATAGACTATATAGATATCCGTTTCGGGGATAAGGTGTATTTTAAGTAGTATCTATTAATAGTAGGCTTTTCTGGCCTATTTATTATATAGCATACTAATTGAGTATAATAACTCTTACACTCAGTTTGACAAGTATAAACCTAGCCTTTATAATATAAATATGGCTAAAAGCAAGACAAAATATAATCTCCCCCTCTTAGATGAGTTTCTCGAAAATATCCAGTCCAACAACTACTCTACAGAGACGGTCTATAACTATGAAAGAGATTTAAATACTTTTGAAAATTTTTTAGAGGAAGATATTAAAATAGAATTTGATCAGTTGAATAAAAGATATATTATCAAATTCAAGGCGTATCTCTCCTCTACTTCCAGACAGACAGCTGCTCATGAGCATGGCGAAAAAAAATTATCCAGCTACAGCATCAATCGCATACTTTCTACGCTGCGGTCTTATGTTAAATTTTTAATAGATGTAGATTATAAATCTCCGATTAGTGCTGACTCTATCAAGTTACTCAAAACTGAAAAAAAGTACGGACAGGTGCCGGAAATGCCTGACTTGATCAAGCTGATTGAGTGTCCAACCAAATTTGAAACAGACCCAACCATCAAATTAAGAAACAGAGCTATGTTGGAAACACTTTTTGCTACTGGCATGCGTATATCGGAGTTATTATCTTTAAAGCGCCAGCAATTGGATAATACTGGGCGTATTTATATCATGGGTAAAGGCAAAAAACAGCGCTTTGTTTATTTGACACCGCGAGCCATCAAACACATTAAAGATTATCTAGATGCTCGCCACGATGAAGCTCCTTATCTTTTTATACCCTATCGTGGTAGAAATAATGCCGATAAGTACAAAAAAATTTCTACCAATTATTTGCAGTATAAAATAAAAAGATATCGCGAACTTCTATCTATCAATATGCCAATATCGGCTCACTCTATTCGTCATGCCTTTGCTACTTACCTAGCTGAAAATGGCGCCAACCCAGCCGCTATTCAAATACTTTTGGGTCATGAGTCACTAGACACCACTACTAGATATGTTCATGCTAGTGATCGTTATGCTGAAAAAATGCATACGGATTTTCATCCTCTTAAAAAGTAATAAAAATATTGCGTTTGTATTATTAATTTAGCTAATATTAGCTATTTTTGTTTAATCTTGGGTAATCTATTATTGACACATTAGGTTAAATATGTTATTATTTAGAATCGTAGCAACAGCCTCATCGTTGTTTACTACGATAATCTGCTGGATTGCTAGCAAAGGAAGGTAATTTATGTAGATTTTTTAGGAGGGCTGACAAGCATACGGTCAGCTCTCTTTCTTTTTATCCAAAAATAATAGAGACCCCCGGAGGTGACCAAGGGTCTCTTTTTCCAGTCGATAGTGACTGGTTGCCGTGACCTGTTTTGCAGGTTGAGATAGTAATATTTTTGCCCAAAATTAGAGCCGAATACTCGCCATCGGGAGCAACAGAAGTCCAATGGTTTGCACCATAGGCGTTAAAATCAGGTACTACTTCTCAAGAACAGGTCTGGTTTCTTGAGAAGATTAACATTGATTATACAATTTGTCAATTATAAAAGCCCTCAAACTGGAGGGCTTTTAGTAAATATTTTTTTAAGGAAGATAATTTAAGGGATCAACTGGTACACCATTTAGACGTATTTCTAAATGTAAATGTGGTCCGGTAGATAGTGGCCCAGAACCTCTAGTACCCGGCATACCGCCACTGTAACCAATAATATCTCCTTTGGAGACAAATTGATCTTCCGATACACTGATTTCATTGACATGTCCATAGACACTGGAAAGACTATCGGCATGAACTAGCATGATATAGCTATAACCAGTATTTCCTCCATCTCTAGCTTTAGCTACATAGCCAGATTCTACCGCTCTAATGGCTGTTCCTTGTGGAGTAGCAATATCTACAGCCGGATGTTCGAAAATATAGCGATAAGGATAATCTGGATCATGGAAATAAGCGGTAATTCTTTGGGAAATAACTGGCCACATTAGACCATCGCTTTTTATATTATCCAACTCTAATTGGCGGTTGACTTTTTCTCGAGCTACTTTTTCTAAATAAACGATGTCGCTGTTGATTTGTTCTTGTTCTTCTTTGGCTTGATTCAGTAATTCTTGATATTTAGCTTCTTGTCCGCGAGTATTGGACATCAGAGAAAATTTGACGGTTTTTTGTCCATCCAAAGTCCCCCTTTTACCTTCTAAAATGTTATTTAAAGCATCTAATTCCCCTTTTTCATTTTCTAGGGCACCTTTATCGCTATCAAGAGCTAGTTTTATTTCTTGTAGTTCTTCTACTCCCTCAAATAAATTATCTTGGACATCCTCTAAACGTTCTAAGTCAGCTATAAAATCACTAAAGTTGTCGTTTAGTATGAGTATTTCCAAGAGGCTATTTTTTTGCTGTTGTCTATGCAAAGATCTGAGTACTTCGGCTAAAATTTCTTTTTGCTTATTTATTTCTTCTTCTTTGGCATTGATTTTTAGTTGGGTATTTTCTATTTTTAAGTTTATTGTTTCTATTTCTAATTCAGCTGCTTCTATTTCCAAGTTTATTTTGGCGATACTTTCATTTAAGGTGCTGATTTGAGATGATAAATTACCCAACTCTTTTTGCTTGGCAGAAATATTTTTTTGGTAGATATCAATTTGTCGTCTCAGTTCTTGTATTTCTGATCTTTTATCATTGATATCTTGGTTTATTTGCCAGGTTTCGACATTGTTTAGATCTCCCATCTTATACTCTACTGCTTCGGAGTTTTTAGCCAAAAAAATAAAACCAAAAAGTAGCATGGTCAAGATAGTGAGCGATATTTTAGGGCTGATTTTTATTTTTATTTGTAGCATGGGATGAAATATATAGTATATTATAGCATATTTTGGTAATGTTGGCAAGAATTATTTCAATTTATTGATAGCTTGTTTTATTCTAAGCAAAGCTTCGTCTTTACCCAAAAACTCCAATAATTCTATGGGAGAGGGACTTTTCTCCAAGCCAGAACAGGCTACTCTTAGTGGCCAAAAAATATCTCCGGGGTTGAGTTTTCTTTTGCTCATAATATCTTCAATAGTAGTATTTATTTTGTCTTGAGACCATTCACTGTGATGTATTTTTCCCAAGACTCCCAAAGCCAAATTTAAGCCCTCGGTAGTTTTAGTTAAATCGGATTTTTTAAACACTAGCATTTCTTTGGGATAATCCGGTAGTTTAAATAAAAATTCACTATTTTGAGCCAATTGGGATAGGCTGTCTATTCTAGAACCAAATAATAGTAAAACTTTTTTGGCTTGATGAGCATTTTTACCCAAGAATTTTTCTGCACTGTCTACTAGTTGGTTAAATCTTTTATCACTCTGTTGGATTATTTTTTTAATATACTCAGCATTGAACCAATTCAATTTTTTAATATCAAAGACTGCTCCGGCTTTATTTATTTTATCCAGAGAAAATTCTTTTATTAAATCGTCTACTAAGAAAAACTCTTTGTCGTTGCCGGGATTCCAGCCCAATAGCGCTACATAGTTTATCAGCGCCTCTATAATATAACCTTTATTTAAGTAATCTTCTACCGCTACATCACCCTGTCTTTTGGATAGTTTAGATTTATCGGGATTTAATAAAAGCGGCAGATGAACAAAAATCGGTTGAGCGTAGTCTAGAGCATTATATAGCAAAATATGTTTAGGTAAAGATGGCATCCATTCTTCACCGCGGATGACATGGGTGATGCGCATATCATGATCATCAACCACACTAGCCAGATGATAGGTTGGAAATTTATTTGATTTTAAAATTACAAAATCATCCAAATTTTTGCTGTGGACTGATATTTTTCCATAAACTTTATCTTCAGCAGTAATGATTTCATTGGTTGGTATTTTAAAACGGACTACAAATTTTTCTCCAGCTTTTATTTTTTGGTCCGTTTCCTCTGGACTGAGATCAAGGCAATGACGATCGTATTTGGGCACTTGTTTATTTTTTTGTTGTTCTTGGCGCACTTGATCTAGTCTTTCGGGAGAGCAAAAACAGCGATAGGCAAAATGATGGTCTATTAATTTATCCGTAGCTTTTTGGTAGAGTTTTAGTCTGTTAGACTGATGCTTTATTTCTTCATTAGATTTTATACCCAGCTGGTTCAAGGTTTCAATCAATTGTTTATCAGCGCCCGGCACTAATCTTTCTTGATCAGTATCCTCTATTCTGATTAGAAATTCACCCTGATTTTTTTTGGCCCATAAATAGGAAAAAAGGGCCGTGCGTAAACCGCCGATATGTAAATATCCAGTGGGGCTGGGAGCAAATCTAGTTCTTACTTTATGCATATAGTTATTTTTTTCCTTTGTTTTTATAGATTAAATAGGGAAAGACAATGACTGCTCGAACAATACGAGATAATCTACCTGGCTGAAGTGATAATCTCCATAACCATTCCAAACCCAGACTTTGCATTAGTTTGGGAGCCCTTTTTATAGTACCAGAGATAAAGTCAAAAGTTCCCCCTACTCCAGCCGCTATTTTGGTACTGGGTATTTTTTCTATATTTTCAGCAATCCAAAAATTTTGCCAAGGTGCGCCAAAGCCCACTAAAACAATATCGGGAGAAAATTTTTGACCAAGTTCTAAAGCATTATTTTCGTCAGCAATTTGCCAGTTTAAAGCAGGATATTGTTTTTCGATAACGTCGCTTAATTTTTGATTACTGGTCAACCCTTGGCTATACAAACAAAACATTATTTTTAGCTTTTTATTCACCGCTAGATCAATCAGTATTTCATTTAGTCTCACGCCGGTAATGCGGTGAGCTAATGATACATCGTGACCCAAATATTGTAGAGCTTTGATAATACCGGCGCCGTCAATCAGCGAAACGCTAGCTTGATTTAATATTTCCAAAAATTTTTTGTTTTTTTGAGCTGTCACTATAAATTCTGGGTTGACAGTAACAATTTGATGTTGCTTTTTTGAATTTAAAAAATCAACTAATGTATTTTTTAAAAGATGCTCGGCTATGATATTTATTTTTACTCCTAATAAATTATATTGGGTCATAAGTCAAAGGTTTGTAAGCTAGTATATTCTGGACCATTTTTGGTCAGATTGCTTTCTTGTAGTTCAAAATATGATGTATAGAAAGATTTATTAATGGTCCAAGTATTAAAGGGCGTCAGTTCATCAAGCTGTAGACTTTTTTTGATACGCGCTAAAGTAAGATGAGCGGAAAAGCGGCGACCTTCTTTGTGAGCCAAGCCATCGTCAAAAAGAGCATCTTCTATTTGGTCGTATAATTTTTGTAAATTTTGATTATTTTTAATGCCTAGATTTAAAATTTTTGGCCGATCCGGAGAAAATATTTGGGTTTGGTCTATGGATAATTCTAGATCCTTTAGGCCCAATTTTACTTTATTTAAGCTGTCTATGAGATCTGGTATATTTTCAATCTTAAACTCCCCTAAAAATTTTAACGTTAGATGGATTTGTTCGCTACGAACAGGTTTGATTTTTTCCCAGGGTAAATCCAAACTAGAGAATTTTTTCATGATATCTCTGCTGATAATCGGATCAACCGGTAGGGCTATAAATAATCTTTTTGTCTCCATTTTTTTAGGAAATAATAAGTTACTCTAGCTTGATTTTATCTTAAATAGGCTCAAAAATCAATGGCTATAATATTAAATTTTTGCTATAATACATAAACTAAAATAAATAATAGAAGGAATTAGCCATATGACCAATTTTTACAAGAAAAACATAGCTATTTTTGTTATGTTTACTCTATTTATCCCCAATTTAGTTTGGGGGGCAGAAGTAGATTTAAATAATTATAACTACATTATCTCTGATGCGGAAGCATTGAATTATCAATCTATGGATAAAAAAGATATCCAAGAATTTTTAGATTCTAAAGGTGGCTATATAGCTAATAAGTCCTATATGGGCAATAATCCATCTCCAGAACAATTAGCTTTAGATCCAAATAAGGAATATCCAAAAACTAGAACCACAGCTGAAATAATATATAACGCCGCACAAGAAGCCAAGATTAATCCACAGTTTTTGATTACTATGCTACAGAAAGAGATGAGTTTAATCACAGACAAAGCTCCTACAGAAAATCAACAAAAGTATGCTATGGGTTATGATTGTCCAGATAGAAGTGGCTGTGCTTTTAAAACTAGTGGTTTTGCTAACCAAGTAAGAGCAACCGCTCAGCAATTTGCTTGGGATTTAGGCAAAGATGAAGAAACTGGCAAGTATAGAATCTATGGGTATAGCTGGTCTCCAGGTAAAACATCTTGTGCAGATGATTACAATTCATTTTTACCATGTACTTCTGATGGTATTGAAGTTACCCCTGAAAATAGGATTACAGCCGCTATGTATAGATATACGCCCCATGTGGTAGGAAATATGAATTTTAAAAGAATATGGAATAAATATGGTTTTGGTGGAGAAATTGATGATGAGGAAAATGATTTACCAGTAGCAGAGCCCGGTTTTTTCCCAGAGGGAGCTCTACTTAAATCCAAAGGCAGTCAAGCGGGCACTATTTATTTGATTACTGGTGGAGAAAAAAGAGCCTTTGCTGACATGACGTCTTTGTTATCACGTTTTGATCCAGATAAAGTATTATTAGTTGATTCTGCTGAATTGGACAAATACGATAATGGTTATATTATAGCTTATGCTAATTATTCTGTTTTAGAAAGTCCCGATGGCGATAGATACTTGATTGATGGTTTGACCAAACGGCTGATTGTTTCCGATGAAATTTTCCGTCAATTGGGCTTTAATCCTGATGAAATAGAAAAGGTCAGCCAGTCAGAGCTAGACGCTTATGTCACTGGTGATTCTTTAGATGCTTCAGCTAGTCCTTTTGCCGAGCTCTGGCAAGACATGTCTAATGAGGCCATTTATTTGGTTAAAGACGGTCAGAAACACAGAATAGTTGATCAATTTATTGTAGATGTCAATTTTCCGGCCATGAAGATAAAAGATGTTACTACTAAAACTTTAGATGATTTGAAAACCAGTACGCCAATCAAACTGGTAGATGGAACACTAATAAAAGTTGAGACTGATGCCAGAGTTTATGTTATATCTAATGGCCAGCGTCGTTTGATTCCCGATGGTAATACTTTTGGTAAATTGGGCTACAGTTGGGCCGGTATTTATGCAGTGCCTAGTAAAATAATGAATCTACATCAATTAGGAGAGCCTATTTTAAGCCGAGAATAAAATAATATGATAACCTTTGCTTGCTTTGTCCCCCATTCTCCCATTTTGATTCCCGAGGTGGGCAAAGAAAATCTAGACAAATTAAAAGATACAGTTAAAGCCTACAAGAATTTGGAGGAAAATTTGTATTCGGCCAAACCAGATATTATAATTATTATTTCTCCTCATGCCAATAGTCAGGCTGGGCAGTTTTTTACCATAAATCAAAGTCCTTATTTTAATTTAAATTTTAAAAAATTTGGTGATTTGGTAACCAAAGTGCAACTAGTAAATGAAATTGGTTTTGGCTATAAAATAAAAGAATCTTGTGAAGATTTTTTTCCTATTATACTAACCGCTGATCAAGAATTGGATTATGGTAGTGGTGTGCCTTTGTTTTATTTGACCGAGCATTTGCGTCAGACCAAAATAGTTAGTATTGGTTATGCGGATTTATCTTATTCTGATCATGTAAAATTTGGACAACTTATCCGTAAACAAATAAATTTATCTGGTCAACGAGTGGCTATTATTGCTTCGGGAGATTTGTCACACAAATTACACAAAGATTCTCCAGCCGGTTATTCAGATCGGGCTCAGGAGTTTGATCAGACAATTATGAAATTAATTCAAGAAAAAGATATTGATAAAATTTTGGATCTTGATCAAGAGCTAATCAAAGAGTCTGGTGCTTGCGGACTGCGTTCTCTTTTGATACTACTAGGCATTATTAAGGAACTAAATTATCAGCCGGTGCAACTTAGCTATCAATCGCCTTTTGGCATCGGATATCTAGTAGAGAACTTTGAGGTTAAATAATCCTATATTTTAAAAGCCCCTGTTAGGGGCTTTTTTTGTTTTTAGATATTAATTTAAAAAAGTAACGCCATTGGCCCAGCCCGTGTGATAATTCTTTGGTATCATCTAGGCATTTTTCTATAACATTTCGGTCATAATCTTTACAAACTTTAAAGACGGAATTTCTTTTAGAATAAGGCACTTTTAATTCTGCTATAATATGTAAAGCTAAATCTTGCCACTTATAAGTCGGGGCCTTGGGGGCGTCTTTTTTACTTTTAAATATATCAGCTATTTGTTGCATAGCTATAGTTTAACAAAAAAGACACGTTTAGTCATCAGGACAAATCATTGACAAAAGGCCTTAAATATAATAGATTTACTGGTCTATTGATCACCATTAGTCAATAATTGTACAACCATTTCAGAGAGGAGATGTTATATGCTGGAAAGAAAGCTTCTAGTGCCGGCCAATGTTTTGCAGCTTAAGATTAAGCTACCTAATTGCGATGGAGTGCCGGCTACTGGCCCTAAGTGGGTGGAACTCACAGAGGGTTGGGAAAAGGAATTTCCTGCTATTGCTGGCGGGCCGCTTACGGTTAAAGTAATCAAGGTTGGCCCTTATCGTAAGAAAGACGGGGCCAGAAAATGGATCATCATCCAGTTTGATGGGCCTACCACCAAAGAGGTGGCCCAAGAAGCGGTTTTAGTCTGTTCCTGAGATTATCAGTAAACGGACGGTCAGTGTATAAGGGGTGTTAATCATTGTTGATTAATGCCCCTTAATTTGTATTATTTAGTATTGACAAAATAATACAAATATAGTATATTATTTTTATGCTTAAAATTGCTAAATATCCAGATCCAATATTAAGAAAAACCGCTAAATCAATTAGCGATTTTAATGATTATTTGAAAAAATTAGCTGCTGATATGGCCGAGGCTATGTACCATGATGATGGCATTGGTTTGGCGGCACCGCAGATTAGCCAGAGTCTTAGACTAGTAGTATTAGGTTTGGGCAAGGGACAATATAAGAGCTATGTTAATCCGGAGATAACTTTTTTTTCCAAAGAAAAAATATCTAGCGACGAGGGTTGTTTGTCTTTGCCTAAAATATTTGGCACAGTTACTCGAGCAAAAAAAATACATATTAAGTATCATGATGTAGATGGTCAGATCAAGAAGGAAAAAATAAAAGGCCTAGGAGCCATTGTTTTACAGCACGAGGTTGATCATTTGAATGGAATTTTGTTTATTGATCGCGCTGAAAAAATTACAGAAGGACAGGCTATTTTAGACTCTCTAAAGAAAAAACTGAATGAGCAAATTAAATAAACAAATTATATTTTGGGGTACGCCACAATTTGCCATACCTTCTTTAGACTCTTTGTATAAATTAGGTATACTGGCAGCCGTGGTCACTCAACCCAACAGACCAGCTGGTCGAGGCAAAAAAATATTAGCTAGTCCAGTAAAATCTTATGCTTTAGAAAATGATATTACTATTTTAGAACCAGACTCATTGGATACTAATTTTGAAGTAGCTATAAAAAAATATTTACCAGCTACTTTTGTCATAGTGGCTTATGGAAAAATTATTCCCCAAAGAATATTGGATTTATCAGAGCTTCCAGCTATAAATATTCACCCGTCTTTACTGCCAGTATTACGCGGACCATCACCAATACAAACAGCTGTTTTAAGCAGTTTCAAGTCCACGGGGGTATCACTTATGCAATTGGACAAAAAGATGGACCACGGGCCAATTTTGAGCCAAATAAAGGCTAAAATAGGCTCTGAAGAGGATTATCTGGGGCTGTCTGAACGTTTGTCACAGCTAGGGGCTGATCTTTTGGCTCAAAACATCGGCGCTTATTTGAGTGGTCAGCTTACTCCTCTAGCCCAAGATGATAGCCAAGCTACTTATTGTCACCTGATCAAAAAAGAAGACGGACAAATTGATTTTAAAAAAACTGCTCAGCAAATTCATAATCAAGTCAGAGCTTATAATAAATGGCCAGGCGCCCAAGCTACTTTGGACGATTTAGAATTAAAGATTTTAGAAACAAAAATAAGTAAGATAGATTTAAAACCCGGACAAAGCAGTTTTGATCAAAAAAATATTTTTGTCGGCACGTCCTTGGGTAGTATTCAGATATTAAAACTGCAACCGGCTGGTAAAAAAATTATGTTAGCGGAAGAATTTATCAGAGGCTATCAGAAATATTTAAATAAAAACTTTATACTAAAAACACTCTCTTAAGGAGTGTTTTTTAAATATAAATTTTAAGTTTAATTAGACTTTCTTTTTTTCAGTAACCCAAAATCCCAAATATTTTCCAAGCATGAGTCTGGTTTGAGCATCAATAGCTGGGATAGAACCAAAAAGTATCATAGTAATGGGGAAAATAATCCATTGTAAGAGCATCATCAAGTATTTAAAAGGCAAAGTAAACACGGTCTTTCGGCGATTTAATGGTAATGGTGGCAATATGATGACACTCATAAAAGCAATCATGACCATACCGACCATACCCAAACGCATTAAATTTTCTAGCATCAAAGGAGTGTTTTGGGTCAGGACAGTGGTCATGTTTTGTTTTTCCGCTATCCATAGTGGCAAATAACCCATGAAAAATATAATAATTGGGGCTGTGGCCCAGGTATAGACTCCTTCGGTTTGATTCCAAACATAAATCCATTTTCTGGACAGGGGTATTTTTTTATTGCGAGAAAATCTCCAAACCATGTAAGGAAAATGTTCTACGCCATAAGCCCAGCGACGCATTTGTTTATATTGGCTAATTAAACTGCGATGAATATTACCAACATGCACAGTATTCATAGAAACGGGAATATGCATCGGCACAACTTCATAATCTCCGTCATAGTGTATCAAACATTGTAAAAATATTCTGGAATCTTCAGTCACAATATTATTTTGCCAAAAACCAATCTCTGTCAGTGCTTGCCAACTCATCGAGTGAGAGGAAAAAGTAAATAATCTTTCTGGACGAGCCAAATCAGTCAAGAGCCAAAAAGTAGTGGAGTTGGCTACTAGACGGGTGATAATATCTGATTCCCAGACATTATTGTGATAGAAAGCCATTGGCTGGAATGAGGCATGATAGGGATTTTTGTGGGATATAAATTTATGAGTTAAATAGGCAAAATAATCTGGATGAGAAATAGTATCTATATCAAAGGTAGAGACAATTATTTTTTTATAATCAAAATTTTGAGAATCAACATATTTTTTAACCTCATAGCCAGCATGATAGAGATTTGATCCCTTGCCTGCCAATTCCCCCTTTAGGTTGCTTGGGTGTAAGGTGACTATCACTTTGTGGAATATATTGGCGTATTTATTTTCTATTTGTTTAGCCACGCTGTAAAATTGTTCACGAAAACGTTCTTCGCCAGCTAAGACCACAATCATTTTTTGCTTGTTGTATTTGGTTTTGTAAGCCAAATTATCAAAAGTGCCATCTACTACTTCAAAAGGTTCTCCGGCGGTTGGTAAAAATATAATATGATAATATTCTTCCCATTTTTTGCCATAGGTATTTTGTAAAAAATTCCACCAATCCACTCTATTAGCCTGACGATATTTAGACCAGGAAATTATTAAAAATATCATCATATAAAGAATACGCAAGACAAAATAAACATCAAAAATTATGATAAAGTATATGCCATGGAGTGGCGATATGATAGATAATAAAATGGCGAAAATAAAAGTAAACCAAATAGATAGGCCGGGTAGTATTTCTAAAAATCTATACTTATAATAATTTTTTTGTTGTTTATTCATAAAGATGATAGTCTCCGCTTTCTAGGCCAACAGCTTCAGAAATATGTTTGAAATTGTCATTGGCCAAAAGATTTTCCAATTGTCTATTGATTATATTGATAGTCATCGGGCCATTGTAGATGAGTCCGGTGATCAGTTGGACTAAATTGGCGCCGGCTTTGATTTTTTTATAGGCATCGTAGCCGGAAAAAATTCCGCCTGTGCCAATGATTTTATATTGACCTTCGCTGTTTTGATAAAGATAAGCTATTATTTTATCTACTCTATCTCTTATTTTCTCTCCAGAGATTCCACCGGGTTTATCTCGGTGGAGTGATTTTAAGTCTAAAGATCCCCTATCTTTAGCCAAGTTGCAGGCTATGATAGCGTCAATATGGTATTTTTTACTTAAATAAATAATATCATCTAGCTCTGCTTTGGACAAATCTTGCCCAATTTTTAGCCAAATAGGTTTTTGTTGTTTATTGATTGATTGTACTCTTTCTAAAATTGGTTCTAATAATTTTTTTGATTGTAAACCAGTAAAATTGTCTACATTGGGACAACTGAGATTGATAGTAATTATATCAGCGTATGGAGACACTACTTCAAAAGTAGCTTGATAATCATCGGCGGCTTGCTCGAGCGCTATGTCATTACTTTTGGCAATGCTGGCTGATATCAAACCAGTTTTTTTCTTGAGTTGTTCCACTATTTTATGAGCGCCTTGATTATATAAACCATAATAGACTACTAAGCCTTTATCTTGCGGTAATCTCCACAAGCGCGGTTTTTTATTACCACTTTGAGCTTGATAAGTAATAGACCCAATCTCTGCCCAAGCAAAGCCCATGGCTGACCAGGTATTGATAGCTTGGCCATTTTTGTCCAATCCAGCGGCTAGGCCAATCGGGTTTTTAAAATTTAAGCCACAGAGTCTTTGACGCAAACGCGGCGAAGTATAATTTAATTTGGCTTTTAATAAAACGTTTAATAATTTATATTTGCTAAAAAAAGATAAACCCCAGATAGTAAAATTGTGAATTTTCTCTGGGTCAATAAGAAATAGAATTGGTCGGATTACTCTTTGGTAAAACATTTTTATTTGAGTATATTAGTCAATTGTTTTTTTGATTCTTTTAAAATTTCTTTATATATTTTTTGGATAAATGTTTTATTTAAATTTTTTGACTGAGCAAAAGTTAAAACATTTTTAATTATTTGTTTTTCTCTTTGACGGTCGTAGATTTTATTTGGGTTTTTAAACCTAGCTATTTTTTTGCTTAGCTTAAATCTCAGTGCCAGAGCATCAATGATTTTTTGATCAGCTCTATCAATCTCTTTTCGAATTTTTTCTAGGTTATTTTTTATCATAAATTTAGCTATACTTTAGCAAAAAAGGCCTATTTTTTCAAGTTTTAATTTATAGGTTATTATAATCTTTTTAATTAAATAGCTAATATTAGCTAGATTTTTTGTTATAAACTTGTTTAATATTGACAAAAGACTAAATATAGTGTATAATAATAAATTAAATAGAATTAATCTATTTGTACCATACAACTTAAGAAAACAAGATCTAATAAACAGTTTTCTCACTTCACAACTATTTTTTCAGGAAGGGTGTACAATGCGCAAAATGAAAACCTCTCTTATGGTGATGGCTCTTGTAGCTGTCCTCTGCTCTCTGTCTCTGGCTGCTCCGGTCACTGATTCGGTCCAGATCACCGGTGTCAATGGCGCCAAGGTCTATGTCTTGGTTACCCAGAATGTTATTGACAGCTTGCGACAGGCTGGTAATTTGAACGCCGCTTTCCAGGTTATGGACCTTTTGAGAGCCAATGAAAAGCAGACGGCTGACTCTTTGGCAGCTGTCAATAAAGCTGTCGATGATAGTCTGGCTGCAGTGCAGCAAACTATCGATGACAGCTTAGCGACCATCGAAGAGCGGAAGAACTTCTGGCCGAATGTTCAAAGGCTTGTGGCTGAAATCCCCGAGGATTTTGATGCTATGCTCGAGTGGGCGGATACTCCGGTTAAAGTCTCAGCAGTTTTGTTGAGCTATGATGTTCCTAGAAGCTGGATTGAACAGCGTGGTATTGGCATAGATGTCTATTATGGTCAAGATATGATTATACTAGCGGACATTAGTTACGCGCAGACCAGAAATATGCTTCACCGCTACGCGGTGGAACTTAATGGTCCGGCGCATCGTCGGCTTATGGGGCAGGATTCCGTCCTTATTTCTAGCAAGGCCGATCAGGCCTGCCTTGAAGAAACAAATGCTTCACTAGCGGAGACTAGAGAGGCGGTCGAGTTGACCTTCAAGGTAGCAACAGTCAACACTGAGAATATCCAGACGCTAGCTAGCGCCATGGATGATCTCAAAAGGGATGTTTGGACCTGTTTGGAAGGTTTGAAGCGGACGAAAATCCGCAAAGACCAAGGCGATGACAATCGCCGAATGATGGACAACCTGAGCATTCAGGGCAAAACCGCTGTCGTGTCGACAGAGCTCAAGAGCACTGAGCTCTAATCGTATAGATCGAGTTTTTCTAAGTTCAACAAAAAAAGAGACCCGCTCACCGGTGGGTCTCTTAAAATTTATTTAGTATTGTCTAACCTTTTGTTTATTTTTTCTAGGATAGCTTCATTTTCTCCAATTACTTTTTTTGCTTTATCCAAATCGGCCACTTCCACATCATCCGGTGGGTTTTGTTTTAATATATAATTAAAAATTTCTAGACGGCCTTTAATTTTTTCTAAATCGTCTACCGACATTTTATCAAGTTGCTCTTCGGTTGGTAATTTTTCATCAAGGAAATTTTCATATAATTTGCCAGCACTCATGTCTGACTGTTTGCTAATTGTCTCCTTCTGAGACTCTGCCCCTTCTTTAAGTTGATCTCTTAGTGTCTCGGATCCTTTCTTACCTATTTGTTCTAATTCTTGGACTGATTTTACTTTTTGCTCAGCTACGGCTATATCGTACATCAATTTTTCTCTAGTTTCTTTGACCATCAAATCTTTCATCGCTCTTTCAACGGTCATACCATCATCTACTTTGATTTCGTCATTTCTGACCGCCTGTTCTAAGAATTCGCGCATATGCTCACGGGTATGCATTTTAATGGCATCATCTTTATCTTCAATAGTCTCTTCTGTTTTACCGTGCAACAATTCTGATAAAGATTCTTTTTTAAGATCGTTCCATTCTTTTCGACTCTCGGCATCATCAAAGCCCAGTTTATTAAGAGCGGTGTTTAATTCGGTGGAAATATCATATTCTGGTTTGGGTAGCAAAGATTCGGGTATTTCAATTTTTTGTAAACTTTGGTTGTCTAATTGCTCATTTAAGCGAGCCATCATAGCCTCTTGATTTTTTTCCACCAAAGATAAAAATTCAGTGGCTTTGGTTTCAGATACTTTATCAATTAGCTTTTCGCCAGATTCTTTATCCTGTAAGTATAATGGTTCTTCCAAAATATTATCACCAATTTTCACTACTTGATTGTTTTCTACAGTAATAGTTTGGTTTTCCAAAGTGAAAGAACCAGATTCCTCATCACTAAAGTTTACTTCGGTAGCCAATTCTCCCAGGTTAGATTTTTCTAAATTATCTTGGAATACTCTGCCTTCGGCCTTTTGAATTTGTTCTTGATCAAATTTGATATTTTCATCTTTGACTCCCTCGGCTGATAGCATATCGCCCCAAGTTTCATTTTTGATATTATCTATGTAAGCAACCGCACCAGTATTGGCGACATTTTCTGCCATAATAATTTCAGTGGCATGGTCAGCCAATTTGGCAATGACATTTTCCTGAAAGCCCTCATAATCAGTAATGGTTATTTTATTCCCCTCAATATTGACATATTTTTGAAATTCTTCTCCAGTGATACCAGCAATATCATGGCCTTCTGATAAGACTCGTAAATTAGCGCCAATATTAAGTATGCGAGCTGCTTCGACATTGGTTACCTCTCCTTTATCCAAATCTATATTATCAATACCCAAACGATAAAATACCTGTTCTAGGTGTTTTGGTGCAGCATCTTTACCCAGCTCTAAAGATAGTTTATATTTTACATCTTTTTCATCACCAGCTTCTTCTTTAAAGCCGGCTTTGACTACAGTCGGGTGCTCAATAGAAAATTTTTGCTGATCAGTAATTAAGCCGTCCTTATGAAGTTGCTCTAAGAGCGCTTGAGCAGCTTGAGATTTTTCACCGCCATGGATTTGATCACTTATAATTTTTAATTCAGTTTCGTCTAGACCGCCGTCAAAAGCATTAATACCCAAATTTTTTTCCAGCTCTACCCGACCGACCGCTTCATTAATAGTTTTTATATCAATACCACTATTTCCAATAGCATTTTTTGCTAATTCCACATTACCAAGCTGAAGTTCCTGACCTAAATGTTGTTTGATGGTCTCTTGATATTGCTCTAAACTCAAACTGCCATTTTTTAATAGATGCTGCAGAGCTTGTTTAGCGGTTTGAGCTTCCGGAGATTTTGGATCGTTATCCAATTCACAAATGATTTTATCCAAATCCTCGGCTTTAAGACCATTCTCAAAAGTGTTGATACCCAATTTTTCATTGACAGCCACTAAATTTTTTAGTGAGTCGACGGTAGTTGAGTCTAAAGTAGAATCTTTTATTAAAGTATCGGCCTTGATTGTATCTCCAGATTGAAGAGCTTGGGCAATTTCATTTATTTGAGTTTTTTGTTCGACCAAACTAGAATCATTGGCAAGCGTATCCGGAAACAAACTATCCTGTTTTTGTGGACCGATAAAGTCTTTGGTGTCTACCGCCATTTCTTCTATATCAAAATCATCTTGTAAACTGTATTTAAATCCTGAGTTAGCAGCTTGCTTTTGTTTAGCTAAAACTTCTTGCATTTGCTCGAGTATTCCTTTTTGTTCGCTTAAAGTAGAATCAGAGTTTTCGAGCGCTGGGGCTTTTGTGGTATCAACTGGTACCTCAGCTTTTTCTTCAATATTAGCTGTGTCACCATTCGGTATCTCAGTATTATCTTTTGAGGTTATTGTGTCAGCTGTATTTAAAATCACTCGGTTATAGATATTATCCAAACCTTGGTTGATATTATAATCTTCACCTGATAGTGCTGTTGAACTGGCATTTACCAACTCTCCACCAATAGCACCAGCTATAGCTCCTTTGGTACCTTCTAATCCAGCTCGGCCTAAAGTTCTGAATTTTTCTTTGTTACTCAACTGGGCAAAAGTTTTCCAAAGACCCCTAAAACTCTTTCTGGCTCTTTCTTTGGTAGCAATGTCAGCTGCTTGGGCAATTTCTTTTTCTCTTTGAGAAACTATACTTTTGGCCATTTTTTTAGTATCAACAGTTTCATTTTTTTCAGCAGTAATATTTTTGGCCTCAGAGATCATTTTATTTTGTAGATTCTGAATCTGCAGTTCAATTTTAGCCCTCTCTGCTTCTTTGATGTCAGGCAATTTTATGCGAGCTCTGGCTTCGCTGATTAATCCTCTGGCTTGATCAATATTTTCATTAGTTAAGGCAAAATTATTAAAATCACTAAGTATATCTTTGGTGGTTTTTACTTCGCTGGCGCTTTGCTTGAGGATTTCATTTCGCAAAGATCCTTGTATTCTTTGCATACCCATATAGACCGCTCCGGCGATGGCGTCAGAATAAGCTGCTCCGGCAATAGAACCAGAAACAAAGCCCTTACCTAGAGCTTGCATCAGACTGTCGGGAGGATTTTTGCCAAATAATTTGGCAACATAAGATTTTTCATAAGCGCTTTTTCCCTTATTATCAATTTCGGCAAATTTTTCTTGGGCTACTACATCACCTAAGATAACATTCATTTCTCTAGAAACCATCAACTCGGCCTGAATAGCCAGTTTATTAATGTCCGCTTCGCTTAAGTCGGATGCTCCTTTTAGTTGTTTTAAGGCTTCTTCTATTTGATAAGCAGCATATTCTTCCAGAGCGTTATTAGCAGTTAATGATTTGATTAACTCCTGTCTGTCTTTGATATCTTCAGCTTGATATTTCTGGTCACTATTTTTTTTAGTATTTTCGGTAAGTACCAACAAACTACAGATATGATCAATTTTAGCTCTTTTTTCATCGCTATTTTCACCGCTAAAAATATTTTCTATTTTTTCGTCATCAAACCTTAATCTATAAGCCAAATTTTTTTGAGTACCCATGCTTTCCTGTCGCTGTTTTTCAAATTTGAGCAGGGCATCCATATCATTTTTTAGCTGTTCAAAAAGACCGTTGGTATCTAAACCATCTTTAGACATTTTTTCAGCCTGAGTAGCCAATTTTTTGAGACTTTGGGCGTTTAGTTTTTCAAAACCACGACTAGTCAGATAATTAAAACCAGATACTGCTGCACCAGTCAGTCCTCCGCCAGCTAATTTTAGGGCCAAAGCTGGTGCGCTGACAAATTTGAGGCCGGTCATGACAGCTCGATTGGCTAAAGCATAAGAACCTCCACCCCAGACGCCTTTTAAGAGCTGACTACCCTCGGCTTTTAATTTATCTGTTTTAGAAGTATTGTTTTCTTTGGAGGCTGAGGCCTGTCGTATCTGATCTTGCATAACCACTTCGGCTTGCTGACAGAAATTTTCAAAGTATCTGTTTTTAAATTCCTCAGCATAAAGAGTATCCACGCCCATTTCCATGAGCATGGTTTCATCAGTAATCATTTGAGCAAATTTTTCTTTTAGTTTTTTAATATCTTTTAAGTCATCAAAACTTAAGTTAGTAAAAAACTCATTAAATTTTTGGTTAGCGATTTGCTCTTGCTTGGCTTCCAAAATTGGTACTACTTCTTCAGAAATTGTCTCTGCTATAGCTAATGTTGGTTTGGGTGTCTCTACAGAAATTGGTTCTGGTTTGGGTGCTACCATTTCAGCGGTGTGGAGAGGGTTCGATTCTGCTTGAATAATCGGCTCAGGAGTTTTTGGTTTCTCGGATTTTTCTAGGCGTTCGGCTCGATTACTTTTGATTTCTGGAATCTCAGAATAGATAACCCTACTCTTTTCTTCAGCTGGCGCTCCAGAAAAAACAATTTCGCTAGTTACTTTCTTGGCACTTCTACCCCATTGATTTTTGGTGTTCTCTATAGCTGTACTTGCTTCGATAGCAACGTTTTCAGCAGAGCTACTAATATCTCTTAAAACAGCTGACTCGGCTGGAGTGGCTGCTGTTTTTATCTCTGATGGTGTATCCTTAAAATCAGCCACTTCATCTTCAATCATCGTAGTTGCTTCGTAGGCGCTAGTTTCTATTGGATCTAGCCTAGTTTCTCTAGCATTAGCTTTTAAAAGCTCTTCCATTCTTTCAGCTGATACTTCACCATATCTAGGATCTACTGACTGGCCTCCCCTAGAGCTCCTTTTATCTCCTTTGTTTCTTCTGTCCATATAATTAATATCTATCTTTTAATTCTTGAAGTTTTTGGGAAATTTTTTCCTCGTCAACTCTTTGAATTATCTGGCTAATAATTTTATTTTTATCGTCTTTTAATTTACCCAATTTAAGCAAAGCCAAGTCCCTAATTTGTTGAATTTCAGCTATTTTGTCTTGAGTGGCTTTGGATTTTATTGGAGGCATACTTTTATTATTTTAGAGCTTGTTTTATGCGGGCAGTTCGATTGAAAAAATTATAAGCATAGTCATCTAAGAATTTTTTTTGTTCATTGGAAAAATTTGGTATTTTGTTTTGCAAAAAATCATGCAGGTCTTCCGTTTTAGCATTTTTTTCAACCAACTCATAATATTCGTTTATATCCTGAGCTGATAATTTGCTTAAAAGAAAAAGACCCATCTTTTTTTCCAGTTGCTCAGCCAACCTCTCTACGTCAGTGGCGTCAATTTTGCCGCTAGCGTCGGTTAAATTAGCTTTACTCAGAAGGGCCGTAATAAAATCCTTAGAAAATGCTTTGTTTGCCATATTTTTATAATTATTTTTGGGCTAAGATACACATATATATTATAAATTATTTTTACATTATAGTATAGTACTTTTTCAATATTATGTCTAGATTTATAGTTTAAAGTCTTTTTTTAGGTATTAAATTGGTCTAATAATTTTTTAGTTATTTTGGTTGGTAGACCAATGATACTTTCTTCTTCCCCTTCTATGTTTTTTATATAGGGTTTGACTAGGGGATCCCAAATAGAAAAACCACCAGCTTGTTGGAAAATATCGCCCTTGGAAATTAGTTTTTCTATTATCTGATTGGGGATTTTTTTAAAATAAATTTTAGCGCTATCACTAGCCTCTACTTTTCGGCCAGTCTCAGTGTCAGTTACTACGACAGTATTGACAGTTTCAGCGGGAAATTTTTCGTAGCTGTTTAAAAAATCTCTAGCTTCTTGGGGGCTCTGTGGTTTTTCTCTAATAATTCCGTTCCAATAGACTACTTGATCGGCGGTAACTAGTAGGGCGGGAAATTTTATTTTTTCGAGCAATACCAGTGCCTTAGCGTTGGCTAATTTGCTGGTCAGTTTTTTAGGATTGGAATCCCTAATGGCTCTTTCGTCAATATCAGAAATCAATACGTCAAATTTATAACCCAAATCTTCTAATACTTTTTTACGTCCTAAAGAAGCACTGCCTAATATTATTTTGTAATTTTTATGATTCATAAACTATGCTTGAAACCAAGCTGAGACAGCTTCAATATCTTCTTTTTGGTGTTCTCCTGTTAGCATACTTTTGTAAGCTATCAGATCGGCGGGTGAAACTATTGGTATAGTAATACCATAAATTTCTTTTAAAATTGATGCTGAAAAATCGGTGGGCATTTTTTCCCATTTTCCGGTTCTAGCATCACAGATTTTAATATTATTACCGCCGCTTATATCTATCTCTTGACCATTAAAATTTAATGTCAACGACTTACAATCCCATCTTTCATCAATATAATGCTTCGGGCCATAAACGATAAATCCCTTTAGATCTTCTATAATTTTAGAAAAATATTTGTCTGGAATATCTATATCAATATCGTTTAGAAGTCTCTTGGATCCGTAAATTTTAGCAGCCAAACCTCCAGTTATTTGAAAGGGTACTTTGTGTTTTTTTAAAATTTTAACTATCCAGTCTAAAGCCTCTTTGGTATTTTTCCTATTACTACTTTCCATAACACTTTTATATTTTTTTCCAAGCAGAGGGCAAAAGATCAATTGCCTTACTTGTTTTTATTTCTGATAATATAATTTGAGCCTCGGGACAATATGTTACATACAATTCACGACACAAACCGCAAGGCGGATAAATTTCAAAAGTTCCATCTTCATGCCTTTTTACAGCAACAATCATTTCAATCTCACGATCACCAGCCAACAAAGCCTGTCCAACAGCTAACCATTCGGAACAAAGATCTACTTTTTGAGAATTTATGGAAATGCCAGTATAGATTTTTCCTGATTTTGTTCTAATAGCAGCACCAACGGAATGTTTTCCTTTGACATAATGTTGTTCAATGATGTTCTGCGCTTCTTTTATTAAATTCAGCATGTTAAATATTAAATAATTTTAGGCACCATGACAACGCTTATACTTTTTGCCAGATCCGCAATAACAAGGATCATTGCGGCCAATTTTATCGCCCTCTAAGTTTTTTGGTTTGTTGGATTTAATAGGATTATGGCTTTCGCGGTTGGCTACTTGTTTTTGAAAAGGCTGATAACCCTGTTTTTGTTCTTCAAAAACTTTTTGGCTTTCACCTGGTCTAGGTGCATTATTACTGGCGGCTACAGTGTTTCTTTTTAGGGTAATTTTATAAAGAGAATAAACTATATTTTTACGGATAGAATCAATCAGGTTATTAAATAAACCAAAAGCTTCTCTTTTGTATTCCACCAGTGGATCCCTTTGACCATAACCTTGCAGACCAATACCAGTACGCAATTTGTCCATAGCGGTCAAATGCTCTACCCACAAAGTATCAATACTTTTTAAAACTACGCTACGCTCAATGACCTGCATCGGTGTCCAAGCTTGGTCATTTACGACCATATTGGCATTGATTTCGTCTCTTAATTTACCATATTTTTCCTGGGCAATAGCAATAACATATTCAATCAATTGATCACGATTTTCGTGTGAATTATTTTTACGGAGATTATCAAAAAAATCTTTAATCTTATTTTCCTCAGCAGTTTCTAGTGGAAAAATTGATTTTATGGTTTCTAATATTTCCTTGGGGTTAAAATCTGACCGCGACTTATCACCTAAAGTATGAAAAGAAACCACGTTTTCAATTTCTTGACTGACATATTCCAAGACTATATCTTGAGAAGTTTTTTCGCTTTTATGATCTCTGTCAGAAAATATTTCCAAAAGTTGCTGACGAGAATTGTAGATTACCTGACGGTGTTTGTTGATAATATCATCATATTCAACCAGGTGTTTTCTAATATCAAAGTTGTGGCCCTCTACTTTTTTCTGCGCTGATTCAATAGAATTTGATATGATTTTATTTTCTATTGGTATGTCTTCACCCAAACCGAGCTTGTCCATGATATTTTTCATGCGGTCTGATCCAAAGATGCGCATCAAATCATCTTCCATAGAAATATAAAATTGGGATGATCCAATATCGCCTTGCCGGCCGCTACGACCACGCAACTGATTGTCAATACGACGGGATTCGTGTCGCTCGGTACCCAAGACATGTAAGCCTCCTAGTTTGATAACTTCTTCGTACTTTTCCTGATTAAAAGGCGTGCCACCTAAGACAATGTCAACTCCGCGGCCGGCCATATTGGTGGCTACAGTGACAGCCCCTTTTCTACCAGCTTGAGCAATAATTTCCGCTTCTTTTTCATGAAATTTGGCGTTTAAAAGTTGATGTGGTATGCCGGCTTTTTCTAGTAATTGACTTAATTCTTCATTTTTTTCAATGGAAATAGTACCAACCAAAATCGGCTGGCCTTTTTCGTGTCGCTCTTTTATTTCTTTGACAATGGCTTTTAGTTTTCCGCGATAGTTTTTATAAATACGATCGCGCATATCCTGACGGATAAATGGCTTATTGGTCGGAATAACCGTAACATCCAAATTGTAAATCTTGGCCATTTCTTCGGCTTCGGTAGCAGCTGTACCGGTCATACCAGCCAGTTTATTATACATACGAAAATAATTTTGAAAAGTGACGGTAGCTAAGGTCATACTTTCGCGCTGGACTTCGACACCTTCTTTGGCTTCAATAGCTTGGTGCAAACCTTCACTATAGCGACGGCCAGGCATCATGCGACCGGTAAATTCATCAATAATAATAACTTCATTATCTTTGATGACATAATCTTTGTCTTTGGTAAATAAAGCCTTGGCTTTTAATGCTGACTCTAAGTGATGAACAGTCTCCATGCCGTGGCTTTCATAAATATTATCAACACCCAGCATTTTTTCCATTTTAGAAATACCCTGTTCCGTTAGGGTGCAAGCTCTCATTTTTTCATCAATGTTGTAATCTTCATTTTCTTTGAGAACCTCGACCATCTGAGCAAATTGACCATAACGCTCGGTCGATTGTTCTGCTTGAGCGGAAATTATTAAAGGTGTGCGAGCCTCATCAATCAAAACGCTATCAACCTCGTCAATTAAGGCATAGCGCAGACCTCTTTGTACTTGGCGAGTAGCATCTTGCGTCATGTTGTCGCGCAAGTAATCAAAGCCAAATTCATTGTTGGTACCATAAGTAATATCAGCTTGATAAGCTTCTTTTCGGGGTACTGGTCGCAAATAGTCCATATCTATTTTGACATGCGTATCGTTTTTATCTGTGATTTGCTTGGAGTCATATAAAAAAGAGCTTTCATGACAAATTACACCGATGCTTAGTCCTAAAAATGAATATATTTGCGACATCCAGACAGCATCACGTTTGGCCAAATAATCATTGACAGTAATGACATGGACACCTTGTCCGGCTAAAGCATTGAGATATATTGGTAAGGTAGAGGTCAAAGTTTTACCTTCACCAGTTTTCATTTCAGCGATTTGTCTTTGGTGAAGCACCATACCGCCCAAAAGCTGAACATCATAGTGCCTTTGGCCTAAAGTGCGCTGAGCAGCAATTTTTACTAAGGCAAAAGCCGGTACCAGGACATCATCCAATTTGGTACCGTCTTTGATTTGTTGTTGCAAACCTAGACTTTTGGCCTTAAGTTCTTCGTCATTGAGTTTTAAGAATTCTTGCTCGGTTTCGTTGATACTATCTACCGATGGTTGGAGACTTTTTAAAAATTTGGCATTGGCATCTCCAAAAAGTTTGTTGATCAGTTTTTGCATACTAATAGTCTTTCTTTCCCCAGAATTTCAAGTTCTTGAATCTTTTAATATTTTTTCTTAATTTTCCGATTCTTTGATCTTTATTTTTGATAATTAACCTGGCTAGTTTTTCTTGTAGGTTATCGACAGCCGCTCTGGCGTCACTAGATTCTTCTTTGGCAAAAACTGGTTCTTTATTGGCTAAAGATAATTTTGCTTCAATCGTATAGACCTCGCCTTTTTGATGTCTTTGATCACGAATTAGCTTTATTTGACAATCGGCAACCCCCAGTTGATACTTATCCAAAGCATCAAAACGAGTTTGTAGGTATTCTTTAAAAGGATCTGTCAGGTCAAAATTTTGATTATAGATTTGAATTTTCATAGTTATTGATTCTCCTGAATGTTGTTTTCATAAGCCTTCATGGCACGTTTTTCCAATACTTTTTTAATGACTAGCACAATAATCAAAAATACTGCTCCACCAGCTAGCATTAAAAAAGTTTTATCCTGCCAAAATGGTGGTACTGGAGCGGTGCTAACTTCTTGAGCCTGAGCGGTTGATGCTAATAATAGTAAGCTAAAAATAAGAGCTTGTTTCATAATTTTATTTTAATAATTTATAATTTAAATGTAGCAAATTTAAGGCCGGCTAGCAATTATTCCAAAACTGCTTTGATCCGTCTGATGCCAGCTGAAGAAGATTGTTCCTTTTTGATGCTAAAATGACCAAGTTCACTAGTATTTTTAACATGAGGGCCACCACAAATTTCCTGTGAGTAGTTGCCCATTTTATATACTTTTACTTTTTCACCATACTTTTGTTCAAACAGTCCAATCGCCCCTTGCTTTTTGGCCTCTTCGACAGACATTTCTTGATAGCTAACCGGTAGCTGGGCCACAATTTGCTGATTGACAATATCTTCTACTTTTTTTATTTGTTCGTTGGTCATGGGATCAGGATGGACAAAATCAAAACGCAAGCGTTCCTCATTGATATTACTACCGCGTTGTTCAACGTGCTGGCCCAAGACATCTCGTAAGGCTTGATGAAGCAGATGCGTAGCGGTGTGATATTTGGTAGCCATGACGCCATCATCAGCTAGACCACCTTTAAACATACCGGCACTGGCAGTAGTTGATAAATTAGCATGTTGAACTGTGTATTCAAGAAATTCTTGTTTTTCTTTATTACCAAAATTTAAATTTCTACTTTTAACCTCTTCTTCAATCATTTCTATTGGGAAACCGTAGGTACTATAAAGCATAAAAGCATCTTTACCAGATTTTGGCGGATTTTTGTCAAATACCTTTAATCCTTTATCTAAAGTTTTAGAAAATTTTTCTTCTTCTTTAGCTAGCTCAGAAAATATAAATTTTTCATTTCTCTCTAACTCTGGATAAGCTAGAGCATACCAAGAAGCAATTAGATTGCCTAAACTAGCCATAAAATATTCTTTAATACCCAATAATCTAGCAAATCTAATAGCCCTCCTAATTAATCTACGTAAAACATAGCCTTGGTCTTTATTAGACGGAGCAATACCATGACTATCGCCTAGTATAAAGACAGCGCTTCTAATATGATCAGCGATTATTCTAAAAGATTTTTTATCCTCTTCGTATTTTTTACCAGAGATATTTTCCAGTTGTTTGATGATTGGCTGAAATAATTCTGTTTTATAATTATCATCGTAGCCATTTAAAACAGCCAGGGTTCGCTCTAGACCCATGCCAGTATCAATATTTTTTTGTTTTAAAGGTTGGTATTTACCATCAGCAGTTTTATCAAACTCCATAATGACATTATTCCAAATTTCTACCCAGTGCTTATCTGTTTCCTCAAATTTTTTAGGGGCTTTGCCTGGGCCAGTCCAGTAAAATATCTCTGTATCAGGACCACAAGGACCACTTTGGCCAGCTGGACCCCACCAATTGTCTTTTATTTTTTCTATCCGTTCTTTAGAAACGCCCAAAGATAACCAGATCTTTTCTGACTCCTCATCATAAGCAGGCACATCCTTGTTTCCGGCAAAAATAGATACCGCCAATTTATCTTTTTCTAATTTTAAAATTTTAGTCAAAAAATCCCAAGAATATTCAATCGCTTCTTTTTTAAAATAATCACCCAGCGACCAGTTACCGAGCATTTCAAAAAAAGTATGATGGGTAGCATCACCCACTTCATCAATATCACCGGTGCGCAGACATTTTTGTACGCTAATTAAACACTGACCCTCTGGATGTTTCTCACCTATAAGATAAGGAACCAAAGGGTGCATACCTGCTGTAGTAAAAAGTACGGTCGGATCATTTTCCGGAATCAAAGAAGCTGAGCTGATCAAATGATGCTCTTTGCCTTGAAAGTATTGAAAAAATTTGTTTTTTAACTTTTTAGCAGTCCATTTATTGGAAAATATCATAAAAATAGAGATAATTTTAGCTAAATTCCTATAAATCTTAGTAAATTTGGCCAAAAAAGTCAATATTTTATAAAAATATACCATAAATTAAAGACCCGATTCCTAAGAACCGGGTCCTATGAAACTGGCTGATAATGCCACACTATGCTTGGTCATTACTGACCACCGACAGGGAATCCCCTCTACCGAGCGCATTTACTGCGCAAAACGCTAAAAAGCAACTACGAAAAGTAACACAGTGTTACAAAACCAGCCATGACAGCCACCATAAATACTAGGATCACCCCAGACGGTTATTTTGTCCAATCCTGGACAGCCGGTTGCGGGAAGGCCCACAAAACCTGGTTTGATAAATCCGTGAGGAAAGTTTTGAGTATCACTAGTATTTGTGATGATTTTTATAGAACAAGAGCCAAGGCCCTTATTGATGTAAAGTTATACTAAAAAAACATCCTTGTCAATAAGGATATTTATAAATTATGCACAAGAATTTAAAGACAATTTTTAGCGTTTAAAAAATCTGATAAAGAAGGTGTGGCTCCATTGGCTATCTCAGTGGCTCTGTCCTTGCCTAAGGTAACTATAAAACAATTAGTCATTTCTGGTGTTATCTCAGTCGGTAAGCTAGCGACATTGACTCCCATTTCATAAATAGCTTTTTCCTGAGTATCGGGAATTAAAGGGTGATTGTACTCTACATCTTCGTAAGGAACCATTTCATCTTTGGGAATGGCTTGATAACCATCAATATTTTTAGTCAGGTAAATATTAATAGCCCGAGATACTAATTTGTCTCTATAACCGCCGGGATTAAAAAATACAATTATAATTATTCCGACAATAAATAAAAGTATAACCAAAGATAACCATTGTAATATTTTTTTCATGACCTTATAATAAACCAGAGTAACTCGCTGTCATAGTATCAATCATACTAGGCAAGATAAACATCAAAATAATTAGTGGAATAACAAACAATAATAAACTGATAATCATACTCCACTTAAAGATGTTTTTGGCAGTTACTAGAGTCTTGTGAATATCGTTGATTTTAAGCTCCAGCTCCTCTATTTTTTTGGCTAATTCTTGATCCATAAGACTATTATAGCAAAAATCAAAATTTTTGAGTAGCTATTAAAAAAAATTTAAAGTATAATAACTTTATGAGAGTACCAATTAGAAAAGCTGGACAATATACTTATATTAAATCTGATCCTCTGATGACTGAGGCTAAATTGACTGAACTTAAAAACCAGCTAAAAAAATTAAAAGAAATAATTCAGCCCGAGCTAGCCAAAGAAGTTAAAAGATTGGCTTTGATGGGTGATTTTTCAGAAAATGCCGCCTACCAAATAGCTAAGGGTCGTTTGCGTGGAGCTAATGAAAAAATAGATAAAATTACTAAACAAATCGCTGAGGCCAAAATTATTAATCCTAGTAAAACTATTCATGAAATTGAGATTGGTCATCTAGTGACTATTATTTCTAGTAAGCAAACAAAAAAGTATCGATTACTAGGATCATCAGAAACAAACCCCGCTCAAGGAGCTATTTCCTACCAGTCTCCCTTGGGTTCGGCTTTGCTAAATAAAAAAGTAGGCGAAATTGCTCAAGTAAAAATCGACGGACAAGTGACTGAATACAAAATAATAGCGATAGAATATTGAGTTTGACCAATAATTATACTTGTGTTTAGATATATTAGTATAAAGAACCTTCCACTAACCATCAACTAAAAACACAACAGGAGAGTGTTTTATGAGTACTATGCGTCGTTCTTTGGCTGACGTTTCTTCCCTGGGGAGCTCCATACGTCATGATGGCATGATTCTAACACTGGTCATCATTTATGTGGGGATCTGCCTTATTTATCTTAGTGCCAACTTTGGCACGGAAATGGGCTGGATGATCAGATTACTTCCAGAAATCATGCTCTTGGCCGTTGGTGTGCTGGCTCTAGTCAGTAAAATCACTGATCCAATTGTTAGGGCACTCTTTCCCTGGCCACAACTTGGTCGCGGAAAGACAAGGATCATGCAGGTTTCGTGGATCTCTGAAGCTATGCTGATCAGGGGATATCGGCCACTCTATCTTCTGCTGTCTCTCAATCCGTTCAATTGGTATTTTTGGAAAATCAATGAAAGCCGGTACTTGTACAACAAGCGCCGCGCGGCCAAAAAACAGGCCAAATAAAACTGATTGAAAATCACAATCTATCAAAAAATAGACCGAGCACTCTCGGTCTATTAAAATATTTTTTATATTATGGTAGCACTAGCTACTAATTCGTTTTTAATATAAATAGCTAAGGTTTGTCCACTGGCCACACCCTGCTGGGCTTTTTTAAACTCAGCTTTGTCTGGATATAAAGTCAGGTTTTGGGCTGGCTGCCGATAGCGAATTTGCCCTTGAGCTTTTAAGGGTAACTGATATTTTTTACCCAGCCAATGGAGTTCTGAAATCTGCACACTTTTGTTGTACAGTTTTTCATCATCAATGTGTCCGACTATTAATTGGTTATTTTTTATATCCTTGGCTACTACATACCAAGGTCCACTACCACCAATATCCAAGCCCTTCCTCTGACCAATGGTATAATACCAAACTCCTTCGTGTGTACCGAGCTTATGTCCTTTGGTATCAACTATATCCCCTACCTGTGGTTTTATTTTTTGTGATAGAAAAGTTTTAAGATCTATTTTACCAATAAAACAAATGCCCTGACTGTCTTTTCGGTCAGCGTTGGGTAATTTGGCCTGTTTGGCCAAAAGACGGGCTTGGGTTTTTAACAAATGTCCCACTGGAAAAAGAGCTTTGGATAATTGAGTTTGATTTAAACCAGCTAAAAAATAAGACTGGTCTTTGCTGGGGTCTTTACCACGGCAGAGCTGATAAAAATCTTTGGTCTTTTTAATTTGAGCGTAGTGTCCGGTAGCTATTTTATCAAAACCCATTTTAATAGCCTGGTCTAAAAATAATTTAAATTTTATTTCGTTGTTACACAAAACATCGGGATTGGGTGTCAGCCCTGCTTGGTAGGCCTCGAAAATATAGCTGACTATTTTTTTATAATATTCATTTTCAAAATCAAAGGTTTGGATGGGCACTTTAAGATGCGCTGCTACCCGATAGGCCATCAGCCGATCTTCTTTCCAAGGACACTCGCCTTTGATATTTATTTTTTCAGAAAAATTCTTCATAAAAGCCGCTTCCACAGTATAACCAGCTTTTTTGAGTAAAAACAAAGTCACGGCAGAATCAACTCCGCCGGACAAGGCTACTAAGACTCTTTCTTTAGCTTTTTTAGGCATTAAGTCACTCTATTATTTACCTATTTTAAAAATGCTCATTTTCTCTAGGGCTTTATCCGTTAACTTTAACCTCATTTGACTTCGGGCATAAAGAGTAAAGAGTCTTTCGCCTTTTTTAACATGATCATTATATTCTTTATTGAGATAAATACCCGCCAATTTATCCTTTGGTGCGCCCAAAATTCTAGCAATAGTATTTATAGCTTTATTATCGGTAAAAGTAATACATCCTGACTTACTGGCATTGTAATATTTCTTGTGAGCCCCCAAAACAATATCATTGGGATCAATATCGAACTTACCACCTTGAGCTTTAATAATCTCCTGCATTTTCTTCCAGGCGGCTCCAGACTCCAAAGCTTTCCAAGCCATGGTAGCACCATGACCTTTTTTGGCCTTACCGCAAAGTTCTAATAGCTCACCAGCCAAATGAATAGACTTATTAGCTAGATCAGCTGGGTAGTTGTCTTTTTGTTGGAGTACTCTTAAAACATCTCTGGCTTCCAAGGCCGGACCAACACCCATACCAACAGGGTCTTCGGTCTGAACCATGATGACTTTCATTTTTATATTAAATTTTTTGCCAATATACTTAAATTTTCTGGCCAGTTCTTTGGCAATTTTCATGTTAGGTATTTTGGTAGTTTTACCAACGGGCATATCAATAATCAAATGAGTCACTCCGGTCGCTACTTTTTTGGCCATAATAGAAACTAACATTTTATCATAGGGCTCTAAAGATAATGGATAAGAGACCTGTAAAATCTTATCGTCGGCTGGCGCTAGATTTAATCCACCACCCCAGACTAAACAGCCACCAGCTTTTTTGACTATTTTTTTTATTTCAGGGGCGCTAAAAGATACGGGTGCCAATACCTCCATGGTGTCAGCTGTTCCGGCTGGTGAAGTAATAGCCCGAGAAGATGTTTTGGGTATAATCAGTCCCAAACTAGCCAAGATGGGAATGACCACCATGGTAGTGCGATTACCAGCTAAACCACCAACAGAATGTTTATCTACTACTATCTTATTGGAAAATTTTAACATCTCACCGGTTTCGGCCATAGCCTTGGTCATAAAATAAAGTTCTTGATCGCTATAATCATGAATAAAACTAGAAGCTACAAAGTAAGTTGTTTCGGTACGAGTCAATATACCATTGGCAATGTCGGAAAATATTTGATAAAAATCTTTATACTTTAATTTTTTACCGAGCAGACGATTTTTAATAGCTACAATAGATTGGGCTCTTTCTAAAAACTCAATCTCTACTATAGTATTGGGCAATATACTAGTTGCTTCCCAAATGTCCTTATAAAGCCCAATTTGGCCCCTCTGGACCCTACTTTGACTAGTATTGGCTTCAGCAATCACTGATTGGTCTTGCCAGCTTATTTTGATCTTATCCCCGGCTTTAATGCCGTACTGAATAGCTTCATCTACATTTAGCAAAGCAATGTTGGATTGCCCTGTTTTTATATCTAATTTTTTTATTTTCAAATAATATGGCATAAGTTTAAAATTTTACAATTTCTCCTGGGTTTAATTTTTTTCCGTTATTTTTTGGCTGAACATTTTCAGATGATTGGGATTTTGTTTTCGCCATTGGCGGTTCTTTGGTGATTACTTTACGTCCTTTTAAAGCTTCGGCCAAAGAAGTAAATTCTTCTTCTCGACCATCATCAGATATTATTTTAATACTGGATGGTGGCGGTACTTTACCAGCTCTAGACAAATCTAAACATTCCCGACAATAGATTGGTTTGGTGGGATCTGGATCAAAATTTATCTTAGTTTTTTTACCACAAAGATCACAAACAGCGTCATGGCTAATACCTGTTTCTTTTTTCTTCCTATTTTTCTGGTCAGAATTATTTTTGCCAGTGAGAGTAGCCGTGGCTTTAGTTTTATTGGTCTCTTCCACACCACGATTTTCTGACCAACGAATAATTTTGTCCTCAATCACTTCTCGTGGCCGGGCGTATCTTTCTCTGGTCACAGAGATTATTTTATCTTTGGTGTCCAAATTTTCTTCAGCTAGTGACACCGGCGGCAGAGTCCGTGCAGAAAAAGCCTCGGAAGTAACTCCGTCAATCATTAATTTTATATAAATTTCAAATTTAGACAAATTAACCAGATCTTCTTGCGTAAAAGTTGGAAAAAATTCTTTTTCCAAAAACTCGGCATCAGCCGCCCCAACTCTAAAAACAACCAAGGTGCCGACATTACCAAAGACAGCGGCTTGGACATTTTCCTCTACCTGCTCAATATACTGATGGGCAATGATTAGATTTAAACGGTATTTTCTGGCTTCAGATAGAATATTCGCAAAAGATTCTGTGGCAAAATTTTGAAATTCATCGACATAGAGATAAAAATCTTTTCTTTCTTCTTCTGGTGTATCCACTCTACTCATGGCGGCCAGTTGAATCTTGGTAATCATCATAGCCCCCAAAAGAGCCGAATTGTCTTCTCCGACGCGTCCTTTAGAAAGATTCAAGAGCAATATTTTCTGGCTATCCATGATGTCACGCATAGAAAAAGATGATCTAACCTGACCTAAGATATTTCTAATTAGGGCTGAGGAAAGAAAACGACCGACTTTATTTTGAATCGGAGCAATGGCTTCAGCCTGGAATCTATCTGGATATTTACTATATTCTTCTAACCAAAAAGCTTTGACCACTGGATCAGATAATTTTTCTACTACTTTTTTTCTAAAAGCTTTATCGGTCAACATACGCATAATGCCCAGTAAAGTAGAGCCAGGATACTCTAGTAGCGCTGAAATAGCATGATGGAGCACATATTCTAGTCTTGGTCCCCAAGAATCTGCCCAAATTTTTTGGAAGACTCCAATTAGACCAGAAACTACCAAATGTCTTTGTCCAGCATCGACTTGTTCCAAAACATTAAAACCAATTGGAAAATCCAAATCAGCCGGATTAAAATATATCACATCATTAATGCGATGTTTTGGTACAAAATTTATGACCTTTTCCACTAGGTCACCATGCGGATCAACTACACAAACTCCTTTACCGTCTTGGATATCTTGAATAATCATATTTTCCAAGACAGTAGATTTGCCCATACCAGTTTTACCAATAAAATACATGTGGCGACGGCGGTCGTCAGTTTTTATCCCAAACTTAACATTGGAATTTCTAAAGTTTGTTTCAGCAAAAATTGTAATGCGGTTATCCATATTTAAGCAGTTGGTAAATTAGGTGGGGCTTGGTTTTTATTTTTTGGCTTGGGCATGGTATGAGCACCTTTTTTGGCGAAGCGTTCTTCAAAATGTTTGTTGGCCAAATCTACACTAAAACTAGGAGCCAGTAATTGCTTTCTAAGGTCCTCGGTGATTTGGCCCTTGTCTAAATCCATGCCTCTGGAAACAGGTAAAGAAAATGGTGGCTCAGATTTTTTACTTTCAGTCCGTTGTAGTAATGGTGCTTTAACAAATTTACTTGGGAAGTGCCAAACAGTCGCCAATTCTTCTGTGTTTAAAATATAATACCCATGCCCTCTAGTGCCACTACGAGCCTTATAACCACGCATTAAGTTTATTCTGCGCATAGCTACTCTGCTCTTAATGAAGAAATAATCAATCTTAGTCTTAGTTTTTTTATCTGGTTTAAAGGAATTTAAATCCATAGTGTTAAATTGTTTGATAGAACCAAAAACAGAAGAAATAACTCGAGAAGCGGAATACTTATCATTGGGCGAGATATAAATCAAACGCATTTTACACTCAAAACCGGTTTTGCCAGTTTTTCTCTCAATGGCCTCAATGGCTCCTTTCTCGCCAGGGGTTAAATGAAGCATCATAGACGGCAAAACATCTTTTTTACCGCTAGAAGTTCCCCCCTTTAAATCTTGTGGCCAAATCATCGGTTCACCGGTGGATAGAAAAAATAAACTAGTCATTGGGTCAATCAGTCTATTAAGCCATCCCTTTTTATCGGAAAACTTTTTACCAGCTATTTTATAAACCTCTCTTAAACCCCTTTTAGGCCAGTCAAAACCAGTTGGTCTTACTATAATTTGAATCCACACCTGTTCCCCAACTTGAATCTTACTCATGGTTTCGAGTAGTGATGATATGGGGTCTTTAAATTCTCCGGAAACATTGTCTTCAAATTCTGTATAAGTCCGAATAGGATAAACATCTTTTTTATCCAAGATAACTTCGGTACCCCAAATATTATGAGTATCATTGGGATAATCATCCGGCACAGCCCCCACATAATCCTCTACTTCGGTAATTTCAGCATCAGGATATTGTGAATAAATAGAACTTTCTATTAAATCACGATATTGGCTAGGGGTACGAATTAAAAATTGGACATAACCATCAATGCTGACAATTTCAAAAGAGAAGCTAAGCTGAAAACGACCCTCTACATATATTTCTCTTAAATTAAGCGGATCATGCGCTCCAGAAATAGTAGAGAAAAGCTGTTCTACGGCCTTAGGTGTTTGTTCGGTGTCTTTGGGGACATCAATGGCTAAAATCACGAATTTATTGGTATTAAACCATTTAATACTCTGCTTCATATGCCAAATAGCAAAAAAACCCCGGACAATGATATAAAAATATATAATCCAGCCACCGTTTTTAAAAAAATACCAAGCTATGGCTCCGAAGCCTTGATTCATAGCCGCGTACAATGATGATAAATCTAAAGTTATTTCCATAATGTAATTATATTATACCATTTTCTCAGTTTTTTTAAAGCTTATCTAAAAAGAAAAAAACCTCCCGATCTGCATTAAAAACAGATTGTAGCAAAGGAAGGTTTTTTTAAAATTATTTATTCAGTTTTTAATGAATATCTGCCTTTTTCGTCCTTAGTAAAACGGTCTTTATTCATCAAAGCTAGAGTAATGGTAGTTTCTTTAATTAAACGTTTTTCTAATACGGCCTTGATGATTTCTTTCTTGGTTAACGGTTTGTCACTTTCTTTCAAAATATCAGCAATCACATCAGCCACTACGCCTGGCTTATAACCCCATTCTTTTAGAGCATAAATACCGCGACCAACCAAAACATATTTTTCATCCAAGATTAATTCGTTGTGAATAGTAGCTGGATAAGCCTGACGATGATCAAAAGCCATTTCATTTATAGTCTTGGCAATTTCCGTAAAATGCATCGGTTTGTCATTTTTCTTGAGTACCAAATAGATCTTGTCATTCATACGACGAGGTGTAATATTTGCCCACTCAATCAATCCCCACTCATCATAAGGATTAGATTTTAATTTTTTAGTAACTGTAATGAAGTTTACTACTACTTTATCAGTCAAATCATCATTTTGTTTGTAAAAATCAGTTTCTTTGATTTTATTCATTAATTCTTCCAAAATAAGCGCTTGACCATGGTTATCAATTAATTCACAAATATTACCAACGGTTTCATGAAATAAATCTACTTTAGCTTCCGGCGTTTTCCAAAATCCACTATGCTGTTTTGATTCTTTAACAAAGTAAAAACGATGATTTAATAGTTGGTTTAAAATAAATCTAATAGCTGCTTTATTTTCTTCGGAAGTTCCGGGGATAGATAAAAGCTCATTGGTCAAATTGTCTTCAGACATCAAACCACCATGCTCGGAAAGAGTAGTGTTGGCGATCTCTTCAATCTCTTTTAAGATGGTCTGATTGAAATTTTTGTTGATCTTCTTAAGAGAAGTATTTTCAATTTGTCTAATTCTTTCTCTGGTGACATTGTATTTTTTACCAATATCTTCTAGGGTTTTTTTCTCAGAACCAGACAAACCGTGACGCATTTTTATAATTTCTTGCTCACGTTCTGATAAAGCCGTCAAAATATTAACCAAAGTTTGATGGGGATCAAAATCAGAAAGTTTTGACAAATGTTTTGATGTAATGACTTGGTCTAAAATTCCAGACATATTCTTTCTTTACAATTTATCTGATTTTATTTCTAATAATAAAATTCCCCTATAAAGTAACACATTTTTTATAATTAGTCAAGACCCGTAGCTAAAAAACCGCGGGTCTTAATATAGGAGCTAAAATTAGCTTAAAAATGCTATTATTCCTTTTTCTTGTTCCAAATTACCAAAAGTGGTGAAGCTAAAAAAATGGAAGAATAAGTACCGACAATAACGCCCAGTATAAGTGCTAAAGCAAAGTTTTGGATGCTCTTTCCCCCAAAAAAATAGACTGCCAAGAGGGCTAGCAAGGTCGTAAAAGAGGTATTAATGGATCTAATGATTGTTTGATTGATACTATTATTGACAATTTCCTTAAAATCTTGGTCTTGATTTCTAAACAGATTTTCCCTGATTCTGTCAAATGTGACAATAGTATCATGAACAGAAAACCCTAATATAGTAAGCAAAGCCGTCACAAAAAGTATATCTACTTCTACATTCATAAAATGCCCTAAAATAGAAAATACACCAATCACTAATAAAATATCATGAACCAAAGCAACAATAGCAGCTAGACCGTACTTCCAAGAAGCCACTGGCTTAGAAACCTTACGAAAAGCATAAGCAATATATAAAATAATAAAAATCAATACTATAACTATGGCCTGTAAAGCTTTGGTTTTCAATTCTTGTCCAATAATGGGTCCAACGGCTTCAAAGCGTAATTCTGATAAAGTATTATCATCAACACCGGCTATTTCTATGGCTTCCAAGCTGGTTAATATATTTTGATGGGTAGTTTCCTCTATTTCTTCAAAACGTAAAATATAATCTTTTTCTCCACTTGGTTGCAACCTAACATTGGCCAAATCTAAGCCGGTTAAAGCTTCTTGAACAGCAATCATAGTTGGTCGCTCTTTGGAATAAGACACTTCTAAAATACTACCACCGGTAAAATCAATACCAAATTTTAGTCCCCATATAAACAATGAAACTATAGCCATCAAAACCAAAAGTCCAGATGAAATAAACCAAATTTTTCTTTGTCCAATAACATTCAACATAATTTTATTCTTTTACATTAACTCTTTTTACTCCAAATAAGGCCAATTTGCCTTCTAATTTTTTGTTTACTATTATTCTCAAAAATGTTCTAGTGACAGTAATAGCAGAAAACATGGATACCAGGATACCAATGCCCAAAGTAATAGCAAAACCTTTGATAATAGAAGTACCAAACCAAGCCAAAATTATACAAGTAATAATTGAAGAGATGTTTGAATCTTTAATAGATGGCCAAGCTCTGGTAAAGCCATTTTCTATGGCGGTATTTAGGCTTTTACCTTCGCGCAATTCTTCTTTGGTACGCTCAAAAATGAGAACATTGGCATCTACCGCCATACCAATAGACAATATAAATCCAGCTACACCAGCCAAAGTCATAGTAACAGGAATAATCTCAAAAATCGCCAAGGTTAAAGCAGCATAAATAGCCAGAGCAACAACTGCTAAAAGCCCTGGCAACCTATAGAAAATTAACATAAACAAAGCGGCAGCAATAAAGCCAATTATACCAGCCAAAAGGCTTTGACCAAGAGATTCTTCTCCTAGACTAGCCCCGACTGTACTTTGGCTAATCAGTTCAATTGGCACTGGCAAAGCACCTAAATTAAGATTTTTTACCAATTCTTTGGCTTCCAAAATACTAAAATTACCAGTAATTTGTGCTTGTCCATCTTTAATTGGTTCATTTACTACTGGACTAGAAATCAATACTCCATCTAAAAATATAGCAATAGGCTTACCGACATTGTCTGTAGTCAACTCTCCAAAAAGATCACGACCCTTATCATTAAAGGATAACAATACTAAAGGGGCCTGAGTATTTTGCTCAAAAGAAAGTTGAGCTTTAGCTATATCGCGACCACTTAAACCGGATTCTTCCCAAATAATATTTTCTAAATCCGCATCTGTTTTTTGAAAAAGAATATGGGCTGAGTGTACTTCCAATTCTCCCTGATCATTCAATTTTTGATCTATTCTCTTTATAATATGATAGCCAAATTGTGATTCAATCAGCTCTTTAGAAATCTGTCCATCTTTTAAATCTTCAAAAATAGCTTTATCAAATTCCGGAACAAACAGTCCTTTTGTTACATAACCCAAATCTCCGCCATTTATAGCTGATCCTGGGTCTTCACTATATTCTTTAGCTAAAGTAGAAAAATCTTCTCCCAGCAAAGCTCTATCCAAAACTTTCTGAGCATTAGCTTTTATTTCATTTTGCGCTTCGGTCACATTTTGCTCAGAAAGTTTTGCCTCTCCCTGTGTTTTAAATTCCAAATGAGGAGTCTTATCAATAATAGCTATAGCTTCGTTGGCATCTTTAATTCCGGCTAATTCTACAATAATGCGATAATTATCACCACTAAAATTGGTCTGTACTACTGGCTCGGAAACACCATAAGCGTTAACTCGTCTTTCAATAACATCTCGCAAAGCTTCCACGCCATCTCTTTTCTCTAATCCTTCTAAAGCTGAGACATCGGCTTGGTAGACCAAATGTGTTCCTCCCTGAAGATCCAGACCCAAATGAACTTTAAACTTTCCAAACCAGCCGGGAGCGCTTGGCCAGACAATCAAACCGGCAAAAATAGCCAACAAAAAAATCGCTAAAAATACGCTTCTAACTCTGGTGCTTGTCACTTGTTTATGTGATGTTTCGCTGTATTTATTCATATATTATTTATAATAAACAGTGACCGTATTTTAGCATATTTAATTATTTTGACAAGTCTTATCGCCGAATGATTGACTTAATCCAAATATCCAATAAATTGGCAAAATCCTCTCTCCCTGCTCTGATAGACTTTGGTAGTAATGAATTGTTAGTCATACCGGGGATAGTATTGATTTCTAAAAAATATATCTGACTACCAGCTACTATAAAATCCGTTCGACTAATATGCCGAGCACCCAAGGCTTGATGCATTTTCACAGCTTGAAACTGGAGCTTTTTAGCTAGAGAGCTACTAATCTCCGCTGGACATATTTCATCTACCAATTTATCATCATACTTGCTTTCATAGTCAAAAAATTTATTTTTAGAACGAATTTCTATCACTGGCAAGGCAAAAGTTTTATTATTTTTATCTATTACCGGTACTGTTAGCTCTTGACCTTTAATATATTTTTCTATGAGTACCTTATCGCTGTATTTAAGAGCTTGTTTTAAAGCCTGATCAAGCTCTTTTTGCGAATGGGCTATAGCCACGCCGATGGAGCTACCGCCAGCTAATGGTTTTATTACTAGAGGACTTTTAAATGGTATTTTTTCAAATTTATCCAAAACAATATCTGGTGCTACCAACAAGCCAATTTTTTTAGCCAGTTGCTTACTCAAATATTTATTCATTCCGACTGCTTGCGCTTCCACATCAGAAAAAATAAAAGGTATTTTTAAGGTATTTAAAAATCCCTGGATTAAGCCATCCTCCCCGCCTGGACCATGGAAAACCGGTACAACGGCCTGATATTTATGATACTGGGCTAAAAATTTATCCAGGTCGGCTGGAAAATCAAAAATATCAACCGAGTATTTTTTGGGTAGAGACGAAACTACATTTTTACTAGAAGCTAAAGCTACCTCTCGTTCTGAACTTTCTCCCCCAGTTAAAATAGCGATTTTCATAAATTATTTCTTAATACTCATGGCTTGAATAGCCAATCCTAAATAAGGAAAAATTTTACTAATGATTTTATGCTCAAAATTTAAATAGGTCTTATAAAATTTTAATAAAAATTTATTATTGCTTCTGGCAAAATAATCATAGGTATAAAAATCTTGCACTTGAAAATTGGCTTGCTGAAGCTGTCTTTTCAAAACCCACGGCTTATAGCTCTCAGCTTCTGGCTCTATCAATTCATTGGCCGATCGATTTGTTTTAAAAAAGCCCAAAAACTTAGAAACAATCCGGTTGATAACCCAAGTATAAAAAAATGGATTATAAAGACGCAAAAATTGACTACTTGGTTCACCCAATAAAACAAAGACTCCGCCGCTTTTTAAAACTCGATAGGCTTCTTGAAAGGTCTTATCAACAGCAAAAAAATGATGTAGCGATCCATTGATAATCACTAAATCAAAATAATTATCCGGATAAGGCAAATGAGTCACTTCTGAACACTGCAATTTAAGATTGGGATATTTTTCTTTGGCTATTTGAAGCACGGCTTCGGACAAATCAACCCCATAGACCTCGTCAGATATTTGAAATAAAGAATTGGCCAAACGGCCAGTGCCGCAGCCCAATTCTAAACTTTTACCAATATGTTTATCTTTTAAAAATTTCTTCAGGTTGGCAAAATTCCAAGCATCTACTACTTTGGCGCTCGGTGGATTGATGTGCCAATCATCATATTGTTTGGCGGTTTTATTGTAATATTCCTTTTGGACTTCCGATTTTTGAGAGTATAGGTCTGTAGTCATCAAATAGCAAATTAGAGGTCTAATTCATTAACTTTTTCCCAAGTATTTTCGTCTAAAACAGCCATATAATCATTGGCCAATATATACAAATAATCATTTATATAAACGGCTCTTTTTGCATCTGGTAAGCTAACAGCTTTGACCAGCTCGATCTGATCGTTGGCGTAAGAAAAGATATAACCACCACTGTAAGAAGGCAAGAAAAATACCTGATGTTTTTCATCTTGCAAGAAAGCATGATGATTATAAAGAGCTTCACTACCATATTCACTCAAAGAATATTTGCTAATTTCTTTAGGATTACTAGCATCAGCCACATCGAAATAAGAAAGTTTTACATTACCATTTTCCATACCAATACCTAATATTTTATTTTCCTTAATTGGATGAAGATATGATGAATAGCCGGGTATCTTGAGTTCCCCCACCATTTTTGGATTTTTTGGATCAGCCAAATTAAGCACATAGAAAGGATCAGTTTGTCTAAAGGTAACCAAATACCCCAAATCACCAATGAACCTAGCTGAATAAATACGCTCGCCCACCCCTAAATTTAAAACAGAACCAATAGTATTTAAATTTTGATCTAAGACATAAACATCATTGGCCTGTGAATCACTGCCACTCGGTGCCCAGCCCCAAATATCACCAATAGTAGTAGCTACTCGGAGATTGCCTTGGTACTCATCCATAGAAAATTGATTTAGAAGATAACCGGGCACAGAACCGCTGGCCGATATTTTCAAATCATTAATATTTATTTTGGCAATACCGGTGCTAAGAAGGGATCTTTTATTTTTTTCATAATAATTTTCGGCCTTGTTTTGCATGTCATTTTCAAATTTGAGCATGGCATCGTCATCCAAAGAACCCATCCACTCATTCATTATAGTTTGTAGTTCACTAAATTTGGACTGACTACTGATGTCATAATCATCTAATTTATTTATTCTAGCCAATAAATCACCAGGAATTAGAGTTTTTAGTTCACTATTTATAAAACCAAACATAAAATCAAACATGTCCAAATTTTTGGTATAAGCTACATATAAAGCGTTTTGAGACATGTAAATGTTGGCTGTGCCCTGATTGCCAACAAAAGAAATCTTATTATCAATATCGCCAGATTGAGGGTCTAAACTAACGACACTAAAGGTAGAATCCACTTGAATGGGACTGTTGGGGTGATATATTTCACCGCAGGGAATGGCTAAAACCTGACCAGATTTTAACAATGGACTGATCGGACAGGGATTATAGCGATTTAAATAAGTTTGAGTAATTAAATAAACTTTATCATTGTATAATCTAGAATTGAGTAAATAAGTATCATCATCTAAATCAATAGTCCATTTTTCTGTAGGTTGTTTTGGATTAGAGACATCGTAGGCGACAATTTTTCTATCAGAGAAAACCAATAAAACCTTATCCGCCAAAAGCAAATCTCCAGCCAATTTTATTTCTGAGCTCAAAGCTAAATCCGTTGGTGGCCAAGCGCCAATCACATTAGTTTTGACATCATTAACATAGCGAGGAGCTATGGAATCAGTTGAATCCATCATAATATCTATTGGCATTGGTTCTTCTAACCAATAACCACCGCTATTATCAGAAAAATAAATTTGTTGACCATCTGTTTTTAATATATCTGGCTCGTCTATACCAACCACCTGGACATTGGTACCAGAAAATCTATCCGCTGATCCACTACCCATGCCCGACGGTGCTTCTTTGACAGTATCAGACTCGCCTAAAGGTAAAGAACCATCACCCAAATTATCAATAGCCATTTGTGGAGTGGCTGTATTTCTAGTTAAACCAATAGAATAATAGGCTCCATCCTCCATTTCTTCTATATATTTTTTAAACTCATCAAGAGATTTAAATTTAGAAAATTCATTACTTTTATTTACTTGATATTTACCCGGAATAAGATTCAATGGTGGTTTATTAAAATTATTGGGGGTATCAATAGTAGATATTATTAAAACTAGTGCTACGGCTGAAAATAATACCAAGGCTATTAAATAAATCGGAGTAAACCCCAATCTATTTTTAGTTATTTTTGTTTTTAGCTTTGTTTTTTGCATATATTTATTTAAAGATTTTAACTTGTCTATTATACCACAAAATCAATTTCCACCAAAACGACGCTGTCTCTTATTGTATTCTAAAATAGCTTTATCTAAATCTGCTTCCATAAATTCCGGCCAAGTCTTCTCTGGAAAATAGAGCTCGCTGTAAGTAGATTGCCAGGTTAAAAATCCCGACAAGCGCTCTTCCCCCGATGTACGGATAATCATATCTGGATCTGGTAGTCCAGCTGAGTCCAAATTTTGACTAATCAATTCCTGATCAATTTTATCAACGGTAATTTTCTGAGCCACAATCTTTTTAAAAGCTCTCACTAGCTCATCACGACCACCATAACTAAGACAAATATTTAAGATGCCTCGCTGACCATTCTTAGTTTTCTCGCGGGCTTTTTTAATAGACTTTTGTAAGTCATGCTCAAAATCTTCCAGTCGGCCAAAAAAATTTACTTTGATACCCCGTTTAGACAATTTGTTTATTTCTTTATTAACCAAAATTCTAAACAAATCCATCAAATAGGCTACTTCTTTTTTTTCTCTATTCCAATTTTCTGTTGAAAAAGCATAAACAGTTAAAATATCTACACCTTTATCAAAAATATATTCAGCCGTTTTTTTAAGATTTTCAAAACCTAAACGATGTCCCTCAAAGGCTGGCAAACCTTTAGCTTTGGCAAAACGGCGATTGCCGTCTAATATTATACCAATGTGTCTAGGAGTTTCCATAAAATTATTATACATTTTTTATAACAAAAAAACCACCCCAAAGAAGTGGCTTTTTTGTGTAGAGTATTATCCAACAACAGTTTGTGCGTATAATTCACTCAATACAAATCTAGATACAGCATAAGCTACTAGTATGATAACCAAACCAACTACGCCAGCACCAATAAGCTTTTTAGCTTCATCAACCTTATCACTACTGCCATAAGAAGTCATCCATTTGAAACCACCAAAAAGAATAATCAAGGTAGTGAGGATGCCTAAGAAACCCAAGATGATATTAACTACACCACCAATGGTGTCTCGAAGCGATCTTGATCCTAAGGCAATATCAGTGTTGGAGAAATCATTAAATCCCCAGTCATCTAAAGTAGTTTGAGCGTTAGCTGCTGCTGGAGCTAACAACAAAAGAAAAGTTAGTATTTTCTTCATAGAATTATGCATTTACTAGTTAATTATTTAATTAATTATTAATATATTAATATAGCACTAAAATGTTTCGCTGTAAAGCTCACTAAGCACAAATCTGGAAATAGCATAAGCCGTTAAAACAATGATTAAACCAATTGCTCCAGCTATGACCACGCCTTTACCTTTTTCACTTTTTTCGGCATTACCACCAGATGTCATCATATTAAATCCTCCCCACAAAATAGCGACTGTTGTTAATATGCCTAAAAAACCCAAAATGATATTAACTACACCACCAATGGTGTCTCGAAGCGATCTTGATCCTAAGGCTACTTCGGCATCTGTAAAATCATTATACCCCCAATCGTCTAAGGCGGTCTGAGCATTAGCCATTATTGGTGCTAAAAGTAGTGCAAAGGCTAATATCTTTTTCATAAATAACTTATTTTTATTAATACCTATATTATACACTAATTTTGGATATTTGTAAATAAATTTTGGATATTTTAGCTATAAAATAGCCCTTTTGTTCGCTTGGTTCGGGGCGCTACGCTATTACGTAGCATCTTAGGTCACTCCGCGCCGTTGGCGGAGTATTCTCAGAAAGAACCTGCACTCACTTTGTTCGCTTGGTTCGGGGCGCTACGCTATTACGTAGCATCTTAGGTCACTCCGCGCCGTTGGCGGAGTATTCTCAGAAAGAACCTGCACTCACTTTGTTCGCTTGGTTCGGGGACAGGGACTCGAACCCCGATTGACGGGACCAGAACCCGTTGTCCTACCATTAGACGATCCCCGAATATCCTAAAGCATTTCTCCTCCAAACGTTTTCAATATGTCGCCTACTTCACTCTCGTTTTTTCCCTTGAAATCCTGATGATTGTGTCGATAATTTGGGTCTACTTCAAAGCTTAGGTCTATTTTTTTACCTAAAATATCAGCAAAAATAGTTAATAGCTTATCTCGCACCGACAAATTATCTAATTGTTCTTTATGAAAACCATATTCCAAGCCAATAATAAGTAAATTCCGTTCAATTGTCAAAGGATGACTGGTCTGAAGAATCATTGCTACTGAATGATTAAGAGTTTTAGCATTGGTCACCACTTGATGCCAATTATTTTGTAATTTTTTGATTTCTGGAGATCCGTCTAGCGGTTTTTTACTCTCTTTTTGAAAATTCTTAAAATCGCTAGTTTTTTCACTAGAGCTATCTTGAGCTAGTAAAAATTCTACGCAAGTTAATTCCAGTGGTAATTGAACAATTATGGTTTCTTTGATTGATAATTTCTCCAATATTATATTGAGCAACTTAGAAATATCCTCTAACAAAAAATCTTGGGCATGTTTTTTAATAGCTTGGGTCAAATTATCATCAAAATCAATCACAAAGCTTGGTCCGATAATCTTATAAAGCATTATCTGCCTGATATAGTTGACAAAATCAGCCATAAAAACCGACAAATCACTACCTTCGTCCACTAAATTATTTATCTGATTTAAAGCTGTCGAAAGATTTTTTACCCGTAAAGCTTCCACCAAAGAATCCACTGCTTGCCAATTACTACTGGGTAAAACCAAAGAGGCTAATTCCTCCGTTACTTTTCCACCGCTAATAGAAATCACTTGCCCCAATAGAGACTCAGCATCTCTGAGACATCCCTCACTGCGTCTGGCAATTTCTGATAAGATGTTTTCTGGCACCTGCACTTTTTCCCATTCTATTATTTCTGTCAGGCGTTTGATAATATCTTTATTGGGAATTTTTCTAAAATCAAATCTCTGACAACGTGAAATTATAGTTTCTGGAACCTTGTTTATTTCTGTAGTAGCCAAAATAAAAATTACTTTCTTGGGTGGCTCTTCCAGTGTCTTGAGCAAAGCATTGAAAGCTGATTTGGAAAGCATATGTACTTCATCGATAATAAAGACTTTATAGCCCTGGCTATTAAAAGGTGGAATTTGAGAATTGGCAATAATATTATCCCGCACATTATCTACTCCGGTATTGGAAGCAGCATCAATCTCTATAATATCCATAGACCGGCCAGCTAAAATCATCTGACAATTAGCACACTGGCCGCATGGCTCAGCTGATTTTTCTTGACGATTGAGGCAATTTAAAGAACGAGCAAAAAGACGAGCCAAGGTAGTTTTACCGGTGCCTCGAGTTCCCACAAATAAATAAGCGTGGGCTAGGTTCCCACTCAAAATTTCATTTTCCAAAGTAATTTTTATCGGCCTTTGACCGACAACTTCCTTGAAAAATTTTGGTCGATATTTTCTATAGATTACTTCTGACATAAATCAAAGACTAAAATCAAGCTCGTCAGTAGAAATCTTTTTATGATTATTAATTTTTATAATATTTTCCACGGCTGCCCAACCGCTTTCAGAACCCTTTGGTACCAATATCACTACCTCATCCCCTTCTTCACCCTTAAAATAAGTGACTGAGGCCATGAGAAGTTTGTATATTTTATCTCCAGCTAAAACTACAAATTCATTGGTATTTCTGTCTTTAATCAAGTGTCCGACTAAGCGAGCTCTTTCTACTGGTGCTATTTGTTTGAAAATAAATGAACCGTCTAAACTGATAGTTAATTTTAAAATATCCCCTTCGACTAATTTTGATTTTGAAGCATAATTGGCTGGAACACTATACTGTTTGCCATCTGGACCAATCATTATTTGCCCGTTAAAAACACCTTCTACTACCAAGCCCTCATCACCATCTATTTGCTTGCCCACTTGAGCGGCTTTTAAACTATAGTTAGCGGCGTCTGAAGAAGTTCGGCCGGTCAATTCTCCTAAAACTTGTTTGGTTTTGGTGAGCTCTAATTCTAAATTATATAATAAAGCTTCTAAATCTTTTATTTTTTTTGCTTTTGACATTTTGTTTTTGTTTACGAGCCTTGGTAGCTCTTTTTCCCCTAATAATTTACCACAAAAATTGGCTCTTGGCAATCTAAATTTTTTAGAGAAAAAGTAGCCTAAACCATAGCAATACGACTATTTATCTCGCTTTCCACTACCCTTTTATCGCGACCATATCTTAAGCGAGATAATTCCTTTATACTTCTAGCTAATTCATAATTACCCTTTTCCGGTAATATTGGATTAAAATTAAAAGCTGGCGGATTTTGATTATCAATTAATAACCTAATATAGCAGGTGTATTTGGGCATGTTGATAAGATCATATTCAGTCACTACCGGTGCCATTTGTTTGGCTATGACTTCAGCATCGTCTACTCCGATTCGATAAGATACCAATGTACCAACATTGCCAAAGACAGAATCTTTGACGCTAGTATTATTATTTTTAGTTAATTGAGCCAAAAATTGATGAGCTAAAATCAAATTTAATTTATACTTTCTAGCCTCTGATAATATCACTGAGATGCTTTCGGTAATATAATTTTGAAACTCATCAATATACAAATAAAAGTCTGCCCTTTCTTCTTCTGGTATATCCACCCGACTCAAAGCGGCAAACAATATTTTTCCGATCATAATCATGCCCAAAAGACTACTATTCATTTCACCAATGCGACCTTTGGATAAATTGATAATAATAATTTTATTTTCGTCCATAGCTTTTCGAAAATTAAAAGCTGACTTCGCCTGGGAAATAATCGGCCGAATAGTATCGTTAGATATAAAAGGCGTTAATTTACTAGTAATGTAGGGCACCATATTGGCCAAGGCCGCTTCACCACCGGCTTTTTGAGCTTCTTTTTCCCAAAAATCTTTCACTAATTGATTTTTGGCTTTGGCTAATTTCTTTTTTCTATATTCAGCATCAGATAAAACTTTGGGAATTTCTAATAGTGTAGCCGAATTTTCTTTATCATCCATCAAAAGTAACATAGTATTTCTCATGTATTGTTCAAAAATCGGGCCGCCCGTTGCTTTGAGATCATACAACTTATCAAAAATAGCAATCATCTCGTTGATTACAAAAGTTTTTTGTTCTTCTGTTTCAAACTCTAGCATATTGATGCCAATAGGACGTTCGGTGTCTGATGGATCAAAAAATATTACATCTTCCGCTCTGGCTTTGGGCACATGAGACAAAATAGTTTCTGCCAAATCTCCATGTGGATCCAAAACGCAAACACCCTTGCCATTAGCTATATCTTGAATAGCCAAACTCTCTAAAAAGACCGATTTACCAGTACCGGTTTGCCCGATGGTATACATATGCCGACGACGATCAGCATCTTTTATTCTGACTAGGGTTTCTTTGCCACGATAAATGCTTTTACCTAACACTACGCCTTCTCTTGGCATATCCGCCGGTGGAGCTGCTTTGGCTGCCTCTAACCAAGCGATATTGGGTGTTTCACTGGTGGGCAGGGGTAAATGAATAATACTAGTCATTTCTTCTGAATTCAAAATCATACTACGTTTAGGCAAAAAATGACGATAAATAAAATGTTCAATGTAAGAATCATTTTTTTTGGGTATCTGGGCTCTAAAACTATTGCCAAACTCATAGATATTGAATTGACTGTAGCTATTTAAAATGTCATTCAAAATCATACCAGAACGCTCCGAGCTGGGTGTAGAGACAACTACTCTGATATTGACCTCGAGAGCGGATTTGGAAGTTTTTTCTTCCATAGCTTTGGCTCTTTCCTGCTCCATAGCAGACATAAGCGGTTTTTCCTGAGGTTTGTTTAGTGGTTTTTCTTTTTCTTTGGAAGCAACAAAAGTACCAAAAAATTTTAAAACTTTACTGAGATTACCCCAAAATCCACCACCGCCAAGTTTTTTAACAGCCTCATTGTAATGAATACCAGTATACATATACTTGGCTATTTTTTTGCCGCGCGCGTGCCACCGCGCCGGAGCAGAGCGAAAAACATATTGGACAGCCGCCCCCTCTCCGTCTTTTAATTTACTCAAAGAATTGGTAATGGCTTCTAGTGGATCATTTTCAAAATGACGATAAGTTTTTATTGGTAAGCTATAATCATTGGTAAAATAAAGAATACCCGCCTTGATATGACCCTGGGGCTGAAAAATATTATAATCAACCGCTAGTTCAAAATATATTTTAGGATAAACCGCTTGCAGTTGTTGGATTAAAAAATCTCTATAATTAGTCGGCGTGGCTATATAAAAATTTATAAATCCGCCATCCGAAACAATTTCAGCGGAAAAAACATCCGTCCGTCGGCTAAACATTTTTTTCTGAATTCTTAGTCCACTTAGAGCGGCAAACAAATTTTCTACTTGCCCCAATTGTGTCTGGACATAATCTTTACCATACTCCTCTTTTTTCTGTTTGGTATATTTTGGTATTTTGACTAAAAGTATCTCCTGTTGAAGACTTTTATTGGATTTATTGTTAAAATAATTTAATAAAAAATAAACAAAAATGCCCAAGAAAATAATTCCTATCAATGAAACTATAGCTATAGTGATATATTCATTCATTTTTTATTTTGGTTGATTTATTTTTAATATTTTTTCTGTTTTTATTTTAGCTTCTTGCTCTAAATAATGCTTGTTTACTCTGGGTATAAGGCGCAACCATTCTAATATCAGTTTAGTAATTTCTTTTACTTTGATCTTGGCCTGCAACAACAAATTTGTAATTTTAACCGACACGTCTTCTCCTTTTGTTTTAAAAACTTTTTGAGTACCAGCATCTAAAGATAAATAAACATCCTCCATACCTTCTGCTAAGACATTTTCTATTTTTTGATGAATAACAGACGCTATATTAGCCTGTGCATTTGAAGAAGTCTCACCATCATCCAAATTTACAGTTGGCGAAATATTATCATTTTCCGGTTGTTCTTTACTTTGAGAAAATTTTTCTAATTTAGCGCCGTCTAAAGACTTTTCCACTGATTGTTCGGCGAATCGGCCTGATTCTTGACTAATCGACGGTTGTTCTATTCTTTTTTCTTTTGACATGCCTATATTATACCAAATTTTGGCTTTTTAGGTAAGAATCTAGACTCTGATACAGTTTATCAGCCAAATTAATGGCCGGTAAAACATATCTGTGCCCGCCAGATAGTATATAAATATTTTTATTTCTTTTGCGAACCGCTTTAATATCAGATAATTTTATAAAACCGACCAATCTAAAATCATTTTTATAAATTAATTTAAGATGAACTAACCTTTTATTAGTCAGTAAATAAAAATTGTTGCGATCTAGCATGGCTCTAGCCAAGAAAAATATCAAAAATATTACCCAAATAACCCACAAAATAAGCCCCTGATAGCCCATTTTCCAGACTGGAAAAAGTATAAAAAATGTCATTAAAAAAAGCAGGATAATAAAAATTACCCTGGTCGAACTAGTCTTTGACTCAAAGACCATTTTTAAGTCTTCACTAACGGTCAAAAATTTGCTAAAATTATTCATGTTATGAATAAAAAAACTCAAAAAATAATCCTCATACTGATATCCATCTTCGTAATCCTATCAATGGTTTTATGGACAATGGGCAGTACTTACGGCTACTAAGAATCTTTTCTTAAAACGGCCAAATAAGCCTCTTGTGGTATTTCTACTTTTCCACCTTGCGCCATGCGCTTTTTGCCCTTTTTTTGTTTCTCTAAAAGTTTTCTTTTACGAGTCACATCTCCACCGTACAATTTAGCTGTAACATCTTTACGAAGAGCTGAAAGTTTTTCTCCAGCTATTATTTTACCGCCCACAGCGGCTTGTAATTTCAAAACAAATTGCTGTTTAGGCAAAACCTCCTTCAATTTATTAACAATCCGCTTGCCGACTTTATGAGCTTCATCTTTATAAACTAAACTAGTGAGAGCCTCTACTATATTTTCAGCTACCAAAATGTCCATTTTGACTATGTCACACTCTCGATAATCGGCAAAATCATAATTTAGTGAAGCATAACCAGAAGATATACTTTTTATATTATCGTAAAAATCTACCAAAATTGAAGCCAAAGGAATGTCAAAACGAAGTATCATGCGAGTATCATTGATATATTCGGTATCTTTGGGTATGCCCCTTTGTGATATTACATATTCCATTAGCCCACCCATATGTTCTTTAGGAGTAATAACTTCAATATGCATATAAGGCTCTTCAATATGATGAATCTTGGTAACATCAGGCATCTCCGCTGGAGTAGTCAAAACTTCTTTATCGCCGTTATTTAGATAAATATTATAAGCAACAGTCGGCGTAGTCACAATCAATTTTAAATTAAATTCTCGACTGATCCTCTCTTGAAAAATTTCCAAATGTAATAGCCCCAAAAAACCACAACGAAAACCAAAACCCAAAGCGGGAGAACTGGCCGGCTCAAAAATCAAGCTAGCATCACTTAATTTTAATTTGAGTATGGCCTCTCTTAATTTCTGATATTCGCTGCCCTCCTGGGGAAATATTCCGGCATAAACCATGGGCTTTATCTGCTTATAGCCAGCCAAGGCCTTGGTCGTCCGATCAGCAAAAATAATAGTATCGCCGACTTGGGCTTTTTCTAGATTTCTTACGCTGGTAATCAAATAACCAATCTCACCGTTTTTTAATCCACCAGAGCTGACCCAATGAGGCTTGAAATAGCCAACATCCAATACCTCGGTTGGTTCATTGCTGGCCACAAATCTTATTTTGTCGCCTTTTTTTATTTGTCCACCAAAAACTCTGATATAGATTACCACTCCTCTAAACTCATCATAGGTGGAATCAAAAACCAGAGCTTGCAAATCATCTGATATTTTTTGCGGCGCTTTGACTCTCTCTACTATAGCATCTAAAACCTGAGCCACACCTTGCCCAGTTTTAGCGGAAACAGACAATATCTCCTCGGCCTGACAACCCAATAAATTTATAATTTCCCGACTGACTTTTTCTACATCAGCCGCTGGCAAATCAATTTTATTAATAACTGGTATAATGTCTAGATTCTGTTCTAAAGCCAAATAAAGATTGGCCAAAGTTTGAGCTTCGATACCCTGAGTCGCATCTACTAAAAGTAGAGCTCCTTCTACAGCAGCCAAAGATCTAGAAACTTCATAACTAAAATCAACGTGGCCGGGAGTATCAATTAAATTTAAAATTTTACCAGCCCAATCCATTCTGGCCGGCTGTAATTTGATAGTAATTCCCCTTTCCCTTTCCAAATCCATTTGATCTAGCATCTGATCTTTCATCTTACGTTTTTCCACCGTACCAGTAATTTCCAACATGCGATCAGCTAAAGTAGATTTACCATGATCGATATGAGCAATAATACAAAAATTTCTAATTTCTTCCATTTTTAAATAATAATACAAATTTCTTAAGCATCACCTTAACAATATTAAGCTCGTCAAGTCTAAACACTATACCTAAAAGCAGATAGCTTAGCAAGCCAACTAGCCCAGCCAGACCACCTTGGATAAATATACCCAAAAATGTCTGCATATCCACTACCTCAGCCAAAATTTGCAAAACACCATAAGCGACTGCTCCGGCTAAGATAGAATTAAAAGAAATTTTTAAAATAGAATTGACAATCAAACTATCCCCTATATCCCGAACCTTGAAATGTAAGAAAATATATAAGAGCAGCATATTAATAATACTAGAAATAGAAAAAGCTAGAGCTAGACCAAAAACTCCCAAAGAATCTGAGAACTGCCAAGATAAAATGATATTTATAATAATACTAATGATACTAATAATCATCGGCGTTTTGGTATCCTCATAAGCATAAAAAGAACGCCCCAAAAGTGGTATCAATCCTTGAGCAAAAATAGAAATGGCAAAAATACCCAAACTCTGAGCAGTTTGATAAGTGTTGTCCCAGTTAAAAGCTCCCGTACCCAAAATTACTCGAACAATCTGTGCTCGTAGTACTACAATTAAAACCGATATTGGAATCAACATAAACAATATCTTTCTCAAACTACTGGAAAAATTTTGGCTAAATAACTTGGAATTTTTCTCATTGACCGCTTGCGTAAAAGTAGGAAATACAGCCACAGCCAAAGAAACTGCAAATAAAGATACGGGCAAACTTTGAATATTATTGGCATAATTAAAAACTGAAATACTACCGACAGTCAGTGTCGAAGCAATCATAGTAATAATAACCAAATTAATCTGCCCAGCCGCTAAACCAATAGTGCGTGGTAACATCAACTTTAGTATTTTCCTTAAATTATCATCAAACTTCAAGATAAATTTATAATGCCAACCATTTTTATAAACTTCTGGTAACTGCACCAACAAGTGCATAAGGGCTCCTAGTAATACTCCATAGGCCAAACCAATTAGACCAACTCGCGGATAAAAAAAGATAATGCCGATGATAATACCAATATTATAAAAACTAGCGGCCAAAGAAAAACTAAAAAATCTTTTAAAAGAATTGAGTATTCCTCCAATCAAATTTGACGCTACAAAAAATAAAACCGACAAAAGCATTACCCTAGTCAATATAATTACCTGCTCAATCTGCCAAGCCTCAAAGCCCGGAGTGATCATAGGCATTAGTTGGGGCGTAAAAATAAAAAATATAACAATCAAAATTGTAATAAAAATCAAAAATAAATTTAAAACTGAATTAGAAAGTTTTAAACCATCATCTTTATCTTTTAACCAGACTCTCTGAAATACCGGAATAAAAGCTGACGTTAAGGCGCCTAAAACTAAAGTGTTAAATATCAAATCCGGCAAACGAAAAGCTGAATAATAAATATCGGACAACTGGCCAGCCGCAAAATTGTGAGCTATCAGTCTTTCCCGAAGCAAAGCAAATATCTTGGCCAATAAAGAAAAAAAGGTGATAATCAAAGCACCTCCGGCAACACTGTTATTAATTTTATGCCAAATATTTTGCCACATCATCCTCAAAATTATTTATTTGCTAAAATAAAACCAAAATATTGGTCATGAGATAATTCTTTGGTATAGGTAAATAAATTATCAGTCACATTGACACTGTCTTTATCAATAGCGTTGTTAAACACCAGTTTTACATTATCCGGAAAAATAACTGATGAATTAAACAAATTATTTTTAAAGCCGGATTGAGCCTGTATTACTAAACTATAATTGTTGAGATTGACATCCCGCTTAAATAGTCTTTCCTGCCAGCTATTTACCAGTGGATCTCCAAAATCTAACTTAAACGGCAATTTATATTTTATCAAAACAGTTTTTGTCTGACCGGGCGTAAGAGTCATCCAATTGGCAAAAACAGTTCGATCTAAAGAAGTAAAAATTTCTGTAGCCGAAGCATTGTCAATCATCTTTATCTCTTCTTGAGCCAAATCTTTATCAATCTGAGCATTGTCATTTCCGGCAAAATAATTATCCGGAATTTTATCAAAACCAATTGCTTCAATAAATTCACTACCTAAAGGCGCATAGATCCTCAAATAACTAGCATTTCCCCCATAAATACCGGCAAATAGAGCCTCATCATCACTTTTATAGGCCCTAGTAATTTTTATAGTATTAATGATTTCTCCGCTCGGAGATATTTGCGCCTGATGATCTATGGTTTGATAAATATTATTATCTGTCTTACCGCCAGCAATATTAGTAGCCACCACAGCCAAATAATCTTTATTATAATTTAAAGCCTGACCAGCCCAACCAAAATCTACCAAGGCTTTTTGTGTACTCTCATCTTCACTATAAATCTGTATATCTTTGGCCGCTAAGGTCTGAGCAAAAACCTTGACTATTTCTTTTTGTTTATCACCATTGGCTAACAATTTTTCCAAAACAATCGGCACCAAGTCAGCGATAATAGCTTTGGGCTGATTTGATTCTTTATCATAATTTAGCTCCACTTCTTCTTGTAAAACAGAAAAAATATTATCAGCCGTGATAGTCACGCCATACTCTTCTAGAGTGACTGGACCTAAAACAGCTAAAAGCTCTGACAAAACATTGGCATTGATGGCTATTACTCCGTCTAGAGAAGTAGCTCCCGCTTGTTGATAAAACCAAATTATTTTTTTGGCTGAAGTAGGAAAATCATACCACCAATTAGCGTCCCAAATATTAAACTCGGAATTAATCAAAGAAAGCGCCTGAGGAGCCTTGAGAGCAACTTTCTGTCCGGCCTCCAAATCATATAGACCGCCGGTGGGAATTTCTAAATTAACAATTTTACCATGATAAACATCAAATAAAGCAAAGCTACCAATAAAACCGCCGGTGGCTCTTATTTCATTGTTGTTTTGAAAAAGCACAACATATCTTTTCTCACTGCTGTGACCTAGCAAATCAGCTGACAAAGCAAATACGCTGTTTAATTCTTTGAGATTTTCAATGGTGGCTGGTAGATAATTTTTTAAACCATCAAAATATTCTCTAAAATTATCCGGCAATAAATTGGTAGAAATATCCTGTAAATCACGATTAGCCGCTTCGAGATAAGGCAGGGTCTCTTCTATTTGCCCATTGATCAAAACTATATACTCTGTCGGATCGCCATTATTTTGTAAAGTTTGATTGAGCACAGTGGCTGCTTCAGAAATATTGGTAGCTACCGACAGCATGTTTCTACTCAGAGATATCGGTTTGCCAACAACCGGCATCAATCCAGCGGCATTGAGCATCCACTTTTGATATTCATCTAAAACACCCTGCGCTTGAGAAAAATTATCTAAAGCATTTTCAAAATCAACTTGAGCTGCTTGATAGGAATTTTCCGAAGCTGATATTACACCCGATTTTAAACTTAGGAGTCCTTCTTGACCAAAATCAAAGATCTTACCTTTGTCGGCATTAATTTGACCAAATAACACCACGGCCCTAATAGGAAATAAAATAACCGCTAATATTAAAGCAAAAATCATGGCTTTACCTAAAGCCAGATTAAAATTCAACTTTGGTGCTGGGCGAAAATTTTGCTCCTTTTCCGTTACTTCCTCTACTACGCGATCAACCTGTCTATTTTTTAGCTCCCTAGACCAATTTTCAAAAGAATTTTTATATTTAGTAAATCTACTCTTTTTTGGCGGTTTGGTTTTTTCCTCCAAGGCTTTTTTTAAGTCCAAAACATGAGTCGACCCTCTATAATCGTTTTTAAATTCTAAACGATGAATAGTTGGGGACGTTTCTTTGGCTTCAATTTTTTCCTCTACCTTTGTTTTGAGATCATTTTTAATAGTATGAAGAATTTGAGAATAGGATAAATCCTGTTTAATTAATTTATCTAACTCAGCCAAAGCCTTCTTTTTTTCTTCTTTGACAACTTCTGTACTAAAATCATTGCCCAATAAAAATTGATCTAGATCTTCTACTAAATCTTTTTTTAAATCTGTTAAATTTATTTTCTGTTTTTGATCACTCATAGCTTGTCAGGATATATTATACCAGAATTTTGTAAATTTCCCAAGTCTCTTTAGCCATTTTCCTCCAAGAATATTTTTCAATTTGCTGATAGCCAAATTTAATCAATTGATCTCTTAAGTCAACATTAGTGATAATTTCTGACATTTTTTTCTTTAAATCCTCTTGATCAATCGGATCAAAATAAAGAACGCTCTGCCCCAGTATTTCTGGTAAAGAAGAAGAATTACTGGACAAAACCGGTAATCCATAGCTCATAGCCTCAAGTGGTGGTAAACCAAAACCTTCGTATAAAGAAGGAAAAACATAAGCTGTGGCTTTTTTGTAATAAGCCGGCAATAGTTCATCTGGCACATAACCGGCAAAAACTACCTGAGAAAGCTTATTAGATTTTTCTAGTTCTTTATAAAAATAATTTTTATTGCCGACTAAGACCAAATAATATTCCGGATACTTTTTTAAAAATTCACCAAATGTAGCTATTAAAAAATCTAAATTTTTATGGGGATAAGCATTACCGACATAAAGAAAATATTTTTGAGGCAACTGTGGTAATTGTTTGGTGTCTACTACTAGAGAAGAAATGCCCTCATAAACAATGGTAATTTTCTGAGCATCCTCCTGATTTAATTTGAAATAATTTTTAATATCCTCGGCTGTAAATTTGGAAACAGCTATTATTTTCTTGGAACGTTTAATAGCATTTCTAATCACTGCCTGGTAAAGTAAATATTTTACTTTAAATAAAATTGGGTTTAAGGTAGTCGCTCGACGACTAGGAAATTTGGTCATTATGAGATCATGGATAGTCACGACATACTTTCCATAATAAAAAAATGGCACATTAAAATGGGTAAAATGAACCAAGTCCGGCTTGAGACGATAAAGCAACCAGGGCAAAACTATTTGCTCTTTGAGGCCATACCAATGACAACGGCAAATTTTAATTTGAAAATTTGGTGGCAAGTCAAGGTGAGGATCTTCTTCAAATAATAAAATATACTGATTATCTTGATCTATTTTTTTAAGTTCTGCTAAAAACTCCTGGTTATATCGGCCAAGACCGCCCGGTTTGGTGCCAAATATTCTAAAATCAATAACTATTTTCATTTTTTATATTGATTAAATATAGCCAAAATCTTTTGTGTTTGCTCTGACCACTGAGGTAAAGCAAAACTATCGGCCGATTTGGCCAGTTGTTCTTTCAATTTTTTATCCTCAGTCAAAAATTTTAAACTTTGGTAAATATCAGAAATATTATAAGGATCAACATATAAAGCTTGCTGCTTACCTATTTCTGGTAAAGATGTTTTATAGCTTATAATTACTGGCTTTTTGTGAGCAATGGCCTCGAGTGGCGGAAAACCAAAGCCCTCATAAAAAGATGGCCAAATCAAGCCCTGACTCAAAAAATAAAGAGCATCTTTGAGCGGACTAGCCACATAATCCAGATAATGAACAAAGCTACGTTCTTTGATATATTTTAGCACATTATTATAGATCCAACCCCGTGAGCCCACTATCAGTAGATGAACATCAGGATATTCTCTATGATATTTGTCAAAAGCCTTGATGATGCTGATTATATTTTTACGAGGCTCTAAAGTACCAACGTAGATGAAAAATTTTTCTGGCAAAGCCAATTTAGAAACCAAGGAAGTAGCCAGCTCTTTATTCATCGGTCTATAATCAATCCCTGGATAAATAATACTAATTTTATCCTCTGGCAAAGAAAAAAATCTCATCAAATCTCTTTTGGTATTTTCTGAAACTGTAATAATATGGCTGGCGGCGCTAGTCAATTTTTCTACACCCACCAACTTGTGCCAATATCGTCTTTTTAAAGAATAAAACTCCCGACTGTGTAAAAATGATAAATCGTGAACCGTCAAAATAGTTGGACACTTTTTGGTGGGGCTAAAAAAATTTATATTTGGCATCCAAAAAAGATCAATCTCTTCAAAAAACTTATCAAAAATATTTGACCTAAACCCAGTGATTAATTTTAAATTCAATAATTTATTAGAAATCGGAATATGAATACGTTGAACATTTCTTTGATTAAAATCTACCGCTTCATACAAATCCTTATTTAATCCCGTGCTAAATAAATAATATTGATTTTGATTATCCGTTTTTAAAATATTTAAAATAGAATGAAAAACATACTTACCGATGCCGGTCCAATTTTTATTACCCAAAGCTCTGATATCAATGCCTATGTTCATATAGATTCAATAAAATCAACCATTTTCTGTTTAAATTTGTCTTCACCAAAATTTTTAGCATGTTCTCTGATCAGTTGAGGATTGAACTTTGTAGGATCAAATCTTAAAATCTTATGCGCCAAAGACTCCCAAGTTTGTTCTGAAAAAAATACCCCCGTCTGACCATCAATAATAGCTTCGCGTACACCACCACCAGAATAAGCTATCACTGGCCGACCAGAAGCCATAGCTTCTAAGGCCGTAATGCCAAAATCTTCAATCTGTGGGTAAATAAAAGCCTTACAACGAGCTAAATAATAATTTCTTTCTTCATCCGATAATTCGCCTAAAAATTCTATATTGGGATAAGCCATTTTTTTTAATCTTCTCAGCTCAGAACCATCGCCAATAATTTTAAGTGGCAATTTCAGATTATTAAAAGCCTTGATAGCTAAATCTACTTTTTTATAAGGTCTAAGACGAGAAACAATCAAATAATAATCGCCTATTTCATCGGCTAAATGAAAATCTTCTACCTTAACTGGCGGATGAATAACTACTGCCTCTTTTTTGTAATGTTTTTTAATTTTATCAGCTATAAATTTGGAGTTAGCAATGAAATAATTTACCTCTTGGGCCTTATAGAAATCCCAATTTTGTAACTTATTTAATACCCTCGGTAAAAATACTTTTAGTAACCTGCCTTCCGGTAAATTACCTATATATTCTTCTTGATCGTCCCACAAATATCTAGTGGGTGCATGACAATAACAAATATGAATATTGTTATGCCCCGTTTTCACACCTTTTACAAAACCAGAAGAAGAAGAAATAACCAGCTCATAAGAGCTTAAATCTGTTTTTTCCCAAGCACCAGGCATTAGTATTAAAAAATATTTAAAAAATCTAATGATGCCGGGAATCTTTTGCAAATATGAAGTAACGATATTTTTCTGATTCAATAAATTTTTGGTAATTTTTGGATTATTTATTAAAGTAAAAATCGGCGCCTGCGGATCTAAGCTAGATAAAGCTATTAGAACCTTTTCAGCGCCACCTATTTGAAATAAATGATCATGAGCAAAAGCAATTTTTTTCATATTACCACTAATCACCTCTAATTACCGCTATAGGCGTCTTCAATAAAATGATTAAATCTAATAAAATAGACCAATTTTCAATATAAAACACATCCAGCTTAGCTTCTTCGCTAAAAGCTAAATTGGCTCGTCCAGACACTTGAGCCATGCCAGTAATCCCCGGTTTAATCGATAATAATTTTTTATAACCTCTTTGATATTTATCCACTTCTTCTGGCTCATGCGGCCTGGGGCCAACTAAACTCATAGTGCCCAACAAAACATTAACCAGCTGTGGCAACTCATCAATACTACTACGTCTTAAAAATTTACCAACTTTTGTCACTCGTGGGTCATCTTTCATCTTAAATAATGGCCCATCAGATCTTTCATTATATTTGAGTACCTCCGCTTTCATCTTATGAGCGCCCTTAATCATAGAACGAAATTTATACATTTTAAATAATCGTCCCCTGGCACCAACCCGCTCCAATCTGACAAAAATTGGTCCCTTAGAATTAAGTTTGATAACTAGAGATACAATAATAAAAATCGGCAGCAACAATAACAACAGCCAGCCAGATATAAAAATATCAAAAATTCTTTTATACACCCGTCGCCAACCGTCTAAAGGTGTCCCCTGTATTTCTACAATCGGCACACCGGCTATAGAATTCATATTTAAGTGTAAACTCTGTGTTTGAAAAAGACTGGCTGCATATTTTAAATCCAGATGGTTTTCTTGACAATAAGTCAAAAGGTTTAAGGCCTGATCTTTGTCAATGTTAGAATCTGTTTGAATAATAGCATCAATTTTTTTAAACTTTATTTTTTCTTTGATCTCATAAGAATTTTCCAAATCCGCTAGACTGGCAAATTCAGCGGCTATCTCAAAACCCATCTGTCGATTATTGTTATAAGTATCAACAATTATTTTTCTACTATCTGCCGTACCAATAACAATAATTTTAGAAAGGCCATATCCCCTTTTTAAAAAATAATTTCTAATCAAAAATACTATCACGCGGGATATAAATAAATAAATAATAATAATAATCCAGGAAAATATTATAATAAAACGAGAAGAAAATAATTCTCTTTGCCAAAAAATAGCCAAAACAACAATAACGCCCATTGTGGAAACCCCAGTAACTATTTTGGTAAGTTCTCTAGCCAATTTTTTGTCTTGCATAGCATAAAAACCATTAAAAGCAAAAACTATAACGGCCAAAACTGCCATTTCCAAAGCTAGATTAACGAAATCAGAAAAAGGCATTTCATAAAATACCGGTCTAATCTCTTCGATAGACTCGGAAAATCTTAAAAAATAGGCCGACAAAGCACCTAAAAAGACCACTATAAAATCAATAGGCACCAAGGCAATATTAACAATAAAATTGGCTTTTTTCATGATATAAATATCATATCATTTGCCCTATATTTAGTAAATATATTAAAATTACTACTATTGACAAAATAAATAAAATCTGTTATATATTAGCTACAAGGTCTAAATAGACTGAGATGATTGCTACTTTTAGCGTAAGGCTAATCGTAGAGGAAAGTCCGAACACCACAAAAAAAGGTAGTTGGTAACACCAACCGCTCCAAACGCAAGTTTGGCAGTAGGACAAGTGCAACAGAGAATATTCCTTCCCGCTTTGCGGGATAAGGGTGAAAATGTCGAATAATCAGTCGACACGTTTATATGGTGACATATAGAAAGAGGTAAACTTCTATCTGGTGTAAGGCCAAATAGAGCGGCGAAGGCCGCTGGGTAGGCTGCTTGAGGTTGTAAGCAATTACAATCCTAGATAGATGATCATCGTTTCAGTTTTACTGAAATTACAGAATTCGGCTTATGAGGTCTATTTAGACCTTTTTTATTACTTTAAAATATATTCCAAAGTTTCCTTGGCTACCTTAGGCCAAGAAAAATCTTTGGCTCTAGCTAGTCCCTTAGTAATTTTTTTTTCACGAAGTTCTTTATTTTTAAACAGCTCCTCTATTTTATCTTGGATATCATCAGTATTATCTGGATCAAAATAAATTACTGCTTCTTGACCAATTTCCTTTAAAGCTGGGATATTCGAACAGGCCACTGGCACACCAGAGGCCATGGCTTCTAAAATTGGTATACCAAAACCTTCAAACTTGGAAGGAAAAACAAAACCCGAGGCACAAGCCATGAGCTTGGGATAATTTTCTTGATTTACATAGCCCAAAAAAATTATATCTTCTTTTAAGTCGGGATGTTTAACCAACTCTTCTATTTCTTTATAGCCATAGTTACCGGGACGGCCAGCTAAAACCAAGGGCCACTTACGACTACTCTTTTGATAAGCTTTTAGTAAATTCAAAACATTTTTTTTACTTTCCAGACGACCAATATATAACAAAAAATTATCTGGATAATCATGAATGTCCATAAATTTCAGCCTATCTTCTGGGCTAATCGGTTTGAAAGAGTCTTGGTTATAAGACAAGTGAATCACTTTTATTTTATCTTTGGCCTTAGGGAAATAACTTATAATATCTGCTTTGCTAGCCTCTGAGATAGTAATAATTTTATCAGCCCTAAAAACAGCCAAACGATGGGACATTTTCTGATAAATCCTTTCCAAAGGATGATAAAGCTCGGGGTGTTTATAAAATCCCAAATCATGAATAGTCACTATCATCTCTCCTCGACCAAACAGCGGTAAGGCATTGGTCGCAAAAAATTTATCCACCGGATGAATGAGTAGCTCCCAAGCCAATCTAATATGCGTCCAAAATTTTTCAAACGGCCACGGTAAGGACTTAAAATAAAAATTTTCCGGCGCTTTTTTTAAGTCGCCGGCTAAATACCTATTATAATAAACTACGAATTTATTTTCTTTATCAATTTTTTTAAATTCCTGAAGCATATACCAGGCATACCATTCGGTGCCTGTTTTATAAGTTTTATTAGCTCTAGTAGCTTCTAAACCCAGTGTTTTCATAGGAAATTTATTTGGCCGATAAAATACTCCTCTTATAAGACTCCAAATTTTCCAAGGCGATGCCCGTTCCACGGGCCACACAAAGAAGTGCGTCATCAGCGACATAGGCTGGCACGCCAGTGGCTTGGCTAAGTAATCTATCTATATTTCTTAAAAGTGCTGTACCACCAGATAAGACCATCCCCTTATCCATAATATCAGCCGATAATTCCGGTGGAGTTTGGTAAAGCACCGACTTAACAGCTGTGATTAAACTTTGTAATTCATTTTGTAAAGCTTCAGTCACATCATCGGAATTGACCTTAACAGTGCGTGGTAAACCAGTGATCATATCTCGCCCCTTAATATCCATAGTTAATTTTTCTTCTTTTGGTAAAAATTGAGCACTACCAATTCTTATTTTTACTTCTTCAGCGCTACGTTCACCAATCGCTAGATTATACTTTCTCTTTATATACTCCCCAATAGCGGCATCATATTTATTACCACCAATTCTGACTGATGTATTGGCTACTATCCCTCCCAAAGAAATAACCGCTATTTCACTGGTACCACCGCCCATATCTACTATCATATGCCCCGATGCTGACCCAATAGGAATATCAGCTCCAATAGCGGCAGCAATGGGCTCTTTGATAATATAAGCAGCTTTAGCGCCAGCATTTAAAGTAGCATCGATGACTGCCCGACGCTCCGTAGAAGTAATACCAGCTGGTACGGCGATCATAACTTCTGGACGAAATATTTTCATCCCACCAACTGCTTTATTAATAAAATATTTAAGCATACTTTCCGTAATCCGATAATCGGCAATTACTCCATCTTTAAGTGGCCTGGCGGCAATAATAGAATCTGGTGTTCGTCCAATCATCTCTTTGGCCTCATCACCAACCGCTAAAACTTTTTTATCCAAAACAGAAATAGCCACAACCGATGGTTCGTTTATGACTATACCTCTTTTGGGAATATATACCAAGGTATAGGTAGTCCCCAAATCTATGCCAATTTTCTTTATAAACATGGATTATCTATTGAATTTCTAATATCTTACAGGTTGTTTTTCTTCCTGGCAAATTAATTTCTGCTTCATCACCAACAGACTTACCCATCAAGGCCTCCCCAAAAGGAGATTCTAAAGAAATCTTACCACGAACTGGATCTGCTTCGGTACTACCAACAATAGTAAAATTCATAATTTGTCCTTCTTTATCTATCTTGACCTGAGAACCAACATGCACCCGACCATCACTACTGGCTTTTTCAGCTACTGAAGATGTCTTGATTAATCGCTCCAACTCTAAAATACGACCTTCCACAAAAGATTGTTCTTCTTTGGCTTCCTGATATTCAGCATTTTCTGATAAATCCCCCAGCTCTTTGGCTTGTTTGATTCGATCAGAGACCTGTGGGCGCTTATTGTTTTTCAAATGCTCTAGTTCTTCTTTGAGCTTATTTAAACCCTCTTTGGTTAAAATTTTATTATCCATAAACAACTTATTATTATTATATTTAAATCTTAGCAAATTATTGGGAAAAATACCACTGCATAAATTCCCTAGTAATAGTGACAGCTAAACCAATATCTCCACCCTCTTCTACTATCACCGCTGTAACTATCTTGGCATCATCATAAGGAGCAAAGGCCGCCATCCAAGAATGAGGAGTTTTATTTCGATTAAACTGTGCCGTACCAGTTTTACCAGCTACACTGATAGGTACTGCCTGCAAACTTTGAGCTGTCCCATCTGTCACTGTCATACGCAAACCTTTGCGAATAGTTTCTAAACTATCATCAGAAATAACATGATCTAAAAATATTTTTGGTTGATAAATCTCTGTGCCGCTAGAAGATTTTATCTCCTTGATAAAATGTGGGTTATAGGCTAAACCCTGATTAGCAAAATAAGACATCACCGTAGCCGCTTGAATGGGCGTCACTGATAAAAATCCTTGGCCGATAGACAAATTATAAGTATCACCCAAATACCATCTTTCACCAAAGGTTTTTTCTTTCCATTCTTTACTTGGTAAAAAACCAGTCGCTTCCGCATTTAAGTCAATCTTAGTGGTATCACCTAAACCAAATTTTTTAGCATATTCCATAATCTTATCGACGCCCAAACCCAAGCTAAGCCACTGATTATTACCACCACCAATAGAATAAAAAAATGTATTGACTGAATCGGCTAAAGCCCAATAAATATTAGTAAGTCCATGTCCAGAACTGCGCCAATCAGGAAAAAAATTATTACCCACCTGCACTCCACCAGTGCTATTTACAGTAAAACTGGGGGTAATTATCTTTTCTTCCAGTGCAGCGGCTGAAACAATCGTTTTAAAAACTGAACCCATGGGATAAGTGCCAGAGACAACCCTATTTAACAGCGGTAAATCTTCGTCACTTAAAACCCTTTGATAATCTTCATTATTTAAAACTGTGGTAAAAATATTATTGTCATAGTCCGGCAAACTAACCATCGCCAAAACACCGCCGTCCTGAGCGTCCAAAACTACTGCGGCCATTTTTCTTTTGTCATAATTTGCGGCCTGGTTTTTCATTATCTCGAACAATTTTTCTTGAGCTTTGGCGTCTATAGTCAATGTCAAGTCATCTCCATCTATCGGATCAAGCATTGATAAAATATTTTTTTCTCTAAACAAAGCGTCTACCTCAATTTGTCTAATACCATCTTTGCCTTTTAAGAAATCCTCATAAATAAGCTCCAACCCGGTCTTACCAAGACGATCGTGATAATTGTATTGGCGATTTTCAATATCCTCTTCGGCCACTACCCCCAAATATCCCAAAGAATGGCTCATCCCTAAATTAGAAAAATACTGACGCCGTGGCTCATAACTAACATCAATGCTAGGATAAGTCTCTGACAAGATAATCAGTTTCATCGCCAATTCATAAGGCAAATTTTCATATAACAATATTCGATCAGCTGGTTGGTCTTGGCTGGAAATAGTCTCTATTAATTTATCCTGAGGCATTTCTAAGATACTAGCCAGCTTGGTAAACAAATCCTGTTTTACTAGATCATCTTCTGGCAATATATCCTTTTCTAAATAAAGAAAAAAATAAGAAACATTTTTTACCAACAGATTACCAAAGCGATCATATAAAAGTCCGCGATTAGCCTTGATGATTTCCGATCTAATACGATTTCCTTCGGCTACTGTTCTAAAATATTCCCCCCTGACTGCCTGTAAATACAAAGACCGGGAAAACAAAATCATCATAAATAGGGCGAAAACAAAAAATAAAGAACGTATTTTTTTATCATCAAAAAACTTACCCAAGGACTGAGTTTTGTCAGCCAAACCAAAATCTAAATAATCCCCAGTTTTTTTCTGTCGAACATAAGTTCTGACGCTGGAATCACGAATCTGGCCTTCCTGAATTTTAAAAGGATTGTTTTTTATCATGATGCCGGAGCCAAAAATTATAATAAATTAAATGTAAAAATATTACCAAAAATATATTGACACCCATCATTTTTAAAATTGGTCTGATCTGCATTTTATCAAAAACATAGACATCCCAATTAAAAATAAAATCCGCTGTCCAAAACAATACCCAAAATAATAGAAATGAACATATAGTCAAAAGAATTATGGCTAAAATATTTTTTGAAGTAAGAATGGTCACTTGCAAACCTTGTAATAAAAAAATAATTAACACAAAAATAATAGCGTGTAAACCAAAAATTCCCGTAAAAGAATCCACAAAAAACCCAGCCAACATTGCAAACAAATAATGCAACCAACTTTTACTGGAATTAAAATAAACCAATAAGACAGCGACTAAAAATGGCTGCAAAAATTGCCAACCATTATCGTAAAAATTTAGCAGGAAGAATAAGAAAACAGAAATTAAATATATTAAGGTTAAATAAACATACTTCATAGGCTTGTAATCACCGCCAGAGTATTTAAAACTTCGTAATTAACCATCGGCAAAACAGAGGCTTTTTTAAATAACTCTTCCTGAGAAAACTCAACCTCTCCTATTTGACCAACAATTAAACCAGACGGAATCTTTGGATCAATATCACCGGTCACTACTACATCACCGCTTTTAATATCCTGCTCTTGTGGTATAAAATTTAAATCCATCACCAAGCCCAATGATCCACTTAAAATACCGGAAACTAGCCTATCATTGCCTATTTTAACAGCTAGTTTAGAAAAACTATCAGTCAACAGGCGAATTTTAGACGCATCAATGCCGGCTTCAATGACCTTACCGACAATAATACCATCGCTTAAAACTACAGCTTGTCCAGCCTCTATATTTTGATTACGCCCGGCATCGACTATCAATATATTACGATTGACCGGATCTCTACTCAATATATTTACCACCGCCAGAGTGTATTGATTTTTATCTTTCAAATTCAATAATTTGCGTAAATTATTATTTTCCTTTTCCAATTCTTTTAAACGACTATTTTCTACAGACAAATCAGCATAGGCTTTCTCTAGATCTGTCGGCGGATTTAAGAAGACACTACTAAATTGACTGGGTGAAAAACTATTTCTAAAAACCATGGCCAAATCAAAAATCTGTCCGTTTTTAAACAATACAAACAAGACAATAATAGTAAGAAAGAGTAAAAAAAATTTTAAATTCTGTCTCAACATGGGCCAAAAGCAATTTTAGTGTAATCCCAAATCTTTAGCCGAAGGAAGAAGTATTTCTTTTAGGTTATCTAGATCATCCAATACCTTGCCCGTACCACGCACCACGGCTGTCAGTGGATCATCAGTAATATGGACCGGCATTTTGGTTTCTTGTGCTATCAAAACATCTAGACCCTTAAGTAAGGCACCACCACCAGATAAGACCATCCCTTTTTCATATAAATCTGAAACCAACTCCGGTGGAGTATTTTCTATTGTGCTTTTTATATTCTCTATAATCAATCTAATGGGTTTAATAATCGCTTCTCTGATATTAGCATCGGTGACTTGCACTTCCTTGGGCAAACCAGTTAAAAGATCTCGGCCACGAATAATGGATTTGACTGATTTTTCGCCCAAAATAACTGAGCCAATTTGTATCTTAATTTTTTCAGCCGTACGCTCGCCTAATAAAAGATTAAATTTATCCCGAGCGTATTGAACAATTGCCTCGTTTAATTTATCACCAGCCATCTTTAATGATTTCCATGAAACTACACCACCTAGAGAAATAACCGCTATCTCCGTAGTTCCACCGCCAATATCAACAATCATTGATCCAGAGGCCTCCTGAATAGGCAATCCAGCACCAATGGCGGCGGCCATAGGCTCTTCAATCAAAAGTACTTCTGATGCTCCGGCTCCCATGACAGAGTCCTCTACCGCTTTTCTCTCTACTTCCGTCACATCAAGTGGTATACCAACTATTACTCGCGGCCGAGGCATAAAAGTAAATGATTTACGATGCACCTTTTCAATAAAATGTTTAATCATTTTTTCAGTTACTTCAAAATCCGAAATAATGCCGTCAACCAATGGTCTAGTGACGGTAATATGCTGTGGAGTTTTTCCAAGCATGACTTTGGCATCTTCACCAACGGCTACTATTTTTTCCGTACGATTATTAATAGCTACAATCGATGGTTCATTGATGACAATACCCTGATCTTTGACATAAACCAAAATATTGGCCGTGCCTAAATCAATGCCAATATCTTTGGAAAAATTTTTAAAAATTCTTCTAAACATTAATCGTAAAATGCTTTAATCTTTTTTATAGCTGTATCCAAATCTAGTAATTCTTTATGATGATCAGCCCGATAAATCAACTCCAATTTTTGCTGTTTATCTGAAACAATCAATTGGAAGCAAATACCCAATAAATCTGCATCTTTTAATTTCTTGCCAAAAGAGATGTCTCTATCATCATAGAGTACTTCTAAGCCATTTTTAGCCAATTTTTCATAGATCTGATCAGCTGGTGCATTTGTCTTATCATTTTTTGACAAATTTAGCAAATGAACATGGTAAGGGGTAGTGGCCTTGGTCCAAATAATACCATCTTTATCATGACTGGCCTCTACTATAGTGCCCATGGCCCTGCCCAAACCAATACCATAAGAACCCATTAGGACATCTTTCAACTCGCCGTTTTCAGTAGCATACTGCAGGCCTAAAGCTGTAGAGTATTTTGTACCCAATCTAAAAATATTGCCGGCTTCGACTGTTTTATTCTCTATTACTTTGGCACCACAATTTGGGCATTTGTCTCCAGCTTTAACTTTAGCAATTTCCTTATTTTGCGCCCAAGCACAATGACCACAATAAACTGTAACATCTTCACCAGCTATAGTTCTAATCATGAATTCATGAGAAAAATCTTTACTCATTGCTCCACCAGAAGCCTCTACAATAAATGCATCAAGGCCTAATCTATTAAAAATTCTTATATAAGTCTGTAATACTTTATCATAATATTTTTTTAAGTCTGCTTCATCGATATGAAAACTATAAAGATCTTTCATAGAAAACTCCCGCCCCCTGAGTAAACCAGACTTGGCTCTTTTTTCATTGCGAAACTTATTTTGAATTTGATAAATATAAACCGGTAAATCTTTGTAAGACTTTATTTGCTGTTTAGCCAATTCTGTTACTACTTCCTCGTGCGTAGTGGCCAGACCGACCTCACCACCGTGTCCGTCTTCAAACTGATACATGATATCTTGCATCCCCAACCAACGACCGGTGCGCTCCCACAGTTCTTTTGGCTGCAAAGCGCTCATTAGCATTTCTTGTCCACCAATAAGATTCATTTCCTCTCTGATAATATTTTCAATCTTACGAAAAACTTTTAACCCCAAAGGCAGATAATTATAAATTCCAGCCATATGTTTATCTATAAATCCGCCACGAATTAAAAGCTGCGCATTGATAGATTTTTCATCTTGACTGACGTCCCGTCTAGTTTTTCCAAATAACTTTGATTGTCTCATAACTAATTTTTTAATAAACTTATAATTCTGTTTTTCTCATCTTCTAAAATTTGACCATCATAATCACCGCCATGAGCAACCTGCTCTTCGTAGCAAGCGCCTTTTTGATCAAGATGAAGAGAAAATTCCCAACCCTTTGCCACCTGACTTAAATAAATATGAAAACGCGGAAACTGGCCACTATTTAAACGCCGAGAAAAACTTTGATTTTTATGGGGATGATAACCCAAAAACCTAGTCAAAGCTAAAATATTGTATTTATTATTATTAACTAAAAATTTCATAACTTACATAAACCAAGATTGAATAGTCTGCCAAATTCCGGCTCCATAAATCGTAAAATCCCTAAAAGTAATAACGATTAAAAGTATAATCAAAATAATAAAACCACTATTGTGTATCCAAGCTTCTACTTTTTCATTTAATTTTTTACGAGTGACCGCTTGCGCTAATATAAACAAAGCTCGTCCGCCATCTAAGGCCGGGAATGGGAAAAAATTTATCACTCCCAGGTTGATAGAAAGCAAAGCCGCAAAATAAATGATATGAATAAATCCCAATTTAACAATTTGTCCGGTAATTACCGCCACAGCCACTGGCCCGCCAAAACCTTCAGCCAAATCTCCTTTGGTGATTAAATTGGCTAGCAAATGATAAAGAGCTTTAACAATATTGGCAATCATAAAAACTGTGACCTCAAAACCCTGAACGATACTGCCCCAAAAGCCATAATCAACAATACCCGTTTCCGTAATACCAATACCCAATCTTGACTCGGTACCCTCTTCCAACACTTCGTGTTTTAAATTATAAATTGCTTCCTGATCATTATTTTTTAAAACCACCAACGTTATCTCTTCTCCGCGCAAAAATTCCAACTGAGCATAGATGTCTTCATCACTTTCAAAAGTCTGTCCATTAATCTTACGGATTTTATCACCAACTTCCAGACCAACTTGCGCCGCTGGACTATTTTCAGTAATTTGTAAAATAACGACATTTTTATCACGGACATTGGCTTGACTTATATCAGCTGTCAGTTCTTGGGGAAAACCAGCCATAAAAACAATGGATAATAAAATAAAAGCTAAGAAAAAATTCATCAACACTCCGGCTGAGACAATCAAAATTTTCTTCCAAGCAGCCTGATTGACAAAACTTCTAGGATCATCCAATCCTTCTCCCTGCTCTCCTTTTATTTTGACAAATCCGCCCATCGGTATCCAATTGATAGAATATTTTATACCATTTCGTTTCCAAGAAAATATTTTAGGTGGAAAACCAATAGCAAACTCCTCTACATCCACTTTTAATTTTATAGCACTAATAAAGTGTCCTAGCTCATGCACTAGGATAAGTAAACCCAAAATTAAAATAAATATAATAACTGTTTCCATAAATTAAATTTTCATTATCTCCTGCTCTTTCTTATCACTAATTTGTTTGATCTTTTCATTGTACTCTTTCACCAACTCGTCCAAAGACTCCAGAGCATCAAATTTTTCATCTTCAGAAATTTGTTTGGATTTTTCTAGTGAAATAACTTCTTCTTTAACTTTTTCCCGATTACCTCTTAGTTTAATACGGGACTCTTCAACTTTTTTATGCAAAACCTTGACTAGCTCCTTGCGTGATTCTTCTGTTAATTGAGGAAAATTTAATCTAACCAAATCACCATCTACTACCGGGTTAACATTTAGATCGGCTTTATTTAAAGCTTTTTCAATAGCCGCAAGAATACTTTTATCCCAGGGCTTAATAGCTATACTCTGTGGCTCTGGACTAGTAATAGAAGCCAGTTGCAAAAGCTCGGTAGTGGTGCCATAGCTTTCTACTAAAACTTTCTCCACCAAACTCGGTGATATCCGACCAGTTCTAAGAGAAGAGATATCTTCTTGAAAAAATCTAATGGTTTTTTCAAATTGTTCTTTATTTTTTTCTATTAAATTATTCATATAATTAAAATGTTGATTTCTTTTGTACTACTTGATAAGCCCCTAAATATAAAAATTTATTGTCTAAAGAAAAAGATAATGAGCGAGCAGAATGATTGGTCGGCAAATCACTAATCTCCCAATTATTTCCATTATCTATAGAATGATACAGCGCTTTTGATGTGCCGTAAAATAATTCATCGGTATTTTTAGGGTTTACCAAAACTGAGAAAATAGCTTCACCTTTATTGGGTGGGGTAAGTAGCTTTATTTGTTTCCAAATTGAGCCATACTTGTCCTCCATCAGACGGTAAATAGATCCGTTATTGGCATAAATTATACCGTCTTTGACACTCCTGTCCAAACTAACAGTCACTACTGTAGATGCCCCCCTATTCTTACCTAATACTATATATTTATTATTTTTTTCGTATTCAATTTTTTCTTCCTTGGTTAAATACTGACAAGTTTGATTAAATTTTTCCTTTTCGGCTTCAGCTAATAGCTCGGCCTGCCTATCTTCGTCTTCAACACCGCTGGTAATAGCTCTTTTCTCTGTGCTAGTTAATTTTTGACAAGTGGCCGCCAATTTAGCCTCTTCTTTGGCCGTTAAAAATTCGGTAAAGGCCTGATCTTCGTCTATCTCTGCTCTATCTAAACGCCAACTTAAGAGATTTTCCCAAGTTAAACCGTCATCAATGCTTTTTAAAATTCCATTTTTTTGCGTAACTCCATAAACTATACGGCCAGCTTCACTATCGATCACAAAAATATTTTTTATACTATTGCCAAAGCGTTGGACAGCACTCCAAGTTTTGCCATTGTCTTCACTGCGTAACAATGACCCTTTTGAGTTGCCAGCAAAAACTATATTACTATTATAATGACTAGTAGCTAGAGCGGTAACATAATCACCAGTAGTGGGTTCAAAATAAACTTTTTCCCAACTACGTGAACAATCAATGGTTTTATAAATAGCATTGTGAACAGCGGCAAAAATAGTACAATTTTTTTCCGGATCAACCGCTATAGCATTGATAGTTCCCAAACCAGCTAAAGTCCTAGTCCAACCGTTGCCATAGTCATAGCTATAAAATATACCGTCATGCAAAGTACCCAAATAAATAGCACTTTCATCTAGAGGATCATAAGTCATCACTGTCACACTGGCGGCATCAAAAGTAGCTTTTTTGTCTCCCAAAGTATAAATGGTATTCATCTTGGTCCAGCTATCCCCCAAATTTTCACTTCGGAAAAATCCACCAGTCAGCGAAGATGGAGAGGCTGATTTTTTAGATAAACTAACACAACCAGACAAAAATAATGGTAAGATAATAATTAAAACAATTAACTTTTGTTTTTTCATATTTTTATTCCATGTTTAAAAATAAATTCTCCCACAAGAGTTGTGGCGATATGTTATAATTTAATTTTTCTTTGGTTTTATTCAAAGATAATAAATTATCTATCAAACTCTGCTTATTAAATTTGGTAGCCAAGCTGTTAATTTCTTTATCATACATCTGGTTGATAATCGGTCGCTCTAACTTAGCCCACAAAATATCTCTTAAAAATACCTCAAATAAATCTAAATATTCTTTGGTCAGGTTACCCAATTCACTTAATTTGTATCCGGGGTATTCTTTTTTTAGTACTTCAAACCATTTATCCAGGGTTTGCATATAATAAAAAGTTCCCCCGGATAACATTTTTAATATAAAATTTGAGCTTTTTTTAAAATTTTCCATTTTGTCACCCATTAAGCGCAAAGCTACTCCTGGTCGGCCAAAAGATAAATTGATAATTGTTTCTTTTTCTTGATCAGAAAAATCATAATTTTTTAGCCAAGCCAACATATCACCCCTTTTTAGTGGCTGAAACTTTATCAGTTGCGCCCGAGAAATGATGGTGGCCGGCAAATTGACAATGGTATCGGCGATTAAAATAATAGTTGTATTGATTGTCGGCTCTTCCAAGGTCTTGAGTAGTGCATTGGCGCTAAAAAGATTAATGGTTTCTGTACCATAAATAACGGCAATTTTATGGGTACTTCTAAAATTAGACATGGAAATTTTGTGTAAAAATTCTCGAATATTATCAACACCTAGGTCTTCTCTGTCACCCACTTTATGAATATCTAAAAAAATGCCTTTACTAATCATCCGACAATTATCACATTGACCACAGGGTTTTATTTTGTTGTCCAAACAAAAAATACTCTTAATAAAATAATCTACTATGGTTTTTTTACCTAGGCCAGCCGGACCATAAAATAAATAAGTATTAGCCAGCTTATGTTGGCTGACTGTTTCTTGCAAAAACTTTAATTGATTTTTATGACCATAAATAGGCCACTGATACTCTTGTGACATTGCTTTAAAAATACCATTTTTAAGCCCAAAAATCAATCCCATTCAATTTAACAATCTCTTCCAGCTAGACAATTGAAAAAGCCGCTGGTTTAGCGGCTATCTAAAGCTTTATTTACTAGGGCGTCAGCTTCTTTATTGAGCTCCCGCCGTATATGTTTGAAACTAATCTTTTTAAACTGAATGGCCAGATTCCAAGCTTTGACAAATGTCTTAGCCAAGCCTACTTCCTTGACTTTATATTCTTTATTTAGCTGTTTAACTACCAATTCACTGTCCAAATAACAAGACAACTCTTTAATATTACTAGCTAAAGCCAATTCCAATCCTTTTATCAGGGCTGCATACTCGGCTTGATTGTTGGTAGTCTCACCAATATACTCTGAAAAAGTATCTATTTTTTCCTTTCCCTGATAAAGCACTCCACCGATAGCGGCTGGACCAGGATTACCCCTAGCTCCGCCATCAGTAAAAAGACGAGCGGCTGATTTTGTAGAAGGACTAACCATTATTCTTTATATCTTTAATAATCAATTGTATTTCCCGATTACCATTCCATTGATTAATACTCAAATTATATATTATATCAATTTTGTCACCCAGCTCTAAAGACATTTTACCCAAACCAAAAGCAATGGCTCCTCGACTTTTATTTCCTTTGGCAATTTCCAATTTCAAATGTTGTCCGTCTCCGCCTACTTGCCTGATACTAGTAACAGATAAACCCGTAGACATAAAAAGCGGTTCCGGATTACTTTGTCCGTAGGGATGAAATTTTTCCAACAGATCCAAAAGATCCCAGGATATATCTTCAAAATTTATAGCCAGTTCTATTTCCAAGCTTGGCTGAAATTGTATATTTTTTAACTTGGTGAGAGCTAAAGACTTCATTGTTTTGATAAACTCCTCACGTTTATCGGCGGTGATAGAAAAACCACAAGCCTGTGGATGCCCACCATATTTGATCAACATTTTTTCATTTTGTTGCAAAGCTTCAATAATATTAAATTCTGGGATACTGCGACCAGAACCGACTATAACATTATCGACATTGGTCATGACAAAAACTGGCCGAGAATAATCTCTAGACAATCTGCCGGCTACCAGCCCAGTCAAACCACTAGACCAGTCGGGACTATAAAAAGACAAAAGTGGCTCACTTTCATCAATCTTTTGTGCTTTAGCTTCTTTAACTATTTTTTCCGTCAACTTTTGCCTATCCAAATTTGATTGATTCAAATCTGAAGCCAATTTAGTAGCTTTATCGTCATCTTCTTCAATCATTAAATAATAAGCCAAATTGGCGTGATCCATCCGTCCGGCGGCATTGACTCTGGGAGCCAAAGAAAATCCAATGGTTCTAGCGTCAATTTTATCAATATCCAAATTGGCTACTTGAATCAATTTTTTCAAACCCAAACGTTTGGTTTTTTTAAGAACCATCAAACCATACTTTAAAAGTGTCCGATTTTCTCCCAAAAGTGGCACCATATCAGCGACCGTAGATAAGGCCACCATATCCAAAAGCCATTTTTCATTGACCTCTTTTTCTTTGGCTGAAAAATCATTGTGCTGATGAGAAAGTAAAGCTTGCGCCAATTTAAAAGCCACGCCACCGCCAGCTAAATATTTGAAAGGATATTCTTCTCCCTTAACTTGTGGATGAATAATAGCCAAAGCCTTGGGTAATATCTCTGGAATAGTATGATGATCAGTAATTATTACATCTACTCCCAAGCTATTGGCCAAAGCTACTTCTTCAATATTGCTGATTCCGCAATCACAAGTAATAATTACTTGGCTTTTGGTGGCGATCTGCTGGACGGCTTTTTTATTTAGCCCATAGCCCTCTTTTTCACGATGGGGCAAATAAACATCAACTCGGGCTCCCAAAGATTTTAGAATTGACCAAAGTATGACCGAAGCACTGACTCCATCGGCATCATAATCTCCATACACAGTAATCAACTCTTTATTTTTAATGGCCAGATAGATCCTTTGACAAGCCTTTTCCATATCTTTGAAAAGATGTGGATCATGGACATCTTGACTATAATCAGGATTCAAAAACTCGTCTATCTGCTGTTGAGTCTTTAACCCCCGATTATATAATAACTGAACAGCTACTGGATGCAATTCCGGAAATTTTTCTATAAAATCTTGCGTGGGCTTATGTGGTAATTTCCAAATATATGACATAAAAAAATAATCACGTATCAACGTGTGGTTATTGTATCAATAATTTATAGGTTTTGACAAACTAGCCTATTTTAACTTAACAACCTTAATCTTACGAGCAGTGGAAGCTGTTGAATTTTTTTCTTTGGCTGGAGAAGATTGTTTTTCATTGTAGACTATGCGCGGTGGCAAAGTAACTTCTTTTTCTATTTTTGGCTCTAGACGCACTTCTCTTTTATTTTGACCACCTTGTTTTAACTCTTTTTTCAAAAATGCCAAAGCTACTGCCAGCATCACTAGCCCCAGTAAAGTTAAAAGGAAAAAAGAATTATTAAAATTAAAAAATGAAGCCTCGGATGGACTGGTAAAATTTGTTTCTTGATAATCACTAACAATATTTACCACCTCCTGATTGAGATCACCCAATTTATTTTCCGTGTCAACCAGATTATTGAGTATTGGATCATCGGCCTGAACTAACTTGTTTATTTGCTCAGACATTTTATTGTTTTATTAGCTATATTAATTAACTCACCCTCAGGAGCTAAAATAACCTTGGTGCCAGATGGCTTTTGCAAACCGCGTAAAATCATGCCTCTGATAGTATTGTTGGCAGCCGCTGGACCAGTAAAGACAATAGCGTCAATTTTTTTACTCATACCAAGATATGAGGCAATATAACGAGAAATATCATAAATGTAAATATCCAAAGCTAGTTTAGCGGCTTGTCTTTGCTCTTTACTAAATTTAAAATTATTTTTATAACCACTGACCTTATAACCACTAGCTAGCAAAACATCTCTCAAATCAGCCAAACCAGCTAAGCCCAAAAGCCCAGATTTTTTGTCTATTATTTCGCTAATATCAGCCAAAGATAGCTTAAGCTGCTTGGCTAAATAAAATATAACACTAGGTGGCAAATCACCGCATCTGGTAGACATGGTCAATCCTTCATTGGGAGAAAAGCCCATACTGGTATCTTTGACCTGACCGTCCATAAACCAACTGATACTAGCCCCCGAACCTATATGACAGGTAATTAATTTTAACTTATCTATATTTCTATTTAAAACTTTGGCCGCATAATCAGCAGCTGCTTCATGACTTAAACCATGAAAACCATATTTTCTAATATTATATTTCTGATAATAAGAAATGGGCAAAGAATACAAATAGGCTACGGCCGGTAACTTGTGATACCAAGCTGTATCAAAACTAACAGCCATTTTTACTTTTGGCCAGCTGTCTTTGACCAAGTCCATCAACTCCAAAGTAACTGGATTGTGTAGTGGTGCCAAATGATTATATTTTTTTATATTTTTCAAAAAAGCTGAACTGACAAGTGTAGTCTCAAAAAATTCTCCACCACCATGCACCAATCTAAAACCGACAAACTTAATATCAAAATCTTTTAATAACTCATACAGATAACTCCACCAATCTTTAATATTGTAGCCAGTCTGATAATTTATCTTTTTGTTTCTATAAACCAACACGCTTTTATTGCCCACCAAAGAGATGGCTCCGTCCAAAACTTTCTGTCCAGGCCTGGTTTGACCTTTTATCAAAAATTTTGGTAATTCAAAAACGGCAAACTTTATACTGCCACTACCGGGATTTAAGATAAGCAAATATTTTTTCATATATCCAAATCAATGATACTACAAGTTAGTAAACCAGCAGCATTACCTTCATCGGTATCTAGATGTATAGCGGTGCTATAGTTTCCTACTCGCGCCACAATCTCCCTTAATTCCAAACTTCTTGGTCCTTTGATCAAAGCTTTTAACTTTTGACCGTTTTTTATATGCCATTTTTTGGCATCAGCTAAAGAAATATGTAAATGCCTTTGTGGCACTATAATTCCTTCGTTTAGTTTAACGCTACCCCGCGGTCCTTTCAAAGTCAGACCACCCGGACTACCAGCTAAATCACCAGACACACGAATGGCTGGCTTGACTCCCAAAATACGAGCATCAGTTAAAGCCAGCTCCACTTGAGTTTGTGGTCTGACTGGACCAACGATACGCATAGACAATTTGCCTTTGGGGCCAGTTACTTCTACTTTTTCTTCAGAGGCAAACTCTCCGGGTTGAGATAGATCTTTAATTGGTTTGAGCTGATAAGCACTGCCAAAAAGTTTGTCCAAATGCTTCCGGGAAATATGTAGATGCCGAGCGGAAATTTCCGCTTTGATTCTTTTCATATAATTATAAATTATATTTTTTCAAATCCTGAGCGCTCAGTAAACCCGCCTGAGCTCCGACTTTCATAATAACTGAATTACTATTTACAATAGCCAATTTCAAAGCTTTGGTCAGATCAAAATTATACTTAATCAGACCAGCGGTCAGTCCGCAGCCAAAAGAATCTCCAGCTCCAGTAGTATTGATACCCTTTTTCTTAGAAGCAGCCCGAAAATATACTTTGTAGCCGTCATAAACATAGGCACCGTGATGACCATCCGTTACTACAGTAAATTTTTGACCGTAGCTGTGTAAAAACTTTAAAATATTATGAATATTATCTCTAGTGTCTTGACCTTTTACACTCATTGTCAGTTCCAAAGCTTCATCACGATTAACATCAAAAACTGTCGTATCTTTCATATATCTAGCCAGTCCTTTTAGGCCCATTTTCAACTGCTCACTGCCTGGATTCCAAACAACTTTTATTTTTCTTTGACGACAATGCTCAAAAATATTATGCAAGCTAGCGCGAAAATTACCGGATAAAGAAGTCAAATATAGCCAAGGAGTATTTATTTTTTTAACCACTGGTGGGCTAAGATCAATTTTATTGTTAGCTCCTCGATAAGCAAAAATAATGTGTTCATTGAACTTACCAACATTGACTACAAAAGAAACGCCAGTGTTTATATTTTTCCTTCTCTGAATCAAACCAGTGGCTACTTTTTTTTCTTTAAGATAGGAGACTATTTCTTGAGCCAAGGAATCATCCCCCAAAGATAAGATGACCTGGGTCTTGATACCCAAAGAAGCCAAACCCACTGCTACATTCATACCGCCACCGCCATATACCAAATAGACTTCCCGGCTATAAACCTTGGCCCCATATTCAAAGCCAATTAATTTTTTACGCAAGAGGTCAGACTTATTATCGACAATTACCATATCATCTGTATAAAACATAATATCACGAGTAGCCCCGCCAATAGTGGTAATTTTATTACTTAGCATTTTATTTTATTTAAATATATCGATTATATTCCTTGATTCGATCAACAATCATTTTCATTATCAAAAGAAAAACTGTGGACATGCCAGTAATAACTAGTATCTGCACTTTTATGTCCAAATTAAAAATACCCAGTTCATGAAGCACGCTGATAGCAATCAAAATACCCAAAATAATAGCCGAAGAAAAAAGCAGTATCACTAATACCAAAACCAATTCTGCTATTTTATTAAATGTCATAAATGTTTATATAGTTATCAATTATATTATAACAAAAATAAAGACAATTAGCTATTGCTGCCTAAACTGAATAATATGATAGCCCGCCACAGCCATAGCTACACCAACATTTAAAGATTCTTTAGATCCTTTCATAGGTAAAGATATAATGCTGTCAGCCAAAGCTAGACTAGCTTTAGATATACCCCGGACTTCATTGCCGACCAAAAGCGCCATGGGAAAAGTTGGCTTAAAATCTAAATAATCTATAGCGCCAGCATCAGTTTCTAAAGCAATGATTTTAACTCCTTGTTTTTTTAATCTTTTGATGAGCTGTCCCAAATGGCTACAATACTCCCAAGGCACCACCTGATCAGCTCCGAGAGCCACCTTGGATATTTCTTTTCTGGGCGGATAGCCACTATAACCAGTCAAAAACAGCCGATCTGCCCCCAGGCCGTCGGCTGTCCTAAACATAGTCCCCACATTATACAAACTGCGTATATTGTGGGCGATAATATAAAAATCGTTATTCATCGCCATGAAATACTTCTTCTTTCTTCTCTTTCATAAAGCCCAACCAGTCTTCAAAGGCGGAGACAAACAACTTAAATGGTGCTTCAATAATATAATCCATCACAAAAGCAAAGACATTGATACTCTTAAATCGCTCTGACATCCAACGACCAGCGGAAATAATCGGTAAAGAAAAAAAGTTTAGAAAAAATACCAATATCCCTTCGGATTTATTCTCAACATTAAGTTCTTTAGCCGTTGATCTAATACGAATAGCAAAGAAACTAACAGCGGTTAAGAAGAATAAAAATATAGCACCACTTAGTATATTAAAGTTCAAATAATTGAGTAAATAAATGATCGCTCCGAAAACCACAATATAGAGGACGGTGTACATAAAATAATAGAAAACTTGATAACCAAGATGCTTGTTATATTTGGTCTTAAGCTTGCACAAAATTGATTGTTCTGGTTTATCATAGACTAAATTATGCAAACGCTCCATGATCAAATCGGTATTATGTCTACCCAATGGTCTGATAGTCAAAGTAACCAAAAACATAAGTAGTGGTGGGAATAATACATTGATTCCCAAATTAGTATAGTTTAATTCCTGAAGGACATATTTTTCATAAGGAAATTCCAAAAGTAGAGCCAATAAAGCTTTGGTGATAAAAATATAAACAATCGCTCTGACCGAAGCTTTGGAAATCCTATTTCTGATAGTGCGATATTTTTTGTTAACCAGTAGTTTGGCTTCTGATTCCAGCATATCGGGATTGGCCAAAAGTTCTTTGATAGCAACACCGTGACTCAAAATCAATTCATGAAGAATTTTGAAAGTTACTACCGGCTCTTTAATAGAACTTAAAATACGCAACTGATAAGGATGCCTAAGATGGCGTTGAATATTTCTATAAATTTCTGGCAAATGGATGGCCATTATCTTGATGGTATCAGAATCAGCACTCAACCATTTGTCATAATACAAATTCAACAGATGATAAGATATGATGGTATCGTCAGATTTGACCAAAGATTTGTGAATAGCAATATAAAGCTGAATATTTTTTTCTCTAATACTCAAATCATCGTCACCTTGGAGCTTGATACGCGGTTTGGTGATCTGATACATGGCCTCAATCACAGCATCATCAATATCTTCGGGATGAAGTAAAATATCAATTTCACAAGCCTCGACGGCAATCAGCCAATTGAAATAATCTTTGATATCATCACCATGATACATATCATTCATCAGCAAGAAAAGATCGTTGTATTTCTCTATAATCTTTTCTGCTTGGGCAATTTTATATTCCGGAATACTTTTATTGGGAAAATAACGGGAGCGCACCAAATCTTCAATCAGAGTGCGAGCAATATTGGGCTTCAGTACTTCCATGATAAAACGCCGTTTGATATTTCTTTCAATAGCAAAACGACGAAGTAAATGAACTTCTTTAAAATCAACGGTATTTCTGAGCTTTTCATACAAGGCGGAAAAATGACTAGCAATTTCCTCAACTTCTATGAGATTTTCCTCTTGCACTAAAAGCTCTTTTTGCTTATAGATTTGTTCTATTTTCTTATAAAGTAGAACAATTTCATCAGATATTTTCATAGCTAAAATATAGCATAAAAGCCACTTTTCTTCAATAATTATGCTAGCACGATTTGGGGATAAAAGCAAGTCGTTTGCTTTTATCTAAAAGCTATGTTAAACTATCTTTATGATAGAAAAGAATCTTATTAAAACCGCTGGTTTAAAAATTACTGCTGCCAATACGGCTGTTTTCAGTATCCTCAAAAACCATGTTACTCCCCTCTCAGCCAAAGATATCTGGACCAAAGCCAACAAAAAAATAAATCTAGTATCAATCTACCGGATACTAGAGCGTTTTTTGACCGCCGGACTAATCAATGAGGACTCGATAAAAAATACCCGTCAGGAAAAGATCTACCACTTGTCTCACGACAAGCACCATCACCACCATCTACTTTGTCAGTCCTGCCAAAAAATATTCTGTATCCCCTGTAAGCTGAAAATAGATTTACCAACCAATTTTAAAATAACCAAACACCAGATCCAACTCATTGGTCTGTGTGATAAATGTAAATAATACTATGCTACTTATCTACATCATCATCGCCACCTTGGGAGTCAGTCTCCTATCTTTAGTCGGCTTAAGCATTTTTTTTAAAAAAAGATACTCCCGAAAAATTATGGAAGCCACCGTATCATTGGCCGCGGCCGTGCTTTTGGGAAATGTGTTTTTCCACATGCTACCGGAAATAGTCGAAGACTCTAACCAAGCTGGCTTTGACTTTCACGTCTTATCTTTTGGCATACTCATATCTATAGTTTTTTTCTTTTTTACGGAAAAATATCTGCACTGGCACAATTGCCATCACCAGCAAGATCATGAAGAGCACGAACACAATGAAAAATGCGTTCATCCACTGGGCATAAATATTTTAGTCGGCGACGGTTTACACAATCTCTTAGACGGTATGGCTATTGCGGCTAGTTTTATGCTAGATGTCCAGCTGGGAATTTTGGCTACTATCGCCATCACATTACATGAAATACCCCAGGAGATTGGTGATTTTAGCCTGCTCTTATATGCCGGCTACAGCAAAGCCAAAGCACTACTCTGGAATCTAGCTTCAGCCCTGATGGCCTTACTGGGTGGTGTAGCGACTTATTTTTACGCTCAAACCGGCAATAGCCAGCTAATACTGACGGCTATCGCCTCTGGTAGCTTCCTATATATTGCTATGAGCGATATTATGCCGCATCTTCACAGCAATAAAAATCCGCATTACAAAACTCAAGTGCTATGGTTTATCATCGGACTTTTGGTAATCTACTTTGTCAATCAAATAATCCATATTTAATCAATACTTTAAGTGCTAGTTAAAACATATTTCTAGCACTTTTTGTTTATTTATTTTAATATCAGCATTGACAATTTAACCAAAAAATAGTAGTATATGATTGTTTTATAAACTTTCGGGGATCGTCTAATGGTAGGACAACGGGTTTTGGTCCCGTCAATCGGGGTTCGACTCCCTGTCCCCGAGCCAAGTGAACAAAGTGAACGCAGGCTCAATTTAAATAAATTCTAATTCCTAAGATGCTGTGCAATAGCACAGCGCCCCCCTGCCTGCCGGCAGGCAGGGAGCCAAACGAACGTAGTGAGTGCGGGCTCATTCTGAGAATACTACGCCAACGGCGGAGTGACCGTAGTGAACCAAATCAATCAAATAAAAACAAATGGTGATAGACATAGAGCTGACATTAAACCGGTTTGGATTTAAAAAAATTGCTGAAAATAAATTTCAATTTCTTTTTCTCAGATTTTCTAAATGGAACATACCAAACAAACACTCTATTTCTTTTGAAATAAATTGGCGGAGTAAAGAAAAATAATAGCTTATAATAAAAAACACCCTTTTAAAAGGTGCTTTTTTGTTTACCAATGGTTTATAAAAACTTATTTTTCTTTTTTCTTATCACTAATAGCAATACCAATGGATATGGCGATGATAATTACTACTAGCAGTATTATTTCGATGAAAAACATAGCTTACTGATTTTTTATAGCCGCTTTGATAAAATCCCGAAACAAAGGATGCGGTCTTAGTGGCCGAGATTTAAACTCTGGGTGAAACTGCACCCCTACCATCCAAGGATGTCCTTTAACTTCTACAATTTCTACTAGATTATGCTCTGGATTTATAGCCGCAATACGTAAACCATTTTTTTCTAAAATCTCTAAATATTTATTATTAAATTCATAACGATGACGATGTCTTTCTGATATATTTTCTTTTTGATAAGCTTTAAAACTAAGTGAACCTTTAGATAATTTAGCTATGTGTGCTCCTAATCTCATAGTACCCCCATAATCCTTATTATGAATTTTATCTATTTGATCTTCCATAGTACAAATTACTGGATGTTTAACTCCTTCTTCAAACTCTGTAGAATTAACCTCTTTGTTACGTAAAATTTTACGTGCAAATGAAATAGTCAATATTTGCATGCCTAAACATAAACCAAAATAAGGAATATTATTTTTATGAGCATAATCCGCTGCCAAAATCATACCTTCCGTCCCCCTAGCTCCAAAACCACCCGGAACTATAATACCATCAACTTTTTTAAGTTCTTTTAATTTTTCAGGATTTTTTTCATATTTTTCTGAGTCAAGCCACACAATATTTGGTTTTACATTATGATACCATGACGCATGCTTAATTGCTTCTATGACAGATATATATGTATCTATGCATGATTTAAGATTAAAATACTTACCAACTATACCAATAGTGACTTGTTTATCAATATTTTTAATTTTTTGAGAAAAGGCTACCCAATCTTGCATGTTTTTCTTTTTGGATTTTAACCCTAAAGTTTTGAGAATAACCTCACCAAATTTTTCTTTTTCAAAATTAACTGGTACATCATATATAGAATATACATCCGGCGCTGAAATAATTCTTTCTTTTGGCAAAGAACAAACAGTGCTAATAGTGTTTCTAATAGCTTCTTCCAGAGGTTTTTCTGAACGACAATAAATAAAGTCTGGGGCAATGCCAGCTGAATTCAAAGTGCGAATTGCAAATTGAGTTGGTTTTGATTTCTGTTCACCTATCAATTTCGGAGCCAAAATATAACTAGCCATAACAAAAAATATATCATTTGGTTTATTGGCTTTCATAATACGAGCAGCTTCCAAAAATAAAAGAAGTTGATACTCCCCAATTGTGCCACCAAATTCAATAATGGTAACTTCCGATTTATTTTTTTTCTGACAATTTTTTATTCTACGAATAATTTCATTTGGGATATCTGGTACCACCTCAACATCTTCTCCGTGATACTCTAAATTTCTTTCCCTACGGATAACCTCTTGATAAACCTGACCAGTAGTAATATAGTTATCTTTTGTACAAACTTGATCCGTAAAACGCTCATAATTACCTAAATCTTGGTCAGCTTCAACACCATCTTCACCAACAAAAACTTCGCCATGCTCTGCCGGACGAATAGTACCAGCATCAATATTAACATACATATCACATTTAATATTAGAAACTTTATAGCCTCTAGATTTTATAATTTTACCTATAGAAGCGGCCGCAATACCTTTACCCACAGAAGATATTACTCCTCCAACCACAAAAATAAATTTAGGAGCTTGATAAGTTTTTAATTTCGATGTCATTTGATTTGTTTATTTAAAATTTCTCTAGCATTATACTACTCTGCTTTAATATTTACAAAAAAGCTAATAAGTTGGTTATTGGGTAATCTTAAAAATACATTGTGCTTGCCCAAATTTTTGAGCAAGCTTGGTTTGACAAACCAATTGGCTGAAATGTCCAAATTGAACTTGTCTTTGACCGCCACTATTATATCATCAGTTGAAACACCTTTAAAGAGGGTGTTTTTTTCTGAGACTTTACTGACAAATAATACGCTTTGTTTATTAAGTGTCTTGACAATTTTCTCATATTGGCCCACCTGAGCTTCTTTTTTAGCCACCACTCTATTCTGTTGCGCTTTCAGCTGAGCGACACTGCTTCCAGTCGCTAAAATAGCCTTGCCTTGGGACAACAAAAAATTTGTAGCATAACCATCAGAGACATCTTTTATGTCTCCTCTGGCTCCCAAAGATTTTATATCTTCTAACAAAATTACTTTCATAATACTACTCCAATATCAATTCTTTAGCTTTATCCAGTTGTGGGTCCCGCTCATTTTCATAATCCTCAACCGTTAAATCGACTTCGTAATCCGGTGAAATACCTTGGCCTTCAATAGTTCGGCCGTTAGGAGTGAGCCATCTGGCCACCGTCAATTTTATAGATGATTTATCTTCCAAATCGATTAGTTGCTGGACCGAACCCTTACCAAAAGTAACCATGCCCACTACCTTGGCTAGTTTATAATCCTGCAAAGCTCCGGCTACTATTTCCGAAGCAGAAGCTGAGCCTTCATTGACCAAAATAATGGTTTTCAAATGAGCCAAACTGCTTCTTTTAACAGAGCTATAATCTTGGTCTTTTCGTTTGTCAGAAAATGTCTCTCGCACTACCACTTGACCTGGCTCTAGCCAATAGCTAGCAATTTCTACAGCTATATTAAGAAAACCACCAGGATTATTTCTAACATCAACAATCAAACCACTAGGATTATCTTTTAATATTTGCTGGGCTACTTTTTCAAAACGCTCATCAGTATCATCATTAAAATGAGTAATCTTAACAATAGCAATATCATCTTCCATGTTATAGATGACACTAGGAATATCAATTTTTTGTCTAATTATCTTAATCTCCCGAGCTGCATCGGAACCCTTGGTATAAACATTTAAAACCACCTCGCTACCTTCCTCACCTCTAATAAGCGCGGCGGCGGCGGCCGAAGCAATGCTGGATGTATCCTGGCCATCAATGGCCAAAATAATATCACCAGATTTTAATCCGGCCTGCTCGGCTGGTGAATCAGCCAAAGGCGCTATGATAACCAATACATCGTCTCGGCGGCCAATTTCAGCGCCAATACCAAAGAAAGTACCGTCTAATTCTCTAGTAAACTCCTCCGTTATCTCTGGGTCAAAAAACGTAGAATTGGAATCGCCCAAAGCATCGACCATGCCAGCCACTGCTCCATAAAATAAATCTTGATCATTGATTGATGCTTTGTCCAAGTAGTCATCATGCAAAATATTCCAAACTTCCTCAAATAAACCGACATTGATATCCGAGCGATTGGCAAACAAACTTTTCAGTTCCTGAGAAGTCTTTTGAATAACCTGTTGTGAATCTTGAGGCTTATCAGAGCTAGATCCGACCGATAAACCGATGATAAAAATAACCACTAATAAAAAAATATAGGTGTAAAACTTCATTGGTTTTTTCCACCAGGGTCCTCTATCTTTATTTGTTGGTTGAATACTGGTACTAAATTGATCCATGATATTCTATATGAAATTTATCTAAATATTAATCTTCAATACGTTTAATTTTGGCGCCCATTTTTGATAGACGAAAATCCAATTCCTGATAACCTCTATCAACCTGATAAATATTGCTGACTTTTGATTCACCCGAAGCAGCTAGAGCGGCAATAATCAAAGTAGCTCCGGCCCGCAGATCAAAACTAGTAATTTCTTTGCCAAAAAGTGGCGCCGGACCAATCACTACAATACGATGGGGATCGGACACGACAATATCAGCTCCCATTTTTTGCAGCTCAGCAATATATTTCAAACGACCGTCATACATCCAATCATGAATAACCGATGTACCTTTGGCTTGGGTCATCAAAACTGTAAACGGTTGGATAAGATCGGCCGCAAAACCAGGATAAGGCATATCGTGTAATTTTTTAATAGCCTGAAGATCAACCTTGCCATTTACTTTGATATTGGCCAACTGATAATTACCGTTGGCTTTTAAATCAGTATATTCAATATCCAATTTGATACCGACTTCTCTGTATTTTTCAATTTCCAAAGTCATAAACTGTGGCGCTGTATTTTCTATCACAAAAGTGGACTTGGTTACTCCGGCCAAAGATATAAAAGTACCGGTTTCAATCGGATCGGGCATAATATAATATTCTCCGCCTTTGAGCTTATTGACCCCCTTGATAGTCAAAAAATGTGTACCGAGGCCTTCTATATTTGCACCCAAAGAAATCAAAAACCAACAAAGATCCTGGACTGATGGATCAGCGGCCGCAATATTTATTTTCACCCAACCATGATTTAAGACTGAAGCTAAAATCATATTTTCAGTACCAGTCACGGAAAATTCGCTCAAAGTGATTTCTTCTTCAGCGGGACGCTTTTTTTCCAAAGTATAATATTTTTCATTATCCTTATCTCTAGTAATATCAATACCCAATTGATGAAAACCCAAAAAATGTGAATCTAGTGATCTTGATCCAATCTGACAGCCACCTGGTTCTTTGGTATAAAATTTGCCAAAGCGACCGACCAAAGCTCCCATCAAAAGAATAGATGAGCGCATAGCCGACACCAACTTCATATCCATCTTATGGGGATCGACATCAGCATTATTAATACGCAGACTATTTTTATCCGTCCAAGTGACTTTGGAACCCATGGATACCAAAATCTGCACCATTTTTTTGACATCTTCTATCAGTGGCACATTGTGCAAAACAATATCTTCTTTACTGAGCAAAGAAGCAGCAATAATCGGCGTAGCGGCATTTTTAAAACCAGCTACTTTGATAGAGCCATGTAGATTATTTCCACCTTGAATAATAAAACTAGACATAGTATAGTAATATTAAATTAACAATATAAATAATACCCTAAATTTAGATTTATAACAAGATGAAAAAAGCCCTGAGAAAAATCATTGTTTTGATATTTTTTATACTATTTGTTATTTTGGCACCACTACTGACCGCCTATTCTTTGGGCTATCGCTATGATTTTAAAACCGGTAATATCCAAAAAAATGGAGCTTTTTACATAAAATCCTACCCCCGCAGTGCTGAAATATTTATAAACAATAAAAAAGAAAAGCGCAAAACCCCCACCCAGCTGGTAGATATACTGCCCGGCACCTACACAGTAGAAGTTGCTAAAAATAATTATGTCCCCTGGATCAAAAAATTAGAGGTTTCTTCTGGTGAAACTACTTTTGCTGAAGATATTGTTTTATTTTTAAATGATCGCCCCAAAACTTCTCTGGGCTTGGGTAGTGAAAAAATTCTCTTAAATAAAAACTCTGATAAATATGCCCTCTTGGATGAAGACAACAAACTAATCATCACTGATGTTGAACAGGCCAGATCATTTGACATAGATACTTTGGATCAAAAATATGAATTGATTGATTGGTCATCTGACAATCAACAACTCTTGATGAAAGCTGACAACAAATACTTTGCTTTTGATATTGATAAAAAAATATTAGAAGCCATACCGATTGTCGGCGTCCAGAAAATGCTCTGGGAAAATAATAGTCAGACTCTTATCTATCTAAAAAACAACAAGCTATACAAACGGGAGCATCGATCAGCCCTATCATCGGCTGGTCCGGCTGATGAGCTGTTGGATATAAAAAATTATATAAATGATTTTGCCATCACAAATAACTGGCTAATCACCCAATACACTTTTGATAAAAATAATTTCGTTGAACAGTTGGATAAAAATAATCTAGAGTCCAAACAAATCATTAACAATGTCAATCTGGGCAACCTAGAAGTTTTACTAGCTCAAGATGATTATCTGATATTTACTATCGGGGCCAAGCTCTACATCAAAAATATATTTAGAGAATTAATTACTATACCCATCACCACGGCTGAGCTACACGATGAAAGATTACTGATTACCAATGGCCATGAAATCATACTCTTTAACTATCAAGAAGAATGGCAAGACCTGATAGATAGATCATCCAATATTGTCGCCGATGTTTTTTGGCACCCCAATGGTAGTTATTTTGTCTCGGAAATAAATGATAGTACCACTCTGACAGAATTGGACGGCCGGGATAGAAGAAACAATATAGAACTTATAAACAACCCCCGCAAAAAATCTTATGTTTTTGATAAAAAAGGAGAAAAGCTGTTTATTATCAGTCCGGAAGAAAATTATTATTTGAATATACAATAATAAAAATACAAATGACCAGGCTCGCCAATTGATTGGCGAGCCTTTTTGAAACTAGTGGGTCGGTACTAGAATACGCACAGCTTCCAAAACCTTTGCCGTTGGCTGGACCGTAACCTCTGTCGGCGATAGATATATGATCTCATAACGGGGGAACAGCTCTCGCAATCGGCCTAAAGTAGGCTTGGGAATAGCAAAAGCTGTTTCTATGCGCCTGGCAAAGTCTTGATCGGCCAAAGCAGAAACTGTTGCGCTAAGTCGGCTAGAAGTAGCCTGCTTTTGACCGTCCAATTCTAGCGTAAACTGAGCACCGTGACGAAAAACTCGAATGCCATATTCTTTGATCTCTGTAACAACATTAAGTGCGTTACTGACTGTCACCATCCTCTGGCTCATGGTCGAATCCTTTCGTTTATATGAAATTAACTTTAATTCATAATATCCATAAATTTACTAAATTTTATATAAAATGGTAACCCTGTTTACTTATCCACAGGTCAAAACTTGACGTTCGGTTTTTGTTCGGTATATAATACCTATATAGAAAATAATACAAAATATATGCCCCATTTAACTAAAAAACAAAAACAAATTTTAGACTTTGTTACTCAGTTTATCCAAACCAATGAATACGCTCCCAGCTACCGTGAAATTGCCGAACACTTCGGCCTCTCCTCTACAGCCACCGTGCATGAGCATATCAAAGCTTTGGAAGATAAAGGATTAATAACCTCTTCTCAAAAAGCCGCTCGCTCGCTAGAGGTCATAAATTACCGCTTCGGTAAATCCATCGAGCTACCTCTAGCCGGCCTGATTACCGCTGGTGAGCCAATTGAGGCTATTGAGACTAGCGAAACCATTGCCGTACCTCAATCGATGATTAGAGATGAAAATAGCTTTGTTTTAAAAGTCCGAGGCGAATCAATGATTGAAGATGGTATTTTAGACGGTGATTATGTCATTGTAGAAAGAAACTTTTATCCGCGAAACGGTGATGTGGTAGTGGCTCTTTTAGATAATACCTACGCTACCTTAAAAAAATATTTTAGAGAAAAAGACCGCATTAGATTACAACCAGCCAATAAACACATGAAACCTATTTATTCCAAAAACCCAGCCATCCAGGGTGTAGTCAAAGGAATTATGAGAACATTTTTATAAAAATAAATATATGCTAAAAATAAACAGACAAACTAAAATAAAATATCGCAAATTATTTGAAGAGTACCTGCTGCGCAAATATTCTGCCCGCATCAATCATATTAAATACCCCAAAATAATTTACGGTCGGACGCAGTTAAAGATGCTCTAAATCATTATAAAATCAATATTTTATTGATAGAAATGCTCAGTCCTCGCCCTTTTAGCCTGTTTTCTCAATTTCATTGAGAAAAGGGTGAGGACTTGACATATATAGACTTTTTGGCTATTATATTACTGTTTTAATAAATAATTAAAAAATATGGCACATAAGAAAGCAGGCGGTTCCACCAGTTTAGGCCGTGATTCCCAAAGTAAGCGTTTAGGAGTAAAACTATTTGCCGGTCAACATGCCAGTGCTGGCTCTATTTTAATACGCCAACGTGGCACCAAATTCAATCCAGGAGAAAATGTAGGCAGAGCTAAAGATGATTCTCTTTTTGCTAAAATATCTGGTGTAGTAAAATTTCGAAGACTCAAAAAGAAAAAATTTGATGGATCAATAAAAGAAACTAAATTTATTGATGTTATTACTGAATAAATAATTTTATTATAAAAAAATCGTCCCCTAGTATCTTGGGACGATTTTTTGTTTATATTTAAACCTGTAAGTAGCGACGAACAGCTATAATAGTGCTCACGACATTCAAAAAGGCTAAAACAAAAAACTGATAAACAAAAATGCTAACAAAATTATTCCCAAAATATCCCGCCAAATCAATCACCTGGCTACCTTGAAAATACCCATTTAAAGATGGCTGGATAAAATTTATCAGTGGATAAGCCAAAGCTATGACTATCAAAACCGCCGCCAAAGCATAGAAAGTACTCTCTAATACAAAGGGCAATCTCACAAAAGCATTACCAGCTCCGACCAATTTCATTATTATGATCTCGTCCCGACGACTATAAATACTTATTCTAATAGTGTTAAAAATTACTACGACTGATATCAGCAAAAATATACCCGTAATATACCAACTATATTTATTTAAGAAATCGGCAATACTATTGATTTTACCGATAATCTCTTCGTGCGTATCAACATCACTATTCTCTACCAAATTGGCATATTTTTCTTGATTAACAAAATTTATGATATTGGCATACTGGCTGAGTTTGTAAGCTTTGATGGCCAAAGAATAAGAAAACGGATTCTCATCTTCCTCGTAGATATTTAAAACTTCTTTGATTCTTTCATCAGTATTATTTTGCAAAAATATTTCCTTGTTTTGCTCCGGACTGATAATGGCAATCTCTGCTACCTCCTCTAAATCATCAACCTCTAACACAAAATTTTCTACCTGCTCCCTACTGCTTTCTGGTTTTATCTCCACCAAAATATCAATCTGATTTTCTACTGACTGGATAGTTGTTTCTCTGATATAATCCATAGCCATCAGTAGTGTCACCGAGACAACGGCCATCAGCATCATGGTAATAGTTACCAGTGACAACCAAAAATTTCGAAAAAAACCTTGTAAGGCGAATTTAAAAATTCTAAGTAAAGTAATCATGTTTTTTATAATAAATATCTTCCTTGGGACTGATCACTAATGATCTGGCCACTATCCAAAGTAATAACTCTGCTATGTAAACCGTTTACTACATCTTTATTGTGAGTAACCAACACAATAGTGGTCCCCATATTATTTATCTTCTTGAGTAAATCTATAATTTCTCTGGTATTGATAGAATCCAGATTACCAGTCGGCTCATCGGCCACTAAAAGTTTTGGTTTGTGGACCAAGCTTCTGGCAATAGCCACTCTTTGCTGCTCGCCACCAGAAAGTTGATTGGGATACCTATCTTCCTTGCCCTTTAAACCAACCAGGGAAATGATTTGAGAAACTGTCTTGGCAATATCCAATGATTTAAAACCACAGGCTTCCATAGCAAAGGCTACATTTTCAAAAACAGTCTTTTTTGGTAATAATTTAAAATCTTGAAAAATTACTCCCAACTGTCTACGCAGTGTCGGTATCTCTCTATCTTTGATATCAATAATATCCCAACCACCAATAACAATCTTACCGGAATCTGGTCTTTCTTCGGCAATAACCAGTTTGACTAGCGTGGATTTGCCAGAACCGCTCTGTCCAACTATAGAAACAAACTCACCAGGCTTGATGTGTAAGTTGATATTTTTAAGAGCCTGAACCTTTTTGTTGTAACTCTTGTTTAAGTCAATGAGCTTAATCATAAAATTAATATTTTCTGGTTACTTCTACACTATTTAGATAAGTATCAAAAAAATCATCAATGCCCTGAGCATAGACAAATATTCCGCTCATTTCCCACATCTTCTTATCATCTTCTTCTACAATTGAATTAACGTGCCAAATAATATAACCACCCGGCACTTGAACTATCTTGGAAAATCCATCTTCGCCAACTTCTTTGATTGGTTCATAAACATCCACTAACTCTTCTTCACTTAACCAAAAAGTGCTGCCCGATAAAATCTCATCTTCTCCATACTTTGTCACTACCTCTTCCCAATTGGCTCCTGATTCTGATTCTAAAAACATATACGCCTCCTGGATCTTTGATACTCCTCTTTCATCCTCAAAATTGGCCAAAAAATAATTATAGACCAAGGCTTCTAATAAATCAGGCTCTATTAAAAAATAACGATACTCTTCCATAGAAATTCCCTGACTTTTTATAGCCTCAGCCACCTTCTCTTGGCCACCCATGGCTTCCATATAATAATTTACATCTTCTTCCTTGATGGCAATATCATTAGCTATGGCTACTTTTTTAAGCCAAGCTTGTTTTAACAGCTTACTCCAAACCAATTCTGAGATTTCATTTTTATCTTGTTGTAAATTGGCAAATTGTTCGTTAGTGGCTGCTTGCGCCGTTAGCAATCTATTGGCAAATTCATAATTTTCAAAAAAATCCTTTAAATAAACATAGACGTTATCTTCCTCTTCCTCAATCACTCCGGCTTTAAGATTGTATAAGCTAGCTAAAAATTTGGCCGGCGCTCCATTTATTTTGTGATTATAAACCAATTTAACGGCCAACCACTGGGAAAAAATAAACAAAACTACGGCTGCGGTGATTATAATAACCTTTTTGCTATAAATTAACTTGTACATAAATTATTAATCAAAAAAATAATTAAACCATTTTTCTATATTAGAAATATTTTCATCGGAAATATTTTGATTACTAGCTTCAAAACCAACTAGATTGACCTGCTTTTCACCAAGCTTAGTCAGGTTAAGTTCGGTCCTAGCTTGCTTTTCAATATATTCGTCGGTTTTTAAATACGATATCAATTGATCCATTTTTGCTTTTTTGCCCTCCAAATCATCCAGCTGAACCTCTAAAGTATTTATTTCTTTTTTAATCTCCCAACGAAGCATAATTTCCTTAGCCACTTTCAAAAAAGAAGCCAATAATAACAAAATAAGCAAGGCCGAAAAAATATTAGATCTCCATATTCTACCTTTCCAATCACTGCTCTTTGACTGAGTGGAAGGCGCCTTATACCTAAATTGATTATTCATAATGTCTAAGCGTATTATTATTATAACATAATTTATAGATTTTTTACAAAATACTTTTGCCTAAGATCCAAAAAAGTATTATAATATAAACAAATAAAAATAAAGTATGCCTATAGATAAAATAAAAACTCGCAAGCTTCTCTGGATAAATATAGAGAAACCCACTCGGGCTGACATTGACTTTTTAAAGAAAGAATACGATTTTCATCCACTAGACCTAGAAGATTGCATCGGTAGAGCCCAAAGACCACAAATCAGTGAATACGCCCACTATATGTTTTTTATACTGACTTTTCCGGCCTACAACAGAGAAAACAGAGAAATAGAATCTAGCGAAGTAGATTTTTTCATGAGTGCAAAATATATAGTCACTATATCTGACGGTAAAATCCCTACTCTAAAAAACTTTTTCAGTGAACTAAAAACCAATGAGTACAGCCGTGAAAAATATATGATGGACAGCCATTCGGTTTTTTTGCTTTATGAAATACTACACCGCCTACAAAACTATACCATACCTATGCTTGATCATATCAGTCAAGAAATAGAAGATATAGAAAAAAGAATCTTCAAAGGTGAAGAAAAAAAATTAGTTATAGAAATACTCCACACCAAAAGAAATATTGTTGATTTCAGACGTATTATGCAAGCGCACAAAAATATCATCAAAAAACTTATGAATACCAGCGATAAATTTTTCATGCACGATAGAATAAATATTTATTTTGCCAACATTTTGGACCGAGCCAAAGATATTTGGGATATACTAGAAACGCTTAAAGAAAACATTGCTACTTTCCAAGAGACCAACGAGTCTCTAATATCTCACCGATTAAACGATATTATGAAGACTTTGACTGTGGTCTCAGTAATCATGGCACCAGCTACTTTACTTGCTTCTATTTTTGCCATTAGAGCCAAACATATTCCACTAGTAAATATGGACGGTGGTTTTTATTTTATCATGGCCATTATTTTAACCGTTGTAGTATTTTCCCTCATCTACTTCCGCAATAAAAAGTGGCTTTAAAAATTTGATAAAAATCATTATTTTTGCTATAACTATCCCATCTTAATAAATATTCGGATGGGATTTAAAATATAAACAATGAAAAATTTCTGGCAAAAATTAACCAAACCAATCCTGACTACCACGCCTATGGCTGGTATTACCGACAGCGCTTGGCGTCAAATCTGCAAATCATGGGGGGCTGATGTAGTCCATACAGAATTTGTGTCGGTTGATGCCTTGTGCCATAACAGCGCCAAAACTATGGCCATGCTGGCCTATCAAGCCAGTGAGCAGCCAGTGGTAGTCCAAATCTTTGGTAAAAATGCTGAGCTTTATCCTCAGGCGGCCAAAATAGTCGCCAAAACTGGTATAGCTGGCATTGATATAAACTTTGGTTGTCCGGCCAAAAAAGTAGCTGGTCATGGCGGAGGTATTTGCCTACTAAGAGACTTAAAAATAGTTAGAGATATAGTAGCCAAAACTACGGCCGCCGTAGATTTACCAGTTTCTGTCAAAACTAGAATTGGTCTGCGTAAAATACAAGGGCAACCAGAGTCTGGTAATATTAGTGTTTTTGATTTTATGGATGCTTTAAAAGATTTACCGCTAGCCGCCCTCATACTTCACGGCCGAAACTACGAAGTGCCTTTTACTGGCCCTGTGGATTTGGACATGCTAAAAGAAGCTGGAGAAAAATTTAAAAGTCTATGGCCACAAGGTATTTATTTAATCAATGGATCATTTCAAACAGTAGAATCCGTAGTGGCTGATTTAAAATATACTCAAGCTGATGGTATCGCTCTATCTCGCTCTCTCTACGGACGACCGTGGCTATTTAAACAAATCAAAGATTATATCCAAACCGGACATTATCAAGAAGTAGATTGGCCAACTATCAAAGAAACAGCTATCAGACACGCCGAACTGTTGTGGCAATCAAAAAATGAAAAAACTTTTGTAGAAATGAGAAAGCATTTACTATTCTACGTAAAGGGTCGATCTGATGCTAGTGAACTGAGAAAAAAATTGGTCAATGTCACCAGTCCCAAAGAAGTGGCTAAAATATTAAATCCGCTGACCTAACGTATTTTTTATAATGAAACTCCACGGCCTTACGGCCGTGGTTTCTTTACCATTCAAGCTTCGCTTGTCCAATATCTTCTTTTTCTTGAAGCTTGATATACTTTCTGATAATAGCTTCGTTAATACCCACAGTGGCTAC